>Ga0308159_1000022_pt1 | contig 773376 bp, 602 predicted proteins | sample PhyCR1_FD_201040 | JGI IMG/M metagenome (GOLD analysis project Ga0308159, IMG submission 201040) | Phyllosphere microbial communities from UC Gill Tract Community Farm, Albany, California, United States - DLSLC.R1 | ecosystem: Host-associated > Plants > Phyllosphere > Unclassified | place... | reverse complement strand
AAAAGGTTTGCAATATGCATACCGTGACCGTAAAGTTAAGAAAAGAGAATTCCGCGGATTATGGATCCAACGTATTAATGCAGGTGCTCGTCAGCACGGTATTTCTTACTCTCAATTAATTGGTAAATTAGCTGTAAAAGAAATCGGTTTAAACCGTAAAGTATTGGCTGATTTAGCAATGAATCATCCAGAAGCTTTCAAAGCTGTAATTGATGCAGTAAAATAGAAATTTTCGCTTATGCGACAATGATATTTAAAAAAGGTCCCGATGCAAATTGGGACCTTTTTTATTGTTTTCTCTTGAAAATCTAGTACAAACCCAATTCCGCTAGGCTTGCAAATTGTTGGCCATCATGTGCAGATTTAACAATGATCTTGTAATAAAGAAAAGTTTGTGCTGAAGTAAAATCAAAGTATTGAACCCCGCTAATATTTTTTGCCACATAGTTACCTCGTGAGGTAAAATTAATACCATCAGTACTGGTTAAGATTTCGAAATCTTTAACTGTTCTGCTTAAGCTGCTGCGTTGTATTAAACTAACGCCACTGGCTGTTTTTGAAGTTGTTCCTACCTTAATTACCAAATTGTGGGGGTATGAAGCAGGCGATGTCCTCCAACGCGAATGCCAAATGGTACTAGCATCACCATCAATCAAACTTGTTGCCTTACCATCAGTGCTTTCTTCCGAACTAAATGAAGCAATGCTCCATCCGGATTTGCTTAACTCGTCTTTAGTGGAAAAGGTAAGTACCGGTAATCCACCAGAAAAGGTGTAAGCATAAATCTGTTCGGTTACCGTTCCATTGTCGTGTACCAATTTAACTTTAAGTTCATACGGAATACCATCAGCTTTTTCCTGTAGGTCGGCAATTGGCATTACCACTCTAAAACTATCTGTACCTATCTTTTTCGATTCCCAGGTAATGGCATTATAATCTTTATTTACACCAGTACCTTCATTATTTACGTTGGGATCATTATAATATAAAATGCTGGTTACATTACCGGTTGAAGAAAACTTACCAGATACCACTATGGATGCCAATGTACTCGAATAGCTGGCATATATTTTATTAATGCTACTCGTTACAGCGCCATAATAGGTATTAGAATTGTTGTTAAAAACCTGATTGACATTTAAAATAGCTGCATCAGCTGCTGTTAAGAAAGTAGGGCTTTTACCTAATGTTCCATTACCGCCCCACATCAATGCCATGCCTAAGGTCGAATTTTCAGAAACTTTTTGCCTGTTGTGTGGTAAATTTAATCCATGGCCCAGTTCATGTACCATGCCTCCAAACCATACACTGAAACGATTACCAACTGTAGTGGTTGAGCCAAGGTTTGCAATGTCCATTTCTTCATAATCTAAAGCATAACACCATTTTCCGGTACCATAAAATGGCCCTCCACTTGGCGTACCATTCGAACCTATGGAATATCTTGGAATAATAATCAAAGTATGCTCGCTGCTTTTATCTTGCGGGTGCGCAGCAAAATAAGCGTTTACTTCGTTTGCAACTGCACCGTTTCCTCCCGAATATGGGTAACTGGCTTTTGGCAAGGTTCCTCTAATGGTTAGTATTTTTACCCCTCCAGCGCCATCATTGGCAAGACCAAATGTTTTGTTGCCATAACCATTGCGGTTCATTTCTTGTTTATACCAATCCTGTGTCCATATTAAAAGATCGCTCAATCTTTTTCTGTACCCCGTAAGCGTGTCGAGGTCGCTAGGTACGAAATACACAATATTTACATTGCTGCTTTGGGTAATAATGTTCGCTGAAACTAATTTATTGTCAATAGTGGAGGTTTTTTCCGCTGATTGTAATACTTCGGCCTTTTTACAAGATAGGACGAATAAGCAGGTACACAAGAGCCCTGTTAAAAGTAAACTGTTTTTTTTCATACATTAATTTTTGTTTAGGTTAATAATATTGAGAATTGGTTATTGTTGCTTTCTTGGCATGCCGAACTCCGACTTTTTACTTACTCTTATCAATTTTAAATGAAGTTTAGGCACCATAATTTGCCAGTCCTGGCCGGCGCTATACCCACATCTAAAAAAGTGCATTGCAGATAATTTTTGCCTTATCTAGGTTTAAATTACAAACAAACTTATACACTAGAATAATTCAAACAACGCAAACGTTTGTGCTGAATAAAATGTACTTGATCAAATTTTAATAGTAGAAATGCTGGTTTATTAAGTTTTAGATCTATTTGATGACTTGTATAGAATGAGCTTAAAACTTATGATGCGCAAACGTTTGATCGACTTGTATTACGCAATAGATGAGGTAGTAAATATATAGTTGATAAAGAAATGCCTGTAATTTTTAGATTAGTTATCGTCAATTGCTGCCGGCTTAACTCAGGCTATTGGTAAACTTCATTCGGATACCACTTTGAAAATTCAAAATGGTTTTAAATATTTCAATCAAAGTCACCTTTTCGATTTTTGTGAGCTGATTTATTTCGATTAAATTATTTGGAGTTACATGTTCTTTTATGATCTGATTAGCCTGGTTTTTTAACCTCAAACCCATCAGATAATAGTATGATTGCGTTAATTCGTTTAGCTGACTCTGATTGAACACACCTAATTCTTTCAAAGCCCTTAGTCGTTCGCCGGTATTTTCCCGTTTAAAAATTCGGTTTTGTAAAGCATATACACGTACCAAATCTACAATTGGTGTCATCGCTGTCTTAATATCAAAAACTTCTTTACTGGCTATTTTCTGGGTTTTAATATTTTTGAAATAGGTGAGGGGTGGCTCATAAAGCAATGCATTTTTGGCAAGATATACGTAGAATTTTTCAATAGGCTTTTTTAATTCCTCATCAACAAATTCTCTTAAATCCTGCATCAATTCTGTGTTACCATAAATGGCCCGGCAATCGAAAAAGGCAGCGAATTTAACAGCAGCTTCCGGTAGGGCTTCTTCAATCCAGTTTTTATAATTGTATTTCCAATGCGATAGAGAATGCGTCCAGTTAGGGTTGGTAGCCATATAATCGCCATCACAGTATACAAAGCCAATATAATTAAGCTTATCAGATACCTGGGTAGCAAAGTCGAGAAAGTAACTTCTCACCATAGCACGCTGATCTTCCGGTGTATCTTCGTAAATAATGGCATTGTCCTGATCTGTTTTCAGTGAAAGCTCTTTTCTTCCTTCGCTCCCCAAAACCATAAAAACAAATTTTGCAGGTGGCGGTCCAAGTTTCCGGATAACATCTTCAATTATTTTATTGGATATGGTATCTGCAATTGTCGTAATCACTTCATTTACGATTTCGGCATGAACACCCCGCTCCAATAATTGTGCAACAATATGGGGAACTTTTTGCCATTTGGATCTTAAATCTGTTACATCTGTAGCAGACTTTACCGATTGAATAAATACCAGTGGTGATCGGGTTTGTTCACTTAAAAGTCTGTTTCTGCTTAAAAAGCCAACATATTTCTCATCATTTTCAATTAATAAATACCTGGATTTACTACTGAACATTAGCAGGATGGCTTCATAGACATAGGCCTCTGCAGCTATACTCACTATCTGCTCATCCATTATCGTATGAATGGGTAGATTCGTATCTATTTGTTGCGCAATCACCCGATCTCTGAGTGTGATATCCGTTACAAAACCAATGTATTTTCCTTCGAGATCTTTAATAAACAAACAGCTGGTTTTCAGCTCTGCCATTTTTTTTGCAGCTTCGAAAATAGGCGTCTGTAGATCACAAAACACTATGCTTCTATAACTTATCCCGTTAATTTTAGAAGAATACAATTGATCAACAACCAAATAATTATTATCAACTGCACTATTGTTTTTATAAAATTGCGCATATTGCTCATTGAGCATCCGCTTTCCAAAATCATTGGCATAGAATTCAAAAAAGGCTTCATGAGTGCTGCAAATGGCCTTAAACTCTTTCCTTGGTAAAAAGTATGTTTTTGTGCCAGATTTTGCTACAACCGTTTTTAGTGATTTCCTTTTATTAAAAAGTAATGATAATCCTCCATAGGTTGAACCAGCTGTATAAACTTCAGTAATGTGTTTGGTCTTTTGGTTATCAAGAAAGAAAGTTTCCAGTTCACCTTCGGTAATGATTTGTATTCCTTTCAATTTTTGAACGCCTTGTTCAAAAACAAGGGTGTCATCCGGATACGCTATTTCTTCCAGGGAATTTGCCAGGTCCGTCAAAACCAGCTCATCTAAAAGATTAAAAGGTTTTGTCTGCTTCAGAAAGTTTAGTTTATCCAGCATCATTACAACGAAAAGAGTCTTGTAAACAAATTATTAGTTTGCGTATTCATATTATCGCTATTGTCGCGAAAATTATCTGTTTGCTGCTTCATAATTTCCGGAGTGATCTCTTTTTTTGATAACAGATGAAAAAATATTTTTGCAGTATTTAAGGCATCTGACAAAGCATTATGGAAATCAGCCGGTTCCTCCTTAAACAGCTCAAAATAAAATTCATTCAATTTTAATAAATCTTTGCTGGGATTGAGTACGTAAGGCTTGCTTGCCTTCATGGTACAAAATTTCTGTAAATCCTCCAGAATGTTTTTCTTTCCCGTGCGGTAAAGTTCAACATTAATCATGTGATAATCAAATTCTATGAAATGGCCAATCAGGATGGGGTTGTACTTTAAAACATCATTCGAAAAATCGTCTAAAATGATTTGAATATCAATGCCAAATTCATGAAGATACTGGACGCTTATGTGGTGGATTTTTTGAGCTGATCTTTCTATTTTGATTTTATCATTTTTGACATAGAAGTTCTTTCTAATCACTTCTTTCCACTGGTAATCATATACTACCCAGGCCATTTGAATCACATGAGGCCAGTTATTTTTTGTAGCATATGCGGCTTCCCAGTTTTTGGGTAAACCGGAAGTTTCAGTATCAACAAATAGATAATAATCTTGCAAAGCTGGAATTTATTTGGTTAGAAAGATTAGCGTTGAAAGCCAAATATAACAAATTATTTTCCCTTTGATAATGATAATGTTATTGTAACAGGTATAGTTCTTGGGACATGATATCACCAATTCAACTACCGGAGATTTAAAGCTAAATAGAGTAAAGCTGCAAGTGTAGCGCCAATGATTGGACCTACAACTGGAACCCAGGCGTAAGCCCAGTCGCTTGTGCCTTTATTTTTCATAGGGATAAGCTGGTGTATAATGCGTGGACCTAGATCACGAATGGGATTAATAGCATAGCCTGTGGTTCCACCTAATGCCAAACCAATTACCCACACTAAAAATGCTACAGGGATAGCACCCAATGAGCCTAAACCGATTGGTGTTTTATCTATACCCATTTCTGCGTTAGTGAAATAGAAGATTACAAATATGAGGACAAAGGTTCCCAGGATTTCGGAGAACAAATTCGATTTTAAATTTCTGATGGCTGGAGCAGTTGCAAAAGGAGCCGCTTTTAATGCCTGATCATCTGTGACATCAAAATGATCTTTATACATTAGCCATACCAATAATGAACCGATCATGGCCCCACAAAGTTGCGCAAGTATATAGTAGGGGACTTTTATCCAACTGAATTTTTGTGCGATTGCTAAGGCGATGGTTACAGCGGGATTGAGGTGTGCTCCGCTGTATGGGGCTGCGATTACCACGCCAACAAAAACCGCCAGTGCCCACGCGGTGGTAATTACCATCCAGCCGCTGTTATGGCCTTTCGTTTGTTTTAGTACAACATTGGCAACTACACCATTTCCAAGAAGGATTAAAAGTGCCGTACCCATAAATTCTGCAATAAATTCTGTCATCTTGATTTAATTAATCTTCTGCACTTGCTTTCGCGGCTTTGATTGCCTTGTTCCAGCCTTTAATTCGTTGATTGTTGTCGATGCCCTGTGTGGCTTTAAATGTTTGATCGACCTTCCACTGCGATCTGATTTGTTCAATGCTTTCCCAAAAACCAGTTGCCAAACCAGCCAGATAGGCTGCACCCAGTGCCGTTACTTCGGTTATTTCGGGTCGTATTACTTTACAATCTAATAAATCTGCCTGAAATTGCATCAGTAAATTATTTGCTGTGGCGCCACCGTCCACTCTTAGTTCTGTAATTTTTACATCTGCATCGGCTTCCATGGCTTTTAAAACATCCATTGTTTGAAATGCAATGCTTTCCAAGGCTGCCCGGGCGATATGAGATTTGTTTGTGCCACGGGTTAAGCCCGTTATGGTTCCTCTTGCATGTTGATTCCAATGTGGTGCGCCCAGGCCTGCAAACGCGGGAACTATAAATACTCCGTTGGTATCTTTTACTTTTTGGGCCAGGGTTTCCACATCCGCGGATTTAGAAATTAGCCCCATTTCATCCCGAAGCCATTGAACAACTGCACCACCAATAAAAATGCTTCCTTCCAACGCATAATTTACTTCATCTTTAATTTTCCAGGCGATAGTTGTAAGTAGATTATTGACAGAAATTTTAGGTTGCTTTCCAATATTCATTAACATGAAACAGCCGGTACCGTAAGTATTTTTTACCATGCCTATTTCTGTACACATTTGTCCAAACAGTGCAGCCTGCTGATCGCCGGCAATACCTGCAATCGGGATTTTAGCTGCCAGAATTCTTCCAGCCGATTCACCGTAAACCTCGCTGGATGATTTCACCTCAGGAAGCATGCTTTTCGGGATATAAAATAACCGAAGTAATTCTTCATCCCATTTTAGGGTATGGATGTTGAACATCATTGTTCTCGATGCATTGGTTACATCTGTAACATGTTTTTCACCGCCTGTTAGTTTCCATATCAACCAGGAATCAATTGTCCCAAAAGCGAGTTCACCTGCTTCAGCCTGCGATCTGGCACCCTTTACATGGTCCAATATCCACTTCGCTTTAGTTGCTGAAAAATAAGCATCGATGATTAAACCCGTTTTAATCTGGATATTTTCTGCCAGGCCTTTGGCTTTTATTTCATCGCAGTAGACAGAAGTTCGTCTATCCTGCCAAACTATAGCATTATAAATTGGCATTCCTGTTTTCCTGTTCCAAACTACAGTGGTTTCACGCTGGTTAGTGATGCCTATCGCCTTGATATCTGTTGCTGATAAACCTGCTTTAACAATTACTTCCGCCATTACTGATAGCTGTGTAGACCATATCTCCATCGGATCATGTTCTACCCATCCCGCATGCGGATAAATCTGTTGAAATTCCTTTTGTGCAATTGCTACAATCTCGCCATTATGATTAAAAATGATTGCCCTCGAACTCGTAGTTCCCTGGTCGATAGACATTATATATTTGCTCATTTTATGTATTTAGGTTCACTTATTGTTATTTTACTGGATAGATATAGCCATCTGCCAATGTATTAAAATGTATAATTTGTATTTCCATCCAACTGTCATCATGTTCAAACTCTTTAGCTAACAACCGGGCAACCACAGGAGCCATTTCTTTTGCAGCATGTGCATTAATAAATAATATGCGTAATCTCCTGGCCAAAATATCTTCCACAGTTTCAGCTAATTCATATCTGGCTGCCCAGATCACTTCGGCTTTAATGTGAGGAAATCCAGGATGGATTTGTTCGCTTAAACCGGGTTCTGATAAACTGAGCTGCTCAATTTTTTTTCTATCTGAACCGTATATATCCAGATAGTGATTTCCTTTAACGATTACACAGCCGTGAATTTTTAAGTTCTGCGTGATACATGGCATTGCCTTTAATTTTCCATGGCTTATAGCTAAATCGACCGTTTCTTCAGCCATTTTCCTGTAGGTTGTCCATTTGCCTCCGGTGATGGTAAGCAAACCTTTTGCAGACACCAGCAATTTATGGTCTCTGCTAATTTCCTTAGTGGTACTTTTGCTACTGTCGGTTGGGGCTGCCAGGGGGCGGAGGCCTGAGAAAACACTAAGTATATCCTTATAATCAGGTTTTTTATTGAAATATTCAGCGGCAGTACTGATGATAAAATTAATCTCTTCGGGTAATGCCCTAGGTTCGATATTATGATCATCAAGCGGTGTATCTGTAGTGCCGATTAGTAAATGTTCATACCAGGGCACAGCAAAAAGTACTCTTCCATCATTAGTTTTTGGAATCATCAAAGCAGCTTCACTTCTCAAAAAATCCTTTTTTAAAACGATGTGAATGCCCTGGCTTGGCCGCACGAGGTTTTTAGATGCTGGATTGTTCATCCTTAAAATATCATCAACAAAAATACCAGTTGCATTGATAATCACGCTTCCGTATAGTTTTGAAGTGATTCCTGTTATGGTGTCTTCCGCATCTATTCCTATTACAGCATGTTTTTCATCCTTTATCAGATTTTTAACCGCTGTGTAACTGCACAATGTTGCTCCATTTTCTATTGCTGTTTGAGCAATATTAATCGCCAATCTTGCATCGTCGAATTTGCCATCGAAGTAACTAATTGCACCCTTTAAATGGTTAGCCTTAATGCCGGGCATTTTAGCTAAAGCTTCTGTTTTAGAAAAGAATTTCGATTTTCCAAAACTTAGTTTTCCTGAAAGCCAATCATATAGCGTTAATCCGGCTAAGTACTTAATCACCGAAAACCAGCTGTAACAAGGAATAAGAAACTCCTCTTTTTCTACTAAATGGTTAGCATTGCGCTGAAGAATTCCACGTTCTTTTAGTGCTTTCTTTACCAAACTGATGTTTCCCTGGGCGAGGTATCGAACACCACCGTGTACAAGCTTCGTGCTTCTGCTCGACGTGCCTTTTGCGAAGTCGGCCTGTTCAACCAGCAACGTTTTTAGTCCGCGTGTGGAAGCATCTAAAGCAATGCCTAATCCTGTTGCACCACCTCCAATGATAATAATATCCCATGTTGATTGAGTTGAATATTGGGGATGATGAAATCTCTTCATGAGTAATGATCGAAATAAAACGAAACAATAAGCAATAATAGATAATCGCTATCGAAATAATATAATCATGGTATTAAAAAATGATTAAATATTTTGGGAAATCAATTTTCTAAGGAGATAATTTGTTATTTTGCGTTGTTGATATAGAAAATTAGTTTATGATGAATTTAGCTGAAAGGCACCAGTTTATATTAAATTCCCTACAAAAAGACCAATATATTCATGTTGTTGATTTATGTAAAGATTTAAAAGTTTCATCTGTAACGATAAGAAAGGATTTAAAACTTTTAGAAGAAAAGAACTTACTTTTTAGAACACATGGTGGTGCCACTACGAATAATCCCTATGCAGTAGACCGCCCGGTTAACGAAAAGGAGAAAATCCAATCAACGGAAAAAAACAGGATAGGTATAGCTGCTGCAAGTTTATTAAATGAGGGCGATTCCATTGTTATTGCTTCTGGTACTACGGTTTTGTATTTTGCTAAAAATATCCCTTCAGGTATTAACTTAACGGTTGTAACTTCGGCGCTCAATGTTGCGCTTGAACTGGTTCTTGAGGCTCATATTGAAGTTATTCAGCTGGGTGGGTTGCTCCGTAAAAGTTCATCATCGGTAATGGGTTCTTATGCAGAACAAATTCTCGGCGATTTTTACTTTAACAAGCTATTTTTAGGCGTAGATGGTATTGATCTGGATTATGGATTAACCACGACTAACGCTATGGAAGCGCACATTAACCGCAAAATGATCCAGGCATCTCAGAAAACGGTGGTACTAGCTGATTCATCTAAGTTTGGGAAAAGAGGTTTTGGTAAAATCTGCGGCTTAGAAGAAATTGATCATATTATCACCGATAAAGGAATTTCTGATCAAATTGTAAAACATTTAGAAGGTTTGGGTGTTACTGTTACTATTGTATAGTATAATATACTTCCTATTGAACCAAAACAACGTAATTGAATATGGAAACTAAAAGAATACACATTTTAGAAGACGACCAAGAAATTAGAAATGTAATTGAAATTTTATTAAAAGAAGAGGGTTTTGAATTACAGCTATCTTCTACATTTGCCGAATTAAAGCGTAACATACAAGATGCCATGCCTGATTTATTTTTACTTGATGTAATGCTTCCGGATGGTAATGGTGCTGAAATTTGTTCGGATTTAAAGACAGATATTTTTACTAAACACATTCCGATTATCGTAATGTCGGCACAAAATAATAGTGAGCAGAAAGCCATTGCTGCATTTGCTAATGACTATATTAGTAAGCCTTTTGATATTGATGACGTTTTAGCCAGGATTAATGCGCAGTTAAAACTGAGTACGCCTAACAAAACTGCAAACGCGTAAAATTAAAAGGAAAGAGGCTTAAGGCCTCTTTCCTTTTATAATACTTCTTACTTCTCCGCTTTAATTTTGTGAACTTCACAAATCTTTTTAGATTCTCCAAGTCCTTGATAATGGATTTGCTCTAAAATAATTGCATCTTATCCTTTATTTCATTCATAAGGGATTCGAATGCGGGCTGAATGCACTTTAATATCGTTTAAAAGATATATTTAATAAGTGATTCATCGAATTGATTATCTTGATTTTTTCCGCAAACGCTTTTACCAAAAGATAGAAATATTACTCATCTAAACCAATAAATTTCTATTGAAATAATATTTGAGTCAAGATCAAAAGATATTCTCTATAAATTCTGGGTGAGAAAGAATAAAGATTGTACTGTTTGCTAAATGTTGATTCTTTTTTAACTAAACTTTAATTGCAATGGAGCTATTGAAGGAAATATAAACAAATTGAGTACTTTTAAATGCTAAATCTATCGAAGTGTAAGCTTTGATTTACTCAGAAAGAGATAGGTGTACGTACCGGATTTGACCACCAAAATTGGGCAACAACCATTCTAATGAGATATTGATAACATTTTAAATTTGGAACGGGCGCCAGTTTTTGCGGAATAACCAACTTATACCAAAATTTGATTAGTAAGATGGTCAAAGTGGGAGAAGAATTATATAAAGCTAACTGTGTTCTCCGCCTAAAATTGCATTAAAGTTTTCCAATAGTCTGATATATCTATCCATCCAGTAATATACCGAATCATTATTTTTTTCATCATCAAAGCTATTGAGAATGTGCATTTTCATTTGATCTAATTCTGTGTAAAATTTAATCTCGTCGGGAAACTCCTTTGAAAAATCGTGGCCAATTACGCAACCTATGCGTTTAATAATTGCGGCGGGAATTTTTTCGGATTCGAACCAATTGTATATCGATCTTCTACTTACACCCATTTTACGTGCAATTTCACTAATACCAATGCTGTTTCTTCTGATCACTTTTTCGATAATGTGACCGTAGTGCTGGTTGGAGTAATTATTTGGAGAGTTTGTTTTTTTTGCAGCCTCAATGATAGTGTCATCTGGTGTACAATCAATTTTAGTTTGCATGTTAATTTAAGTTAATTTGTGATGAAAACTTGTTACGTGTTTGGTCTCATTAGTCGTTTTTTAGGATTTCGATGTATTAAGATTACTAGTCTTATTTGATTTTATAATAGTTGCTTAACTAGTTGTTGTCGTTATTGTTATATCTTTTACCTTTAAGTAAAATTAAATTGTTGACCCAGCTACCATACGGCTGTAATGCCAGTAGTGATAATGAAACCAAATTAATTTCTAAACTGCATCTATATGCTCAAATATATCGTTTATTGTATTATTATTTTTACTATTAATAAGTATTTTGTTTATTGTTTTGCTTAAAATAATTAATCATGAGTGTTTTAGTCTTAAATTGCTCTAGATGGCTCTTTTTTAATGACTTTGGCTTACTAAAAGTAAACAGCCACCACACTTGATAACGCATACACCAGTTGTAAATCATTATAGGAATGGCTATTCCCAAAAGCCAGATAAGTGGAAAAAGAATTAGAGCTTCTTTTATTAACAATAGGTTAACCAACGCTATCCTGCTAAAATTCATTACTATTATCTGCATGCAGTAAATAAATAAAGAGTGGAAGCCTACCACCCTTAAAAAAATGAGCTTTTTGTGTTTCTCCAGCATAAATGAAAAACTTATCGATATTGCGCAGCCTAACAACGCCTGAGCGAGAAATAAAAATGGAAGTTTTCTTTCTACGTATACCATACCTGATGAATTTGAACCAAGGTTGATCTGCGTAGCATAATATTGTAGGGTAACAAATACAAAGAAAAGAGGGATATAAAGCCCTGGAGAAGTAAAATATGCTTTTCCTTTTTCTGAGAGCATTAGTTTTGAGATGTAATCTCCAATAGCAAAAAACAGATAGTATTCTAAAATGTCGGTAACAAAGCCTGCAGAATAGCCATTGATATGAATATATGCGGAGAGGCAGAAAAATAGCAGTCCCAATATAATCTGTTGAGGCGTTTTCAGGGCAAGTTTGGTTTTAATGATGGAGTAGATAACGCCGATACAGAAAAGTGCATTTAAGTACCAGAATACTCCGGTTTTTCTGGGATAGATCAGTAAATTAAGGTATTCGGCAAATAAAGTTTTTAGGGGAGGGAGTTCTCCGGCGCCTGCCAGCTTTATCGTAATTTCGATAATGCCCCATACCAATAATGGGTGAAGGATATTGTTTATCCTGCTATAAAGGTAGCCGCGGGCTCCCTTGCGCTGAAGGCTTTTGCTTAAGAGCATACCAGAGATAATAAAAAACAGGGGCATCCTAAAACCGTACAGGAAAACACCTATATAATTTAAGAACGGATAATTTTCGAAGCTTGTTCCGTGCCCCTGTAATACAGCAAAAGCGTGCCCGTAGCCTACTAAAATAATACTTATACCTTTATCATAATCGATCCATTGAGTGCGATGTTCGTCCAAAATGGCTTTAGAATTGAATATAATCATAGAAATATTGCTAAATAGTCTAATGAGAAATTGGATTCCGGATAGATAGATAAGATACTCCTTAAAGAGGAGATAACGCAGTGCCAAGTCTACTTACTATAGACTAGAGTACTAAATTACCAGTAAAAGCTGATTATTATTTCGAATTTGGATTATGTATAGAAAGTTGTGCAACTTGCACACAATTGTGTAAAGTAGAGGCTTATATAAAGGAAAAGCGGCAATTTTCTTATCGAAAATTGCCGCTTTTCATGATTATTTTCATCTGATCATACCATCTCCTTCATTATTACATAACAGCCTGAGATGTGAGCCAGAAATAATTCAGACTTGATTTAGAAGGTTAACGAATAGTTCGCCCCCCTGTTAATGCGTGTTTTGTAGGTTAGGTTGCTTATGGCCTGCTCTTGGGATAATTGAGTGCCATTTACATCCATAATAACGGGTTTGATAATCAAGAGTTTAAGGTTGTTCTCGTAAAGATTGGTCGTAATTGTCGAGTTTGGATTCTGTCTCCAGAATGGAGCTGAAAATGTAAGTGTACCATTAATGATTTCACTACCTCTTCTTTTTGCAATATCTGCAGATACCTTTACAGCTGTAAACGATTTTTTATCATAATGGTTCTGTATACTAATACTAGTAGTTTTGTTCGAGCCACCATACAGGTTAGAATAACCAATTTGTATACCATAGCCTCCATTGTATTCTGTTTTACAGTTCAACAGGCTGATGTTTTGTAATTCATCTGTTGCGGCCTCAGGTTCAAAGTTTATACCGGTCATTGGTGAGGTACCAGTGGTATTTCCGGCTATAACCGATTCCATAACAAGTCCATTTACACTGGTAATCGAAATCCCGGCCCTCCTGTTATATTGCAGCACAGTATTGGTAATTGCGATTTTGGTATTGGTAATTTTGCTACTAGAAGCCGAAAGATAAATCCCATCACCCCAACAATTGGTAACGCTGCCATCATTAATAGAAATGTTGTTTGAAGAGAGGATGACAATGCCATTTCCCCATTCTCCACTGCTGCCCAGGTGCTTGCCAACATCGCCAACAATTACCGGATTGTTTAGCACCACATTAGATGCGTTTTCAATCCTGATGAGGTTGTAATTGCCACTCGAAGTGGGTTTGAGTAATAATTGTGATCCCGACAGGAAGTTTAGCGTCCTGTTTGAGGGAACAATAATTCCTTTTTCATTTACCAAAATTGGGAACGCCGGAAAGGAAACATTTGAATTTGCGTTAATAGCCGCCTGTACATAGCTGGTATAATCAACTGATCCATCTTTTACACATCCTGATGGAAGGCTTTTGGTAAGATCATAGCTGCCGTTTGGAATTGTAGTCAGAGGCGATCCCGCGACTTCCAGATTTGAATTGTTTTGAAAAAGAGCGTTTTCATTGCTTGTCGCCTCCTCAGCCTTTTTACACCCTGCTAGGGATGCACTAAATACTAATCCCATTAAAAGGCTTTTGAATGCTAGAGTAGTTTTTCCAGTTTTTTTCATATTTATCTATTATTGTTTTCAAAGTTAACGGGCATCACTTTCCATTCTTATCCAAACCTGTTTATATCAGGAGGTTTATAGTAGAAACACAGGGTTTTTTAGTAAAATTACGCAGGTTTTTAGCCCCGGCCGACAGATTTTATGCCCGTTTTTCGGAAGCATTTTTCTGATTTTGAAAATTTTTATACAGAAATCTCCTCAGATTTTACAAAATGTTGTTCGCAATTGTAAAACTTATACATAAAACTTTACAATTGACCGGAGAAGGGTTTACCGGTGGTGATATTCGCTAAGTTTACTGAACAAAACTGTTAAAAAAACTTATGTTAACTCGTATTAAAATTAGCGCCATTATCCTTGCTCTTTGTACAGGTACAATGCTGATCAGTTCGTGTGGACCGAAAAGGAACCTGGTATATTTCAGTGATCTCTCTAAACAGGATGGTAAAATTAAATCACAATCCTTCGAAGTACCGGAAACCGAAATACTTCCCAATGATTTACTTTCTATTATTGTAGTGAGCTCGAGTACAGAATCTAACAACCTTTTCAACAGCACGGTTCCAGGCAACGGACAAACGCCGTTTGTTTATAAAGTTAATGCCAGCGGATTTATCAATTTTCCGGGAATTAAAGAAATTAAGCTTGGCGGATTGAGTCTCTCGGAGGCAAAAGAAGCTTTAACAAGCGAACTTTCAAAGATGACCAAAAGTCCTAATGTAAGCGTTTCCTTTGTCAATTTCAAGATCACCGTAATCGGAGAGGTGAGCCGCCCCGGTACTTTCACAATTACCAATAGCGAAGTAAACCTGCTTGAGGCTTTGGGAATGGCGGGAGATATGACTCCATTTGGAAGGAGAGATAATGTGCTTGTGATCAGAAATATTAAAGGTATGCGTACGCTCGAAAGACTGAATATCAATTCGGTGGAGCTGCTTAACTCACCCTATTATTTCCTGAAGCAAAATGACATTGTATATGTAGAACCTGATAAGTCGAAAGAACAGGAGGTTAATCAAAATAACAGGTTTATCCCAATCATTTCAGCTTCATTCTCTGTGTTGGCGGTTTTAATCAGCATCCTCGTAAAGAAATAAACATTCCATTCAATTAATTACCCTTAATATGAAGCCTTTTTATAAATATGCGAAATATTGGTACCTTTTTCTAATCTGCATTGCACTTTGCATGGCAGTAGCGGTAGGCATTGTTTATTTTACCACACCTTATTATCAGGTAAGTACAACACTGCTTTTGCAGGATGACAAAAAGGGCGACGGGGTACTAAAAGAAAGTGCTTTCAGTGATCTTAACATGTTCCATACCACCAAAACCATCGAAAATGAGATCCAGGTATTGCGTTCCGTAAACCTGATGAAAAAAGTACTCAACCGGCTCTCCATTAACAGTAAGGTATTTGTTGGAAAAGGACTGTTGCAAAAAGAGGTTTATGGAAAAACTTCTCCGGTAGTAATTAAAGTAATGCGGGTTTCTCCGCAGGCCATGGGTAAACCTATAGCACTGAAAATGCTCGATCAGAACCGTTTTGAACTTACGCTTCCAGATGAGCTCATCAATAAAAATTACTATTTTGGAGATACCGTTTCAAATGCGGGTTTTAGCATCAGCATTGCTAAAGGGCCTGCTTTTGCAAAGGGCGAACACGACGTTCGTTTATCGCTGATCAATATCGATGAACTGGCCAAATCATACCGCGACAGAAAACTTGAAATTACCGAAATCGTTAAGGATGCAAATGTATTACAGATTGGCGTTCTTGATAATATACCGGCACGTGGTATCGATATTCTTACCCAATTGGTAAAAGAATATAATCTCGAAGATATTGCCTTTAAAAACCAGATGGCCCTTGCCACCATTGATTTTATCGATACCAGGCTGAGGTACCTTACCCAGGATTTGGGTACGGTTGAAAGAAATGTACAACAGTATAAACAGCTTAACCGGGTAACCAACGTAGCTGCTGATGCACAATCAAACTTGCAAAGGGCAGAAGATTATAAACAACAATTAGAATCGATAAATGTACAATTGGGAATACTTAATGCCGTTGATGTGTACTTGCGCAAAGCAGGAAGACTTCTGCCGATTGTACCTGGAACAGCAGGCTTGCAGGATGGATCGCTGCTTACGCTTATTAATAAATATAATGCTACACAGGAAGAGTATCAGCAGTTGCTTACCGAAAATTTGCCTGGAAATCCCCTTGTCATCAATATCAAACAGAAACTTTCTGTAATTAGGGAGAACATTTCGGGGAATATTACAAGCATCCGCACAAACCTGATGATTAACCGGCAAAGTCTGGTAGCCAATTCTTCAAAGTTTGAGGCAAGGATACAGACAGCGCCCGAGATTGAGCATGGATTGCAACAGCGCGACCGTGAGCAGAGTGTTAAGGTTAATCTTTTTCAATACCTGATCCAGAAACGAGAAGAAACAGCCCTTACCTTATCGGCAAATGTACCGGATGCAAAGGTAATCGATCAGGCAAATTACGATAGCAGCCCAACCAAACCCAAACGTGAGCTTATATTTTTATCTGCATTGCTATTTGGCTTTATTATTCCTGTATCCTTTATCTGGACCAAGGATAAGCTAAACAGCCGGGTGGATAATGTGGACGAAATTACTGATCAAACCAATGTAAGGATATTGGGTGAAGTATGCCATGCGAGGGGAAGTGGGGGATTGGCCATAAACGGAAAGCACAGGAACAACATCACTGAACTTTTTCGGTACATCCGAAGCAATCTTGGAAGCAATGTGCCGCAAGGAAACAGTCAGGTCCTGATGGTTACCTCATCGGTGCAGGGGGAAGGCAAAACCTTTACCTGCATTAATCTGGCTGCTACGCTGGCCAATGTTGATAAAAAGGTAGTACTGTTAGAATTCGACCTCCGCAAGCCTGACCTCATAAATAAAATGAAACTGGGGAAAGGTATCGGAATAAGCGATTATTTACATTCAGAAAATATGAAAGCCATGGAAATTATCATTCCATCGGAAATTTCCGCCAATCTTTCTGTTATAGGAAGCGGATTGAGCAAGGTGGATGCAGGCAATGAAATGCTTAATCCGCGTATCGCCACACTTTTTGAAGAACTCAGGAAGGAATTCGATTATGTGATTATAGATACCTCACCGATTGCCCTTGTTGCCGATGCATTTAGTCTTGATATGTACAGTGATGCCACCATATACGTGGTGAGGTACAACTATACCCAAAAAAGCCACTTGAATATACTTGCTGATATTGAAAAGAAGAATAAACTTAAAAATTTGATGGTGATCCTTAACGACGGAAAAACCGAGCACATTAAACATTACGGCTATGGCAGCCACGATTACGCATAAGATAGCATACGCCAAAAATTAATTCTACCAAACAACATTTTTTCTTAACATTTCTTTACCATTTCCCATTGCCCACTTGGCCACTGTAACCGAGATAGCGAAGCTTTGTGCTTGGAGCAAAGGAAATTATATATCTCAACAATAAAACAATGACAATGCTAAGTAACGCACACAAACTCAATCTCCAGCAAAGAAGCTGGAAAGTGATTTACACCAGGCCGAGATGGGAAAAAAAAGTAGATACGCTGTTGCAGGCTTCCGGAGTGGAATCTTATTGCCCTTTGAAGAAAGAATCGCACAAGTGGGCCGATCGGAACAAGATTGTACATCTGCCGATTTTCAGTTCCTATGTTTTTGTTCATTCCAATCTAAAGGAAGAATTGCTCATCAGGCAAACACTCGGGGTAATCAATTTTATCTATTTTGAAGGTCGGCCTGCTACCTTAACTGATGCGGAAATAAACAGGATAAGAGATTTTATTGTGCAGGAAAAAGACATGGAGATCATTAGTGTAAACCAGCTTTCGGCTGGAGATCGTGTAAGGATTAAAAGCGGGGCGCTCGAAAGCCTATCAGGAGAAGTTTTACAAGTACAGGGCAAAAATGTACTCATGGTGCTCGATCATCTGGGTTGCATGATCATCACTAAAGTTGCCACTCACAATACCATTCTTGCTTAATTGCGAATTATGAAAACACAGATAACAGACCTTCCAAAAATAGCCGTAATCGGCCTTGGCTACGTAGGCCTACCCCTTGCAGTAGCTTTTTCCAAAAAATACAAGGTATTTGGATATGATACAAACCCTTCGCGCATCGATGAAATCAAAAATGCAGTTGATCACACCAATGAGATCAGCACCGAAGGGCTAAAACAGGTACTGACGAAGGATTGTACCACATTGAAAGGGCTTTTTTGCACCCGTGATGTAGAACATATCAGAAACTGCAGCAGGTACATTGTAACCGTACCCACTCCGGTTGATAAGAACAATAATCCAGATTTAACCCCCTTGCTCAAAGCCAGTAAGGTTGTAGGCGGTGTGTTAAAAAAAGGGGATATCGTAATATACGAATCCACTGTTTATCCTGGTGTTACAGAAGATGAATGTGTGCCAATACTGGAGCAAGAATCGGGACTGCGATTTAATATTGATTTTTTCGCCGGATATTCTCCAGAGCGCATCAACCCGGGCGATAAAGAACATACTGTTGTGTACATAAAAAAGGTAACTTCAGGATCTACGCCCCAGGCCGCAACTATTATCAACGACCTTTACGATTCTGTTATTCTTGCAGGTACCTTTAAAGCTTCCTCAATCAGGGTGGCCGAGGCCGCAAAAGTGATCGAAAATGCCCAAAGAGATATTAATATCGCTTTTGTAAACGAGCTCGCCAAGATATTCAATCTCCTAGGTATTGATACCGGAGATGTACTGGAAGCCGCAGGAACCAAATGGAACTTCATGAAATTTAAGCCAGGACTGGTAGGTGGGCATTGCATAGGGGTAGATCCTTATTATTTAGCCCAAAAGGCGCAGGAAGTAGGTTACCACCCTGAAATTATTTTAGCCGGCAGGCGCCTTAACGATGGGATGGGCAGTTATGTTGCCGACGAACTGGTTAGACTCATGCTGATGAAAGGGATTATTATTCTCAACAGCAAAGTGTTGATTTTAGGCTTCACCTTTAAGGAAAATTGCCCTGATGTACGCAATACCAAAGTGATTGATATTGTGAGGCGATTGGAGAGCTTTAAAATCAATGTTTGCATTCAAGATCCCTGGGCAGACCCACAACGCGTTCAAAAAGAATATGGCGTAGTTTGCCAAGATTCAGAATATAAAGGTAAAAGATACGATGCCATAATACTGGCAGTAGCCCATGAGACTTTCAACGATATCGATCTTTTACCGCTACGCATGCCTCATACCATTGTGTACGACCTGAAATCTGTTTTACCTAATGCATCAGTTTCTGCCAGGTTATAATTTTTGAGCTAAAAAATACGATCATGTACGATAAATCATACCACGGAATAAACGATATTTCTGAATACAGCTTTTTGGTTACCGGTGGGGCCGGTTTTATCGGCTCTAACCTTGTAGAATACCTGCTAAAGTTTGGCGCCGGAAAAGTAAGGGTGCTTGATAATTTCTCAACAGGATTTACGGCCAATATAGAAACCTTTTTCATGCATCAAAATTTTGAGCTAGTGAGGGGCGATATCCGGGACAAGCAAGTTTGCCACAACGTAATGGAGGGAATAGATTACGTATTCCACGAGGCTGCGCTTGGTTCAGTTCCCAGGTCGATAGAAGATCCGTTTACCACCAATGAGGTGAATATTTCCGGCTTTCTTAATGTGCTCATTGCCGCCAGGGATGCTGGTGTGAAACGAATGGTTTATGCCGCTTCTTCCTCTACTTACGGCGACAGCGAAGCCCTTCCAAAAACTGAAGATGTGATCGGGAAACCATTATCCCCTTATGCGGTTACCAAATTTGTAAATGAACTGTATGCCGATGTTTTTTCTAAAATGTTTGGAATGGAGCTTATCGGTTTGCGGTACTTCAATGTTTTTGGTCCGAGGCAGGCACCAGATGGCGCTTATGCTGCTGTAATCCCTAAGTTTATCAAATCGCTCATTCGGCTGCTGCCTCCTGTCATCAATGGTGATGGCTCGGTATCAAGAGATTTTACCTACGTTGAAAATATTGTTCAGATCAATATCAAATCGATCTTTACAAAAGATCCACTGGCAGTTAACCAAATATTCAATGCGGCCTGCGGACAAAGAATTACCCTGCTCGAACTGCTTGGTTATATTAAAAAGAGCCTTGCACTTCATAATCCAGAAATTTTGGATGTCGGCCTGCGCTACTTACCGGTACGTAAGGGTGATATTGCCCATTCGCTTGCATCGATAGAAAAAGCTGAAAAAATTTTGCACTACTGTCCAACGTTTTCGGTAGCGCAGGGAATTATGGAAGCCGTAAATTGGTACTATGCAGAAGAATATGAAAATCGGGGAGTTCGGGAATGAAACTAAAAGCCGAGCAAAAAGGAAGTGGCCTGCATGCGGTTAAATGGGCGCTGGTAGATAAGTTTGGTGCGCAATTGGTGCTGTTGGTTAATATGCTGGTTTTGGCCAGGTTACTAAGCCCCGCAGATTTTGGCTTAGTAGGCATATTGTATATTTTTTTAAGTGTTGCCGGTGCACTGGTGGATAGTGGAATGGGTGGAGGGCTTATTCGGAAACAGGATATGAGCGACCGTGATACCTCAACCTTTTTTTATTTTAATATGGCCATAGCGCTATTGTGTTATCTGGCAATATTTATTGCAGCACCCTACATCGCCGCTTATTATCATCAGCCATCCTTATTGATGCTGGCCAGAATAATGGCTTTAGGGATCATAATCAATTCTTTTGGACTGGTACAAAGGGTATTGCTGATCAGGGCACTTGCTTTAAAACTTGTCACCCGGGCTTCGCTCATCTCATCAGTTTTTAGTACTGTTTTTGCCTTATTGTGTGCACTAAAAGGAATGGGTATTTTTAGCCTTGTGGTATTGCAGCTTAGTCAAAGTACGCTCAATACGTTTTTCCTATGTTTTTATGGGAAATGGGCACCAAAACTGATTTTCTCCATATCGGCATTTAAAGAACTTTTCTCCTTTGGTTTTAGTCTGCTTCTTACTGCAATGCTCAATATTTTTTTTGCTAATATTTATCAGCCCATTATTGGCCGTTATTTTTCAATCGCTTACGCCGGGTTTTACTATCAGGCAAAAAGACTTTACGAAGTGCCGGTACTTACCATATCTCAGGTAGTGGATTCAGTTACTTATCCAATTTTGGTACGCTACCAACATAATCGGGCAGGCCTGGAAATTCGCTATCGGAAAATTGTGACCCTATTGGTTTTCAGTGCAACACCTGTTGTAGTTATGATCTCTATATTTTCGAGGGATATTGTATGGACATTATTGGGCGAAAAGTGGCTTCCAAGTGCAAAACTGCTGGCCATCCTCAGTTTTTCAGGGATTTTCCAAATACTGGAAACCACTAGCGGAAGTTTACTTAAAGTAGAGGGCAGAACCAGGCTTATTTTCAGGTTAGAATTGCTTAAGAAAACCATTATACTCTTTAATATTATTCTTTTCTGTAGATGGGGTATTGTAGCCTTGATGTTTGGGATAGTGGCCAACTCCATTATTTCTTTCGCCATCAACCAGTACTTTACCAGTATCAAAATTGTGAGTTACAAGAAAATGGCTACCATTTTGATCAATGCATTTTTGATGGGGCTAGTGGCCTTCCTGCTAAAAGAAATGTTTACGAATATATACCTGGCAATGGTGATTGCTGGCAGTACCGCATTACTTTTCTATTTACTACTTGGTTATTTGCAGCGACTTCCAGAACAGATCATGGTGCTTGGCTTTCTCTCCGGAGGAAGGCCTTCAATGGCTAAACCATAGCTTTAATTAATACTAATACAGTTCACAATGCCCAAAAAAATACTGATCCTGATTTTAGTAGTGATATACATTTACGCCCTAACTTTCGACATCTTCCTGAACAACTATTTTAAGTTTCCGGCGGTGGTAGTGGGTGTTGCAATTGCCTTTTTATTTCCTGCCAGAGGAGATTTACAATTTATCGGCATGCGGGAGCTGTGGCTGTTGTTCCTCGCCAATTTCTTTTACTATGTACTTGGTCAGGATCAGATTAAGCCTCTGATGGTTAATCTCTTGATATTTATTGGTTGTGCACTGTATTTTAACTTTTTTGTGGGGAATGACCTGGGCAGGTTAAAAATGTCGGTAATTGTTTTCTTTTCCTGTTTAGCGCTTTCGGCTTTGGTGATGGGAGCAGATCATATTAATCCGCTTGCTACCATAATATGGCGGGAGAGGTTGATTGGGGGAGAAATTGTACAAAGTCCCTCGGGAATATGTACGAGTATATTTACTTTCGGTTACCAGGTAGCGGCACTTTCTACATTTGCTTTTCTATATACGCTTTTTAGCGGTAAATCATTTATTGTGGTGATGCTCGTACTTATGGTGGCCATAGTCTCCATTTTTTATGGGATGCAACGCTCGGCACTCATGGTATTTGCAATTGGTTCAGTACTAGCTATTCTATTTTATTTCCGAATGAAATCCATACCCATTTTGGTTGGAGTAGTTGTATTTGGGCTGGTATTCTTTTCTACCATCTCCAGATACAATGATAATACACAGGAGAATATTTTGAACAAGGCACAACAAAATTCAGAAAGGGGAGAAGACAGATCTGGGCTGGTGACAGAAAATATTAAAATTTATAGCGATTATCCACTCGGGCTTTTATTCTACAACAGGCAATGGGCTGATGTTTCAAGACATAATCCCATTTATGCGGGTGGTTTAACCTCGCACAATGCCTATCTGATGTTCATTACCTACTTGGGACCACTGGTTGGTATCATTTTGTTATTGTCTATCTATTGGCGTGTAGGGAAAATATTTAAGTTGGTAATGGTCGACATCAGAAATCCTAAATCAGCTTTACAGGCAGCATTATGTTTTACCTTTTTGGCCATATCGCTCAACTCACTTTTTCATAATGCCTGGTTGGTTAATGCCAATGGGCCCACCGTATTCCTGTTTTTTTGCATCATCCAGTTAAACGCCATCAACTCAAAAAAGAAAATATATGATCATCCTGAAAAAGAAAATATTGCCCTTTCTAAACCGAGAGGTGGTATGGTTCGGGCAGAAGCCTAGAGCTGGTCAGTGTTTAACTACCATATTTAGGCAAAGTTCGGTTAAAGGGGAGCGCTTTGGTTATAAACGTGAAGATTTTTACACCAAACTCATCGATATTTCGGCTAGCGAGGATACCTTTTTTTCTCAGTTTGATAAAAATACCGCCTACGATATCCGCAGGGCAAGGAAAGATGGAATTCATACCGATATACACACACAGCTGGATGAGTTTATTATTTTTTACAATGACTTTGCCTTAACCAAAGGGCTGAAGCCTATCGGGTTAAGTTTATTGGATTATGGAGAAAATATCCTCATCACCAAAGCGGTATCTGAAGGAGAAATTTTGGTGATGCATGCCTATCTGCTCGACCGTTATGAAGGCCGCGTCCGCCTGTTGTATTCGGCATCACTCTTCAGGAAAGAGGAAATGGGTGGAACTAAACGTAGCTGGATAGGCAGGGCCAACAGGCTGCTGCATCTTGAGGATATGAAAACATTTAAAGCAATGGGCTTTTCGGTGTACGATATGGGGGGATATGCCTTTGGCACAACCGACGACAGCCTCCAAAGGATCAATCTTTTTAAAGATGGTTTTGGCGGGCAAATGGTGATAGAAAATGATTACTGGCCTTTGCTTATTCTTTTGGCCATACGACTTCGGTTATTGCTCAAAAATCAGAAATCTACCATGGTTATTTCTAAAAATTAAGATAACATGCTGTTTAACTCCTTTCACTTTCTGCTCTTTTTTCCTATCGTTGCCGGGCTGTATTTTTTTATGCCCTACAAATACAGGTGGCTATGGCTATTGTTTGCCAGTTGCTTTTTTTACATGTTTTTTAAGGCAGTTTATATTCTGATCTTGTTTTTTACCATCCTGATCGATTATTTTGCCGGAATCTACATTGAAAAAGCAAAGTTGCCGAAGACAAAAAAAAGTCTTCTTATGATAAGCATCGTGGCCAATGTATTGGTATTAGGCATATTTAAGTATTTTAATTTCCTTAACGATAGTGTTTCGGGTATATTAAGCTGGGCCGGTTACAGCAACCCGGTTCCGGCACTGGCTATACTCTTGCCTATTGGGCTCTCTTTTCACACCTTTCAGGCCATGAGTTATACCATCGAGGTGTATCGGGGTAATCAAAAGGCTGAGCATAAATTTGGGATCTATGCCCTCTATGTCATGTTTTTTCCACAGCTGGTGGCAGGGCCGATTGAAAGGCCGCAGAATATGTTACACCAGTTTTATGAAAAACATCCCTTCAATCCTTATGATGCCAGTGAAGGACTTAAGCGGATTTTGATAGGGCTGTTTAAAAAGGTTGTGGTGGCAGATCGGCTGGCGATATACGTTAATGCCGTTTATGGCAATTACGAACACCATGGCAGTCTCAGCCTGATCATGGCGACTGTTTTATTTTCCTTTCAGATTTATTGCGATTTCTCAGGTTATTCTGATATCGCAATCGGAACCGCAAGAATATTGGGTTTCAGGCTCATGGAAAATTTTGACAGGCCTTATTTTGCAAGGAGCATTAGTGAGTTTTGGAGCAAATGGCACATTTCACTTTCCACCTGGTTTAGAGATTACCTCTATATCCCAATGGGTGGAAACCGTGTTTCGACGCTGAAATGGTACCGTAATCTCTTTGTTGTGTTTATGCTTAGCGGCCTTTGGCACGGTGCAAACTGGACTTTTATCGTTTGGGGCGCACTGCACGGTACTTACCTTATTTTAGAGATCATGTTCAGGAAATTGCGTGGCCCTTTTCAAAAATGGAAGTTTTTAAGCATGCCCAACTTAAATGGTTTGCTGCAGGTAACATTTACTTTTCTGTTGGTTACGCTGGCCTGGATATTCTTCAGGGCCGATAATATTGCCCAGGCCTTAGGCATCCTTAAACGTATTTTTAGTTTTGAACCAGGCTTCTTTTTAGGTCAGCCAAATTATTTTTTCTACAGTATTTTGGCCATTTTATCATTATTGTGTTATGAGTTGAGACAGGAATTTCATTGGCCGGGTATAGCTGTTTCAGACCTCCGTTTTCCCTGGCGTTTGCTTACATATGGTGCTTTGGTTTTTGCCATCATGCTGTTCGGCGTTTTTGACGGCAGCCAGTTCATCTACTTTCAGTTCTAAATCATTAAAAAATGCGCAGACTTAATCCAACCCAGTATTTTTTCTTAAAATGCGGCATTTTTATAGCGGTCATTTTATTGGTCGACCAGTTAGTTGGGCGATTGCTCCATGCCTGTTTTATGCTTGAAGTAACGGGCGAATATGCAATTGCCAATCGTATTGTTTATCAGACTCAGGAAGATGTACTCATCCTGGGAAGCTCTCGGGCAGCCCATCATTACAACCCTGAAATTTTAGACCGCTCACTCGCGATGAAATGTTACAATGGAGGTCGCGATGGGCAGGGAATGATTTATTACGAGGCCATACTTGACCTGGCACTTGAACGACATATCCCACGGTTGGTTATTTTGGATGTTAATAACAGGGATTTGGATAATGATCCTGAAAAGAAAGATAACTTATCCTGTTTATTGCCTTACCTCAGCACTTCAAATTCCGTAGATCGCTTTCTATTGCAAAAAAGTTCATTTGAACTCTTAAAAGCGTCAATGCAGACTTATAGATACAATGGACAGCTATTTTCTATTGCGCAGCACACATTATTTTCTAAATTTTCGACTCCTGATATTGCAGGATACAGGCCATTAACTGGAAGCATGAAGACGGGAAGTTTACCAAAAAAAGCAAGGGCTGTACAAAAAGAAGAAATGGATGCTGAAAATATCCGCTCATTGGAGAACATTATTCTGAACTGCCGTAAAAACAACATCAGGCTATTTGTATTCATTTCGCCAAGATACTCACTCGATCCAACTACCACAACAGTAAAAAAGGTGAGGGAAATTTGCAAACTTAGGGATATCGATTTTTCTGACTATACTAGCAATAGAGAATTTGCGCATTGGCAATATTTTGCAGATGCTTCACACCTGAATGATAGGGGAGCCGATTTATATTCAAAAACCGTTGCTTCGCATATTTTAAAATCAGATATCAAAGATTTTTTTAAATCGGCCAAGCGATGAAAAAGAAAGTGTTCTTCGTGGTCAGTTCGCTCGGTGCTGGAGGTTCCGAGCGTGTGTTCTGGTTGCTTGCGCAGGGATTTGATAAGACCCAATTTGAGGTTTTTATCTTGTATTTAGGTGGAGAAAAGGACATGTTCTCAACAAATCTGAAAAATGTGAAGGTAATTAACCTGATGACTTTTCGTGCTTCGCGATCTTTCGGTAAACTCCTTACTTTGATCAAAAAGGAACGTCCATACGCCATCTTCTCGACAGGTGCGCACATCAATGTGCTGGTTGCAATCATATCCCTGTTTGTTAAAATTCCATGCCTGATCGCAAGAGAATCGAATGTTTACCGCGAAATGGCTCAGGTTAATAATGTGAAACAGCGATTTTGGGTGCCCATGATCGAAATTTTTTATCGCCGTTTTGACAAAATCGTATGTCAGTCGGCAGAAATCAGTTCCTCTTTTTTAAATACTTTTAAGCTTCACAAAAGCAGGTTAATCACCATTCCCAATCCAGTAAAATCCGCTCTTCCAGGTATCAATAGTATAAAAAGTCATCTAAACGGGAAAAAGAAAATACTTATCGTGGCCAGGCTTGCTACCGAAAAAATGCACAACCGTTTACTCAATATTTTTGCGGGGCTGCCAAACGATTTTCATCTGAGTATTGCCGGAGACGGACCTTGCAGAGGAGCAATTACCAAACAAATTAATGCGCTGGGCATTGCAGACCGGGTGTGTATGCTTGGAGAAATTGAGGATGTAGATAAGCTTTACCAAAATCACCAGCTCTGCCTGCTTACCTCTGTTTCTGAAGGTTTTCCAAATGCACTTTTAGAGTCGATAGCCAATGGCACCCCGGTAGTGGCCTTCAGGGTTGGGGGGCTCTCAAACCTGGTGATAGAGGGATTTAACGGATATACCATCGATCAGCATGATGATGACGCTTATGCCTTTCATGTTCAAAAAGCCTGTTCGCAGGTATGGGATCATCAGGCCATGATGGATGATGCCCAAAACCGGTTTTCTCTTAACAAAATTGCAAGCTGCTACCAATCATTAATCAGCTAAATCTTCATCAAAAATAAGCTAAAAAGTAATAAACTATGTGCGGAATATATGGAACTACCATGCCTGTTGGAGATGAAATGGTATTGGCCAAACTGGCCAGGGCCAGGTTCAGAGGTCCCGATTTCTCTGGTTTCGAGCGGAGCGAAGGCGTAGTGCTGGGGCATAACCGACTGGCCATTATCGATATTGATCCACGTTCCAATCAGCCATTTTCGTATGGCTACCTCAAAATTGTTTTCAATGGTGAAATATACAATTATCGCGAACTGCGCAAAACGCTGATCCATTTAGGGCATCATTTTCATACCACCTGCGATACCGAAGTAATCTGTGCGGCCTATATGGAGTATGGTGCAAACTGCGTCGAGCATTTTAATGGGATGTTTGCTTTTGTAATACACGATATGCGCAAAGGGTTGCTCTTTGGTGCGAGGGATAGGTTAGGCAAAAAACCGCTTTACTATTACAAGGGTGAGGGCTTTGAGTTTGCCAGTCAACCTTCCCAAATCAGCATGGATAAAGAACTAAGTATAAATCCTGATGCCGTAAGCGCTTACCTCCACTGGAGTTATATTCCCGATCAGTACTGCATCTTCAAAGGGATAGAAAAACTGAAAGCTGGCCATTGTTTTACCTACAACCTGCACAAGGGCATTCTGGTCGAAAGAAAATATTGGGATATGGATCAGCAATCAACTGGTACTTATTCAAAAAGTTATGTGGAGGCAAAGCAGGAGCTGGGATTGCTGATACAGGATGCCGTTCGAATCCGTCTTCACGCTGATGTACCTCTGGGTATTTTTCTCTCCGGTGGAATCGATTCCTCCCTAGTGGCCAGTTTAGCCGTGAAAGAAAATGCATTAACCAAGACCTTTTGTGTCCGCTTTGAAGATAAAAACCTTGATGAAAGTATACATGCAGAAAAAATTGCCCGTTACTTAGGTGCTGATCACCAGACCATTACCTGTTTACATTCGGACGGATTGGACTTGCTTGAAAATTACGTGTGTTTTTTTGACGAACCCTTTGCGGATCCAAGTGCGATACCGTTAATGTTATTGGCAAAACACACTAAAAAACATGTAACAGTAGCGCTTAGTGGAGATGGAGGAGACGAAGGTTTCTTGGGGTATGGCCGGTACGACTGGATGAAAAAAGCCGGCTGGGCCTATCAGCTCCCTTTAAGCATGCGAAGCATATTGTTTTCTTTAGCAAAACTTTCTCCAAATTATCGCCACCGCTTAATTGGTGCCGGCCTGGTTCAAAAGGATCTTGCTTCACTTTACGAAGGACTGTGTACTGGGATGGATACTTCCTGGCTGAGCGAAAAGCATTATCAAAAAGTTCAGCCTCACCGCTGGCTGCTGGAGCATGATCAACAACCACTAATGCAGCGCTTATCCAATTATGATATCAAAACCTATCTCTGTGATGACATCAATACCAAAGTAGATCGGGCAACAATGGCTTACGCTTTAGAGGCACGTGCCCCGCTAATGGATTACAGGGTGATGGAGTTTGCCAACCAATTACCTGTACACTATAAAATGGGCGGGCGGTTTGGTAAAAAGCGCATCATAAAAGACTTGCTGTTCGACACGCTGCCCGAAGACTTTTTTAAAAGACCCAAGGCGGGTTTTACACTGCCCATAAAATCTTGGCTCCAAAACGAGCTTAAAGAATATGTACTCGATCACCTGAGCCTTTCTTCCCTTAGTGATATTCCGGGGCTTATGCCTGCAAAAGTTAAAAAAATGATCGATTTGCACCTGGCTGGCAAACATAACTACAGCAGCCAGATCTGGTCGGTACTGATGCTTAAAAAGTGGCTAGATAACAACAAACTAATGAATAAAAAGATTTTAGTTAACCAAGAATGAGAAAATATTTAAATAAGCTCTTTTACTCTGACAAATGGAATATTGGTTATGTAAGCCAGTCTGCAGAGTGTTTTATTGAACAAAAGGCACTGAGCGAAAAGGTTACCTGGCTTAACGAAGTGACTGCTGACTATTCTGCCGATCCTTTCGTCATTTTGCACCAATCGAAGATATATATCTATTATGAAGAGTTAAAAACGATTCTGGGCAGGGGAAAGATAAACGTAATCAGCGGATTCGATTTTTCGACCAAAAAAAGGGTAAAAGGTTTTGAACCTTATGATATCCACCTTTCTTACCCCTATATTTTTACCGATAAAGAAATCATTTATTGTATACCCGAAACAGCCACTGCCGAAGAAGTAGCCTTGTATGAAGTTAATCCTCAGAAAATGAATAAACTGACGAAAATTAGGCTACTGATTAAGGGAAAGCGATTTGTAGACAGTTCTATCGTATTCCATGAGGGGAGGTTTTGGTTATTTACCAGTGTAAGCGGTATGCAAAATGTATTTTACATTTACCATGCAGCCACATTGGAAGATGACTTTGTACCTCATCAAAAAAATCCGATTGCCACCAACAATAAAAATTTTAGAAGTGCAGGCAATCTTTTCGTAGTGGGCAACAAGCTTTACCGCCCTACCCAAAACATGGAAATTACCTATGGGGGCTCGGTGATGATCAATCAGATTACAGCGCTCAGTCCGGATCAGTTTGAAAGTGAAGATCTGTTCGAGGTAAAACCAAAAGCACCATACGATAAAGGATTGCACAACATTAGCCTGTTGGCGGACACCATCGTTTTTGACGGCAAGCGGAGTTACTTTTCACCCATGGTGGTTTTTAATAAAGTGATCAAAAAGATCATAAACATCCTATAAATATACTTCTTTAAAGATCAATCATCCATAAACCAAAACCACTAGATATGAAAATTTTAGTAACAGGGTGTGCCGGTTTTATCGGTTTCCACCTTACCCGAGAATTGCTTCAACTGGGCTACGAAGTTACCGGTATCGACAATATAAACGATTATTATGATGTTCGGCTCAAATACGACCGCTTGAGTGAACTAGGTATCAGCAGCGCAGACATAAGCGCAGTTCCATTTTCTTCAAATTTAAAATACCCAAACCTGAAATTCTTTAAAATGGATCTCGTTGATCAGCCTGCAATTTTTTCGCTTTTCGAAAACAAAGGCTTTGATTTGGTATGTCATTTAGCGGCTCAGGCAGGGGTAAGGTACAGCATCGCCCAACCACAGCGTTATATAGATTCTAACATACAGGGCTTTTTTAATATTTTAGAGGCCAGCAGAAAATCGGCTGTACGCCACCTGGTTTACGCCAGTTCATCCAGTGTTTATGGCTTAGGAACCACATTGCCTTTTAGCACAGCTGAAAATACCGATCAGCCCGCCTCACTTTATGCCGCAACCAAAAAATGTAACGAGCTGATGGCACATTCGTATAGCCATGTTTTTGGTCTGCCAACAACGGGTTTGAGGTTTTTTACCGTTTATGGTCCATGGGGAAGGCCAGATATGGCCATGTTTCTCTTTACCAAAGCCATTTCCGAGCAAAGACCACTTCAGGTATATAACCAGGGGAACATGAAACGCGATTTCACTTATGTTGACGATATTGTAGATGGAATAGTGAAAGTAATTGAAAAGGCTGCCAGAGGCATTTCCAATAAAGGGAAAACCACCATTCCTTACCATATTTATAACATCGGAAGGGGGAAATCGATTCCACTTGAAGAATTTATTACAGAGATTGAAAAGCAATTGGGCATAGCAGCCCTGCGTGAACTGATGCCCATGCAGGCTGGCGATATTCCCGAAACCTGGTCGGATATAGATGAAATGAGAAATGATTTCCGCTACCAGCCACACGTAGATGTAGCCACCGGTGTAAAACATTTTGTGGATTGGTATTCGGTTTATTACGCCAAGCAGAAAGCCCCGCATGAATTAAGTGTTTTAGATGAGCCTTTGAGCCAATGAAAACCAATACGCTGGTGCTTTCGCTCTCCGACCAGATGGGAGGGGCTGAACAGTGCCTCAGATTGATTGCTGCAAAAACGAATGCGCAAATGCTCTTCTTACTGTGCGCCAAATCCAGTAAACTTTCAGAAATCGACCCCGAAAAGGCACAATACCTGAGTAAAAGCAGCCTGTTAATGGGGTTTATCAGGCTTCCATTTGCCCTCTACCGTTATCGTAATTTCACGCTTGTTAGTTCGCATGCTTACCTCAATGCGGTTATCGGGATAATGGGGCGTGTAGGTTATTTGAAAGGCGTTCTCATTGTGAGAGAATCTACATCAATATTTGAAAGATACAACGGCATAAAAAAACGGCTTTATCTGTTACTTTATAGATTAGGTTATCCCGCATTGGATCGGGTAATCTGCCAGAGCAATGCAATGGCCCATCAATTGTTGGCCAACGCACCATACCTTGGCGAAAATGTGGTTAGAGTTATCCCCAATCCTTTAAACCTTGATAAAGCCCTGGAAATGGCTGCAGTTGAAAGTTCGCCGGTTGTGGGCCAATTTATATGCGCTGCGGGGCGGCTCATTGCTATAAAAGGCTTCGATCTGTTGATTAAGGCGTTTTCGCGGTTATTGGTACAACATCCCGATTTACGCCTGGTTATTTTGGGTGCCGGACCGCTACATGCCAAACTCAATTTATTGATTAAAGAACTGGGGATAGACAAAAACGTGATGCTGACCGGTTACCAGGAAAATCCATATCCTTATTTCAAATTGGCACGGGTATGTGTTATCCCATCCATTATGGAGGGTTTTCCAAATGTATTGCTGCAAATGATGGCCGTAAACAATTCGATAGTAAGTACACGTTGCGCTGGAGGTGTTGAAGATATTCCAGGTATCATCAAGATAAATCCCGGATCGGTAAATGAACTTTATGCAGGCTTGCTGGAGGCCATGTTGAATAAAAATCCACAACGTTCAGCGATGAACGCCTTTCTGGCAGAACGTAACCCCAACACCTTTATTCATAACGTGTTCTCCGGATTGCCAGCAAACTAAATTAAAATACTGATCTCCCAGTTAGTATTTCCAATCATCAGGTTGCCAAACAAATAAAAAATGAAAGATTCACTTCTGCTCATCATGACCCCTAATATGAGCCTTGCGCAGTGGGACAAAACGGGATTGCTCTCGAGAGAACTTGATATTTACCAAAAAATATGCGCTGCAACTGGGCTTCGGCTCATTGTTTACAGTTACGGTAGAGACGAAAAAAGCTTTTTAGCCGGCATTCCAGGGGCAAGCGTGCTCGAAATACCCGGCTGGATTCCAAAAGGAATTCCATTTTCAGTACAAAATTTGTTGTATCACATGGTTTCGCCGGTGCTCTTCCTCAGTAGTTTTAAAAGAATAAAAATTGCCAAAACAAACCAGTATGCTGCCAGTGCATTTGGGCTGTTAATCAAAGTGCTTTTCAATATCCAACTGATCATCAGGATGGGCTATTACCATACCCATTTAAAACCAAAGGGACGTTTATGGTGCTTCATGGAAAAAATCGCTTTTTCTTATTGCGATAGAATTTTGGTTACCTCAAAAAGTGCCGAGCATTTTATTAAAGAGGAATATCACATTGATCCGAATAAAATAACAACCATTCATAATTCCATAGATATTGAACTTTTTAAGCCTGCCAATACGCCAAAACAAGTAGATGTACTTTTTGTAGGAAGGTTGGAAAAGGTGAAAAATATCGGATTACTTACCGATTTTCTCAAGAAAACGATTTGTAGCGTGTTGGTCATTGGAGATGGTTCACTATCTGGTGAAATAGATGCAATAACCCAAATAAATGATAACATTAAATGGATCAAAAGGGTAGATAATAGAGCGCTTCCCAACTATTATAACCTTGCCAGGGTGTACATCCTTATATCCGAGTACGAAGGTAATCCAAAAAGCCTGTTGGAGGCCATGTCGTGCGGGCTTCCCTGTATCGGTACCAATGTGCCGGGCATAGCAGAGTGTATTAGTCAGGATTACACAGGACTGTTAATCGGCCAGCATGTAAATGTATTGGCCAGCGCGGTAAACCACTTGTTGTCTAATCCCTTGAAAGCCCAAAAAATCGGTGAAAATGCAAGAGAATGGATTATCGCTTCATGCGATATGCAACAGAACATAGTGGAGGAGGCAGAATTTTATAAACTATTGTTAGCTGATTCTCCGCATCAAGAAAACAAAATGTTGATTCAAAACTAAATTAAATACTATGTTGATTTCCGTTATTATGTCGGTTTACAATTCGGAGGAGTACCTCAGTGAAGCCATCGATTCCATCCTCAGTCAAAACCATAAAGCCTTCGAGCTAATTATTGTTGATGATGGCTCTACAGATAGCAGTGCTGATATTATCCGGCAGTATGCCAATCTCGACAGTCGCATAATCCTTATTTCCAATGAAAAAAATATTGGCCTTCCAAAATCATTGAACAAGGCAATCCTGTCTTCAAAAGGCGAGTATATTGCTCGTCACGATGCCGACGACAGGTCTGCACCAGAGCGTTTTTCAATTCAAGCGGCTTATGCCGAGGCCCATCGCGAAACTGACCTGATTGGCAGTGATTGTTATGTAATTGATATTAATGGCGATATCGTGTGCGAAAACAATAGTTATTCTGCTATCACCGATCCGTGGACAGACCTGCTGCAAAGACGAGCCATATTTACCCATGGCAGCACTTTCATAAAAAAATCTTCCCTGATTAATGTTGGTCTTTATGATGAAAGGTTCTATTATTCGCAGGATGGCGAGCTGTGGCTCAGGTTCCTTTCGCGGGGAGCAAAAGTACATACCATTGCGAGGCCGCTCTACCATTACCGGGTATTGCCATTACAAACCGTAAAAAAATACAATGCACAAGCCTCTTTTAATGAAGTGAAACAGATGATGTATGTCCACCACTCAAGCGATACCGAAATTACTTCAAAACTGGAAGAAATTGCCGGTATTATTGCCGAAAAAAAACCTCAAACGAGCGTGGAAAATTACAAATCCATCTATTGGAAAACGCTTGCCAATATTGCTTACTTCAACCATGCCCGCAATTGGACCATACCTTATCGCTACTTGTTTAGGGCTTTCAAGGAAAATGAGTTGAAGCAGAACACCTTCTATCTTTTAAAATTGGGTGTATTGTATTTGATGCCCAGGTTTATCACCGCTAAGCTACGCAAGCAATGAAGCACAAACTAATGAGAATTACCACTGTACCAATATCATTATTGGTGCTGCTCAAAAAACAGCTTGTGTTTATGAGTCAGTATTTTGATGTACTGGCCGTTTCCTCTGCTGGCGATGCACTGCAACAGGTAGGAAAGGAGGTACCGGTAAGGATTAAGGCGGTAAACATGACCCGAAGGGTAACACCGCTACAGGATCTTGTCGGCATTTTTAAACTCTGCAGGGTAATGCTTGCCGAACGCCCCAGTATCGTACATACTCACACCCCCAAAGCGGGCCTGCTCGGCATGATTGCCGCAAAACTGGTGGGGGTACCCATCAGGCTCCATACCGTAGCGGGTTTGCCTGTTCTCGAAAAAAAAGGATTACTCAAATGGACAATGGGCATCACTGAAGTACTTACTTCGGCCTGCGCCACCCACATATATGCCAATTCCCCAAATATGATGCGTTTGATGATAGACCGAAGGTATTGCACAGGGGAAAAAATCAAAGTAATTGGAAGGGGCAGCACTGGAGGAATCGATACCGCAGTGTTTAACCCAGATTTACCAGAAATTATCGCTGCAAAAACTGAAACCAGAATTGCGCTGAAATTAAAAGAAAATGCATTTGTTTATTGTTTTATTGGCAGGATGGTTGGCGATAAAGGCATATCAGAACTGGTGGGTGCTTTCTGCAACCTCCATCAGCAAAATCCACAGATGGTATTATTGCTGGTTGGACCTTTCGAAAATGAACTCGATCCGCTGCCTGCTGCCATTCATAAGCTCATTAAAGAACATGAGGGAATCAGGTGGCTGGATTTTCAAACCGATATCCGGAAGTACTTAGCCATTAGCCATGTATTTGTGTTTCCGAGTTACCGCGAAGGTTTCCCTAATGTAATTATGCAGGCTGGTGCAATGGGCGTTCCCTGTATTGTAAGCAACATTAACGGTTGCAATGAAATTATTAATGAGGGCATAAACGGACTGATCGTACCTGTTAAAAACATTTTCCATTTAGAACAGGCCATGGCAAGGCTTCATGCCACACCAAATGAAAGGATAAATATGGCCACTGCCAGTAGGGCGATCATCCAAAGCCGGTATGAAAGCGATCTGCTGATCGGGCAGATATTTTCAGAATACAAACTTCAGATTCAGAAATACAACCACAAAAATCAATAGCTACGCTTTAAAATCATGTACAATTCAAGAATAAAAAGGCTCCTGGATATTTTATTGGCCTTAACCATATTTATCCTGGTATCGCCGGTAATGCTGATTATTCTCCTGGTTTTGCTCTTCACCACAGGTGGACACCCCATCTTTATGCAAGAGCGGGCTGGCAAAAACGAGGAGCCATTTATGCTTTTTAAGTTTAGAACAATGAACTCGGTGAAGGCATCGGATGGTGAACTGGCATCCGATCAGGTCAGGTTAACAGCCTTAGGTCGTTTTCTGCGGAAATCGTCGCTTGATGAACTTCCACAACTGGTTAATGTGTTCTGTGGACAAATGAGCCTGATTGGTCCCCGGCCACTTTTTATGAGGTACCTGGATTATTACCGGCCAATAGAGAAAAAACGCCACAGTGTTCGCCCGGGTATTTCAGGATGGGCCCAGGTTAACGGTCGTAACAATGCAAATTGGGACCAACGACTCGGTATGGATGTATTTTATGTAGAAAATGTGTCTTTTAAGCTCGATGTGTTTATCATTTATAAAACAGTTATCAATATTATTCTTTCCCGGGATGTGGTTGTGGATGAGACCTATTTGATTGCTGATCTTAACGAGGAAAGGCATGCAGATGTTGTCCGGTAGTTATCGGCTCAAACGCCTCCATGCTAACGAAAGTTTAGCTATCGATCACATCGCACTACTATTACGAAACACTTATCATACTCAAGTCTCTAGTTTTTTTATCTATCACGATCCTAATTATGCTAAATACTTAAGAATGGCATCGCTGGATGAGGATAATTTCTGGATATACCAGCTAATTGATCCATTAGGAAAGCAGATGGTGGCTTTTGCCATATTAACCCGTAAAGAACGGGATGTTTTTCTCAACCAGATTGTTGTTTTAGAGCGTTTTAGGGGTTATAACTTAGCTGCAAGGCTACTTTCTGACATTCTCGGATTACTGTTGAAAAAATATGGTAATGATGAATTCAGCTCCCTAAAGCTCGAAACTTTTCACAGCAACCAAAGGGCGATGGCCATTTATCAGCATTGGAAAATGGAAGACAGCCCAGGCAAAAACTGGTATTTAAATATGCTGCAAGACAAGGATAATCAACTTCATAAGCCCATAATCACCTGTTCTACCATTACCGACCGATACGGTTTCCTTCAGCTTTATGCTAACAACAATCCAATGGGAACGGTGATCAACGGTGATCGGGCAAGGACGAATGGAGCTCGCATCGATGACGTACAAATTTTAATCAAATACCTCAACATGCAGATGGGCATTTACAAAATCTGCCTGGTTAATGAGCAACAGCTCCAGCTCCCATTAATCGATCGAACCATTACCTATTCACTTGGCATTTCCGAATTAAGAGATATGCTCTCTACAACAAAATTATAAACTATGAACTATGTGATTATCAAAATAGAAGAAGGTGATAAATGGAGAGATTATGTGCAAAAGGCTAAATACTATGATTTCTATCATTCCTGGTATTACCACCATAATATTAAAAATGGAGAGGCTTTTCTGTTCGTTTACGAAAAAGAAGCTGCTTTTATCGCCATACCGCTAATTAAAAGAGCCATAAATGGAAGCGAATGCTTTGACCTCACTTCGGCTTATGGATATCTTGGTCCAATAACCAACCTCGATGTAGAGGAACTTAGCAAAGAGTTTCTGTTGACCTTTAGAGCAGCATTTCTCGATTTTATGGCGCAGGAGAAAATCGTTTGTGCCTTTAGCAGGTTGCATCCCTTATTGCATCAGACGGAGCTTTTGGATGATATCGGCGGCGTGTATGCAAACGGATCTACCGTTTACATCGATCTCGAAAGTTCCATCGAACAGCAGACCAGGCATTACCGGAAATCTGTTAAAAACTCCATTCATGCCCTTGCCGAAAGTTCGCCCTCGGTTAAAGCGGTAGAAACAGCTGCAGAGTTGGAAACATTTGTTGCGATTTATACCGAGAATATGAAGAGGATAGGGGCGCATGATTATTATCATTTTGACCTGCAGTATTTTAAAGATCTGATCGAAGCCGAAGAGTTTTTATCACTACCCTTAATGTTGTACCTGGATGGAGAGTCTATTGCGGCAGGATTCTTCGTTTACACCAACGACATTATTCAGGTGCACCTGTTAGCAACCAAAACAGAGTTTCTCCATCTTTCGCCTACAAAACTCCTCATTCATGAGGCAAGTAGGATTGGTAGAGACCGTGGGATGAAATACCTTCATTTGGGAGGAGGAGTTGGGGGTAAAAATGATTCACTTTTCTTTTGGAAATCAGGATTTTCAGACCGCTTGCTTTCGTTCCGCACCTGGAGATACATCAACAATCAGACAGAATATGACAGGCTTAAAGCCAAAATGGCTTCAGACGAATCAAAAGACAATGATTTTTTTCCTGCTTATCGTGCATTGGAAAAACAGTAACCTGGTAAAATCCAGTATCCATTAATAAGAATTTAAATAAAAGGTTATGAGTAAAAGAATATATCTCTCTCCTCCGCACATGAGCGGCCAGGAGATCATGTATGTGAAAAATGCATTCGATACCAATTGGGTAGCACCACTTGGGCCAAATGTGGATGGCTTTGAGGTTGATATAGCGGACTTCCTAGGCGATGATACACAGGTAGCGGCCTTAAATTCGGGTACAGCAGCCATTCATTTGGGGCTGGTTCTGTTGGGTGTAGGAGCAGGTGATGAGGTTATCTGTCAATCACTTACTTTTTCTGCCTCTGCCAATCCTATTTTATACCTTGGCGCTAAGCCAGTGTTTATAGATAGTGAATCTCAAACGTGGAATATGTCGCCGCTTTTTCTTGAGGAGGCCATTAAAAATAGGCTTGAGGCCGGAATAAAGCCAAAAGCCATTATTGTGGTACACCTTTACGGCATGCCTGCAATGATAGAGGAGATTGTTGAAATAGGCGAAAGGTACGAAATTCCAATTCTTGAAGACGCTGCTGAGGCTTTGGGTTCTACATTTAGGGGAAGAAAACTCGGAACTTTTGGTACCATCGGGATCTTTTCTTTTAATGGTAATAAAATCATTACCACATCAGGTGGCGGGGCTATGGTATCTAAAAGTCCTGCATTGGCTGCAAAGGCCCGTTTTCTGTCCTGTCAGGCAAAAGAATCTTGTGCTTATTTTCAGCATACCGAAATTGGTTACAACTATCGAATGAGTAATATTGCTGCTGGAATTGGCAGGGGACAGATGGAAATGCTGCCCATGAGGATTTCGCAAAGGCGTGCCATATTCAACAAGTACAGAGAAAACCTTTCCGCCGCAATCGGAATCAGTTTTCAGGAAGAACCAAACCATCATTATTTCTCCAATAGGTGGCTTACTGCTTTTGTTGTGAATGAATCGGAACATTTTGAGGTCGAAAATTTCAGGCAGGCCCTCGAGGCCGAAAATATTGAAGTGAGGTACATCTGGAAGCCGATGCACCTGCAGCCACTATTTTCGCAATGTCTTTATTTTGGCTCAGGTGTGAGCGATCGTCTTTTTCAGAATGGGATCTGTCTTCCATCAGGATCGGCGATGGATGAAGAAGATATGTCGAGAATTATAGGGGCATTTGAGCGTAATTTTTCGCCGAAACCCATTTATAGCGGAGCTATTATACACGAAGAATATGGTACGGGAACAAACTGAGGGCAGAACCCGCTCAAGATGGTTAATTTTTTTGATTGATCAGGTGATTGTGTGCTGGTCTTTATCACTCTCTCTATTCGTGGTGATGCAATTCAATTTTTCGATCGTACAACGTGGCTATTTTTTTATCTATCTTTTTAGCTACCTGCTTATTACGAGCTCGGTATTCCTGGCGATGCGTATCCATACCGGAATTGTAAGGTACGCCAACCTCGATGATGTATACCGGATTTTTATGGCCACGCTCATATCGGGTATTAGTTACTGGCTATTTATTGATTTTATTGTTACGCCCTACCTCAAAAAAGGCTGGACAGGGTTTAATCTTGCGCTGATCTTCAATTTTTTCATCTCCAGTTCATTGCTTATACTCCTGCGGGTTTATGTAAGACAAGGGTACAATCACTTGCATATCCCATCAGAGCAAAAGGAAGAAATCGTTTTGATTTATAGCAGAACCGGGTCGGCAATCATTCTTAAACAGGCACTTGAAGCACAAAGAGAGAACAACTTCAATATTTTGGGATACATTAATAACGATCCGGATAAGGTAGGCAAGTATATCCAACAGAAAAAAATATACCATTCCTCATCAATCAGTTACCTCAAGAAAAAATTTAAGCTAGAAAAGGTACTTCTCTGTGGCGATGATCTCGATTATGGTGAGCGGAAAAGCGTACTGGACAAGTGCATGAGTGAAGATATAAAAGTATCGCTCTTGCCGCCACCCAGCCAATGGGCCTGCGGGAGGTTATCCATTAGCCAGATTAAGGAGTTAAACATTAATGACCTTTTACAGCGAGAGCCCATAGTACTCAACAAAGAGAAGATTCTTTCAGAGATTACCGGCAAGCGGGTTTTAGTTACCGGTGCTGCGGGATCTATTGGTTCAGAAATTGTAAGGCAGCTCATCGGTTATTCACCAGAGCTGATTATTCTCTGCGATCAGGCAGAATCGCCATTACATGAGCTTCAGCTTGAGCTAATGGACCGTTATCCAGATTGCAGGATGGTCATTTTTATGGCAAACATTCAGGACCAGCTCAGAACCTATCAGCTTTTCGATACTTATCGTCCGAAGGTCGTATTTCATGCCGCTGCTTATAAACACGTTCCATTAATGGAGAACAATCCAACAGAGGCCATTATGACTAATGTTTTTGGAACGAAAAATATCGCTTCCCTTTCCAAACGTTTTGCTGTTGAAAAATTTGTGATGATTTCGACTGATAAAGCCGTTAATCCAACCAACGTAATGGGGGCAACCAAAAGGCTTGCCGAAATTTACATTCAAACCTTACAAAACGATAAAAACGAAAGTTTTAACCATACAGGAACACGTTTTATTACTACCCGGTTTGGCAACGTACTGGGGTCTAACGGCTCTGTGGTACCTCGTTTTCGTGCCCAGATAGATGCTGGTGGACCGGTTACAGTCACCCACCCAGAAATTACCAGGTATTTTATGACCATTCCTGAAGCAGTAGAATTGGTGATGGAAGCGGCCTCGATGGGTAAAGGCGGAGAGATTTTTGTTTTTGACATGGGCGAAGCCATAAAAATAGTCGACCTCGCCATTAATATGATCAAACTTGCAGGTCTTGCACCTCAAAAGGATATTGATATCGTTTTTACCGGCCTGCGTCCCGGAGAAAAGCTGTACGAGGAACTGCTCAACAACGAAGAGGAAACATTGGCCACCCACCACCATAAAATTAAAATTGCCCGTGTGAAACATTATACCTCAGTAGGGGTAGAGACTTTACTGGAGGATTTATGGAAAGCAAAATGCAGTGGCAATGAGATTGATATGGTTGGGCTGATTAAAAAAATGATCCCCGAATACAGAAGTAATAATTCCGTTTTCGAAACGCTCGATAGCCCGGTGGCGGTTTAATCCACCACAACTTCTTTTTTCTAAAAGACAATTGAAATACTAACTATCTATACATTATTTGATTGAAATTGAATCAGATAAAATCAGCTATATGGGTTTACATTATGGAGCAATCGTGGAGATGGCTGTGCGCCGCAAATCGGTAAATATAAGTGAGATATCGAGAAGAATGCATGTTAACCGGCGTTCAATCTATAATTGGTTTCAAAAAGATTTTCTCAGCATCGAGATTATTTGTGAGATCGGATACATCATCGACTATGATTTTTCAAAGGATTTTCCAGCCGAATTTGCGCCCGACGGTTTTTCCAATCCCCATCATCCACTGGGTTACAAAAGTAGAAAAAATGAGGCACAGGATTATTCTGTCCATTTTTGGATGAACAAATACATTGATTTATTGGAAAAATACAATAATCTATTAATGGATTATGCCAGGGAAACCCAGGCCAAGGATGGTCCAGATCCAACCTGAAAATATTTTGTGGCATTTCGAATGGCAAAACCTGCAAATTATTTTCAATCTCCAAAAGCTTCGAGCATACAAAATCTTAAAATTAAATAATATGTGTGGAATATTAGGTTATATAAGAAATTGGGAGGCATTACCTGTATTAATTAATGGTTGCGCCTTTTAGAATACCGTGGTTACGATGGTGCCGGAATTGCCTTTTTTGATGATGGACTTAAAGTGGTAAAAAAATAGGAAAGATTGCCATTCTTGAAGCTGCCTGTAACACTATAAAATTGCTTCCAGAATTGGCATTGTACATACCCGATGGGCTACTCATGGGGCAACCAAAAATTGCCAATTCACACCGGCATATTTCTTCGAACGGAAAACTGGCCATCGTTCATAATAAGATTATTGAAAACTATGCCTCGCTGAAAGCAGCCCTTCTCTCCAAAGGACATTTGTATAACAGCGAAACCGATACAGAGGCGCTGAGACATTTGATTGGGGAAGTTCAGGACCGTACAGGATTTGATCTTGCCGAATCTGTTTGGCTGGCCTTAAACAACGTTAAAGGGCCTATGCAATTGTGATTACAGATGAGGATAATCCGGGGCGACTGATCGCTGCCAGAAAAGGAAGTCCATTGGTTATAGGTGTCGGTAAAAACGAATATTTTGTAGCCTCAGATGCTGCCCCGCTTTTCGAATATACCAAAAATATGGTTTTTTTAAACGACTATAGATCGCTTGTGTGGCATATTATGGAATCAGTATTTTTGATCTGGATAATGTAACGCAAGTACTCTTTGTACAGGAGCTGGAAATTGAAATGCTTGAAAAGGGTGGCCATAGCCATTTTTAAGCTTAAAGAGATCCACTAACAAGCAAGATCGATCCGTGAGTATGTGCGGGGCAGGGTTTACCCTGAACAGGAGAACTTGCCTTAGGTGTATAAGTTGTTCAGATCCCCATTCAGATGATTTTCTGCGTCTCATCCTTGCAGCCAACCCACTCCAGTTATTGGCCTATCATGTGGCATTGATCAAAGGATGCAATTAGATCAGCCCAGAGATCCGGCAAAATCTGTTACAGTAAAATAGTTCACTCTCTTATTTTCCGATTATTATGAAAAAAATTATGTTCTCCCTCATCAGTTTCAATTCTTCCATCACCAGAAACAGGCATAAAATCGTTTTTCTGATTTGTGTGATCAGTATTATTTCGATTATGCTGTTGGCCACTTTGCTGGCCGTTAAGCATTAGTCACTAAAAAACCAGACTCAGATGTTAAAAATTATTATAGTCGAATCCCACATTATCATTCTCGATCATCTCAAAATATTGCTTTCAGATCAAACTGATTTTAGGGTGGTGCAGGTGGTAAGCTCTGGCAACGGGCTAGTGGAATTACTGCTTTCTGGAGTCAGTGTGGATCTGATTATGGCTGGCTTGTACAAAACAAAAGGAAATAACCTGGAGTGGCTGTTGGAGGCAAAACACCTAAGGCCAGGTTTACCTATACTGGTGATCAGTAACGTGGCAATTGCAACGCAGATCAGGGAGGTTTTTCTTGCCGGCGCTTCAGGTTACTTGCTGAGTAATATAGGAAGGGATGAGCTGTTCTTTTGCATCCGCCACACTGCTTTGGGTGGAGAATACATTTCGAGCCAATTGGCTGTTAGGGCGTTTAAGGAAGAGTTTTTTTTTCCGCAACAAAATTTTTTAAGTGAAAACGAGCGTTATTCTGTCATGGAGATTCGGCTTTTGCAGGCCATTTCAGATGGGTTAAACAGCCAGGAAATTGCAGATACATTCTTTTTAAGTAGAAGGAGTATTGAAAGCAGAAGAGCTGCATTATTGGCAAAAACCGGAGTGCAAAATACTGCTTCGCTGATTAAATTCGCGGCACTTAACGGGCTGGTTAATTAACATATTTTAATTCTTTACCTACTCCTTTATAGTATGCATAATTGCGCTTCAGCTTACTCCTTAGTCATACCATTAAAATCATGTTGCCGGAGAGAAAGAGTTTTTCAGGCAGTTATGGATTCTAACAGAAAACAGAATCAACTATTTTCAAAGTAAGAATCCTCATGACAGTGACCACAAGCAAAATTTAATTAGAATTGGGTAATTAAAATAATTTCAAGAATTTCTAACTGGAATCGATAAATGGAATGCTAAACTGGCGCCGCTTGTAATTGAAGAGAAAGCCTGATTATCCAAAAACTTCTTGAGGAGATTGATAAACTAAAGCAACAGATTACCGAGTTGACCCAATATGGAGTAATACAAAAAATCAGTATTAAATATGAACATCTGCCAACTTTAATATTGTCAGAAAGCAATTGACGCATTCTGGTGAAAATAGGCATGATCTGGATGTTTATGTTAATCGCCCGATCAATGTAAAGGAATCCTGAGAGCATTGCAACATCTCCCTGTGTAAAAACATTTATTGCCTGTCGTTTTCCTGCCCAGCTTGCTTATCCATTTTGGAAGAGTAAGTTCTTGGATTCATCATCATTTAGCCTGAACATTAAATTTTATGTACCTAACTTGTTCGAGCCTCTCACTTACCATTTGTTTACGGGCAATCTTTTCCATATCATCTTCGTTAAGGAACACTCTTTCCACTGGTTTAACCTTCTTTTATAATTCAAGAATGGATTAAAGTACATCCAATTATTGGAAAGACAGATCTTCATCATCTTGCCGAAATTCTTCATGTACTTAGCAGCCGAGTTTTTATTGCATTTCCAGACTGACCGTATATAAAAACTATACCAGGTAATAAATTCATGGTTAACCTTTTTCAGTTATTCTGCAAATGATTTAGAAGCCGCGACCTGTTCCAGGTAAAAGAATAAAGACAGACTATCGCTTCATAGCCCTCCATATGTAGTCCTGATAAGTAAGGCGTACAGGCACCTTGAATCCTTCTTTTCCCTCTTTATCCGACCGGTGGCAACAATCCATTATTTGGTTCACAGGATCTACCTGTTGTAATTTCGGATCTTTTACCATCGACAGAAATCCCATGTAGATTGCTACAGGGCTGTTTTGATGGTTTTTTGACTTCTTCAAATAGAAGAGCAAGCTGAAATTGATTTTCATAATGCATTACATAATGGTTAACAAATTTAGCCTTGCAGTATCCAAAAGTCAAGATGTGCACTTGCTGAACATCTTGATGGTCAGTGTTTTATAATGAATTCGGTGAGTCATTTGAATTTTTCATTTTACTCACCATAACTATGCGAATTCATGCATGTTTTGTGTCTTGCCGGAAACGAAAAAAGCCTGCTATCATACGATATGCAGGCTTTTGTTGGTTTTTGAAACCATTTTGGCGGAGAGCGAGGGATTCGAACCCCCGGACCTGTTACAGTCAACAGTTTTCAAGACTGCCGCATTCGACCACTCTGCCAGCTCTCCGCTGCAAAAGTACGAACTCAGCACTAATCTGCAAACTGAGAAGATTATTTTTTTATATTAAATTGATAATTGCTTAACACAGAGCAAGAAAAAATTATTTTTTCTGAATATTTCCTTCAATTGGATCGGTTTTTTTGAACAAATTGAAGTTTGGACGAATGATTTTAACACTTCTTTTACTAACATCTACACTGGCATTTAGCTCAAACCCAATTAAAAGAATAAGTGAATTAAGGTATAACCAAATCATTACTACAATTAATGTTCCGATGGAGCCATAAACTTTATTGTAAGAACCAAAATGATTAATATAAAAAGAAAATCCCCAGATGGTAAGAAAAGCTAAAATGGTTGCCAGCCAGGAGCCCGCACTAAATAATTTCCATTTTTTTGTATGAGATGGACCATATCTGTATAAAACAGAGATGGTAATAAAATATAAAATAGCCAGTAAAGCCCATCTAGCAAATTTTATCGCATATACCGCAAGGCTGTCTTTGATATGCAATTCGCTTTTAATATAGTTTATGGCTACTTCTCCGATCGCCATCGCACTGATACAAACAATGATAGAAAGACATATTACTGAAGTTAAAATAAAAGCAATTAATCGTTGCTGCAGCCAGCCTCTCGTTTCAATTATCAATGAAGATTTATTAAAAGCCTTCATCAAATTTTTAACGCCATTGGTTGCAAAAAATATGGCCGAAAGAAAACCAAATGATAATAAACCTTTGTTTTGGTTTTTTACAATATCCTTTAAAGTTGATTCGAAAGCTTCATAAGCATTATGAGGTAATACCAGTTCAATTAAGCTTAATAATTGATCCTGGAATCCTTTTATCGGTATAAAAGGTATTAACGTAAACAAGAATATAATTCCAGGAAAGATAGCCAGCATAAAGCTATACGCTAGGGAAGAAGCCTTATTTACCAGGGTATCTTTTCCTATCTCTTTGAAAAAAAATGTTGCAACGGTATAAAGGGGTAGCGGACTAAAACCAGGCAAAACGCAAAGCTTGGTCCATTCGATAAAGTTTGAATAGAATTTAAAATATAATAACTGCTTATGTAGCCATTCCATTTAATTCAATTAAAAATACTGTTTTACACCATCCATAAAATTTTGTGGCGGATGACATGGTTTTCTTGTATTTCTATCTACAAATACTAGGGTAGTTGCTGCAATATTAATTAATTCATTCGATTCGTTATAAATTTCATAATCTACCTTTAACCGAACCGTAGGTAACGCTTTAACGATTGATTTAATGGTTAATACCTGGTTATAAAATGCAGGCTTTAAAAACTTTGAAGTCATTTCCAGGATAGGTAGCATTATGCCTTCTTTTTCCATAGCATCGTAAGACATGCCTGAGCATGCCTCAAAACATTCTGTTCTTCCAATTTCGTAGTACTGGGCATAATTACCATGATGAACAACACCCATTTGATCAGTTTCAGCGTAGCGAACTTTTACTTTCGTTTCATGTACAAACATTATCTAAAAATATTTCTCTTGTTTAAAGCTTCACGATATTTTTTAGCATTGATTTCATGCTGTTCTTTGGTTTCTGCAAAATTGTGGTATCCAGAAAAATCTTCCTTTGCACACATGTAAATGTAATTATTTTGGTTTCGATTCAACACTGCATCAATTGCGTTAATACTTGGCATCATAATCGGACCAGGAGGGAGGCCGGCGAATTTATAGGTATTATAAGGAGATTGAACCTGTAATAGTTTTCCGGTCACCCGTTTTACCGTAAAATCATTATTTGCAAAAATAACCGTCGGATCTGCCTGGAGCAATATCCCTTTGTTTAACCGATTTAAATATAAGCCGGCAATGATCGGCATTTCTTTATCAAAAAGTGCTTCAGCGTCAACAATAGAGGCTAAAGTATAAACCTGCGAAGGACTTAAATTTAAACTTGCAGCTTTTTCTTTACGTTCCGTTGTCCAGAATTTTTCGTATTCCTTATGCATCCGTTCAAAAAAATCAACCGGCGATATATTCCAATACATTTCGTAGGTATTTGGAATAAACATGGTGTAAATATTATCCTGATTGAAACCATATTTGGTAATTAAGGCTGATGAATCTAACAGGTTAATAAAGCTTAAAGAATCTGCTTCCAGGTTATTAGCCAGGTATGCGGCAAAGTTTTCCTTTTTTCTTATATTTTGAAACTTAAGTTTAACCGGCTCTTGATTACCCGCTTTAATTAAATTAATTAAAGTACGGTTGTTCATTCCTTTTTTTAAACGGTAACGGCCTGGCTTTAAATTTTGCGGTAAATTCATCTTTCCGGCTGCCGAAGCAAAGGAGGAAACATTATTTAAGATGTCTTTCTTTTTAATTTCGGCAATTAAATCGTCGTAACTGCTATTGGTTTTAATGTAGAGGAATTTTTGGTTCTCTGAAATATTCGGAGCAAAATACAGTTGATAAACATTCAGGGCAAAATAACCCGCTATTAAAATTACTATTGCAGCAATAATAATTGCTGCTTTCTTACCAATACTCATTTTTTATATTCTATGTAAGTGATTTTATTATTATTGTTCTTTGTTGGATAAGGTAATATTAATCCTAGTGCCAATTGCCACTTTCGCTGCAGAATCTGCAGGCATAGGATCTTGTTTGGTAATCACTGCATTAGCACTGTCAATAATACTTCCTTCGTATAAAATGTTCCCCAAGCTTAAATTTGAACCTTTCAAGCTAAATTTAGCCTCATCAACTGTTAATCCGATTAGTTGAGGAACATCTACTTCTTCGCTACCTCTGCCATCACCTAAAACTAAATTAATTCTTGATCCGACAGGAATAATATCGCCTGCTTGAATCGGTGATCCTCCGAAAGAGGCTTCCAGTACCACATCTCTACTCACATCGGGTTTGTAAATGGTATCTCCTAACTTCAATCTCGAACTTTCAATAATGGCTTGTGCTTCGCGTAAAGTTTTAAATGCAATATCAGGAAACTTCGTATTAGGCGTTTTACCAGCGTTTATAGTTAGGTAAATGGTTCTGTTATCCTTTACAAAAGTGTTTGCATCAGGATCCTGATCAATTACAATACCTGCAGGCTGATCCATAATGAATACAGAATCTACCTCATATTTTAAACCGGCATCTTCCAGTTTTCTAACAGCTTGCTCAAATTGCAATCCCTTTACCATCGGAACACTTAAGCCTTCGCCATGTTTGGTATAGTATCTCAAACTAAAAAAGGCAATAAGCAATAAACCCACAACAGTTAAAAAGGCTGCCAAGATGTTGTTTCTGAAGGATTTGGTTTTTAAGTAATCTATAAATTTAGACATGAATGTTAAATTCTGGTGTTAAGCGAACAAAATCAAATGTAATTAATAAAATAGTTGATTAGCAATAATGACAAAAATTGATAATTGCCTGGAGCAAATATAATACCATCAATTACTAATTCTATAGATCAAAATTAAACATTGCGCAAAGATATTTATATTTTTGGTGATATATTTACGATCAAGAATCTACCAATAATTAAGGATTTATAAAATGAAGAAAACCATTGCATTACTAACCGGCGGTACTACCGGAGAATGGGTTGTATCAGTTAAAAGTGCAGCTACCATACTCCAAAATATAGATACTGATTTATATGACGTTTATAAAATCATGTTAAATGATAAAGGTTGGTTTTATGAACCGGCTGATTCTGTTAAAATCGAAATTGACAAAAATGATTTTTCTTTAACTATTGAAGGACGAAAAATAAAATTTGATGGTGTATTCATTGTAATACACGGATCTCCCGGTGAAGATGGCAAGCTTCAGGGATATTTCGATATGCTAAATATTCCATACACCACATGCGATGCCTTAACCTCATCCATCACCATGAATAAAGGCTATACAAAAGCCATTGTGCAAGGAATTGATAATCTTTTTTCTGCCAAATCGGTGCAGATTTTTAAAAACGGTAAATACGATCTCAACCAAATCAAGAAGGACTTAAAATTGCCCTATTTTGTTAAACCTAACAGTGGTGGAAGTAGTATTGGAATGAGTAAAGTAAAACATGCCGATGATTTAGAATCAGCCGTAGAAACAGCATTTAATGAAGATGATCAGATATTGATCGAAGAATTTGTGAGCGGAAGAGAATTCTCTATCGGTGTTTTTAGTGCTAATGGCGAAATTACTGTATTGCCAACCACTGAAGTCATTACCTCAAGAGAATTTTTTGATTATGAAGCAAAATATACTCCAGGTGCTACACAAGAAATTACGCCGGGTGATATGACTCATGAGCAATATGAGCGGGTTCACCAAATTATAAAAGATGTTTATAAAAAACTAAATTGTAGGGGAGTAGTTCGGGTAGATTATTTTCTGGAGCATGAAACTGACCGTTTTTATTTCATAGAAATTAATACCATTCCGGGGCAAACCGCTACCAGCTTTATTCCTCAGCAAGTGGCAGCCATGGGAGTAAGTTTAAAGCAGTTTTATACTGAGCTGATGAAAGAAACCCTAGGCTAATTTCATTCAATGGATGTTGCAGAATTAATTGAGAAAGGTTTTCGTATAAAATTCTATGCCAGGGATTCGGTTATCTATGAACCCGGCATGCTGCCTAAATATGTGTATTTTATTAAGTCTGGCGAAGTGCGGATGGTTACTGTTAGTGCAGAAGGAAAGGAGTTTATACAAGGTGTTTTTAAATCAGGGCAATATTTTGGCGAACCTGCATTAATTATTGGCAGACAATATTTAGCCTATACGATCGCTAGTAAAGATTCGGAAATTATAAAGGTGAATAAAACACATTTTTTTGATTTAATCGAAAATGCTTCTGGATTTAGTATTCAGCTAATTAATACTTTAAGCAACAGGTTGTTTTATAAATCGATGATGTTAGAAGAACTGGCGAATGAAAAGGCAGAACATCGATTGATGACGATTATAAAATATTTAATGAATGACATTTCTATCGGCGATCAGCTGAAAGTAACCCGCCAGGAATTAGCTGATATGACAGGTTTAAGAGTTGAAACAGTCATCAGGGAAATAAAATCTTTAACTGATAAAAAATTAATCACAACCAGGAAAGGAAAAATTGTTCGTATTTCCTAGACAAACGATTACGGATATTGTTAAAACATGACATAGGTCATAAATCCACTCACTTTAAAGCCCTATCTTTACAGAATTAAATATTACAATTATGGCTGAGTTATCAAAATTTCAGGCTTTTATGCAGTGTAAATGTCCGCGTTGCAGAGAGGGTGCTATTTTTACAGGTAGTGCTTATTCCTTTAGGCTTCAAAAAACAAATATTAATTGTCCGGTTTGCAACTTAAAATTCGAACGTGAACCAGGGTTTTTCTATGTAGCTATGTTTGTGAGTTACGCCATGAACGTTGCAGAAATTATTACCATTGGTGTTGCCTCATACGTGTTAGGTCTTCCTCTAGTGTATGAAAACCTTTGGTATTATGTAGGATTAATTCTTTTTGGAGTTTTGCTTTGCTCTCCTATTAATTATAGGTATTCACGGGTAATTTTATTGCATTATTTAACACCAGGACTCCATTACGTGCCTGGAAGCGGGGTGAGGAATTAATTTAAAGATCTATCGTTTAACAAATAAATTACATACTAAATTAATCAGTGGTAAAGCTTGTGCCATAGCAAATGCAGTAATAAAAAGATTTGTTAAACGCTGGTGATCGCTTGCACAACTTTGTGGATCTGAGGTTTCAATAAGTACCAGCGATTTACTGTAGTTGTAATTTATCCAAAACAGCACAAAGGGTAAAATTATTGTTAACGCAATATGGATCCAGGACAAAAATCTGAATCTCATCCGTTTATGGAGCAAATTGTAAAGAAATGCATAACAAAGCAGAATAAGGGCATATATTCTTAAATAATCCTGACCAGACATTGAAACATCAATTTCAAATATATTGAGGCTAAAATAATGACTGGCAATGAAGAAAGATGTTATCAAAATCAGGCAGGCAGCTATTGCCAGTAACAGGAACGTTTTTGTAAAATGCCTCATTTTTATACCTGTTCAAGTATATTAACCAATTCTCTGACCTTGTTCTCATCAGTTAACTCATATTGATATTCATCGTCAATGGTACCCATTTTAGTTTGTGTGTTTTTGTAGTGCATTTTGCTGGCTACAAAAACTTTCGACGAAGCATGATATTGAGTAGCTCCTGTTTGAGTCATAAGACTATTTAAATTCGTTTTATTTATTCCGGCTCCGGCCATAATATGAATGCGTCCGTTAGCTTGTTTAACCAGGTTTGCCAAAGTTTCAGCTCCTTCAAATGCAGAAGGTGCACCTCCCGAGGTCAGTACCCGCTTAATCCCTAATTCAATTAAATCTTCCAAAGCTTTATTCATATTATTAGTCATGTCAAAAGCCCGGTGAAATGCTACCGGCATTGGGCTAGCCAGGTCTATTATTTCAGCGCATCGCTCTTTATCAATATTTCCATTAGCATCAAGTATTCCTGTAACTATGCCATCACAATTTAATGATTTACAGATTCTAATATCTTCTTTCATTAATTCATACTCTATCTCAGAATATAAAAAATCTCCACCACGGGGACGTATAATCGGCCAGATTTCAATTGTTAAATTTTTCTTTGATAAAGCAATTTGACTGTAGCTTGGCGTTGTTCCGCCTTCAGCCAGATTATCGCAAAGCTCAACACGTTTGGCGCCGCCATTTTGAGCAGCTAAGGCCGACTGATAGGAATTAGCACAAACTTCCAGTACACGAGCGTTTTTAAGTGAAGACATAAAATAATCTGCTTTGTTAATAAATTTAGGAATGAAGTAGTTATTAGGCATCTGATAAAGCTGGTCCCAGAACCAGCCAGCCTTCAGGCGATTTAAAAACATTTAGTTTTTGAATCGATTTACTTCCATCAGGATACCAGCAGACTTCTGTGATAATCCAATGGGTATTATCTATCTTTTCTCTATCTGGAAAAGCATTTTGAAGCTTAGAAAAATCAGGGAAACCATTTTGTTCGATATTACTGATAAAAGATAATTTTAATACTTCAGCGGTTTCGCTGATTATCTCCTGATTTATATCCATATTAATTGCAGAAAGCATCATCCTTGCCTCCTCATAAAAATCTTTAAACTCTAGCGCTGCATTAATATCTTTGTTATTGAATGCTTTCTCTAGAGAAAGTATGGCCCCTTCCGGTGTTTCCAAATTAGTTTTAAAATGATCTACACCTTCATCAATATATAGACCAACGCCTTTATCAAAGGCCGGCTTTTCAGCATCCGGAATTTCATCTCTGATTGCCCGGATGGTGTAACCGCCAATCAATCTCCCGTTTTCGATAATCATCCAGTCAGAAATCAGGTTTCTATCGATGCCGATTTTTTGATTCATTTTTACCGTGGTTACGTCCACAGGCTCATTTCCCACTGTACCATATAAATTTCCTTCTTCATCAAAATGCGGTTCGGTAAGCCAGATATGTTCTCCAGCCTCACCATCAATAATTTTAACTTTAACAGAAAAATAAAGCTGATCTGGCCGGGGCTGATTAAGACTTTCTTCGAAATACCATAAGGTTAAATTTGCTTTTTCAATAGCCCAATTCATGCGTTCATCCTCATTAGGGATGTAAACCATATCAGGTTCGCCTTTGCGTTCCTCCACGTTTTTTTTGCCAAAAAATCTGGATAATAATCCCATTGATTAAATTTTTTTATTGGTGTTTATTGGGATGATTACTTAATAATAGCTTTTACCTTTAATTAATAAATCTTGTTTTTCTGCGTTACAAACGGCATAGCTAAATCCTTGCTGAATAGCATATGCACCGTATTCGCCCTTTTTATTAATGGCAAGAAAGCCAACTTGTATGTTTTTTGCCGTTTCTGGTTTTTTCTTGATAATACGCATCACCGCCTCTTTGCAGGCAGCTTCAGGTGCATAACCCTGGCGCATTAACTCTACCACTAAAAATGATCCTACATTGCGTACTACTTCTTCGCCTACACCGGTTGATGTAGCACCACCCACTTCATTATCCACGTATAATCCTGCGCCAATAATCGGGCTATCGCCAATTCTACCATGAAGTTTATATGCCATTCCACTCGTTGTACATGCACCTGAAATATTGCCTTTAGCATCAATTGCTAACATTCCTATCGTGTCGTGATTATATTGGTTTCCTGGAAGTTTCTGAGGAGCTGCTTTTTCATAAAGCTTGTTTTCGATGTTCATCACAGGCTCATACTTAGCCGTCTTTAACCATTCTATCCAAGCTTTTTCACTTGAGGGGGTTAGCAGATTTTCCTTTTTAAACCCTTGTTCCAGGGCAAACTGTAATGCACCGTCTCCAGCTAACATCACGTGAGGGGTTTTTTCCATCACTTTTCTGGCTACTGATATGGGGTGTTTAATATGTTCTAAAGCTAAAACAGCGCCACAGTTCCCGTTTTCATCCATAATGCAAGCATCAAGCGTTACTTTTCCATCACGATCTGGTAAACCACCATATCCAACTGATTGATTTTTTTCATCAGCTTCAGGTACCCAAACACCTTGTTCAACTGCATCTAATGAGCGGCCACCCTTTGCCAACACCTTCCAGGCATCAGCATTAGCTGCGATACCAAAATCCCAGGTTGAGATTACTATAGGGAATTTAGCACCAGTAGTTTTCTTCTCGGCCGTTAAGGCGTTAGCTACGGCAGCTTTATTTACAGCCATCAACCCGGCAGAAAGGGCAGAAGCTTTTATAAATTTTCGTCGGTTAAACATTTTATATGGTGTTGTTAATATTATTGAATTGTAAAGTGATCTGCATCTTTAAGGAAAGGAAACTGGCGCCTGATTTTAACCAATTCTTCATAATTGATTGTCACGGTGTACATGTCTTCATCTTCAGGTTTGTAATATACCGTGCTGCCATAAGGATCTATTACCATAGAATGACCGCCATGATATATCTGATTGCCATCATGTCCTACCCGATTTACACCAACTACATAGCTTTGGTTTTCAATTGCCCTGGCAGGGATGAGAGCTTTCCAGTGCGCTGTTCTTTTATCTGGCCAGCTGGCTACTAAAAGTAACATATCATATTCTTCATTAACATTTCGCAACCACACCGGGAAACGTAAATCATAACAAACAGCTAACCTAATTTTCCACCCTTTTAACTCAACAATGAGCTTACTTTTTCCGGCGCTAAACTTTCTATCTTCTTCTCCCATTCCGAATAAATGGCGCTTATCGTAATATTCATAATCACCGGAGGGCTTCATCCAAACTAAACGATTATAAAATTTTTCATTTTCCTTTATAATGAGGCTTCCGGTAATAACCGCATTATACTGATGCGCCATTTTTTGCATCCATTGCATGGTATTACCACCCATTCCCTCTGCTAAAGCCTCGGCATTCATGCTAAAGCCACTATTAAACATTTCGGGTAATACAATAAGATCTGTTTTCTCTCTAACGCCCATTGATAAACGCAAAGCCAGATTCTGAAGATTTTTTTCTACATTTTCCCAAAATAAATAGGCCTGAAAAATGGTTATTTTCAGATTTTCTATTTGAGTATAAACTGGTTTTTCCATGAGTTTAATTTTATAGGGATGTTAAACATGAGTAAGTTTTTCTGCTGCCATAGCTAGAGTGGAATGCTCTTTAGCAAAACAGAAACGGATAATTTTATGGTCGGTTGATTTTTGGTAGAAGGCCGAAACAGGGATGGTGGCTACACCAAATTCTTTAATTAATCTAATACTGAACTCTACATCTTTTTCATCGCTTATTCTGCTATAGCTGGCACATTGAAAGTATGATCCTTTACATGGAAGTAAATCAAATCGGGTTTGTGCCATGAGTTTCCGGAATGTGTCGCGTTTTTTCTCAAAGAAAACTGAAATCCTCTCGTAGTGATCAGGCTCTTGAAGATATTGTGCAACAGCATGTTGCATAGGACTATTAACGCTGAAAACGTTAAACTGGTGTACTTTTCTAAATTCTGCTGTTAGGCGTTCGGGTGCCAGGCAATAACCTAATTTCCAGCCGGTAGCATGTAACAATTTTCCAAATGAAGCGATGATAAAGCTGCGTTCTTTCAATTCAGGATAAAGCATCACACTATTATGTTGCTGCTCATCAAAAATTAAATGTTCATAAACCTCATCACTTAGAATCAAAATATCCGTTCCGCTGATTAACTTAATAAGTGATTTCATATCTTCAGCACGAAGAATGCTTCCGGTAGGATTTTGAGGACTATTGAGAATAATCATCCTCGTTTTGGAGGTAAATAGCTTTTTTACCATGTCCCAATCTATGTTATAGTTAGGAGGAGCCAGTTCATAAGTTTTAACTAAGCCGCCGAATAAACGAACTGTTGGCGCATAGCAATCGTATGCCGGCTCGAAAATAATCACCTCATCACCAGGATTAATAATCGATGCTATTGCTGTAAAGATTGCTTGAGTTCCGCCCGCAGTAACCGTAATTTCCGTATCGGGCTGATATTTTACGTTGTATAACCGCTCAACTTTTTGTGAAATCGTTTCTCTTAATAACACATCTCCAGGCATTGGAGCATATTGATTAAAACCATCTTTCATGGCTTTATTTACCAGTTGCGCAAGTTTAGGATCGGAAGGATAATCAGGGAAGCCCTGAGATAAATTGATGGCATTGTATTCTGTAGCAAGTTTTGACATCACCGAGAAAATGGTTGTGCCTACACCTGGAAGTTTCGAATGTATATTTAACATGTTATAAGCGAAAATAGTAAAAAAGCCTTAAAATTTATAGGTTAAACGTTAAACTGCAGTTTCTAGTTTATCCTGGAGGAGATATTTACTATTAAAAAGAATGTGCTGTAGCAGCTGGTTAATTAGTTTACTGCATTTACAAGTAAGAAACAGAATAAATTGATGGTATATTTTAGTGCCCGATAACAGCGTTTTCTGCTGAAGCCTCTACTTCTGAACGAATAAATTTTCTACCAATAAATAAGCAAACCATAGCGATTAGTGCGGCTATAGTCATTACCATGGGCATAGGCACAACAGATTGTTCGCTAAATAAGCTCACTACCACTGATGCCAATGCACCTAAACCCATTTGCAATGCGCCCATAAGTGCTGATGCGCTTCCGGCATTTTTGGTAAAAGGGGCCAGTGATAAAGCTGCTGCATTTGGATTGATGAAGCCTAAACAAGACAGGAAAAGTGCGATCAAGAAGATAGTAGAATATAAATTTAAAAGATCATTCATTGCCAAAATTAGAAAAATGATGCTAAAAACTGTTTGTGCCAATAACGCTACAGTTACAATTTTTTTACTGGTAAACCATTTTAGTATTAAACTATTAAGTTGACTTGAACCGATAAATGCCACTGATAATAAGGCAAATATCCAGCCGTAACCAGTTTTGCTTACTTCGTAAATTTTCATAAAAACAGTTGGCGAAGCTGATACATAGGCAAATAAGCCTGAAAATGTAATGGAACTAATCAGGGCGTAGGTATAGAACTGTGGTTCTTTCAAAACCGTTAAAAAACTATTGATGATAGGCTTTGGTTTAAGCGAGTAATTTGGATCTGGCCTGTAACTTTCTGGTAATTTAAAAATGGTTGCTAACAACATTAAAATTGCCATAAAACCTAGAAAAACAAAAACATATTTCCAACCTAATGCAGCAATAAGATAGCCACCTGCTGTTGGTGCCAACATCGGTGAAACGGCAATCACCAGCATCAAAGAAGCAAATACCTTCGGGCTTTCTTCTACTGAAAATAAATCTCGAACCATTGCTACAGAAGCTACAGCAGTAGCACAACTTCCAATGGCCTGTACAAACCTCAAAACAATCAGTTGGTTAACATCCGTTACAGCTAAACATAAAAATGAAGCAATAATATAAAGCACTAAACCAAAATACAATGGCTTTTTCCGGCCAAATTTATCAAGTAATGGCCCGTACAATAATTGTCCTGCAGAAATTCCGATAAAGAAACTAGACAATGAGAGGGCTACTGACGATTCAGTGCTTTTTAAATCCTTAGCAATATCAACAAAACCAGGTAAATACATGTCGATGGAGAAAGGACCCAGCGCAGCTAATGAACCCAAAATAAGTATGAGAAAAAAATGCTGCTTTTTAGCCATGATAGTTGTTCGTCTTTTATGGCGCAAAGATTGTGAGTTTATGTGGCTAAACCTATTTATATCGTCGGATGTTTGTAAAAAAGAAAAGGCTTTAAAATTTAACAGCTAAAAGTTAATTCTCATTCTATTTATATTTAGATTTATACCTTATGACTTTTAAAACTAAGGAAAGCCGTCTGCTTCTCATTCTGGGAAGTTTTTTTGTGGCAAATGCAATATTATCAGAGTTTATTGGAGTTAAGCTATTTAGTGTGGAAGAAACCTTGGGTTTTAAAAAGTTTGATATCAATTTATTCGGTGTTCCTAACTTGTCCTTTGTGATGTCTGCCGGAGTACTTACCTGGCCAATCATTTTCATCATGACAGATATTATCAACGAATATTTTGGCGTTAAACAAGTTCGGTTTTTATCAATATTAACATCAATATTAATTGCTTTTGCCTTTCTAGTTGTTTGGGGATCAATGCATTTAACTGCCGCAGATTTTTGGGTAAATCAAAAAATTAATGGTGAGAATTTGAACATGAATAACGCATTTGCTGGGATTTTTGGTCAAGGGATGTGGATTATTGTCGGTTCAATAATTGCATTTATTGTGGGGCAACTGGCTGATGTTTTAATTTTCCACAAAATAAAGAAAATCACCGGAGAAAAGGCCTTATGGTTACGGGCAACAGGATCTACGCTCGTTTCTCAACTGATTGATAGCTTTGTGGTTATTTTCATCGCTTTTTACCTCAATCCTCAGTATAGCTACAGCTGGCAAATGGTAGCGGCTATTGGTCTGGTAAATTATACCTATAAATTTGTGGTTGCTATTTTAATGACTCCACTTTTGTATATTGTACATGCCATAATTGATGGTTATTTAGGGAAAGACCTGGCAAAAAAACTAATGGATATGGCGGGGAGGGGCTAATACATAAAATTTATGAAGCTTAAATACTTTTTACCATCCATATTGATGGCATTTGGTTCTTGTTCTAATCAGAAATCAAATTCTTTGGATGACAAAATTCAAGGCACCTGGGAACTGTTATCTGCGACGACAATTGAACATGGTAAGCAAACCACTACCAACTTTACCAATGATTTAAAGATGATCAAAGTCATTAATAAGTCTCATTTCTCTTTTCTAAAGCATAGCACCCATGCAAATGATAGTGTTAGTTTTGACGCTGGTGGTGGACGTTACACTATTAAAGGAGATGAATACACCGAATATCTGGACTTTTATAAGGATAAAAACTGGGAGGGGAAAACCTTCTATTTTAAAGTTAGTTTTAATCAAGATACGCTGATTCAAAAAGGGGTGGAGAAAGTCGAAAAAGCAAATGTAGATCGTGTGATTATCGAAAAATATATCAAATTAAATAAATAATAGAACGCAAAAGGCCGGACTCGCTCCGACCTTTATACTTAACAACAAAACAAATAAAAATTCTTAAAGTGCGGCTAATTCGGCCGCATATACATTTTCTGCAACTTGTTCTTGCCTATATATTTGTCTACCTGTATAGGCAACAAATACATTTTCATCCAGAAGCAAATCCCGGTTTTTTATTAAGCTATCAAGCTTTACAGTTCCGATAATATATTTATATTCGCTGGCTGCATAACGCTCGCTTATATTATCAAATTCCAGCAGGCTTAACAAGTCTTCATCAGCATACCTTAAATAAACTTCTAATAAAATATCATCGGTGTGTTTTACGCCATTTTCTGAATGATATTTTTTGTACTCATAACGATAATCATAACGAAGTGCTGCAATATCAGACAATACTGCTGCACCTGTTGGGTGTCCACCGGCACCTTTTCCGAAAAAGAACTGCTTATCTGCGAAAGCTGCCTGAACAGTAACAGCATTATATTCATTTTCTACATTGTATAAAAAATCATCTTTAGCAACCAATTTCGGAAGGACATAGGTCACAATGTCTTTAGTGTTCACTTTTCTGGCAGTTGGAACCAGTTTAATTTTAAAGTTTTTCTCGCGGGCATAGCGAATATCATGCTGTGACAAATTTTGAATACCAATGTTTAAAATAGCATCAGGATTTACAAATAAACCGTAAGCATGAGCGGTAGCTATGGCGAGTTTATATTTTGGGTCATATCCACCGACATCTAAAATTGGATCGGTTTCTGCAAATCCCAAATCTTGAGCTTCTTTCAAGGCTGAAGAATAATTTTGGTTATCATTAAATATTTTGGATAAAATATAATTTGATGATCCGTTAAAAATGCCACTTAGCGCATGGAATAGTTCATTATCATAATATTCTTCGAGGTTTCTTATAATTGGAATACTGCCGCAAACAGCCCCTTCATATAACAAGGAGGTTCCGTGTTTCTGTTGAAGATCTACCAGCTCCTTTAAATGTGTGGCAATCATTTTTTTATTGGCAGAAACTACATTTTTGCCATTTTTTAGGGCTGTAGTTACAATATCGTAAGCAGCATCGGCATCATTAATCAGTTCTACAATGGTATTAATCTCAGTATTGTTCAGGATTTCATTTTTATCCGTTGTAAATAAATCCTTATTTAATGTTCTCTTTTTTCGGGGATCTTTTATAGCGATTTTAATGATTTCTAAGTTCAGATTTTGACTCTGGATAATGTCCAGTAAGCCTTGTCCAACCACTCCGAAACCAAATAATCCGATTTTTAAATTTTTACTCATGGTGTTTTATCGTATCAAGTAGTGAGTATCAGGCATTATTTTAGTTTGCCTGATTATTCCCTATCAAATTCTTTTATATTTTGTCTTGTAACGCAGGTCTTGAGTTAGCAACACAGTTAATTATTTTAATTCTTCAGTTTATGCTGTGTGTTGAAGTTTAATGATTTTTTTGTCTCTGCTTTCTTTAATAAATGTTCCGATGATGTTGGTTAAAGCATTGGTTTCAATTAAAAACCCATCATGCCCATAATCAGAATGAATTGCCGCAAACTGTGCATCTGTAATTTGATCAGCCAGATATTTTTGTTCACTAAGCGGAAATAAAAAATCGTTTTCAATACCGATCACTAAAGTGTTGGCTTTTATCAGCTTTAATGCTTCTGCAATAGATTTGCGATTGCGACCAACATTATGGCTATCCATCGCTTTAGTTAAATAATAATAACTGTAAGCATTAAAGCGGTTAATTAATTTTTCTCCCTGATAATTCTGGTAAGATGATGCTCTAAAATGATCTGTTTTATCATTTACACTTTCTACCTGAGTATTGCCATAAGCGTGGTAAGTTCTATAACTTAACAGCGCAATGCTTCGGGCTGTTTTTAAACCTTTGCTTCCTCCATCTGGCCGGTTAGCGTAAAAAGTTCTATCAATTGTTATGGCTAACCGCTGACTTTCGTTAAATGCTATTCCCCAGGGTGAATGAACGGCATTGGTCGCTACTAAAATTAAATTCTCAATTCTGCCAGGTTCAATAATTCCCCATTCCACAGCCTGTTGTCCTCCTAATGACCCACCAATCAACAGCTTGATTTGGTTAATGCCTAAATGAGTAGCCAGCAACTGATGTGCCGATACAAAATCGCGTATGGTAAATTGCGGAAACGACAAAAAGTAAGGTAATCCTGTTGTGCTATTAATGCTTAATGGATTGGTAGTCCCATAATTTGAGCCCAAAACATTGGCGCAAATAATGTAATGATCGTTAGGGTTAAATAGTGCATTTTGGCCAAACAACCCTTCCCACCATTCAAAAACATCGGCATTTGCAGTTAAGGCATGACAAACCCAAATCACATTATCCTTGTTGGCGTTTAGCTTACCGTAAGTTTGGTAGGCAATTTGTAGGTTGCGAATTTTCTTGCCGTTTTCTAACTTAAATTGTTTGGGATAATTATATGTTGAAGCTATGCTCATGATGAATTTTTGATTGAAAAAAGAAATTAATTAGCCTGCAGTGCTGATTCATTAACATTGATGTTAAGCGATGCGAAAGCTTGTTCAAAGTCTGCCTTAATGTCATCGATATGTTCAATACCAACTGAAACACGTAGCGCATTTGGCTTCACGCCGGCAGCTAATTGCTCCGTTTCGCTTAACTGCTGGTGCGTAGTTGCCGATGGCTGAATAATTAATGTCTTTGCGTCGCCCACATTCGCTAAATGAGAAACCAATTTTAATTGATCGATCACCTGGCTGGCATTTTCTTTAGTTCCATTAAGTTCAAAAGTTAAAACTCCACCAAAACCATTGCTCAAATATTTTTTTGCAAGGTTATTGTATTTACTGCTTGCTAAACCCGGATAGTGAACTTCCTTTACCAGCGGGTGATTTTCTAGCCAGTTCGCTAGTTCCAATGCATTATCCACATGGCGTTGAACCCTGAGGGATAATGTTTCCAGGCCTTGTAATAATAAAAAAGAATTAAAAGGAGATAGGGCAGGTCCTAGGTCTCTTAAGCCTTCAACACGAGCCCTAATGATAAATTGAATGTTGCCAAATGGACCATCAATCCCAAAAACATCATTAAAAACCAAACCATGGTAGCCTTCGGAAGGTTGTGTAAATTGCGGGAATTTTCCATTACCCCAGTTATAAGTACCACCATCAACAATTACACCTCCAATGCTTGTTCCATGTCCTCCAATCCATTTTGTAGCCGATTCTACCACTATGCTCGCTCCATGCTCAAGTGGCTTAAAGAGATAACCACCAGCACCAAAAGTATTATCTACAATTAAAGGAAGATCGTGCTTTTTAGCGATGGCTGCAATTTTTTCAAAATCAGGAATACTGAAGGCCGGATTTCCAATCGTTTCTAAATAAATGGCTTTAGTTTTATCACTAATTTTTTGTTCAAATTCCTCTGGATTATCGGGATTAGCAAATTCTACATGTATGCCTAGACGTTTAAACGAAACTTTATATTGGTTATAGGTTCCGCCGTAGATGTGAGAGGATGATACAATCTGATCACCAGCTTCTAAAATATTATGAAGTGCTATAAATTGCGCCGCCTGTCCCGAAGCAACCGCCAATGCAGCCACACCGCCCTCTAAAGCTGCAATTCTTTTTTCAAAAACATCCGTAGTAGGATTCATCAAACGGGTGTATATATTGCCAAACTCTTTTAAGGCGAATAAATTGGCACCATGTTCGGCATTTCTGAAACCATATGATGTTGTTTGATAAATAGGTACAGCCCTTGATCCTGTTGTCGGATCTATCTCTTGTCCGGCGTGTAATTGTAGCGTTTCAAATTTATATGATGTTGACATTTTTCTAATGTTTAGTGAAGTGAACTTTTCATTGCTTGAGTTATCTGATTGTGGTTATCAATTGTGATGATACTAAAATTCAGATAATTTTATAAAGGCGTATCCCGATTTTTCGGGACCTTCCAATTTGATAAAGAAACAAGAGTGGAAGTTTTTTAAAATTACAGTATGCAACAGCACATACAAGAAATGGCTTGCACATCATAACAAATCAAAGAAATTGAGAAAATATCTTTCGATTTTGCTTGTTTATTACTTTCGCGTAGCGATTGAAGATTTAATGTTGTCATCAGTTAATATTTATATCTCCAAATAACACCTCGTTATTCGGTCAGGAATTGGCACCTTCTCTTTCTGAGGGTTGCCAGTGGGTCATGGAGCCAGTCTCTCGCCACTTCTTTATAAATCAACCCGATTGAGATTGACTTTTATTTAGTGTTTCACCAAATAATATTTCAAATGTCTGAAATAAAATTTAAATCACAAAATTTAATTTTGATTTAATGTTTTTTGTAGATAACCATGCTAGTCATTAAGGGTTAGCTTAAATTTAACATTAAAACATTTATGTTTGCATACCTATCTGATCATAATGAAAAAAACTCAATCAATCCCATTGATATTGCTGATGGCAATTTCTGGTTTCACCGCCCAGGCACAATTTGGTGGCTTAAAAGACAAATTATTAAAAATTGGAACCGCCCAAGGTGCAAAGGCCTTAGGTGTTGACAGATTTTTGAAACAACCCGCTGCTATCACAACCTCTTTTGAAGATGTAGACAGAGCTGGCGAAAAGATGCCCGATTTTAGTGCAGGTGCAAAATTTCAACCTTTATATTTGCTGCCTAAAAATCAGGATGGAGGCTTCATTCTTTGTGAAGGGTATTATGAAATGACCAATAAAAGTTACTGCCTTAAAGCTGGTACCTTTGCGCCATCTAAGGGTGATGGCTATATGTTCGCCCCGGTTTTAGGGCCAAAAGAAGAAATTGTAATTTCTGTTTTAAAAAGCGCAGAAAAACATCAGGATGTAGAGCAGCATGATATCCAAATTTTGTTATGGACCATTATTGCCAGAACAAAATTTGCTGATTATTCTGGTCAGGTGAAGTTAACGGCCATAAAATTATTAACTCCTAAACAGCTGACACAATTAGAAGGTGGTGCTTTAGGAGTATTGCCTTTTGATGTAATGGAAAAAGCCAAAGATCAATTACCTTCGGCAGTTAAGGCTGTTTTTGAAGCAGAAAATAACATCCGTCAGTTGGTTTCCTCGGGTAATTATACTTATGCTGATATGGAAAAATATGCCATTATTGCTGGTATGGCTCCGCCTAGAGCTGATGTTCCCAGCGGAATCTGGACCAAACATCCAGATGGTTATTACATTCGCTACTTTCCTTCCGGCTATTCGATTACGAAAGTCCAGATTTATGTACCTAAAGAACTGGTGACTAACGGAAACAAATTGGTTTATGATGCAGCGGGTGATATTGCTTGTCCGGCCAACACTGGCTCGCAACGCTTAGCGCAAACCAATGAACCTATCGACGCTAATTATAATGTAAAATTAGTTACAAAATGTAATCCTTAGTTGTAGATTAACACAAAAAAAAGCCTTGCAATGTATATTGCAAGGCTTTTTTTTTAAAAAGTTTAACTGCTTATTTATCTTTTTTATTCCCTCCGCCAAACACCGAGAAATGAACATAACGTTTAGGATTTGCTTTTAAATCAATCATTAATTCATCTAGATTTTTAGATGCATTATTGAGATTATTGTACATTTTATCATCATTTAATAACAGTCCTAAACTTCCTTTACCGCTTTTTATACCTGAAATTACTGATTGCAAATCCGCAATCGCATTATTTGCATTATCAAGCGTTTGCTTAAAATTAGCTGCAGCAAATTTGTCGGTTACCGTATTAATGTTTGTTAAGATATCGCTAATTTTTTGGTTGTTATTATTCAGGTTAGCAGTAATGCCTTCCACGTTTTTAAAAATAGCTTCAATACGGGCACTTTCAGATCCAACTAAACCATCTACTTTTTTGGAAGTATTTTCTAAGGATGCCAATGTTCCGGCGATGCTGTTAAAGCTTTTATCCACGTTTTTCTGAAAATTTGGATTTAAAATGGAATTAACGCTGCTTAATATCGAATCCATTTTGCCTATAATCAGCTCTGCTTTCTTTTGAACAGGCTGAACTTGTTCCATCAAGCCTTTTTCTACATTAGCATTTAATGTGAAACCATCTTCAGCCATCTTTTTAGAGTTACCTAACGACATAACAATCGCTTTGCTACCTAGTAAATCTGTTCCTTCTAAACGAGCAATTGTATTTTCCGGGATTTCGTATTTGCTATTGATACTTAAGGTTGCTAAAATAGTTCCACCTGGTTCCAGTTGTAATTTAGCAACGCGGCCAATTTGATAACCATTAATCAGAACAGGTTTTGATACTGTTAAACCATCCACACGGGTATATCGGGCAAAGAGTGTTGTTTCGTTTGAGAAAATGGAGTTTCCTTTTAAAAAATTGTATCCAATAATTAGTAAAGCAATTGCGAATGCGGCTAAAATACCAACTTTGGTTTCGTTCTTAATCTTCATAAGTGTTTTAATATTAAACGGATACAAATATAAAGCTAATTATAAATGATGATCCGAGGCGTAATTTTTATTTTAGATGCAAGTTATATTTCAACTACATAATGCTCACATCTTATATTTTGTTTCGTTTTTAAAATAATTTGATAGTAACAATGAAGCTTGTTAATTTACCTCCACATTTTTTTTATAACTTTTAACGGCGGCTAAAATCGATTCTGCAATTTCATCCTGTCCCTTATCAGAATTGATGTATTTTTCCTCTTCTTTATTTGATATGAATCCCACTTCTGTTAAAACAGCAGGCATGCCACATCGTTGTAACACCAATACACCTTGTTCCTTCACACCCCGACTTAATCTGTTATCTCTATTAATGTAGCTGGTTTGTATTAATTTTGCAAATTTAATGCTTTTATCTCTAAACGTGTTTTTTAAAAGCGATAAAAGAATAAAAGTTCCAGGATTGTTCGGGTCGTAACCATCATATTTACTTTTATAGTTCTTCTCCAGCTTGATATCGGCATTTTCCCTGATAGCAGCATCTTGTTCTTTTAACCGGTGAGAACCTGCTACAAGGGTTTCAGCTCCTTTAATATGCTTATTTCCTGGTGGCATGGAATTACAGTGTATTGATATGAAAAGATCGGCGTTAGCATCGTTTGCAATTTCTGCCCTGCGATATAAATCTACATCCACATCTTTTGTACGGGTATAAATCACTTTAATATCTGGCAAGTCTTCTTTTATTTTAGCGCCTAATTTTAATGCAACCTTCAATGCAATTGCTTTTTCTGTTGAAAAACTTCCAGATGCACCAGGTTTCTTACCTCCATGACCAGGGTCGATTACAATGGTTTTAATTTTATATCCCTGTGCAAACAGCGGTTGATATAAAATACTGGAGAGGGAAATCAGGATAAATAGAAGTTTGATCTTCATTGGGTAGGGATGGGAATAAAATTAAAAGGATGTTTCGGCTATTCGTTTATAATTTTTTATTGCTCTGATAATTCCATTTACAATTTCTGTTTGGCCTTCGGGCGAGTTCATATAATCCTCCTCTTCGGGATTGCTCACAAAACCGATTTCAGTCAGTACAGCGGGCATTGATGCCCGTGCCAGCACTGCAAGACTTTTCTCCTGCACGCCACGGTTTATCCGCCCTGCGCTAATATATTCTTGTTGCAACAGCGATGCAAACTTTAAACTCCTTTCCCTATTGGTTTGTTTCATTAAGGAAAGCATAATGTCGTTTTCAGGAGTATTGGCAATAAAACCTTCATAGTTTTTCTGGTAGTTGTCCTCCAGAAACATCGAAGCATTTTCACGCTTGATTACCTCATCCTGCTCACCCAATCTTCCTGTACCAGATACAAAGGTTTCAGTTCCTCTAGTTGAAGTACTTTTCGATACTACGGAACGGTAAACCGGAACTTTTCTACCTTTTACCTTTTTGTAATAATCAACAACCCTTGATACCCTAACCGGCATATCGTTAAGGTGAATGGAAATAAATAAATCGGCTTTAGCGTTATTTGCAATATTTATTCTTTCATATAATGGAATAAAAACATCGGTTTCCCTGGTGTATATTACCTTAATATCTTTAATACTGTCCTGAAGCGCTTTACCCAGGTTTAATGCTGTCCTTAGCGCAACATCTTTTTCTTTTGAATAAACACCGTGTGTGGCGCCGTCTTTACCGCCGTGGCCAGCGTCGATTACGATTGTTTTAATTTTGTATTCTTGCGCAAACGACTGATTATCAATGCAATTTGTTAATGCGAAGGAAATAATAAATGTTAAAATGGTTTTAAGATACATCAATGGTATATTTTTCACTAATTTTGAACGTTTTTGATTAAACATCTGTGCAAAAATAACATTCAAATACGAATTTGAAACTTCTTAGGAGCTCTATTTTACTAATTTCTGTCATTTTATTAACACATGGTGTTGGTAAAGCTAACGCATTTTATTCTTTTTCATTGCAACAAATCATTCAACAGGATACCTCGAAAAGGGATACTACTAAAAAGGAAGCTAAAAATAATAGCAGCCTGGATCAAAAAGTAGAGTACCGGGCCGATTCCGTGAAATTCAGCAAGAATAAAAGTATTGTTTATATGTATGGCAATGCCCGGGTAAATTATGGCGATTTTGAGCTGGATGCTGATTACATCCGTTACGACTCCAAAAACAACGTCATTTTTGCTAGTGGCAGGAATGATCCAAAAACCAACAGATATGTTGGTAAGCCGATTTTTAAAACAGGTACTGATGGTTCTGCCATTGCCGATTCGCTTTATTACAATTCGCAAACTACTAAAGCAAAGGTTTTTGGTGTTTTTTCTGAGCAGGAAGGTGGCTTTTTCTCTGGCGGACAAAGTAAAAAGCAGATTGATGATGAATTACACATTAAAAATGTAATGTACAGTACCTGTAATTTACCGCACCCACACTTTGGATTGATGATTTCTAAAGGTATAGTAACCGAAAAACAAATCATCACTGGGCCGGTATATATGATTATTGAGGATATTCCTACGCCATTAGGATTACCTTTCGCTTTTTTTCCTAAACCGAATAAGCGTACCTCAGGCGTTATTTTACCAACCCCGGGGGAGGACGCAACACGTGGTTTCTTTTTGCAGAATGGCGGATATTATTTGGGGCTGAACGATTACTGGGATGCCAAACTATTGGGTAGTATATACACCAATGGCTCTTATGAAACGAGCTTATTATCTAATTATACCAAGAGATATAAGTTTAACGGAAATATTGGAATTAACTACGCTAGCGTAAAAAACGGGTTGGAAGGAACTGAAGCGTTTAGAAACCCAAATAAAGATTTTGCCATCCGATGGTCACATTCGCAAAATGCAAATGCGCACCCAGGTACAACCTTTAGTGCAAGTGTAAATTTAACTTCCAGCAGCTATTATGTTAATACGGCAGCCAATCAAAGTTATGATCTAAATGCTATCGCAAGAAATACGTCAAACAGTAGTATAAGTTATTCGAAAACATTCTCGAATAATATGAATTATTCCGTTTCGATGACTGCTAATCAAACTTTGCAGACTCGAGACATTTCTCTTCGTTTACCAGATGTTACTTTCAACGTACCAACCTTTAGCCCTTTTGATTCAAAAGATAGAGTTGGAGAGCAAAAGTGGTATCAAAAAATAACCGTTGGTTATGCTACACAAGCTTCTAATGGTATTGATACAAAAGATAGCTTGCTTTTTTCAAACGATGGTTTAAAACGTTTAAAATCGGGGTTTAGTCATAATATTCCAATCAACATGTCATTCACGGCCTTAAAATATTTAAACTTTTCTTTAGGCGGAACTTATAATGAAGTCTGGAATTTCCAACATATCCAAAAGCGTTTTACCACTTTTGATGATGGTACATATACACAGCGGATAGACACTTTAAGTGGATTTAAACGTGCTGGAAGTTACAGCTTGTCGACTAGCATGTCAACAAAAATTTATGGTCAAAAGAAATTTAAGAATTTAGGTAATATTATGGCCATGCGACATGTAGTAACACCTAGTGTTTCATTTAATTATTCGCCTGACTTTACCAAAGCAGGCAGCGGACCATTTTTAGCCATGAAAAACCAGAATGGTGCGCCAATTTTAGATGCTTATGGAAAGGAGATGACATATTCTATTTTTGAAGGTATGGCTTATCAGGGTTCTTTTCCAGGCAAGTCGGCTGCAATTGGTTTTGGTGTTGATAATACTGTCGAGCTTAAAGTAAAATCGAAGAAGGACACCACTGGCACAGGCGAAAGGAAAATTCCAATTATTCAAGGTTTGAGTATTAATGGATCGTATAACTTTTTAGCGCAGCGAAATAAGCTTTCTACATTAAGTTTCAACGGCCGTTCTCAGTTTACGGATAAATTAGGGATTGGCTATAATGGTGTTTTTGATCCTTACGATGTAGAGCCATCTACAAATTCAAATGGAGAAGTGATACGAAATACAGATGGTACACCTGTGTATGTACGAAGCAATAACTATCTTTTAAAAAGGGGTAGGTTAGCGAGGTTAACATCATTTGGTTTTTCTTTCGATTACAGTCTAAATCCAGAAGCATTAAAGAAAAAAAATGAGGTAAATGATAAGCTGGGGGAAACAGCAAAGCAAAAAGGAATGTCTCCGATACAATCAGAACAACTTGCAGCAATCGCCAGAGATCCAAATGCCTTTGTTGATTTTAATATTCCCTGGAATTTCTCATTTGCTTACAGCTTTCAATATAGTAAAAACGATTCTGGTGTAAGTTCGGTTAGCAATACCTTAACGTTTAATGGCGACTTTAACTTAACGCCAAAGTGGAAATTCACTTTTAATTCAGGATATGATTTCCAGAATAATGGTTTAATACCAATGAATGTTGGTATTTATCGCGATTTACATTGTTGGGATATGAGTATTAACTGGGTACCTTACGGAGCGTACAAAAGTTATTCTTTAACGCTTAAAGTGAAGGCATCAATCCTGCAGGATTTAAAACTGAGTAAAAGACAAGGTTTCTATAACACCTATCAATAAACTATGTTAGCAGAAATAATAACCATCGGTGATGAGATTCTGATCGGTCAAATCATTGATACCAATTCAGCCTGGATGGCGAAGCAATTAAATTTAATTGGCGTATCTGTAAAACAAATTACATCAATATCTGATGATGAACAGCATATTTTATCAGCTTTAGCTGATGCAGAAAAACGAGCTGATATTGTATTGATTACCGGTGGCTTGGGTCCTACAAAAGATGATATTACCAAGAAAACCCTAGCCAAATACTTTAATATGGGTTTTCGTAATGATCCGGAAGCATTGGATATGGTTCGCCAGATTTTTGCAAAATATAACCGCCCCTTAATAGATATTAATATTCAGCAGGCTGATGTACCAGACGGTTGCGAAGTGATTGTAAATAAAAACGGAACAGCTCCTTGTATGTGGTTTAATGAACACGATACGGTTTTTGTATCCATGCCTGGCGTTCCTCATGAAATGATGTATTTAATGGATGATGAGGTTTTGCCAAGAATAAAATCGAAGTTTAAACTTCCTTCTATTGTGCACAAAACAATTCTAACCTCAAATATTGGTGAATCTTTTTTAGCTAAAGAAATTGAAGAAATAGAAGATAGTTTACCGCTACATATTAAATTAGCTTATTTACCGAAATTGGGTCAGGTTCGCTTACGGTTATCCGCCAAAGGCGATAATGAAACAACACTGAAAAATGAAGTGGAACGCTATGCTAAAGATATTATAGCAAAAGTTAAAAAGTTTGTTGTAGTGGATGAGGATATTCCGCTGGAACAGGCCATTTTGAATATAATGAAAGCGAAAGGCCTTACGCTATCAACAGCCGAAAGTTGTACAGGTGGTTATATTGCGCATTTAATTACACAACACCCTGGGTGTTCTTCTGTATTTTGGGGAGGTGCAGTTGCTTACGCGTACGAATTGAAAGAATCAATTCTGGGTGTAAAAGCGAGTACTTTGAATACAGTTGGCGCAGTAAGCGAGGAAACCGTAACAGAAATGGCTGAAGGGGCGGTGAAGCATTTTAAAACCGATTATGCTATTGCGGTAAGTGGCATTGCCGGTCCGGACGGAGGTACAGATGATAAGCCTGTAGGTACGGTTTGGATTGCTATAGCTTCTAAAACTAAAACTATAGCTAAAGTGTTTAATTTCAGTAATAAACGCATCCAAAATATCGAGCGCTCGGCAGCCTCGGCTTTAACAATGTTATTAAATCTACTAAGAGAAGACATAGACAAGGAATAAAAACTGTATTTTTGTCGCATTACCAATATAAAATACTGCAATTTAATATGGCTCAATACGAATTATTGTTACCAAAAATGGGTGAAAGTGTTGCAGAAGCAACAGTAATTAAGTGGGTAAAACAAGTTGGCGATGTTATCGAGCTGGATGATACTATTCTAGAGATTGCCACCGATAAAGTTGACTCTGAAGTTCCATCGCCTGTTGCCGGTAAATTGGTAAAACAATTATTCAAGGAAGATGATGTTGCCCAGGTTGGTGACGTGATTGCTATTATCGAAATAGCAGGCGGTAGCGAAGCGCCAGCAAAGCAAGATGTGGTTGTTGACACTGCTAAGGAAGAGGCAAAGCCAGAAACTATCCCAGGTTTGGAGCAGCTTCCTGTCGAAGAGCCTATCAAATCTACCAGTAATTTCACAACATCAGATCGGTTTTATTCTCCACTGGTAAAAAGCATTGCAGCACAAGAAAATGTTTCTTTAGCGGAGCTAGATTCGATTAAAGGCTCAGGAGCTGATAATCGCTTAAATAAAGATGATTTATTGAGTTATATTGCCAATAAAAAAGGTAGTTCTATTACAACAAGCGTACAACATGAAGCGCCTGTAAAAGAAGCTAAATCGGGTACCCCTTCATCAATACCCGTTGTAGATAATATCAATAAAACATCCACCACTTCAGTTTCTGGTGGTGATGAAATTATTGAAATGGATAGAATGCGTAAGCTGATTGCCGACCACATGGTGATGAGTAAAAGCACTTCTCCTCACGTTACTTCTTTTGTAGAAGCAGATGTAACCAATCTGGTTTTGTGGCGTAACAAAGTGAAAAATAGTTTCGAAAAACGTGAGAATGAGAAAATTACTTTTACGCCCATTTTTGTTGAAGCTGTAGCCAAGGCCATTAAAGACTATCCGATGATTAATGTTTCTGTTAATGGAACACAAATTATCAAAAAACATAATATCAATATTGGTATGGCTGCTGCGTTGCCTAGTGGGAATTTAATTGTTCCGGTAATTAGAAATGCAGACCAATTAAATTTGGTAGGTTTAACCAAAGCGGTTAATGATCTAGCCAGCAGAGCAAGAGTTTCTAAACTGAAACCTGATGAAACGCAGGGCGGAACATTTACATTAACAAATGTTGGATCATTTGGAAATGTAATGGGTACACCCATTATTAATCAGCCACAAGTTGCTATTTTAGCTGTTGGTGCGATAAAAAAGAAACCAGCTGTTTTAGAAACCGAACACGGTGATGTGATTGCGATTCGTCACATGATGTTTCTCTCATTATCTTACGATCACCGTGTGGTTGATGGTTCGTTAGGAGGAATGTTTGTTCGTCGTGTAGCTGATTACCTGGAAAACTGGGATTTTAACAGAGAAATTTAAAAAGCTTAGCTTTAAAAGCACATAAAATATCATAATAAAAGTTAAGTTTAAACGCTTGACTTTTTTAGTTTTAAACCAATTTAACCTTTTACTGTTTACCCTAAAACCTAAATCTTATGTCAAAATTTTCAGAATTGATTAACGGCGATAAACCAGTTTTAGTAGATTTTTTTGCCGAATGGTGTGGACCCTGTAAGATGATGAAACCCATTTTAGATCAATTAAAATCTCAGATTGGGGATTCAGCTTCCATTATTAAAGTTGATATAGATAAAAACCAATCGGCTGCAAATGCCTATCACGTTCAAAGTGTGCCTACACTTATACTATTTAAAAACGGTAAACAAGTCTGGCGGCAAAGTGGTGTAGCACAAGCAGCACAGCTGAAGCAAATTATTGATTCTCATTCCTAATTAAACCTGCACTACGCTACCTGGTGTAATAGCAAAAATCTGTTCATTAGTTTTGGGATAAATATTAAACAAGCCGGTAAATGTGCTAAAAGCGGGCAAAACCGCAAATTCACTTCCAAAATAAAAGCAAGGGAATTTTAAGCGTTGTTTGGCTTTTCCTACAATGGTTACACCTGGATGAATGTGGCCACTAATTGGGTACAATTCCTCCTCGGTACATTGTGGCGCATCATGAATGAAACAGAACGGCCCTAAGCAGAAGCTTGGCTCATGAATTTCAATATTCATCGCCTGATAATCTGCGCTAGCTAACCGATCATGATTTCCCTTTACCAACAACAAATTTATTGTTGAATATTGTTTTCTCCATTCTGCAAATTCTTCAATATCACTATTTAAACCATGATGAAACATATCGCCATTAATCAGTAAAGATTGCGGCTTATATTTTTCGATTAGCAAACTTAATCGGTACAAATCATTCTGTGCAATTGTTGCAGGTACCTGAACGCCGGCTTGTCTAAAATGTGCCGACTTGCCTAAATGTAAATCACTTATAGCTAAAAGTTGATGTTGTGGTAAGTATAAAGCCCTTTCTTTATCTAAAATCAGTTCTTCGCCGTGGCTTGTAATGGTCATTAATTTTATTTTATGTTATCCTCGATTTGTTTAAGGACGTCCAAAGCATTATGAAAAGCTCAACCCGACAGGTAATTATTTCACTTTTTCCGATTCTGCTTTCATCCTGGCAATACGGTGTTCTAATTCTTCTGAACTCATGTTTTCCCTCAAGCTATCAACCTTAATAGGGAAAGATAGTGGTGTGAATCCTTTTGGATTTGTAATCACTATAGCTCCATTTTGAATCCGTTCTAACGCATCTGCTAGCCTGGGTTCTTCTAGTTGCTGATAAAAAACCTCATCGTAAGCTTGCCGCAAAAGTAAATTATGTTTATCGTAATCACTAAAAACATTAAAAAATAAACCTGCTGATGACTGGAGGTGTTTATTAGCTACATACTTACCCGGATAACCCTGAAAAACGAGGCCCGAAATACAGGCAATATCTCTAAACTTTCTTCTGGCCATTTCTGTGGAGTTGATGCTCAGTGTAATATCTTCCGTTAAATTTTTCGGTGAAAATACTTCGTAGGCGATTGATTCATCCATAGGGATTTCAGTTTCACTTAAGAGTTCAAATCCATAATCATTCATGGCGATAGAGAAACTGATGGGCAGCAATTTACTCAAACGATAAGCAACTAAAGCCGCCAGTACTTCGTGGACAAGACGCCCCTCAAAAGGATAGGCAAATAGATGAAATCCTTCTTTATTGTTAATCAATTCTATTAATAACTCGTCATTTCTGGGAACATGTGATCTTTTTTGTTGGAGTAAAAATAAGGGATAAACAACATCAAGCTCTTCATCCTGATGCGTCTGATCCAATGCTTCGTTATACTTTTTACGCAAAACTGAACCTAAATTTGATGAAAGCGGTAAACGACCACCATTCCAGCTTGGCGATATGGCATTATGTTGTTTGCTATTGCGAACAATAACCGTCATATCTTTAACATGAACAAACTCTAATACGCGACCTGCCAACCGGAAATTGTCACCTGCTTTTAATCTCGTTACAAAATATTCCTCTACCATGCCAATATACCCGCCTGATAAAAATTTCACTTTCAGCATGGCATCGCTCACAATGGTACCAATATGTAAACGATGACGCATGGCCAGTAGGCGGCTTTTTACTTTCCATAATCCATCTTCATCCTTTGCCACCTTTTTAAACTCATTGTAAGCTCCTAAGCTATCTCCACCTGAAGTAATAAATTGCATGACCCATGTCCATTCTTCTGGTAAAATCATTCTAAAGGCATGCGTATTTTTTATTTCTTCGTAAATGATTTTATCATCAAAGCCATCGCCAATAGCAAGCGTTACCAAATACTGAATTAAGGTATCGAAAACCATAATAAAAGGTTCTCTGCTCTCAATATTATTGGTTTTAGCCGCTTCTTTTATCGCGGCAGCTTCAACTAATTCAAGTGCATGTGTGGGTAAAAAATATATTTTAGAAACTTCGTGTGGTGAATGCCCTGAACGACCGGCACGTTGCAAAAAGCGAGCGACACCCTTTGGAGAGCCTACCTGAACAACAGTGTCCACAGGTTTAAAATCTACTCCTAAATCTAATGATGAAGTAGCGATAACAGCCTTCAACTGACCGGTATGTAAGGCATCTTCAATCCAGTTTCTGAGTTCAAAATCTATCGAACCATGATGGATTGCAATTCTGCCAGCGAGTTCAGGTTCTAGGTTTAATAAGTGCTGGTACCACATTTCCGACTGGCCCCGGGTATTGATGAAAATTAAAGTGGTTTTGCTTTTTTCAATAATCGGGAGCAACTTATAAGCAAGTTTCAAACCTAAGTGCCCCGCCCATGGCAATGTTTCGATATCATCAGGTAAAACTGATTTTATTACGATTTTCTTTTCTAAATCTGCCTTTACAATAATTCTTTTGGCTTGCTCATCCGGTTCTAATACATCCAGAGCTTCTTCAATGTTGCCAATGGTTGCAGAAATACCCCAAACTCGAAGGAATTGTTTTTTTTCCTGCTGTTGTAAACCTTTAATTCTTGAAACCGCAAGCTCTACTAATACACCACGTTTACTTCCCAGCAACTCATGCCATTCATCAGCCACAATACACTTTAAGTTTTTAAACAAAGTGGTAGAACCTTTTTGTGCGAGTAAAAGATGGAGACTTTCTGGTGTGATAAGCAGAATTTCTGGCATTGATTTCTTCTGCTGTACTTTTTCTGCTTGCGAGGTATCGCCATTGCGAACACCAACGTGCCAATCCAGCTCCAGTTCTGCTAAGGTTTCCCTCATTGCTCTTGCCAAATCTTTAGCTAAAGAACGCAAAGGTGTAATCCAGATTAATTGTAAGCGATCTTTTGCTTTCTTGTTACTTGCTTCTGATGCATTTAAAGCTTCAATAATTATGGCTAAAAACAAAGAAAATGTTTTTCCAAAACCAGTTGGTGCATTTACTAAGCCACTATAACCATTCAGATAGTGTTGCCATGCATCTTCCTGAAACTGAAAAGGCTTGCGTTTATTGGTTTTAAGCCATGATTTTACTTTTTTATAACCTTTTGTTTTGGTTTGATCCATCTATAATTATAATTTCTCTATTTTAAATTTGAAAAGCAATCTCAATAATTCTTCTCCTACATCAGTCCCGCTATTTGCTACAATCTTTTATTTGTGGAGTTGACAACTTTCTTTGCAATTAGCTATTAAAGTTGTCAACTCTTAAAACAAATAAAATATTTTCGCGTCTATCGGGTTTAGTACAGCAAGGTAAACCTAAGTAAAACAAACCTGACAGGGGCGAGCACGAAACCCAATATTCAATTGGGTGAGTAAAGCACATGGCAGGGCTTTACTCACTGATATAAACAGAAACCTGCTTTTCTATTCATTTTTAAAAGTTGATGCCAGCAACTGCCTCAAATCTTCCAGTGTATTAATTTCTGCAGCTTTTTTATCCTTTCGCCAGCGTAAAATTCTTGGAAAGCGCAATGCCAAACCAGCTTTATGCCGCTTACTTTCTGCTATGCCTTCAAAAGCAATTTCAAAAACCAGCTCTGGCTTTACTGTTCGCACTGGCCCAAATTTTTCGATAGCATTTCGGGTTACAAACGAATTTACCTCTTTAATTTCTTTATCGGTTAAGCCAGAATACGCCTTGGCAATAGTTACCAGATTTTCACCATCGCGAACAGCAAAAGTATAATCAGTAAAAAAGTTAGCTCTTCTCCCGCTACCTTTTTGGGCGTAAATCATTACAGCGTCTACCGTGTAAGGGTTGACTTTCCATTTCCACCAATCTCCGCGTTTTCTGCCGCTATGATAATGAGAACTTAGTTTTTTTAGCATGATGCCTTCACTGTTAATAGAGCGTGAAGTTTCTCTTATTGCAGCCAGTTCTTCCCAGCTTTTACAGTCAATTACCGGTGAAAGTATTACTGCACTTTCTTCTAATCCACCAATGAGCTTATCTAGTACTTTTCTTCTTTCGCTTAATGGTTTTTCTCTAAAGTCACTGGTCTCAAATTCTAAAATATCATAAACAAAGAAGCCTATCGGGGCATCTTCCAGTTGTTTTTTATTAATCGTTTTACGATTTAAGCGTTGCTGAAGGGTACTAAAAGATAATACTTGTTTGCCTTGAACGGCTAAGATTTCTCCATCCAATACTACACCATCTGGCAAAACATCTATCAAAAAGTGTAATTCAGGAAATTGTTCTGTCACCAGTTCTTCTCCGCGGCTCCATATAAAAAGTTCACCATTTCGTTTTACAATTTGACCGCGAATGCCATCCCATTTCCACTCGGCCTGCCATTCAGCGATATCGCCCAATTGTTCGGGCGCTTGCTCTAAAGCATAGGCTAAACAAAAGGGATATGGCCACGAATTATCTGTATTTACATGAACGCCATTAATTAATTCATCAAAAGTAATTTCGTAAGGATTCCATTTACCCATAATGCTGTGCATAATTTGGGCACTGTCTAAATTGCTTTGTTTCGCCAAAGCATTGACCAGCATTTTATTGGAAACACCAATTCTGAAATTACCCGAAATTAGCTTATTAAATATAAATCTTTCTTGTGTTTCGAGTGTATTCCAGGCATTTAGAATGAATTGCTTTTTCGTTTCGTCATCTTTACCTTCCAGATCATGAAGATCTTCAATCCATTTGTGTAATTGATAATCGGATGTATTTTCGGCTGGTGGAAGGAGCAGGGCAATAGTTTCACTTAAATCGCCAACATTTGAATAACTTTCAGAAAATAACCACTCGGGTGTTTGTGTAATTTCTATTGCCCAATATTTCAACAGCGCTGATTTAATAGGGCGTTTTGGTTTCTTCCCCGTAAATAGCGCAATAATCCAAACTTTGTCTTTATCGTCAGCATAATTGAAATAATCAATTAATGCCGAAATCTTATCATTGGTTTTATTGCTCAGTTCGAGCTGCTGGATAAGCTTTGCAAAGCGTTTCATTCTGATTTTTGATTTTTAGTTTCTGCATTGCTTTTTTCAGCATCTGCCAAATCCACTTTGTTTTCTTCATCATCCTCCTGGCCAAACTTCGTCATTACTTCTTCTGATTCAATTCCTTCATCATTTAAAAAACGACTAAAAGCTGCAGTAAATCCGTGTGTTACATACACTTTTTCTGCTCCGGTAGCTGTAATGGCATCCATCAGCCCAGTCCAATCGGCATGGTCGCTTAGTGCAAAACCGGCATCGGCACTTTGCCATCGGCGATGTGCCCTTACTTGCATCCAACCCGAACAAATTCCTGTTACCGGATGGGAAAGATTTTTAATCCAGCGACTATCCCGGATAGCGGGGGGAACAATCACTATTCCTTTTTGCAGATCATCTTTTGTAGTTTCAGGCGTAATTCTAATCGTTTCCGGCAAATTTACTCCAGCATTTATAATCACTTCATTTAGGTTTGCAATACTGTTGTGGACATAAATGGGAACACTACCAGCCAGATTTTTTATTAAACGTTGTGCTTTTCCTAAGCTATAGGCAATTAAAACGCTTGTTTTCTGTTGAGCGATGTTATCACTAATCCAGCTCTGCATTTTGTTAAATATGATATCTTGTTTTTGCCAATTGTACACTGGTAAACCAAAAGTGCTCTCAGATACAAATGAATGGCATTTTACAGGTTCGAAAACATCGCTAATCCCATCATCTTCTGTTTTGTAATCTCCGGAAACAACACAAATTTCTCCCTTATATTCTAAACGAACCTGTGCCGAGCCTATAATATGTCCTGCGGGATAAAACGAAATATTCACCCCATTACGAACAATACTTTTGCCGTAATCTAAGGTTTCGACATTCAAATCTTCACTTATTCGTCTTTTTATAATAGGTTCGGTTAAAGTATGGCAGAGGTAGTTTTTATTCCCAAAACGGACATGATCGCTATGCCCATGTGTTGTTACAGCATAATCTACAGGCCACCAAGGGTCTATATAAAAATCGCCTTGTTTGCAATAAATTCCTCTTTTAATAAATTCGATTAATGCCATAGTTACTAAACAATAAACTTAGTTTTAAGTTTTATGGCTATATCGGCTAATCAGCCGATAATTTTTAATATCGGGTAATTAGCCGATAAATGAAAATATCGGCTAATTACCCGATATGATTTTGAAAAACCATTTATTAGTGAGATATTGTAGTATGAATTGTATTATCACCGGTGATATTGTAGGATCGAGAAAAATAAAGGACAGCTGGTTATTGAGCTTGAAAGATGCTTTGAAAGTGGTTTCAGGAAAAAATGGTAAGTGGGAAATTTTTAGAGGCGATAGTTTTCAGGTGGAGGTAGGTTTGGAGGAAGCATTAAAATCTGCAGCTTACTTGAAAGCGTGTATTAGAATAAACAAACCTGCCGATGTGAGAATGGGAATTGGTATTGGTACAATTAAAAGTACCAAAAAAAAACTTTCTGAATCAAGTGGTGATGCGTTCATCAATTCGGGCCAGGCATTTGACGGACTAAAGCAAGGCAAGACAAACCTGGCAATAAAAACAGATATTCCGGAGTTTGACGAGGAAATTAACGTTTTAATAAAACTTTCATTAATTGCTATGGATAGCTGGGGAGTGGTAGCTGCTGAAATGGTAAAGCTTGCATTGGAAAATGAAAATCACTTACAGAGTGAGTTGGCTGTTATTTCAGGTCGTACACAATCATCAGTAAGCGAAGCATTAAAAAGAGCACACTTTTCTGAATTAATGGAAGTAGATAAATTGTACAGGAAAAAGTTAAACCAGATAATTTCTAAATAATGGATATTGTTTTAATTAAACTGATTATAGCGCATTTAATTGGCGATTTTTTTCTTCAGCCAACTTCATGGGTAAAAAGTAAGGAAACAAAAAAACTAAAATCGGATAAACTTTACTGGCATGTTTTAGTACATGTTATTTTAATTTTTGTGGTATTCTTAAATTTTAATGTTTGGAAAATTGCTTTATCAATTGGACTTATTCATTTAGTAATTGATGCTTTGAAAGTGACTTTTCAAACGCGTAAAAATGCCAGGCTATTATTTTTTACTGATCAGTTTTTTCATTTTAGTTCGATTATCATCATCTGGCATTTGTATCAGAATAGCTTCATTAATATCAGCTTTATAAACGAAATAAATACATGGATATTTGTTTCCGGAATGTTGTTTTTAACAATGCCTACATCCATCATAATGAAAGTAATTATTGCGAAATGGCTACCGGAAAGCGATGAAGATAGCCCCAAATCGCTTGAAAATGCAGGTAAATATATTGGGATCCTGGAACGTTCGCTCATCTTCCTTTTCATTTTAACCAATCATTTTGATGCCGTAGGTTTTTTATTGGCAGCTAAATCTATCTTTAGATTCGGAGATTTAAAGGAAGCTCACGATTTAAAACTAACTGAATACGTACTGATTGGTACCTTATTGAGTTTTGGAATTGCCATAGTTGTTGCTATGCTTATCCAAATACTAATGGCTAAGTAGCCACATAGTAAATTAAATTGAGCATTAACATTTCGGTTAATTTAAATGAAATAGCATAAAGAATGAAAATCATTATCATTTTGCCGATTACTTTTTTGCGCTGATAAAATATTTTCAGTGCATTAAACATATACCAGCAAATCCATAATATAATCGCAAAGCCGATGATATTGGATACTACAGAATCTTCCCCGAAAACATATTTCATTAAAGGTTTGGTAAACACTGATACGATAAAGTAAGCAGTCATTCCATGTATCGTAAAAATGAGGTGATCCAGATAATAAATATGATTTTTTCTGAAATTCCACATAATGAATAAAGCTAAAAGCGGCATCAGTAAGAAATACTGTTTAGGTCGGTTATGCTCTAATGTTTTTTGAATTACTTCTGATTTTTCGCCAATGGAAATCGCCCGCTTTTTAATCATTCTATCAAACCAACCGTCTTTTTCTTTGATAGGGAGGTTATTTTGACGAGCCATATAAGCAGCATAAGTACTGTCATTACGGTCATTATGAATTTTATCAAAAGCTGAAATGATTCTGTTCAATGAATCAGAAGCATTTGCTTTATTTATCTTTTTAAGGTCAGCTAAAGTATTGGTTTGTTCTTCAAAACTTAAGCTTTTGAAATCTTCTCGGTCAAACTCTTCTGCAATATAGTTGGTAGTTTGGTTTACAATACCAGGGTTCTTTTTGACTAATCCTATTTCAGCAATTTCTTTATGGATGCTATCAACAGTGTTTTTTCTTTTTCTTGATTCAGCGGTAGTAACAGATTTATGTTTATCTTCATTTTTGGTATGTTTAGGTGAGTAGGCCACCAAAAAATAAACAATAGATACGAAGATATACATGCTTACCGGATTAATGTATCTGGCTCGTTTGCCTGCCAAATAATCGAGCGTTACTTGTCCGGGTTTGGTGAGTAAGGGTACTAAAGTTTGAAAGAATTTATTGTCGAAATGAAAATAATGCGCAATACTGTGACTGATAAAGCCCCAAAAGCTTTCTTTTAACTCTAAATTTGGCTGACCACAATCACTGCAATAATGTTTTTCTACATGAGCACCACAATTTAAACAATTATGTTCTTTTCTATACTTACCGGCTGACATAAGGAGATTTCGTAACGTTAATGAGTAATTGCATCAATAGCCTTTTCTTCAGCTTTAGTATGTTTATGTTTAAATAAAAGTGCAAATAAAATGGTAATTACCAATGCGTAAATAGCGAAGGTTAACCATACATTATGCCAATTGATAATCTGGATAGATCTACTTAGCTGGCCATCTGCCAGAATTGAAATACCCTTAGTGTTTAAAAAGCTAATTAACGTCTTGTTATTAGGCTCTGAGTCAACCAATTTAGCCATATCCGAGATACTGCTATAGGCATTTGTGAAATACTTCTGAATGATCCATCCGGAAGTTAAACTTCCTAAAATGGCACCAAAACCGTTGGTCATCATCATAAACATGCCTTGAGCAGATGATCTTGTTTTAGGTGTGGTAGAAGTTTCTACAAATAAAGAACCCGAAATATTAAAGAAATCGAAAGCCATTCCGTAGATGATACAACTTAATACAATCATCCATAAACCATCTGCAGGATTTCCGAAAGCAAATAATCCAAATCTAAAAACCCACGCTAACATGGAAATAACCATCACTTTCTTTATTCCATAGCGTTTAAGGAAAAATGGAATGGCAAGGATAAATAAGGTTTCTGATATTTGAGAGATAGAAAGAATGAGTGTAGATCTTTTTACAACATATAATTCAGCGTATTTAGGAAACATTTTAAATTCATCCAAAAATACGTCTCCGTAGGCATTGGTTAGCTGTAAGGCTCCTCCTAAAAACATAGAGAAAATAAAAAACAATGCCATTTTATAATCTGCAAATAGTTTGAAAGATTCTAAACCTAATTTCTGGATCAAGGATTTTTTCTCACTGATTAAATTAGAAGGTTTACAAGCGGGAAGTGTGAAAGAATAAATTCCTAATGCAAAAGCACTTATACCTGCTATGTAAAACTGGTTTGCACTTGCTTTATTACCTGTTAAGTTGGTAATCCACATGGCCACAATGAACCCAACAGTGCCCCAAACCCTGATTGGAGGAAAGCTCTTTATTACATCAAATTCACTATTTTTAAGGGTGGTATAACTGATAGAATTACTCAGAGCAATGGTTGGCATATAAAAACACATCGCTAATAGAATAACCCAAAAGAAACTATGTGGATCGGCTACTTGTGGTAGATAAAACATTACTCCGGCATATAAAAGATGCAATACAGCATATAACTTTTCTGCATTAATCCATTTGTCTGCCATAATTCCGGTTAGGGTAGGCATGAATAGAGAGGCAATTCCCATCGTAGAAAATATGATTCCAAAATCCGCACCATCCCATTGCTTGGTTCCGAACCAATAATTTGCAATTGTAATTAGCCAGGCAGCCCACACAAAGAATTGCATAAAACTCATTATGGTTAAGCGAAACTTAACATTCATCATATTTCTGTTGTTTGATTTTTTTGAAAGTAAAGGCTGAATATAGAACTATTTTAAAATATAATTAAAAAATAAACCCAAATTATTTTGAACAATTTGGGTTATTTGTAATATCAATTTAAATTAGTCGCAAAATTGAATTTAATCCACTAAGATTTACTTCTATTATTTAATTCATCTCTTAATCTGGCAGCTTTTTCATATGCTTCTTCCGCAATTGCTTCCTGAAGCTTTTGTTGCAACTCTTCCGTTGTCAAGTCATTTAATCCTTCTTGCTTAGTAGATGGAGCAGGGGATAGATCACCTTCCGGCTCTTTGGCAATTGAATCCATGTTTTCCAGAAATAAAAAATCATTTCCTTCTATAACAATGCCTGCTGAAGCCAAAATAAATTCATAAGTATAAATTAACGCATTAAAACGTACCGCTAAAGCAATTGCGTCTGATGTTCTGGCATCAATTTCATGTGTATTTTTACCATCACTGCAAATGAGTTTGGCATAAAAAACGCCATCAACCAAATTATAAATGATAACTTCTTGAATATTGATATGAAAAGTTTCGGCCATCGACTTAAACAAATCATGAGTTAATGGCCTGCTGGGAGTCATTTTTTCAATTTCAATGGCAATTGCCTGCGCTTCAAATGCTCCAATAATAATGGGTAATCTTCTTCGCCCGTTAACTTCTCCTAAAACCAAGGCATAGGCACCAGACTGTGTCTGGCTGTAAGATAAACCTACAATATCTAACTTAACTTTTTTCATATTTACGATGAGCCCTGCTAGGTTTTAAAATCTAGCAGGGCTGTAAAATATTATCCTTTATGTATTTTTAATGCCTCAATTAATTTTGGAACCACTTCAAAAGCATCACCAACAATTCCATAATCGGCAACTTTAAAAAATGGTGCTTCCGGATCTTTATTAATAACAACAATTACTTTAGATGAACTTACACCGGCTAAATGCTGTATGGCGCCAGAAATTCCGATAGCAATATACAAGTTCGGGCTGATGGAAATACCAGTTTGACCAACGTGTTCAGAGTGTGGTCTCCAATCTGCATCAGAAACTGGTTTTGAGCAAGCTGTAGCGGCACCTAAAAGTGCTGCAAGCTCTTCAATCATTCCCCAGTTTTCCGGTCCTTTTAAGCCCCTTCCGGCAGACACTACTAGTTCTGCATCTGGCAAGGAAACTTTATCAGTTGCCCTTACAATATCTTTGATCAAGGTACCAAGATCTGATTGCTTAACATCAGCTGAGAAGTTTTCAATGCTAATATCAGTAGGGTTTTCCTTTACTCCAAAAGCATTTGGATTTAAAGCAATTACTTTGTTTTCAGATGTAAGTTCGGTAATTGCAAAAGCTTTTCCTGAGAAAGCTGTTTTTTTAATAGCAAATTTACCGTTATTGCTTGGCAGTTCTACAGCTCCATCGGCTAAACCTGCCTGAAGTTTTACTGCAATTCGTGGCGCTAATCCTTTACCAGAGAATGAATTTGATAATACTACAATAGTAGCACTTTCCTTTTCAGCAGCATTAGCGATAACACTAGCATAGGCTTGGTTTACAAAGGATTTTAATTGCCCGGCACTTACGTTTAAAACTTTAGCAGCGCCATATTTGCCTAATTCTTTTAATTCGCTTTCGGCCAAATCTCCAATAGAAATAGCAGTTAAAGAAGTAGATTGTTGATCGGCAATTGCTTTGGCATAAGATACAGCCTCGAAAACTGATTTTTTAAATTTACCTTCAGCTTGTTCTACATATACTAATACAGACATATATTTATTTCTTAATACTTAAAAAGGAATATTAACAATTTAATTAATTAACCAACACTAACTAGATTACTTTAGCCTCGCTATGCAATAAGCTAATGAGCGATGCTGTTTCTTCAGCCGGAATAAGTTTAACCGTTCCGCGTGGGGCAGGGGTTTCGTATTTAGTCACCTTGCTCACCTCTTCAACTTCAACAGCTTCTACTACAGCAAGTGGTTTTGTTCTGGCACTCATAATGCCACGCATATTAGGGATTTTAGGCTCCGCAACGCCTTCTGCGCAACTGGCAATAAACTTTCCAGAAACCGAAATTACTTCCTTACCACCCTCAATTTCCCTTTCTAGTGTTGCATTATCTCCATTTAATTCTAACTTTTTAATGATAGAAACGGAAGGTATGTCTAAAAATTCACCAACCATTGCAGCAACCTGATTTCCATTATAATCAATTGATTCCCGGCCTGTTAATATGATATTAAAGTCTTTATCATTAGCATATTCAGCAATTTGTTTAGCTACAAAATAAGCATCACGCGGAGCGGCATTTACCCTTACTGCATCATCAGCACCAATCGCTAAAGCTTTTCTAATAGTCGGGTCGTTCGCTGCTTCACCAACATTAATCACTGTTACGGTTCCCTTACCACCCTCTGTTAATTCAATAGCTTTAGCTAATGCGATTTCATCATAAGGGTTAACAATATATTGTACGCCTGCTGTATTGAATTCGGTATTATCATTGGTAAAAGTTATTTTTGTCGTCGTGTCGGGCACGTTACTGATACAAACTAATATTTTCATATTTAAATTGTGGTTTTAATGAATATGAAAGTATCGAAATGGTTAAAATGTTTTCGATAAATCATTTTACATATTATTTATATAAGGTCTTTCCGCAAATTTAATTAAAAAAGCAAGGAAATAAAATGTCAGCAAGTCGTTTAGCAAAGTTATTAGAGTTTTTAGAGAGTGATCCCAATGATCCATTTATTGTATATGCCTTAGCAACAGAGTATAACAATCAAAATGATAAGGAAAAAGCTTATTCTTTTTACCTTCAGTTAACGGAGAAACATCCGGATTATGTAGGTACTTATTATCATTTAGGTAAATTACTGGAAAAAGATAATCAGAAAGATAAAGCGATAGAGATCTATCAGAAAGGGATGCAGGTAGCCAGGAATAAACGAGATATGCATGCGTTTTCCGAACTTCAAGGTGCTTATAATTCGGCGGCCGGTTTAGATTATGAAGATGATTAATTCAACCAAATATTAATCTTCCTGCTATGCAAACCAAACCAATTACTGCTAGAAAGCAATTGCTTTTTATTAGAAATGTGATTTTCTTTACTTTTACATCTTTTGGTGGTGCACAGGCACATTTAGCCTTGCTATTAAAGTATTTTGTTCAAGGTACTAAGTTTATTTCTGAAGAAGAGCTGCTGGAATTAAATGCCCTGGCTCAGGTTTTACCCGGACCAGCATCTACACAAACACTTGTTGGAATTGCCTGGAAAGTAGGAAAACTGAAATTAGCAATTTTTACTTTCCTGATTTGGATTTTTCCGACCGCAGCGATCATGACTTTTGCAGCCATTAGTTATGCTATGCTTGATCAGAAGCAAAAGTTTAACGATATACTGGAATACATTCAGCCCATTGCATTAGGAATTGTTGCTTATGGTGCCTGGCAGCTGGGGAAAAAAGTCTTGTCATCTCAGGTTTCTATATTTTTAGCGGTAGCATCTGTTGTAGCTACATTTGTTCTAAGAAACGCTTATGTTTTTCCTCTGGCTATTTTGGTTGGTGGAATCATTTCTTCTGCAATTGAAACACCAAAAGAGGAAACAGAATTAAGGGTAAAGCTATTTTCAAATATTAACCCCCGAAAAATGATTTATTTTTTGGGTGCCTTACTTTTATTTGCGATGGTTGGTGCAATTATCAACCGAACATCTCCGCTTAGTTTACCTATTCGTTTGCTCGAAAATTTTTACCGTAACGGAATTCTGGTTTTTGGTGGCGGACAAGTACTTGTTCCATTAATGTTTACTGAGTTCGTAGAAATGAAACATTATATTCCTTCATCAGGATTTTTGTCTGGTTTTGCACTTCAACAGGCACTGCCCGGACCAACATTTTCTTTTACCAGTTACCTTGGTGCTTTAAGTATGAAAAACTTTGGCTATGGTATGTGGGGGCAAATACTGGGTGGTTTTATCGGTGTTATTGGTATCAATTTACCAGGGTTAATTCTGGTTTTATTTATTGTGCCATTTTGGGATGATTTAAAAAAAATATCCCGCATTCGTCACAGCTTATCGGGTATTAATGCCGTTAGCGTTGGCTTTATTATAGCCGCATTTATTCTATTGCTGATACCAATGGGATTTAACTGGCTATTTATCGGTATTATGCTAACTACCTTTTTGTTATTGAATTTTACAAAAGTAAGTCCGCCTGTTATTGTATTGGCTGGAATTTTAGTTGGGTATCTATTTTAAATTTCAACAATTAAATTAAGATTGTGAATAAAAAAAGGGAAACTGTAAAGTTTCCCTTTTATAATATTTTTATTAAAATGGAGGATCATCATCATCGTGCATGTCGTTTCCTCTTGACGGCATAATTATCGTATTTCCTTGTGGTCTTGGATTATTAAAACTATCAAACGAAGCGGATGGTAACATGCCAGCGCTGGAATCTCCAGAGCCTAAAGAAGGTGCATTAAAATCTTCCTCCAAATCGGTAAACTTTACAAACTTACCAACGAATCTTAGCGGCACAATTCCGGTTTCACCATTACGGTGTTTAGCAATAATCACTTCACCAATACCCGCTTGCGATCTTCCTTGTTCATCTTCGGTAATTCCATAATATTCAGGACGATATAAGAATAATACCATATCCGCATCCTGTTCAATAGACCCAGATTCACGTAAATCCGATAACATCGGTCTTTTACCTTGCAAACCCGGCCTGCTTTCTACCGCACGACTTAATTGTGATAGTGCTAAAACAGGTACATCGAGTTCTTTTGCAACAGATTTTAATGCACGGGAAATACTACCAATTTCCTGCTCACGGTTACCGCCACCTTTACCTTCGCCTTTACCATGCATCAACTGAAGATAATCGACAATAACCAATTGAATATCGTACTGGGATTTTAATCTTCGGCATTTAGCTCTAAATTCAAAGATGTTCAATGCAGGCGTATCATCAATTAATAGTGGTGCTTCAGTTAAACGACCAATTTTACTGTGCAGCTGCTGCCATTCCCATTCCTGTAAGTTTCCTTTTCTAATTTTTTCCTGCTCAATTTCGGCTTCGCCGGAAATTAAACGATTAACCAACTGTACAGAAGACATCTCTAAAGAGAAAACAACAGTTGGCTTTGCGAAATCAACGGTAGCATTACGTGCGCAGGTTAATACGAATGCCGTTTTTCCCATCGCCGGACGAGCAGCGATAATAACTAGATCTTGCTTTTGCCACCCGCCAGTAATTCTGTCCAATCCGGTAAAACCTGTTGGTACACCAGTTAAACCATCAGTTTTGGTTCTTAATTCTTCCAGGGTAGCTAATGATTGTTTGATAATATCGTCCATTTTCTGCGTATCTCTACGTAAATTGTTCTGGGCAATATCAAACAACCCCTTTTCAGCATGATCTAAAAGATCAAAGATATCGGTGGTATCTTCGTAGGCATTGGTAATTATATCTGTAGAAATCCGAATTAATTCACGCTGAATATATTTTTGAGAAATAATACGGGCATGGAACTCGATATTAGCGGCAGAAGCCACTCTATTCGTTAAATTGGTAATATAATATGCCCCGCCAACCATTTCCAGCGCACCCATTTGTCTTAATTCGGTGGTTACCGTTAAAATATCGACAGGTTTAGATTTTTCGAACAGCATGTGAATAGCTGCGAAAATCTTTTGATGTGCTTCGTGATAAAAAACTTCAGGTTTTAAAATATCAATTACGGCAGATAAAGCATCTTTTTCCAGCATTAAAGCACCCAAAACAGCTTCCTCCAGGTCGAGGGCTTGTGGAGGCAGTTTTCCAGCGGTACTCACCGTTGTGCTTAGTCTAGCTTTTCTTGCTGAGATACTATTTTTTCCGCCTTGTTCGTTATCCATACTCATTTTACAAAAGTAGCTATTTTTTAATCCCATTATCTGATTAAGTTACTAGCAGTTTGTTAACAAATTGATCTCGAATGAGATTCAATTTCAATGCTTCAGGGATAGTTATATCTACTATTTGATAAATAAATGTGAATAACAGCAGATAGGTGATGAACAGAACCGTAATTTTAAATACTTTTGCAAACAATTTTATAGAATGGATAATTTTAGACGACCACAAAGGGTAAAAGAAAATAATGAATTTGTTTTTGGTATAAGAGCTGTAATTGAGGCGGTTAAAGCAGGTAGAGATATTGAGACAATCTATCAGCAGAGAGGGTTGGGCGGTGATTTGTTTTTAGAATTAAAATCCCTTTTAAAAGACACTTTAATTCCCCTAAATTCTGTTCCGGTTGAAAAACTAAACAGAATGTCGCAGAAAAACCATCAGGGCGTAATTGCAGTTATTTCACCAATTACCTATCAAAATATAGAAGATATTGTTCCAGCGGTTTTTGAAAAGGGAGAGGTTCCTTTGATATTGGTTTTGGATAGTGTTACCGACGTGCGAAACATGGGCGCTATTGCCCGCACCGCAGCTTGTGTGGGTGTACATGCAATCGTTGTTCCGCTAAAAAATGCTGCTCAAATTAATGCTGATGCAATTAAAACCTCTGCAGGTGCATTGTTTAGTATTCCAATTTGCAGGCATGCAAACTTGCATAAAACCTGCTTGTTTTTACAAGATAGCGGCTTGCAGGTAGTGGCGTGTACCGAAAAAACAAACGATTTAATATATGCTCCTGATTATACCATGCCAACTGCCATTGTTATGGGTTCAGAAGATGAAGGCATATCAGATGAGCTTTTACGAGTTGCCGATCACCTGGCAAAAATTCCAATGTCAGGGAAAATAGAATCACTAAATGTTTCAGTATCTGCCGGCGTAATTTTGTACGAGGCAGTTAGACAACGAACCATATAATTAAACAAAAAGAGCGCTAAAATTAGTTTTTAGCGCTCTTTTTGTTTTAGGTTTACATTTTTTAAATGAACTTGTTGCCAAATCTTGATTTTACTTCAGCTACAAATTCTTTTACCTTTTGTTCCTCATCTCTAGGACAAATCATCAGCATGTTATTGTTTTCTACTACAATATAATCATGCAAGCCTTGCAAAATCACTAATTTATCTTTTGGTACATTAACCATGCAGTTAGATGAATCGAACATAATCACCTGTTCTGAAGGAATCACTGCATTGCCAACGTAGTCTTTCTCTGCCATTTCATAAATCGATGCCCAGGTACCCAGGTCTGACCAGCCAAAATCTGCAGGAAGCACATATACATTATCGGCTTTTTCCATAATTCCAAAATCAATAGAAATATTGGTGCATTGCAGATAGGCGTTATTTATAAAATTTTTCTCTCTGTCCGTATTCATATCTGATCTACCCAGATTGAAGATTTCATACATATCAGGCAAATGCTTTTCGAAGGCATTTAAAATAGATTTTGCAGACCATATAAAAATTCCGGCATTCCATAAAAAATCGCCGCTTTGAATAAACGACTTTGCCAGCTCTAAATTGGGTTTTTCAGTAAATGTTTTTACCTTATGTAAATCAGTATCAGTATTTAATACGTATTCAGTGTGCTGTATATATCCGTAACCGGTATCAGGTCTGTTAGGTTTAATCCCTAAAGTGATCAGGCAATCATTTTTAGAAGCTGCATCTAACGATTGCGTAATCGAGTTTAAAAATTCGTCGATATTAGCAATTGTATGATCCGAAGGTGCAACAACAATAGTAGCGTTAGGATTTAATTCGTTGATTTTTAAACTACCATAAGCTACACAAGGTGCTGTGTTTCTTAACAATGGTTCAGCTAATATTTGGTTACCAGATAGTTCAGGAATTTGTTCCTTTACTAAATCTGAATATATCTCATTAGTTACAATGAATATATTTTCGGGCAGGCATACCTTTAAAAATCTTTCGTAAGTACTTTGAATTAAGGTTTTGCCTACTCCAAAAAAGTCAATAAATTGTTTTGGGTATTCCGTTCTGCTAACTGGCCAAAAGCGGCTTCCAACGCCTCCAGCCATAATTAATGCATAATAATCTTTATTCATTTTATGTTTTAAAATCACACTATTCCTTCATTCAAAAGATCGTGCAGGTGGATAATTCCAAAGTAAGTATTTTGTTTTAAGACTAACAACTGGGTAATGTTATTTTGCTTGATAATTTGTAGCGCATCAACTGCTAAGGAATCAAATTGAATGCTTTTTGGCGTTTTACCCATAATATCTTCGGCCTTCAAATCCTTTATCGTATGGTTGTTCTCCAGCATTCTTCTAATGTCTCCATCAGTAATTACACCAATAACCTGTTGTCCATCATCAACAACAGCTACAGCACCTAAACGGTTTTTGCTAATTTCAATTAAAACATCCTTAACAGAAGCTGATGGACTGATGGATGGTTTCTCATTTAGCAAGGCCAGATCTTGCGCTTTTAGGTATAATCTTTTCCCCAGTGAGCCACCGGGATGATATTTTGCAAAATCCGTGTCTTTAAATTCCCGGCATTCCAGCAAGCAAATGGCAAGTGCATCACCCAAAGCAAGCTGTGCGGTAGTGCTGGTTGTAGGTGCCAAATTATGCGGACAAGCTTCTTTTTCAAATGATGTATTTAAAATCAGGTCTGCTTGTTCTGCAAGAAACGATTCCAGTTCACCAACCATACCAACAAGTTTATTTCCAGCTGATTTTAAAAGTGGAACTAAAACTTTAATTTCTGGTGTGTTGCCACTTTTTGACAGACAAATAATCACATCATTCCGTTGGATCATTCCCAAATCTCCGTGGATGGCATCTGCAGCATGCATAAAAATCGCAGGTGTGCCTGTTGAATTAAATGTAGCTACTATTTTTTGCGCAATAATTGCACTTTTTCCAATGCCCGTAACAATTACTCGTCCATCGCAGTTTAAAATGCTCGATACTACTTTCTCAAAGTCATCATTAATGTTTCTGGCAACATTTAAAATTGCTGCAGCTTCAAGCTTTAATGTGCTTATGGCCGATTGAATAATATATTTTTTACTTTTCAAAGAGAAAATATTTGTGGGTTGATACTTGAAATTCTTGTAAAATTATGTTATTTTGGATAGAAAAATAGCATCGCATATTTTATTACACAAAATGGACGTGAAAAAGTCGTTATTTGATAACCTGCAAAATTTTTTTGGGTTTGATAATTTCAAAGGTGATCAAGAGTCGATCATTACAAATATTTTAGAAGGCAATAATACTTTTGTAATTATGCCAACGGGCGGAGGGAAGTCTATTTGCTATCAATTGCCAGCACTAATGAGTGAAGGTACGGCAATTGTGATTTCGCCTTTAATTGCCTTAATGAAAAACCAGGTAGACCAGCTTAGGGCTTTTGGTGGAAATGACAGCATTGCGCATTTTCTTAATTCATCCCTCAATAAATCTGAAATTACTCAAGTAAAATCTGACCTGCTTAGCGGGCAAACTAAACTATTATATGTTGCGCCAGAATCTTTGGCCAAGCAGGAAAATATTGAGTTTTTAAACCTGATAAAAATTTCATTTGTTGCTGTTGATGAGGCTCACTGTATCTCAGAATGGGGGCATGATTTTAGACCTGAATACCGGAAAATAAAACAGGTTATAGGTGGACTGGGAGATAATATTCCAATTATTGCTTTAACAGCTACAGCTACACCAAAAGTTCAGCAAGATATTATGAAGAACTTAGGTATGTCAGAAGCTACCTTATTTAAATCTTCATTTAACAGACCGAATCTTTTTTATGAAATCCGCCCCAAAAGAGATATTACCAAGGAGATTATAAAATACATCAAATCTAATCCAGGTAAATCGGGTATTATTTATTGCTTGAGTAGAAAAAAAGTAGAAGAAGTTGCCGAAGCCTTAAATCTGAATGGAATAAGTGCGCTTCCTTACCATGCCGGTTTAGAACCAAAGGTGAGAGCCGAAACTCAAGATAAATTCTTGATGGAAGATGCAGAGGTGATTGTAGCAACCATTGCCTTTGGTATGGGAATAGATAAACCCGATGTACGCTTCGTTATCCATCATGATGTACCAAAAAGCATGGAAGGCTATTATCAGGAAACAGGCCGGGCAGGGCGTGATGGCGGAGAAGGGGTTTGTGTTGCTTTCTACGCTCAGAAAGATGTAGATAAACTCGCAAAGTTTATGAAAGATAAGCCGGTTTCTGAACGCGAAATTGGTACACAGATATTAAAGGAAGTGATTGATTATGCTGAATCCGGCGTCTGTCGCAGAAAGCAAATTTTACATTACTTTGGCGAAAACTTTAATGAAACAGGTTGCAATTGCATGTGCGATAACTGTAAAAAACCTAAAAAACAGTTTGATGCAGAACAACAATTATCTACATTATTGAATTTTATCGATAAGACAGGTGAGAAGTTTGATGATGCACATCTGTTAAACGTATTTTTAGGATTTGAAACTGCACAAACCATCGCCTATGAACACAGTAAGGTTCCGGAATTTGGTATGGGCAAAGCCGATGGTGAATTACTTTGGAAATCAGTGATTCGCCAAGCAGTTTTAAACAACTTCCTTTTTAAAGATATTGACAATTACGGATTATTAAAATTAACCAAGCATGGTAAAGACTTCATAAATAATCCTTATAGTCTTAAGTTTATTTTAAATGAGCCGATTGAAACTGGTGCCTCAGATGATGAAGATGATGTAAAGCAAGGTACCGGTGCATTAGATGCACATTTACTTCAGTTATTAAAGGATTTACGTAAGAAGATAGCAAAGCAAAAAAGTGTTCCGCCTTTTGTGGTTTTTCAGGATCCATCGTTAGAAGAAATGTGCACACATTATCCAATTTCTATGGAAGAACTTCGCCAAATTTCTGGTGTGGGTTCTGGTAAAGCAATAAAATTTGGTACACCCTTTATTGAGCTGATTAAGAAATATGTAGATGATAACGACATTGAGCGTCCGATTGACCTGATTATTAAAACACAGGCCAATAAATCGCAAATGAAAGTGTCGATTATTCAAAATATCGACCGGCAAATTGGCTTGGAAGACATAGCAGATTCTAAAGGAATTACTTACGAAGAAATACTAAAGGAGGTAGAGTCAATTGTAAATTCGGGCACTAAACTTAATTTGAATTACTTTATTGATGAAGTTATTGATGATGACCGGCAGGATGAAGTGTTCGATTATTTTAGAGCTGCAGAAAGCGATTCAATTGATGATGCGCTGAACGAGTTGGGGGAAACCGATTATACCCGTGAAGAAATCCAATTGATGAGGATTAAATTCATGTCGGAGTTAGGAAATTAGAGAAGATTGATGCTAATTCTAAGTCGTTTAGTGATTAACCTCAATCTTATCCTTAAAATTAAAATATGCTCAACTACTTAGATAAAATAAAAAATACCGGGTCTGGAAATTTCTTTTTAATGGCTGGTCCATGTGCTATTGAAGGAGAAGATATGGCGCTTCGAATTGCAGATAAAATTATTTCCATTACTGATAAACTTGAAATACCCTATATTTTTAAAGGTTCTTACCGGAAAGCAAACAGAAGTAAGGGAAGTTCATTTACTGGAATTGGCGATGAAAAAGCTTTAAGAATTCTGGAGCGTGTTGGTCGTGAATTTGGTGTGCCAACGGTTACAGATATACATGAAAGAGATGAGGCGGCTATGGCCGCTGCTTATGTTGATGTTTTGCAGATTCCTGCATTTTTGTGTCGCCAAACCGATTTACTAATTGCCGCCGCAGATACAGGAAAGGTTGTAAACGTGAAAAAGGGTCAGTTTCTTTCAGCAGGTTCTATGAAATTTGCCGTAGAAAAAATTCGTGAAGCGGGAAACGACAAAGTAATATTAACAGATAGAGGGAACACTTTTGGTTATCAGGATTTGATAGTTGATTATCGTGGCTTGCCAGAAATGCAAAGCTTTGGCGTACCCGTAGTAATGGATTGTACACATTCTTTACAACAGCCAAACCAGAGTAGTGGGGTTACGGGTGGCAAACCTGAATTAATATCGACAATTGCCAAAGCGGCTATTGCAGTTGGTGCGGATGGCTTATTCATCGAAACTCATCCTGATCCTGCCAATGCTAAATCTGATGGTGCAAATATGCTTCATTTAGATTTATTAGAAGAGACGCTAATCAAGTTAATTAGAATTAGACAAGCCATTTTATAAAATTGACACCTTCAAAAGTATTTCTCAAGGCCGAATGGCGAAAACTTGCTTTAGCCCAGTATGCGGTTGATAAAGACGTACTTCTAAAGTACCTACCACCACATACAGTACTTGATGATTGGCAGGGGAAATATTATGTTAGTTTAGTTGGTTTTATGTTTGTGGATGTAAAACTTAGAGGTTTTAATATTCCATTTCATACCAATTTTGAAGAAGTAAACTTGCGGTTTTATGTCAAATACAAAGATGGCAATGATTGGAAGCGAGGTGTAGTTTTTATTAAAGAAATTGTTCCCTTGCCAGCCATAACTTTTGTGGCCAATACCATTTATAAAGAAAACTACCAAACATTACCCATGAAACATGTTTGGATAGAACAAGCACATCAAATTGAAGTAGCTTATTTTTGGAAAAATAAAACCTGGAATAAGTTTTCTGTTACTGCATCTGCTAAACCAACAGAAATTGCTGTTGGCAGTGAAGAAGAATTTATTACAGAGCACTATTGGGGTTACACCAAAATTGGATTGAACAAAACATCAGAATATGGCGTAGAACACCCACGCTGGCAGGCTTACGGCATTAAAGATTATGAAATTGATGTTGATTTCGGGATAAACTACGGGAACGATTTTTCTTTCCTTAACCAAGCCAAACCCGACTCTGTAATGCTAGCAGAGGGTTCAGAAATAAGGGTTCTAAAAGGGAAGAAATTTTAATTTCTGATTAAACCTTCGTAATTACAAAAGAAGTTCTTCTATTATTTTTTCGCCCTGACTCTGTCTTGTTATCCGCAATTGGTTTGCTTGCTCCAAAGCCTTTAAAAGTGAGGCGTGTTGCGTTAATATTGTTTTTTAATAAGTACTCATAAACTGCATTAGCTCTGTTGAATGATAGTTTTTCATTTAGCTTTCCATCGCCAATATTATCTGTATGCCCTTGTATTTCAATATTCACAGTTACATTTTGATTTAAGAAATCTATTAATAAATCCAATTCTTTTATGGAGGCTGGGAGGAGGTTATACTTATTGGTATCGAAGAAGATATTTCTTAGCGTAACATTACCTCCCTGTTTAATTTTTTCGATATAAACTTCTAACTGGTAAGGTTTATTTAAATCATTCGCTTTTAACTCAAAGTTCTCCGAGTAAAAAAGATACCCTTCGGCATTAACATTGAAAAGATAATCGCTGCCGATAGGCATCACTGCCAAAAACTGCCCTGTTTCCGGATCGGTATAATCATCAAACACGGTTGTGTTAGATTTTAAATCAATTACCTGAACATTACTTTCTATCGTTTTCTTTGTGTCTTTATCCCGAACGATTCCTTTTACGTAAGAAACCTTCAATGGTTTAGCATTTTCTGGTATTCCAAAACTGTAAATATCCTGGCCGCCGTAGCCCTCTTTTAAATTAGAAGAAAATAATCCAAAATTACCATCTGCGCTTACAATTAGTCCACTTTCATCATCAAAGGAGTTAATAGGATAACCCATATTTACAGGCTTTTTGAAATTGCCTGAATCATCCATGCGGCTATATAAAATATCTTTATTTCCAAAACCTGGCCAACCATCAGAAGAAAAATATAAAGTTTTACCATCTGCATGAAGAAAGGGCGTGTTTTCATCGTATGGGGTATTAATTTCTGGACCCAAATTGACTGCCGGCCCCCATTTAGCATCATCAGTGATGGTGCTTTTCCAAATGTCGTATCCTCCTAATCCCCCTGGGCGGTTACTAATAAAATATAATGTTCTTCCATCAGGACTAATTGCTGGTTGCGATTCCCAATATTCTGAATTTACAGGTTTGCCGACATTATAGGGTTCCCCCCAGTCTTTGCCTTCACGATGAGAAACATATATGTCACATCGTCCTAACCCATCAGGGCGGTTACAGCCTGTAAAAAATAAATATTTACCATCAGGAGAGATCGTTTGCGCACCTTCATTATACCTTGTTGTGTTTATCTTGGATGATAGCGGGGTAGCCAGGCTCCAGGAATTGTTTTTAAACTGCGATGTCCAAAAATCTTCGTTCCCGTTTACCTGTCTGGTGAAAACCATTGTTTCCCCATCCGCTGTTAAGGCCGGGAAATATTCTGCATCTGCAGTATTTAAGCCATTACCAAGATTTGTTGGCGTGTATTTAACTGGTTTCTTGATTGCCATTGAAGCAAAATCACAATCTAGAATATATTTTTTTGCTTTTTTTGCCTTATCGGATGGATTGGCTTGTATTAGAAAATCATTAAAATGTTGCTTAGCCTGATCGTATTCGCGGGTTGCAAACTCCATTTCAGCTAAATTAAATATCACTGCAGGCGCAATATTCTTGTTGAGCAAAAATGCTTTTTGAAATAGAATTTTAGCTTCTATGTATTTCTTTTGAAAGCGATTAACATCACCTAAAAGAATTAATGCGCTTAGAAATTGAGGATCTTCCGCAAGAGCCGCTTCGAGATTTTGAGCTGCAGCAACATATTCCTGCTTCTCAATGTATGGTCCTGCTTTTTCAAAAAAAGCCTGTGCTTTTCTATTTGATGAACTTTGAGCTTGAACTAAAAAAGTAAATACAATTAAAATAGAAAGAAACCAGTATTTCATTACATTAACAGTTGGTTATCAAAGCTAATGTAATCTATTTAAGGAATATTTAAAAATTTGTGCGTTTGTAGTGAAATTTCCCATTTAGGGTTTGCCATAACATAATCAATAATCAAAGGTGTAATTTCTTTTGATTTTGACCATTCTGGCTGAAGATATAACTTACAAGTTGGCGATACCATTTCTGCATATTCTTCTGCCCATTTAAAGTCACTTTTGTTGAATACAATTACTTTTAATTCGTGAGCAAATGGGGTAATATCTGGCCTTGGCGCTTTAAATTTCTTTGGCGATAAACAAATCCAATCCCAGTTACCAGAAAGGGGGTAAGCACCAGAAGTCTCGATGAAAGTTAAAATTCCACGATCTTTAAGCTTTTTTGTCAGGTAATCGAGGTTATAAATGAGTGGTTCACCACCAGTAATCACTACCGCTTTACCAGGGAAACGGTCAGCATTTTCAACAATCACATCGGCAGGCGTGAGCGGATGCATTTCTGCATCCCAGCTTTCCTTAACATCACACCAGTGGCAACCTACATCACAACCGCCCAGGCGAATAAAATAAGCCGCCTTTCCCGTATTAAATCCTTCGCCCTGTATGGTGTAAAATTCTTCCATTAAAGGAAGTAATGTGCCGTCTTCTGGTATGTGTTGTTTCATTTTTGAGGTTGCAAATATCTTAAAAAAATATGGCTATGCAGAACTTCGATACAAAATAATGGGAAAGATGAAACAACACTGATATTTAAATAATATTTTAGTATGATGAATTGGTTAAAAGCGATGAACAAAAATCAAATTCCTTTAAATGGAACGATAAAAACCATCTCCATTAATGGAAAACAAATTTGCATAATTAACTGTGAAGACAAATTATTGGCATCACAATCAACTTGTCCGCATGCTGGTGGTCATTTTAGTGGCGGCTGGTGTAAAAACGGAAAATTGATTTGCCCGGTTCACCGGTATGAATATGATTTAGAAACCGGCAGGGGAGCGGCTGGACAAGGTGATTACATCAACATTTATCCGACAGAACTGCGTGATGATGGATTATATGTAGGTTTTGAAGAAAGCTGGTGGAGTAAGTTTTGGGGGTAAGAGGACAAAGAACAAGGTGTGGAAAAGGTTGACTGCTCATCATTAATCTTTATCCTTTTTTTATAGATGCAAATGCTTTTTAAAAAACTCCTCACAGCTTAGTATTTCAATGTCTGAAAAGTGAAAATCTTCAATATCTTCTGTAATTATACATTTGCAACTAACAGCGTCAGCTGCATAATATTCCAGGCCATCTTCAATATCTAAAATTGATTGGTTCAATAAAGTAGCTAACGCACCTTCTGCCATATTTGGCTTAATTTCGATGCGTTGGCAAAGTGAAGCTATTTCAATTTGGTATGGAGAAAAAACTAGACGTAAAAAAAGCAACTCAAGTATTGAGTTGCTTTTAAATTTTTAGAAGATTAATTCTTGCTTTAAGCTTTTAACTTTCTGGCTATTTATAAATCTCTTTTCTTGCTGATGCTAAGGTATTTTTCAACAAGCCTACAATCGTCATTAAGCCAACACCACCCGGAACAGGGGTAATGTATGATGATTGAGGAGCAACATTATCAAAATCAACATCTCCATAAAGCTTAAAACCCGATTTCGTTTCCGTTGAAGTTTCGCGGTTGATGCCCACATCAATAATTACCGCACCAGGTTTGACCATATCTGCAGTAATAAAATTCTTTTTTCCGATTGCGGCAACGATAATGTCGGCCTGTAAAACTTGTTCTTTTAAGTCTTTTGTTCGAGAGTGCGTAAGTGTTACTGTACAATTGCCTGGGTTAGCGTTACGAGCCAGTAAAATGCTCATTGGGCTACCTACAATATTACTTCTGCCAACTACAACACAATGCATTCCTGCAGTATCTATTTTATACTCTTCCAGCATTAACATAATGCCATAAGGAGTTGCTGGGATGAAGCATGGTAGATTCCGCATCATTCGCCCTAAGTTTACCGGGTGAAAGCCATCAACATCTTTACGATAATCAATTTTTTCAGTAACTTTTTCCGGATCAATATGCTTAGGTAAAGGAAGTTGAACAATTAAACCATCAACATCTGAATCTTGATTAATTTCTTCAATTTTAGCCAATAATTCAGCCTCAGTAACTGAATTATCGTACCTGTAAAGAGAAGATTTGAAACCTACCTTCTCACAGTTTTTCATTTTACTGGCAACATATGTTTCACTACCGCCATCGTTTCCAACCAGGATTGCAACCAAATGTGGCTTTCTGCCTGTTTCATTTAAAAAATCAGCAGCTTCCTCAGCAATCTGAACTTTAACTTTTTCTGATACGTATTTTCCGTCTAGTAATTTCATTCTTATGAGATGTGAGACGTGAGATAATAGATATGAGACTAGACGTTTCGGTCTCATATCTCAAATCTAATATCTCAAATCTATATTAATCCAATTTCAAAACTGCCATAAATGCCGATTGCGGAATTTCTACGTTTCCAACCTGGCGCATGCGCTTTTTACCTTTTTTCTGTTTCTCTAATAACTTCCGTTTACGAGAAATATCACCACCATAACACTTTGCGGTAACATCTTTACGTAAAGCACTTAAAGTTTCGCGGGCTATTACTTTAGCACCGATAGAGGCTTGTATTTTAATCTCGAACTGCTGACGCGGAATTAATTCTCTCAGTTTCTCGCAAATTTTCTTACCAAAATCATAAGCATTACTGCGGTGAATTAATGAAGATAATGCATCAACAGGTTCGTCGTTGATTAACATATCTAAACGAACAAGATCCGACTTTCTGTAACCAACCTGATGATAATCGAAAGACGCATAACCTTTGGAAATCGTCTTCAACTTATCATAGAAATCGAATACAATTTCGCCCATTGGCATTTCGAAAACCAATTCCACCCGGTCTGACGTTAAGTAAGACTGATTTACGATTGTACCTCTTTTTTGGATACAAAGCGACATTACAGGTCCAACAAAATCAGCCTTGGTAATAATGTTAGCCTTTATATAGGGTTCTTCAACAGAATCTAACTTGCTTGGGTCAGGTAAATCTGATGGATTATTTACGAAAATTTCATCACCTTTTGTGGTATGCGCAATGTATGAAACGTTTGGAACGGTGGTAATTACCGTCATGTCAAATTCACGCTCCAACCGCTCCTGAATAATCTCCATATGCAACATTCCAAGGAATCCGCAGCGGAAACCAAAGCCTAATGCAGCCGAACTTTCAGGCTCGAAAACAATAGAAGCATCATTCAATTGCAGTTTGTGCATCGCCTCGCGAAGTTCCTCAAACTCATCTGTATCAACAGGATAAATACCTGCAAATACCATCGGTTTTACCTCTTCAAAACCTTGAATGGCGCCAACCGCTGGCCTTGCGGTCGTGGTAATGGTATCACCAACCTTAACTTCCCTGGCTTCTTTAATGCCAGAAATTATGTAACCTACATCTCCGGTTTTAACTACATTTCGCGGTGACATATCCAGCTTTAAAATGCCAACCTCATCAGCTAAGTATTCTTTACCAGTATTGATAAACTTTACTTTATCACCTTTTTTAATTTCGCCGTTTACCACTTTATAGTAGGCGATAATTCCTCTGAAAGAGTTGAAAACTGAATCAAAAATTAAAGCTTGTAATGGTGCTTCAGGTTCGCCTACAGGTGCTGGTACACGATCAACAATGGCCTGAATAATATCAGGAATACCCATTCCTGTTTTACCAGATGCCGGGATGATATCTTCACGTTTACACCCAATTAAATCAATAATCTGGTCTTTCACTTCCTCAGGCATTGCGCCCGGTAAATCCATTTTATTTAAAATCGGAATAATCTCCAGGTCGTGCTCTAATGCTAAATATAAGTTGGAAATCGTCTGTGCCTGAATGCCTTGTGATGCGTCAACAATAAGCAAAGCACCTTCGCAGGCTGCGATTGAACGCGAAACTTCGTAAGAAAAATCTACGTGTCCAGGTGTATCAATTAAGTTGAAATTGTACTCAATATCTCCAACTTTATAATTCATTTGTATCGCGTGGCTTTTTATTGTGATGCCTCGCTCACGCTCCAAATCCATGTTATCGAGCAATTGCGCCTGCGCTTCACGCTGCGAAATTGTCGCTGTATATTCTAATAACCTATCGGCCAAAGTACTTTTACCGTGGTCAATATGTGCAATAATGCAAAAATTACGTATATGCTTCATCTTTGCGCAAAGATATGCTTTTTAATGGAATTTGTAGGGTTGAAAAATGGACGCATTTTACACTAATTTGTAAAGCAAATTCAGTGATTTTTTGGCTGCACTAGTCCTGCTTTTCATTTCAATCTTTTTGTGATCGGGTTATGCCTAAAATTTCTTCATTGGAGGAACGAAGTGTGCGAGCACTTTATAAGTAGAGTAGGTCAAAAAGTATTTTCACTTTAATCAGGTTTGTTAAATAAAAAAAAGGAGCACTATTCAAGTTTTCCGGCATTCTTTCCAGGCATATCTCGAAATGGTTTTCCATGGAGGCAAAGAAATCATGGAATTTTTTTTACAAATATTATCTGTATTTATACTGTTTTTTTGTGGTTAGATATTGAAAAATAAATTCGTGTTTCCGTGGCAACTGAAAAACTAAACCATGGTTTTCTTCCATTTACCTTTTTTAAATAATATATATGCAGCGATTGCAATTCCAGCTTCAGCACTTGGTATAGCAATAAAAACACCAGTCGGGCCCATATATAAATACTTCGCTAAAAAGTAAGCTAAAGGAATTTGAAAAAGCCAAAATGCAAACACATTAATTTTTGTGGGTGTCCAGGTATCACCAGCACCATTAAAAGCACTGCTAAAAACCATCGCCGAACCATATATAACAAAGCCTAAACTTAAAATTTTTAATGCTTTGCTCGCAATCTCAATCACCTTTACATCAGAAGTAAAAAACGAAGCGAATAAATGGCCGCAGGTTAAAAACAATACACTTACAACAGCCATAAATATGATGATATATTTTAATGTCTGATAAACGGATTGCTCTGCCCGATCTATGTGGCCTGCACCTAGATTTTGTCCAACCAGAGTGGCTGCTGCATTGCTTAAGCCCCATGCCGGCAATAAGAAAAACATCATCAACCTTAAAGCAGTTTGATAACCAGCAGAGCCTTCATCGCCACCAGTAGTCGCCACAAGTTCTGCCAGGAAAACCCAGCTACAACTTGCAATTATAAATTGGAAAATAGCTGGTGCAGCAATTTTTATGATTGCTTTAATTTGTGTAAAATCAGGTAAGAAATGGCTTAACCTTATCTTCAATTTATTTTCGCCATTAAATAAATTGTAAAGTTGATAGGTAACGCCCAGGGCCCGTCCAATGGTTGTAGCAATAGCTGCACCAGTTAAGCCAAACGCAGGTACCGGGCCTAAGCCATTAATAAAAACAGGGCAGAGGATAATGTTTGCAATATTGGCAATCCATAAACTACGCATGGCGATAGCAGCATTACCTGCACCTCTAAAAATTCCATTTATTAAGAAAAGTAGAACGATTATAATACTTCCACTCATCATAATTTGAATGAAGTTAGTGCCGTGCGCTGCCGTTTCTACATAGGCGCCCATTAAAATTAGAATCTCCTTTGCATAAATCAAACCTGCAATGCTGATTAATATATTAATTGCCACAGCAATCACAATGGTTTGCATTCCGGCTTTTGCTGCTGCCTCTGGATTCTTTTCTCCAATTCTTCGGGCCACTACAGCGGTAGCTGCCATACTTAGTCCAATAGCTAATGAATAGATTATGGTTAATACAGATTCTGTCAATCCTACAGTTTGTATTGCTTCACTGCTGTTTTCTAAGTGTCCAACGAAATACAAGTCAACCAAAGCGAAAACTGATTCCATCGCCATTTCCAGCATCATTGGAATTGCCAATAAGATAATTGCTCTTTTAATACTAATGGAAGTTAAATCAACCTCGTGACCTTTTAAGGACTGGACTAATAGCTGAAAAAAAGAAGATATTTTGCCCTGTGTCTTAATTGACTCTGACATATAATTTAGAATTAGAAATGTGAATATAAACCAATTAATATGTTTTTAAACATACCTTAATGTGTGGAAATAGGAGGAAATCCAAAGGTTATCTAGAACCTATAATGGATTGCGGATACTATCATGGTTTTTCTTTTTTGATGTGCTAAAGATAGAGAAAATTTTCTTGAATAGTATTTTTTCCCACCTAAGCAAGAAGTACAGGTATTTATATCTTATTATTGGATTGGTATTTCTAAATTGTGTTCTCAGTTCTTGGAAACATGACCGGGGGCGTAGAATTATTATTTCATTGAGATGCTGAAATGAAATCAGCATGACTACAATTAAATGCTGTATGCTTTAATCATTTCCCCGGTAACCTTAGTGCCCCGGCTTGTATTTAAATCTATTAAAACGTAATCAAAAATACCATCTGATGCTACTTTACCGGTTTTTTTATTAATGATTTCGAATTGAACTGCACAGCCTTTTTCGTTCATGCTTAAAATTCCGGTTTTAATTAACATCAAATCGTTCATTAAAAGCGGCCTTTTGAAATTGATTTCTACACGACTAACCACCCATCCTAAGCCTAATTTTGTGAAATGTTCCCATGGCATGTTGTAGAATTTCTCCATTTGCTCATAGCGTGCAGCCAATACATAATCTAAGTACTTGCTGTTGTGTACGTGGTTAAACATATCTATATCATCTGGACGGACACGTAACTCACTTTCGAAAATGCTAAACTCGTTTTTTATCAAGGTAATTCTTTTTTGCAAAAATAGGTTTTTTGTTTTATCTGAAAGATTGCAATGAAAACTAAGTTTCTTACATATCTTAACTATAGTAAACCTAACTTAGCGAAAATACTTTTAAAATTGCAGAAACCATGAATTTGATGTCATTCTCAGGAACGAAGACCGAGAAGCGGCAACGAAGTAAGTGCGCACCTTATTAAACACATTCTTCGTTCTCTAGAATGAGAGAAGTCTAAAAGATTGTAGCGAGGGCGAGAGAGTGTTATCCGATAGAAAACGGAACCCTGCTTTCCAAATAATCAAGCAATTAGCTCAAATGCTCTATTTACGAATTGCACTTGATAATCAATAAAAATAGCTTACCTTTGCGCCATAATTAATTAATTTTTACACTTTAATATTATTCAAGAATGTATTTAAGTACAGAAAAGAAAGCCGAAATCTTTAAAACACACGGCGAAGTTGAAACCAATACTGGTTCAGCAGAAGGTCAGGTAGCGTTATTTACATACCGTATTGCGCACTTAACAGAGCACTTAAAGAAAAATCGTAAAGATTTCTCTACACAGTTATCACTTCAAAAATTGGTAGGTAAACGCCGCGGTATTTTGGCTTACTTATACAAAAAAGATATTGAGCGCTATCGTGCTATCATCAAAACTTTGCAGTTAAGAGATATCATTAAACAAAAATAAGCGAATTTTATCAGCAAAAAGCCATTCTGTAAAGAGTGGCTTTTTCAATTTCCTGTTAAATATTTTAACAGGATTTATTTTAGATAGGCTTTTTAATCTTATCTTCGTTTGCAAAAACAAAAACATATATAAACAACGGTGTGTAGAAAGAGGAAAACACATCATAATTTTATTTAAATGAATGTAATAAAAAAATCGTTCGATTTGGGCGATGGCAGAATTGTAGAAATTGAAACTGGTAAATTAGCGAAACAAGCTGATGGTTCGGTGGTAGTTAAAATGGGTGATACCATGTTGTTAGCAACGGTTGTATCTACCGTAGGTGCTAAACCTGGAACAGATTTCTTACCATTATCGGTTGATTATCAAGAAAAATATGCAGCTACAGGTCGTATCCCTGGAGGCTTTTTACGTCGTGAGGCAAGATTATCTGACTACGAGGTTTTAATTTCTCGTTTAGTGGATAGGGCTTTACGTCCACAATTCCCAAGTGATTATCACTCTGATACGCAAGTGATGATTTCATTAATTTCTGCTGATAAAAATGTAATGCCTGACTGTTTAGCTGGTTTGGCAGCATCTGCAGCATTATCAGTTTCTGATATTCCTTTCAATGGTCCAATATCTGAAGTACGTGTTGCTAAAATTGATGGTAAATTAGTTGTCAATCCTTATGCCAGCGATTTAGAACGTGCAACTTTAGAATTTATGGTTGCTGGTTCAGCTAACGATATTTGTATGGTTGAAGGGGAGTGCGATGAGATTCAGGAAGATGAAATGGTTGAGGCTTTAAAGTTTGCACATGATGCAATTAAAGTTCAATGCGCTATTCAGGTTGAGTTAACTGAAGCAACCGGTAAAACTGTAAAACGCGAATATAGCCATGAAGATCATGATGCTGATTTAAAGGCCAAAGTTTATGCTGATACTTATGATAAAGTTTATGCAGTAGCAAAATCTGGCTCAAATAAAGATGAACGTAAAGTTGGTTTTACTGCAATTATTAATGAATTTTTCGAATCATTACCAGAAGATACTGCTGATTTAACTAAAGCAATGGCTAAGCATTATTATCATGATGTTCAGTATGATGCAATCAGAAATTTATTGTTAGATGAAGGAATTCGTTTAGATGGCCGTAAAACTACTGAAATTCGTCCAATCTGGAGTGAAGTTGGTTACCTTCCTGCTGCACACGGTTCTGCTGTGTTCACACGTGGCGAAACTCAATCATTAACTTCAGTAACTTTAGGTAGTAAAGATGATGAGCAAATGATTGATGGTGCTTTCTTTAATGGTTACCAAAAATTCTTATTGCACTATAACTTCCCAGGTTTCTCAACAGGAGAGGTTAGGCCTAACAGAGGTGCTGGTCGTCGTGAAATTGGTCACGGTGCTTTAGCGCAACGTTCATTGAAAAAAGTATTACCACAAGGTGCTGAAAATCCGTATACTATCCGTATCGTTTCTGATATTTTAGAATCTAACGGTTCTTCATCAATGGCAACTGTTTGTGCCGGTACTTTAGCTTTAATGGATGCTGGTATTAAAATTAAATCTCCGGTATCAGGTATTGCAATGGGCTTAATTACTGATGAGAAAACAGGTAAGTATGCTATTCTTTCTGATATTTTAGGTGATGAAGATCATTTAGGTGATATGGATTTTAAAGTAACCGGTACCGAAAATGGTATTGTTGCTTGCCAAATGGATTTAAAAATCAATGGCTTATCTTACGAGGTTTTAACTAAAGCATTGTTACAAGCCAAAGAAGGTCGTTTGCACATCTTGAACGAGATGAAGAAAACCATTGGTGCACCTAATGAAGATTACAAACCACATGCTCCACGCATTGTTTCTTTAGTTATTGATAAAGAATTTATTGGTGCTGTAATCGGGCCAGGTGGTAAAATCATCCAGGAAATGCAACGCGAAACTGGCGCATCTATCTCAATTGAAGAAGTTGATGGTAAAGGTAACGTAGAGATTTTTGCAGATAACAAAGCTTCAATTGATGCAGCGGTTACCCGAATCCGTAATATTGTTGCCAAGCCAGAAATTGGTGAAATTTACCAGGGTAAAGTAAAATCAATAATGCCATTTGGTGCATTTGTTGAGGTGATGCCAGGTAAAGATGGTTTATTACACATTTCTGAAATTTCATGGGAACGTTTAGAAACTATGGATGGTGTATTGAAAGAAGGTGATAAAATCGAGGTTAAATTATTAGATATTGATAAGCAAGGTAAAATGAAACTTTCTCGTAAGGTTTTGTTACCAAGACCAGAAAAACCAGCAGCACCACAAGCGTAAATATAGCTTGTTGTCATCCTGAGCTTGTCGAAGGATAAATAATATAAACCCTTTCAGTTTTGCTGAAAGGGTTTTTTATTGTTAACTGTTTTGTTTAATAATGATTTTGTAACTTGCATTATTACTAAAATTGTATAATCACACCGTTATTGCGAGGCACGAATCAATCTACTTTATCATTAGAAAAAGCCTTAAGATTGCCTCCAGCCTCGTAATAATAAAAACATCATATTTAAATGAAAAGTATTATTGCCCCATCTATACTCTCTGCTGATTTCGGAAATTTGCAACGTGATATAGAAATGATTAATCAAAGTGAAGCAGATTGGTTTCACGTTGATGTGATGGATGGCGTTTTTGTTCCGAATATTTCTTTTGGGTTTCCGGTAATGGCTGCCGTAAAGAAACATGCTGTTAAACCTTTGGATGTGCATTTAATGATTGTAGAACCTGATAAATTTATAGCTGAATTTGCGCAAGCAGGGGCAGATCGGATTACTGTTCACTATGAAACATGTACGCATCTGCATAGAACCATACAGTTAATCAAGTCATTGGGATGTAAAGCAGGGGTAGCATTAAATCCGCATACGCCGGTAACTTTATTGCAGGATATTATTCTTGATTTAGATCTGGTACTTATCATGTCCGTAAATCCAGGCTTTGGTGGTCAAGCTTTTATTAACAATACCTACAAAAAAATACAAGATTTGAAACGTTTAATTCAAGGGGTGAACGAAGATTTAATTATCCAGGTGGATGGTGGAGTTGGTTTACAGAATATCGTTCAGTTAACAAGGGCCGGAGCAAATAGTTTTGTAGCTGGTAATGCCATTTTTGCTTCAAATAATCCTTCTGAAACCATTAGTAGTATGAAAGAGCTAACACAATCTGGTTTTTCTGTGTAATCGGGCTGTTAACAATTATCTATCACCCTTACACATTGTCTTCTATCAATAAATGCTCCAGGTAAGACTTATCATATTTCTACTCATATCCATTTCTGGTTTGGCTATAGCACAGCCTGTAGTCCGCCTATCTGGTACGGTTTTAAATGAAAATAAGTTGCCCCTAGCACAAGTTACCATTACCGTTTTAGGTCAGGCACATTCTGTCGTAACCGATGAATTTGGAGACTATACTATATATTCCAGCGCTAAATCTTTTACAGTAAAATATTCCCTCCTCGGCTACCAGCCGCAAACTTTAAAATTTAACGAACGGCCAGGAGCAAGGCTTAACCAGTGGGTTATTCTAGTCCCTAACATTAACGAGTTAGACCAGGTTAATATCACCAATAAGCAAAATCAGCTTAGTAACAGTACCACAATCAACATTGCAGATATTTCTTCGATGCCGCTGGTTTCGGGAAATTTCGAAACCATGCTCAAAACCTTACCTGGCGTTTCTACCAATAATGAATTAAGTGCGCAATATAGTGTTAGGGGAGGTAACTTTGATGAAAATCTAATTTATATCAATGATGTAGAAATTAATCGACCAGTTCTAATCAGAAATGGTCAGCAGGAGGGCTTAAGCTTTATTAATTCTGAATTGGTAAGCAAGGCAAGATTTTCTGCAGGAGGTTTCGAAGCTAAATATGGCGATAAATTATCATCAGTGCTGGATATTAAATATGATAGACCTGATAGCAATCAAATTATTTTAAGTACAAGCTTGTTAAATACCTCATTAACAACTAAAAGTGTGTTGAAGAAAAGTTTCTTGCTATTAGGTCTACGTTATAAAAATAACTCAAGCGTGCTGATAAAACAGGATGAAAAGGGGAGTTACATGCCGAATTTTGCTGATGCACAGCTTCTGTATCAATATGATTTTTCACCAAGATTTAATATTGGCATTTTGGGGAATGTAAACCTGGGTCAGTTCAAACTGATTCCAACCAGTAGAGAAACTCAATTTGGAACGTTGAGTACCACACTCAGGTTAAATGTAGATTACACCGGACAAGAGATTGATAATTACCAAACCTTGGGTACTGCAGTTACGGCCACCTATTCTCCACAACCAAATCTGGTTATAAAATTCATTAACAGTTACTTTAATACTGTAGAAAGAGAGCGATTTGATATTAATGGGAGTTATATTTTTGATGAGGTAGATGATAGCTTTTCAACGCCTGACTTTGGTCCTGTTACTAAAAATAAAGGATGGGGCAGCTACTATAATTACGGAAGGAACAGCCTAAATACGCAGAATTTTTCTTCAGAAATAAAGGTTGATCAGAATTATAACAGCCACGTATTTTCATGGGGCTTAAAGTTTGACCGATCAAAATACGATGATCAGTTGAATGAATATAATTACACAGATTCGTCTGGGTATATCGTTCCCTCTGCATCAAAAAACATTACACTAAACAACGTAATCAAAGTTGAAAATAACCTCGATATTAAAAACTACAGCGCCTACATTCAGGATAGCTATTCTCTCTCTAATTATGCGGAACTTCAGCTAGGTGCCAGAGCTACATATAGCTCATTAAGTAAACAATTGCTCATTAGCCCAAGAGTATTAATTGCCTACCGGCCAAATTCCAATAATAAAATTTTAAGATTTACCGCTGGCGTTTATAAGCAACCGCCCTCTTACAGAACGATTAGGGACTTTTCAGGAAAGCTAAATACCTCACAAAAGGCGCAAAGTTCTTACAATACCTCTATTGGTTACGATTATGCCTTTGATGCTTTTGGAACCCGGTTAAAATTTACGTCTGAAGCCTATTTTAAATATTCTGATCGGCTTATTCCTTACAAGATTGATAATCTACGCATAAAATATTTAGCAGATGAAGTATCAAGAGGTTATGCTTATGGAGCTGATTTTAGTATTGGCGGTGAGTTTGTAAAGGATTTAGTTTCCTATTTTCGAATGTCGATATTGCATGCCAACGAAGATATAATCAATGATAGCTACGTTCAAAATGGAGAAAAAATTTTTCCGGGCTACTTAAAGAGGCCAACTGATCAGCGACTTAATTTCTCTGTTTTTTTTCAGGATAGGTTACTGAATAGTCCTACATACAAAGTTCACCTGAATGCTTTGTATGGTTCTCGTTTGCCAATTGGTCCACCATCTACAGATAGATATCTCGACAGGTTTTATATTCCTTCATATAAAAGAGTGGATATTGGTTTTTCAAAAGATTTTTTGGATGATTATGCATTGAGAAAACCAAAATTTCTGGATAAGAACTTCAGTTCAGTAATACTATTTTTCGAAATTTTTAACATGTTAAATATCAATAATACCGTTTCTTATTTATGGTTAAAAGATATAGATAATGTACAATATGCCATTCCAAACTATCTAACAGGAAGGCAGTTTAATTTGAAACTAATCGTTAAGTTGAAAAATTAGCACCACATTTTTCGTAAACAGGTTAAGCAGCTACCGGCTAAAAGCTTTAAGTAACATTTGATTTGCAAAAACAGCAATAAAAGCAATAGAATCTGCCACATTTTTAACAAAATTTAATTTTTTAGGATAAGATTTTATAGGCATAACTGCTTTTAAAATTTTACATTTACGCCCATAAAACATTATATAATAAGATGAAGCATAATTTTGGCGCAGGCCCTTGTATTTTACCTCAAGAAGTGTTTAAACAAGCTGCACAGGCAGTTTTAGATTTTAACGATGGATTATCGATTTTAGAAATTTCGCACAGAACAACCGAGTTTGAGGCAGTTGTTGCAGAAGCTGAGAAATTGGTAAAAGAGTTGTTAAATGTTCCGTCGGGTTATTCCGTTTTATTTTTACAGGGTGGCGCAAGCTTACAGTTTGCTATGGTACCAATGAATTTATTGGGCGATGGACAAACTGCAAGTTACTTAGATTCTGGTGTATGGGCTACTAAAGCTTTAAAAGAAGCTAAATTAGTAGGTAACGTAAACGTTGTTGCGTCATCTAAGGATGCTAACTATACCTATATTCCCAAGGATTTTGAAATTCCTGCAGATAGTGCTTATTTTCATTACACTTCCAATAATACCATTTATGGAACGGAATTATTTGATGTTCCGGTAACTAACGTTCCTGTGGTTTCAGATATGTCATCAGATATTATGAGCCGTGTAATTGATGTTTCTAAATTTGATTTAATATATGCCGGAGCACAGAAAAATATTGGTCCTGCTGGTTTAACAATCGTTATTCTTAAAGATGAAATCTTGGGAAAAATAGATCGTAAGCTTCCTTCTATGTTAAATTATCAATCGCATATTGATAATGGATCAATGTATAATACTCCACCCGTATTTTCTATCTATGTAGCGCTGCTAAATTTGCGTTGGTTAAAATCTAAAGGTGGTGTTGCAGAAATCGAAAAGGAAAATAAGCAAAAAGCTGAAGCACTATACCGCGAAATTGATCGTAATCCACTCTTTAAAGGAACTTGTGCTGTAGAAGATCGCTCCAAAATGAATATTTGTTTCGTGATGGAAAATGCTGAACTTGAAAAGCCATTCCTAAAATTTGCAGAGGAGCAAGGAATTGTTGGAATCAAAGGCCATAGAAGTGTTGGTGGTTTCCGTGCTTCTATGTATAACGCATTGCCAATTACAAGCGTGCATACTTTAATTGATGCCATGCAGTCTTTTCAGGAAAAACAAGAGAAATCAAATTAATTAAATTTTAACAGTATTGATTCTCGGTTATTGCCGCAGTAATCAATATTATAGTGAAATCATCTGTATGATTAAAATATTAGCAAACGATGGAATAGATCCAATCGGTAAAGAATTATTAGAAAAAGCAGGCTTTCAGGTTGATACGGAAACTATTGCGCAAGATCAGCTTGCCGAAGCTTTAAAAAATTATGATGCCATTACAGTTCGTAGTGCTACTAAAGTGAGAAAAGAACTGATCGACGCGGTGCCAAACATTAAATTAATTGGTAGAGGAGGTGTTGGTATGGACAATATCGATGTGGAGTACGCCCGTAGCCAGGGCATCGCGGTGGTAAACACACCCGCTGCTTCTTCATTATCAGTTGCTGAATTGGTTTTTTCTCACTTATTTACGGGTATTAGGTTTTTACAGGATGCAAACCGTAAAATGCCGGTAGAAGGTTCATCAAAATTTAACGACCTTAAAAAGTCATACGCTAAGGGAACCGAATTGAGTGGTAAAACAATCGGTATTATCGGTTTCGGTCGCATTGGTCGTGCAACTGCAAAAGTAGCATTAGGCTTAGGTATGAATGTTTTGGCTTATGATTTATATCCTTCTACATCTGATATTACCTTAGAATTTCAAGGTGGAAAATCAGTAAGTATTCCAATACAAACGGTTTCATTAGATGAGGTTATTGCGAATAGCGATTTCTTAAGTTTACATACTCCATTTGCCGATAAACCTATTTTAGGTAAAGAAGATTTTGCTAAAGTAAAAAAAGGTGTAGGGATTGTAAATTGTTCTCGTGGGGGAACGATTGATGAACTTGCTTTGATTGAGGCTTTAGATTCTGGTAAAGTTGCCTTTGCTGGGTTAGATGTTTTCGATAATGAGCCTACGCCCTTATCAGCTATTTTAACTCATCCAAAAATTTCATTAACACCACATATTGGTGCATCTACTAACGAAGCACAGGAACGTATAGGTACGGAACTGGCCACTTTAATTATCGAGCACTTTAAGAAATAATAATATTTTAAACTTCGCAGGTTTTAAAAGCCTGCGAGGTTTTTAAAAATTAGTCCAACGCATTTGTTAACACCCAATACCGGTAACCTACTATTGCCTTTTGCATAGGCGTAAGCTTGGTTGGTTCTTTCTTATACAAACTTGGCAAAAGTAGTTTGTTTATCTTTAGCAATATTTTAAATAGTCCTTTTTTCATCTTTCAACTGGTAGCTTTTTAGTTTCTTATTGAAGAAATAAAATCCCCCGATCATGGTTAAAATCAAAAAGATGATCACGTAGACAGCAATGCTTTTGTTGTTTTTTTGAGATAATTCTTTTGTAAGCGCTGCATTTTGATCCTGAAGCTTCTTAATGCTGTGCATGTAAGTTTCAATTCTTTCCTGTGAATGATCTGCTACAGCTACTTTTTGCTGGTTCTGAAGATCTTTATATTCCATCAAAACCTTCAGCTCTTTAAAAATATTATTATCTGCCAATACCACCTCACGCAGAATTTCATTTGAATTTTTTATATCACGCTTGGTTTGCCAGCCGAATATTCCCGTACGCTGATTTAAGCTTTCATCATATTGTCCAAATCTTCTGCTACGCTCTGCTAATAAACTATTTACCTTAACTCTTTGTGCGGAATATGCAGTTGTATCTTGTTGGGCAAAACTTTGAATATTAAAAAATAATATTGATAATAAATAAAAATATTTCTTCATGTAATGATAAACGTGAAAAGAGTAGAAGTTGTTTGGAACTTAGTTCAATCGTTTATTTGTATTGGTTCATTGTTTAAACAACGACTATCCTTGTATAAGGGCAGACCAATGAACTATTAAACTAAATTAAGGATGAAACTCAACCCTAACAATATCTCCGAGATGTAGCCCCAATAAACCACTTGCTTTTCCTTTATTGATCGCAATTTCAAGGTGATTACTGATGCCAAACAGACAAAGTTTTTCCCCTTCCTGTACCTCATTATAATGCCAGCTCAACTGGGTAATGGTTTCACTTTTTCTAAAGTAGAGTGTAAAATCCCTGTTTTTCTGAATGCGGGTGAATAAATCTTTGGTAATATTTGTAATTACATTGCAAAATGTATCGATATAAACTACGCTTCCTCTAATGATATCTTTCTCAATTACAGGATGCAAAAGCATCTTTTGTTCAATTTCTGCTACAGGTAAACCAATATCTTTTAATTTACCGCCTTTAGCTAGATGTGTTGCCGCTTTCACAAAAATATCTACCAAAGGGAAATGCAGATATTTTAAATCCTGCATAATATTTAGCTCAACCACATCTTCCGGTACATCATCAAATAAGAGTGAAAATATTCCGTTATCAGCACCCACGAAATAATGATCACGATGTTTAATAGCGATATATTTAGTGTTTTCGCTATAAACCGAATCGATTCCAATAAGATGAACAGTATTTTTTGGGAAATACGGATATGCATTTTTTAAAACGAAAGCCGCATAAGAAATGTTAAAAGACGGAACTTCATGGGTAATATCCACTAAATTAACATTAGGCATAAGACTTAACAGACTACCTTTAAGGGCACTCTGGTAAAAATCTTTTGAACCTAAATCTGTTGTTAAAGTAATTATACCCATTAAAAATTCATTATTATTGCTTAACCTTGTGTAGATGCATAAGCGTGTGCAAATATTCAAATTTTAATTAATATAGCCCGATAACTTTTTAAAATACTACAGTTTGAACGAATTAAAATTAACACTGGATACCGTAAATCCTGCTCATTTTTGGGGGGCTAATAACGAAAATTATGAAATGATCAAGGGTGCTTTTGCCAAGTTGAAGCTTGTAGCGAGAGGTAGTGAAATTAAGATTCTCGGTGATGAACAGGAACTTAAAGCCTTTGAAGAAAAATTTAGTCAGCTGGTTGCTCACCTTGAAAAATATAGTTCTCTAACAAATAATGATGTAGAAAATATATTAGGAGCAAAAGCAAATGGAGTTGTAAAAAAAGATGCGGAACAACCTGGCGGGGGTGGTGGAGAAGTAATAGTTTTTGGTACTAACGGCTTGTTAGTAAAAGCCAGAACTGCCAACCAGCGTAAAATGGTAACCAGCATTGCTAAAAATGATATACTTTTTGCAATTGGCCCGGCGGGTACCGGGAAAACCTATACCGCAGTTGCTTTAGCAGTGCGTGCTTTAAAGAACAAGGAAATTAAGCGAATTATTTTAACTCGCCCTGCTGTAGAGGCAGGAGAGAACCTTGGTTTTTTACCTGGCGATTTAAAAGAAAAAATCGATCCTTATTTACGACCTCTTTACGATGCTTTGGATGATATGATTCCGGCAGAAAAACTAAAATTTTATATTGAAAACAGAACCATTGAAATTGCACCGCTGGCTTTTATGCGTGGCAGAACGCTGGATAATTGTTTCGTAATTCTCGATGAAGCACAGAATGCAACTGATATGCAGTTAAAAATGTTTTTAACGCGTATGGGTCCAACGGCAAAATTTATTGTTACCGGTGATGTGACGCAAATTGATTTACCTAAAAAACAAATGTCGGGCTTGTTTAATGGTTTGCGTATTTTGGAAGATATCAAAGGCATTGATATTATTTATTTGAGTGGGGAAGATGTAGTTCGCCACAAATTAGTAAAAGATATTTTAAAAGCTTACGGAGATATTCAGTAAATCAGGGAGACCGTATTAATACTATTATAGCCATAATGTTAATCCGAACGTTCGGGATAATAGTCTTAATTTAATAAGATGCTGAAATGAATTCAGTATGATTATGAGTAGAACAAAACAACTTAAACCTCGTAGAGCTTAATCTACGAGGTTTACTTTTTAGTAGATTATCTTCTATCATCCTCCCTCGGACTTTCCGACTTTTTTCCTATTTTTATGCCCTCATGAAAGCACTAAAAGAAACCAATTTTAATTTTCCAAATCAAAGCAATTTTTACAAAGGTAAAGTTCGCGATGTGTATACTATAGCCGATCAGTTTATGGTAATGGTTGTGTCAGACCGCATTTCTGCGTTTGACGTTGTCTTGCCAGAGGCTATTCCATTTAAAGGGCAGGTATTAAACCAAATTGCAGCCAAGTTTTTAGCTGCCACTCAGGATATTGTTCCTAACTGGGTTTTAGCTGTTCCCGATCCAATGGTTACCATAGGCCGTATTTGCGAACCATTTAAAGTTGAAATGGTAATCAGAGGGTATTTAGCTGGTCATGCCTGGAGAGAATATAGTGCTGGTAAACGTTCAGTTTGTGGTGTGTCTTTACCTGATGGATTGAAAGAGAATGATAAATTGCCTCAACCAATCATTACCCCAACAACGAAAGCATCAGTAGGGCATGACGAAGATATCTCAAGAGAAGATATTTTAGCAAAGGGAATAGTTTCATTAACTGATTACGAAAAATTAGAGGAATATACCTACGCCTTGTATCAGCGAGGTACTGAAATTGCCGCAAAAAGTGATTTGATTTTAGTTGACACTAAGTACGAATTTGGTAAAGCGGATGGGGTAATTTATTTAATTGATGAAATCCACACGCCAGACTCTTCCCGTTATTTTTATGCTGAAGGTTTTCAGGAACGCCAAAATGCAAATGAACAGCAAAAGCAACTTTCAAAAGAATTTGTAAGAAAGTGGTTAATTAAAAATGACTTTCAAGGTAAAGATGGACAAGTGATTCCAGAAATGACGGAGGAAATTATACATTCAATTTCTGAAAGATATATAGAGCTTTATGAAAAAATTGTAGGTGAAAAATTTATTAAAGCAGATGCTGATGCGATTTCAAATCGAATAGAGGGTAACGTGTTAAAAGCTTTGGAAACCTTATAAATTTTTCTACATTAGTAAATTAAAGATTAGAAGAGATGAAGTTTTCAGTAGATAAGCATGATAAATATGTAACCTTAAAGCTTAAGGAGCCTAAGTTTACCAATGATAATTCACCCGGTTTAAAATCAGAGCTGTATTTGCTTAATGCTGAAGGTTTTAAAAATATTATCGTTGATTTAAGCCACGTTAAAGCATGTACGGATGCGCAAGATTTAAGCTGTTTACTTGTTGGTGATAGATTATGTAAATCTGCCGGTGGATTGTTTATTGTAACCGGAATTAATGATGAGATTGCAACAATAATAGAATTATCAAACATATTTCAATCTATAACGTTTGTTAATACATTAGATGAAGCAACCGATTTTATCTTTATGGATGAATTGGAAAAAGAATTTCGAGGCGCAAAATAAGTGATGTTTTAATAAAATTTAAGCCTCGTAGTGATGAAAATCTACGAGGCTTTTTATATACTGATTATGATGAAATTTGAAGTTACGATTCTTGGTAGCAGCTCTGCAACACCTGTGTTTAATAGAAATCCATCTGCGCAACTTTTAAATTGTAACGAAAAATTTTATTTAATCGACTGCGGAGAAGGCACACAGCAGCAATTGATTAAATACAACCTTAAAGCTGCACGTATAGATTATATATTTATCAGCCATTTGCATGGAGATCATTACTTTGGTTTAATTGGTTTGCTATCAAGTCTTCACCTAAACGGACGTATTAAACCTATCCAAATTTTTGGACCACCACCTTTATTAGAGATTTTAGAACTTCAGTTTCGATATTCAGACACCGTATTAAGGTATCCAATTGAGTTTTTTCCGATTGATTCCAGTGAATCAAAGCAGATTTTTGAAAACCAGGATTTGACGGTTAATACCATTATTTTAAATCACCGGATTCCAACTACAGGATTCCTTTTTCAGCAGAAAAGACGGCAACGAAAATTAATTAAAGAAAAAACTGAAGATGTGCCAATGGCTTATTACACAGCATTAAAAAAGGGTGTCGATGTTGAATTACCTGATGGTAAAATTCTTAAAAGCGAAGCATATACCATTGCGGCAGATCCACCGAGAAGTTATGCCTATTGCTCAGATACAAAGTACGATGAGCGTTATTTCAATATCATAAAAAATTGCGATACGCTATACCATGAAGCAACTTTTACGCATGATTTGATTGATCGAGCCAATGAAACCCACCATACAACTGCCTTTCAAGCAGGAGAAATAGCTAAATTAAACGGTGCTAAAAAATTATTGATAGGTCATTTTTCATCTCGTTATAAAACCTTGCAAATGATTTTGGAAGAAGCACAGTCAGTTTTTGAAAAGACCGAATTAGCAATAGAAGGCAGAACATTTCAGCTTTAATAGCTACTCCTTAACTTCTTTATTGCTAATCCGGATTTATGTATACTAACTTAAAGCTTGTTCCAAATCTGCAATGATGTCATCAACATGTTCTAGCCCTACAGAGATTCTTAATAAATTTTTAGGCGTTTTGCTATCAGGCCCTTCCACCGAATAGCGATGTTCGATAAGACTCTCTACTCCGCCCAAACTTGTTGCCTGGGCAAATAATTTAACTTTATTAACTACTTTATTGGTGGCTTCTGCATCACCTTTAACTAAAAAAGATAACATTCCACCAAAATCGCTCATTTGTTTTTTAGCAATCTCATGCTGAGGATGAGTTTCTAATCCAGGATAAAATACAGCCTCCACATTGGGATGTCCTATTAAATATTGTGCAACTTTTTTTCCGTTTTCACAGTGTCCTCTCATTCTGTAAGCCAATGTTTTAATACTTCTGCAAAGCAAATAACAATCAAAAGGGGATGGAACGGCACCTCCGGTTTGCTGAATGTTTCTAATCCTTTCCCACAATTCATCTTTTTTAGCTGTAACGAGTATGCCCCCTAAAACATCACTATGTCCACCTAAATATTTTGTACTGCTATGCATTACAATATCAGCTCCCAATAAAATCGGATTTTGCAGTACAGGAGAAGCAAAGGTGCTGTCACAAACCAATTTTATGCGGTGAGCCCTGGCTATTTTAACTATTTCCTCAATGTCTGTAACTTTTAGTAAGGGATTTGAAGGGGTTTCTATCCAGATTAATACGGTATTATTTTTAATTTTAGATTGGATTAAGCTTAAATCAGTTTGATCAACGAAGTCAAATTCGAGTATGTCATTGTAAATGGTTAATAGCTGCTTTTTAATTCCCCAATACATATCATCGGGTGCAATAATGTGGCTGCCAGGTTTTAATGCCTGAAACAAACTTAACCCACAATTATTACCTGAAGCAAATGCAGCTGCCTCTTCTCCATACTCTAATTTGGCCAATGTGTTTTCTAAAGCAGACCTGTTTGGATTGCTCACGCGACTATACATGTGCCCACCCGGGTAGCCACCTTCAGCATCGCGAAAAAAAGTTGTAGATAAATTGATAGGAGGTGTTACATCTCCGGTAACATTTTCAACAAGATTAGAAGCATGAATAGCAAGGGTTTCTAGTTTCATCGTGATTTATTTTGATATAATTTTCGGTTATAATTTATTTTCGAGTCGTAAATTTAGTTATCGTTATTGTTTTGGCAAGATTTATGTAAAGAGTTTTTCGAAATTAAACTTAAAGAAATGAAAAGATTATTTATAGCTATTGCTATTGCATGTTCTACTTTAGTAATGTTACAAAGTTGTAATACAGCAAAACGCGTAACTGCAGGTGTAACGGGTAGTAGAGGAACAGTTGTTCGCGAATGGGTGGTTAGCAACGTATCGTTAGAGGGTTTGCCTGATGGAGCTGTACAGGGTTTATTTGGCGAAAAATCATACAAGTGTTTCGAAGGCAGTACATGGAATTTAACCAACAGCGGAAACGGATCATATACGCTACCTGCCTCAAGTGCATGCGGTTCGGTAGTGCAAACTATTTTCTGGTCTGCAGCCCCAAAAGACCAAACCTTCCAGTTTAAAAAGATTTACGAGGGAGACAAAGCCAAAAATGTTACTGAAGGGTATCGTTTAATATTAACGGAGCTATCAAGCACACAGATGATATTAAAATCGCCGATAGAATTTGGTGGAAAAACAGCAAACATCATTTTAACTTTTGTTCCTGCTGCAAGATAATTTCATTTACCTATGGAATATAACAAAAAAAGCACTTCTGAAGAGAGGTGCTTTTTTTGTTAGCGACAAAATTTCAAATTCATTTTTGACCACAGAATAGGAAGGAATAGACAAAGATTTGGGATGTTGTTTTGCTACAGATTGCGTGTAATTTTAATTATTTTTTTGGTATCGATGCATAAATTATCATGGATTTAGATTCAACATAACGTTTTGTGGTTCTCCTCGCAATTGCAAAAGCAAAATTCAATGTTTATCTGTAGCTATTTGTGAATGATTTATTTTACTATATAGATTATTGAAGAAATCTTTGCATAATTTCCCTTGCTTTCTGGGGCAAGTCTAAATATTGAATGCTCATGAAATCTGGTTAGTTAGTTTTGGAATTTAAAATCTGCCAATCTACAGTAAACTCACGGTTTGTTACATCAAAATGATGTTCAAATCGGCTCAATATTGTATTTTTGTTCAAAATAAAATCAGAAATGAATACAACTGAACAGGTTGAAAAAATATTAGCTGATACATCATTATCAACTGAACTACAAAACATTGCACATAAAGTTCTCAATAGAGAACGAATAACTTTTGATGAAGGTGTTTACCTTTATGAGCACGCTGAATTGGGGTATTTAGGTGTTTTAGCCAATTTCATTAGAGAAGAAAAGCACGGCGATAAAACTTATTTTAACCGTAATTTTCATTTAGAACCTACCAATCTTTGTGTTTATGATTGTAAATTTTGTTCATATTCTCGTTTGATTAAGCAAAAAGAGGAAGGCTGGGCGCTAACGATGGAGCAGATGATGGATATCGTCAAAAAATATGATGATGAACCAGTAACTGAGGTGCATATTGTTGGTGGCGTTTTACCACAGTACGATCTGACTTTTTACGCCGCACTATTTACCGCAATACGTGAGCATAGACCTGATTTACACGTAAAAGCACTTACTCCTGTTGAATATCATTATATTTTTAAAAAGGCTAAAATTGACTATGCAACCGGCATGAAGTTAATGAAGGAAGCTGGCTTGCAGTCTATGCCTGGCGGTGGTGCGGAACTTTTTCATCCAGAAGTTCGCGAACAAATAGCAAAGGATAAGTGTACCGGAGAACAATGGTTAGCCATACACGAAGAATGGCATAAATTGGGTATGAGGAGCAATGCAACAATGCTATATGGCCACATCGAAAAGTTTTGGCATAGAGTTGATCACATGGAAAAACTTCGTGATTTACAAGACAGGACTGGGGGTTTCCAAACCTTTATTCCGCTTAAATTTAGAAATCAGCACAATCAGATGAGCAATGTTGCTGAATCATCAGTTATTGAAGATTTAAGAAATTATGCCATTGCCAGGATTTATATGGATAATTTCGATCACATCAAAGCATACTGGGCGATGATTAGCAGGGAAACTGCTCAATTATCACTCAATTACGGTGTTGATGATATCGATGGTACGTTAGATGATACAACCAAAATATACTCAATGGCAGGGGCAGAGGAACAGACACCGGCTATGAGCACTAAGGAATTGGTTAATCTGATTAAGCAGGTAGGAAGAATCGCTATCGAAAGAGATACGCTATACAATGTAGTTACTGATTTTGAACATGTTGTTTTCGAAGAAGAAAAGAAACCTGCTTACTATAAATTACCAGTCGTAAATTAATAATCGGATGAGTGAATGGAAGAATTTTTGCAATACGATTAATTACATTCAGTTCTTCAAAACAAATCATTCAATAATTTAGAAAATGAAAACTATTTACATCATCCGCCATGGCGAAACGGAGCTTAATAAACAGGGTATAGTACAGGGTAGAGGTATAAATGCTGATTTAAATGATACCGGGCGGGCACAAGCAGAAGCTTTTTATCAAACTTATAAAAACACTCCTTTCGATAAAATCTACACTTCAGATTTAAAACGTACCTGGCAAACGGTTCAAAAGTTTATTGATTCGGGTTTGCCTTGGGAAAAGCTATCTGGTTTAGATGAATTGGCGTGGGGAATTTGGGAAGGGAAGCCAAATACTGAAGAAGCTCGGGTTGCTTTTAGGGATATGTTGGAAACCTGGCAAAAGGGTGATTATACAGCCCATTTTGAAGGCGGAGAAAGTGTTAAAGATGTTTACGAAAGATTAAAACAACCAATGGAAGTTTTATCTACCAGACCAGAAGAAAAAGTCGTTTTACTTTGTATGCATGGAAGAGCAATGCGGGTTTTTCTATGTTTGTTATTAGATAAGCCGCTAAGCGAAATGACGGAATTTCCTCATCAAAATACTGTTTTATACAAAATGGGTTTTGAAGATGGTAAATTTTCTGTTTTGGAATTTAATAGTGCCGTTCATTTGGACGGTTTAGTGATTGGTTAATCTGCGACCTTGATTCGACAGCCAACAAAATAGCATATGTGGCCTATGCCTAACCAACTCGTCATTGCGAGGCACGAAGCAATCTTACTACTTTGGCCATTAGCGAACGCTTTAAGGTTGCTTCGTGCCTGGCAATGACTGCAATACTTTAAAAAACATTCAAATAACACCTTGAAAAAGATTAAAATATCGGCTGTTGCCTATACCAACACCAAAGCTTTTATATACGGATTGGAAAATTCGGATATTAAAAATAAAATTGATTTAAGTTTAGATATACCTTCAGATTGCGCAGCTAAAGTAATTAGTGGTGAGGTAGATATGGGTTTGATGCCCGTTGCTGCAATACCACTCGTTCCTAATGCTAATATTGTTGCTGATTTCTGCATAGGCAGCGATGGTGCAGTGAATTCTGTTTTTATTTTGAGCGATGTTCCTGTAGCTCAAATCAAAACTTTAAAGCTTGATGCACATTCCAGAACCTCGAATAACCTGGCAAAAGTTTTACTTCAGTTTTATTGGAAGCAGGAAGTTGAATTTATCACCGATTTATCTGCGCAAACCGATGCTATTGTACTAATTGGCGACAGAACTTTTGGTAAAACAGGCAATTATGCATTTGTTTATGATATGGGAGCGGAGTGGAAAAATTTTACTGGGCTGCCATTTATGTATGCTGCATGGGTTGCGAATAAAGAAATTCCGGAAGCATTTAAAAAAGAATTTAATGCGTCTTTAAAATTCGGTTTAGATAACAGAGATGAAGTATTAAAACAATTGCCCGCTGTAGCAAATTTTGATTTAGAAGATTATCTTCATCATAAGCTGCAATTTGAAGTATCTGAAGATCGTAAAAAAGCTATGGATTTATTCTTAAACTATATCGAAGAACTCAAGAAAGAAAAGTATAAGTAAAAAGGCAATCTGTAATTTCAGATCGCCTTCCTATATTTTAATGTGCTTTCATTTTTCCTGCTATGGTTTCCAGTGCACTTTTCATCTTTGTTAAAGCACCGGCAATTGCCAAATCATAGTTGTCGCCGAGGTTGGTTACTGCAAGAGGCTCTTTTCCTATAATTTTAGCTTCAAGCAGGCAACGCTTGTCGTCTAATCCATCTTTACTGCCATTTTCATCTGATAGATGAACTTCAATTCTGGTAATCAAATCGCTGAAACGGCTTAAAGCAGTGTTAATTTGCGATTGAATTTTGTCTTCGTATTCCTGGTGTATCGTTAAATTTTTGTCGGTGTTTAATTGGATTATCATAATTGAAAATATTAAGTTAAACTGAATAATTAACATAAAACTAAATGAAACGTTTTAAAATTAACTCCCAAATCTGTTAAGATGTTGATTGTGAGATTACTTTGTTTCTAAACCTGATAGGAACGAACATCACGATTCAAGGATCACTATCTTTATTTCTTCATGCTCTACTGGCATTTTTGCGCTGGTTTAATCGGGATAAAGTGAATAGCAGGACTGCATGATCCTAAATGTAAAAAACGGTTCATTTTCAAATTATAATCCACAATAAATTGAAGATCAGTTACCCTGGGCATTGAGTAATAATTACACTCACAATCTTTCAACTTTTCAACAAAACCACTTTTAAATGCTTATTCGTATTATCTTTATAGCTTTTGCAAATTAAATTCAGTTTTGGCTAAAGATACGAATAAAGAAACCCCGTTAATGCAGCAGTACAACGCAATTAAGGCGAAGTATCCGGGTGCACTTTTACTTTTTAGGGTTGGAGATTTTTACGAAACCTTTGGCGAAGATGCCATAAAAACAGCTCAGATCTTAGGAATTGTACTTACCAGGCGAGGCACAGGGCCAAATGGCGGCGCATTGGAATTGGCTGGTTTTCCACATCATTCTTTAGATAATTATCTTTCTAAATTGGTAAGGGCAGGTGAACGTGTAGCAATTTGCGATCAGCTGGAAGACCCTAAAGCAACTAAAACTATTGTTAAACGCGGTGTTACTGAGCTGGTTACTCCTGGAGTAGCTTATGGCGATAATATTGTAAATCAAAAATCGAACAATTATTTAGCTTCAGTTTTCTTTGATAAAGCGCAGATTGGAATTTCATTTTTAGATATTTCAACCGGAGAATTTTTAATTGCTCAGGGAAACATTGATTACATTGATAAACTTTTACAAGGATTTAAACCGACAGAGGTTATTTTTCAAAAATCGAAACGCCAGACATTCATAGAACAGTTTGGTGACCGCTTTTATACCTTTGGTTTAGATGAATGGCCTTATACTTCGGATTATGCTGAAGAAACATTAACAAAGCATTTCGATGTTACTTCATTAAAAGGTTTTGGGGTCGATCGCTTACAAAGTGCTATTGTCGCTGCCGGTGTGGTTCTGCATTATCTGGGGGAGACAGAGCACCGTAATCTACAGCACATTACATCAATTAGCAGGATAGAGGAAGACCGCTATATGTGGCTTGATCGCTTTACGATCCGTAACCTGGAGCTGGTTAATTCGCCTAATGATAACGCCGTAACCTTATTTGATATTCTGGATCATACTTGTACCCCCATGGGGGCCAGACTGCTTCAAAAGTGGATTATAATGCCACTGAAAGAATTGAAACCTATTCAAGAGCGTTTAGGAATGGTTGATTTTTTCACTAAAAACGAAGAATTACAGCAGGAGTTTTTAACACATATCAAGCAAATTGGCGATTTGGAAAGATTAATTTCTAAAGTCGGTTTGCAAAGGGTTGGTCCAAGGGAATTAGTTGCCTTGAAAAGAGCACTAATTCATATTGAAGCTGTTAAAATTTTAGCGGCTCATTCTAAAAATCCTTTTCTGATTAAAATTGCAGATCAGCTTAATCCTTGCGTGGCTATCCGCGAACGGATTGAAAGAGAATTGCAAGCAGAACCACCAGCTTTATTAGTTAAAGGTAATGTTATTAACGATGGGATAGATGAAGACCTTGATCGTTTACGCAAAATTGCTTTTGGCGGTAAAGATTATCTGGTTCAAATTCAGAAAAGAGAAGCTGAAGCAACCGGCATACCATCGTTAAAAATTGCTTTCAATAATGTTTTTGGTTATTATTTAGAGGTTACACACACGCATAAAGATAAAGTTCCTGAAGGTTGGATTCGCAAGCAGACTTTGGTAAACGCAGAGCGGTATATTACCCCTGAACTTAAAGAGTATGAGGATCAGATTTTAGGAGCGGAAGAAAAGATTCAGGCAATAGAAATTCGTTTGTATAATGAATTAATGTACGAAACGGCGAGTTATATCAAGCCTATTCAGCTCGATTCTTTTTTAATTGCCCAGCTTGATTGTTTGCTCTGCTTTGCGCAACTGGCAGCCAAAAATCATTATGTGATGCCAACGGTAAACAAAGATAAAGTGCTGGACATTAAAGGCGGCCGTCATCCGGTTATTGAGAAACAGCTGCCTGTTGGCGAGGAATATATTACTAATGATGTTTACCTGGATACAGATTCACAACAGATTATCATGATTACCGGTCCGAACATGGCGGGTAAGTCGGCCATTTTAAGGCAAACAGCTTTAATTGTGCTTATGGCGCAAATGGGTTGCTTTGTACCGGCTAAGGCTGCTGATGTTGGTTTAGTAGATAAGATTTTTACAAGGGTAGGTGCATCTGATAATATTTCTTCGGGAGAAAGTACATTCATGGTAGAAATGAATGAAACAGCCAGTATTTTGAATAATATTTCAGATAATAGTTTGATTTTGCTAGATGAAATTGGTCGTGGAACGAGTACCTACGATGGTATTTCAATCGCCTGGGCAATTGCCGAATTTTTACATCAGCATCCAACATCAAGACCGAAAACGCTATTTGCTACGCATTATCATGAGTTAAATGAATTGGCCAATACCATGCCCCGGATCAAAAACTTTAATGTTTCTGTTAAAGAGATGACCAATAAAGTAATTTTTCTTCGGAAATTAATTCCTGGTGGAAGTGAGCATAGTTTTGGTATTCATGTGGCTAAAATGGCAGGGATGCCTCCGAAACTAATTGGTCGTGCTAACGAAATTTTGAAGAAATTAGAAATAGACCGAACGGAAGGCCAGAGCATTAAAGACAGTATTAAAAAGGTGCAAAACCAGGCTTATCAATTACAGATGTTTGCCGTTGATGATCCGGTATTAGTGAAAATTAGAGATACCCTAAATAATTTAGATGTAAATGCACTAACTCCTGTTGAAGCTTTGTTGAAACTCGATGAGATACAAAGATTAATTAAAAATTAGTGTAAACAGATCAGATAACTAGTAAATCGCAGATTAAATGAATCCATAGGATTTGAGAATAAATAAAATATGATCAACATAAAATACTCATTTTGGATAATTTTTGTTCTAACCATTATTCTTTCCTCTTGCGGAACGAGAAAATACACTACCCGACCTGAAATTGCATCAAAGGCTGCTGATGCAATGGCTAATTTAAAGAGTAAGCAACTGTACCGGTTTATTACTGATTGGACGGGCGTTAAATATCGTTTTGGAGGTTTAGATAAGAACGGAATTGACTGTTCCGGGTTTGCCTTTTTATTAGAAAAGGAAATTTACGGTGTAACATTACCTCGTATATCTCGTGATCAGGCGAATTTTGCCAGAAAGAAAAGCTACGGAGCCCTGCAGGAAGGCGATTTAGTATTCTTTTCCTTTGGAGGTAATGATGTAGATCATGTTGGTGTTTATTTAAATAATGGATTTTTTGTGCATGCCAGTACAACCAGAGGCGTAATTGTTGATGATTTAAACTTACCTGCTTATCAGAGGGTTTTAGTTAAATCAGGTTCGGTGAATTAAGATCTTCAACATTTTAATCCTTATAAGCTAATAATGCGTATCCTTATAATAATCTTTCTCTCCATCATTACATATTCTGTTAATGCACAGGTAAAGTTACTCACGCTAAGTGATTTGGACAGGCGCATAGCTGCCGGAAAGGATACAACCTACGTCATCAATTTTTGGGCAACATGGTGTGAGCCTTGTGTAGCAGAACTGCCAAATTTTGAAAAGCTTAGCATTGCCAATGTAAACAAACCAGTTAAAGTATTATTGATCTCTCTTGATTTCAAATCCAAACTTCAGCGCTCCGTTATTCCTTTTGTTAAAAAGAATATTATCTATGCTGAAGTATTTCTGCTGGATGAGCCCAATAAGCAGGATTATTTTGCCAAGGTTGACCAAAAATGGACTGGAGCTATACCGGCCACTTTATTTGTCAATAGAAAGACAAGACGTTTTTACGAAAAAGAATTTTCCGAAGAAGAATTAAAAAATACTTTGATGAACTTTAAATAAGATTCATAATTTAAAACCATATAAGTTATTTGATTGATTGCAAATAACTTATATGGCAATTGCATCATATTGAGTTTTACAGATTTACTTCCATTTCTTCAGTAAGGGGATTTTAGAAATTAGTAGCGGTTGCCAGATCTTTCCACGCTTCCATATCTTTTTGAACATCAGCAATTTTAGTTTTTGCAACATGGTAAGCATCGGGGCCTAAAAATAAATGTAGCGGAGCAGTTTCACTTTCTGCAGCAGCAATCATAACATCAGCAGCCTTTGCCGGATCTCCTGGTTGCTGGTTGTTAATATCATTTTCATGTGCAGCCTGCGTTTCCCTAACTTCCTTATATTCATTGATAGGATTTAGGGGTGTTGATAATGAACCTGTTGTTAAAAAGTCTGTTCTAAAATAACCTGGTTCAACAACTGTAGCTTTAATTCCGAATGATTTAACCTCTGCTGCAAGCGATTCTGTAAAGCCAGCTACCGCAAATTTTGTAGCACAATAAATTCCAAAGCCCGGGAAATTACCTGAAAAACCGCCGATTGATGAAATATTAAAAATATGTCCGGATTGCTGTTTTCTCAATTGAGGAAGCACTTTTCTAATCACATTTAACGAGCCGAAAACATTTACATTAAAGTTTTCACGCGATTCCTGATCACTCAATTCTTCTAATGCGCCAATCATACCATACCCGGCGTTATTTACTACAACATCTAACCGGCCATATTTACTTATGGTTTGGCTAATCGCTTTTTCTACACTTTCCTCACTTAGTAAATCAACTGATAAGGGAAGAAAATTTTCGAACTCACCTACTGCTTTCGATAAATCGTTCAAATTTCTGGAAGTAGCTGCCACGGCGTATCCTTTGTTTAATAATTTTTTTACCAAGGTAAGTCCCAGCCCTTTTGATGCGCCTGTAACGAACCATACTTTTTTGTTTTCCATGATTTTGTTTTTTTAGTATTCATTGTTGCAAAGCATGAAGTGATCCTATTGCCATAAGCGCATCAGCCTGCAAATAATTATTTAATAATTCGTTGAAATCGTTATGGCTTTCCAGTCCTGATATTCTTTTCTTAACGCTTCGTTCTTAGCAGTTGCCCGCTGTAGTGCATCGTTTCCTAATAATAATTGAACTGGTGGTGTTGGCATGCTAACCACAGAAATCATTGCTGCAGCTGCCTTTTCCGGATCACCAATCTGCTCGCCGTCCATTTTTAGGTATTTAGCATGTACAGCACGAACATCTTCATATTCTGCAATTGGGTTTTGAGGTAATACCAGTGAATCTGATGTGAGAAAATTAGTCCTGAATGCGCCAGGCGCTACAACTGTCACTTTAATTCCAAATGCTTTAACATCATCAGCTAAAACTTCAGATAAAGCGATTACCGCCGCTTTGGTTGCAGAATAAACCGACCAGCCCGTAGCACCTGCAATCCCCGCGATTGAAGCAATATTTATAATGTGCCCGGAACGTTGCGCCCTCAAGTGTGGGCTTACTTTTCTGATGACGTTTAGAGTTCCGAAGACATTAATATCAAATGCATTTCTGGTTTCTTCGTCTGTAAGCTCTTCAATACTGCCACCAATACCATAACCCGCATTATTAATCACGACGTCAATTTTTCCAAATTGGGCTATTGTAGCGTTAATAGCTTGCTCTACGCTTAATTCATCCTTTAGGTTTACAGCTAACGGAAGAAATTGTTTAGAATTGGAATTTACAGCTGCTATTAAATCGTTTACATTTCTTGATGTCGCCGCAACGAGCTGTCCAGCTTTTAATAATTGGATCACCAAGCTTAGTCCTAATCCTTTAGAAGCCCCACTGATAAACCAAACTTTTTTAAGTCCCATAATTTTATCTCTTTTATTAAGACAAATTTAGTGGGAGATTTAGCATCTGATATTACGTGAATCAAACTGATGATTACGAAATTCAAACAATTCTATATACTGTGGGTGTGAGGTTGGTAAGTTTTTTGAAAAAGTTATTGAAATGGGTTGGCTCTTCAAAACCTAAACAGTATCCGATTTCTGAGATATTCCAATCCGTGTGTTTAAGTAATGCCTTGGCCTCACTCAATAATCTTTCGGTTATATAGTGGGTAGTTGTTTTACCTGTCGTTTCTTTTATAGCTCTATTCAGGTGATTAACGTGTACTGCAAGCTGTGAGGCATAATCCTTTGCCGATCGCAAAGTAAATCTCTGCGAAGGATTTTCAATAGGGAATTGTCTTTCCAGCAACTCGGTAAATACAGCAGTGATTCTAGAATTTGCATCAGGATGCTTATATAAGGTTTCTGATGGGTTTGTTTTTAATGCAAAGTGAGTAATTTCAGTTGTGAAATTTCTGAGCAAATCATATTTATAGATGTAATCACTATTTATCTCATCAATCATTTTTTCAAAAATAGATGAGATAATTTCATCCTGCTGTTGATTTAAAACATACGCAGGTTTTCCGCCAATTGCAAACATGGGCAGCTCACTCATGTTGCCACGAATTTTCTCGGTAAAGAATGCTTCAGTAAAGATGCAGAAATATCCTCTGATGTCACTGGTTTTGCCACTTGCTAGTTCCCAGGTGTACGGAACCAGTGGGTTGAAGAACATTAGCGCAGTTCCATTAATTTCTATACTTTTATCAGCATAATGGTATATGTTATGCCCGCGGTTGAGCGCTATTTTATAAAAATCCCTTCTGCTGTAACTCATCGGCGGTTTATCATCACCAACGCAATCTTCCATCCTGAAAACGTTAAAATGCCCAATATCCTTTTTAAGGGTGTTTGGTAAAAATTCAAATTTATGTTGATAAAAATCTTCCAGGCTTTGTATATTATTCATGATTCAAAGTTACAAAATTCAAACTAACACTCCTCTAAATTTTGTTAATCTCAAAATGATCTCATGTTGAAAAGGATATTGGGATGAGATACTAATTTTGGTGATTATATCAATCGATATATATTTGGGCTTTCAATTTTCAATTGTTATGATTATAATTTGCCGGGTTGTTCGAGAAGTAGAGCGGCTTTTTATTCTTATACAACGTACTTAATACTATTTTTTGAAGATACATCTTTAAAGGTTTTTCAATTGATTACACCATTAGTTGATACCGAATTTTCAAAAGAAATTGGTTGCCGCAACGGAATCAAAGCAGCAGTTGTGGCAGATGAGTTTATTGCTGCTATATCAAAACATGAATATGAAATTCACTTTGGGGATACGGCTAAAATATAGGAGTTGTTCCTTTAATAACCGCAATAAGTATTGCATATCATCAATAGAAATGGACAATCAGATAAAGAACTGCCTTTAGAGGAGATGTTTTTTTGTATTAATTATCGCAGGTTTACGACAAGAATTGTCACCTTTGCGGCAAACAAGCAATATATAAAATTAACAATCGCTTAATATCCGATATAGAGAAATTCTTTTTTGATTAAGTATTGTTGAACTTCATTCTGTACGCAGGACAAATTAAATTAATAAAAATGAAACGAGTAGTTGTTACTGGATTAGGTGCGATAACGCCCCTTGGAAACACGGTTGAAAGCTTTTGGAAGAATATTTTAGATGGCAAGAGTGGCGTTGGGCCGATTACTAAATTTGACACCACTAAATTTAAAACACAGTTTGCTGCTGAAGTTAAAGACTTTGATGCCACTAATTATATCGATAAAAAAGAACTTAAAAAGTTTGATCTTTTTACACAGTATGCAATAGCTTCAACAGATCAAGCTATTGCTGATGCAGGTTTAGATTTCACCGTTATGACTGATGACCAGCTTGCAGAAGTTGGTGTAATCTGGGCGACAGGCAATGGTGGTATATCTACTTTTGAGCAGCAATTGGCAGAGTTTCACCAGGGTGATAAAACACCCCGATTCAATCCTTATTTTATTCCTAAAATGATTGTTGATATTGCGGCTGGTGTTGTTTCGATCCGCCATAAGCTTCGTGGCCCAAATTATTGCACTGTTTCAGCTTGTGCATCATCTAATACGGCTATCATCTGTGCTTTTGATACCATTCGTTTAGGTAAAGCAAACATTATGGTTGCCGGTGGGTCTGAGGCTGCAATTACCGAAGCGTCTGTAGGTGGCTTTAACGCAGCTCAGGCGCTTTCCAAAAGAAACGACAATCCGGAAACGGCATCAAGGCCATTTGATGAATCGAGGGATGGTTTTGTAATGGGTGAGGGCGCAGGTGCTTTGATACTAGAAGAATTAGATTATGCCTTGAACCGTGGTGCGACTATTTATGCGGAGATTGTTGGAGGCGGAATGGCCGGTGATGCTTATCATTTGACAGGAACGCCTCCAGATGGAATTGGCGCAACTTTAGGTATGAAAAAAGCTTTGAATGATGCTGGAATTTCAGCTGATAAAATAGATTATATCAATGCACATGCTACTTCCACTGGCTTAGGCGACATCAGCGAATTGGTGGCTGTAAAAAATGTTTTCGGGGATTTACCAGTTGTAGTCGGTGCATCAAAATCAATGACAGGCCATCTACTGGGGGCTGCCGGTGCAGTTGAAAGTTTGATTAGTATTCTGGCTATAAGAGATGGCATTATCCCTCCGACGATTAATACCAAAAAATTGGATGAAAAAATTCCTGAAGATTTAAATATTGTGCTTTCAACACCAATAAAAAAGCAAATTAACTATGTTTTAAATAACACATTTGGTTTTGGTGGTCATGTGGCCAGCACAATATTTAAAAAATTCGAAGTATAGTTATTTATCCATTAAAAGATTAACCAACTCTTTTAATTCTTCAAGCTCATGCTCTAGCTTAGCAATACGATTTTCCAGCTCTTCATTGGGTTGGAAAATTGTTTTGTGTGGTGCTTGTTCCTGCTCCAGATATTCCGCCTGTTCGCCAAGTAAATGAACAAACCGAGCTTCCTTTTGTCCAGCTTTTTTGGGTAATAACTTTACGAATGCAGGTTCATCTTCAGCAAGTTTTTGCAGTTGTTCAGAAATTTCTTCTATGCTTTCAAATTCAAATAACCGCCCTGAATTGCTGTTGATTTCGCCCGGTGTTAACGGCCCGCGTAATAATAAAAGGCAAAGAATAGCAAGTTCAGATGGTACCAGTGGATAAACAATTCCCAGATTATGTTTATATTTAACTACACGACTTCCACCTCCTGTAGCTGTGGATATTAAACCTTTTATCTTTAAAGAATTTAAGGTTAAGGTTATGGTTTCCTCATCATAATTTACTACTGGATTTCTGGAGCTTTTTTGATTGCATGCAGCCGTTAAGCTATTTAGTGTCATCGGATAATAATCAGGAGTAGTTCTGCTTTTTTCAATAAGTGATCCCAGCACACGTTGTTCTTCTGCCGATAAATCAGGTAGGGGTTTGATATCTTCCATATGATAAAAATAGACAATGAGTTTGCATTTCGGAAATTTAATTCATCGTAATTTCAATAGATTGAATAATCGCAACATTATCAAATTATTCTTTTCGTGCTTATTATTAAAAGCGATATAGCAGTCGGATTTGCTTTATGATGGCAATATCTTTATTAGAATTGTTCTAAATTTCTTAATACCTGCCTTTTGTAGTTTAGATTACCGAACTTAGAATAACTACATCTCAAAAACAGACCATTATGCTATCACCAGATAAGGAATGCAATCACGGCGATTCCAGAAGGGATTTTCTAAAAAAGAGCTCGCTGTTCACTGCTATTGCTTTAACGCCATCAATCGCTGTCAGGGCTGCCGAAAGTCAGGCCGACGAAAAATTTGCTGAGCTTTTTGAAAAAATCCCACTCAACATTACCATTAACAATAAAGTTTACAAAGCATTCATAGAACCAAGAGTAACGCTTTTAGATTATTTGAGAGAGGAATTGCATCTCACCGGTACGAAGAAAGGTTGTGATCATGGTCAGTGCGGTGCCTGTACGGTTCATGTAGATGGTCAGCGGGTGAATTCTTGTTTGAGCTTGGCGGTAATGAATGAAGGTAAGAAAATAACCACCATTGAAGGTTTAGGAAACGGTGAGGAGCTACATCCCATGCAAGCGGCATTTATTAAGCATGATGGATTCCAATGTGGGTATTGTACTCCGGGGCAAATCATGTCGGCAGTAGCTTGCGTAAACGAAGGACATACTAAATCACGTGCTGAAATTAGTGAATATATGAGTGGAAATATTTGTAGATGTGGGGCTTATCCTAATATAGTTGATGCAATAGTTGAAGTTTCGAAAGGAGAAAGCAAAGCATGATCAATTTTCAATATTTAAGAACAACCTCCGCAAAGTCGGCTTTATCATTAGTGGTTAAAGATAAAAATTCAAAGTTTATCGCCGGAGGTACAAACCTGATTGATCTAATGAAGAGAGGTGTTACAGCACCTGAGAAACTCATAGACATCAACCATATTCCCCTGAAGCAAATAACCCTAGCGGGAGATAAAATCATTATTGGCGCCCTGGCTTCAAATACGGACGTTGCAGACCACCCCTTGATAAAAGAAAAACTCCCACTACTTTCCATGGCATTAAATGCAGGCGCATCGGCTCAATTAAGAAATGTAGCCACTGTTGGAGGGAATATGATGCAACGAACGCGTTGCGGTTATTTCTACGATACCGAAATGCCTTGTAATAAACGCCAGATAGGTTCTGGTTGCGGAGCGATTGGCGGATTTAACCGAATGCATGCCATATTTGGAACATCAGATAAGTGCATTGCCGTGCATCCGAGTGATATGTGCGTGGCTTTAACTGCACTTGATGCGGTTGTTGTAGTATCAAATGCCAAAGGCGAACGTAAAATTTTATTTAAAGATTTCCATCGCCTTGCGGGAGACACACCGCAGATAGACAATAACTTAAAATATGACGAACTTATCGTTCGTTTAGAGATTCCAGTCAATAATCTGGTTAAAAATTCTCACTATCTAAAAATCAGGGATAGGGCTTCTTATGCTTTTGCATTGATTTCTGTTGCCGTTGGTATGGAAATCTCAAACGGTAAAATTTCTGATATCCGATTAGCAATGGGTGGTGTTGCGCACAAACCTTGGAGGTTAACGGATTCCGAAAGTTTTTTAAAAGGAAGGGAAGCTACTGTATCTAATTTTGAGCAGGCTGCAAAGTTAGCAATGGAAAATGCCAGAAGTTTCGGGGAAAATGATTTTAAACTTCAGTTAGCACCCAATGCAATAGTTGAAGCTTTAACACTAGGAACATCAAAAGTTTAGCCATGATAAATAATATTTTGAAAGAGGAAACCGATCGTGTAGATGGTATTCTGAAAGTTACTGGTAAGGCTAAATATTTTGCTGAATATGAGTTGCCAGGGATAACTTATGGGGTTTTGGTAACCAGCATCCTTACCAAGGGTAAAATTGCTTCGTTGGATACCAAATCCGCGGAGAAAGCTCCTGGCGTAATTGCAGTAATTTCTCATTTAAACAAGCCTTCTGCACCAGGTTACGAGCAGGAAGGTGGTTCGCCATTAAAAATATTTTATACTGATAAAATATTCTTCAATGGGCAGCCCATTGCTCTTGTTGTGGCCAATACTTTTGAAAGGGCTACTTACGCCGCATCATTAGTAAAAGCAACTTATTTAAAAGAAGATTTTAATACCGATTTTGAAAAAGCAATTACTGATGCTAAAGCTAAGAAGCTTCAAGGGCAGCCAGATTACAAACGGGGGATTGAAAATGCTTATAAAAACGCCGAGGTGAAAATTGAGGCTAAATATCACATTCCAATTGAAACCCATAACCCAATGGAGCTCCATGGTATTATTGCCGATTGGCGACCGAATGATCAGGTTACGGTTTATGCAAAAACCCAGGGTGTAAAAGCAACCCAGGGTACCATTGCAAATGTGTTTAAAATACCTGCGGAAAACATTCAGGTTAACTCACAATTTGTTGGTGGCGGATTTGGTATGGCTTTGAGAACCTGGCCGGTGGAAATTGCTACAATAATGGCATCTAAACATATCGGGAAACCCGTAAAGTTGGTGCTAACCCGAATGCAAATGTTTACCATGGTAGGCAATCGCCCTGCTGCTGTGCAAACTATTGGTTTGGGCGCTAATAGAGATGGTACCTTAACTGGAATTACGCACAGGGCTTTTGGCGAAACTGCCGTTTATGAAAATTTTACCGAAGGTGTGGTGAACATGGCAAAATTTATGTACCAGTGTGAAAATGTGAATACACAATACACGGTAGTTCCTGTAGATTTAGGTGTGCCCATTTGGATGCGGGGCCCTGGCGAAGCGACAGGTGCATTTGCACTAGAAAGTGCTATTGATGAGTTAGCTTATGCTTTGGATATGGATCCGCTGGATTTTAGAATTAAGAATGATCCAGAGCGTGACCAGCAACGCAATAAACCATTCTCTGATAAAAATATAAAAGAAGCTTACCGTATCGGTTCTCAAAAAATTGGATGGAGTGAACGCAAAAATAAACCTGGAAGCCTCGTAGATGACTCATGGAAAGCAGGTTATGGTGTGAGCATTGGTGTGTTTAACGCCAACAGAGGAAAAGCTAGTGTAAAAGGTGTTTTAAAAGCCGATGGAACTTTGGTTTTGCAAAGTGCTACAAGTGATATTGGGCCAGGCACGGGCACTGGAATGACCCTAATTGCAAGTAAAATATTAGGCATTCCCGTTAGTAAAATCACTTTCGAGTTGGGTGATTCTTCCTTACCACCAGCCCCAAGTCAGGGTGGTTCTGCTACTTTATCAACTGTTGGTTCTGCTGTAAATGATGCCTGCCTTGCTTTAAAATCGACGATTGCTGAATTAGCTGCAAATTCCAATATGGATGCTACATCAAATTTTGTAGATGTTTTGAAGAAAAATAATCTTCCGTCTATCGAGGTTACAAAACAAAGTCAGGCGGGTAAAGAAAGAGACGAATATTCCATGTATTCCTTTTCGATACATTTTGTTAAGGTTAGGGTGCATAGTTTAACAGGCGTTGTAAAGATTGATAAAATTGTCTCAGTTGGCGATTCAGGAACGATTGTTAGTCCGAAAACGGCTCGTAGTCAAATGATTGGTGGTGCGGTAGGCGGTGTGGGCATGGCGCTTCATGAAGAATCGGTTATCGATCATCGATATGGCAGATACATTAACAATAATTTTGCAGATTACCATGTTCCTGTAAATGCTGATATTCCTGAAATTGAAGTCTATTTTATCAATAAACCAGATCCTTTTATTAACCCTATGGGTGCGAAAGGTATGGGAGAAATTGCTCTAATAGGCTTTTCGGCAGCTGTAGCAAATGCCGTTTTTAATGCCACCGGAAAACGAATCAGGACATTGCCAATTACGCCTGATAAAATTCTGAAAAGCGTTTAAGAAGCGGAAATGAATTCAGTATGACGAAGGTTTATAGTCAATGATATAGATTTACAAAAAATAGATATAATATGATTGCTGCAAAAGGATATGCTGTTCACAGCCAAACCGATAAATTGGCTCCATGGAATTTCGAGAGAAGAAATGTAGGGCCTAAAGATGTTTTAATTGAAATTTTGTTTAGTGGTATCTGCCATTCAGATATTCACCAGGTGCGGAGCGAATGGGGACCGGCCCGTTATCCAATGGTACCAGGGCATGAAATAGTAGGGCGTATTGCTGAAGTAGGCAGTGAAGTGACCAAATTTAAAGTTGGCGATTTAGCTGGCATTGGCTGTATGGTTGATAGCTGTAAAGAATGCCCAACCTGCCAAAATGGACAACAACAGTTTTGTGAAAAAGGAGAAACAGTCTGGACTTATAATAGCCTTGAACGCGATAAAAAAACGCCAACTTATGGCGGTTATTCCAATAAAATTGTTTGTACGGAAGAATTTGTAGTTGGAGTTTCTGAATCTTTACCGCTTGCTGGTGTAGCACCTTTGCTTTGCGCCGGAATTACAACTTATTCTCCTATTAAAAGGTGGGGAATTGGGAAAGGTCATAAAGTAGCAGTTTTAGGCCTGGGTGGCCTTGGCCACATGGCTGTTAAGTTTGCTGTAGCTTTTGGTGCTGATGTTACTGTCTTAAGTACTTCACCTTCTAAAGAGCAAGATGCTAAGAAATTAGGTGCTCACCATTTTGTAATCACTAAAGATCCTGAGGAGTTGAAGAAATATGCGAAACATTTCGATTTTATTATCGATTCAGTTTCAGCGCCACATGATTATGAAATGTATTTAAAATTATTAAATATTAATGGTATACACATTTGTGTTGGCTTACCGCCTGAGCCATTGAAATTTCCAGGATCTGCTTTAATGCATGGCAACAGGGCTTTAACTGCATCCAGCATCGGTGGGATAGAAGAAACTCAGGAGATGTTAGATTTTTGTGCTGAACATGATATTGTTTCGGAAGTTGAAGTGATTAATATTAATTACGTTAACGAAGCGTATGAGCGTGTATTAAGCAGTGATGTAAAATATCGATTTGTAATTGATATGGCTACAGTTTAAGATTTGAGCAGGAGAAAGCCTGCGTAAATTAAACCTGATGGAAATGGCAGCCCCGAGGAACGAGGGCTAAAATGGACAGCATGGCTGCATAAACCAAAATGTGATGCTTTTGCTTTACAAAAAAAGGATTAAATAAAAATGGCGAATCAGAAGATTCGCCATTTTTGTAAATATGAAATTGATTTTATTTGCCGTATGTAGCCGCTAATTTTAATGCCTCATAAGCATTTACAATACCACCGCTGATGCATAAATCTGAAAATGGAACCGAAACAGATTCTGCATTTTCATCATCACCTTTCTTATAAGAAACATTATGGTTAACCTTTGTAACCGATTTTACAATGATTTCTTTAACCTGCGCAGCAGATAATTTAGGATAATAAGAGCGAATTAATCCTGCTAAACCAGCTACCACAGGCGAAGCCATACTGGTTCCGTTTAAGTCTTTATATTTAGAGCCTGGTACAGTTGAATGAATTTTAACACCAGGAGCGAATACATCTACCTGTGTTTTACCGAAGTTAGAGAAGCTTGCCTTAAGTGTTTCATCATCTTTAGGACCAGAAGCACCAACGGTAATCCACGATGCAATAGTTTTCTCATCTAAATCTTTGTGATTAGGGAAGTTATTTTCAGTATCGATGTCTTTATTTTCGTTACCCGCCGCCTGAACGATTAATACATCCTTCGATGCTGCATATTTCATTGCTTCGTTTACGACTGCTTTATCCCAGCTGTAAGCCTTACCAAAACTCATGTTGATAACTTTTGCGCCATTATCTACAGCATAACGAATTCCGTTGGCAACATCTTTATCACGCTCATCACCATTTGGTGTACAACGAACGCCCATAATAGCTACGTTATCAGCTACGCCCATAATTCCAAGGTTATTGGTTCTATCGGCTGCAATGATACCTGCTACGTGAGATCCATGCATTGCATCAGGTCCTGCTACATCATTGTTACCATAGAATTTCTCTTTTGAATCATTAGGATTATCGCCAACAATGGAACGGGGATCATAATCTACATTTAAATTATAATCAGCTTGGCGGGTATAGTAATCCACACCTTCCTGTATTTGATCGTCATAAAAATCTTTGAATGTTCCTTTTTCCAACTGTTGCGCCATAACAGCTTGTATACGTTGTTCTCCCTGGTTGCCAGGTTTAAAGTTTTTAAAGTCTTCAGCAGTAGGATTTTCTTTTCCAATTTTTTTAACTACTTCATCCAATGCATTCTTAAAGCCTGATATGCCTGCCAGGCCTTGTTTAGCTTCGGCCAGCTGTTTTTCAAGGTCAGCTCTTCTTGCTTTAAATGCTTCATAATCAGCTTTGTCTTTTTCTGCAACTGTAGCATCGGTTGTATTGGCAAAACGAACCTGATCACGGCGTACTAAACGGGTTAGTTCCAGAGTTTCAAAGTTGATGGATTCTTTCGGGCCACCAATAAAGTTCCATCCGTGAATGTCGTCAGCATAACCATTTTTATCGTCATCCTTTCCATTCCCGGCAATTTCTTTGGCATTTACCCACATAATCCTTTTCAAATCTTCATGCGTAGCTTCCACACCACCGTCATTTACCGCAACAATAACTTTTGTCGATTTTTTGCCCTTCAAAAGTTCTTTATATGCTTTTTCTGTGCTGATTCCGAATGTAGAATCAGTTTTAAGATCAAGATTTTGCCAATTTGCTTTTTGAGCATTAGCCATAAAAGGCACTGCGCTGACCACAATAGCACTTAAGAGCGCCTTAAAAAGTTTATTCTTATTCATTTGCTTATTTTTGTATTAAACGGCGAAAGATAATTTTAATTTTTCATAATAATGAAAATGTATTAAAAATGATGATGTACTGATGATATAAAAAATCCCGGTTGATGCATCATCAAACGGGATTTTTAAATTATAGGGAGAAGATTTTACTTCAATCCCTGAGAAATTTCTTTGGCTTCGACATCATGTTGTTGGATAACCGCTAATGTTTTTGTAGCCAATTGCTTTAATGATGCATCTTTGTTTTGGGCGCCATCTTTAAAGAGTGCAACAGTTTTCTCATGATCTGTTACCATCATACCCATATAATGTTTATCAAATTCAGCACCAGTGAGCTTTTTCATTTGGTCGAGGTGCATCTGATCTTCTGCAGGTAAAGCATCAGGTGTGATAATTTTTTTCTTGGTAGCGAGTTCTTTTAGTTCTTTGTTTGCCTTACTGTGGTCGGCAAGCATTTTGGCAGCAAAATCTTTAACCTTTTGGCTAGAAGCGTTAGTTGCCGCAATTTTAGCTGCTTCAACTTCCATAATTCCACCCACTGCGGCTTTTCTTAAAAATGTACCGCCAGCTTCATCCAATCCTGTTTCAATTACTTCACTGCCTGCAACATGATTTCCGTTCACCATGTTAGTGTCGCCACTTACACTGTCTTTTTTAGTGGATGACTTTTTATCTGCAACCTCGCAAGATTGAAAGCTAATGGTCAATGCCAGTGCAGTTGATAATAAGAATATCTTTTTCATAATTTTCCCTGTGTTGATGTTTTTGTTAAAACACCAGAATTTAGGAAAGGTTTTTAGTTCAGGTATTTCAAAAGTTTGAATAGGCATCCTTTACTACTATTCCCATCTGGCGCTCAGGGTGTTGAATGGCGGAAAATCCAAATTGCTCATAAAGGCCGTGAGCATCTAAAGTAGCTAACTGATAACGACGCAGACCCTGCAGATCAGGATGAAAAATCATAAATGACATAAGTTTTTTCGATAAACCTAAACCACGATACTCTTTCAGGATGTACACATCACATAACCATGCAAATGTAGCGCTATCTGTTATCCAACGGGCAAAACCAACCTGTGCATCATCCAAGTAGATTCCAAAACATAATGAATTGTCAATCGACCGTTGCACTATGCCTAACGGAATTTTTCTGGCCCAGTATGATTCCTCGCTAAGATATTGGTGAACAGCATCAACCTTAATCCGCTCTTTATGATCTGAAAATACAAAACCGTTTTCTATGATCTCCATTTTTATGTATTAACGTTGAAGAAAAGTGATGATAATTTTAATTACGCATATTGATATACTGCAAAGGCTGATCAAAATCTTCGCCACGACAAAGGGAAATAACGGCCTGTAAATCATCGATTTTTTTTGCAGTAACGCGAACCTGGTCGTCCATAATGGCAGCCTGCACCTTTAAGCCGCTTGCCTTTATTTTCGCTACCACTTTTTTTGCAGCTTCTTTATCTAAACCTTCTTTAATGGTAATTTCCTTGCGGATCATGTTTCCCGATGCAATGGTCTCTGTTCCAAAATCCATACTTTTTGGGTCCAAACCTTGTTTCATCATTCTGGAAATTATAGAACCCTCAATTGCTTTTAATCGCATATCATCTTCAGTAACAATTGTTACCACATTAGTTTTTTTGTCCAGATCAACAGTACTTTTTGAACCATTGAAATCAAATCGGTTTAAGATTTCTTTTTTTGCATTATTTATAGCGTTATCGAGTGTTTGTGCATCCACTTTACTTACAATATCAAAAGAAGGCATGTTTTTAGCTTTAGAGTAAAAAATTAATTAGATTTATTTGAAATTAAATCGGTCTCACAAAAAAACGAAAAAATATATGAAAACCACTAAAGCGAAGGCCCAAAAAAAAGCAACTAAAAAAGATGCAAAGAAACAATTGGAGCAATCTATCACTTCACAATTTTTAGAGGTGATTAAAAGTTTAGGACACGATGCTTCAGAAATTAGTACAGAAGTTGCCAAAGCCAGTAAAAGGGTAGCCAGAAAATTAACCAAAAAGTTTACGGTTATTAAATCAGATGTTGGGCATAAAATTGATGATATATTAAAGTCGTCAAAATCAACTGTTAAAGAGGTTGCTAAGCCGGTTGAAAAAGCAAAAAATAAAGCTGAAAAGACTGTAAAAAAAGTAGTTGAAAAGGCCGTTTCAAAAGCAAAGCCTGTAGTACAAAGCGTTAAGGTTGCTGCAATAGCATCAGAAGAAAAAGTAGAAAAACTATTATCAAAACCAGCGGTTACAGTTAAAGCTAAAACACCTGCTAAAGCAGCTGCGCCGGTTACTAATGCTAAATCAGATGTTAAAAAAGTACCCACCGAAAATAAAGTAGCAAAAGAAGTTGTTGATGGTAGTAAGCCAGCAGCGAAGTCAAACGTACAGAAAACGCTCAAAACCAACACAAAGAAGCTTTTATAACAATAGTAGCAATAAGTAGATGTTAAATTAACATTAACACCTTTAATTCTTAACATCGATTTAACAAATTTATTTGCAGTTTTGAGCATCCCTGTACCAACAGGGATTTTTATTTTATTAAATGAACAAGAAAAAAATACCTTTTTTAAACCGGGAAATAAGCTGGTTACATTTTAATGATCGTGTATTGCAGGAGGCAGCCGATGAAACTGTTCCGCTTATAGAAAGGATTAAGTTCTTATCCATATTTTCATCAAACCTAGAAGAATTTTATCGTGTTCGTGTGGCCACCATGACTAGGCTTACTAATTTAAATGATAAAGCGAAAGCACTTTTAGGCTTTAATCCGAAAAAGATATTAAACGAAATTAAGAATATTGTAGTAAAGCAGGAACGTAAATTTGATTTGCTGTTTCAGGCTACTTTAATTAATGAGCTGGCTCAAAATAGAATTTTTATTTTAAATCATACACAGCTTAATGTGAGTCGCGGGGAATTTGTTAAAAATCACTTTCGCGATAAAATCTTATCTAATCTGGTTCCCATTATGCTGGATATGGATAAACCCTTTCCAGAATTGAAGGATCGTTTTTTATATTTTTTTGTTAAGCTTTCTAAAAAAGATACCAAAGTAAGAGAGAAATATGCATTGATTGAGATTCCGCCAAGCTTACCTCGTTTTTTGGTTTTACCAGAAACCAACGATCTTAAATTTATTATTTTAGCTGAAGATATTATCAGGTATTGCCTGGATGATATTTTTTATGTGTTTACTTATGATCATTTGGAAGCTTATTCTATTCAGCTTACCCGCGATGCTGAACTGGATATTGATAAAAACATTGATGATAAATTTATTGAAGATTTAAAAAACAGCCTGGAGAAACGTAAGAAAGGCAAACCCATGCGTTTGTTATATGATTCGGCAATGCCGTTAAATATGCTTACTGTTTTGGTTAATAAACTTAAGCTAGATGCAGACAGCTTAATTCCGGGCAACAGCTATCATAAATTCGGCGATTTTATCACCTTTCCAAATGTTGGAAAAAAAGAGCTGGAATATGCGCCAAATATACCATTGAAGGTTTATGATTTACCGCGAACGCAAAGCGTTTTTAGCAGAATAGCCAAACGGGATTATTTGGTAAACTTACCTTATCAATCATACGATTACATTATTTTGTTTTTACGTGAAGCTGCGATTGATCCTAAAGTGGTTGAAATTCAAATTACACTTTACCGCCTGGCTGAAAATTCTAAAGTAATCAATGCCTTAATTAACGCAGCTAAAAATGGTAAATCGGTTTCCGTAGTTTTGGAACTTAAAGCCCGTTTTGATGAACAGGCCAATATTTTTTGGACCACCCGTTTAATGGAAGAAGGTGTTAAGGTAAATTATGGTTTAACAGACTATAAAGTACATTCAAAAATTTGCCTTGTTAAACGCATTGAAAAAAATAAGCCAGTTTATTACGCCAACTTAGCTACAGGTAATTTTAATGAGAAAACTGCAGGTTTGTATTGTGACCATAGCATCTTTACTGCTAAAAAAGAAATTACTAACGATTTAGCAATGCTTTTTGAGGCATTGAGCAAGCGCACCGTAACCAAAGGATTCAAGCATTTAATTGTTTCGCCACTGGAAAGCAGATCTAAGCTTGTTAATTTTATAAACCGGGAGATTAGAAATGCCAAAGCAGGAAAAATAGCTTATATTATGCTGAAGGTTAATAGTTTAGCAGATGAAGGAATTATCTCTAAATTATATGATGCCAGCAACGCCGGTGTTAAAATTCAATTAATTGTGAGAGGTATTTGCTGCCTGGTTCCTGGTATTAAAGGATTTAGTGAAAACATTACGGCAATAAGTATCATTGATAAATTTCTGGAGCATGCCCGGGTTTATATTTTTAGCAACAACGGAAAAAATGACATGTATTTATCATCTGCTGATTTAATGAGCCGGAATTTTGAGCATCGGGTAGAAGTTGGCTTTCCAGTTCTGGATCCGGATGTTAAGCAAGAAATTCAGGATATCATTGATCTTCAATTACAGGATAACACCAAATCACGGCAAATAAACGCAGCCAACAATAATAAATATCATAAAAACAGGCTCAATAGGAAAATAAGAGCCCAGGTTGACATCTACAACTACTTAAAAACCAAGCACCAATTATAATGTTACGATACGCAGCTATAGATATCGGTTCAAATGCAGTCAGGTTACTCATTGCCGATATTAGCAAACAGGATGGCAACTACAAATACAAGAAAAATACTTTAATACGGGTTCCGCTACGTTTGGGTGATGATGCTTTTTTAGATCATCATATATCTGATAAGAAATCCGGAGATTTGGTAAAAACCATGCTCGCATTTAAAAATTTAATGGATGTTTACCATGTTTCTGAATATCTGGCCTGTGCAACTTCGGCCATGCGTGAGGCTAAAAACGGTGCTGATATTGTAAAAATAATCAAAGAGAAAACAGATTTAACTTTAGAGATTATTGAAGGACAACGGGAGGCCAACATCATCTATGCAAACCATATAGAGGAAGACTTAGATATCAATAAAACCTATTTATATATTGATGTGGGTGGCGGTAGCACCGAATTATCGGTTTTTGCTAACGGCCAGCCAGAAGCTTCACATTCCTTCAATATTGGTACGATTAGAATGCTGGACAATCAAGACAAGGAAGAGACCTGGGATGAAATGAAAGAGTGGGTAAAGGAGCATACTAAAAATTATAAAAACCTCGCAGCTATTGGAACTGGTGGTAATATTAATAAACTTTTTAGAATGAGCGATGAGAAAGACGGTGCGCCACTATCTTTACATAAGCTAAACGCTTTATACAACAAGCTCTCTGGTTATTCCCTTAAAGAAAGAATTCATGAGCTGGGTTTAAATCCTGATCGTGCTGATGTAATTATTCCTGCCAGTGAGATTTATTTAACGTTAATGAAGTGGACTGGTATCAAGCAGATTTATGTACCTAAAGTTGGTATGGCTGATGGAATTATCAAATTGTTAATCGAAGAAAGACTCTCCTGATTTTTGGAGATATAATTTGTCAGGTTAAATTTTATCTTAAAAAAGAACTGAATAAGCAATCGCTTATTCAGTTCTTTTTTAATCTCCTTTTTCAAAACTAATTCACCATGCTATACTAGTTTTCTAAAAATCTAGTAGCAGCCTCATCTGTAAAGATGGTTAGTTTACCATCAATAGGATCAATCAATTGTGATGGGTATTTGTCAACGTCCTTCTGTTCATCGCCTATAACATGCTTTAAAGCTTCAGCTTTGTTTTCGCCAAACACTAAAAAAGCAACATGATCAGCTTTGTTAATTAATGGTGCAGTAAAACTGATGCGATAAGTATTTAATTTTTCTACAAAAACGGAAGCAACATCCACTTCATTATCTTTTACAAGTGTGGTGTGTGGGAAAATTGAAGCCGTGTGTGCATCATCGCCCATACCTAAAAGAATTAAATCAAATGCCAGATCTTCTCCATTAAAATGCTTGTCGATTGCCTTTTTATATTCTATCGCTGCTTTTTCCGGCGCTAAAGTAGTGTCTACATAAAATATGTGATCTTCTTTAATCCCTAATGGATCGAGTAGCGCTTTTTTCGCCATTAAGCCATTGTAATTATCATCATTTGTCGGAACATTCCGTTCATCTCCAAAAAAGAAATAAACCTTTTCCCAATCAATCCTATTTTCGCATTCTGTTGCTAAAAATTGATACAATGCCTTTGGCGAACTTCCCCCGGTAAGTACAAAATTAAAACGATCGTTTTCTTCAATTGACATTTCTGCTATTTTGATCACGTAATCGGCTAAATCCTGGTTAAGTTCTTCGAGGGTTTTATATATTAGTAAGTTCATGTTTTATATATAGTATCATAATAAGCCTGTCGAAAATAAATATCTTCAACAGGCTCAGCATGAAAATTTGCATAAGTACTATTCTTTGTTCTTCAGTGGTAGATTAAACCAGTGAAAACCATCTCTTGCAATTAGCGCTTCGGCTTCTTCCGGCCCCCAGCTATCTACAGGGTAATTAGGGAAATTAATTGATTTTTTGCTTTCCCAGGTATTTAAAATTGGCATCACCAATTCCCATGCAGCTTCCACCTGATCACCACGCATAAACAAGGTTTGATCACCCATCATAGCATCTAAAAGCAAAGTTTCATAAGCTTCCGGTGTATCACCTTCATAAGTTCCCTTGTAGTCGAAAACCATATCAACAGGATTTAAAATCATATCTAAACCTGGCCTTTTGGCTTGCACCTGCATCCGAATACTCATTTCTGGCTGAATACTGATAACCAAACGGTTTTGTTGCCAGTTTTCGGTTACACCCGAAGAAAATATTTGATGAGGAACATCTCTAAACTGGATGGTAATTAAAGATGAAGTTTGATTTAAACGCTTTCCTGTTCTTAAATAGAAAGGAATACCTTGCCATCTCCAGTTATCAATATGGAATTTTACCGCAGCAAATGTTTCGGTATTTGAGTGGGCATCAACACCTTTCTCTTCCCGGTAACCCGGAACCTGTTCTCCCTGAACCCAACCTTTACTGTATTGACCGCGAACGGTATTAAAACGGATATCTTCAGCAGAGAATGGGCGCATAGCTTTTAAAACTTCTACCTTACGGTTTCTGATTTCATCAGCATCAAAATTAATTGGTGCTTCCATACCAATTAAACATAGCAGCTGCAAAAGGTGGTTTTGAATCATGTCTCGTAATGCGCCAGAACCTTCATAATAGCCACCACGATCGCCAACACCTAATTGTTCAGTAACCGAAATTTGTACGTGATCAATATACGACCTGTTCCACAAAGGCTCAAATAAGGCATTTGCAAAGCGGAAAGCCATCATATTTTGAACTGTTTCCTTACCTAAATAATGATCTATACGATAAATTTGTTTTTCAGTAAAAATAGTTGCCAGTAAAGCATTGAGCTCTTTGGCAGATTCTAAATCATGACCGAAAGGTTTTTCGATCACAATTCTACAGTTATCTTCGTCTTCAGTTAATTTATATTTTTGAAGGCATTCTGCAATAATAGGGAAGAAGTTAGGCGCAACAGCCAGGTAAAAAATAACCTGAGTTCCTTCGCCATATTCTTTCTGGTATTTCTCTACAGATGCTTTTAAATTCTCGAACGTTTTTGGTTGTGCAAAATCTGTCGGGCAGTAATGAATGGTATTTCCAAATTCGTTCCACTTATCCTTTTTCACTTTTCCTGAACGGGAAAATTGGTTTACAGCATCTTCTAATGCTGCTTTATAACTATCATCAGTAAATTCAGTTCTGCCGGTTCCAATAACGGCAAACTTTTCTGGCATGTAACCTTCAATGAATAAATTATAAAGTGCAGGTGCTAATTTTCTTTTGTTTAAATCACCTGTGCCACCAAATATTACAAATATTGTAGGATTTAATGCTGTTTTGGTTTTCATTTTGTTTGGATTCTTTTATTGTGAAATTATGATAGTTTGTTCCAGTCAGCGTGGAAAACACCGTCTTTATCAATACGTTCAAATGTATGTGCTCCGAAGAAATCTCTTTGTGCCTGAATTAAATTTGAAGGCATACGGGCAGTAGTAATGGTATCAAAATAGGTAAGGGTAGAAGCGAAAGCAGGAATGCCTACACCCGCATTAATACAAGCAGAAATTGTTTTACGGGTTCCTGCTAAAGTATTTTTAATAATTTGCTGTATACCTGAATCTCCGAATAAATGTTCCAAAGCATTATTTTTATCGTAGGCCTGGTAAATATCTTCTAAAAATTTAGCTCTTATAATACAGCCACCACGCCAGATTTTAGCAATTTCTTGTAATTGTAAATCGTATTGGTACTCTTTTGATGCCTGAACCAGTAAATGCATTCCTTGCGCATAGGCACTAATCATCGAAAAGTAAAACGCGTTTTCTAAGTCGTCAATAGTGATGTCAATTTTGTCTTCTTTCTTACCAAAAGCATCTTCAAGCGAAACTCTTAACGCTTTAAATTTTGATAAATCACGATTAGAGACCGCCTCATTAATTGTTGGTACCGGTAACTGTAATTCCATCGAAACTTCTGAAGTCCATTTTCCAGTTCCTTTAGAACGGGCTTCATCCTTAATCTGGTCTAACAGATCATTTTGGGTTTCTGTATCTTTAAATAAGAAAATTTCAGCTGTAATTTCTAAAAGAAATGATTGTAATCTGCCTTCATTCCATTTTTTAAATACCTGGTAAATCTCTTGATTGGAATACCCTAATGCGTTTTTTAGTACACCGTAAACTTCTGCAATTAACTCCATAATGGCGTATTCTATTCCATTATGCACCATTTTAACAAAGTGGCCTGAGGCGCCAGGACCAATGTAAGTTACGCATGGATCTGTACCCACTTTAGCAGCAACGGCATCAAAAACATCTTTTACTACATTATAAGCTTGTTTATCGCCCCCCGGCATCATACTGGGCCCAAAACGAGCACCTTCTTCTCCACCAGAAATACCCATGCCAAAGAAGTGCAAACCATCTTTTTCAAGTTCATCTACGCGACGATTAGTATCCGTAAAATGCGAATTTCCACTATCAATAATAATATCACCTTTACTTAGCAAAGGCTTTAATTCTGCAATAACGCTATCTACAATTGGTCCTGCCGGAACAAGCAGAATTAAGGTTCTTGGCAATTGTAAACTTCCAATAAACGCTTTAATATCATCAAAGCCTTCCAGATTATGCTTTTTGCCTTCCTCTTCCAGTTTTGAAATCATCTTCTGATCTTTATCATAACCGGTTACAGAGAAACCTTTATCTGCCATGTTTAATAATAAGTTTCGGCCCATTGTGCCTAAACCAATCATTCCCAATTTGTAATTTTTAGACTCGTTATTTGACATTTTTTATTTATTTACTTGTACCCAAAAGTAGGGTTTAGAATTTAATATTATGGTTTATGTTGTTAAAAGATTGTAATAATACAATCTGGTTAGTGTATATTTTACACTTCTGGTTCAACAGTAAATATATTGTATTTATCTGCAAGTTTCCACAATTTGGCACCACCTTTTATCCCATCTCTGTTGGTAACCAGCCTGATATTAGTATCCAGTTTTAAATCTATTTGTTTAGAGTTTCCACCGCCGATGTACAAGAAATCGTAATTAAACACCGTTTTATAAGTTTCTATAACCTTTTTTAAACGCTTATTCCATCTTTCCGATCCGATTTTTTCAAATGCTTTATTCCCGATGTAATCATCATAATCTTCATCTTTGCTGATCGGGAAATGAGCTAATTCCAGATGTGGAAGTAATTCACCATCAAATAAAAGTGCAGTACCAAAACCTGTTCCCACAGTAAATACAATTTCGAAACCCTTGCCTTCAACTACTCCTAAACCTTGTTGATCTGCATCGTTAACCAATCTTACTGATTTGTTTAAGGCGTTTGCCACACGCTGAGCCAGATCGACGTCGGCCCATTTGTTTTTAGCCAGATTAGGTGCGGTTTTTACAATTCCATTTTTTACATATCCTGGAAAACCAATAGAAACGCGGTTATAAGTTTTAGGAATTGATTTGATGAGTTCTTCTATACCCGTTACAATATCTTTTGGAGTAGCGGCGTCAGGTGTTTTACTCTTTATATATTCAGATAACATGTTACCATCCTCATCAAGCAATACAGTTTTAATGCTGGTACCACCTATATCAATGGATAAAATATTGGATTGATCGTTGTTTTTTACTGCCATGTTTATTTTTTTACTAAATAATTTATGCTTACAAATTAATAGAATCAAAGTACATAAAACGAATAGAATTGAAGTTTATTTAAAATAGTAAACTAGTTAATCTATGTAATTAGTAGAATATTATTATTTTTGCAGCGTTATCTTCAAAAAGAAATGATAAACCATGACACTTAATTACCTTGCATTTGCCATCCCCGGATTTTTTCTTTTCGTTTTTATTGAATATAAAATAGCCCAGCACCAAAAGAAAAGTTTAGTGTTTAAGTATGAAAGTACGGTTGCAAATTTCAGTGTTGGCATCGCCGAGCGATTACTAAATTTATTTATTGCTGCAAGCTTTTATCAAATATACGAATGGGTATATACTAATTATGCCATTTTTAATATATCATCGGCCTGGTATGTGTGGGTAATTTTGCTATTAGCAACTGATTTTGTTTGGTATTGGTACCACCGTTTTGGGCATGAAATTAATTTTTTATGGGCAGCACATATTGTACACCATCAAAGCGAAGAATTTAACTTATCAGCAGCTGCCCGCATTACAACTTTTCAGGCTATTTTCAGAAACGTTTTTTGGTGTATTCTGCCTTTTATTGGTTTTCATCCTAATATGATTATCACCATCCTTTTAGTACATGGTGCCTATTCATTTTTTACCCATACGCAACTGGTGGGCAAATTGGGTTGGTTAGAAAATATCTTCATTACTCCATCTCTACACGGTGTTCATCATGCTAGCGACGACAAGTATTTAGATAAAAACTATGGCGATGTTTTTGTTTTCTGGGATAAGATTTTCGGAACTTTTCAAAGAGAGGAAGAAGCGCCTAGATATGGTTTAACACATCCATTAAAAAGCTACAGTTTTTTGTGGCAGCATTTTCATTATTACCTGGAAATTGGTGAGGCTTATCGGAGAGCTGTGGGGTTCAAAGCCAAATGGAATGCTGTTTTTGGTAGCCCTGCACTAATGGATCAGAATATTAGGCCCATATTAGAAAGGAAGTTTGCCCAAAATAAGAAAAATAAAAGTGGCAAAAACAGATTCAAGATTTATCTTAATATCCAGCTCATTTTGGTTGTAGTAGTACTCACATTACTTACCCTAAATTTCAATGTTTTTAGTATCGTCGATCGCACCCTTATTGCCATATTGATGTTGCTTACTCTCATCAACATCGGCGCATTGATTGAGCAACGGAAATGGATTTACTACCTGGAGTTTATCAGAATTATATTGTTATCTGCTTATGTATTTAACCAGTATAATTTAGTATTATTAACTGTTTTCCCCATAGTTTTCCTCATTTTGTTAGAGCGCTATTATGCCATCAGTAAAGTTTATCATCGCTACGTTTTTCAGCTATAGTGATTTTAACACTTATGTAACTTAAAAGCTAAACAAAATTAACACTGCCCTAATATTGGGAGGCTAGTTTTGTGGCAAATGAAAGAAGCGTATTTATTAAAAACGGATGAAGAGTTGTTGTTTTTATTAAAAAGTAACGACTCGATTGCGCTCGAAACGATATTTAACAGATATTATGCACCGCTTTGTAAGTTTACATCCATTTATTTAAATGATTACAGCAAGGCCGAGGAATTGATCGCTGATTTATTTATTAAATTGTGGGACAGACGCGTACAACTCGATATTAAGTCTATTAAAAAGTATCTTTTCATTTCTGCCAGAAATATAGCTTTGAATGAAATACACAAGGCTAAACTCCAAACATCCAGCCTCAATGATCATGACGAATGTTTAGCCATTTCTGACGACCGTATGAATCCTTATGAACTATTGATTAGTCAGGAATCTTATGAGGAAATTTTAGCTGTTATAGATCAATTACCTCCCCGCCAAAAAGAAGTGCTATTAATGAGTAGACTCGATTTACTCGAGAAAAATAATATTGCCGAAATTTTAGGCATCAGTGTAAGAACGGTTGAGACACTGCTTTATCAGTCTATTAAAAATCTTCGGTCACTTATTTCAAATGTGGATCGGCAATTGAAATTTTAAGCTATTAACGCTTAACATTTTCTTAATCATATCTTAACTTTTTACGCTACGTATTCCTGCTTAAAATCCTGTCTTAACGTTAGAACAACGCTACTGCATGGATCAACATTATTATAAACTAATTGAAGATTACACAAAAAAACGTATCACCAGCGAAGATTTAGCTGATTTGATGCTTTGGGTTGATTTTAATAATGAGAATCAGCAAAAATTCATAGAAATATTAACAAGTTATGAAGCAGCTGATAAAGTTTTGCTTGCCCCTAAAAACCAGCAGAAAAGTTGGAATAGAATTATTGATCATGTTCAACAGGGAAAAACACAGGAAGTCATTACATCAAAAAAAATTCCCTTTCTTATTTGGTGGCCTGTAGCAGCAAGCTTGTTTATTATCATTACAGCCGTACTGGGTTATAGGAAACTACATTCAACGAGTCAAAAAACGGAAATCTCTTATCACGAAATTTATAATCCGAAAGGTCAAAAGCGTTTGGTAACCATGCCCGATGGTTCAAATATTTACTTAAATGGCGACAGTAGAATTAAGTATGCCAAAAATTTTAATTCAGGTAAAAGAATAGTGTTTTTAGAAGGTGAAGCATTTTTCGATGTGCAGCACCTTGTAAATCAACCTTTTATAGTTTACAGCAAAAAAGTAACAACATCTGTTTTAGGTACTTCATTTAATATTAACGCCTATAAAAGCAGCGGTAAAGTGTTGGTTACTGTGCAAACGGGTAAGGTAGGCGTTGTTTTTATGCAGGGAAAAAACAAACAAGTGAAATACCTGCTTCCAGACGAGCAATTGTCAGTTTCTGATGATGCCTTTAATACCATTAAAAAGGTTAATGCTGATGATATTGATTCATGGCGGGCTTATAAGATGATTTTTTACGATCAGCCATTAGGTGAAATTACTCAGGTAATAGAGCGTGAATACGATGTAAACATTGCCTTCAAAGAAAAAAAGCTGAAGAAAATAAAAATTACAGCAAAGTTTAATAAGTGCAGCATCACACAAATTATGGAAATGATCGCTCAATTATCCAATGCAAAATATAAAATCAACGATAATAAGGTAACCATTTATTAACCCATTAAATCTCAATATGATGTAAAATTTACTTAAAAAGCTCGAAATGCCGGATACATTTCAGTTCCTCAAAAAAGTTTAACTCCACATAAATGACAAGCAAAACTTAGTAAACATATGAAAATTAATACGGGGTGGAGGAGACTCTTCCACCAGTACACATCAAAATTTATCATGCTTCTGATCATGTTTATGATTCAGTTGCAAACTGTAAATGCTCAAACAGATAAAAAAATCTTGTTCGAAGCTAATGGGATCACATTAAAAAAAGCCTTTGAAGAAATAGAAAAGACAAGTGGCAATAGTGTAAGTTATAATAACACGCAGCTAAATGATCAGAAAAAAGTTTATGTAGCCCGAGGACAAAGATCAGTTAATGAGGTAATGAATATTTTGCTCAAAAACATGCCATTTGAATACAAAATCAATTCATCGGGTAATATTTTAATTGTTGCAAAGAATATATCTTCTGGTTTTATTAACGGAAAAGTGGTTGATGAGCATAATGAATCTATTCCTGCAGCCACAGTAAAAGTTTTAGAATTAAATAAAGTTACCCAAACCAATAATGATGGAGTTTTCAATATTAATGTTCCTGAAGGTGTTTACACTATTGAGGCCAGTTATTTAGCCTATGAAAAAAACAAAGTTCAAAATGTTAGGGTTTCATACGGCACCACAACAAAACTCAATATCGCTTTAAAACCCTCAGATAATTCATTAGATGAGGTTGTAGTTACCGCACTTGGAATTAAAAGGGAAGAAAAGTCGCTAGGTTATTCAGTGACCAAAGTGGATAGTACACAGCTTACCGATGCCATTTCCAGCAACTGGACAGATGCCTTATCGGGTAAAGTTGCAGGTTTAAATCTGGTAAGAAATGGTGGGCCTGCCGGTTCAAACAAAATTATTTTAAGAGGTGAAAATAATTTGACGGGTGATAATGAAGCATTAATCGTAATTGATGGTGTGGTGGCGAGTAGCAGTTCGAGGCGTACGGCGGCAACCGGCGGTGGCGTTTATGGTACTTCCGGCGATATCATGCCTGCCGATTTTGGTAGTGGACTAAATGATTTAAATCCTGATGATATCGAAGCCGTAACTGTTTTAAAGGGGCCGGCGGCATCTGCTTTATACGGACAAAGAGGCGCAAACGGGGCTATTATTGTCACTACTAAATCAGCGAATAAAAATAAGAAAACGCTGGGCATCAGCTTCACATCCAATAGTTCATGGGAAGAGGTTAACCGAAATATTAAAAGGCAAAATCAATATGGACAAGGTCAGTATGGTGTTTCCTACTTCTCTTATGGCGCTAGTGTTGATGGAACGAGTACAAATGCTACAAGTGCCACCTGGGGTGCACCATTTTCTAACGGAGGAATGTATTATCAATATGATCCGGCTACTCAAACCCGTGGAGTAAACAGAACGCCATGGGTTGCATACAAAGATCCGATCGAATCTTTCTTCCAGACAGGATTTCAATCTTCAAATTCGGTGAGTTTAGATGGGACTTACAAAAAAGTTGCAATGCGTTTTTCTGCCAGCCACGGAAATAACGAGTGGATTGTACCAAATACCGGCCTTGAGCGTACCACTGTTGCTTACAATGCAAGTACAAATATCACTAAAAAATTAAGCATTAATATTAAGGCACAGTATAGCAACAGGAATAGTGATAATTTACCGGCAACCGGCTATGGTAACCAATCGTTAATGTACTGGTTTATGTTTGCGCAACCCAATGTAAATACTGATTGGTACCAAGACTACTGGGTACGTGGTTCTGAATTAAAAAAGTTAATCAACATTACCACATCAAATCCTGAAAGTCCTTATGCTATTTCATATGAATATTTAAACGGACAGCGCAGAAATGGCTGGTTAGGAAATATTTCCGCAAACTATCAGTTTGATAAAAACTTTAGTTTAATGGTTCGTGCATCCGGAGATTTAAATAATGATGTTCGCGATACTCGTCGTCCATGGGATGCTTCTGGTGGTAAATTTATTCAGGGTTCGTACCGTAAAACAGACGTTAGATCTTACGAAATCAATGCTGATTTCATGCTAAAATACAATACTAATATTGGAAGGGATTTAAATCTTTCAGCAACTGTAGGCGGTAGTCAGATGAGAAATGAGTACGGTAAAATAGAAACTCGTGCAGACGGTTTAGTGATTCCTGGTGTTTACTCACTGGATAATAATTTGAGTCCTTTAATTTATGTGCCCGATACGGCCAGATATAGAATTAACAGTTTATACTCTACCATGTCTTTGGCTTTTAAGAATTACCTGTATCTTGACTTAACTGCCCGTCAGGATTGGAATAGTACACTTGCAACTGTGTTAAGAACAGATAATGTCGGATTTTTCTATCCATCTGCAAGTTTAGCATTTATAGCGTCAGATTATTGGAAGCTTCCAAAAGCAATAAGTTTTGCAAAATTCAGGGGATCGATTGCACAGGTTGGGAGTGGCAGTACTACACCTTATTTAACTGCTTATAACTATGCTATAGCAGCAAATGGCATTTATACCGATAATGCTATGACCAACCCATCAGTATTACCTAATCCTAATTTAAAGCCGTTAATTACTACAACTATTGAGTTAGGTTTAGATTTAAAGTTATTTAAAAATCGTTTGAACTTCGATTTAGCCGTGTATTCGGGCAATACAAAAAATCAAATTTTAAATCGGATTGTAGATCGGTCAACAGGTTATAATGTAGGGGTTTTCAACGTGGGCAGAGTTGATAATAAGGGTATTGAGCTTGCTTTAAATGCGATACCTTATCAAACCAAAAACTTTAAATGGACCGTTAACGGAACCTTTACTGCCAATAGAAATAAAATTAAGGAGCTTGCTGATAGTTCAGTGGTGCTTCGTACCGGCAACTTAGGGAGCGGACAAATTGTAGCCAAAGTTGGCGGAAGCATGGGTGATTTGTATGGACTTGGCTTTTTAAGATCACCTGATGGGCAAATTGTATTTGATGCCAATACAGGAAATGCCAAAACTTCTACCGAATTGGTTTATTTAGGAAACACTACGCCTAAATTCAGATTTAGTTTTGGTACGGGTGTAAGTTACAAGGAACTGAGTTTGAATGTACTTTTCGATGCACAGTTAGGTGCGGTGGCGCATTCGCTTACCTTTTCAAGAATGGCTGCATTAGGGAAACTCGATATTACGCTTCCCGGCAGATATAATGGTGTGATAGGAGATGGTGTTGTAATGAATCCAAACGGAACCTATCGCCAAAATGATGTTATTGCCACCGATTTTGAAAGCTACTACACCTCATTATATGGATCGGACCAAGCAGAAGGAAGTGTGTTCAGAACCGATTATCTGAAATTTAGAGAAGCTAACTTTACATACAATTTTAATAAAAGGTTTTTAAAAAGAATTGGATTTAGCAAGCTTAGCATAGGTGCTTATGGACGTGATTTGTTCATATGGTCTCCTTGGCCAGCATTCGATCCTGAATTCGGGACATTGTCGGGAACGGATATTATTCAGGGCTTTGAGGTAGGTCAGCTTCCATCTACCAGGAATTACGGTTTACGTTTGGTTGTAGGCATATAAATTATAAAACAATGAAAAACAATATAAAATCAATTCTATATTTTTTAACCACTTTGTATATTCTTTTTGCATCATCGTGCAAAAAAGATTTCAATGAAGTGAATACAGATCCGTTAGGACAAGCTATAGTAAAACCAGAACAACTGATGGCTTCATCAATTGTTAATATTCTCAGTACCAACATGGTTCGAAACCGCGGCCTTAACAATGAGTTAATGCAGGTTACCGTTGATATTAGTGATGCAGATGGAAAAGTATTCAGATATGATTTGCGACGTAATTTATCGGATTATACCTGGAACAACTGGTATCTGAATCTTACTGATATAAAAGACATTTATAGGATTTCCAGCCAGACAGCTACCTTAAATAAATCTTATCAGGGCGTATCACTTATTTTGCAAGCCTGGGGATACCAGTTACTTACAGATACCTACGGTGACGTACCTTACACACAGGCGAATTTGGGTCGTGAAGGGCTTTTAGAGCCTGTTTTTGATAAACAAAAGGATATTTATATTGATTTAATCGCAAAGCTGGATCAGGCGAATGAACTTTTAAAAACAGGAACTGCAATTGTGGCGACAAGCGATCCGGTGTATAATGGCAATTTATTAAAATGGCGTAAACTAGCCAACTCTTTACGACTTCGTTTATTGCTGCGTATTTCTGGCAAAGCTGAAATATCGGCAACAGCTATTGCGAAGATTAAGGAAATGATTGATACTAATCCAGCCAATTATCCGCTGATGCAAAGTAGCGATGAATCAGCAAAAATATTGTGGAATGGCTCGGAAAGCAGCACTGATGTCTATTCTTCGCCATTTATGGTTAATGTTCGCCCGGTTGATTTTAGAGGTGTTGCCATTTGCGATTTCTTTTTAGGTAAGCTCACCACGTGGGTAGATCCGCGGATAGATCCGGCATTAGGCACTAATGGTGTTCCACGCTGGGCAATTGGAAGAGGGACTGATGGGTATGTAGGGGTGCCAAGTGGTTACGCAGCAGGAGTAGACGTGATTAAGCAGGCTTATTTTTATTCTCAGGGACAACTGATTTCTGGAACAACTTATTATCCAACCTTACAAACTGATAAATATACCGGAATTATTATGAATAGCGCTGAAGTATATTTTATCCTGGCAGAGGCGGCAGCAAAAGGCTGGATAACCACCGGAACAGCAGCTGGTTATTACAATGAGGGTATGTTCCAGGCCATCAATTACTGGTTACCCAATTACAGCCGCAATCAATTTACCACTTTTCAGTCTGCGGCAAACCTTGGATGGAATTCTTCTTTACCATTAGATAACCTTACCGGTGGCAACAGCCAGATGGAAATGATTCATCAGCAAAAATACTATGCTAATTTTATGGTCGATTTACAGCAATGGTTTGAATACAGACGTACAAAACATCCTGTTTTGCCAGCAGGACCTGGTTTGGTAAATGGCGGTAAAATGCCAGCCCGTTTATTTTACCCTATTATCACGCAATCAACCAACCCAAGTAACTACAAAAATGCGGTTGCATCTCAAGGTGCGGATGATGTTAATACTAACGTTTGGTGGCAAAAACCTTAAATTTTAATCATTAAAATATTATGAAAAAAGTTTCTTTAAATATAATCACGCTTACTATCTGCCTGATGGCTTTATTATCATCGTGCAAAAGAGATAGCGATTACATATTGAGTACACCGGCAGTCTATATTTCTAACCTTGATTTGCGTAAACTGTATAAAGGCACTGAAATAACACTAACCAAAGAAGTGATGAGAGAGGCATATATAGTAAAAGGGCAGGTGGTATCGGACCATAGCGGTGGTAATCTTCCGGCAGGTTTACTTTTTATACAAAATAAACGTACTTCAGGCAATGGAATAGATTCCATAAGAGGTATGGCAATTAACGTCGGATCAATAGCCGCAGATTACTTTCCTGGAGATTCAGTACACGTTAATATAGAAGGTGGCGTGCTAAAAAGGGTAAATGGTATTCTACAGATCACCGGAATTGCGGCAACCGCTGTGAGCAAAGTGGCAACCAACATTAAACCATTCGTAACCTCAGCTACCGCAGTAATAGTAACGGCTAAACCAGAAAATTTCGAATCTTGTCTGGTTATTGCTTATGATTGCAATTTTGATCCAAATATTGGTGTAGAGCGGTTAGAGGGTGATAAGACTTATAATGACGGATCAGGTAATATGCAGATGCATGTATCGGGTAACGCTACATTTAAAAATACTTTCTTACCATATTCTGCCAATGTAACCGGAATTTGCCTGCCATCAGCCTCAACAGCAAGTGCGCAGATTTGGCCTCGAAAAGCAGATGATTTTATGGCAACCAGTATAGTTGTTGATCCAAACATCCCTTTAGGCTTGCATCCGGCAATTGTTACGGGATACCTTGCCGATCCTCAAAGTACTGATGCAAACTATGAATATATTCAGTTTATGGCTACTCAAGATCTGGATTTTAGAAGAACACCTTTTTGTGTTTATGCCTGTAACAATGCAGGTAGCTCTACACCAACAGGTTTTCCAACAGCAGGTTGGAATACTGGCGATTTACGTACTTACAAATTCAACATTACTAAAGGTACCGTATCCAGAGGTCAGTTTTTTTATGTTGGAGGCTACAAACTTGCTTATGGTATTGGCTCCAGAGATATGAGTTCAGCTAAATGGGTGGCAAATAAACTTTCTGCCAACGTTGCCGGCGATGATGGAATCGGTTCGGTAACCAGTAATTTGCTAGCTAATAGTGGTAATCCGGCGGGTATTGCAATTTTTCCAACCACTACCGTAAATCTTACAAGCGTACCATCCGATGCAATATTCTTTGGTGGTAATAGTGGTTCCATGTATTCTGCAGGCGCAGGTTATGCTATAGCAACCAATGAATTTTATAAAGTTTACAATGGTACAACCTATCAACCTTTTTTCAGGCAGGGTACCAATACACCAATATTTCCTGTTATTGAAGCTGGTAAATTCAGCTATTTAGGTGGAGTTTACAATACAACTACTCAAACTTGGACAAAACCGCGTACTCACAATACCTTATCAATGTCGGTTACAACTTCTACCCAAGCTTCTATCGAAACAATGGCAGGAGCATCAAAACTCACCCTATAAAATTCATTCCTTTAAATTAACTTCAGCAATTGGCTGGGGTTAATTTATGTTTTAAAAAACTAAGAATTAATATCAGATCACATTTATGAACAGAAGATCGTTTATTCAAAAATCAACCTTATTAACCTCAACCATATTCATTAGCTTAAAATCTTTTCCTTCATCATTACTTTCTATTGATGGCGTTGTAAGTGGAGCAGTAACCAGTAAAGGCAAAGCAGTTGCAGGTGTAGTTATTTCAGATGGATACAGCGTAGTTCAAACCGATAAAACTGGAAAATACGAAATCAAACTTCATGATTTAGCCCGCTTTGTGTGGATAAGTACTCCGGCAGGTTACGAGTTTAAAACCGAAAGTAGTATTGCCCGTCATTATCATAAACCAGATACTACAGGCAAATTAAACTTCGATTTGAAGCCGCTTAAACAAAATGATGAAAAACACAACTTCATTATCTGGGCCGATCCTCAGGTTAAAAATAAAAAAGATGTAGCTCAAATGATGGAAACTTCAGTTCCTGATACAAGAGAAGTAGTTCGCAGTATGGGTAAGACGCTTGTACATGGCATTGGAGTAGGAGATTTAGTCTGGGATAATTTTGATCTTTATCCAGATTATGATGAAGCCATAGCTAAAATTGGTATTCCGTTTTTTCAGGCCTTGGGGAACCATGATCAGGATTATCGCCAAGGTGGCGATGAAACCTCTGATAGAACTTTTCAGGCACATTATGGTCCAACTTACTACTCATTTAATCGCGGTAAAGCACATTACGTTGTTTTAGATGATGTACGCTACCTGGGAACAGAAAGAAATTATGACGGATATATCACTCCAACACAATTAGAATGGCTGGCAAAAGATTTGCAATTTGTATCAAAAGATGCCTTATTAATAATTTGCTTGCATATCCCTGTTCATAATTCAGTTAAAAACAGTGAGGATTTCTATGCTGTTTTGAAAGATTTTAAAAATGTTCACATCATGTCTGGCCATACACACTTCAACAAGAATGTGATTAAAAAAGGCATTTACGAACACAACCATGGTACCGTTTGTGGTGGCTGGTGGACTGGTCCAATTTGCGAAGACGGAACACCACGCGGTTATGGTGTTTACGAAGTTGATGGCACTAACCTTAAATGGTATTACAAATCTACAGGCAGAAACCGTAAAGAGCAACTTGATATTTATGTAGATACCTTAACCAACCAAAAAAGATTAATTGCCAATGTTTGGAACTATGATCCAGAATGGAAAGTTGAATATTTTTTAGATGGCAAAGCGATGGGGGCTCTTGCGCAACAAGATGGTTTTGATCCTTTGGCTGTTAAGCTATATAAAGGAGATAAACTACCAAATCCACGTGCATTTGTTGAACCAAGATCAACCGATCATTTATTTATGGCTCATTTCGAACCTTCCGTTAAAACCGTTAAAGTTGTTGCTACAGATCGGTTTGGAGAAAAGTTCGAAGCGGAATTGAAGAGCTAACCCATAAATGAATTTTATGTAATAAGTGAAATGATCCTCCTTGGTGTAATAAATAAGGATTTTGTATGTTTTATCAGGATTTGGAAGGTACTTAATCAATCTCAAATAGTATTTTAGCTTTTAAAATCGATCATCATGAGAAAAATAAATCTTGTAAAGTTTATTCTATTTACGTTTTTTCTGGCTATTAACTTAAACTATGGCTTCGCTCAGATAGTTAACTGGGATAGTACTTACCGGCCAGGAAAATATGTTGAACTTGCCGATAAGTTCAAATCAGAGCCAAAATCGAAAAGTGATATTGTGTTTTTAGGCAACAGCATTACAGCTGGAACTGACTGGGCCAGACTTTTAGATTTGCCTCAGGCAAAAAATAGAGGTATTTCTGGTGATATTACTTTTGGTGTGCTCGATCGTTTACAAGATATCATTGATGGTAAACCGGCTAAAATTTATATTCTGATTGGGATTAATGATATTTCCAGAAATATTCCAGACAGCATCATTTTAAGGAATTACAAAAGGATAATTTCCAGAATCAGAAAAGGATCTAAAAAAACGCAGATTTATTTTAATACTTTATTACCTGTAAATAGTTCATTTGCGAAATTTAAGAATCATTACGGAAAAGATGAGCACATTATTTGGTTAAATGAACAAATCAGGAGTTTGGCAGCTAAAAATGTTAAAGTAATAGATCTTTATCCACTATTTTTAGATCAGGAGAAACACCTAAAGGCAGAACTAACTAAAGATGGTTTACACCTTATTTCCGCTGGTTATAAAGTTTGGGCCGATTACTTAAAAAGTAGCGGCTACCTAAAATAAAGCTGAGTAATTAAACTTACAAACTAAAAATGCCCCCGAAATTTCAGGGGCATTTTTAGTAATTGAAAATTTATAATATTATCCCTGAGTAGGAGGATTAGAAACTACAGGTGCTTTATCGCCTCTTCTTCCTTTGCCTGGATGATTTCTCATATTCCTTCCTTTTTCTTTGGCTTCTGCTCTGAAAGCTTCCATTTTTGTTTTTTGTTCTGCAGTTAATATAGCATCAATTTTTGCCTTTTGCTGCTCCATTACTGCTTTTCCTTGTTTCATCTTTTCCTTACGCTCTGTCTGGTCTGCAGATCTAAAGGCATCCATTTTCTTTGCATTTTCCAATTCAATGGCATAAATTTTTGTTTTCTGATCGGCAGTTAAGCTCAACTGTTTTTCAAGTCTGGATGTAAAACGTTCTGCCCGCTGTTCAGCAGTTAATTTAGGCATTGGTTTTCTTTCTCTTCTGGTTGTGTCTTGTGCAAAGGCGGCAGTTAAACCCATTACTGCTATTGCCAACGTTAAAATTGCTTTTTTCATGTCTATGTTTTTATGTGTTTGTTTTCTAATAGATATGAATTTATGCAAACGGTTTAATTTGATTTAGTTAAAGAAATGTTAATTTTTATTTAACTGCGATATTGACTTTTGCATTTGCGCCATCATTTGAGTAAGTGTTTCCATGGTAGGATCTGGAGTTGGCTCAGGCAGTGCGGTAGAAATATAGGCTTTGGCTCTCCATATTTCCAATATATCATCAGCAGCAATCGTATAGGCATCATATACTTTATTATCTGAAATCAATTTCAAATCTTTATTTTCTTTAAAACGATTACCGGCTCTTTTATAAACCACACCTTCATTTTTACTAATGATAACGTAGGTTTCGCCGGTTTTAACTTCGTTCCAGTTATCCAGATATTCGCCAATAATTACACTTCCGGGTTGAACTGGTAACATACTGTCGCCCATAATTTCAAATGCCCTGAAAGTACCTTGTCTTAACGCCGGTATTGGAAGCTGGAACTTAGGTAAATCACTTATATATTGTGGATCTGAAAATCCATTCAAATATCCGGCACTTGCTTTTACCGGAACCAGTTCTATATTCTCCCGGTCATTTTGATCAACAGAAATACTGAGTACCCGCAAATTTGAACCGGAACTTTTTGGTTTGGGTTTCCAGCTATCGCTTATCTTCTCATTTATAAATTCATCGATGGTTAAATCAAAATATTCTGCTATTCTTTTTAGTAAATCATATTTAGGTTCAGCCCTGTCTTCCTCATAAGCGCCAATTAACGAACGCTTAATTTCCATAATATCAGCGAAATTCTGCTGTGTATGCCCCTTTTTCTTTCTAAGGTATTTTAAATTGTTGGAGATATTCGACATAAAAATAAATTTTAAAATAAATTTGTTATTACTAAAATAGTTAGTAATTTTATGCTCATAAAGTTAGTAATATTATTTTGATTTGCAAATGTATATACTAAATAGTTTAGCTTTTACTTATTAAACCCATTAGGATGAAAAAGTTTGTTTATATCGTTACCGACAGAAACCGTACAAGTATGCATGTAGGCATGAGTTCTGATTTGATTAAAACCCTTGATTTTTATAAACAGATGCCCAATTTGCTTTTTGATAACGGAAAGCAGCTTACGCGTTTGGTTTACTTTGAAGAATTTAAAAGTGAGGCACAGGCCTTGGCTAGGTTTAAAATCATGAGCCGTTTTACACGTATACAAAAAGAGAGGCTGGTGAGGTCTTGCAATCCCGATTGGATTGATTTAACAATAGGGCTGGACTTTGAAAATATTTTATTGCACAGAAATATTACTAACCAGGTTAAGCTTGCTTTTACCAGTTTATCTTAGTAGGCGGGCGGTAATTTATTAATAGATGATTATTGCGTTATTTTTTTAAGATATTCATTCTTTAAATTTGCGATGCTTTTAAAATATTCATCTTTATTCATAAATACTTTTGGATTGTAATCCGCTCCATTTTTACGTTTCTGATGAAGGTTAAATTGGCTCGCGTGTGATGCGACCCATAAATCGAAATCAATATTTTGCATAGCTTCGATAGTTTTTGCATAGTCTTGCTGGATATTGGGATAATCCGATATTTCCGAAAATTTTCGATCCACTATAATAGAAGGAAAATTTGCAATCAAAACTTTGTAGGTTCTTTCCTTATCACCTGTATTCAAAATAAAACTGCATGATCCTTTGGTATGTCCCGGATGATGGAGCATTGTGACTGTTGTATTACCTAGTTTTATCTGATCATGATCCTTTAAGAGACGATCAGCCTTTACGGGTTTAAAACTTACACCATATTCACCTAATCCGTAATCTGCTTTACCTCCTGTAATCAAAGCATCAGCATCTGCTACATCTACATAAAGTTTTGCGCCTGTTTCTGATTTAATATCAGCCATAGCACCCATGTGATCAAAATGTGCCTGCGTTAATAAAAGTATTTTGGTTGCCTGATAATCAAAACCTAAAGTTTTGATGTTTTGCTTAATGATGGGTAATGAATTTGCCAGACCTGTATTAATGAGGATATTTCCTTTTTCAGTAACGATTAAATAAGAAGCCAAATCATAAGTTCCAACATAATATAAGTTGCCTGCAATTCTAAAAGGCTCGGTAGGTTCCGACCATTCTTTCGGATTATTTTTTGGTTCGTTAACTTTCTGTGCAAAAGCAAACAAATTAAAACAAAGTAGAAGTGTGAGCGTAGCTTTTTTCATAATATGAGTTTGTAGAACAGATTACCAGTTGTATTTTATTACCAACCCGGTGCAAAGGTTAACCCGAATACTCCTCCCTTAACATCCTTACGTTGAAAAGGTATTGCGTAATAAGGCTCCAGAACAAAATACCCAAAAACGTTAACTCTTAATGATATGCCAACACTTAAAGCTGGTACACGTTCGTTAGTGGATTTAAAGGTTACCTGTTTTCCATTGCTGTCTACCGCAGGTTGTCCATTTTCATCCTTCACCAACTCAGTGGTATAAGCAGGCTCGTTTTTAAACTTAACCTTTGTTTCATTCGTCCAGGCTAAACCCGCATCAAAAAATAAATTCAAATCGCTAAATAAAAGTTTTGACGGGATTGCTGCTAATTTCTTCGGACCAGTAAATGGAAGTCGCAGCTCAAAATTAAACACTGCAATTTTGCTACCAGTTAATTGATTAATGTCAAACGATTCAGATGATTGAGCGGAAGTAGTTTTGTAAATCGAATTTGATTCATAACCTCTTATTAAGTATGGATAACCAACATACATTGGGTACAATTTATCTGCATCATCACCTATTCTAAAGGTATTGTAAGATCTGGCCGCAATGGTTACTGGTTTTAATCTCCAATATTTTCTTAAATCTGCAGTAACACCCGCAAAGTTGTACGTGCCAAAATACTTTTCTGCGCTTATTCTATATCTAAATCCATCCAGTGGTGCAGTTAAACCAAATATTGAATTATCACCCACGAAACCTGCATTAACTTGGTAGAGCGTGAATGAATTAAATGGAATTCCATATTCAAGGCTCGCCTGCTCATTATCTAAACGCTTTCTATCTGAACCAATAAAACGTCGATTGTTATCATAATAATTGCTGTATCTGTCAATTCTATAACTATAACGGGAAAACGCACCCCCCAGTTCAAAACGGTGGATTTTACTAAATGGATAAGCTGCAAAAAGTTGAGCTTGATCTTCAAAGGTTCTTACTATATCTGTGCGCTCACTTCTTGCATCGATGGTGGTATTATTATCTGCAGTAATTTTTTCATATCCATAAGAATTGAAACCTGAAACGTAGGGGATATGCGAAATGGCAGCACCCCAGTTAATTCTGCTTTTTTGATTGATGTAGCCAACCAATCCACCAAAATCCTGAATCTGTCCGTTCACAGACAGGTTGGCAACAATTTGATTGGTACCTAAAATATCACTAAACATACCAACAATCCCACCAGCAACTCCAGTTCCGAATCTGCTGGTTGAAACACCAACACCACTATTAGCAAGGTAATCGAGTTTGAATTTTGGTTTATAAGCAACTGTTTTCATAGAATCGGCCACTATTTTCTCAAATCTATCGAAGTTGTTTAAATTAGAATTTACAATGTTTACACCATAACTTTCCATGGGTGGCAAAACGGCGGCATCAAAATTTTCTTCCTGATTTCCAATTCGCTTTGATTTGAAGTCGCTAAGTTTAGCATTATAAAGTGTATAACGCTGGTAACGATAGTAACTATAAACAATTTCATCATTTGTAGAAACAGAAATGGCCGGTGAAAATTCAGTTATCCCACTTATGCCCGTAAAATAATCCGTCAACTGATCTACCGAATGATCTTCAAAATTGTATTTGTATAAATTTCTAAATCCGTCTCTATTTGATAAAAAGTAAATGATTTTGCTATTGGCAGAGAATTGTGCGTTTAAGTTATTAGCTCCAGGAAAAACATCAAGATTGGTAATTGTTTGAGATGAAATGTCGTAAACAGCCAAATTAATGGGCAGAACTGCATTGATATTTTTTCCGATAATAGCTGCCCGATCTGATGAGAAGACAATTTTTTTGCCATCAGGAGCGTAATTTGGCGCATAATCCGAGTAAACATCATTTGTAATTTGTGTAACCTTTTTTGTATCCAAATTATAGGAAAACAGGTCGCTTTGTCCTTCAACCATACCAGAAAAAGCAATGTCTTTCCCGTTTGGCGACCAGGTTAAGTTGCCAAACTGTTGAACCTGATCCATTGCTGTTTGAGATATCGTATTACCATTTTCGACATCGATAATCATCATTTGATTTTTGCCATGACTAAAAATACTAAAAGCAAACTGCTTACTATCCGGCGACCAGGCGCCTGCAGATTCTATAAAATTGAAATCATCAATATGCCCGTTAGATATTTGGCTAGTTAATTTTCTGATAATTCGACCTGTTTTAGCATCGGCCAAAAATAAATCGATACCAAATAAATCCTTTTCAGACATAAACGCTAAATACTGACCATTAGGACTCAAGGCAGGCGCAACATTCATGTTCCCTGCATTCTTATTATCTATAATTTTTGTACCGGTTATTTTAATTTGCGAACTATCAGCTTTGAGCATGGGCTTATAATGTGCATCAATAGCATTTTTCCATAAGCCTGATAAGGTTTTGTCATCGAAGCCAAATGTGTACCTAATGGCATTTTCATATCCATATTTTGCGGTGTTTTTAAATAAGGGTACAATTGTGGTATCACCATACTGTGAGCCGATGTAGGTCCAAAAAGCCTGGCCGTAGCGATATGGGAAATATTTATTAGAATTGGTTAAATCTTTTAATGAAGGAATATCTCTGTTTAACATGGCATCCCGCATCCACATGGATGTAAATGCATCTTTTTTTCCGATGGATAAATACTCTGCCATTCCCTCAACCATCCAAAGGGGAGTATTTCCTACATTTTCTAAACTAATTGAATCTTTTTCAAGTAGAATATGATACTGAAAGGCGTGTACTAATTCGTGCCCTAAAACGTGGCGGGTTTGACTATTTAATTCCATCACCGGCATAATCACACGATTTTTCAGTGCTTCGGTAACGCCTCCTGTTCCTATACCAATTTCCCCCTGAAGCGCAGTAGTTTGCTGAAAATCTGGATGATTATTATATAAAATAATCGGATTTTTGGTCAGGAAAGTATCTCTGAAAACTTCCTGATGCATTTTATACCATGTTTCTGCGTCCTGAGAAAAGCGCTTCAACATGTTATCATTTTTTAAATAATAATATATTTCAAAGTGTGGAGTTTGTAAAACTTTAAAATCTAGTTTTTTATACCTCACTTTATTTTGCCCGAAATATTGCGAATGGGCACTATATGAGAATGCAAACAAAATTAAAATTGAAACATAAAGTTTAATTTGGGTAGCGCTTATTTTCATATATAGTATCTGGAGTTTAGTTGTCTTTCTTATCGTATTTTAAAAATAATGTAATGCTTCAAATTGTCATCAAGTATTTTGTGTGCCATGAATTATTCCGGGTACTAGTTCCCCCCATTTTCATTTTTCTTTTGTTCACGTTCTTCCTGTCGTTGTTTTCTTCTTAACTCACGTTCTTCCTTTTTGGTTAGCGGAACTGCTGGTGCAGATGGAGAGGGTGTAGTTTCAGGTTTTTTTTCTTCCTTTTTGGTCTCTTGTTCAGTGGTAGTAACAGGCTGCGCAACTTCTGCTTCAGGAACGTCAAATTCAGTCGAATCTACAGCTACACTGTCGGTTGATGTCGTATCACGAACATATTGTGGACTTGGACAGTTGTATGTTCTGGTAATTTCAACTGTTGCTTTAGGGAAAGGTCCGTAGGTATAACCAGAAGAAGGATCGAGGTAAACCTTCTCCATAAACTTTGCGAAAATTGGCAAGGCTGTTCTTGAGCCTTCACCTTGCTCGCCATTTTTAAAATGCGCTGTACGTTCATCGCAACCAACCCAAACACCTGTTACTAAATCTTTAGTTAAACCCATATACCATGCATCAACATAATCTGATGATGTGCCGGTTTTTCCACCAATTTGATTGTTCTTTTTAAACAAATTTGGCCATTCCCATAGCGCCTGCGAGGTGCCTCGGGGTTCTTCCATACCGCCACGGAACATGTAAGTCATTAACCATGCAATTTCTTCACTTAATACCCTTTTGCTTTTGGGCTTAAACTCTTCAATCAGGTTGTTATCTAAATCAGTAATCTTCTCTACCAAAATTGGATCTGTTTTAACCCCCTTGTTCATAAATGTTGCATAGGCTTTAACCATTTCATAAACGGTAACATCGTTAGAGCCTAAACTAACTGATGGAACCGATTCCAGGTGGCTATCAATACCGCATGCGTGGGCATATTTCACTACGTTATCCCAGCCTACCTTTTCGGTAACCTGCGCCGTAATGGTATTTACCGATCTCGCCATAGCCCAGCGCAAACTCATTTCCTGGTAAGTAACGCTGTAATCTGCATTTTTAGGCTCCCAATATTTGGTTTCACCCTTATCATCATATTTAATTTTTACAGGTTTATCGGTAAACTTATCGCAAGGGCTCATGCCTTGCTCAAGAGCTGTTAAGTATGCAAAAGGTTTAAAGGTGGAGCCGGCCTGGCGTTTGGCCTGATTGACGTGATCGTATTTAAAAAACTTATGATCTATACCACCTACCCAAACTTTAATTTTTCCACTTGCAGGCTCAATAGTCATCATACCAGTGTTTAAGATTTTGCCGTAATAACGAATAGAATCTAAAGTAGAAAACAGTGTATCACGATCGCCTTTATAAGTAAAGATTTGCATTTTCTTCTTTTTGTTGAAATAGGCGGTAATAGAATCCGGGCTGTTTGGAAACTTTTTTTGTAACAGGGCATAAACAGGCAAATTTTTCATCGCCCGATCAGGATAATCTACTTTGTTTTTTTCAGAATCATACCAGGGATCTTCATTTCCCCAAACGCTGTAAAACCGACGCTGGAGTGTTTTCATCTGCTCCGCAACAGCTTCTTCAGCATATTTTTGAAGTTTAGAATCGATAGTGGTATAAATTTTTAAACCATCCTCATTTAAATCATACCCATTATCAGTACACCATTTTTCCAGGTATTTGGATACGGCAGCCCTCAAATAAGAATCGCCATCACTGCCATCTTCCATTTTTCCCTCTTTAAGTTTAATGGGTTCTTTTACTAAAGAGGTTAAGCTGTCTTTGCTGAGGTATTTGTATTTGTTCATTTGACTTAATACCACATTTCTACGGGCCAATGCTTTTTCAGGGTTTTTAGTGGGGTTATAAAGCGATGTACCTTTTAACATCCCAACCAACATGGCAGCATCATTAGTGGTTAAATCTTTTGTTTCTTTATCGAAATAAATACGGGCTGCAGTTTTAATACCATAAGTGTTGTTTCCAAATGAAACTGTATTCAAATACATGGTGATAATGTCGTTTTTAGAATAATTCGATTCTAATTTTACCGCTGTTAACCATTCCTTAAGTTTAACAATAAGCGTTCTTACCAAAGGGATTTTAACCAGTAAACCCTGCGATTTATTATAACGGGTGCGGTATAAGTTTTTAGCTAACTGCTGAGTAATGGTACTGGCACCACCTTCTTTACCAAATCCGGCCACAGCACGGCCAACGGCCTGTACATCAATTCCCCAGTGTTTATAAAAGCGAACATCTTCCGTGGCTACCAGGGCATTAATAACACTGGGGGCAATCTCCTTAAAATTTACAGGCGTGCGGTTTTCTTTGAAGTAGCGGCCAATTAATTTCCCGTCAGAAGTATATAATTCCGAACCTACCCGAAGTGTAGGGGTTTGGATATCGCGGTAACTTGGAGAGTATCCAAATAACCATAAAAAGTTAAGCTGAAGTGCTGAAAAGAAAATTATTATCGAAAAAATAAAGATCGTAAAATAACGTAAGTACTTGTTTTTTATCTCTTTGAACATATTAAAAGTGATGATAATGGGGTAAATGCTGTGGCGTTAAATATAAAAAACTCTATATGCAAATTAACGTTTTTAATTTACTAAATTTTTAGCACTATATTTAAATGCTTCAATCGAAAAACAGCGGTAAATATGAAAAACGAATTTAGTGAACTAATTGTACGAGGGGACGATAAATTTTCTATCAAGGGAGTTAAAACAGATTATACTGGCGGATACAATAAAGAAAAAGCTAAAGATGCTCTAATCAATTCAAAAATTGAAATTAATCATCTTCAGGAAAAGCTCTACGCCTCAGCAACACATTCTATTTTAATTATTTTTCAGGCGATGGATGCTGCAGGAAAGGATAGTGCTATTGAACATGTAATGAGTGGACTTAACCCTCAGGGTTGCCAGGTTTTTAGTTTTAAAGTACCTACATCTGAGGAGTATAAGCATGATTTTTTATGGCGCCATATTAAGGCCTTGCCCGAACGCGGTCGAATTGGGATCCATAATCGTTCTCACTATGAAAATGTTTTGGTATGTAAAGTACACCCCGAATACATTGTTAGCGAGAATATTCCAGGTTTTGATGATGTTAAAAAAGTGAATAAAAGCTTCTGGAAGCAACGCTACGAAAGTATTCGCAATTTTGAAAATCACCTCACACAAAACGGAACAGTTGTATTAAAATTCTTTTTGAACGTGAGTAAAGACGAACAGAAAAAAAGATTTCTGGATAGGATAGAAGATCCGACAAAGAACTGGAAATTTTCGTCGGGAGATATTAAAGAACGTAACTTATGGGATGATTACATGAAAGCCTATGAAGATGCTATTAATGAAACCGCAACAAAAGATGCACCATGGCATATTATTCCTGCTGATAAAAAATGGTTTGCCAGATTAGCCATTAGCGAAATTATCGCTGACAAACTGAAAAACCTTGATCTTAAATTTCCGGTTTTGGATGAGGCTGAACAAAGTAAGTTGCTTGAAACTAAAATGGCATTAATGAATGGGTAATTATATTTTACTATTAGTTATATCATTTATATTTCATTTTAAATTTTGTTAAATCTGGCGATGGCTTTTTACGGTTCAATTCCAATTCATAAATAGTTCTGCCTAAATTTTTCATAAAAGGAAAGCATACTGTATCGTATTCATACTTATTGTCGTTAAAGATTCCATCTTCATTACTTTGAACAACAGCGGTCAAAAAATATTCGATACCATTTTTGAAATCTACGAAGTAAGAATTATCAATGATATAACCATAACTATCTCCATATTTATTAAAAATCCTGATGTTAGGGTCAAGTATTGCCGCTTTATCTCTTCCATAGTATAACATTTTGGCATATGTTGGCCAAAATTCATTTGTATTGTATCGCGGATAATTGCTTTCAGCAGGATACATACTCATATACTTGTAAATCAACTGGTAATCTGCAGGATTTAACTTAAACCTTTCCTTTGTAGCAAAAGCTTCAGGAAACATCAGCTTTTGCATTAAATGCTGTTGATCATCGATAGCAAAAGCATTCTTATTAGCTAAACTAAAAGGTCTGTTTACCAGTTTATCTGCACTATCTAAATAACCTTTCCCCATTAATAAATTAGTTAATTTTAATTCATATTCCTTTGGATCGTACTGTGATTTTTGCTCATAAACCAATTGACCATTATTATAAAAATAAATTGGGTTAGTATGTTTAGAAGATTCTCCTGCATCGCCTATGGCTAACCTGTTTAAAATCCTGCTATTTATAAAACCATATTTTTTTAGTTTTTCATTAATCTCTGCACGGCCGATAAACTCGAACAGCCTGTTGAAAGCATCATTATCGCTGGTAAGCAAAATCTTTTTAATATAATGCTCAATTGTTGGGAGACCATTTTCGGCACTACTATCCAGGTGAACTTTCGATTGTCCGCGAAAAGCGCTATCAGTTATCATTGTGCTCTTGGCATTTAAACCGGTATTTTTTAAACGATTCACTTTCTCCAACGCGAAAATTACTGCAGCGAGTTTAATTGTACTGGCCGGATAGAAATAGTGATGAGGGTCTAAATTATAGCTGTAACTTTTAAAAACAGGCTTGTTTTCCACATTCCGGGTAATTTGAGTGTATAAAATCTGAACTTCGTTTTTGTTTGGATGATTGAGTATATCATTGAAAAATTGTGGTTTCGATTCCATTAGCGATTTTAAAAAAGTAGTATCAACTTTTTGTGCCATTGTAATAATGCTATTGAATATTAATATGATCAGAAATAAAGCTCTCATAAGATATGTTTTGAAATTTAAAGTTAAACTTTTCAATCAAAAGCCTGGTTTCCAATCATTCATTTTACAGCTAGTTTTTATTTATTAGCTTTGCGCCGCTTTTGGTTTCTGTATAGCTACAGAATTAAAAGGGAATTTGGTGTAAATCCAAAACTGTCCCGCAGCTGTAAGCTCCGTAAATGATTTTTATTTCTATGCCACTTTTCTGTATTAAACAGGATGGGAAGGCTAAAAATCAGGAGTAAGTCAGAAGACCTGCCAATAGACTATAATTTCATAGCTTTCGAGGATTGAAGCATGGATTGAAATATTGGTTTTCCAGTATTTTCATTTCCTGTTTTGTGCGTTGGCTATAAGCAAATAAACAATCAAATGAACAAAAAAAACTTTTTAATTGCGGCTGGTTTGGTCTTGACGCAACTAGCCATTAGTAAAACTGCTATGGCTCAAGACACCTTAAAACTTAAAGATGTGGTAATTTCTGCTACCAAAAACGATCAGAAACAATCACAAACAGGAAAGGTCGTGAGCATCATAAGTCGCGAGACTTTAGAACGTAGTCATGGAAAATCTCTTCCTGAGTTGATCAGCGAACAAGCAGGAATAATTGTGGCAGGTGCTGGTGGTAATCCGGGTGCAAATAAATCTTTGTTCTTCAGGGGAGCTGCAAGTGCCTATGCTGTTATCTTAATTGATGGCATTGTTCAAAATGATCCTTCCGGGAATGGTGGTGCTTTTGATCTTCGCCTTTTGGCTATTGATCAAATCGATCATGTCGAAATTTTAAGGGGAGGTCAATCGACTATTTATGGTTCTGATGCTGTAGCTGGTGTAATTAATATCATCACCAGAAAAGGCGGACCAAAAGGAAATACAATTTATGGGGTAGCCAGTGCGGGAAGTTTTGAAACTTATAAAGGTACAATTGGCCTGAATGGAGCGGTTGATGCCTTTACCTATAACGTCAACTATACTCACCAGAAAACAGATGGTATTTCTGAAGCGCAAAATCCGGTAGGAGATAATACTGTATTTGATAAAGATGGTTTTAAAACCGATGGTGTAAATGCGAATTTTGGGATCAAACTTGACTCACATTTTTCAATTAATCCTTTTGTGCGTTATTATGAAGGCAATTACAAAATAGATGAAGGTGCTTTTGCAGATGGCCTTCCTGAAAACAGGTCGCTATTGAAAAATTTTAACGCTGGTGTAAATACGCAATATGAGTTTGCTACGGGTAAAATTAATTTAAACTACAGCTATCAAACCAATTCAAATAATACACTTGGTAGTTATGCAGGCTTTCCTTACGAAAGTATAGGCTCGGGCAGAATTAGTCTGCTGGATTTATTTTATAACCAAAAAATAGGCAATAAGCTTGATTTATTAGTTGGGCTTGATAATAGGGTAATGAAATTATCATCTGGTAATAATAAACCTGAAACAAATATATTCGCAGCTTATGGTTCTTTATTTCTCCATGATTTGAGTGTATTTAATTTAGAAGTTGGCGGTCGTTATAATAAACATGAGCAATATGGCGAAAACTATACTTACAGCATTACGCCAAGTATTCAGGTATTTAAAGAACTGAAATTATTCGGAACAGTTTCTACTGCATTTAAAATTCCAACTTTAAGTATGTTATTTGGTCAGTATGGTGCAAATCTTAATTTAAAGCCAGAGAAATCACAGAATTATGAAGCAGGCTTCAATTTGAATTTCGGTGATGATAAATTCACCTTTAGAGGAGCAGCCTTTAGCAGGGATCTAAAAGATGCTATTATCTACGGTGGAAATGGATATATCAATCAGGAAAGTCAAAAAATCAGAGGTTTTGAAATTGAACCGGCTGTAAACATTTGGAAACTGAATATTAATGGTTATTATGCTTTTACTGATGGTAATGAATTTAACAGTATTAACAGCAAAGTTGAAGATTTTTTATTCAGAAGGCCTAAACATACTTTTGGTATCACAACAGGTATCCAGGCAACAAAAAACCTATACGTGAATGCTAACTTCAGGTATTTTGGTATGCGCAACGATGGAAATTTTGACACTTATAAAGTAGAAAATTTACCGGCTTATAAATTGTTAAGTGCTTATGCGGAGTATAGTTTATTTAAAAAACGCCTAAAAGTGTTTTTTGATGCTAAAAACATTCTGGATGAAAAATACAACGAGATCATAGGTTATAATACTATGGGTTTCAATTTTAATACAGGCATGAGTTTTAATATCCGCTAATAAAAATTTAACTTTGTATTAAACTTAATAAGCAATTAATAATGTCAAAATTAATATTAAATCCGCGTAACCTCATCTTGTTATTGATGATCTTAGTCACTACCTTACTTCGGTTGCTGGTTACTTTCAATGGTGATGCTTTGCAATTTGCAAACTTTAGTTCGATAGGCGCTGTTGCATTGTTTGGTGGTGCTTATTTCAAGAATGATGCAAAGGCTTTTGCTTTTCCGCTATTAAGCTTATTACTAAGTGATTTTATTTTGGCTACAACTATTTATAGTCAATACAGTACCGGTTTTTTATATGAAGGTTGGTATTGGACCTATATAGCATTTGCTTTGATGGTTTTAGTAGGAAGAGTTTTACTAAAAAAGATCAGTGTAGCATCACTTCTTGCATCCACATTAACTATCGTGTTTATTCACTGGATTGTAACCGACTTTGGAATATGGTTTCATAATCCTGCTTTTACTCAGGATATTACAGGTTTTTGGTTATGTCTGGAAAAGGCTATTCCTTTCGAAATTAATTTTCTGAAAGGAACCTTAATTTATGGAACTGTTCTTTTTGGCGCATTCGAATTATTAAAAACTAAATACCCGGCACTAAAACTACAAGCACAAACGGTTTAATCATTTATATGAAATAAGAAAATCCTCTTTTGAATACCACTTTCAAAAGGGGATTTTTTTTAGTTCTTATTTTGAATTATTATGCTTAATAACCTTTAAACTCTATAAGGAATGAAGATAGTTATTTTAACAGGCGCTGGAATTAGTGCTGAAAGCGGACTGAAAACATTTCGGGATTCAGATGGATTGTGGGAAGGTTATAGTATTTATGATGTTGCAACGCCTGAAGCCTGGGAAAGAAACCCAGCCATGGTACAGGAATTTTATAACGAGCGCAGGCGACAAGTACTTGCCGCCAAGCCAAATGATGCACACAAATTATTAGTTAAACTTGAAAGTAAATTTGAGGTTTGCATCATCACTCAGAATATTGACGATTTGCATGAAAGAGCTGGGTCTAAAAAAGTGTTACATCTTCATGGCGTAATTACAAAATCGCAATCTGATATCAACCCAAATTTAATATATGATATTGTTGGCTCTGAATTAAATATGGGAGAAACCTGCAATTTAGGCGCCCAGCTGAGGCCACATGTTGTGTGGTTTGGCGAATCGGTACCGATGATAGAAAAAGCAGCTAAAATATGTAAACAAGCCGATGCGTTTGTTTTAATAGGCACTTCCTTAGCCGTTTATCCTGCGGCAGGGTTAATAGATTTTGTTCCGGCAGAAGCGATTAAATACATTATCGATCCGCATACTCCAGATGTTAAAAGATATAAGAATGTGATAACTATACAACAGAATGCTGTTGCAGGTATGAAGCAATTAAGTGATATTTTAATAAATGGAAATTAAAAAGCAATGTATTTTTAATTGGAGCGGGGGCAAAGACAGTACATTGGCCTTACATTATGCCCTTCAAGACCCCACATTAGAAATTAAATACTTAGTAACATCAGTTAATAGTGAATACAACCGTATTTCTATGCATGGCGTTCGAGAAACGCTCCTGATAGCTCAGGCTCTGAGTATCGGCATCCCGCTATATCAAATACGCCTAGGCGAAATGCCTGATATGGAAACTTATGATCAGATCATGCGCAGTCATTTATTGAAATTCAAGTCAGAGGGAATAACACATTCCATATTTGGCGATATTTTTCTGGAAGATTTGAGAAGCTACAGAGAAAAAAAATTAGATGAGGTAGGAATGAAAGCAATTTTCCCACTTTGGAAAAAAAATACAAGCCAACTGATAATTGATTTTTTGGACCTGAATTATAAAACCATTATTGTTTGTACACAAGAAAAATTAGAACCATTTTGTGGACAGTTAATGACCAAAGAATTGATTTTGGCATTGCCGCAAGATATTGATCCATGTGGAGAAAATGGAGAATTTCATACGTTTGCTTACGAAGGTCCGATATTTAAAGATAAAATAAATTATAAAATAGGAGAGAAGGTTTATCGTACTTATAACAACCCAAAAACAACTTCTAATGATGATGTATGCAGTTTTGCGGAACCAGTATCAATAGGATTCTGGTATTCAGATTTAATAAAAATTTAATTAAACAAAACATTTTGGCATCATTTTTTCTTTAATACCTGTAATTAACTTAAATACACATTCTAATGAAACCTGTTTTATGAGGTTAGAGCATAAAACTAGATTCATAATAAAACAAAAAGTTATGAAAAAGATATTTGTAGTAATCGCATTGAGTTCAGTAATGTTCGCTTGTAATAATAAAGCTAAAGAGGAAGCAGCTTTAAAACAACAAGAGACTGATAAGCAATTAGCAATCAAAGCTGTTAAAGATAGCATGAGATTAGATAGCTTTAAAAGAGCAGAGACTGCAAAAGTTGAGGCTGAAAAAGAAGCTAAACATCAGGAAGAGTTAGCTGCAGCAAGACGTGCAGGTGCAGCATCTTCTAAGTCATCCAGATCTACCAGATCTTATGCGTCAAGTTCAGGTGGAAGCAGTTCCAGTTCTTACGGTGGTACACAACCTACAGCCAAGAAAAAAGGCTGGAGTGATGGTGCAAAAGGTGCCGTAATTGGTGGTGCAGCTGGTGCAGTTGGTGGTGCATTAATTGATAAGAAAAAAGGTAGAGGTGCAATTATTGGTGGTTTAGTTGGTGCTGGTGGTGGTTACCTGATTGGTAGAGGAGAGGATAAAAAATCTGGTAGAGTTCAGTAATATATAATCATATTCAAAAAAGCGACTATTAACATAGTCGCTTTTTTTGTGCGCAATAATTTTATTTTATATTTAAGAAAAAATAAATCATGTCTGAATCAGCAAAAAAAGGCCAGATACAACATTTTGTAATGTTCTGGCTAAAACCACAGTTAACTCAAGCAGAGATAGCAGATTTCAAGAACTTTTTTGAAGCGCTAAGACCTATAAAATTAATTAAAAGTTTAAATTATGGTATGGCAGCTGATACGCCAACTCGTCCGGTAACAGATAATTCATTTACTTATTCGCTAACCATTACTTTTTCAAATATAGAAGACCACAATGCTTATCAGGAAGATAAAATTCATTTGGCAGCGATAGAGAAATTTTCACAAAACTGGTATAGGGTGGTAGTGCATGATACGATTTTATCTTAAATTTCGGATCCATTATGATACACACATAATCTAATTTATGACACTCATAATTCCGTGCTTTATCTCGCTGTGAAGCGCCTATATGATTTAATTACTAAACATTATGTTATATCGATAATGCCATCGCTTACTATTAATTTGGTATATATGCGTAAGAAAATATTATTTTGTTAATAAATATAAGTGTTAATCAATCAATGAGTTACAATATTTATCTGAATTGATTTTTAAGATAATATTGCATTTAGGAATCTATATTGTTTAATTTAGCCAAATAAAATTTTAAAGCAGCTAATATGATGCTGTTAATCAGCATCTTAAATAAGATTGATTAACTAAAATTGATGTCTTTTATATGCTGCTGTAAAATCAGTGCGCATCATTTTAAATTTTTCTATTACGGTGTTTATAAATTCTTCGTCAAGTATTTCGAAGACATCATTAACACCCCCTCCACTCAAGTCCAGTTCAGCAAGTTTGTAATTTTGCTCAAAAGTACCTTGTTCAAATTTCACAATGTATTTCTGATTCATTGAAAATATACTAATCTTACATTCAGGGTGGGGTAGCTCTGCAATAACTCTCATCTATTTTAACTTTATTAAAGATTTGAAAAGGAAACGCCGTTCAGCGTTCCAAAGGTTTTTATAATTTTGAATCTGGCAAAAAGTTCTTCGCTATACCATTGACGTTCTCTGGTCATTTTAATTACATCTGCGTGATCAAATGACTTATAGGCATAAGCTTTCATAGCAGCAGCATTTTCCCAAATAGAAAATGTAGCCTGGTCAAAAAACGGATTTTCACCCATTCCAGCTGATAGGATATAACCGTCTGCTTCTCGCATAGCAATTGCCGCTCTTTTAATATTTCGTCTAAATTCTTTTACTTTCTTAAATTTTATGGCTGCTCTGGTAATCACAGCAATCCGCTCATCCGAACTACTTAAATTTTTATCGGCAATGAAAGGCTGTGTTTTTGACCATAAGCCATGTGATGACATTGGTTTAAGTAATATGGTAAATTCTTCCGATCCGAAAAAACGAAACCATTTCATCGGGATTGATTCCTTGTAGAATTTATCACAGTCCAGTTCCGAATCCCAGGTTGTTAAAATAGCCCAATGCTTAAAATCCGGCCCTAAATCTACCTGTGCATTTTTCCCGCTTCCCATTAGCTTCCAAAACTTGCATTTGCTGTTTAACCATAAGGGCAATCGTAAAATTGCCATTCCTAAAAACGCGAATGGTATATTTAAGCGGTTAAATTTTGTGATGGTCAATAAAACAAACATGATAGATAGATTTTGTCAAAACTAATGAATTAATAATTGTGTTATCATTCAAATTTTTGTCATTATCATTCGCTTGCCTTAAAATGAACAAAATCATCTTTAACTTTGAAAATGGCTGAAGACTTAATCATAGATAGAACTGTTGCTAAAGAAGCACAATATAAAACGCTTTTACCACAAATTGAAGCTTTACTGACTGGTGAAGAAGATTTTGTAGCGAACATGGCTAATACTGCTGCTGCATTAAAAGAGCAGTTTAATTGGTTTTGGGTTGGCTTCTATTTAGTTAAAAATGAAGAACTGGTACTCGGTCCGTTTCAGGGACCGGTAGCTTGTACCCGAATTGGAAAAGGAAAAGGTGTTTGTGGATCTTCCTGGACGCTAAATAAAGTGTTGGTAGTGCCTGATGTGGAAGAATTTCCAGGGCACATTGCTTGCGCCTCTGCATCTAAATCAGAAATAGTTTTGCCGCTAGTTAAAAACGGTAATGTGATTGGCGTTCTAGATGTGGATAGTGAATATCTTAATCATTTTGATGAAATAGATAGTGTTTATTTACAGCAGATTATATCTATTCTTTTAAACTAATAATGAAACTAAACCATTCATATTATTTAAATGAAGATCCGGTCGATCTTGCTCGGGACTTACTGGGCAAAGTGCTGTTTACTAATATTAATGGCGATGTTTCGGCAGGTGTTATCGTTGAAACCGAAGCTTACTTTGGTGTTAAAGACAAAGCTTCGCATGCATACGGTGGGCGCAGAACGAGCAGAACTGAAACTATGTATGCTGGTGGAGGAATTGCCTATGTTTATTTGTGCTATGGCATGCATCACCTTTTCAATGTGGTAAGTGGGAAACCTGATGATCCGCATGCAGTACTCATTAGGGCAATCGAACCCCTTGTTGGTATAGAACTTATAGAATCCAGAAGAAACATGCCGATCGCTAAGGCTGCAATTTCTTCCGGCCCCGGTTCTGCGGCAAAGGCTTTGGGTATCGATCGGTCTTTTAATGCGAAGGATTTATCAGGTAATGAGATTTGGATTGAAGATCATCAGATTCATTATCAAAAAGAGGAACTGGTTTCTGCACCTCGGGTAGGCATTGCCTATGCACAGGAGCATGCCTTATTGCCCTGGCGTTTTTTTGTTAAAGGAAATAAATATGTAAGTAAGCCCAACAAGCTTTAAAAATTACAAACATTTCCGGTATTGATCTGTTTGTTCATTCAAACCCTATATCATGAAAAACGAAAAAAATATATCAATACTAAAAGAGATGGCCGAGAGTGTACGTACCTGTATGTTTACCACATTTTCAACTCATAATGAATTAGGAAGTAGGCCAATGGGTACTGCTAAAATTGAAGATGATGGTAGTATTTGGTTTTACACTAACGAATATTCTCTAAAATCGAAGGAAATTTCAAAAGAAAATAATGTTTTACTGGCTTACAGTGATCCATCCAATAATACTTATCTCACTGTTAAAGGTAAGGCAGAATTAGTGGATGATAAGGTTAGAAAAGAATCTTATTTTTCACCCTTTGTAAAAGCCTGGTTTCCTGATGGCGTTGAAGACCCAAGATTAATCTTAATTAAGGTAACACCAGATGAAGCGGAGTATTGGGATGCTTCATCTTCTAAAATAGTGGTTCTTTTTAAAGTACTAAAAGCTGCTATCACCGGGAATACGCCAGATTTAGGTGAGCATGATACGATAAAATTTTAGAAAGAGCAAAAACCTTTTATAAGCAGGATTGGAAACAATACCTGCTTTTTTTGTAATATTGACATAATGAAATTTGAAAATAGTTTATCCTTTGCAGAAGGACTCGATCAAGCAGATGAGCTCAAGGGTTTTAGAATACAATTTCTGTTCCCAAACCGAGAAGGGAAAGAGTTTATATACTTGTGTGGTAATTCATTAGGGTTACAACCTAAAGTTGCACGTGATGTATTGGGTAAGCAGTTGGATAACTGGTCAAACCTGGCTGTTGAGGGTTGGTTTGAAGGAGAAGAACCCTGGATATTTTATCATAGGGAACTAAAAAATTTGATGGCACCAATTGTTGGTGCATTACCCCAGGAGGTTTGTCCCATGAATACGCTTACGGTTAATTTACACCTCCTGATGGTAAGTTTTTATCAGCCGAAAGAGAAAAAATTTAAAATTATTATGGAAGGTGGTGCATTTCCATCAGATCAATACGCAATAGAAAGCCAGGTGAAATTTCATGGTTATGACCCTGAACTCGCGATTATCGAGGTTTTTCCCAGAGATGGTGAAGCTACTTTGCGTACGGAAGATATTGTTGCACAGATAGAAAAAAATGGTGATGAAATTGCGCTGGTTTTGTTTGGTGGTATTAACTACTATACAGGGCAGTGGTACGATATGAAAACCATAACAAAAGCAGGACATAGCATTGGTGCAATTGTAGGTTGGGATTTAGCACATGCGGCTGGCAATGTGCCTGTAAGATTGCATGAATGGGATGTAGATTTCGCTTGTTGGTGTTCTTATAAATACCAAAATGCTGGACCAGGTGGCATCAGCGGTATTTTTGTAAATGAAAAGCATTTTAGTAATCAGGATTTAAACCGATTTGCCGGATGGTGGGGTTATCAGGAAAGTAAGCGTTTTAAAATGGAAAAAGGCTTTATTCCTGAATCAGGTGCTGATGGTTGGCAGGTTAGTTGTACGCAAGTCATGCCGATGTCTTTATATCATGCGTCATTACAAATTTTTAAAGAAGCAGGCTATTTGGAAGCTTTAAGAACTAAAAGTATTAATTTAACTGGATATTTAGAATTTGTTATAAATGAAGTAAATAAAGATTTAGGTTTTCACCAATATAAAATTATTACACCAAATAATCCCGAAGAAAGAGGTGCACAGTTATCTATTATTGCTGCTGAAAAAGGAAAGGCTATTTTTGATGGTTTAGTGCAAAATCACATCCTTGGAGATTGGCGGGAGCCAAATGTAATTCGAATGAGCCCAATCCCGCTTTACAATTCTTTTATCGATGTATACAAAACAGGCGAAGTGCTTTTGAAAATCTCAAAAAACATACTCAAAATTAACTAATAACAAATGGTCAATTATAATCCTAAAGACTGGTTTACATTCATCTTTCGTATTCATAAGGGTGATACATTCAGGAAGTTATGGCCTTTGATGGTTAGTATATCCATATTTTCAGCGCTAGTTGCTTTTTTAGAACTAAATGTATTTAAGCTTTCTAAAAGTGATTATGTGAGCAATATTGGAATGATGCATAGCCTGTTAGGTTTTGTGATTTCAATGCTTTTGGTTTTTAGAACCAATACTTCTTATGACCGTTGGTGGGATGGAAGAAAGCTTCTGGGTGGGCTAACCAATGTAAGTCGGAATTTTGCAATGAAGATTAACGCTTTAAACCTACCTAAGGAAGACGTCAAATTTTTTGAATATGGCATACCTAAGTATGCTTTTGCTTTGAAAGAACATCTTCGTGAGAAAAAATACTTCGGAAAAAATAGTTTTTTAATTGAAGTGAAAGAAAGTAAGCACATTCCAAATCAAATTGCCAGCAGCATGATTTCCCGATTGTATCAGCTTACTTCTAACGGTTTAATCTCGCAAGAGCAATTGATTACGCTTACGCAAGATGTTAATCAGTTTACGGATATATGTGGTGGCTGTGAAAGAATCAAGAACACGCCGATTCCATTTTCCTATAATGTGTTTATTAAAAAATTTATTTTTGTATATGTACTTACCATTCCCATTGGCTGGGTATTTAGCTTAGGGTACTACTTAGTGCTTATTGTCCCGTTTATTTTGTATGTATTGGCAAGTTTAGAATTAATTGCCGAAGAGATTGAAGATCCTTTTGGTTATGATGCTAACGACTTGCCGGTTGATCAGATTTGCAATAATATAGAAAAACATGTTGAAGAAATTTTGGGCGAATGATTAAAATTGCCTGGCATCCCTCGTATGCTCATCCTTTGCCGGAAGGGCATCGTTTTCCGATGTTAAAGTATGAGTTAATTCCTGAGCAGCTGCTTCATGAAGGTACAATATGTGAAGAAAATTTGTTTAGTCCGCATTTGGTTGCTGAAGAAAATATTCTACTTACTCACGATCAGTTTTACTGGATTCAATTAAGAGATCTTACCTTGTCTGCGAAAGATCAGCGAAGAATAGGATTTCCGCTGAATGCTGAATTACTGGAACGTGAAATGAGAATTTGTCAGGGAACTATTGATGGTGCATTGTTTGCTATAAAACATGGTATTGCCTTCAACGTGGCTGGAGGTACACATCATTCGGGAAGTAAATGGGGTGAGGGCTTTTGCTTATTGAATGATCAGGCTATCGCTGCTAATTATCTTCTAAATAAAAATAAAGCAAAAAGCATCTTAATTATTGATTTGGATGTACATCAAGGTAATGGAACTGCAGAAATTTTCCATCAGCAGAATAAAGTGTTTACCTTTTCTATGCATGGCGATAAAAATTTTCCTTTCAGAAAAGAAGTATCAGATTTGGATATTCCATTAGATGATTCAACCAGTGACGAGCAGTATCTTACTTTACTGGAAAAAAATCTAAATCACGTCTTTGATAAATCTAAACCTGACTTCGTGTTCTTTTTATCTGGAGTTGATGTTTTAATAACTGATAAACTTGGTAAATTATCACTCACCAAAGAAGGATGTAAAGAAAGAGATCGCATGGTTTTAGAAGCTTGTAGAGCCAGGAATTTGCCGCTCCAAGTTAGTATGGGTGGCGGTTATTCTCCGCAGATAAAAGATATCGTAGATGCACATTGTAATACCTATCGCTTAGCTTTTGATTTATTTAGTTGAATCAATATCCTTATCTTCGCCGCATGTTGGAGATTATTTACGAGGATGAACATTTAATTGCAATCAATAAGCCTCATGGTTTACTGGTTCACCAGTCCTCAATAGCCCGTGATGCTACTGAGTTTGCTTTGCAGATGCTGAGAGATCAGGTTGGTAAACATGTTAGCCCTGTACATAGGCTGGATAGAAAGACCAGCGGAATCTTACTCTTTGCTTTCGATAAAGAATCTGAAATAGCAATGCATCAGCAATTTATGAATGCGGAAACCGATAAAAAGTACCTCGCCATGCTACGTGGTTTTTCTCCTGAAACGATGGATATTGATTATCCTTTAGCTAAAGAAAATGGTACCATGCAAGATGCATTTACATCATTTAAAACGCTGCAAAAAGCGGAGGTTGATGTTGCCTTCGGCAAACACGCCACCTCCCGATATTCATTGGTAGAGGCAACTCCCAAAACGGGCAGAATGCATCAGTTAAGAAGGCATTTTAGCCACATCCTTCATCCCATTATTGGCGACAGAACACATGGATGTAATAAGCAGAATAAGTTTTTTCTGGAGCAATGGAATATGACCACCATGCTTTTACACGCTTCAGAATTGAGCTTTATCCATCCTAAAACCTCAGTTCGCATTCACCTTAAAGCTGATTTACACGATGAGTTTAAGAGGGTAATGCATATTATGAAAATGACACTCTAGCACAATTTTTATTCTAAAAATCTGTTATCAATCATCTATGAATAAATACTTACGTTTAGCTTTTCCAGTTTTAGCGCTCTTTGCGAGCAGTTGTTCTTCCGTTTATATGCCGAATGTACCCAATACGCCAATGCTAAGTAAGCAAGGAGAATTTAGTGGCGGCGGCCATATTTCTTTAAAAGGTAATGCCAGCATTAATGGTGCTTATGCTGTAACTGATCATATCGGGGTGCTATTTAGTGGTTCAACCATGAATAATGAACGTAGATCGAAAGATTTCGGACATAAATTAATTGAAATTGGTGGCGGATACTATGATACTTTTGGCCCCGATAATAACCGTATTATTGAAATATATGGCGGTGTTGGAAAAGGTTGGAGCGATATTACGTACCGTGATTATAAAAATGATGTTTTGGTAAGCAGCGAGCTACAGGAAGTGGATTATCGTAAAGCTTTTCTACAAGTTAATTACAGTTCAAAGAAGAAAAATAATTTTCACTTATTTGGAAAGAATTTCCCGATAAACTATGGTACAGCCTTAAGAATCAGTCATGTTAAAATGGATAGATTCTTTTTAAACGGGGTGGTACAGCCCAAGGAAGATAATATTTTTTTCGAACCTATTTTTTTTACCAGAATGGCTTTGAGTAAGATTATCCAACTTCAATATACTACGAGTAGTAATATCGGATTAAAAAATAGGGATTATATGAGTGCTGGCAATTCTATATTTACGATAGGGGTTGTGGTAAATGTTGGTGGAAAGTAAATTAAAGTATGCATTAGCCAAGCTAAATAAGTTGCTTAGTTTTACTTTGAAAGCGTATAAATAATAAAATTGAAGCGGTTAATAATCCAAAAGTTAGGCCATACCAAATTCCATAAACGCCCATATCAAAAGTAAAACCTAATAAATAACCTATCGGGATACCAACTACCCAATAGGCTAAAAAGGTTATCACCGTAGGTATATTTACATCACCAATTCCACGAAGTACACCTAACCCAACCACTTGAGTTCCGTCAAAAAGCTGGAAAAAACCCGCGATGATGAGTAATTGGGCAGCGATATTAATTACTCCTAAATCATTGGTATAAATAAATGGCAATAGATGATTGGCTAAAACGAAAATAATAGCTGTACAACTCATAAATAATAAAATGACATGGTAGCTGGCAATAGCCGATTTACGTAAATCTTCAAAATGGTGTTGACCAAAATTATTTCCTGTTTTGATTGTTGCTGCTGAAGCAATCCCGCTGGCAATCATATATGTCATAGCAGCTAAACTAATACCGATTTGATGCGCCGCTTGTTCTGTTGCGCCGATAGTTCCGATTAAAACGGCTGCACCACTAAATGCACTAATTTCAAAAGAATATTGCATGGCCACCGGAGCACCTATTTTAATGATCTTTAAAGTTCTAACCTTATCCATGAAAGTCGCTTTAAAGTTAATGAGGTATTTTTTAAAGTGCTTTGATTTTAAAACGTAAATGGTCATGGCTGTAGCCATCAACAACCGATCGATAAGCGTACTTAAACCTACGCCGCTTACGCCCATTGATTTAATACCAAACATCCCTTTTACAAAAATGATCCCAAGTATAATATTGATCGCATTTCCCCAGATGGATACAAACATAGCCTGTTTAGTGAATCCCAATCCTTCTGCAAATTGTTTAAAGGTTTGAAAAATCAATAAAGGGATGATGGATATAGAAAGAAGCCCTAAATAAGGTTTTGCATAGGCTACAACAGCAGGAGTCTGATCGAGATGATCAATGGCTAATAGCACACCAAAATGTACTATTATGTAAAGCATTATGCCAATAAGAATATTTATAATTAAACTATTTGAGAGCAATTTGCCACACTCTTCATAATTCTGTTTTCCGTTTTCCTGAGCAATTAATGGCGTTAAACCATAAGAGATGCCTAAACCAATGACCATTACCAGAATAAAAATACTGTTTACTAAAGACACAGCTGCCAATTGCGTGGTATCAGTAAAATGGCCAACAATAATACTATCAGCCATATGCACCAAAGTATGACCTACCTGAGAGCCAACAATAGGAAGTGCCAACTGTAAATTTTCTTTATAATAAGGCTTGTATTTGTTGTAGATTTTAGAAAACATAAGAGCGTAAAGGTCGGGTTTTCCATATTAAAACTGATGATTTTTCAAAAGTTAATCACATCACAATGCAATAGTTTAAATTGGAAGCAGCTGGAATGAAATTATTTAATGGCCGTAAAATACTCTTCTTTTTCGCTGGTGTGCACTTGTATAACATGAGTTAATATGAGATTAACCAATATTTTTTGTGCCTTTTTAAAAGAGGAGCGAAGGAGTTTGCTAAACTCTTTAAGTGTAATTTTCTCATTCTGATCTAAATATTGAAGTAACTTTTTTTCACTATCGGAATAGGAAATCAAAACACCAGCATCTTTATTATCATTTTTTAGCACATCAATAATAATTCTACTTGCTAGAACACTCTTGTCCTGAATGCGAATATACGCCCACCATTTCTTCTGATCATCCAATGCGTAGTGAGGCTTTAGGTCGCTTTCTGGAATATTAACCACCAATACGAGTTTGTCATCAACATAAATTTCGTCAAATGAAGGCTCTATAGCGGGTTTACAAAACTGATGTGCCGCGGTTAGGATCATATATCTTTCCTCTTCTTCAGATTTAACACCTTTAATCCTGCCATCATCGGCTACGCCAATTAACAGTTGGCCACCTTTATTATTAGCAAAAGCAACCAAACTTTTGGCTATTTTCTCTGTACTGGTAATCGTCTTCTTAAAATCGAGTGTAACACCCTCACCTTGCAAAATTAAAGCTTTAATACTTGGCATAAATCGTTTAATAAGCAACCCGGGGTTCTTCGCCCTGGTGCAGGTTTCGGATATAAACTTCATTCATAACAGTGGCGCAAACCTCATTCCTTTTATTGGTAATCGACATTGGATAGGCCTTAACAAACTTTCCAACTGTTTTTAACGCTTCCTCTGCTTCGGCTATCATCTCATCGGTAAGGATAATGGTAAAATATAGGTTAGAACGACCCGGTTTTAAATATTGTATAGACGCACTTTTTAACCAGACTCTAACTTTGAAACCTCTTCGCTGCATCAACTGATCATATAACAAAGCATAGAAAGGATCAGTCGCTGCGTAAATTGTTCCGCCAAAAATAGAACCATTATAATTTTTATTTAGAAAACTTTTGCTAACCTTCACGGTACAGCTTCTAAAGTCGTTTTCAAATTTCTTAACCCAAATGCGCTGAAAAAATAAAGGTGGATAGAAGCGCATTACCCATTTCAGCGTATTCTGAGATAGTATCATATTCACTAATATCAGAAAGATTTGCCACCTTTTAATATTATTTTAAAAATTGATCCATATAGGATAATTTGGTTACAAAAATCATTTCGTTATTCAATAGGATAAATGTGAAATCATAAACATCTTTTAAAAAAATAAAACCAAATTATTATAAGGTTGTTGTGGATATAGAAAACAATTAAACCTATGAAAAAAATAATCTTAAGTCTTGCTTTTGCCGGAACAATAATGATTGCCGCATCAGCATGCAATTCATCTAAAAACATGGCTGATTCTTCAGACAGTACTACGATGGATTCTACAGCATCCCCAATGGATACAACAAACACCACTACACCACCTGACACATCTAAAACGATGCCGCCAGATACAACTAAAACACCTCCGATGTAAATTGAATATAGCCACTCCAAATTTGAGAGTGGCTTTTTTACGTTCGCTATTTTTTTTATTTGAGCTTATTTGTACTTTCAGCAAATAAACCAAATATTTCAAATGAGTACAGAATCAAAAGCCAACAACCGTAACGTCATTTTCCTGGTCATTGTAGCCGCACTTGGTTATTTTGTCGATATATATGACCTGGTTTTATTTTCAGTTGTACGCGTTCAAAGTCTCACCGAAATTGGTGTTTCTCAGAAAGATATGCAATCAGATGGGTTTTTGATTATCAATTCCCAAATGTTTGGTTTGCTACTTGGCGGCATTCTGTGGGGGATTTTGGGCGATAAGCTTGGTAGAATAAAAGTGCTTTTCGGGTCTATTTTATTATACTCGCTAGCCAATATTGCCAATGGCTTTGTATACTCTGTAAACAGTTATGCCCTTATTCGGTTTATTGCTGGTATAGGCCTTGCAGGCGAGCTTGGAGCGGGAATTACCCTCGTAGCAGAAACAATGGACAAAGAGAAACGTGGGTATGGAACCATGATTGTAGGTGCAATTGGCTTGCTTGGTGCTGCAGTAGCCGCTACAGTTGCGGCAAACTACACCTGGCAAACTTCATACTTTGTTGGCGGAGGGATGGGATTATTATTATTACTACTTCGTGTTGGAACCTTTGAATCTGGGATGTTTAAACACGCGGCTGACACCAACGTTTCAAAAGGAAATATTTTCATGTTGTTTAACAACAAAAAACGCTTTTTAAAATATCTTTATTGTATTTTAATTGGTATACCGCTGTGGTTTGTAGTAGGGATATTAGTTACCCTTGCACCAGAATTTGGTAAAGCCCTGGGGGCCACTGAACCGTTAAAAGCCGGAACAGGAATTATGTTTACCTATTTCGGTATTGCCATAGGCGACGTATTTACCGGTTTGTTATCCCAAGTATTAAAATCAAGAAAAAAAACAGTTTTCATTTTTCATTTGCTCTCGGTAATAAGTGTAGTGATTTATCTAACCAGCTTCGGTTTATCAGGCAGTTCATTCATCTGGATTTGCCTGTTTATGGGCTTTTCTGTAGGATATTGGGCAACTTTTGTTACCATTGCATCCGAGCAATTTGGAACAAATATCCGTGCTACGGTAACTACTACAGCACCTAACTTTGTTCGGGGAGCACTCATTCCCATCACTTTTCTGTTTGAATATTTATCTCAGAAGTATGGTTTAATTACTGCGGGATATGTGGTAATGGCTATGCTAACCTTAATTGCTATGTTTGGTTTAAGCCAATTAAAAGAAAGTTTTAGTAAAGATTTAAATTATCTGGAAGAATAGGTGGTTATAATGAAAGGTAATGTCAATCAAATGTACTATCTAAACATAAATAACCACAAGGAGTTGATTAGCTTTAAATTTGCTTTGTATTTTTAAAGGATTGATCATGTTTAAAGAAGAGGTAGCAGAACGTTATAAGCAAATCCAGAACGAAATTTGCCGTGGATTAGAAATTGCAGATGGAACAGGCAAATTTCAGGAAGAGCTTTGGGAAAGAAACGGCGGGGGAGGTGGACGTACGCGTATCATGCAAAACGGATCAGTAATTGAAAAAGGTGGGGTAAATTTTTCCGCAGTTTATGGCAAACTGCCTGAAGCAGTGAAAAAAGCTTTTCAGGTTACTGAAGATGATTTTTTTGCAACCGGAGTTTCTATAGTGATCCATCCAAATCATCCTTTGGTGCCCATTATCCACATGAACATTCGTTATTTTGAGCTTAATGAAGAAACTCGATGGTTTGGCGGAGGTATAGATTTAACGCCACATTATGTGTTTGAAAATGATGCCCGTTTCTTTCACCATAAGTTAAAGCAAGCTTGTGATGAATTCAATCCTGAATTTTATCCTAAATTCAAAACGCATGCAGATGATTATTTCTACATTAAGCATCGCGAAGAAACACGTGGAATTGGTGGCATTTTTTATGATCGGCTAAAGCCTGAAAATACCCATTTATCCTGGCAGGAAATTTTAGACTTTTCGGTTAATATTGGTGAATCATTTTTGCCAATTTACACCGAATTAATTGATCGAAACCGGGATAAAGAGTTTACAGATATGCATAAAGAATGGCAATACCAGCGCCGTAGCCGTTACGTAGAATTTAACCTAGTTTACGATTCAGGAACTAAATTTGGTTTGGAAACCAATGGTAGAATTGAATCTATTCTAATGAGTTTGCCACCGCAAGCCAACTGGGGGTATAATATTAAACCAGAAATTGATTCTGAGGAATACAAAACTTTATCATTCTTAAAAAAGGGAATCAATTGGATCTGATTCTAAGTTTAAAATATATTAAATGTTATTCCAAAGGAGGTCATATCATTTGATACACCTTTAAAATAACAAGTATTTAATGGATCCTTTTACTATCCATTCATTTCATGAGAGCAGTCAGCACTATCTGACTGCATTTTTTATGAATATTATATTTTGTCTTATAATTAATATTATGTTAAGTTGAATTTTAAATTATGTCTACTCCTGCTTCAATAAGTCTAATTTTTTATAGTTCCTGAAGTTTTCTGTTTAATTCCTGAACTTTATCAGTTGCATTCTTTTTAGTGTAAATACTAACCAGCAACTGAACCGTTTTCTTATCATTGGGATTGATTTCGTTGGCTCTTAATAAAGCATACTGAGCCCGGTTCATCAGGTTATTATATTTAGCATCTTTGTCAGCGTCATTTTTGTTGATTACAAGGTTGGCGCTTGAAATGTATGCTAAACCCAATTGATACAGCGCATCAAAATAATTTTGATCCTGGTTAAGTGCATTATCGTAAGCTAAAATTGCTGTTGAATTATTTCCATTAACTTGTTGCAGGTATCCGTAAAGAAAATATAATAATTTATTTCCTTTTTCTACTTTCAAATTTCCTTCAATTAAGCTGGTGGCTTTAGTGTAATTTTCAGTATCTAATAAAAGATTGATGTAATCATTTGTTAAATTTTTTTGGAAAGGATTTTTCACCAAACCTTCCTCTAAAGTTCTTAATGCCGTTTCATTATCATATTTACCAACATATAATTGTGCAAGCTTTTGAAACATAGCTGCGTTTCGAATACCATTTTCTTTTGCTCTTTTAAAATAATTAATAGCCTCATCGTAATTCTGAATATTTAAAGCACAAATGGCCGTGTTCAAGGCCAGCGTAGTATCCTGAGGGAAACTATCACTTACTTCTTTCAAATCCTGATAAGCCTCGCTAAAATCATTATTAAAAAACGAGCTGTTTGCTTTATCTTGCTGTTTGATAAGAATGTTATGGTTAGATGCCTTAATTAGACCAGAGTTGTCTTCATATTTATCCAAACCCCTCGCCTGCTTAATAGCTGCATTTGCTGCATCAAAATATTTATCAGCATTTGCTTTGTCGGTTTCAATGATTGATGCATAGGATGTTAGATATGATTTAATAGACCAGGTTTCAGCCCAGTTTTTTGTTTTATTATCTTTTTCTGCTGATTCAATTGCTTTTAAACCTTCGGTGATAATTCCAAGTTGTTTTTTTTCATCCTCCTTATTCGCTATAGAAGCCTGTAATTTTCCAACAGCATTTCGGGCTATTAAAATTTGACTTTTTTGCGCTAATGCATTAAAAGAAATCAAAAATAAAATGGTAAAGGACAATTTAAAACTGCTTCGCATAAATAATAATTCTGATGTAGTGGCTTAGGAAACTGCTCCCAATTTCGTAAAATTAAACAAAAAAAAAGAGTCTCAATAAAATTGAGACTCTTTTTTGCTTTTTAAAGACTATTGTTTTGGAAGTGCATCCAAACGTTTTTTAATGTCATCGTAGTTTTTAGTATCGTTTCTAAAACCGTAAATGGTTTTTAAAGTTTCCAATGCTCCTACGTTTTTAGGATCAATATCTAACGCTTTTTTGTAATAAGGTAAAGATTTATCGAGCAAGCCGTTCATTTTAGCAGTTACTTCGTTAAATTCTTTAACTTTTTTAGCATCAATTTTATTTCTGTCATTTTGTAGCTTTAATGCTTGGCTAAAATAAATATTACCCAATAATACCTGATAGTTAGGGTTTGTAGGTTCTTTAGTAACTAAAGCATTTAACATTTGCTCAGATTTTGAAGCATCTCCCCTGTCGATATAAATTTGAGTTTCTGTTTTAACTAATTCAACATTTTCAGGGAATTTTGTTGTTGCTTCTTTAATTAATGCAAGTGCGGCGGTAGTATCTTTTTGTTTACGTAAAGTGATGTCAACTAATTCGTTATACAAATCTGATGATTGTGGTGAGTTTAAAGATATTACCTTTTTAAATTGCTGAATAGTACCAGGCCAATCTTCAATATTACGGGCAGCAATACCAGCATTTAAATACATGGCTGTATCTTGTGGATTAATTTCAGTAGCCTGAACAAATTTTGTGTAAGCTGTTTTGTAATCTTTCTTGTTATAAGCAAGTACTCCGCCATTTCTTACAGCATTTGCAATATTAGTTTCTGCTAATGCGAAATTATCTTTCTCAGTACCTTTTGTGTCTAACTTTTTACCTTCCGTAATTGCTTCTCTTGCAATTTTGATGTTTGCATCAGCATTAGCCAGGTTAACAGTATCAAGAATGGCTGCAGATGATGCAAATAATGCTCTGTAAGACCATGCTTCAGGCATTACTTTAGATTTTTCATCAGCAATTGCTTTATCGGTATTAGCTAAACCAGCACTAATGGCTTCCAGTTTTTTATCTAAAGGCGATGAAGATCCCTGCGTAAGTTGAAATAATCCCCATTTCTTTTTTGCTTCACTAACTTCACTTTTTTGAGCAAAAGCAGAACCAATTGTACCTGCTAAAATTATTCCTAAAAATACTCGTTTCATAATTTTTATTCTAATCTTTATTTTAGTTAATTTTCTTCTGTTTTCTCTTCCTGATCTTCAGCATCGTCTTCATCAGTCTCTTCATTTTCAGTAGTATCTGCTTCTATTTCCTCGCCATCAGTTACCACTACATCTGTCAAATCAACTGTTTCTTCCTCATCGTCTTCGTGATCAATTTTAGTAACTGATGCAATTTCATCTTCTCCTTTTAAAGATATTAAACGCACACCCTGTGTTGCACGTCCCATTACTCTCAAAGCAGAAACCGGAATACGGATTACAATACCAGATCTGTTGATAATCATCAAATCTTCGCTATCTGTAACGTCTTTAATCGAAACTAATTGTCCGGTTTTTTCTGTTACATTGATTGTTTTAACACCTTTACCACCGCGGTTGGTTACGCGGTAATCTTCAATGTCAGTTCGTTTTCCATAACCTTTTTCTGATACTACTAACACCGTTACCTCCGGATTGTTTACAGCAATCATGCCAACAACCTCATCTTTATCGTGAGCCAACCTTACACCACGTACTCCGGTAGCTGTTCTACCCATCGGGCGAACAGTGGTTTCATTAAAACGAATCGCTCTTCCAGAACGTAAGGCCATTACAATTTCACTTTGCCCATTGGTTAAACATGCTTCCAATAAAACATCGCCATCGTTAATATTGATGGCATTAATACCATTAACACGCGGACGAGAATAAGCCTCTAAAGAAGTTTTCTTTATGGTACCTTTTTTAGTACACATAATGATGAAATTATTCTCTAAATATTCCTGGTCTTTTAAATTTTTAACTTTGATGTAAGCCTTTATTTTTTCATCTTTTGGTATATTGATGATGTTCTGGATAGCTCTGCCTTTACTTGTTCTTGATCCTTCAGGAATTTCATAAACTCTTAGCCAGAAACATCTTCCTGCTTCTGTAAAGAATAACATGTAATTATGAGCAGTGGCAACAAGCATGTGCTCAATAAAATCTTCATTTCTGGAAGTACCTCCTTTTGAACCTTTACCGCCTCTCCCCTGTGCTTTAAACTCAGTTGCAGGTGTGCGTTTTACGTAACCTTCATGAGAAATCGTAATCACTACTTCTTCATCATCAATGAAATCTTCCATGCTCATATCTTCAGCAGAATGAACGATGGTTGTTTTACGTTCATCACCAAATTTCTGCTTCACTTCTTCCAGCTCATCTTTGATGATTTTCATTCTCAAACCTTCATCAGCAAGAATAGATTTTAAATGTTCGATGGTTTTCATCAACTCGGCATATTCTTCTTTAATTTTATCACGCTCTAGTCCTGTTAAACGACGAAGCGTCATATCCAGAATTGCCCGTGCCTGAAGATCGCTTAAACCAAATTTTTCCATTAAGCCTACACGGGCTTCTTCAGGAGTCTCTGATGCACGAATTAATTTAATTACTTCATCTAAATGATCCAAAGCAATTAAGTAACCTTCTAAAATATGCGCTCTTTTTTCAGCCTCTGCCAGCTCGTATTTGGTCCGGCGGATTACTACATCATGGCGGTGATCAACAAAATGTACAATTAAATCTTTAAGATTTAACATTTGTGGACGGCCTTTTACCAATGCAATATTATTTACACTGAAAGATGTTTGTAAAGCGGTGTACTTATATAAATTGTTTAAAACGATAGATGCATTGGCGTCACGCTTAATTTCGTAAACGATACGGATACCATCTTTATTCGATTCATCTTTAATGTTCGAAATACCTTCTAGTTTTTTCTCACCAACCAATTCAGCAGTACGCTCAATCATTTGTGCTTTATTAACTTGGTAAGGAATTTCGGTAACTATGATTACTTCACGATCTTTGATGCTTTCAATTTCAGCCTTAGCACGCATTACAATACGTCCGCGACCAGTTTCGAATGCTTCTTTTACACCAGTGTATCCATAAATAATACCACCTGTAGGGAAATCTGGTGCTTTTACAAACTTCATTAATTCCTCAATAGTAATATCTCGGTTATCAATGTAGTTAACAATACCATCAATACATTCAGTTAAATTATGTGGCGCCATGTTAGTGGCCATACCTACCGCAATACCCGATGAACCGTTAACTAAAAGGTTAGGGATTTTTGCCGGTAAAACCGTTGGTTCTTGTAAAGTATCATCAAAGTTTAACTGAAAATCTACCGTATCTTTATTAATATCAGCCAGCATTTCTTCAGCTATTTTAGAGAAACGTGCCTCTGTATAACGCATTGCGGCGGGAGAATCGCCATCGATGTGACCAAAGTTTCCCTGGCCATCTACCATTGGGTAACGTAAGCTCCAATCTTGAGCCATACGAACCATGGTAAAATATACAGATGCATCACCATGTGGGTGATACTTACCTAAAACCTCACCCACAATACGGGCAGATTTTTTATGTGGTTTGTTACTGGTTACACCAAGATCAAGCATACCGTATAAAACACGGCGGTGAACCGGTTTTAATCCATCACGTACATCAGGCAAAGCCCTGGATACGATAACCGACATTGAGTAATCAATGTAGGCCGATTTCATCTGCTCCTCTATATTAATTTGGATGATTTTGTCGTTTTGCTGATTTTCTAAATCTTCTGCCATAAATTATAATTCTCGCTACTAAAAACGATTTTTAAAAAAAAGGTATTATTATAACCTTGCGAATTTAGCAAAAATATGGGGTATTTAAGCATTGTGGAAAAGTTTTGAACCCTTATATAGGTTTTTTGATGTCATTTCTTTTTGATGCGCTTATAGATATGTTTCATTCATTTTTAAAATTATCTTAAACCCCAATAAGGAAATTATTTCTAATTTATATTTTTGCTAACTAAATACTACTAGCATGGCGCAGCAAAGAAAATCAGCAATGATTTTTATTATGATTACCCTCCTTATTGATTTTACGGGTTTCGGAATCATTATTCCGGTATTGCCAAAACTTATTCAGAATTTTACGGGAGGTAGTGTGAGTGTAGCTGCAGATTATGGTGGATATTTGATGGTTGCTTTTGCATTAGCACAATTTATCTGCTCACCAATAATGGGTGGTTTAAGTGATCAGTATGGCAGGCGGCCAATATTGCTTTTTTCATTATTTGGTTTAGGTATAGATTATATTTTACTCTCTTTTGCACCATCTATGCTTTGGCTATTTATTGGAAGAATTGTTGCTGGTATTACTGGCGCCAGTTTTACAACGGCAATGGCTTACATTGCGGATATATCTACACCGGAAAAAAAGGCTCAAAACTTTGGATTAGTTGGTGCTTGCTTTGGTGTAGGTTTCATTCTAGGCCCCGTTATTGGAGGTTTGTTCAGCAATTTTGGCTTGCGTGTACCGTTTATGATTTCTGCCGGATTAGCGCTGATTAACTGGCTTTATGGTTACTTTATCTTACCAGAATCCTTATCAAAAGATAAAAGAAGACCGTTTTCATGGAAAAGAGCTAACCCTGTAGGCTCATTTTTAAACGCATCCAAGTATCCGGCTATTTTAGGATTATTAGCTACCCTTTTGCTGCTCTATATCGCCAGTCATTCGGTACAGTCAAATTGGTCTTATTATGTTATAGAAAAATTTAAGTGGGATTCTACCATGATTGGTTATTCACTTGGTATTGTGGGCTTAATGGTTGCTTTGGTTCAAGGTGGTTTAATCAGGATTATAATTCCTAAAATTGGAAACCGAAGGGCAATTTATTTAGGGCTCATTCTTTATGTTATCGGGTTTACCTGTTTTGCCTTTGCCGAAAATGGTATCATGATGATGGTGTTTATTATCCCTTATTGCCTGGCCGGAATAGGCGGACCGGCTATGCAAAGTATCATATCAAATCAAGTTCCGGAGAATGCACAGGGTGAAATCCAGGGAATAACTACCAGCCTTCAAAGTTTGGCGGCCATTATCGGCCCTTGGCTTGCCAGCCATATTTTTGTTTATTTTATACAGGATGGTACACCACTTTATTTTCCTGGGGCACCATTTATCCTTAGTGCCTTTTTAACTTTGATAGGCCTGTTTATAGCCATTAGGTCTCTGCGGAAATATCATTAATTTATGAATTGAGTATTTTAAACTCATTGTATGCCATTACCACGTTGTAAACGAAAAGAACTATTCCTTCGTAATTGATTACATCTTTTACTGTAAGGTTCATTGCATTCGCCAGTATGAATATTGTTAAACACAATACAAGCGAGATAAAAAAAGATTTTTTAAAAGATTTATAGAGCATGGATAGCCTAAACTTGGTTTGTTTCTTAAATAATTCAGGATCTTTTATCAATTGTACAATGCAGCCAAAAACATAAAAAACAATCAAAATAATAAATACATCAGAGATCAGGCCTTGCCGAAGACTAGGAAATGAGAGGTACCTTTGGTTGATCATTACGCCGATGATAACAATGCAAGCGAGCAATTTCACCAGCTGCCAGTTTTTACCCGCCAAAAACCAATTCAGCCAATAGTTTTGACCACTTAGCATTTGCTGATCAATTTTTTGTTTTATTTCAAGCGACATTGGGCTAAATGGATTGATCACACTTACTATAAGTATAATCAAGGTAACGGTAAACTGGAATATACCATCCGTAACCAATGCATGGATTTTTTCATGGTTTAAAACGTTATTGCTGAAGCACGACAGCAAAAGTAAAAACACGATGAGGGAATGGAACACCACAGGATAATAATTCACTAAAATATTATCAGAAAGTTCAACCGGCTTCGCATTTTCATCGAGATGTTTGCCTGCAAATCTGATTAATATAAATAGGACAAATAGGGAGAAAAACATTGGCGTTAATATTTTATTATGCTAAAGTAGAAAAATTATAATGAGTTAATTAAAAAGTGTGCCGATAGAAAACATGATTATTTCTGTGAATAATGAGGTTATCATAACCTCCGCTTTTTATTTTCTTAAAGAAAAATAGAATCATTGTTGTGTGTAACGAATTGAAATTTAGTTGTTTATTGAAGTAATCAGTGTTTAATGAAAAACAAACTTATCGCTCCGACAAATAGCGGCTGTATTATGTTATTTTTGTTGTATGCAGATTAAGCAGCCGATTAGAGATATACAGGATTTTTTATTGAGCACCTATTTTGCTGATGGGTTGCGCATTACAATTGGCGTACTTCTCCCCTCACTTATTTTTGCACAATTTAATATGTTAACCTCCGGTATGACATTGTCTCTGGGGGCATTATGTGTAAGTGTTGTTGATAGTCCCGGTCCGATGTTACATCGTAGAAATGCGATGTTTGTTACTACTGCATTAATTTTTGTTTTCTCCATAATTACAGGACTCACAAACAAAAGCCACTACTTTATCGGCGTATTGCTTGCCGCCTCCAGCTTTATTTTTTCAATGTTTTACATTTATGGTGTAAGAGCTGCATCAGTTGGAACTGCAGTGTTATTAATCATGGTATTAAGCATTGATGATATCCGACCCTGGCAAGAAGTTATCAAACACTCCTTAATGGTTTTGGCTGGAAGTTTATGGTACACCGGCCTTAGTTATTTTGTTTACCGCCTTCGTCCCTATCGCCTGGTGCAACAATCTTTAAGTGATTCTATTTTGGAAGTTGCGGATTTTTTGAGAGAGAAAGCTAAATTCTATCATCATAACAATAATTATGATAAAACGTATGCCGAATTGTTGCAGTTGCAGGTTTCGGTGCATGAAAAACAAGATGCAGTAAGAGAGCTGCTATTTAGAACGCGGGAAATTGTAAGAGACTCCAGCCCTGAAGGTCGATTTTTATTACTGGTTTTTGTGGATATGGTCGATCTTTTTGAGCAGGTAATGTCTACTTACTATAATTACCAGCAATTGCATGATCAGTTCGATAAAGCTGGAATATTATCTGATTACGAGATGGCTATTAAACGAATTTCTTATGCATTGGATGATATTGCCTTTGCCTTAAAAAGTGGCGGAAAACCGGTTATATCTAAAAGGTTACTGATTGAAATTGAACGCTTAAAAATTAAGATAAACCATTTAGAACGCAACAATATTAATCAGGAATACAGCACTATAGGTATCATTGCACTAAAAAATATCGAAGTTAACATTGAAAATATTTTATCAAGGGTTAAAACTATTTTTAGTTATTTTAAGGTTAGAAACGATAAAGATATTCGTCAGGCAGAAGTTGATACAGAGAAATTTATCACCCGACAAAAGTTTGATTTTAATCTGTTTAAAGAAAATTTAACCTATAGTTCATCAACATTCAGACACTCTTTAAGAGTAACAGTAGTGATGTTGTTAGGTTATATTGTATCGCAATTGCTTGATTTTTCTCACAGCTACTGGATATTGTTAACCATATTGGTGATTTCAAAGCCTGGTTTTAGTTTAACTAAGGAACGAAATTATCAGCGTTTGATCGGCACAACCATTGGTGCATTTGTTGGTATGGCTGTGGTAAGTTACATACACGATAAGAATGTACTGTTTGCCATATTGCTCATTTGTATGATTGGAAGTTATAGCTTTCAGCGGAAAAACTATGTGGTAAGTGTTCTTTTTATGACCCCTTATATTCTTATACTTTTTGACTTTTTAGGAATGGGATCCATCGCCCTGGCGCAGGAAAGAATTTACGACACCTTCATTGGGTCAGGCATTGCCCTTTTGGCCAGTTACTCGCTCTTCCCTACATGGGAACATGAGAAATTGAAAGAAGCGATGCTAAATATTATTAAAGCGAACAAGGCTTATTATGAGCAGGTGGTGAAATTATATTTCGAAAAGGCTTATAACCGTACAGATTACAAACTTGCACGTAAAGAAGTTTATGTATCGACTGCTAACCTGGCTTCGCTGTTTCAACGCATGTTTTCTGAACCCAAAAGCAAACAATTGTTTATTAAGGAGGTACATCAGTTTACGGCGCTGAGTCACCTGCTTTCTTCGTATGTAGCCACACTATCACTGTATAATAAAGAACATGAATTTACCTTTGAAAATTTTGATGAACTAAAACCAATGGCTAAAAACACAGATTATTTGCTTGATACCGCCGTAAATAATTTGATTGAAGGAAAAGACACCATTGAAAACGTACCCTTGATCAGAGTGGCAGATAACGGTGCTAAAATAAATGAAGGTAAAGATTTGGTTCCGGAGCAGTTCAGTTTAATTCAAAAGGTTGCTTATGATATTTATAAATTAACAGTCAAAATAAAAATCTAGTGTTTCGAAATCAGATCAGTAATGTCGCACAAATTTAAAGGTAGGGTGTAATTTATTCCATTATCCAGTTTAAAAATAAGTTGTGCCTTACACAACGTTCTCTTATCCATAAATTCACTAGCATTAAAACTTACAGCATAATTTTTAAGCTTTGGATTATCTGATTTAGCTATTTCTTCACTGTGCTTAAATGGTAGTCGATAATCACGGTCGCCAGATTTTATGTAGATTTTTTCAATCTTGTCGTAATTCGCATTGGATGAAAAATTTAGCAACATCACTGATGCATTTGATTGGGAGGTGATTTTAAAAAGCTCAAATGAATAGTAATCCTTTGTATCTCTAAAATACTGATAATCTATACTTTGTTTGGTAATTTGACAGAATGCGGTATGGGTAAATAATATAGATGCAAAAATCAAAAATAGTTTTTTCATTGCTTTAAAATCTTGGACAGGGCACTCTGAAACCTTTGAAGTTATTGTGCCGGTAAATAAAAGAAAGTTCGTAAGTTCTTGGTGTTGCACTAAGTAACTTGTTGCCATACACGGTATAATTTAATCCTGCACTGATATTACCCAAAGAAACGCCGAGGTAAGGGAAAAATGAAGCTTCATTAAATTTAAACCACATGCCAAAATTAAGTTTCATACGGGTTTCATCATTAGGTTTAAAACCTAAAACTGCACCCAAAATAGTATCATTATTGTTCTTTTGAACATTATATACGCCAGTAACATTTAAGTCTACGTAGTTATTCATCAAATAAACCAAGCCCATGTTTAGTGTCTGCCTCGGTGCTACAAATTCGCTTGAATTGTTGAGTAATGTTTCCTGAGGTTTGGTTAAATGGTAATGCGCATAACCCAAAGCTAAACTCAGCCTGTCAAAATTTGCTGCAAAATTTATACCTATATTTAAATCAAAATATGATGTTTTATCATTTTTTAAATCGAGAAAGTTCGGAAGTGTTGTATTAAAACCTCCTTCACTATATTGTGAGGCAAAAGTGAGTTTATTGTAATCCAGAAACCTGGACACATAGGAAACCTGTGGAGCGAGACCGAACTTAAATCGATGCTCAGTATCTAAATACTGGTAGTAAGACATGCTTGCGCTGATGTATTGCGATTTTAAAGCACCGCTAAACGATTCATCAAATAATCCGCTTAAACCTAAGCTGAAAAAGCTGTTAGTGAAGTTTTCATCTTCTACCAGTTTGACATCGCCGGATACACTGTAGGTATTATAGGCATCACCCAAATTGCCCCATTGTTGCCGCATATTCATAGATACACGATATTCACCATCAAAGAAACCGGTATAAGCCGGATTAAGAGTAAGCGGTGCTGCGAAATATTGCGAAAACTTCGGATCCTGTGCCCTGCAATATAATGTAGTCAAACAAAAAATAGCGATGAATAGCGATCTGTTCATTTATAAAATAAGTATTGTTTTACCTGTTGATTGAACTTTACCACCAAAACTATCTATCCCTTCGGCAAACCAGGAAAAAGTTTCCAACGGTTGCATTTTGCTTTTAAACTGACCATCCCAACCTGCAGTTTGCCTACTGGTTTGGTAAACTAAAACGCCCCATTTGTTAAAAATTTTAAAGCTTGTTAATTTATTAACACTTACCAGGAATGGATACAAACGATTATTGGTTTCTTTTTGAGGCGTAAACGCTGTCGGAACAATAATTTTGGGTTGCGGTAATACGTCTAAATCAATGGAAGCTGAAATGCTACAGCCAAATTCGTTGGTAAGGCTGATGTAGTAAGTTCCGGCTTTATTTACTTTGGCTGGATTGGCTATTGGTCTGGTCAACATAGCATCATTATAATAGCCTACCTTAGTATAGTTGCTGCTGCCTTTAATAATCTCTGGTGATGTTAAATCTATAAAGCTATTGTCGAAAATTGATTTTGGTTTATTTAAAACGATAGTAGGCAGTTTTTTAATGATAACATTGATTTTATCAGATACAAAGCACCCTGAACTGGTAGTGGCTTTAACGTAATAAATCCCGGTTTTACCAATTTCTTTTGGGTTAGCAATTTTGTTTGAGAGTTCTTGATCTGTATAAAAGGTATATGTTAAGCCATCAGAGCTACCAGCATATAATTTTATATTTGATAAATCAACTTTTTCCGGAAAACAAACTGGTAATGGATCGCTGATATTAAGAATAGGCAAAGGATTAATGACTACTTCAATTTTATTCTGAACAGTACAGCCAGATGCATTAGTTGCCATAACATAGTAAGTGCCACTCCTACTAACATTTTTTGGCTCAGCAACCGGATTTTTCAATAAAGCATGTTCAAAAAAGCTATACTTAAAACTTTGATCAATAGTTTGAAATATCTTTTCGTCTGTGATGTCTACATGTGCAGGGAAGCAAACTGGTGCTGGGTTCTTGATACTTAATACTGGCGCCTCGTTAATGCTTACTACAATTGGAAGTACTTTACTACACCCTAAACTATTTATAAATTTTACATAGTATTTTCCTGCATGATTGATAGCGTTCGCATTATTTATTTTAATTGTAGCATCTGCATCAGAGAAATAGTTTCTTTCCATTCCGCCAGTATTCAAGTACAATGCATCTGAGGTAATATCAACCACCTCGTTGTAACAAACTGAGGGAGGTGTTTTAATTTCAATATCAGAAAATTTTGAAACTTTGATATCGATGGTAGCATAACTCTCACAGCCCTTAAAATTGGTGGCCTTAATATAAAATTTAGAATCTTTGCTGATTTTAATTCTCCCGTTTACAGGTTTAGTAAGGTCAGAATCCAGAAAAATAAGGTAAGTGAAATCTGAATTTTTATTTAAGATAAATTCTGATGCTGTCAAATCAAGCATACTATCCTCGCAAGCCACTTTGTTTTCTGCAACCTGAACCTGATAATCCAGTCGATGAATAATTGTTGTTATCGAACTCGGACAGCCAAAACCCTGATATGGTATTAAATCTAAAACCAATTTTGAGCCTTCAGGTAAACTAGGCTTAATGGATATATTCTGTCCGCTGCCATATTTTACCGATCTGTCAGCATTATACCAATTGTAAAATTGAAAGCCACTGGGTCCAGATATGTTAAGTTCTTCGGTGCTTTGGCAATAAGTGTTACCCACAATCAAATCGCCGCATACATTATTTACATCTACGTAAGCGTAGCCAAAGTGCCCACCCAAAGCACAGTCTGCACTAATAAATTCAATGAGGAGCTGCTTGCCCTGGTAGCCAGATAAGTTGATGGTTACAGGTGTCCAGTCTTTGTAAATGATAGAATTGTCAATTAATGATTTTTTAAATCCAGGTAATGACGAAGTAGCCACATATTCAAATGAAGCACAAGGAATATAGGTATTGGTTTCGATATCCTTAACACGGGCAATAAAACGTGGTTGCTCTTCTTGAGGATGAGACGGATCTTCTAAAACTACTGCATATTGATAGGTTAATGTAAATTCCGGCCGATCTGCTGGTACAGTTAGTAAATAAGATACTCCATCTACCTGTGCGCCCGAACCATTATTCCCTAATTTAACCGCATAACTTCCTCCATTTTTTGGCAACAAATCAAAACCGCCATAAATATCTTTATCTGTATGGTTACTGATAATGGAGTGCCGGGTATTGATGGGTGCATTAATTTCATTGGTAGCTATGCTATTTTTATTATTGTTCAATGTTGCTGTACCTGTAAATATCTTCCAGCTCCCGAAATTTCCATTTTCGAAACCAATATTCTCCGGACAATTTTGTGCATATAGATCAGCCTGGAAAAGCATATATACAACCAATAATAAAAACAATTTATTCATCAGCAGGACGATAATTAAACAGTAATAGTGTAAAAATATCGTTTTAGTATATTGCTAATTTTAACTAACCCCGAAAGGACTGTTTTATTACATGAAAGCCTTTTGCTAAAAGTGAGTAGTGTTATTTTGATTAATTATCGACAATATATCATACATCCATGTAAATATTTGATTTACAATGAGGTAGTAATTTATCCGGATAATTTAAATTGATGATATTAATTGAATATACATGGAATGAAAGAAGATTTCCATAATTTCAATATAAGCTTTTTTTACACGAATTTGTTCTGATTTATGATAAAAAAATCATTTATAGCTCCATTTCTGGGATATATAATACCCAGAATATTCTTTTTTTTTCTATAAATAATTACCGGGATAAGCTTTGGTTATTAAAATGGTATTAGAGTAAAAGCTTACTTGCTAATCCAAGAATTAAAAGAAAACCAAAAACATCAGTAAATGTGGTGATGATAATAGAAGATGCGATAGCGGGATCTATCCCTACCCTTTTTAATATTAAAGGTATTCCGGCACCTGTAATGCCGGCTATTAATAAATTACCTGTCATGGCCAGAAAAATAACTAAACCCAACATGGCATTACCATCAAAAAAGAAAGCGAAGATAAAAACAATTAAACCGTTTGCTGCACCGTTAATTAAACCTACCGTAAATTCTTTTAAAACAGTTCTATATGCTTGTTTATCAGTTAAATCATATAGTGAAATACGGCGAACCGTAACCGCTAGTGCTTGTGTTGCTGCATTACCACCCATTCCGGCGATTATTGTCATGTAGGCAGCTAACGAAGGAATTAATTTAATGGTTGGATCGAAGTAGCGTACTACGGATGATGCGAGAAATGCCGTTCCTAAATTGATGATGAGCCAGGGCAAGCGGGATTTTACGGCTTCAACCCAGTTACCACTTAATTCCTCATCTTCTGATACACCGGATATTTTGAGCATATCTTCAGTACTTTCAGCTTCCATTACATCTATAACATCATCAAAAGTAACCCGGCCCAGAAGTTTTTGATTGTCATCAATTACCGGAATACTCGTTAAATTGTATTGAGAAATAAGATTTGCTACTTCTTCCTGGTCGGTATCCGGATGGACATAAACAGCATCCATTTTTACCAGCTCGGTAATTTGAGCATTGTGTTTGGCCTTAATGATATCTTTTAATGAAACAATGCCTTTAAAAATCTTTTCATCATCAACTACATAAATGGTATAAAATTCCTCCATTTCTTCGCTCTGGCGAATAATTTCTTCAATGGCATCTTTCTTGGTCAGATTAATATTAACACAGATAATTTCTGTATTCATTAAACCACCAGCGGTCTTCTCATCGTAGGTTAAAAGGATACGAATTTCAGAAGCATGCTCATCTTGCAAATCCTCTAAAATCTCTGCTTGCTCGTGATCTTCCAGTTGAGAGATGATATCCGTTGCATCATCATAATCCAGTTCTTCAACAATTTCAGTACGCTTGTCAGGATGTAGCTGAAAAAGTAATTCCTCAGGATGTGATTCTTCATCCATTTCGGATATAATTTCCGAGGCAATTTCAGAAGGCAGAATGTTAATGATATGCTGCTGCTCAGATTTGTCTAACCGCTCGAATAAAATTGCGATTTCGGAGGCATGATATTCTTGTAAAACCTCTTGTAAAGTTTCATCACCAGCTAAAATCGCATTTTTAACTTTCAGAACATCACTTTTATCTATCTCGAATGACTGCATCTCTCTTAACCTAACCAATATGCCTTAAAGCTAATAATTTTTAATCTTAACACGCGATTTTACTTGAACCAACCTTTTCTCCAGAAATATATCACTTGGATAATGGCTATAATGCCCATAATAATCCAAGTCCATAAATATCCATGCGGACTATAAAGCTCCGGCATATTAGCAGGCATTACTTTTCCTGTAACGGGGTCTTCGCGGCTAAAATTCATGCCATAAATACCCGCAATAAATGTTAGTGGGATAAAAATGGACGAAATAATGGTGAGTACCTTCATAATTTCATTCATCCTGTTACTGATAATTGATAAATTCATATCAATATTGGCAGATGCAATTTCCTTTAACGATTCGATAAAATCAATAATCTGGATGCAATGATCATAAGCATCTTTCATGTAGGTTTTAGTCAGATCAGAAATTAAAGGACTATCTGTACGGATAATATCGTTCAGTTTATCACGTTCGGGCCAGGCCACTTTTCGTATAGTAATTAATGATCGCTTTATCGCCTGCGTATCATACATTATTCGCTTATCAGGATGATCGTAAAGCCGGTCTTCAATGGTATCTAATTCTTCCCCCCAGAAGTTTAACAGGCTAAAATAGTTATCCACTATTACATCCATAATAGCATACATTAAATAGCTGCTTCCGCCGATGCGGATGTTTCCTTTACCAATTTCCAGGCGCTTCCGGACTGGTTCAAAACAATCGGAATATGTTTCCTGAAAAGTAATTAAGGTTCTTTCAGATAGGATAAACGAAATCTGATCGTTACATAAAACATCCTCCTCGCTTAAATAGAGATGTCTGCTAACCGAAAAAATGTATTTATCGTTATCATATTCATCAAGCTTAGGCCGTTGATACGAGCTGGTAATATCTTCCAAAACCAAACGGCTAATATCAAATTTTGAGTACAATGTTTCGAAAATGTTCGGATCAGCCAAGCCCTTAATATCAAACCAATAGAAATATTCTTCATTTTGGATGAGCTTATCAATATTGTTAATGTTTTTAAGCGTCTCTTTTTTATGGCCTTTACCATTGTAAGTGTGTAGCACAATAACTGGCTCCAAAGCCTCATCATCAATAGCATATAAACCCGGACTGGTACCTGGAGCTGGTACTTTGTAGTGTTTATGGCGATTACGAGGCTTATTCTTTCCCATGTTATATGTATAATTTAGCTTGTGGACCTTGGTTGAACAACAAATCTACTATGCTTAAGTTGGGTATAAATTGATGTCTGTCTTCAAAAACCTGATAATATGATTTATGGTTTACATTAAGTTCAGGCTTTTTTGGATTCATCATTCCTCTAAAATCTAATTCCGGAGAAATAATATCGTCGTAAGATGTAGTGGTCTCGAATGTGATATCTAGTTTTAGCTTTTTAGTCAGCCATTGCAATAATTCCATGTTATAATCAAAAAGAAAATCGAACTTCTGGTTATAAAATTTCGCTAATTCGTCTTCATAATATTCGAAATAGGCTGAGCTGCGGTAACATGTTTCTAAGCTTAACCAATGTAAACGTTGCCAGTTAAAATCGTAACTGATCCTAACATCCATCATTTTGGTATGCGTTTTTGATCCTTTTACCAAAGGAACAGTTAAATCCAGCTTTCCATTTGGCGAATAAATACTAGCCCTGTTCCTGTACGTTTGCTTTGCTAAATGTTCGTATTTTTCTACTAAAAAGTTTCCACCAAGCTGTTTTATTGTACTGAAATATCCTACCGGAGGAAGATAAAATAAAGGAAATATAGCGATATTATGCATCTGAAAATTTATGTTTGTAGCTAGAAACGGATAAAATTAATGATTAAAAGAGGGATTGCACATATTGGAGTATTTTTTTTACGCCTGATATCGTTGCTACCCCTTGTAGTTTTATTTTTTTTTGCAAGATTACTATATTATCTTATTTATTATGTAGTTGGATATAGAAAAAAAATTGTCAGGCGAAATTTAACCCATTCCTTTCCTGAAAAGTCAACGGCTGAAATAATAGCTATCGAGAAAAAATTTTATCTCTACCTGTCAGAGTTGATGTTTGAGATCATCAAAATGTGTTCTATTTCTGAAAAGGAACTTTTGAAACGTGTTAAATTTACTGGATTAGAGCAGCTGGAAGCACATTTTGAAAAGGGAGAAAGTATTTTGGCTTGTTCTGGCCACTATGGCAACTGGGAATGGGGCTCCATGGCTATAAATTTAAAGATTAGTGCTCAGGTTATGACCATTTATAAGCCGCTTAACAATAAGATTTTTGATGATTTTTTTAGCCGTTTCAGATCGAGGTTTGGTAGTGTATTAATTCCAATGCGACAAACCTTGCGTGGTATTTCTGCTTATAAAAATCAAATTACTTTGCTTGGTTTTGCAAGCGACCAGTCGCCAGTTCAACATGAAGCCAGGCATTTCATAGATTTCTTAAATCAGCCTACGGCTGCCTTATTAGGGATTGAAAAGATAGCCAAAGCCACCAATCGACCCATTTATTATTTTAAGTTAAATGTTGTTAAAAAGGGGTATTATGTGGTTGATATATCGCCTTTGTGCTTAAATCCTACTGCAACTGAAGAATTTGAAATTACAAAACTGCATTTTAAATTCTTAGAAGAAATAATCAAAAAAAAACCTCAGTATTGGCTTTGGAGCCATAATCGCTGGAAAATAAAACCTCAATAAACAAACATGAATCCATCTGTAGCCATTGTAATTTTAAACTGGAATGGTCAATCGTTTTTACATCAGTTTTTACCAGGCATATTACAATCAGAATATGATAATTTACAGATCATCGTTGGTGATAACGCTTCAACGGATGACTCAGTCGATTTTTTAAAAGCGAACTTTCCGACAGTCAGAATTATTCAAAACGATGTTAATTATGGATTTGCAGGTGGTTATAATAAAGTTTTAGAACGTGTTGAAGCAGATTATTTTGTTTTGCTGAATTCTGATGTTGAAGTTACACCAGACTGGATTAAGCCAGTAATTGCAATGATGGAAAGTGATGAGCGTATTGCTGCGGCACAACCTAAAATTAAATCTTTTAATAACAAGAACGAATTTGAATATGCTGGTGCCGCAGGCGGATACCTTGATATTTATGCTTACCCATTTTGCCGTGGTAGGTTATTTAATGTGTACGAAAAGGACAACGGACAATACAATCAGCAACAAGAGGTTTTTTGGGCTAGTGGAGCGGCATTCTTCATCAAAAGTAAATGCTGGAAGCAAGCTAATGGTTTAGATGCAGACCTTTTTGCTCACATGGAAGAAATAGATTTATGCTGGCGTTTAAAAAACATGGATTATAAAATTATGTATTGCCCTGATGCAGAAGTATTTCATGTAGGTGGCGGAACATTACAAACTGAAAATCCGTTTAAAACTTATCTTAATTTCAGGAATAACCTAATTATTATGCAGAAAAATCTCCCTGCGGGCGATGCAGTTTTTCGCATTTTTATTAGGATGTGCATTGATTTTATTGCCTGGTGGCATTTTCTATTATCCGGGAAACCTAAGTTTACACTTGCCGTGAGTAAAGGACATTGGCATTTCCTTAAATCGATTTTTGCAACGGCGCAAAAAAGAAACGCTGAACAGAAACCTTACGCCCGGCTTGCAGGCGTATATAATAACAGTGTTGTTTGGGCATTTTTTATTAAGAAGATTAAAGTCTTTAGTAAGCTTAACTAGCGGCTAAGTGATTCTTCTATCGCTTTTTTAATCCAGTAAGAGGAAGCTGGAGAGGAACCAACACCACTAAATTTGATCTGATTATTTTTATCTACCACAATGGTAGTCGGATAAGATTTTACCTTATATCTTTGCGCTAAGCTTCGTGCATCATCAACGATGTTGAACTTGTACGGAGTAGTTTTCAAAAAATCTTCAATCTCCTGCTTTTGATTGTTGCAGAATGATAGAAAGATCACATCTTTATTATTTTTATACAATTCATAAATATCGTTTAACGCAGGCATTAATGTTTTAGAAGCATCTCCGGCAATAAACCAAAAGTTAAGTACCAACGTTTTGCCATTCAGGTTTTTAAGGTCGTACTTTTTACCATTTACATCTGAAACCTTTAGCCCGTTAAAAGTTTGATCTATTGAAAAGGCTTCACTTAAAGTTGGCTTTGGCATTTTTTCGAAATAAGTCGATAGATCTTTTCCTTTCAACTCAACAATCATGTACTCGGGTTAACCCCCATCGGTTAATGTTTCTCTGTTTTTTAAAGCGTATTTGCCAGAAGCCATCAATTGCTTCCACATTTTATATGGATAAACCATACCATCTTCTCCCCTTACTATTGATTGCTCACTGAGGATGGTTCGTTTGGAATTAATTTCTTGTCCAAAAGTATTTAATGTAAAAAGAATGAGTAGTATAGAGAGCGTATTTTTCATCAGATTGAAACTACGGATTGATTAAGCTGTCGATAGCAAGGCGATATCCTTTCATTCCAAAACCAGTTAATACCCCTTTGCAATTTTTTCCCGTTAATGATACATGGCGATATTCTTCTCTTGCATAGATATTGGAAATATGAACTTCTACCACAGGCGTTTTAATGGCGGCAATCGCATCTGCAAGTGCTACAGATGTATGGGTATAACCACCGGCATTCAGCACAATTCCATCATAAATAAATCCTATTTCATGCAACTTATTAATTAATTCACCTTCCACATTGCTTTGAAAATAGTCAATTTCAATAGCTGGAAATACCTTAATTAATTCCTTTACATATTCCTCTATGCTCGTATTTCCATAAATTGAAGGTTCGCGAATCCCTAATAAATTCAAATTAGGGCCATTAATTATTTGTATTTTCATGATATCAGATCTCATTAATTATTGTAACGTTGCAATGTTATAAAAAATCTCAAATAAAACATGCTTTGGCGATCATATATTAGAGGATTTAAAGCCTATTTACAGCTGGAACGTTCGCTGTCCTCACATTCTGTAAATGCCTATCTAAATGATATTGAAAAATTATCGCAATATTTTGAAAGCATCAATGCATCACCACAATTAACAGAAGTTAAAACAGATCAAATTAAATCATTCATTTCATGGATCAGCAGTTTAGGAATGGAAGCAAGTACGCAGGCCAGAATTATATCTGGTTTGAAAGCTTTTTTTTCCTATTTAATGATCGAAAATGTCATTTTAAATGATCCGATGGCATTAATTGAAGCACCCAGGTTAACCAGAAAACTTCCTGATACAATAAATATTCATGAAATTAATGAACTTATTGCGGCTATTGATGCCTCTAAGCCAGAGGGCATGCGAAACAAGGCTATTATTGAAGTTTTATACGGTTGTGGATTAAGGGTTTCTGAATTAACTGACCTGAAGATATCGAACTTGTATCCTCAGTTAGAATTTATAAAAGTAGTCGGTAAAGGCAATAAAGAGCGATTAGTACCGATTGGCGGCATAGCATTAAATCTGTTAAGCATTTACATTAATGAGGTTCGCGTACATGCCAACATTAAAAAAGGAAATGAAGATTATATATTTCTGAATAGATTTGGTGCAAAACTATCTCGTATTTCTATTTTTAATCTAATCAAAAGCCTTGCAGAAACAATCGGTTTAAAAAAAACGATTAGTCCACATACTTTGCGACATTCTTTTGCTACACATTTGATTGAAGGTGGTGCCGATTTAAGGGCTGTTCAGGAAATGTTAGGACACTCCAGCATCACTACAACAGAAATTTACACCCATATAGACCGGGATTACCTGCGTGAGGTGATCACACAATTTCACCCCAGATCTTAGTGCTAAATGCTGGCTTTCAACATTCTCGGTTTTCCTTGCATATCTGCTCTTAATTCTAATTTTGTAAAACCTTTCAAGTCAAGCATTGCTAACATTTCCTCCCCTAAATATTCGTTAATTTCAAAGTACAATGCCCCGTTAGCCTTTAGGTTACAAATAGCTAAATCTGCAATCGCTTCATAAAAAATCAGTGGTCTTTCATCACTAACAAATAGCGCTAAATGAGGTTCATGTTCCAATACATTCTGATGCATCTCCATTTTTTCTAAATCCCTAATGTAGGGTGGATTGCTTACGATTACATCAAATTTTAGTTCAGATGAAAAGTCAAAAATGCTAACATTCATAAACTCAATATTTACCTCATTCAGTTTAGCATTTTCTTTAGCAAGCGTAATTGCCTCAGGAGAGATATCGAGAGTCGATACTTTTGCGTGTTCGATGTTTTTTTTCAGAGAAATCGGGATACATCCAGAGCCTGTACCGATATCTAATATATTCAAATCGCTAAGCGATAATCCCTGATAGTCATTAGTTATCCAATCAACCAGCTCTTCAGTTTCAGGGCGTGGAATCAACACGTTCTGGTTCACTTTAAAAACCAACCCGTAAAAATGAGCCTCACCTATTATGTGTTGTATGGGTTTTCCTTGCCGCAACTCACTTAAAACCTGTAAAATTTTTTGAATCTGATCATTATCCAAAAATGAATCTTTCATCATCTTCAGCTTCACGGGAGAAATATCTAATACGCTTTCAACCGCAAGTCCAAATAAACTTTTAGCTTCCTCCTGATCATAAAGATGAGTTAATTCAAATATATATTGCTTTTCTAAATCTCCGGTTTTCATGTTTTGCAAAATTACTTAATTGTAACCGTATCAGCTTTTATTTTAGTTCATCCATCACTCAATTTTTATATTTTTGCATCCATGAGTGATGAATTTTACATGAAGCGTTGTTTAGAACTAGCCATATTAGGAATGGGCAATGTTAGCCCAAATCCAATGGTTGGTTGTGTTATTGTACATAATCATCACATTATCGGTGAAGGTTATCACCAGCAGTTTGGAGAAGCACACGCCGAACCCAACGCGATTAAAGCAGTTTTTGATCGCTACGGAAATCAGGCAGAGCGTTTACTCAAAGATGCTACTGCTTATGTAAGTTTAGAGCCTTGTGCGCATTATGGAAAAACACCTCCATGCGCCGACTTATTCATTCGACATAAGCTCAGAAAAATAGTAATCGGTAGCCGTGATCCATTTTCTGCAGTAGATGGGAAAGGAATTGAAAAATTAAAAAATGCTGGAATTGAAGTTGTTTCAGGTGTTTTATACGATGAATGTAAAACCTTAAACAAGCGTTTTTTTACACGTGTAAAGCAGCAACGTCCGTTTATCATGCTAAAGTGGGCAGAAACGGCGAACGGGTATTTTGCTACCTTAGATGGGCATCAGAAATGGATAAGCGGTGCATTAGCCAAAAGGTTAGCGCACCAGTGGCGAACAGAAGAAGATGCTGTTTTAGTTGGTAAAAATACCGCTATTCATGATAATCCCTATTTAACAGCGAGAGATTGGCCCGGGAAAAATCCGGTTCGCTTACTTATTGATAAAAATCTGGATGTTGATTCATCCAACCATATTTTTAACGATCAGGCCAAGACCATCGTTTTCAATGAGATTAAAACGGATGTAGTTAATAATATCCATTATATTCAAATGGAAGATATGAAGTATTATCTCCCACAAAAAATTGCTTTTCAGCTTTATCTTATGGATATACAATCAGTTATTATTGAAGGTGGTGCCAATATGCTAAATCAGTTTTTAGCCGCTAACCTATGGGATGAAGCCAGAATATTTAGTTCATCAGATAGCTGGATGGAAGGCATATCAGCACCTGTAATAAGTGGCGATTTAAAGGAGCAACATCAAATCGGTTCAGATAGATTATCTGTTTACATCAATAATCTTAATTAAATGATATATATTATATTAAGTATTTTATGTAGTGTAACCGTAGCTGTATTATTAAAGCTTGCTAAGCGTTATGAAATTAGTATTATACAAGCAGTTACTGTCAACTATTTTAGTGCCCTGGTGCTTTGTTTTTTATTCTTCAAACCCGATTTATCGGCACTGAATGAAAAAGCTCCCTGGCAAATCTATACAACTTTAGCTATTCTCCTGCCTTCAGTTTTTCTTTTGCTTGCCGCCTCTATTAAAAATTTAGGTATTGTTAAAACTGATATTGCACAAAGACTTTCTCTTTTTATCCCAATTTTGGCCGCTTATTTTATTTTTCAGGAAAATTTTAATTCTTTAAAAATTATAGGCTTGTTAATAGGTTTTCCCGCTATATTTTTAACCTTTTTCCGCAAGATCAATCATCAGGAAAAAAATAACAACTGGCTTTATCCTGTATTGGTTTTTCTGGGTTTTGGTATTATCGATGTACTTTTCAAGCAAATTGCACTTTATAAAACATTACCTTATACCACCTCTTTATTTACAGTATTTGCATTGGCATTTGTGGTATCAATCTTCATGACAACTTATATGGTAATTACCGGAAAAATAAAGCTGCAGCTGGTTAACCTGGCCTGTGGCTTAATTCTTGGCGTGTTCAATTTTGGAAATATTTTATTCTACATGCGGGCACATAAGGCTCTGACAGATAATCCATCTACGGTTTTTGCCGCCATGAATCTGGGGGTAATTGTGGTAGGAAGTATTGTAGGTGTTGTTATTTTTAAAGAGAAGTTGACAAAGTTGAATTATGTTGGCATTGCTTTAGCACTGGTCGCTGTCATTTTCATAACCTTATCGCAAAATGCTGTTCGATGATACTTATAAAACAATCGAAATTGCTTCAGAAGGTATTTTTCGAGATAAAGGCAGTAAATTTATTGCTTATGCCTATCCTATCTCCGGTGAAGATCAGGTTAAGCCTATCATTGCCGATTTAAAAACAAATCATGCAAAAGCCAGACATTGGTGCTACGCCTATCGCTTAACACCAGATCGGTCTGTTTTCAGAATGAACGACGATGGAGAACCATCAGGAACGGCAGGACGACCTATTTTAAATTGCCTGCTGTCATCTGACCTCACCAATATCATCATTGTAGTGGTGCGTTATTTCGGAGGAACTTTGTTAGGTGTTCCAGGTTTAATTAATGCTTACAAAAATGCAGCTCTGGAGGCTATTGCGGCTTCGCATATCATTACCAAAACTGTTAACGATTGTTATGAAATCCATTTTGAATACTTACAAATAAACGATGTAATGAAAATAGTTAAGGAAGAAAGTCTGGAAGTTTTAAGTCAACATTTCGATGTCAGTTGCAATATAAAATTCGAAGTTAGAAAAGCGCAACTTAACCAGGTACTGAATAAGTTTGATAAAATTGATAACTTGAAACTTAAATATTTAACTACAGTTTAATTAACTACCAATTTTTATGAGGATCCCAGAAAGCGATTTAATCATTAACCCGGATGGAAGCATTTATCACCTGAACTTACTCCCTGAAGATATTGCCGATACGGTTATTACAGTTGGTGATCCCGATCGCGTGAGCGAAGTAACTAAACATTTTGATTCTATTGATATTAAAAAAGGTAAACGCGAATTTATAACCCATACCGGTTATTTAGGGAAAAAACGTATTACCGTAGCATCTACTGGTATTGGTACAGACAATATCGATATCGTTTTAAATGAACTGGATGCATTGGTTAATATCGATTTCAATACCAGGACAATTAATAAATCGCTGAGAAGTTTGAAAATTATTCGTATCGGTACATCCGGAGCTGTTCAGCCTGATATACCAATGGGTACAATACTTGCCTCTTCTTATGGCTTAGGCATGGATGCACTAATGAATTATTACGTCTCTCAACCTAATACGGAGGAATCACTTTTACTTCATGAGATTAAAACGCATCTTAGAGATTTAAATCATATCAATCCATATCTTACGTCAGCTAGCCAATCTTTACTGGCATCAGTTGGGAAAGATTTGCCAACAGGAATTACCATCACAGCGCCAGGTTTTTATGCCCCGCAAGGGAGAATAGTTAGGGCGCAGAATTCAGTTCCAAATTTTATAAACCTGATGAATACGTTTAAAAGTCAGGCAAACCGAATTACGAACCTGGAAATGGAGACTGCCGGAATTTATGCTTTAGCAAGGATTTTAGGTCATGAGGCCATTTCAATAAACGCAATTTTGGCTAGCCGTGTTAATTTCGAATTTAGCAAAGACCCAAACAAAATTGTAGATCAGGCTATTAAAATGGTATTGGAAAGATTATAAATTTAGCCCCAGAAAATTGAAGCTAAATTTTATATAGAAGGTATTGATTCGCTTACCAATTCATTGCCTGCTGTATCTAGATAAACACAAGTCATTTGTTGTAAATCTATCACCCATTTCTCTACTCCTGCATCTGCAGCCTGTTTACAAAAGGTAAAATAATCACTTTCTCCCTGCTGATGGATGTGTAATGCATGTTTTAGTTTATCGGCAGATGGTTCATCATTAATGATTAATTCAGGATAAGAATCTGGACTTGCCTGAAGTGCCTGGTCTTCATTGTCAAAATAAATAGATAAGCCATTGGCCACATAGACATCACTCCGCACTACGCCCATTTTCTTTATGTTTTTTATAAATTCAGGAAAATCTGCACCGGTTTTAATCTGAGCTTCTGCTACTTTAATATTTTCAATAGAAAACATATTTTTATTTATTTAATGAAACTTTGTATATCGTAGTTTGCGAATACAAATCACCTGGTGCTAATACAGTGCTTGGGAATGAAGGTATATTTACTGCATTTGGATGGTGCTGTGTTTCTACACAAAATGCACTATAGCCTGAATAATCTTTACCTCCCTTACCATTTTTTACATTTAAGTACTTTGCAGTATAAAAATGTGCAACAGGCTCAGTTGTATATACACTTAAGGTTAAACCGTTTTCGCTTTCGATTGTTTGGGCCGCCAATGTTAAATCTCCGTAGGTTTTATCAAGTACGAATGATTGGTCGTAGCCCAATTCAGCATTCCAGTCTTTTGAAATTTCTTTTGCTGAAGTAAAATCCAACGGCGTTCCTGCTACCGGTACCAATTCTCCTGTTACGCAGAAATTTTCATCCTGAGCCAGATAGTTAGAAGCAAAAATCTGTTGCTTATGCTTACCAATAGGATCTAAATTTGAAGACAAGTTAAAATAACCATGATGTGTTAAGTTAATAGCGGTTGCCTGATCAGTTTCTGCTTCATAGGTTAAAATTAACTCATCATTCTCTGTAAGCTCAAAAGTTAAATCGACAATTAAATTGCCAGGAAAATTTTCTTCTCCATCTACACTTTCATACTGTAGAGTAACGAACGATTGATCCTCATCCATTTCAACAACATCCCAAACCTTCTTATCAAAGCCAGTTATACCCCCATGTAAAGTATCTTGTCCGGTATTTTTTGCCAGCTGATATGACTTTCCATCAATTTCAAATTGACCACCTTTAATTCTATTTGCGTACCTACCCACAACAGCCCCCAGGTAAGCGCCATTTTTTAAATACGCTTCGCTTAAATAATCTTCAAATTGGTCAAAACCCAGCACAATATCCTGCTTCTCCCCCTGTGCATTATCGACTATAAACTTGTTTATAATCGCACCATAATTAAATATTTTAACGTAAGTACCTTTATTATTAGTAAGCTCAATAACGAATACTTCCTCGCCATCAATAAATTTTCCTGTTGATGTTAGCTTTACGCTCATAAATTTATAAGTGATTTGTCAAGAACAAACATACTATTATTACCGGCTATTTACCGTATTTATACATCGAAATATCGGTCATAAGGTATCAAAAGCGTAAACAGTGAATTATATAAATATATTTGCACCAATTAAGAAGGATTGCTTCATAAAGATGAGAAAATTAAAATTAGAAGAATTAAACCGGCCGGATGTGGAAGCTTTTAAATCACAGGAAAAATTACCGGTAATTGCGGTTTTGGATAATGTGCGTAGCATGCATAATGTGGGTTCTATATTCCGTACTGCAGATGGTTTCGCGTTAGAAAAAGTAATATTGTGTGGAATCACTGCACAACCGCCCCATCGTGAAATCGAAAAAACGGCCTTAGGCGCAACACAATCTGTAGATTGGATTCATTATGCCAGTACCATTAAAGCTGTTGATGCTTTACGTAATCAAGGTTATGTGATTGTTGCGATAGAACAAGCAGAAAACAGTACTATGCTTAATACTTTTATTCCAAATGATGAAAAAAAATACGCTTTAATATTTGGGAATGAGGTAGATGGTGTAAGTGATGAAGTGATGGCCAAGATAGATGAATGTATAGAAATTCCACAATTTGGAACTAAACACTCATTCAATATTGTAATTTCTGCGGGAATTGTTTTTTGGGATTTTTTTGCAAAACTGAGATTATAAATGAATAGTATACTGAGTGCAGGATTCAATAAACAATTCATCAAAGGTTAAAATTTATATGTGAATTTTATTAGTGTATGTTTTTTTATACATATTATTCGCGATAATCCATGTTTTTGTAACTTTTTTGATTGACTATAATAACATATTAATCTTTTGATTATATGGTGATTATGAGGGAAGTTGGTGTTTTGGCAAGATTTTTTCTTAGTCGTTCAAAACAGAAATGTAAAATAACTGTTAAGAGACTATTAATAAAAATTAGAACAACATGAATTCGAGAATTACAAAATCAACAATGTTGATTGCCTTATTGGGATTATCATCACAACTATTTGCACAAGAAACGCCTACCACAACAACTAGATTTGGTAAGCAATCATTAAGAACCTGGAGTGTTGGTGCTCATGGTGGTATCTTAAGCCAAAACACTTTTTTGGGTGGCGGAAGTGTAGATGCAAGAGAATTTAAAAGCATTGGTTATGGTGCTTTCGTTAAAAAACAAATTTTACCAGCGTTAGGCTTACAAGCTGACTTCTTACGCGGTGAGCTTAAAACTGCTAATGCTTTCGGTAGCATGGAGCAAAAAAACAGTATTTCATGGTCTGGATCATTAACAGCGGTACTAAACATTGCTAACTTTAGCTTAAACACAGAGAATGCAGTTTTAATTCCTTACGTTAAAGCGGGTGCTGGTTACATGTCATCTGATTCTCAAATTGGAACTACTCAGGTTTTTGAAGGCAGAGAAGGTTGGTTTATTCCTACTGGTGTTGGATTTAAACTAGGTGTTGCTAAAGGAATTAACCTTGATTTTGGTTATGATATTAACTTCATTAAATCTTCTCCAACAGTTAAATCTGCTTATAATGAAAGTAGATTCTCTTATGCTCACGCAGGTATCGAGTTTGCTTTAGGAAACAAAGAAAAATCACAATTACAAAACTACAGTGCGATTGCTGACTTACGCAAACAAAGTGCTGAAGAAAGTGCTGAGTTAAGAAGAGCATTATCAACTGCAGAACAAAATGCAGCAAGAGATAGAGAGCAATATGCTAAAGACTTAGCAGATGATGATAATGATGGTGTTGCAAACAAGTTTGATAAATGTCCAGGTACGCCTTCTGGAACTGTTGTTGACGGTTCTGGTTGTCCATTAGCTGCTCCAAAAACAATTATTAAAGAAACAACTGTTATCACAGAAGCTGACCGTAAAGTTGTAAAAGATGCAATTTCTAATTTAGAATTTGATTTAGGTAAATCAACTATCCGTTCTAAATCATATGCATCATTAAACAGAGTTGCTGGTTTATTAGTAGAGAAAAACTTTAGCTTGAAATTAGCTGGTCACACAGATAATACTGGTGGTAGAGAATTAAACTTACGTTTATCTAAAGACAGAGCTGAATCAGTAAAAGCTTACTTAGTTTCTCAAGGAGCTAATGCTTCAAGAATCGAAGCTACTGGTTACGGTCCTGACCAACCAATTTCAACAAACAAAACTGCAGCTGGTCGTCAAGAAAACCGTCGTGTAGAATTTACATTATACTAGTCGCTAAATAGCCGTTAGTTAAAAAGGTTCTCAGATTAATTTCTGAGAACCTTTTTTTTATAATAACTGACATCCGAGAAATTCATGGATGAATGATAATATCCGTTTTATATAAGGAATAAAAGAATTATAGCTTATACGGGGCTAACATTCATCACCTGGTTAAGTTTGTTTTGATATTAACCTAGACTGGATTTTATCTCTTTATTTAAAATGGGTTTAAAAGCATTTCCTTTAACGCATCGTGATTGCAGAATTTATTTCAGCATAATAGATCTCAAAATGAATTCAATGTAACGACCATTTGACTTAATGATTTGTTTATGAAGACATTTAATAATCAAATGCATTTTTTTAATCAATGATAGTTATGATAATCCTTTTTTATTTTTATAGGTCATTTTTGCCTTAGTACCAGCGCTATAGTTGTAATCTTTCACATTGCTAGCCTTCTTATCATGAAATGCAGCTCCTCTTTCTGACACATCCTCCTGATCTTCTTTTTTCTTTTTCTTTGGTGTCGAAGCATCAGCAATTTTTAAATCATCTGGCAAATCCATCACATCCATGCGTTGACCAATCGCCTGTTCAATCTTTCTAACTTCTATGAGTTCGATATCTGTCGAAAAAGTAATCGCTACTACCTCTTCTTCATCTTCATGCTTTACAATCCTTTGAATTAACGTTTCCTTTTGTTCAGGTAATTCAAAATGAAAAATAAATGGAATACCAGAGATATCTAAATCTCCCAAATTTTCATTAGCGACAATTAAAATCCGGGCATCAGCGTTCTGTTTAAAATCTTCAATATCATCAAAGCCTTTATCATCAAAAAACAAAGAACGATAGATATTGATTTCCCCTTCTTTTGGATGATTGAAGTTTTTGTAAACCGTTTGGGCAGTTAGCCTGGTGTTAACAAAAACTACTACCTTGTCAAAAAAATCAGTATCGCTTAACAAAAGTGTTAATAGATTGAGTTTCGTTCTAAAGTTTGGTACCTGATAAAGCATCTGCGGATAAACTTCTGCCTGCTTATCCCCAATTTCATCTACTTCGATTGTAGCTACAGAATCTTTCATAAAAGGCGTAAGCATATAATGAAGCTTCTCGTGTAATACCTCTGTGAAAATCACATGCTGTGATTTATATGCACTATTAGCCAGTTCAACAACAGGAAGCTGAAGACCTTGCTTTACAATTAACTCTGCATTATCAACAATGAATAACTGAATTTTATTGGTATTTAATGCTAATTTTAAGTAAAGTGCTCTTGCCCGATCTGGTACCGCAACAATGATATCACAACCGTCAGTAATTTCATTCATTTGGGTTTCAATAGTTCCTCTGCTATCTATTCCTAAAATCCTAAAAGTACTATTCCGGTTTAATAATTTGAATTGTTCCAAAACATGATCAACATGCTCAATATCTGGAACCAGTATTAAAGCTCTGGGCGCTTCCTCAAATGCATATTTAAGTTTCATTAGTGTAGCTAAAACATAAGTTGTTGTTTTTCCAGAACCTTCTGGTCCTACTACAATAACATCCTGGCCACCTAAAATACGCGACATTGTTTTGGTTTGAATCTCCTTTGGAGTTAAAAATCCAGCATCAGTCATGGCTGCAACAAGTGGTTTGCTTAGTTTTAATTTATCTAATGACACAATATTAATTTTAATTTTTGATCTGCAAATATCCTTAAAAAAATTAGCTTTTGAGGAATTCAATAGAATGATGTTTAATCTTACTATCAATCAGGGCATATTCTTGATCTTTTTTGTATTACAATGCAGCAGATTGTGAAGCTTATTATTGGCAATTAGAAGGTAAAAGTAAATTTATAATATTGATTATTAATGACTTAATTAAATTTAAAAATAAATAACTACTAAATCTATAGAAATTATATACAAATATATATATTTGTCTCATCATTAACTAAAAAGATGCGTTGAACAATTAAATGCTAAAATCATGTCAATCTATTTTCAATATCCGGCAATTGAGGAATACCCTGATTTACTTTATGCCATTGTTGCAGTAAATAAAAATCAGGATTTATTAAAGTTTGAAGATAGTATAATTGCAGATAATGATCCCGGATTAAAAGACTTTTTAACACTTAAACCTGTTTAGCATACATGGCCAGTTGACCGATTGGAAGGTTGAAGTTTAATAAACTTTTATATAATGGTTCGAATCCATTACTGGGCCGCTAAGTGTCCTCATAGCACTTTTCCTGATTTCGGCTCGAATCGGGTAAGATTTGGTTATCTTATATTTGTTTTGTTGTTAGCAAAGGCTATCCGCGATGGGTAGCCTTCTCTTTTTCATATCATATCTATCTTCAATGAATAGTCTTCTGTTTTTAATGGTTTATTTCTTTGCATTAGGTTGAGTGAAAATTTTTATTTTCTTAAAACATTGTAATTCAAAAATGAGTTATTCATATAATTCACATTATACTAATCTTTTACAGATTAATTTGTTTGGTTTAAAAAAGGGATTTATGGATATATATCCCTTTTTTTTTTGCTTTAACTTTTCTCTTATATTAGCGTTTGAAATTTATACCAGATGAATAGAAAGCATTTTATTTCGTCATTTATAGCTTCGGCAGCTGTGCTTTCTACAATTGAAACCATGGCTAGTGATGCAGAAAGTGATACATCCTCTTTCAAAATACCACCTTATTTAAAGCCGGGTGACACGGTCGGAATAACAAGTCCAGCCGGTTACATTACTGCCGATCAGATCCAGTCTTCTCTTTTACAAATCCAAAGCTGGGGTTTTACTGTTCAAGTTGGAAAAACTATTGGTAAACACGACTTCACGTATGGTGGCACGGATGAAGAAAGACTTAGTGACTTTCAAAGCATGTTGGATAATCCTGCTATTAAGGCCATTATGTGTGCCCGTGGCGGCTATGGATTTGTCCGGATCATTGATCAGCTCGATTTTTCGGTATTTAAAAAAAATCCTAAATGGATCATAGGCTTTAGCGACATCACTGTTTTGCATTGCCACTTAGCTAAGAATTATCGCATAGCTTCCATGCACTCCAAAATGTGCAATAGTTTTCCAGATGACTGGACGAAAGCAGATTCTACTCAGATAGAGACAATTCTTTCTATTAAAAATGCTTTAATTGGAGAGAAAATGACATACAATGCCCCATTTAGCCCAAGCAACAGGTTAGGCAAGTTGGAAGGCATTTTAGTAGGTGGAAATTTAAGTATTATGGAAACTTTAGCTGGCAGCAATTCTGATGTAGATACTCAAAACAAAATTCTTTTCATCGAAGACACTGGCGAATATCTTTACAGTATTGATAGAATGCTGTGGAATTTAAAGCGAAGTGGAAAATTAAAAAAGTTAAAAGGCTTAATCGTTGGTGGCTTCAAGGTTAAACCTGATGATGCTGGAGAAGAGTTTGGAAAAACTATCTCAGAAATAGTATTAGAAAAAGTTGCAGAATATAATTATCCTATCGCATTTGATTTTCCTGTAGGCCACCAACGAAATAATTTTGCACTTCAATGTGGAGTGAAGCACCTGCTGAATGTAACCGAAAATGGCACTATCCTTAGAAGTTTATAGACATGTCCGTAATATTAATACTAGCGGAATTAATTTTATAGATTCTAAACGGTTTTCACCTCGTCATCTGCATAATCTTCAATATCTGTAATATAACCGTTTACTAACAGAAAATCGAATAAAGGTTTAGCTTCTTTTGTAACAGGCATATTAGCTGTAGTTATCACCTCGTTTGTTTTTTTGTCTAAATATGGATAAGCGAACAACCTCACGTTGGTACTAAACATGTCATTTACATAACTTAAAAGCTGTCCTGAATAATTATCGCCCTTAAAGTTGGTTGAATTAAACACAAACTTTAAGTTGTTAATATTAGTGGCTAAGCCAACGCCTTTTGGTTTACAACGGGCAAGGTATTTAGCTAAGCGGTTATGTCGTGTAAAGTTTGATACAATAACAATATTTCCTGTATCGCACATTTCCTGCGTTCTTTTAGCAACAGCTTCTAAGTCGATATCATCAGGCGTTTCCTGGTCATCAGTTAAAACATTCGTTAATAAAACTTCTATCATTACAGCCAGATTGCTATCTTCTACTTCGTTTGTGCGTTTGAATTGATCTGTAGCTTTATTAAACAAATTGAAATTAGGCAGTGATTTCTGGCCGTATTTAGTCCTTAAAATCATGATGTCTTTTTTGTATAATAAATCTTTTGCCTGGCGTGGATGTGCATCAGCATCGAAGATTGCAGCAGCCGAAAAATCCTTCATAATCATATAAAGGTTAAGCAAAATATTATCAACACCAGGAAACGCAGGTCCCTTTACAGAAATTAAATCAATTTCAACAGAGCCTATGGTAAGGTTATCAGCTAAAGATTCTACCATCAATTTAGGATCGGTATTGTGGTAAAAAGCAGCGTAAACCAGGTTCACGCCAATTATCCCGAGAACTCGTTGCTGCATATTTACATCGGTATCCAATAACCTCACATGAAAGAAAATTTCATTTGGAGATCCGCCTGATTCACTTTGAAAACGCAGTCCAACCCAGCCATGAGGTTCATTTGTGCGCTTGTAATTCAGGGTGGTAACGGTATCTGCAAAAGCGAAAAATGTTCTGCTATCGTACTTCTCGCCTAAAAGACGTTCATTAAGTAAACCAAACTCATGATCAAGCATTTGTAAAAGCCGGTTTTGAGAAACATATCGTCCGTTGGATTCCGCTCCGTAAATGGCGTCACTAAAAGTCATGTCATAAGCAGACATGGTTTTGGCTACCGTTCCAGACGCCGCACCAGCATTAAAAAAGTTTCTTGAAACTTCCTGTCCCGCTCCTATTTCGGCAAATGTGCCATAAATTCTCGGGTCAAGGTTTATTTTTAATGCTTTACGTTTAGTATCCAGAATTTCTCTCTCCATTTGGCAAAAGTACAAAAAATGACGTTAAGGATATTTTAAGAAATAAAATAAATGAATACGAATAGGTTTATCGAAATTCTATGGGTTCATTAAGGTGCATTAAATTGTGAAATTGAATTCAGCCACCACCACTCAATAATAAATAAGGTTAGCATTATCCAATACTAACCTTATAAACCTAAACTATTATGAAAATTCTTTCTTAAAAAGTACCCGATTACGATACTGCAATTTCTTTATGTTGTAACTTGGTATCGTCTTTTTTATTTATGGTGATTGCTAAGATACCATCTTTATATTCTGCTGTAATTTGTTCTGAATCAGCAGTTTCGGGTAGGTTAAATGATCTAGCGAATGAGCTGTAATCAAATTCCTTACGTGTATAATCTTTAGCGGTTTGATCATCATTTGGCTTTACTTCAACCCATACAGACAGGGTATCTTTCTTTAAATTGATTTGAAAATTTTCTTTTTTCAAACCAGGAGCTGCAACATCAATTTTGTAAGATTTATCACTTTCGCTGATATTTACATTCGGTGATTTACTTACCATTTTATTTTTAGTTGCTGCTTCATTAAACAATGAATCAAAAACATTGTTGAAATAAGGAGCTGTGTTGCGGGTTCTGTTGTTAAAATTTACAAGTGTCATATCTCAGTTTTATATTTTTTAAATTATATCAACCCATTTTCAACTTACATACCAAACCTAGATTTTTATGATATTCAAGACATTTTGGCAAAATAAATCTAAATCAAAAGACAAATTGACAGATATAAAAAATTTTTCTGACGATTTTCACTATAAAACCAATATACACCTTAGGTTTATAGATTTTGATTTAATGGGTCATGTAAACAATTCGGTTTACTTTACATATCTAGAAATTGCGAGAACGAAGTATTGGGAGGAAATTATAAAATGGGATTGGAAAAAGACGGGGATCGTCATCGCACATGCAGAAATTGATTACATTCAGCCAATTTTTCCAGAAGATAAAATAGCAGTACATGTAAAAACTTCACGCATTGGAACTACAAGTTTTGATTTAGAATATCAAATTGTTAAGCTCAAGGGTACGCAGGAAGTCATTTGCAGTAAAGGAAAAACGGTATGTATTGCAATTGATTACGCTACAAAAAGACCAACCAATATTCCGGATGCTGAAAAACAAAAAATGCTAGGATTTGAACAATTATAATGGAGACTGGTAAATCAGCTTTACCATAGAACACCCAACTTGCCCAGGCATTGGCGGGTTTAGTTTATGCATGCTTACTTCTACCCTGCTCACAAACGGATACAGTGTTGTAACTCTATTAATAATATGATGCAAAACAGTTTCTAATAACTTCTGCGTGTTTTGCATTTCCTCTAAAATGATCTGATTCAGGTCCTCATAATTTACCGTTTGACTTATTTCATCGTCAAAGCCCAATGGTGAAAATTCTGTTTCCAAATCAATAATGAAATGATTACCTGTTAGTTGTTCCTCTGGGTAATAACCATGTAGAGCGAAGCATTTAACATCTTTTAAAGCAACTATCTGATTCAGCACATTCATATTTATATAATAGTCTCCAAATTTAATTTTTTATCTGCTAATATGATGCCCATTGCCTTAAATTGTTAACTTTGAAATAGAGGTAATCCTAAACCAGATAGTAAATTATATGAGTAAATCTACCAAGACAGACCTTTACGAGGCTCCAGATTATTATTTATTAGACGAGTTATTAACTGATGAACATAAATTAATCAGGGCAACAGCCCGGGAATGGGTTAAAAAAGAAGTATCGCCAATTATAGAAGACTATGCACAAAAAGCAGAGTTCCCTAAGCACTTAATTAAAGGATTAGCAGATATTGGTGCTTTTGGGCCTACTATACCTGTTGAATATGGTGGTGCTGGCTTAGATTATACAGCCTATGGTATATTAATGCAAGAAATTGAACGAGGAGATTCAGGAATACGCTCCACTGCTTCGGTTCAAGGATCTTTGGTAATGTATCCTATTTATGCCTACGGAACAGAAGAACAACGTAAGAAGTTTTTGCCGAAACTGGCCAGTGGTGAAATGATGGGCTGCTTCGGTTTAACCGAACCCGACCATGGCTCTAATCCGGGTGGTATGGTTACCAATATTAAAGACGCAGGATCGCACTATATACTAAATGGTGCCAAAATGTGGATTAGTAATGCACCGTTTGCTGATATAGCCGTTGTGTGGGCAAAAGATGAGGCTGGCAAAATAAGGGGTATGATTGTAGAACGAGGTATGAAAGGCTTTACCACTCCGGAAACCCATAACAAATGGAGCTTACGTGCCTCTGCAACTGGTGAATTGGTTTTTGATCATGTTCAAATACCTAAAGAAAATGTTTTTCCCGAAATTAGTGGATTGAAAGGGCCATTAGGCTGTTTAAATCAGGCTCGTTATGGTATTGCCTGGGGCGCTTTAGGCGCCGCAATGGATTGTTACGACACGGCTTTACGCTACTCAAAAGAGCGGGTACAGTTTGGTAAACCTATCGGTGGCTTTCAGCTACAACAAAAAAAACTTGCCGAAATGGTTACTGAAATTACAAAGGGACAACTTTTGGTTTGGCGCCTGGGAGTTTTAAAGAGCGAAAACAGGGCAAGCGCAGAACAAATTTCTATGGCAAAAAGAAACAGTGTTGAAATAGCACTTGATATTGCCAGAAATGCTCGTCAAATGCTTGGTGGCATGGGTATTACAGGTGAATATTCTATTATGCGCCATATGATGAACCTTGAATCTGTAGTAACTTATGAAGGAACACATGATATTCATTTATTAATTACAGGTATGGACGTTACCGGCTTAAATGCATTTAAATAAAATTATACCTTTGAGGCATTAAATTGTGTAAATGAAAGATTATAAAAAATATACCTACCTGCCTGCAAGTCCTGAGGAGGTTTACTTAGCACTAACTAAAGATATAAGCATTAAACTTTGGACCGGGGCTGAGGTTGAGTTTGAAGAAAAACCTGGTACTGAATTTTCCTTTTGGGATGGGGATATAGTGGGTAAGAATATTGAATTTGAAACCAATAAAAGAATCGTTCAGCAATGGTATTTTGGTGACGATACAGAAGCATCAATTGTAACCATTAAACTTCATGAAGATAAAAAAGGAACTTCATTAGAGTTTAAACAAACCAATATTCCTGATGAAGATTACAAAGATTTTACTGAAGGAATTGAAGAATATTACCTGGGTGGATTAATTGATTTTTTTGAAGAGTAAAACATATTGCTTTTCCTGCTGTTTAAGAACGTAAATTAATGATCATGAACAGAACTTTTGGAATTATATTAATTGCGGTAGGAATTATTATGTTGATATGGACAGGATTTACCTACACAAAAAAGGAAAAGATTGTTGATGCAGGCCCGATTCAAATTTCTGCTGATAAAGAAAAATCAGTAAACTGGCCACCTTATGCCGGAGGAATTATTTTAATTGCAGGAGTTGTGGTGTTTGTAGCATCTAAAAAGAAATAGAAAATTATCAAACGGAGTTTGTCGAAATGTTAGCTTATTTCGACAAACTCAATATGACAATAAATCTAAATCTCGTAACTGTAAACAGATCTGATCGCATCACGTAAATTATATTTCGATGCCATCACTTCTCCATAAGCGCCTGCACTGCGAATTGCAAAAATATCTCCTCTAAAAGATTCAGGTTGTTCAACTTCTTTCCCAAAACAATCTGTGCTTTCGCAGATTGGTCCAACAATATCATACTTCATTTCGGTGCTGTTGCCACGGGTTAGGTTTTCAATTTTATGATAAGCTTGGTATAATGCCGGTCGCATCAATTCTGTCATGCCAGCATCTAAAATAACAAAGTTTTTCTTCTTACCATTTTTAATATACAATACTCTGGTAATTAGTGACGCAGATTGACCTACAAGCGCTCTTCCTAATTCAAAATGAACTTCCTGATGAGGTTTAACAACCAAAAAATCGTTAAATATTTTAAAGTAAGATTTAAAATCTGGTATTTGCTGATCAGGATTATGATAATCTATACCTAATCCGCCACCAACATTTAATATCTGCACCGTAAAACCTTTATCTTCAAAGCTTGTTGCAAATTCATTTACCCTAACACAAAGGTTTTTATACACATCAAGATTGGTAATTTGCGAGCCGATGTGGAAATGAATACCAATAAATTTGATGTTCTGAGAAGTTTTCAAAGTCTCCGCACATTGCGCTAAATCCCAGGAATTAATACCGAATTTATTTTCATCCAAACCAGTTGTAATATTGTGGTGTGTATGCGCATCAACATTTGGATTAATACGAATAGCCACTTTTGCAACCTTATTCTTAGCAGCTGCAAGTTCATTTAAAACTTCCAATTCCTGGATAGATTCTACATTAAAGCAGAAGATATCTAAATCAAGGGCTTCATTAATCTCCTTATCGGATTTACCCACTCCAGCAAAAACGATTTTTTTGTTATCAAAACCCGTTTCTACTGCTCTCCTTACCTCACCTGCACTTACACAGTCAGCACCAAATCCAATTGCTTTTACCTGGCCTAAAACTGTAGGGTTAAAGTTTGCTTTTAATGCATAGTGAATATGGTATTGATATGGCGCAGCAGCCTCAGCACAAGTGCTCAGGGTTTGTTGCAATAAATCGGTATCGTAATAATAAAATGGCGTTTCTATATTGTTAAACTTTGATATATCTTTATCGACAAACATGTTCAAATTCCTTATTATAATTTTAATTCTATTTTTTGGTCTAGTCTATTTAGGCAACTATCTCGATTTAAAACACGGTAGAATTACCCAAAAACAATATAACGGCAAAATCCGGTTTTTTATCGTACTGCTATTAATTGTATTGTTTCTCTTATTTATTAAAAAATGAAGATTATAGCCACCATATTTATTATACTCATTATCTCTTTAGGACTTTTAAATTCCTTCAGAAAATATCAAAATCAACTATTACCATTTGGTTTGTTAACTGTTCACTTCATTATTGGCCTCATGGTAATAGCTGGTTCATTCTATCTTTTATTCGAATAACCGGTTGTGCAGGCTTCTTAAGGCTTCGGTTTTATATTCGCTTAAAATGAGTAGCGAAACGTTATAATTACTTCCTCCGTAAGAGATCATCCGAATTGGAATATGTTTCAAACCTTCTAAAACCCGGCTGGCAAAACCGTGTTTTTCAGAACCGAAATCCCCTACTACGCATACGATACTATGATCAGTATCAACTTCTACCGTTCCAAAACTTTCTAATTCAGTTATAATTTTCGATAGGTTTCCTGTTTCATCAATGGTTAATGACACCGCAACTTCAGAAGTAGTAATCATATCAATTGGAGTTTTATAACGCTCAAAAACTTCAAAAACACGGCGTAAAAATCCGTAAGCTAAAAGCATTCTGCTCGATTGAATACGAATAGCCGTAATCCCATCCTTCGCAGCAATTGATTTAATTTTTCCTTTCTCGCTATTGTGTGTAATTAATGTTCCGGCAGCAGTCGGCTCCATTGTATTTAATAAACGAACCGGTATTTTATATTTCTGTGCCGGAAATCCCGATTGTGGATGTAGAATTTTAGCACCAAAATAAGCTAACTCAGCGGCTTCATCGAAAGAAAGTTGGGCAATGGGTTTTGTTCCTTTAACAATTCTTGGATCGTTGTTATGCATACCGTCAATATCTGTCCAGATTTGAACTTCCTCTGCTAAAATTGCTGCACCTAACAATGAAGCTGTATAATCACTACCACCACGACGTAAATTATCAACCTCACCAAAGCTGTTTCTACAGATATATCCTTGCGTGATGAATAATTTATTGTCTTTATTTTTTTCTAATAACGGAGATAAATGCTTGGTAGTAAAAGGAATATCAGGTTCATTATCTTCATCGGTTTTCATAAAATCCAACGCTGGTAGTAGTACCGATGGCACACCAATAGATTTTAAGTAAATGTGATATAAGGTAGTTGATAATAACTCACCTTGTGCCAGAACAACCTTCTCTTCAATCGGGGTAAAAATATCGTTTGCCAAACCAGCAAGAAAGTTAAAATGATAATCAATGACTTCATTTCCCTGCTCCTGGAACTCATTCGCAGGTAGTAACTCAATTACGAATGATTTATATTTTTGATATAGGTTTTCTACGCACTCGCTTCCCTTCTTCTTATCTCCAGCCAAAAAATAATTTGCAATTTCAACTAGACTATTTGTAGTTCCAGACACTGCTGATAAAACTACAATCTGCTCTTCATTTGGATTAATGATATCCAACAATTTCGTCATGCGCTCAGGACTACCTACTGAAGTACCCCCAAATTTTAAAATTTTCATTTTTTGCTAATTGTTTTAAATGGCAATGAAGCAGTCATCTTTTTTTAAATCTGATTAGATATTAAAACTGATGAATGTTCCATCTGTTTATGTTTGTACCCGTAACAAAGTAAATATTATTAAACTTTTGTCAGCTATTTTGAAAAAGTAACAATAATCACGCTTAAATACTGGAATTTCTTTATTATTGTATCGGGGCGTGAAAATAAACAAAAGCAGCTTAAAAGCAACACCCTCAACAAAATAAAATTTGGAAATTTTTAAATAAATTGATTTTAACAAAACTTACGATAAGAAAATTTTGTTCAATACCAGTTATTAATAAAAAACGAAGCTAAATGCAATCAATAGATCAATCAACTCAGGCTACTATCAATCAGTGGTTAAATGGTAATTATGACGAGGTAACAAAAGCAGAAATTCAGGCACTTGTAGATAAAGAAGCTACAACCGAACTGACAGATGCCTTTTATAAAAGTTTAGAATTCGGTACCGGTGGTTTACGCGGAATTATGGGCGCAGGATCTAACCGTATAAATAAGTATACCATTGGAACAGCAACACAGGGTTTGGCCAATTACTTAAATAATAAATATCCAAACGAAAAAATTAGTGTTGCAATAGCCCACGATAGCCGTAATAATTCAGATTATTTTGCAAAAATTACTGCTGATGTATTTTCTGCAAATGGTATTCATGTATACTTTTTCGAAGCCTTGCGTCCCACTCCTGAATTATCATTCGCGGTACGTCATTTTGGGTGCAAAAGCGGCGTGATGCTAACAGCCTCTCATAATCCTAAAGAATATAATGGCTATAAAGCTTATGGAGCGGATGGCGGCCAGTTTACTTCTCCGGATGATAAACTGGTTATTGATGAAGTAAATAAAATAAGCAGCATAGATGAGGTGAAATTTGATCGTATTGATACCAATATAGAACTGATTGGAGAAGCGGTTGATCAGTTATATTTGGACGGAATTACAGCACTTTCTATCTCGCCAGATGCGATTAAAAGACAACATGATTTAAAAATTGTATACTCTCCTATCCACGGTACCGGCATTACTTTAGTACCAAAAGCTTTAGCACAATTTGGCTTTACCAATGTAACAGTTGTGGAAGAACAGAGTAAGCCTGATGGAAATTTTCCAACTGTTGTTTATCCAAATCCCGAAGAAAAAGATGCTTTAACATTAGCCATGAATAAAGCCAGGGAAATTGATGCTGATTTAGTATTAGCAACTGACCCAGACGCTGACAGGGTTGGAATTGCAGTTAAGGATAATAACAATGAATGGGTATTATTAAATGGTAATCAAACCGGAAGTTTACTGATTAATTATTTGTTAACTGCTTGGCAGGAAAGCGGAAAATTAGATGGTAATCAGTTCATCGTTAAAACAATCGTTACTTCTAACCTTATTGAAGAAATCGCTAAAAAGAAAAATGTTACGTACTATAATACCCTAACGGGATTTAAATATATAGGCCAGTTAATGACTGAATTAGAAGGTAAAAAATACTTTATTGGCGGTGGAGAAGAAAGTTACGGCTACTTAATTGGCGATTTGGTTCGTGATAAAGACGCAGTAGTATCTGCAGCTTTCATTTCGGAAATGACGGCTTATTACAAAGATAAAGGTGCAAGTTTATATAATGCGTTGTTAGATATGTATGTTGAATATGGCTTATATAAAGAAGATTTAGTTTCCCTTACCAAGAAAGGTAAAACCGGAGCGGAAGAGATTAAATCTATGATGGTGAAATTTAGAGAAAATCCGCCAGCAACTCTAGGCGGTTCTAAAGTTTCGGTATTGAAAGATTATGAATTAGGCCAGGAGACTGATTTAGCGAGCGGAAAAATAACAAAATTGGATTATCCAACTTCTGATGTATTGCAATTCATCACTGAAGATGGTAGTATCGTTTCCGCCCGTCCGAGCGGAACTGAGCCTAAAATTAAATTCTATTGCAGCGTAAATGCACCATTGGCGAACAGAGCTGATTTTGCTCATGTTGATGCTTCATTAAATGATAAAATTAGTGCAATAATGACTGATTTGCAGGCATAATTACTCCATAACATTATCAAGTAACCCCCAGATGAATGGCTTTCTCTGGGGGTTTTTTATGATTCTTTTTTTTAAATACGGTGATTGTGAATAAGCGAATTTCAATCTATATTTACTTGTACAATATCTAGTAATAACATAAAATTCCAGAGGTGTAAAAAGCATTGTCGTTATTTTTTTGCTGCTTTCGATTTCTTTAATACTTTTGCAACAATTATAATGTTCAAGCGATTAATCATATATCTGATAATTTTTGTCACCATATCTCAAGGTGGCATGCAATTGCTGGTGTATTCAAGTTATCAAATGAATAAAGAATACATTACAAGTGTATTTTGTATTAATAAAGAACATCCAGAATTACATTGCGATGGTCAATGCTTTCTAGCCAGAAAGCTGAAAGACTTGGATGGTAAAAACAAACAAGTTCAGGAAAACTTAAAGCGGGTTATTGAAGCTGAACCGCAATTTCAGTTGTTAAATCTTGATCATCCTTTAACCTATTTTATTATTAAATCAGAAATCGGCTATCTTCAAAAGCCTATTAAAGACCTTTCTATTTCCATCTTCCACCCACCGAGAACGGCATAAGTAATTTAATTTTTACGTGATGGCTTTGCCATCGCAGTTTAGGCTATTTGAAATTCTGAGTACAGCGGAAAATCTCATTGCTAAAACCATTGTCATCTTATGCTGCTATGTTAATTTCTGCTGAAATGTTAGGGATTCTTCATTGCATTCAAAACGACAAAAGCTATTTATTACTTATCCAAATTTTCAAAAAATGAAAATATCATCATACTTACTGGCATTGCTATGCCCTATTTTAATGTTATCATCCTGCAAAAAAAATAATGACGAAAATAATGGCACTACTAAATCAAGCTTTATTATGGAGTTTGAACATCAGGTTAATGCCGCCCCGCTGTCCTTGAATACTGTGAGCTATAAAAATGCAAAAGGAGAAGATTTTAAAATCAGCACCTTTAAATATTATGTAAGTAACATCAAATTAAGCAAAGCTGATGGAACCACTTTTATTGTTCCTGAAAGTTATTTTTTAATTGATGAATCTAAATCAACATCCAAATTAATTACTGTAAAAGATATACCAACAGGTGATTATACCAGAATTGAGTACACAATTGGTGTAGATTATGCCCGCAACTTTGCAGGTGCACAAACTGGTGCTTTAGATCCTGTTAATGGCATGTTCTGGACCTGGAATAGTGGCTACATCTTTGTAAAACTGGAAGGATCTTCGCCTCAGTCAAAGGCCGCAAACAATGCACTAACTTTTCATATTGGCGGTGTTGTTGATCCAAATAATACTATCCGAACATTTTCTGCAGAAATTAATTCGATTAATCCATTACGTATACGCTCGGATGCAAAACCTGATATGCACTTTATTGTTAATGCCGCTGCATTATTTACAGGCAGTACGGATGTAAGTTTCGCAACACTGAACTTTACAATGGGCGGTGCCAATTCTGTTATTGTAGCCAATAATTACGCTAAAGGGCTATTTCGTTTGGATCATATTCATAACTAATATGCGTAGCAAAACTACCGTTTTTGCGGTGCTTACCTTAAGCATCGCATTAATGTATGCCTGTAGCAAGAAAACTGATGCACCAGAACTAAACGAAGAAATGGTTATATTTAAAGTTCCATCTAACTTTCCTGCACCATCATACAATTTCGAAAACAATCGCTTAACTAATGCTGGCTTTGCTTTAGGGAAAAAAATATTTTATGATGCTCGTTTATCATCAGATAAAAGTGTTTCATGCGGAAGCTGTCATCAACAATTTGCTGCATTTGCCAACCTTGACCATAAGGTGAGTCATGGTGTAAATAATTGCCAGGGAAAAAGAAATGCACCTCCACTGTTTAACCTGGCGTGGCAAAAAGCTTTTTTCTGGGATGGTGGTGTTAAAAATATTGAAACGTCTCCGTTAAATGCGATTACTGATAACTGTGAAATGGGAACAGACATTGAAACGATAGTCGGTTTTCTGAAAAATACAGCACCCTATCCTGCCTTATTTCAAAAGGCATTTGGTTCGACAGAAATTAATTCTCAATTGATCTTAAAATCAATTACGCAGTTTATGGCTGTACTGGTATCTAAAAAATCCAAATATGATAGGGTTATTCGTCAGGAAGGTGAATCCTTCACTTCAACTGAATTAGCAGGTTTCAATTTATTTAAACAAAAATGTGCATCCTGCCATGCTGAACCTTTTTTTACTGATTTTACTTACCGGAGTAATGGTTTGGATCTGGTGGATACGGATGAAGGAAGAGCACATATTACAGGCTTAAGTTCAGATTTTGGAACATTCAGGGTGCCCACTTTACGCAACATTGAATACACGTTTCCATATATGCATGATGGACGTTTTTACAGTTTGGATGAAGTATTAGAACACTACAATTCAGGCGTTAAACCATCGGCTAATCTCGATCCTAAACTGCAAAAAGGCATAGCCTTAAGTCCGCCTGAAAAAGAACAAATCAAAGCCTTTTTAAAAACATTAACAGATCATGAATTTATCAAAAATACATTATACAGTGAATCGTAAATGGCTTATTTTACTATTCACTTTAACCAGTAGTCAGGTGTTTGCCTGTGATATTTGTGGATGTTTTATGGGCATAACTCCCTATTATAATCGAAACAGTATCAGCTTATTGTATCGTTATCGTTCATTTAATGGTTATAGTGGCCAGTCACATTCATTATTTCCAAATGGTGGTAACTTCTTCATCCCTGCACGAAGTCAGAACTCTCCAATAACCGGCCATGCAGGCAATCCAGGTGATTATGAATTATATCGATCTTTAGAAATCCGAGGTAAATATTTCATCAATAAACGATTAGAAGTTAATGTCATTCTCCCATACGTCTCAAACAGCGAACGTTATAATGGTTATACTTCCACAATTTCTGGTATTGGCGATGCAAATATTTACGCAGGATACCACCTTATTCAAAAACAAGTCGGCAATTTTAAACAACAACTTATTGCCGGAGCCGGAATTAAACTTCCGACAGGTAAAAACAATTTTAAAAACACCGATGGTATCCGTTACTCTTCTTTAATGCAGGGAGGAACTGGCAGCACAGATGGATTTGTGTATTTAAATTATCTGGTTGGCCTGGGTGCATTTGGGGCAAGCATTAATACCTCCTACAAAATGAATGGTACAAATAGCCGCGAAGAAGGGATAGCCAATAGTACCACAAGCTTTTTGAATATTTTCTACATTCAGCAAATAGGAAATGAGATGAAAATAATGCCCTCAGCACAGTTTTTTTATGAATATTCAGGCGGTGAAAAATATAAAGGAGTCAAAACCGGTTCTCATGTTATGAATAATTTAATGGGTGGTATTGGTGCAGATATCTTCTATAGAAACATCTCGTTAAATGCTGCAGTACAGAAAAATATCTGGGAAGCTAAAACGGATCATCCTATGAGTGCCGGTAAAGTTCACATCGGATTAACATACAATTTTTAATAAAATAATATGAAAAAAAAGATCATACCACTAGCGCTTATCTTATTCATTTATAGCGCATGCAAAACAAAACCAGATGCGGCAGACGTAAAAATGGAAGTTTTAAATATTCACGATAAACTGATGATTGATGGAGAAAAGGTAATTAAAAATAAAATGAAGCTCGATTCTGTTCTGAAATCTGGTAAAATTAAATCTGCCGGAGATTCTACAAAATTGGTTGATGTAATCAACAGATTGAATATAGCAGATGAAAATATGATGGATTGGATGCATTTTTTCAAAGATAATTTCAAAGGAAAAAATGAGCAGGAAAATTTGGTTTATTACAAATCAGAAATGGTTAAAATCAGAGCAGTTGAAGATCGTTTTATCAAGGTTACCAAAGAATCTGATTCACTGTTAAAAGTGTACAATATTAATCCGGATAAAAATACCTATACGCAGCATCACAAGCATTGAGGTTATTTGCAGACTAGTTTAATAAGGTTGCATTTTTAGAGAAAAGTAACAAAACCATAATTAATTCCCTGCTACAAAGTAGAGGTTGTATATTTACACTTTAATAAAATATAATGAATAAAATTCTTAATTCGATAGCACTTTGTTTGTTATCTGTTTCAATATTTTCATCTTGTCAACAAGATCAGAAACTTCCGATTTATGGCGAACGCCATGCTGAGACTGTTAAGGATGCCGCTGGCGTAGAGAAAATCGATACTGTATATCAAACTATTCCTAATTGGGCTTTTTTGAATCAGGATAGCGTAATAACAACCAATAAGGTTACAGACGGTAAAATTTACGTTGCTGATTTTTTCTTTACTTCATGTACCACCATTTGTCCTACCATGCACCGGAACTTAATGGGTGTTTATAAAGATTTTAAAAGTAATCCGGATGTGATGTTTGTTTCCCATACCATTGATTTTAAGTACGACCGCCCTTATGTTTTAAAAAAATATGCCAGGAAATTAGGTGTGGATGATGCGAAATGGCAGTTTCTTTATGGAACAAAAGATAGCGTTTACACCCTTGCAGAAAAAAATTATCTGGTAGCAGTTGGAGAAGACAGTACAGCTAAAGATGGTTACATTCATCAGGGTTATTTAGTCTTGGTTGATAAAGATCGTAGAATTCGTGGTGCATATGACGGCACGAAGGAGGATCAGGTTGAACAATTAAAAAAGGATATTCCAGTGTTATTAGCTGAATATAAAAAATAAATCCTGACCACAGATGAAACAAATAATGCAGGTAATTTTACAAAATCTGTGTTTATCGTTTTATCTGTGGTTACTATCAACAAAACTGCTATGCGCAAATCCCTGATCATTTCCCTTTTCCTGCTTTCTACTATCGCCATCATCTTCTCTTGTCAAAACCAGGAAACGATTGATTTGCAGAACTATTTATCTAACGGAAAAGATATTTATAAAGCTAAATGCCAAAATTGCCACGGTGAAAATGGCGAAGGCTTAGGCCAGCTTGCCCCTCCTTTAACAGATTCTGTATTTTTAAAAGCAAATAGAGATCGTCTGGCATGCATCATTCGCAATGGAACCAGTGAAGCTCTTGTCATTCATGGTAAAACCTACAGTGAAAAAATGCCGGGCTTTCCTGAGCTTGCAGATATTGATGTAGCGCAGGTTATGGTTTACATTACCAACTCATTTGGTAATAAGCAGGGATTTGTTCCCTACACTAAAGTTTCAGCTCAATTACAGAATTGTAAATAGATATTATCTCCTTTTCAGTTAAAAATCAAATAAAACCTGCATCTTTGCGCAAAATGCAGGTTGTTCTATCGCTGTCCCAATTTATTGGGAGAGAGGAAAGTCCGGGCAACGCAGGGCATCTCGCTTTCTAACAGAAAGGAATTTAGGAATGAAAACCTGAATTACGGATTAGTGCAACAGAAAATATACCACCTGGCGTAAGTTGGGAAAGGGTGAAAACGTGTGGTAAGAGCACACGAGCATTACAGGCGACTGTAGTGGATTGTAAACCCCGGGAGTTGAAAGACCAAATAGGCTAACGCATGTAGGGCTGCCCGTCCGATGTTAGTGGGTAGGTCGTTAGAGGTAAGCGGCAACGTTTACACTGGATTAATGATAGAAATCTTAAGTAATTAAGAAACAGAACCCGGCTTACAGACCTGCATTTTTTTCTTCTTCAGATCAACAGTGTTAAAACCGACACGGGTAAAAGGCACAAATTTATTTAAATCTGTTAAAACCTTTTTATTCTTTTAGGGTTTATAAATCCTAAATCATTGTATAAAAAACTATACATTAATTTAAAAACAATATATTCGCAATAGAATAAACAAACACTGAATGGCCAAACTATTAATTATTGATGATGAACGGGCGATTAGAAGTACGCTGCGTGAAATCTTAGAATACGAAAATTATGATGTTGAAGATATTGACAATGGTGTCGATGGTCTTGAAATGATTAAAAAAGGTAATTACGACCTTGTTCTTTGCGATATCAAGATGAATAAAATGGATGGTATGGAAGTGCTTGAACAAGCACAAATTATTAAGCCAGACTTGCCATTTATCATGATTTCAGGCCATGGAACTGTAGAAACTGCTATAGAAGCCAGCAAAAAAGGTGCATTTGATTTCATATCTAAACCACCAGATTTAAATAGATTATTAATTACTGTTCGCAACGGTTTAGACCGTGGAACATTAGTGACGGAAACTAAAGTTTTAAAACGTAAAGCGAGCAAAACACGTGAAATTTTAGGTCAATCTGAAAGCATATCAAAAATAAAGGAAACTATTGAGCGTGTAGCGCCTACCGAAGCCCGTGTTTTAATTACCGGTGCAAACGGTAGCGGTAAAGAGTTGGTGGCCCGTTGGTTACATGAAAAATCAAACCGTGCTGATAGTCCTTTAATTGAAGTGAACTGTGCCGCAATACCGTCCGAATTAATTGAAAGCGAACTTTTTGGTCATGAGAAAGGCTCTTTTACTTCTGCTGTTAAACAGCGTATTGGTAAATTTGAATTGGCTAATGGCGGAACTTTGTTTTTAGATGAAATTGGCGACATGAGTTTATCTGCCCAGGCTAAAGTACTGAGGGCGCTTCAGGAACATAAAATATCACGTGTTGGTGGTGAAAAGGAAATTGATGTTAATGTTCGGGTGTTGGCTGCAACCAATAAAGATTTACTTAAAGAAATTGAAGATGGCAATTTCAGGATGGATTTATACCACCGATTAAATGTAATTAATATTCATGTTCCTCATTTAACTGAACGTACGGATGATATTCCGGTAATTGCACAGAACTTTTTGGAAAGTATTTGCGGGGATTATGGTATGCCGGTTAAAAAAATTAATGAGGCTGGTATGGCTGCTTTACAGTCCCTGCCGTGGACTGGTAATGTTCGTGAGCTTCATAATATGATCGAACGTTTGATTATATTAAGCGATAAAGTAATTACGGAACATGATGTTAGGGCTTTTGCCAACCCAGGTGGTGGAAAAAATATTGGAGCAGCAAGCAGTGCGCAAATTGTTGGTGCAACCACTGGTTCTGGATTATCATCAACATTTGATAGCTTTAGCAACTTTCAGGATTACAAAGATCACGCAGAGAAAGAGTTTATTAAGTTTAAACTTGAAAAAAACAACTGGAATGTTTCCAAAACGGCTGACGAAATTGACATTCAAAGAAGTCACTTGTATAGCAAAATTGAAAAGTTTGGACTGAAGAGAGTTGAAACTCCTTAGTTAAAAATTAGAATTATACTTAAATTAATGAAACTTAAAGGTTGTAATAACTCAGGTTATTACAACCTTTTTTATGAATGGAAACTTCCTGTTATTTACAGTATTGATAAGCGTTTTCCAAGATTTAGCATCAACCCATGTAATCATTTTGCCGCATTAATAGCGCCCTATATTTATTAAAAATTGCAGTTTTTGAAACAAAACCGTAGAAATGATTTTGGGTATCAATCACCGGTAAAAGCCAAACATTTTCCTGCTCCATTTTTTTCAGAACCAATTTTAAATCATCTTCCTGATACAAAGTATTCGGTGCTGGTTGTACCAGGTCAGATGCTGTAAGTTCATGTTTATCTGGATGGTTGACCATTTCCTGAAACAAGTCCTCAACGTAAATTATTCCTTTAAAATCATCTGTTTCATCAACAACAGCACAAATATTTTTATGAGATTTTACGATTTCACTCATCTTCAGAGAGATAAGATCATTTAAGTAAAGTTTTGGGTAAGATTTTTCAATCAGATATTTTAACTTCATTTGACTCAATACCGTCGTATCCTTATCTTCATGCGAAAGCAACTCACCCTTATCAGCCAATACTTTAGTGTAAATAGAATGCTTTTGCGCACTTCTGTTAATGGCGTATGAAATCGCAGTTGTAATCATTAATGGAACCATTAGGATATAGCCTCCGGTGATTTCGGCGATTAGAAAAATCCCTGTTAACGGAGCATGCATAATTGAACCCAGGGCTGCAGCCATACCAGCAACAATGAAATTAGACACACTCAACTGTGCCACACCGGATAAATTTACCGCGTATGCAAATACAAACCCAATTAGCCCCCCCATTATTAAACTAGGCGCAAAAGTTCCCCCATTTCCACCCGCACCTAATGTAATTAGGGTAGCAGCAGATTTCATAAATATGGTTATGATGGTAAAAAGAATTACAACGGCAGGTATATTATTGTAATCTGCAAAAATACTATTGTTTATTACTGCCAGATTATTTCCTTTAAGCAAACCATTCATGGTAATGTAGCCTTCTCCGTATAATGTTGGAAACAAAAACACGAGTAAGCCCAGCATTAACCCACCAATTACTACTTTAGCATAAGGATGTTTTATTTTATAAAAGAAGCCTTTTATAGCATAGTTTGCTTTGGTGAAATAAATGGAGAATAAGCCGATAAGTCCAGCCAAAATAATGTAAAATAAAAGTGCTTTTACCTGCCAGCCTTCAGTTATGAGATAGAATAACTGCTGCGTGTAGAAAATACGGGCAACAACCGCTGCAGTAGCTGCAGATAATAACAAGGGTATAAATGCAGGTATGGTAAATTCTGGCAGCAATATTTCTATTGCGAAAACAATTCCGGCTATGGGACTATTAAAAGCACCGGCGATAGCTGCCGCCGCACCACATGCCACTAACATTGTTACCTCCCTGTATGATAAACCCAAAGTACGGCCCAAATTGGAACCTATTGAAGCTCCGCTTGTTACTATGGGTGCTTCCAATCCGGTTGAGCCTCCAAAGCCTACCGTTATTGCAGCAGTAATAATTTGAGAATAAATATTATGAGGCTCGATTTTACTCGATTTTTTTGAGATAGCATATAATAACGGCGTTAAACCCGTTTCAAACTTAGTGCGCCTGATGAAATACTTAATGTATAGTACGGTGAGCAAAACACCGATCATTGGAAAAATAAAAAACAGATAGTATTTATATTTCCAATGCCAGTCAGACTGGAGAAATTCCTCAATGTGGTGGGTTAAACTTTTTAAAACAGCTGCTGCTAAGCCTGCCAAAATCCCAACAATAACAGCTAGAACAACTAGGAAATTACGATTTGATATTTTTGATTTTCTGTATTGGTTAATCTTATCAAGGTAATTTACAAAGCGGATGTACATTTTATTCTATTTATTCAAGTCCGTAAAGGACTTTACGGGGTTAAGCATCAAATTTATCCAGGAGCTTAATTAAGGTTGCAAAATCTTTCGGATATGGCGCATCAATTATAATATCCTGATCATCAAGTCCCTTAAAAACAAGGTGACGGGCATGTAAAGCAAACCGTTTCATAATAGGCTGTTCCTCTTCTCCTTTGGTTAATTTATAACCTCTCTTTATAGATGATAGAAAAACAGGTTTTCCTTTATACATATCATCGCCAACTATTGCTGCTCTTTGAGTGGCTAAATGGATACGAATCTGGTGCATTCGCCCGGTAATGGGTTTGCATTCTACTAAAGTATAATGCTTATAATATTTTAAAGAATCAAAAATTGTTTCAGCCCGTTTACCTTCTGCCCTATCAATAGTTACACTTTTATTTCCGTCATTCAATATAGGTAAATCAACTAATAACTGATCAAAAATAACATGACCATCAACTACTGCGTGATAGGTTTTATTAACTTTTCTCCGTTCAAACTGCATCGAAGCATGGCGATAACCTTCTGGATTTTTGGCTATAATTAAAGCACCCGAGGTTTCTTTATCCAAACGATGACATACCTGCGCATCATCACTATATTGCTTTGCAAGTCGTAAAACGTTGGTTTCACCAGATCCTCCTCTCTCGTCAAGTGATGCCAAAAAAGGTGGTTTATTAATTACAATAAAATTATCGTCTTCGAAAAGAATAAGGTCTTTAAAATTGGGGTACTTCAAATTGTGTGTGATTTATGAAGTACAAAAATAGGCATTTATTCTTTTAAGGTTGTCTTTGACCAGGATTTATTTCGGTATATCAATGCCACCAGGATGATGAAATGAATTCAGTATGACTACAAGTGAGGACTATCAAAAAAAAACCGCAAACTTTCTTGTATAGTAAGTCTGCGGCTTTATTATTTTGTAGTATAATTTATTATGAAAGCTCAAACTTGTAGCCTACACCTTTAACTGTAGATACATAAGTTTCGCCTAATTTTTCGCGTAGCTTACGGATATGTACATCAATAGTTCTGTTGGTTACTACTACAGAATCTTCCCAGATATTTTTCAGAATAGATTCGCGGGTATAAACTTTACCTGGTTTAGAAGCCAATAAATACAACAATTCAAATTCCTTTTTAGCTAAAACTACTTTTGCGCCTCCCTGAAACACTAAATAAGCTTCACGGTCGATTACTAAATCACCGATTTCCAGCTTATTTTCTGAAACCTCTTCTGTGCCAGCATTTCTTCTTAAAATTGCATTAATTCGGCTAACTAAAGCTCGTGGCTTAATTGGTTTAGCGATATAATCATCAGCACCTACGTTAAAACCGGCAATTTCAGAATATTCTTCACTTCTTGCGGTTAAAAATACCATAAAGGTGTTTTTAAATTCAGGAATGGCCCTCATTAATCTACATGCTTCAATACCATCCATTTTGGGCATCATAATGTCCAGAATAATCAATTCCGGATGAACCTTTTTGGCTACTGTTATTCCCTCTTGTCCATTTGAAGCTGTAAATACCTGATAACCCTCTTTTTTGAGATTATATTCTATTAGCTCCAGAATGTCTGGTTCATCATCAACGATTAATATCTTCTGACCTGCGTTGTTCATAGTTAAATATTTGTTACGAAAGTACTGTATGTGATGTAATTCTTAGTTAAGCCTAAGTTAACAAATTGTTAATGACTTAAATTAGTTTAACATAAAGTTTCTTTTAGCGTAACGTTTTAGCTAGAAATTGTTCCAATTGCTCACCCCGTAGATTTTTGGCAACAATTTTACCGGCAGGATCTATAAGGTAAGATGTTGGAATAGCCTGAACCTGGTATTTCTTGACGGTTTCCCCATTAAAATCCTTAAGCTCTGAAACATGTGTCCAGGTTAAACCATCAGCTTTGATAGCGCCTAACCAGGCAGCCTTATCTGTATCCAATGAAATGCCCAAAACATCAAAATTCTTATTTTTATATTGATTATAAACTTTCACGACATTAGGATTTTCCTGACGGCAAGGCTGACACCAGGATGCCCAAAAATCAACTAAAACATATTTGCCCTTATAATCTGATAAGTTGATCGGTTTGCCATCGGCAGTATTGATGGTAAAAGCCGGCGCTATCTGTCCAACCTGTACTGTTTTTAATAAAGCCATTTGCTTCACAAAGGTATCAACAGTTGCATTTCCTTTAATATCGTTTTTTATTTCATCAGCAAATTTAACCAGTTCAGCCTCAAACTCTTGCGGACTTAAGGTATTCATGGCATAAAAACTAGCCAATGTACCTTTGTTATCCGCGGCGAACTTTAAAATTTGTGTATTTAACTGATTGATATACGATTCGTATTGAGGCTTTAGTGATTCCAGTATAGCTGATCGGTTTTGAGGTTGTTGCGCTGTTTTCGCTTCTAACTCTTCTTGTAGCTTCTCTGTCTGTTTTGCGAAGTTGTTTCTAATGGTATTCAGCTCTGAAAGTTTTTCTACCTCATTGGCTCCAGAAATTTTATAAGCCATTGTTTTATCTGCTAAATCTGCTTGTAGCTTTATTTCATCGCCATTTTTAGCAATAAGCATAAATTCGTGGTTGCCAATGGATACTCTGAAAAAATCTACAGAAGGTGTTTTACGTATAAATTTAAACTCTCCTTTTTCGGATAGATTGGTTGAGTCGATGGCTACCATTTGGCTACTTTGCATCCCAAATAAAAAAACTTTTTTCTCCGTTCCAGGATTTTGAAAAGTTCCGTCAATGGTGAAACTATCTTTTGGTTTGCATGCGGTAAACGCTATCGCTACCAAAACGATAAGGCTTAGATTTCTTAATTTCATTATTTTAATTTTTCTAGTATTAATTCATTTAATTTTTTTGCATCAGCTTTGCCTTTAGCCAATTTCATTACATCACCAACAAACAATCCCAATACGCCTTTTTTACCTTTTTTATAGGCCTCAACCTGTTGGGGATATTTATTCAATACCTCATCAATAAAACTACTTAGTTCATCACTGTTTTCTGAAATCAGCAAATTTAATTCCTGCGCAAGTTGTGCTACATCTACATTTTGATTCTTATCAATCGCAGGTAACAATTGTTGTATGGCTATTTGTTGAGTTAGTTTTTTGTTATCAACCAGGTTGATTACTGCAGCTAACTTTTCAGGGTTTACAGAATAAGACCCGATTGAAATTCCCATCTCACTTAATACCGCTCTTAACGGGCCAATTAACCAATTAATAAGTGTTTTTTTATGATCGACAATCGGTAAGGCATGGTTGAAATATTTCAAAAGTTCTGAATCTTCAGCAAATAAGGTGGCATCGGCTTTACTGATCCCAAAATCTGCCATCATTTGCTTCACAATTTGATTAGGAAGTGCGGGCATTGCTGCTTTAATATTAGCTAACCACTCATCAGATATATAAACAGGTTGTAAATCCGGATCTGAAAAATAGCGATAATCATTGGCCTCTTCTTTTGTACGCATGGGCGATGTAGTGCCTTGATCTGCATCAAAATTTAATGTACTTTGTATAATTCTTCCACCGTTTGAAATCACCCCTACCTGCCTGCCATATTCAAATTCCATTGCTCTACGTACGTTACGCATAGAGTTTAGGTTTTTCACTTCGCAACGGGTACCAAATTCTCCAGATCCATTCGGGCGTATAGAAATATTGGCATCACAACGCAAACTTCCTTCTTCCATATTCCCATCACTTACATTAAGATGCCGTACCAGTTTTCTGATTTCACTCAACAATGCAGATGCTTCTTCCGCACTTCGAATGTCAGGTTCTGTCACAATCTCAATTAATGGCACACCCGCACGATTTAAATCCACTAAAGAATAATGATCGTCCTGGTCATGAATACTTTTACCTGCATCTTCTTCTAGGTGAATTCTATTTATTCCGATTTTTTTTGTGGACCCATCTGCCAATTCAACTTCTAGAAAACCATTAACACATATGGGTTGATTATCCTGCGTAATCTGGTATCCTTTTGGTAAATCAGCGTAAAAATAATTTTTTCTATCGAAGTGATTAATTTGATTGATTGTACAATTTAAAGCCAAACCAATCCGTACAGCCTTTTCAATAACTTCCTTATTTAGTTTTGGCAAAGCCCCTGGTAATGCCAATGAAACTGTAGATATATTTTGATTAGGTGAAGCTCCGAATGAAGCACTGTCTGCAGAGAATATTTTTGTATTCGTATTCAATTGAACGTGAATTTCTAATCCTGAAACGAGCTCGTAATTGTTTTGGTTGGTACCTAAACTCATATAAAAATGATGAATTAAATGTATTATAAGGGCAAATATAGTTAAAGAAAGTTAAAATGGATTGCCTCTGTTAAACTACTAGCGAATAGCATCGTCTATTTTAATAGTTAAACTTATGCGAAACATATATTATAATATTATTTTCTTGGCATGGGTTTTGGAAATAAGTAATACACACAAATTAAATTAATTATGAAAAGATTATTTTTAGTAGCTGCCGTAATGATGGTTTCATTATTCAGCATGCCTGCAAAAGCACAATTAAATGTAAACGTTAACATAGGTTCTCAACCTTTATGGGGTCCAACAGGCTACGACCATGTGGATTATTATTATCTTCCTGATGTTGAAAGTTACTATTATGTACCAAAGAAGCAGTTTGTTTATCTAAACGGAAATGATTGGGTCTTTGCAAACAGTTTGCCGTCAAGATATGGAAACTACGATTTATATAACGGATATAAAGTTGTCATTAATTCCCCAAAACCGTATTTAAATTTTAAGAATGATAAAGTAAAATATGGTAAATTTAAAGGTAATAAGGGCCAGTTGGTTATAAGAGATAGCCGCGATAGTAAATATTACGTTGTTAAGGGTCATCCACATGGTATGCCTCCTGGACAAGCAAAGAAAATAAATGGAAAAGCTAATAAAGGTAACGGCAATAATGGCAAAGGTAATAATGGCAAAGGCCATGGAAATGGTAAACATTAACAAAGATTAAATTTATTAAAGGGATTTTCGAAAGAGCATCCCTTTTTTGATTTCTCTGTTACTTTACAGATTTTGGCATAGCATTTGATTTTTATGAATAACACAAATAGAAACGATTATGAAAAAGTTATTAATCATCTCCGCGATTGTAGGTATCGTGGCTTTAACATCAAATCAATCTAATGCTCAGGTAAGTTTAAATGTAAACATTGGCACACAACCAGCATGGGTACCGGCCGGCTACCAGGGCGTTAATTATTACTACCTGCCGGAAGTACAATCTTATTATAACGTTCCTCAGCGCCAGTTTGTTTATTTAAACGGCAATCGTTGGGCCAGATCAAGGTATTTACCTGCCCGATACAGGGGATATAATCTTAACCACGGTAGAAAGATTGTTGTTTATGGCAATAGCCCTTACAGAAGTTACAATACACATCGTATAAAGTATGCCAACCGTTCCAATATTTACAGGTCGTCTTATGGAGGAGGCAATAGAATGAGATATAGCAGACCTGGAAACAATTACAGAGCCTATAAAGTCGATTACAGAAAACATGATAGAAGAGTTAACTCCAGTTTGTTTTCAAGAGGACATAGAGAAAAACACGGAAGACATTAAATAAAAAAAGAGGCTTTAAGCCTCTTTTTTTATTTAAAACCTTTTGCCTAATGTAATTCCAAAGCGTGGATAAGCATTTGAAGTTCTATTATTGCCAAAAAGCCTTCCCGCTCCTCCATAAATTTCTCCGGTAAACCCGTTCCTTGTTAAGAATTTGGCCCCAACTGCAGCGCCCAATCCAAAATGAACTTTGGTTGAGCTATCTTCATTAGAGCGTATAGCACCGTTTGAATCATAGTAATAATAATAGCGATCTCTGAGCGATGCCACAGCAGCGCTGCCTTCAATAAAGAAACCAGCTGCTCTTTTCTTTCCAAAATACAACCTGTAATGCGGTATAGCTAGAAATCTATAATCAGATAAGTCATCACTTTGGTTACCAATACCCGCACCAAGAGACAATCCAACACTCATATTATCTTCCAGTAACCTTTCGTAAGAAATTTCGGGCAATCCTAATACCGAAGAAAGGAGGTTAACTTTTAACTCGTTTTTACCAGTTTCGTTTATTGTATTTGTCTTTTTTTCAGATTCTGAAGTTTGTCCGTGAGCCCACATGATTGAGCCTAATAAAATTGCAGTGCAGAGCGTTTTTTTCATTTGAATGATTTTTAGCGAAACTAATAATTTAACTCAAACAAAAGTATAGTCTATTTTAATAATATTTTACACCGCTGCGAATAAAAAAAGCGCTGTACTTAACATTTCGTTTAAGAACAGCGCTTTCGCATTCTATATTATTTGATTAGTGTTGCGGAATAAACGACTCAGCTTTTTCCAGGACAGCTTTTAAGCCGGCAGGATTTTTACCACCTGCAGTAGCATAAAATGGTTGTCCACCGCCACCACCTTGAATTTCTTTACCCAGCTCCCGAACAATATTTGATGCATTCATACCCTTTTTCACCAAATGATCTGCCAGCATTACAGTTATACCTGGTTTGCCATCAATTTCTGTTGTAAAAACGAGGAATAAATTATCTATCATATCTTTTAAGGAAAAAGCAAGATTTTTAATGGCATCAGCACTTTGCAGATCAATATGTTTTGCGATTAAATTTATGCCATGAATACCTCTAACATGATGTACGATTTCATGTTTTAGCGCATCAACCCGTACTAAAACAGATTTTTCAATTTCCTTTTTTAGTTTTGCATTTTCATCAAGCAAAGCTTGAACAGAGGCTGATAAATCCTTACTTCCATTTAACAGGGTTTTCAAATGCCCCAATTCTTTACGTTGATCTAAAAAGTATTCTTCGGCCTTATCAGCAGTAATAGCCTCAATTCGGCGAACCCCGGCTGCAATAGCATTCTCAGAAATGATTTTGAACGAACCGATTTGTCCGGTAGCTTTAACATGTGTACCACCGCAAAGTTCTTTAGAAAAATGATCATCAAAAGTAATCATGCGGACAAAATCTCCATATTTTTCCCCAAATAAAGCAGTTACACCACTTTCAATGGCATCCTGATAAGGTACGTTTCTCTGCTCTTTTAATTTGATATTTTGTCTGATTTTTTGATTAACAATGACTTCAATCAGTGCTAATTCTTCTTCTGTAACCTTCGCAAAGTGCGAAAAATCGAAACGCAGATAATCTGAATTGACCAATGAGCCTTTTTGGTTTACATGGTTGCCTAAAACCTGCTTTAGCGCTGCATGTAATAAGTGAGTTGCCGAATGATTATCTTCTGTTAAGATACGCTTATCTTCATCAACAACTGCCCAAAATTTCCCTTCTAAATTGTCAGGAAGTAAATCTGTGAAATGAACAGTTAATCCATTTTCTTTTTTAGTATCGGTAATATCAACCCAAAATTGGCGACTGTGGTCTTCCAAACGACCAGTGTCTCCTACCTGACCACCACTTTCTGCGTAAAAGGGTGTTTGTCGTAACACAATTTGATATTGCTCCTTTCCTTTTGCTTTTACTTTGCGGTATTTCAAAATTTCAGTTTCGATTTCCAAATCATCATAGCCAACAAATTCACTTTGATCATCAGCATTGACTGTAACCCAGTCTCCCGTGTCAATTGCTGTTGCTGCACGACTATCATCTTTCTGTTTCTTAAGGGCTTGATCATATTCAGCTAAATCAACACTCCAGCCTTTTTCTCGGGCCATCAGCTCTGTTAAATCAATTGGAAAACCAAATGTATCTGATAATTCAAAAGCAAAACTACCCTCAACAATATTGTTTTTAGCCTGATACTTTTCAAAACGCTGAATTCCTGTAGATAACGTTCTTAAGAAAGAAACTTCCTCTTCCAAAACTACCTTCTGAACAAAGTCCTGCTGGGAAATCAGTTCATCGAAAACGCCTTTAAACTGATCAGCCAATAAAGGCACCAATTGATTTAAAAATGGTTCTTTAAAGTTTAAAAAAGTGTAGGCATAGCGGACAGCACGACGTAAAATCCTGCGGATGACATACCCGGCCTTGTTGTTAGATGGCAACTGTCCATCAGCAATAACAAATGAAATGGCACGGATGTGATCCGCCATCACACGCATTGCGATATCTGTTTTCTCGTTAGTGCCATATGGTGTTCCAGCCTTTTCAGCAATAAACTGAATCATTGGCTGGAAAACATCAGTATCATAATTAGACGTTTTTTCTTGCAAAACACGTACTAAACGCTCAAACCCCATTCCGGTATCTACATGCCTTGCAGGCAGACTTTGTAAGGAGCCGTCTTTTAAACGGTTAAACTGCATAAAAACATTATTCCAGATTTCAATAACCTGTGGATGGTCGGCATTTACCAAAGTAGCGCCATCAATTAAAGCCTTTTCTTCCTCTGTACGGCAATCTACGTGAATTTCAGAACATGGTCCGCAAGGGCCTGTATCACCCATTTCCCAGAAATTATCTTTTTTATTTCCGGGTAAAATATGGCTTTCATCAACGTATTGCTTCCAGAGGTCATAAGCTTCCTGATCCTTTTCCAGACCTTCCTTTTCATCTCCCTCAAAATAGGTAACGTATAATTTATCTTTAGGAATTTTATAAACCTCGGTTAAAAGTTCCCAGCTCCAGGCAATGGCATCTTTCTTAAAATAATCGCCAAAACTCCAGTTGCCTAACATTTCGAACATGGTATGGTGATAGGTATCAATACCCACTTCTTCCAGATCGTTGTGTTTTCCCGAAACACGTAAGCAGCGCTGAGTATCAGCTACACGGGCATATTTTATTGCGGCTTCGCCTAGAAACAGATCTTTAAATTGATTCATACCCGCGTTTGTAAACATCAAAGTTGGGTCGTTTTTAACCACTATTGGGGCCGAAGGAACAACATGGTGTTGTTTCAATTCAAAAAAACTAAGGAATGCCTGTCTAATCTCTTTTGCTGTCATTACATATAAATAATTGGAGGAACAAAATTAAAATTTTATTGCGTTAATCAGGAAAAATCGAACTACATTTGAATACTTTAATTAATCGATATAAAACACTCATAATCAAGTACACATTATGCCTTACAAAGAAAGAGACATCAATAAAATGTATTATACTATGGGCGAAGTGACTGAAATGTTTAATGTTAACGCCTCTCAAATCCGGTTTTACGAAAAGGAATTTGATATTCTGCAACCTAAAAAAAACAAAAAAGGTAACCGGTTATTTACGCCCGAAGACATCGAAAACTTAAAAATCATTTTTAACCTGGTTGATGAAAAAGGTTTCACACTTAAAGGTGCTAAAGAGCATTTGAAAAACAATAAATCAGATGTTAAAGAGAATCAAAAGATAATTGATTCTTTGGAAAAACTCAAAGGATTCCTGGTAAACTTAGCTCAGGAGTTATAATTTAACCACCAAGTTTTCAAACTATTATAAATTTCAGAAAAAATAACCTAGATTAGGATAACCAATAATCACCCCTATTTTTTTAACTGGTTTTAACGCCCTCTTATGAAAATATGGTATGTATTGTTGATTGCGGTTTTTCCGTTTGATATTTTAGCTCAAAATACTTTAGGACCAAGGCTCACGGCAATGGGCAATAACGGCGTTGCCGTAAGCGATGTATGGTCTGTACAAGGTAATTCTGCCGGCCTGGCTGCACTCAAAAAGCCAACAGTTTCGATCAATTATATTAGGCATTTATTTAGTGATGAAATAAGTACTCAAGCTATTGTAGCTGTGCTACCTTTTAAAAATGATTTTGCAGGCGTCAGTTTTCAGCGATATGGTTTTTCTGAATATAGCGAAAGTAAAATAGGTTTTGCCTATACCAAAAAGTTTGGTGGTAAGCTGGCCATAGGCCTCAATGGAAACTATCATCAATTAAGTATTTCTAATTATGGCTCTTCTACAGGGTTTTCTATTGACATAGGAACCATTTATCAGTTAAATGAAAAATTTACTTTTGGTGCATTTGTAGGTAATCCTTCCAAACAGAAATTCAGTAGTACCGATGTATTGGTTGAAATACCAACAACATTTAGTATTGGAGCGAGCTATTATGCATCGGATAAAGTATTGATTGCAACGAGCGTATCAAAAGTTCTAACTCAAGTGTTCGATGTAAGCTTAGGTGTTGATTACAAAATGTTTGATTTACTGAGTTTAAGAAGTGGTTTGAGTGTAAAGCCATTTAAACAATATGTCGGCTTCGGATTAAATTATCGCAAGTTTTTAATGGATATGGCAACTACTTACGATGCCAATCTGGGTTATGCACCACAAATTGCCTTGACCTATGCGTTTTAAACTGAGCACATTGATATTGGTCTTGATGGGTTTCTTTGCAAATGCTCAAGTCGCTGAACAGGAAGCTGTCGTTCGTGATGTTTTAGAAAGTGTTGCAGAAAATCTTCCTGATGAGTATGACATAACCGAATTGATTGATGTTTTAATGAGATACCGTAAATATCCTATTAACTTAAATAAAACTAATCCAGAGGAACTTAAGACTTTAGTTTTTCTTTCTCCGCTTCAAATTAGTAATTTTTTTAGCTATATCAACGAGAATGGAAAACTTGTTGATGTATTAGAACTGCAAAGTATTGATGGTTTTGATATTAAAACGGTTCAGATTTTATTGCCTTTTGTTACATTATCATCAACAGGAGAATATGATCAGCTAAATTTTAGGAATCTGTTCAGGTTAGGTGAAAATGACTTAATAATGCGTTACGCCCAAACATTACAAAAACAGAGCGGATTTACTGATTTACCGGGAAATCGATATTTAGGATCTCCTGAAAGATTCCAGACTCGTTATCGCTATCATTATGGTTCAATTGTAACGGCTTCACTAACGCTTGATAAAGATGCGGGAGAAAAATTTATTGGTAAACCATTTGATTTTTACTCAGGTAATATTGCCTTATTCAAGTTTGGAAAAGTTAAAAAACTAGTTATTGGAGATTACACGCTACAGTTTGGACAAGGAATAACAATGTGGTCGGGATTTGCATTTGGCAAAGGACCAGATGTAACCAGTGTGGCCAAAAAAGATTTAGGCTTGCGACCATACACCTCTGCAAATGAATACTCATTTTTAAGAGGTGCATCAGCAACAGTAAATCTTTATAAAAATATCGACCTCACTCCTTTCATTTCTTTCAGACAACTGGATGCCAGCCAGGAATTAGATTTTGAAGGGAACTTGGCTCAGTCAACAGTAAATCAAACAGGTTTGCATAGAACACCAACTGAAATTAAAAATAAAAACGCCTTAAGTCAGCAGATTTTCGGGGCAAATATCCAGTATGCAAACAATGAGTTATCCGTAGGGCTCATGGGTTATCAAAGTAAGTATGGAAATAATTTCGTCACACAAACTGCGGTTTATGATCGCTTTAGTTTCACAGGAAATGCATTGACTAACCTTGGGGCATACTATAATTACACTTTTAAAAATATTTATTTTTTCGGTGAAGTTGGAAAAAGTTTACATAGTGGCTTAGCTTATGTTAACGGCGCCTTGATCAGCTTATCTCCTATTGTATCAGCAGCGTTAACCTACCGCAATTACGCGAAGGATTACCATAGTTTTTTCAATCAGGCATTGGCAGAATCAACCGAAGCTGTGAATGAAAAAGGTTTGTATGCCGGCTTAAATATCACGCCAAATAAAAAATTGATGTTTTCATTTTATGGCGATTATTTTCAATCCCCTTGGTTAAAGTACCGGGTTGATGCACCCTCCAAAGGTTATGAAATACTTAGCCAGGCAGTTTATACCCCCAGCAAAACCTTTAAAGTTTTATTAAGATTCAAAACAGAAAATAAACAACAGAATACAGATCTGGAAGTTCCCATCAACTTTCTTGATGATGTAAAAAAGGAAGGTTACCGCATTGAGGTGAATTGGCAACTTAATAAAAAATGGAATTTTCAGAACCGCATTGAAGCTTCTCAGTTTAAAAAAGGATCTGCAAGACGCGAATTTGGTTATTTAATCTATCAGGATATTAACTATTCCCCGATGTTCTCCAAAATTACAGGGAAAATAAGGTTCGCTTACTTCAATACGCCAAGTTACAACAGCAGGATTTATGCCTACGAGGATGATGTATTGTACAGTTTTGCATTTGGTATGTATAATGGCAAAGGCTACAGAACTTACCTCAACTTAAAGTATGTGCTCGCGAAAAAATTAGATATATGGATCCGATATGCCGTATTCATATACAAAGACGTACAAACAGTAGGCTCTTATCTTGATGAAATACAAGGCAATAAGAAGTCTGAAATAAAATTACAGTTGAGATATCAATTTTAAAACATGTTTAAAGCTGAATATTTTTTTGTCAGAATTTTACTTCCATTCGTGCTTGGGATTGGGATATTCTATTTTTTTCCTGGCGAAAAAACATTCCTAACACTAAGCTGTCTATCAATAATACTTTTAATAATTATTTTACTGATCAATATTGCTTATAAAAAGCTAAATGCTTATAAATTTAAAGGGCTAACAGGTATTTTAATATTATCATTTTTCTTCACACTTGGAGGATCGCTTTGTATACTTGAGAATGAAAAGCTTAATTCTGATTATTTTGCCAAACAACATTACACCTATTTAAAGGTGTGGGTAAATGATGAACCACAACAAGTTAATGATATTGTTCGTTTCAAAACCCGAATAATTGCGGGATATGAAAACCACCATAAAAGTCAGTTGAGCGGTCAGTTACTTTTGGCTCTGAAAGTAGACAGCATTCATCCTATTCATTTAAAGTATGGAGATGAATTAATTATTGCGGCAAAATATTCAGAAGTAGAACCTCCATACAATCCTGCTGAGTTTAATTTTAAACGATGGCTTGCCAGTCAAAACATATATCAACAGGCGTTTATTAACCAAATTCACCTACTCAAAACCAATCAAAACAGGGGCAATAAAATCATCAGATTAGCCTTACAATTACGAGAACATCAGGTTGCGAAATATAGAAAAATAATAAAAAATGATGAAGCATTTGCTGTAGCATCCACATTGATTTTAGGTTACCGGGCAGATTTGAGCAAAGAAACCCTAGCCGCCTATTCTAAAACCGGAACTATCCATGCACTTTCAGTCTCAGGTAGTCACGTAGCTATTATATTTCTGTTACTCAATTTCCTCTTGTCCTATCTCGATCGAAACCGGTTATTACGAATAATCAAGTTTATTGTCATTTGCAGTTTGATTTGGGTTTATGCGCTGGTTACAGGTTTATCTCCATCAGTTCTGCGTTCGGCTATCATGATATCCATTTTTATTTTCGCTAAAACATTTGCCAGAAATAAAAATGGATATAATACTTTAGCTTTCGCTGCATTTTGTCAATTGATTTATAATCCTTTTTTGCTTTGGGATGTTGGTTTTCAACTCTCCTATATTTCAGTTTTTGGTCTTATTTACTTGCAACCTAAGATTTATAAATGGGTTTATGTTAAAAATAAATGGTTAAATAATGTTTGGGAATTGATTGCGCTTTCACTGGCTGCACAAATAGTCACCTTTCCGCTTTGTCTTTATTATTTTCATCAGTTTCCAGTATATTTTTTATTGGGAAATTTATTCATTGCTATTCCACTATTTATCATTATGATTTTAGGAATTGCAGTATTATTCCCAGTTGCTGATCAATTAGCCTCAGTTTTCGAGTGGATAATTAATCAAACCAATGCAGGACTTAAGTTGATCGCAGAGCTGCCCTACGCTACATTTTCATCAGAATGGATAAGATTAACCGAACTCATTTTACTCAGCCTGGCACTAGCGCTATTGATATTTAGCCTGGTAAATCATATTAAAAAACTATTGTATTTGTCATTGATACTCTATATCGTTTATTCATGTATGATCCTTAAAGACGACTGGAACGCTAAAATCCAATCTAAAATTATTTTTTTCTCCTTGAGGAAAAATTACGCAGCTGCGTTTATAGATGGCCGACAAAGTATTCTACTCACCGATTTAAATGTCAACGATAAAAATTTTATGTTTTTTGTTAAGCCTGCTTTGGAAGAAGCGCATATTAATGTTATTCATTTTATAGATTTCAAAAAGGATACAACGATCAATAATTTTGTTTTAAAGAATAATCAAATTGTTTTTAAAAAATTTAGTATTCTGGTCGTTGATGAGAAAATGAATCATAAGAAAATCACTACTTCAAAACAGTTTTCAAGTCTTTGGCTTACAGGTAATACCTATTTTAAATTGGATCAGCTTCTTCATTTAAAATATCAAACATTAGTAATTGATGCAACAAACAGAGACTGGAGAATTAAATCGTTTAAAACATTTGCAGAAAATAATAAAATAACGCCGCACATTTTAAAGAAAAATCCTGCATATTTGGTTAACCTAACCCAATAATATGGAAGACTTGGTTTTATACAGTGTAGCTAATAGAATCGCTACGATTACCATTAATAGACCTGAAAAACGAAATGCCCTCAATCCACAACTGATTGTTGATTTAACAGAAAACTTTATTCGTGCTTCTGAAGATGATGAGGTGAAACTGATCATTTTGAAAGCAAATGGAACTTCATTTAGCGCAGGGGCTGATTTAGAATATCTGCAACAATTACAGAAAAATACCTTCGAAGAAAATGTGGCCGATTCCAATCGGTTAAAAAAACTTTTTACTACAATATACTACTTGCCTAAAGTAGTAATTGCTCAAGTTGAAGGACATGCGATTGCCGGTGGATGCGGTCTGGCTACCATTTGCGATATCATTTTTGCTACACCAGAGAGTAATTTCGGCTACACGGAAGTGAAAATAGGATTTGTGCCGGCAATTGTATCCTGTTTTCTAAAACAAAAAGTGAATGAAACAATTGCGAAAGAGTTGTTGCTTACGGGTAAAACTTTTTCCGCTCATGAGGCACTTCAATATAATTTGATCAATTATGTAACAAAATCGTCCGAAATAAATCATACTGTTAAAGAATTTGCATTAAGTTTGTGTAATCAGAGTTCTGGAAATTCATTGATGATTACCAAGCAGCTGATCACACAAACAACAAACCCTCTGCTGGAAAAAAGTTTGGAATTTGCAGTTCAGATAAATGCCAGGGTTAGGGAAAGTGATGATTTCAAAAGGGGCATTTCATCATTTTTGAATAAAGAAAAAATAAATTGGTAAAACAAAACATTAACTAAATAGAAAAACATGTTAAAATCAATCAAAACAAGCGTAATCGCTTTAATTTTAGTAGGAAGTGCCGTTTTAGTACATGCACAAAAGAAAATTGCAGAAGGTACTATCACGTACGGCCTGCAATATAAACTTACAGATGAACAAAAGGCGGCAATGGGCGGACAAGAACCACCAGCTGAACTGAAAGTAAAATTCAATAATGGCCTAACCAAAATTGAAATGGAACAAGGACCAGCTCTTATTGGTATCGTATCCGATAATAATGAAAAAACAGGTTTATTATTGATTGATGTGCCTATTGCACAAAAACAATTTGCAGTAAAGCAGTCAAAAGCAGATATTGAAAAAGCAATGGGTGCTATGCCTAAATATTCAGATTTTAAGGCAACGGGAGAAAAGCAAACTATTGGTGGTTACAATGCTGAAAAATATACCTTTAAAGATGATAAAGGTGCAACCCAAGAACTTTGGGCAACTAAAGATATTGAATTACCAAATGTGGGTTCACAAAACTATTTCCCTGGCTTAACTGCATTTCCGGTAAAATATACCTTAGTTCAAAGAGGTATAGAAACCACTACAACTTTAAAATCGGTTACAGAAGGTAAAGTTGGTGCAATCTCTAAAGATGTTCCGACAGGATATGAAGTGGTAACCATGGAAGATCTTGCTAAAATGCAAGGTGGTGGTGAATAAATAACTAATACCAGATAATTAAGGGCTTTTTAACTGCCGGCTTTTTATTTAAATTAGCCGAAAAGTTAAAAAGCTTTTTTTATGACCTAACTTATATGATTAAAAATTTATTATTTAAATTATCAATTGCCTGCATTGCTGTTTGCTCCATAATTAATGCAAGGGCTCAGGGCACTAACTGGACCAAAGACGGTAACTCGTATTATCAGATTGCTGGTGGAGAGATCATTAGCGTAACCCTGCCTAAAAGTGACAAAAAAACGGTCATCAGCAGAGCGCTGCTTACCCCGCCGGGCACTAACGTTCCGATCGCAGTAAGGAGCTTTCAATTATCGGCTGATGGAACTAAGGCACTTATCTACACAAACAGTAAAAAAGTTTGGCGTTACGATACCCGTGGCGATTACTGGCTGGCAGATTTAACTTCTAATAAAATTATTCAAATTGGAAAGGATAAACCCGCATCTTCGTTAATGTTTGCCAAATTATCGCCCGATGGCAGTAAAGTAGCTTATGTAAGCAAGCATAATTTGTATGTTGAAAATGTAGATGGAACAGCCTCAAAAGCATTAACAACTGATGGAACCGATAGGATGATTAACGGAACTTTCGATTGGGTTTATGAAGAGGAATTTGATTGCCGTGATGGTTTTAGATGGAGCCCTGATAGTAAATCAATCGCTTACTGGCAAATTGATGCAACGAAAATCAAGAACTTCCTGATGATCAACAATACAGATTCTATTTATCCATTTACAATTCCCGTTGAATATCCAAAGGTTGGCGAAAATCCATCATCTTGTAAAGTTGGCGTAGTGGATATCTCAACAGCAAAAACAAACTGGTTAAATGTACCTGGAGATAATATCCAGCACTATATTCCACGTATGCAATGGATTCCGAATAGCAATGAAATTATTCTGCAGCAATTAAACCGGGAACAAAACGAAAGCATCGTATTTATCTGCAATGCCGCTAATGGTAATGCAAAGGCTGTTTATACGGAAAAAGCAAAGGCATGGATTGATGCCCAGGATGAATGGAAATGGCTTAACGATAACAAAGAATTTACCATTTCATCAGACAAAGATGGCTGGAGCCATTTATATAGAATTAGTCGCGATGGCAAAAAAGAAACCCTGGTTACCAAAGGGAATTATGATGTGATTGATGTAAAACTCATCGACGAAAAAAACAATTATGTTTATTTCATGGCGTCGCCAACTAATGCCACTCAGCGTTATTTATACAAAACAAGGCTGGATGGTAAAGGTAAGCTGGAACAGGTTACACCTTCCATCCTACTTCCGGGAACGCATAGCTATGACATTTCTCCAAATGCTGCCTTTGCCCGTCACAGTTACAACAGTTCAGTAGTAAGGCCGGTAACCGAATGGATCAATCTTGCTACTGGCAATCCTTTTACCATGGATGGAAGCATTACTACACAACTTTCCAAGCAAGAAGCTCAAAAAAATAAGGTAGAGTTTTTTAAAGTAACGACTGAAGATGGAATTGAATTAGATGGTTGGATGAAAAAGCCAGATAACTTTAATCCTGATAAAAAATATCCTGTACTATTTTATGTATATGGTGAGCCGGCTTCTGCAACAGCATCAGATACCTACGGTGCCGGTAGAAACGGCTTATATGCTGGTGATATGGCCAAAGATGGATACATCTACATATCTATGGATAACCGTGGTGCACCAGTACCGAAAGGTGCTGCATGGAGAAAAGGTATTTACAAAAATATCGGCGTAATCAATATCCGCGATCAGGCTATGGCTGCCAAAAAGTTATTGGCCACTAATTCTTTTATGGATAAGGATCGTGTAGCTGTCTGGGGCTGGAGCGGTGGTGGCTCATCAACTTTAAATTTAATGTTCCAATATCCGGAAATTTATAAGACAGGTATTTCAATCGCGGCAGTTGGTAATCAGCTAACCTACGATAATATTTACCAGGAACGTTATATGGGTACTCCCTTTCCTAGCAAAGATGCGTATGTTAAGGGATCACCTGTTACATACGCTAAAAATTTAAAGGGAAATTTACTCTACATCCATGGTACTGGTGATGATAACGTTCACTACCAAAATGCTGAAATGCTGATGAATGAGTTGATAAAAAACAGAAAGGTTTTCCAATTAATGAGTTACCCTAATCGTACACACAGTATTTCTGAAGGCGATGGAACCAGTGAACATTTATCTTTAACTTTCACCAAATTTTTAAAAGATAACTGTCCTCCGGGAGCAAGATAAAAATTATTGCTTTATCGAATATTAAAAACAAATGCGCCCGGAATTTCCGGGCGCATTTGTTTTATAAAATAAAACTGAATTATTATTAATCTTTCTTCCTAAATTATCCTCTGATCAAAATGGAAAATGATCAGGCATAAAAAATCCGGTAACACAAAGCGTATTACCGGATCCTTGAAAAGTCTAAATTATTTTCTATCCTTTAGTGCAACAAAAGCTCTATCCGTTTCACCAACATAAATTTGACGCGGGCGACCGATCGGCTCTTTATTTTCATGCATTTCCTTCCATTGTGCGATCCATCCTGGCAAGCGACCTAGCGCAAATAACACGGTAAACATTTCTGAAGGGAAGCCTAAAGCTCTGTATATGATTCCTGAGTAGAAATCGACATTTGGATATAACTTTCTCTCTATAAAGTATTGATCAGTCAAAGCTGCTTCTTCTAATTTTTTAGCAATTTCTAAAACAGGATCATTGATGCCTAAATTTTCTAAAATATCGTCACAGGCCTTTTTAATGATTTTTGCACGTGGATCAAAGTTTTTATAAACCCTATGTCCAAATCCCATCATTCGGAAAGGATCATTTTTATCTTTTGCTTTATTAATCCATTTTTCGGTATCACCACCGTCAGCTTTAATCAATTCTAACATATCAATTACGGCCTGATTTGCACCGCCATGAAGAGGTCCCCACAATGCAGCAATACCAGCCGAAATAGAGGCGTATAAATTACAATCAGAAGAACCTACAATACGAACGGTTGAAGTCGAACAATTCTGCTCATGATCTGCATGGAGAATTAACAACTTGTTCATGGCACTCACTACAATTGGATTCACATCATAATCTTCTGTACGCTGACCAAAAGTCATCCAAAGAAAATTAGTAACATAATCATACTTATTTTTAGGATAAATAAGTGGATGACCTAATGATTTTTTATAGATGAAAGAAACAATTGTTGGCAACTTAGCCAGTAACTTAATAATGGTTAAGTTTTGTTCTTCTGCAGTTTGATTTGGTTTTAAACATTCAGGATAAAACGTAGATAGTGAAAAGATTAACGAACCTAACTGACCCATTGGATGAGATCTTGAAGGATAGCCGTCAAAAAACTTCTTCATATCTTCATGAATCAAAGTATGCTTGCTGATTTCTGCCTGGAAAGCCTCTAATTGCGCCTGAGTAGGCAGCTCACCATAAATAACAAGATATGAAACTTCTAAAAAACTTGATTTTTCAGCAAGCTCTTCAATCGTATAACCCCTATACTTTAAAATACCTTGTTCTCCATCCAAGAAAGTGATCTTACTTTTTGTAGAACCCGTATTTTTAAAACCAGTATCTAAAGTTACAAAGCCTGTTGAATCCCTTAATTTTGATATATCAATGGCCTTTTCATTTTCTGTACCTGTAATTACTGGCAATTCTATTGTCTTACCATCAACTTTAATCTCTGCAATATCTGACATATTATTGTATTGTGTTTATAGCTTTCTAAATTATATAAAATTAATATACATGCATAACAATTCTGTTAAATTAGTATGAAAATTAAGTCAAAAAGACGTAACAATCCTATTCCTGTTTAACCTATAGTTTGCTGTTTTTATTGATTTCTTCTGTAACCCTGCCACATTCAAGCATATCGCTACCGTAGTATGGATTTTTAATTTCCTTTTCAGTAGATAGCCAATCGCCACCATCACCTTTGTTTGCCATTGGGCAATGCTGAACATAGATAGTGCCCGATGTAACTTCTGTATTTTTAAATAATGCAATTACATCAGCACTTAAGGTAGTAAAGTTTTTACGCTGTTGTGCCAGATTATTAGAAGTTGCAATTTTATCAGCGATTTCTGCAGTGGGCTCACAACCCTCATAATTCTGCAGGCTCGTTTTCAAATCAGCTGCAGCATGCTGTACTTTAGTTGCATCTGATGCAACAAGGGCATTCTTTAAATCTATATATTGTGCTAAAATCTTTGATTTTTTTAAGTCCTTAATTTCTACATTACTTACTTTAAGAGAAGCGTCTTTCTGAGTAGAATCTTTAACGTCAGTACTCTTTTTATCAGCCTGATTACAGGCAAATAATGTAGCTAATATGGCAATCCCTAATATTTTTTTCATCGTATTTGGTTTTCGGCTCAAAATAGCAATTATAATATTAAATTAACTAGAAAAGCCCCGCAAATTGCGAGGCTTTCTAAATATATGATGATTTAATTATAATTTGAAATTGTAAGCTAATCTCAACGCATACTGTCCGGTTTGTCTGAAATAGGTTGTAGAAGCACTATCATTAACATAACCTTCGTATCTCACTCCGATATCCAAGCCATTATTCCACTCGTAACCCAAGCCACCTGAATAAATAAAGTTTGTTTTAGCGCCATCTTCTATACCAAAACCTGCACCAGCCTCTGCAGCAATATACATTCTCTCAATAGCAAATGCTTTCACACCGCCTTTAACAGGGATAAAATCAAAATCGAGGGAATTATTTCTGCCTTTTAATTTGGCATAACCACCAGATGCTGTAACCGCCACATCTTTAGTCAAATCCCATTGCAATTTTAAATCAGCCCCGTAAGAATATTCCATTGGTGAGCTTTTTCTGAATAATCCACCATTTAAACCAACCCCTACTTTAAAACCCATTCCGTTGTTTGATGACGGCATCGTTTCAGTAGTTGTCATGGTTTGCGCACTCAAATTTGTAGCTGTAAACAACGTTACAGCGGTTAGCGCAGTTGTAAAAAGTTTAGTAATTGTTTTCATGTTAGATAAATTAAATGTTAATTAATAGGGTTTTGATTATATATACGAAACAATACAGGAGTTAGATTTTAAATTTTCATTTTTTTCAGAAATATTTATAAAAAAAAAGCCCCAACATCGTTGAGGCTTCTTGAATTATTCATTCGCTTGTTTTTTACAATTTGAAACCGTAAGCTAAACGTAATCCGAAATAACCTGTATTTGCACTGTTTTTCGATAAGCCTTCATATTTAGCACCTAAGTCTAAACCGTTATCCCATGAATAACCGATAGCTGGCGAATAAACAAAAGATGTACCACTACCCTCGTTAGTTCCAAACGCAGCACCTAACTCAGCTAATCCGTATAAACCTGAACCAGATTCGTTGAAGAAATATTTAGCACCTGCCTTTACCGGAATATATCCAAAGCTTTCATAGTTTACACCTGAATTGCCAATTTCTTTTCCGCTTAAGTGAGTATAACCTGCAGTAACCGGAATAGATAATTGTTTATCTACATTAAACTGATAGCGAAGATCGCCACCAATTGCAAAACTATATGCGTCACTTGTTGGTACACCTACATTTAATCCAATGCCTAAATTTCTAGCAGTAGATTGTGCATTAACATTTGTAGTAAAGAATAGAGCTACAACAGCTGCTGAAGTAGCAATGATTTTAGTAATTGTTTTCATTATAAGATATTAATTTTGAGTTAAAAAATTATACCTCATCAAATACAAATTATATGCCAAAAGTGACCTCATATGAGCCTGAAAGTCATAAAGCAGTCTACAACTGCACGTTATAAAAATTAATTTTATTTATAAAACTTTATCTAAAATCTGTTGTTTAAGATAGTTCGTATTTTCTGTTGCATTCAGCCAATTTATTAAAACACTGTCCTTTTCCATTTTCCTGAAAAAAGTATTTTGCCGTTTGGCATACTGACAAATTGCTATTCCCAGGCGCAATTGAAGTTCTTCATAATCAATGTCGCCTTCGAGGTAAGAAACAATAAATTTATATTCTAAACCATAAAAAATCAGCATTTCTTTGGCTATGCCCTGATTAAGTAATATTTTCACTTCTTCAATCATTCCATTAGCAAGCCTGTTTTCTAAACGCAATAAAATTTTTTCTCTTGTGATGTTAACTTCGTTTTTAAGTCCAAAAATGACCGGTTTAATTTCCGGGCGTTCAGTTATTGGTATATCATTACTTTTTAGAAATTCGGCTACCTCAATTGCTCTTATTATCCGCTTTCTTGATTTTAAATCCACATAGCCTATTTGCTCATATTGATTGAGTGTTGCAAGCAGAAAATCTGTACCCTGTAACTCCAGATCATTTCGTAATAATTCATTAACCGGAACGGCAGTAAAAGTTTGGTTCTGTAAAATGCTATGAATATACATACCGGTACCACCACATAAGATGGGTATTTTGCCTCTGCGGATAATGTCTTCATAGGCAGTGTAAAAATCATTTTTAAATGCGTCCACGTGGTATCGCTCTCCAGGAGATAGAATGTTGATCAGGTGATAAGGGATGTTTTTACCATTGAAGGAATATTCACCGAGATCCTTCCCGGTACCAATATCCATCTGCTTAAAAATCTGTCGGCTGTCAGCGCTGATAATTTCTCCGTTCAGGGCATCCGCTACCTGCACCGCTAACTTTGTTTTACCCGAAGCTGTAGCACCTAAAATGATCAGCAGATTAAAATCTTTCATATTAAAATTTCAATATAAATTTTATACTGCCCGTATTAAAAACTGTTTGATTATAATGTATTGAATCGTTATTAATCAACGATCTGTGTCCTGACTCGTCTAATCCGAATTTTTGTGCATCCAGTTGAGCCGTACTTTTAAATCCCAATTTGATATACACCTCTCCTGCCGACCAATCACGATCTGCATAACTCATTAAATCATTTGGCTGATATACCTGATAAAAATAACGAATCAATTTACTTAATCCGCCTGAAACGGAATAACCGGCTTTTACAGCAAAACGAATGAGTTCTGCAGATTTATAGTTAGGTTCATAATTCATTTTGCGCAATGCCGAAAAAGTGGCCACCGCAACTAATTTCTGGTTTTCAGCTAATCCGAGTTTATATCTGCTGCTAACATAACCTTGTAAATGATTATCATTCAAAAAGGTAGCTGCATTCAACTTATCAAGCTTGATCACATTTGTTTTGCGCCCATGGATTCTCTTATTCAGTCTCAAAATGGAGAATATACGGAAACATACCTGCTGCTGCCGGGATTGCCACACATCTTCCCACAAATGAATAAGTTTTAATCCATTTTGCTGGTGTTCATGTTGTAACGCTAAAAGTTCGGTTGGTGCAAAATTATTGTCGAGATCTACCAAATGAATCACCAGGGCATGATCATCAATAAGCAAAAGAGTAAAACCATTACTCAAAAAAAAATGGCATGCTATCTTTTGTTCAGCTAATGCTGATACTATCTGATAGTGCCATATTGGTTTTTGAACTGGTTGGATCAATTAATTTGCAGATTGAAATTTCTGCAAAACTAACTAAAGATGTTTAAATCCAATCTTTTTCTTTAAAGTGAGTATGGATTATTTCTGTAAAAGTTTCTACCTCCTTCAAACTTGAATTGTTGAGTTCAGTGAAATAAAAACCTGATTTATCGTCTCCAATTTCAATTAAATTTTGGTTGGTAGCCGTAAATTCGCTGGTATTTAATTTTAATTCAACCTGGTTACCATTGATATACACGCCAGCAAAAAAGCGCTCAGTAACTTTATCTCCGTTGTTTATGATATTTTTTTCGCTGTAAAGATCATAGCCAGTTTCAGAATTCTCATGAACTGTATATCCTTTAGCAGCATAAGGTTGTAAGCTCGCCCTGATGGTTTGAAATATTTCTACAAGATCTGTCTTCATAAAGCATTTTAGTTTTTTAAACAGATACTTCGTAGAATTGTTTAGCAATTAATGATCTAACCACCATTTAGATTGAGGAAAGTCCTCTCCTATTATCACAGTTTCACCAGGTTTTGGAGTTATAACAGGCAATTTCTGCTCAACAGAAGCCGCTACCACCCGGGTAACAGGCTCACTCCATGGATGCATGGCTAAGGCAAATTTAGCCCAGTGGACAGGCATTAAAACTTTTGCTTTCAAATCAATAGCTGCCTGAACGGTTTCTTCTGGAAACATATGTATATACGGCCAGTAAGCATTATACTGTCCGCACTCAAGTAGCGCTAAATCAAACGGACCGTGTGCTTCCCCAATTTTGGCGAAGTGTTTATCATAACCAGAATCCCCGCCCAGAAATAATTTATAGTGCTTGGTTTTAAGCACAAATGCAGACCATAATGTTTGGTTGCGCTTGAATTTTCTTCCAGTAAAATGCCGGGCCGGGACTGCAGTAAACTCTATTCCGTTCCCTAAATTGCAGCTAGCATTCCAGGTTAACTCTATCACCTTATCTGCAGCAATACCCCATCTTTCCAAATGAGAACCCACACCTATTGATGTTACAATTTTTTTCGCTTTCGGAGCTATTTTTAAAATAGTCGGATAATCCAGGTGGTCATAATGATCATGCGTGATCACGATAACGTCAATATCTTTAAAATCTTCGGCCTTTACAAAATCTGTACCTGGAAATGCTTTACTTCCGATAAAAGAAAATGGTGAAGGGGTGCGACTAAAAACAGGATCAACCAGAATACGGGATTTTTCCAGCTTGATTAAATAAGAAGAATGGCCAAACCAAATAATTTCAGGTCCGGAAGTACTAGAAAAACCATTTAAATCAGGCTTGATGAATTGAAGTGGATGTATTGGAATCTTTTCAGGATGTTTCTCAAAAAAGAATGCTTTTAAAATGGTATAAAAACTCACACCTTCTGGCTGCATCGGCGTAATGGATTCATTTTGTAGCTGGCCATCACGGTAGTTAATTAAGCGTTTTATTTTAGTAAAGCGCTCACCTTTTGGAAGCGCACCGAATACAGGTAAATTTACAATTAACAAAACGACTAGTGTAAGAATGATTAGGAGCGATAACACAAGCATATTTAAAATTTTTGCCAATTTACCCATTGGAAACAGGATATAATAATTATTACGTCAGCCTAAAGCAAGATCTTACTTAGTCTTGTTTAAACGGCCAGGCAACATGAAATACATTTTCTTAAATGCGCTGATGAAATGCTGGGGATTTTTATATCCCACCAGAAACGAGACTTCGTTAACTGCTTTATTTTCCTTACTTAAATAATAGTGTGCCTGTTGCATTCGTATTTTGTAAAGATAGCCGAACACAGTAAATCCAGTAATTTCCTTAAAACCCTTTTTTAGTTTAAAATCGTTAATGCCTACTTTACGTGATAACTCTACTAAGGAAAACGGTTTTTGAATGTTTGATTCAATAAGAAACTTCGCCTGCAAAATCTTGTCCACATCTTCTTTCTTTACTGAAAATACATTTTTTTTGTTTTTTTGATTAATATAGAATATGATGAGTTCAAAAATTTTAGACTCAATAAATAAACGCTTAACCCTGCCGGTATAGGTTGAGTGGGTAAGACTTTGCAATAGCAGCTCCATTTCAGGGGCAATAGTTTTTTTAATGTGAAACTGATCTGCATGAAATGCAACATCTGCAACACGTTTAAAATACGATTCGGTAAGTTGAATGTATACCAGTTTAACCAATGATTTTACTTCGAGAACACCATGGTTTTTTAGTTCATTGCTAATGTATTGCTGCTTGGTTTTAATCGACAATAAGTTCTTGATTTTTTTTTGGTCATAATAATTCATTTGTCCATCTAAACAATATAAAAATCCGATGCTGGAAGATGTGGCTGAAAATGTAAAATCGCTTGCCTCGTCTGCCTGAATCGTTATCATACTTATATGTATGCCCTCAAACCAGTTTTCCTGTACAAAAACTTGATAATGCGCACCAGCAAAGTTTAAGTCATTGGTATCAATATCACTTTCGGTTTCGAAGTTAGAATGGTAATGTTGCGAGTAAATTTCTTTACCAGATGAGAATTCAGATAGTTTAGTATTCATTGTATTTAATCCGTTTAACGGCATTAATTATCCGTTTGACGTTACTTTACTGGATTGATTATATACAAATTTGCGTAATTATTTATAATTAGTCTAAATAAATGAAGATATATTTATTGATTATTTTTGCATTTGTAGGATTTGTAGCTGTTGCCCAGGAAATTAAACTAGATACTAACCGAGTAAATGAATTAAAAGATGTGGTAGTTACAGGCCAGTTCGGTCCGCAGTCGCTTAAAAATTCTGTTTATAATGTAAGGACGATAAGTTCAGAGAAAATCAGACTCGGTGGAGCAACCAATATACAACAAGTTTTAAACACTGAAATTGGATTTCGGTTCAGTAACGATTTAACATTAGGAACTGCTGATGTTACCATTATGGGAATGACTGGCAGAAATGTTAAAGTTCTGCTGGATGGTGTTCCGATGGTTGATCGCGCTGATACCAGAGAAAGTTTAAATCAGATAGACATCAATACCATTGATAGAATTGAAATTGTAGAGGGACCTATGTCCGTTATTTACGGTTCTGATGCTTTAGCAGGAGTTATTAATATCATTACTAAAAATGCTGGTAAATCTTTGCTGAGCTTAACTGCAAGAGTTCAGGAAGAATCCGTCGGTAAAGAATATAGTGCCTTTTCGAAGAAAGGAAATCATATACAAAATTTAGCAGCAAGCTGGCAAAACAAAGGATGGAGTGTTTTAGCAGGCGGAACACACAATGATTTTTCAGGATGGAACCTTAAGCCCGGCACAACATCCAGAGAAATTGTAGACCAGGATATTCAGGATGGTAACCGCTGGAAACCTAAAGAGCAGTGGTTAGTCAATACTAAAATTGGCTATAAAAATGAAAATCTTAATATTTGGTACCGCTTAGATGGTTTACAGGAAGAAATAGCTAGTCGCGGAGGAATGAACCTGCTTAATTACAAATCAGAATGGCAGACTTATAAAACAAACCGTTACACAAATCAACTTCAGTCTGAATGGCGATTAAATCCTTCTATACAAATTAGTGCCATAGCTGGCTACTCAGATCTAAAGCGTTTAACCCATACTGTTATTCATGATTTTAGTGCCGGAACAACTGTATTAAGTACTGAAAAAGGCAAGCAAGACACCGCAAAATTTAATGCAACTATTTTCCGTGTTACCGCACTATATCAGTTAAATGATCAAATATCTTTTCAGCCTGGATTTGAATATAACCGTGACGCGGCTAGTGGACAAAGAATAAATGGATCTCCGGTTATTAATGATTATGCATTTTATATCTCATCAGAAATTAAGCCGATAAAGGGAATTAACATCAGACCGGGACTTAGATTTATAAAAAACTCCATTTATTCCGCCCCTCCTGTGATTCCGTCAATAAATACAAAGTTTAGCTTAAGTAAAGAATTCGATTTAAGATTAGCTTATGCCCGTGGATTTAGATCACCGGCTTTGAGAGAGTTATACTATGATTTTGTAGATGCCAGTCACAACATTATGGGTAACCGAAATTTAAAAGCGGAGGAATCAAATAGCTTCAACGGTTCAGTTACCTGGTCGGGTGTTAAGTTAAAAGAAATTCAGTTCAGGTTTACTTTAGCGGCTTTTTATAACGCATTTAAAAACCGGATTACATTTCTGCAATCTGCGACTGATGCAAGTTTGACTACCTTATTTAATGTACTGAAATACAAAACCACTGGTTTTACACTAGAACATTCCATTATTTATAAAAACATCAATGCTACAATTGGGGCATCATATATCGGTCGTTATAATGAAGAATCGGAAATCCAGGGTGTTGATATTCCGGAATTTTCATGGTCGCCAGAACTTAGTACCACGATCTTGTATAACCTCCCTAAAATTAAAGCAAATATTAGTTTCTTCTACAAATACACTGGTAATACACCAAGCTACCAGGCTGTGACAATAAATGGGATTACCGAAAATAGATTGGTAAAAATTGGTGATTTCAGCCTGGCGGATTTAATGTTAAATAAAAGCATTTACAAAAACTTTGTCATCAATGCCGGTGCAAGAAACCTATTCGATGTTACCCGCTTAAGTAATACTGCCACAGCTGCTGGAGGTGCGCATAGTACCGGTGGCGGCGCAGTGCCGTACAGCTATGGATTCTCTTACGTATTAGGTCTCACTTATCATTTCTATAAATAAATATTAAAATAAAAAAACATGAATAAACTTAACTCCATGATTACCCTTGCTGCTTTAGCAATAACTTTTACCGCGTGTAAAAAAGATAACGACGAACCCCTTATTATAGTTCCACCATCTGATGGAAGTACTTTAACGCTTAGTGGCAAAACAGCTGAATCGAATTATTCCAACGTTGCCTATGCAGATTTAAGTACAGATAAAGCAACTTCTGCAGATAGAAAAAGTTTCAACTTCGGTTTAACTTCAGATAGCAGGTTTAGGGTCATATTAAATGCTGCATACCAGACTACAGCAGTAATTACTTCAAAAACAGATATAACTTCAATTACATTAGCAGATCCAGGCACCAGCGTTAATCTAAATCATGATATAACAGATGCATCGACAGCTACTTTGGTTGATAATTGGGATGGAGATATTAACAAGACCGCAATTCCAGAAGTTAATGCTAATGATTCAGAAAATAAGGTTTTTCTATTGAGTTTTGAAGGAAGTAAAGAGAAAGACAAATGGTTTAAAGTTAAAATTAACCGTAATGGAGCGGGTTATAAGATTCAATATGCCAGATTGAATGAGACTGCGATTAAAACACTTGATGTTTCAAAAAGCAGTGATTTTAATCAAGTCTTTGTCTCATTAGAAAATAATAAAACAGTACTTGCTGAACCTAAAAAATCCGAATGGGATTTATCATGGAGCTATGGCACCTATAATTCTGGATTAGGGTCGCCTTATTGGTTTCAAGATTACATTGCCATCAATAATTTAGCCGGCGTTTCTGCAGCTGAGGTACTAAATACGAGCACCTTAACTTACGCAAACTTTACAGAAAGCAATATTTCAGCTTCAACATTTCTTTCCACAAGAGATGCAATTGGCAGTAAGTGGAGAGTTACCACTGGTACCGGAATTAAAACCGATCGTTTTTATGTGCTTAAAGATGGTACTGGCAACTATTACAAACTGCGCTTTGTAAGCATGGGGGTTGGAAGTGATGGCGGCGAGCGGGGAAAACCAGTGTTCGAATATAAGTTAGTTAAAAAAGGATAATGTAGCTAAACGCTATCTATAGTAAATATGTTTTGTTAGTTGGATAAATGCTCTCCGCGATGGAGAGCTTTATCATTTAAAGCAATTTATATTATAATACTCATGTTATTGATATTTCAGTTGTATTACTTCGGAACATGCCTAACATGAATCCTTAAACAGCTAATGGCTCAACCTTACTTTATCCGTGTCTTGTTCGTCTCTCGTTCGGCTCTCGTTCGGCTTTGGCGATATTATACTGATATGATATACGACTAACATCAGGTTTTTGCAAGTTGTTGCCTTATGGCAATTATAGCGTGTTTACACCCGGTATCCAAAGGATTGTTTTGAGATATTTTGCATAAAGGATATTGGAAAATTAATTAAGCATAGCCAAATTCATTGAGGAATAAGCTGCTGGGCGCCGAATGCTTTATTTGTCCCGCAGATGAAGTGAATACAGCAGAAAAAAAATCTTTAAGTAAATAGGATTAATTCTCTTACAAGTAAAAAAAAATCTTTAACGCAAAAAGGTCCTGATTGATCAGGACCTTTTTGTTCATACTCACGAAATATTATTTTTCAGAGTTTTTCTTTTCAGTTACTTCTGCACGGATTTCTTGTGCTAAAACTTTAAGATCTTGCATTGCTTTACGTACACGTGTACCAGCTGCTGCATTACCTGCGTTATAAAATTTTTCTACATCTGCTTCAATTGCAGCTACAGCAGCTTTAACTTTTGAGAATTTTTCCATCGCTAATTGATGTTTTTAAGGTTTAAAAAATATATTTTTTCCAATTATACATATTTACCTCGAATTAACAACAGAAAGCAAATATTTATTTGGAATAAGTTTTACACATATTCACATTCAAAAAAATGCCCTGGCTATATAACCAGACTATTTTTTGAATTTTAACTTCTAAAAAAGAGCTTTCTAACTCAATTGTTCTGATAGCTTAATTAAGTTAGCAAATGTTTCATTAGCGCTTTTTATACAGCGTTGGTAATCAGCCTCTGTTACGTTTTCATTCAATATGGTAACAAAGGATTTCCATTTGGTTCCCAATGTATCACCATATATCCCATAGTAATTTAAACCCGCTTCTTTCCCTTCAAAATTAGGATTGGCTAGAATGTGCTTCTTAATCATGTTTCCACCCAGCGTTGCACCCTCAAGAACGTATAATGAGCCTAAAACTTCAGCATCATTGTTTTCAGGAATATACAATTCAAAATTAAGGGCTGGTAAGCTGGAATAGTCAATATCCCAATATTTTAAATCCTTTTCAAGTGCTGATAATTTAATCCTGCTCTCCATTTCCAGCTCATCAGATAATTTTTCACTAAGCTTGTTGGTTAACTCGGTTTCCAGCTTTTGATGGATAATATAATTGATCGTCAGTAACTTTTTGTAGTTTTCTATGCTTAGGGTATGGTTCATGATTTCGTTAACAAACATTAACGATTCTAATGCAGCGTGATTTTGTGCTGTTTCGGTTCTCAATATATTGGCAATCATTATTTGTATTTATCTGTTGCTAAAAGGTTTAAAAAGAGAAAAGATCAGAAGTCATGATCCGAATCTTTTTCCTAAATTTTATGAGGCTAATTTACTCTTAAGTGATGATTAAACCAAAATCCATGTACTGCTCCAAGCTCCTTTAATGCCTTTACAAGGTCTGGATGATTAGGGATTGAATGAGATGAGGGGAACCGATCTGGTCCCTAGTAAAATAGGTTAGGTGCAATTATTACAATTCGTTTTTAAAAGCAACATAAAATGTAGATCCTGCCTGGAGCTCACTCTCGAACCAAACTCTGCCATGATGCCTTTCTACAATTCGTTTTACGATAGCCAGTCCCACTCCTGTTCCGTCAATCTCTTTTACATTCTCCATTCTTTTAAAAAGTTCAAAAATGCTATCGTAATAATGGTTATCAATTCCAATACCGTTATCTTTAATGGCATAGATGGTTTCGCCGTTCTCGATAACAGCAGATACCTCTACCCTTGGCTTTTCAACCATTAATGAATATTTAACGGCATTGCTGATCAGGTTTGTAAACACCTGAGCGATCATCGTTTTATCGCCTTTAATATGGTGTAGTTGTCCTAAAACAAGTTCTGTATTTTCTGCTTTGAATGCCGATTTAACTTCAGTGCCAATTTCATTAAGCAATTCATGCATATCAACGGTTTCAAATAAAATTTCTGATCTTCCAACTTTAGCCAGATTTAAAATTTCTTTAATCAGGATATTCATCTTATTTGCTCCATTTAAAATCCTGTCAAGCATTTTCAAACCCATCTCATCTAAACTTCTGTTTTTCAACATCAGTTCTGCATAGGACTTAATAGAAGTTAAGGGCGTTCTTAAATCATGCGAAATAGTATAACTGAAAGCATCGAGTTCTTCGTAGGCGGTTTGTAGCTTTTCGTTTAAAATCCTGATCTCATTTGCTTTTTTATTGATGTAGGCAATAATGATTTCCCGGATTCGTAAAACAGAACTAATCTCTTCTGCTGACCATTTTTCAGAAGTATTATTAACCATCTGCGCCCATTTTTCAAAAGATTTCCTTGGTGATAAAGCAGCCAATCCACCTGCGTTATCTACCTTAGCCGGCTGATCAGGGTTACCTGCCCAGTTTACCTGGGAAATCTGTTCAGGTTTAAACCAGATAATTATTTCACCGGCATCTTTACTAATCGTACAAGCTAAAATTCCTGATGCAATATTTTTATAGGCTTTCGCCGGAGGAAATATTTCAGATAAATGCTGTGTATGATAGATGGATTCATCACTATTGATTTTGATCCATTCTGCCAATTCGATAATGGCTGAATCTTCGGGTACTATGCCCAGTGTTTTTAAATCATTTTCAAAAATAATGGCAACTCCGGTGGCATTTGTAGCACTAAGCAGGTTTTTATCATGCGTAAGCAAAGCTGTTAGCAGAAACTTATCATCATTCAGGTGCTCCGTTATTACAGCCGCTGTTTCTTTAAACTGTATAACGATTTCATAATTTTCCTCTTCCTGTCGGTATTCCAAAGCTGAAGACAAAATTTCACCAACGAGTTTAGCGCCTTCCCTGGCCTTGTAATCAATAAATTTAGGACTATAATTATGGCAGGCAATTAATCCCCAAAGCTGATCATTTGCAATCAGGGAAATACTAAAACTGGAATAAACCCCCATATTTTTTAAGTATTGAATATGGATGGGAGAAACGGCTCTTAGGCTACTGTTAGTTAAATCAAGATCGGCACTATCTTTATAGGTTATAATAGGAGAATCTTCTGTATTTACATCAGCAATTAACCGGGTTAAGTTTTTTTTGTAAAGCGCTCTGGCTTGCTGAGGAATATCTGATGCAGGATAATGCAGACCGAAAAAAGATTCTAAATTTTCTTCTTTAACTTCCGCAACCACTTCACCATGGCCATCATCTAAAAATTTATAAACCATTACCCGGTCAAATTCAATTAGCTTTTTTACCTGCAAAGCAGCCTTCGCTAAGAGCGATAAAATAGATTTACCCTGAAGCATAGCTGATGCTGAACGGCCCACTGCGCTTTGTATATCATATTGTAAACTAACGGGCTCAAACTCTAAAAGCCAGCAATCTGCTGATGCATTTATAATTAAATAAAATGGCAGGTTTTTGATGGTAAAAGGCTGAGGACTTAAAGCATCGAAACTTTTTCTGCTGATTCCCAGGTTTAATAAATCCGAAATATTAAAAGCATTATTCTCTTTAAAATATGCCGATAAAACTGAAACTGGCTGATCAAGAAAATCAGATGCAGACATTCCGGTATAATTATTTATATTTTCACTTACATACTGAATAGTATGGGCATTTTTATTAATAGCAATTAAAAAGCCATGTGATTGTATTTTACCAGGAATGTGAATTGGCTCTTTATCGCAATTTGATAAATCGACAGAAAATTTGCTCATAAGATGAATTACTGCTACAAATGTATCAGATTTTTCTTATTTACCATAAAAGCTAAATTTAGAATGACTCCAATTAGCTATATACAATTTTGCAGATTAAATTTTATTATATATTTGTTGGTAACAATCAAGCATATCCACTTTGGCGAAGAAAAATATTTTGGTTATTGAAGATAACCATGCAATTTTAGATGTTATTACCTTGATATTAGAGAGCGAGGCCTTTAATGTTGCTGGCTTAAATAAAGGTGCCAACTTTATAAATCATGTTTTAGAATTCAATCCTGATATCGTTATCATGGATATTATGTTACCTGATATTGATGGACGTATGCTGTTGAAAGAGCTTAAAGAAACCAAGGCAAGCAGCCATATTCCGGTTTTAATGATTTCTGCCCGGTATAACGCCAGTAACTATACTATTAATGATATACATGCCGATGATTTTATGGCAAAGCCATTTAACATTGATGAGCTGATGGATAAAATCTATGGATTACTAAAAAAGTAACTTTCATTCCAAACTAACCTGCTAACCAGCAAAAAATCACTATTTCTTAGTTTTTGAAGGTCCTTCTTTCGTTACATTAACTTTCTTCGCATCTTTAGCAGAAGTTACCTTGTCATCTGCACCTTTTGCTTTAGTATCTTGCGTAGCTGTAGCTTTATTCTTTTCGGCTGTTGTTTTTGAATTTTTCATAATTTTTCAGTTTTAATTAGTCTTCAGATGATACCCAGTTTATTGCTTCTTCTATTTCCTCTGGCTTAAAGCCCTTTGATGATCCCGGTGTTGCAATCGTAAAAACATCGCTAAACCACTCTACTCCTTTTTCGCTACTCACCACTGCTATTTTTTTCCATTTGGTAAAGTTTTTAAAACCTGCTTTAGCGTCTTCTAACCAGGCTCCAGCGGTAAAGTTTTTAACTTCTGTTTCTAAAACCAATAGATATCTGATTTCATTAAATCGCCTTGCCGTTCTTTCCAAACCAGGTAATAAAACAGTCTTCAGGTCATCACTAGTGACTTCGCCTGTGGCCCTTACGCCAAATACATGATCCGGTAAACCTGTAATTTCAGTTAACATATTCTTTTGGTTTTATTTTAGAACACATCCAAAGGCGCATATGTTTTGGATATCTAAAATTCTAAAAGCTGGGTTTGGTAACAAACTGTTTGATGTTCGTGGTGTTATAAACACTATTACAAAAATGAAATCAACTCATGAAAATCAATTTATTAAAATTCCCGGCCGCACTTTGTTTAGCCGCGATTTCGCTTTCCTGCTGTACGGGCAATGACAAGCAGAGCGGTACGAAAGATTCTTTAAATGCTGATACATCGGTAACGGCTGCGTTGAAACCTGCAGGTCCTGCTCCCGAATGGGGAAAGACAATAAAACCCGAAATGCAGACTGTTATAGAGAAACTGATCAGCTATGGCGATCAACCCATTGAAACCTTAGATCCTGTAGCAGCTAGAAAAAATCATACACCAGCTGATGCTGTTATGGATTTGGTTAGCGGAAATCACATCGCCGTGCCACCAGCAAAGGTTGATACCACAGGCAAAGACATTGAGGTAAGCGGCGGTAAAATTCATTTACGTATTTATACACCTAAAACCGGTAACGGTCCTTTTCCAGTTATTGTGTACTATGATGGCGGTGGCTTCGTAATGGCCAGTCCAGATGTATACAACGCCTCGGCACAGGCATTATCCGAACAGGTAAATGCAGTGGTGGTGTCGGTTGCCTATCGCCTTGCGCCAGAATATAAATTTCCAACTGCTCATCAGGATGCATTCTCAGCATATGAATGGGTAGTTAAACATGCCGCCGAGATCAAAGGTGATCCGGCTAAAATTGCGGTTGCCGGAGAAAGTGCAGGTGGTAATCTTGCTGCAAATGTATCTATTGCCGCCCGTGATAAAAATATTATGGCTCCCGTTCATCAGCTTTTGATTTACCCTATTGCCCAAGCCAATATGGATACAGAATCATATAAACTTTACGCAGATGCTAAACCTTTAAATAAAGCAATGATGACCTGGTTTACAGAAAAATATCTTACTACGATGATTGAAGCACAAAACCCGAAAATTTCCTTGGTAAACGCTAATTTGAAAAATTTACCGCCAACAACGATCATTACAGCAGAAATAGATCCTTTGCATGATGATGGAACTATGTTGGCCAATAAGCTATCGGAAGCAGGTGTTCAGGTTAACAGCCGAAACTTTGAAGGAGTAACCCATGAATTTTTCGGGATGGCATTAATTGTTCCGGAGGCAAAAGCAGCGCAGATTTATGCTGCTGATCAATTAAAAGCTACTTTTAAATAGAATCTTATTCAAATCTCCATCCTGATCAAAACTTGATATCTCTTGAAGAAATTATATTTTGATCAGGAAAGTGATTTTGTAATTTTATTAGGCTCCTTTTTTACCACTTAAACTTTGCATTAACTGATCGTAAAGATCATCACTTGTAGCTTTTTGAGGTTTCATTTTTTTAACCGTAGCCCGCTTCCCTTTGGCTTTTGCTTTAATCATTTTCAAAAGTTCGTTGCTATAATCATCTTTAAAAGCACTTAAATCAAATTTAGAAGTGTATTGCTTAATTAAAGCTAAACCAACGTCCATTTCTTTTTTTGTAATGTTTATATCCGTAACCTTATTAATCTCTCCTAAACTTCTTATTTCCTGGTTAAATCTGATTTTAGTAATGACAATAACATTATCCATCGGATGAATGACACATAAGTTCTCCGTGTTTCTCAGTACAAAACGACCCACCCCCGCTTTTCCTGATTTTTCTAAAGCTTTTAGCAGCAAAGCATAGGCTTTTCTACCCTGTTTTTCAGGTTCGGTGTAGTAAGAAGTTTCGTAATAAATGGGATTGATTTCGTTAATATCGACGAAATTTTCCAGTTCGATGATTTTCGTTTTTTCAGGCGAAGCTTCTTCAAAATCATGTTTATCTAGAATGATGTATCTATCTTTTAAAAAATATCCCTTTACAATCTTTTCGAAAGGAACTTCTTTATGTGTCTTTTCGTTTACTCTTTGATATTTGATTTTCTGTTGATCGCGTTCATCAAGCATATCGAAATCTAAATGCGTACTTTGTACGCCTGAAAAAAGTTTTACAGGAATATTTACCAATCCAAATCCAATTGAACCTTTCCAAATCGATCTCATAAGTTTTTTCTTGAGTTTCTTATTTAACAATTGGTTAAAACTTATTGTTTTGTCATTTTAATAGGGCAAACGGGCATAAATAAAAACCATTTAACTTCATATGGTGTTATCTCCATACATTAACTTATCAGGAAAACATGAAGATCGCTTATATTTCAACTTATCCACCACGCGAATGTGGTCTTGCAACATTCAATCAAAACTTAGTAAATGCTTTAAGCCTCAACGCCTCGTATGATGCTCAAAAAAGTTTTGTGGTTGCCATGAATGAGTCTGACGATTTAAACGAACATGCCTATCCGGATGAGGTTAAATTTGTAATCAGGCAGCAAACTCAACAAGATTATATCGAAGCAGCTGATTTTATTAACAATAGTGATGTAGATACCTGCATTATTGAACATGAGTTCGGGATTTTCGGTGGTAACAGCGGCGTTTTTCTATTGTCGCTTATCAATCGTTTAAAAAAACCATTCATTACCATTTTGCACACGGTTTTAAAAGAACCGAACTTTATGCAGCAAACCATTATTAAAGAAATTGCTCAAAAAACATCAAAGCTTGTGGTAATGAGTAAGAAAGCGGTATTATTTCTTACAAGCATCTATCAAATCCCGAAATCATCTATCCAGTTAATAGAACATGGTGTTCCTGATTTAGAACCATCTGTAAATAATGCTGTTGCACAAAGTGAATTATTTAAGAACAGAAAGGTCTTATTTACTTTTGGCTTAATTAGCAGGAATAAGGGCCTCGAAACCATGATTAAGGCGCTGCCTGCTATTGTGGCTAACCATCCTGAAGTTTTGTACGTTATTCTAGGCAACACTCATCCAGGTGTCGTGAAACACAATGGGGAAGAATATCGGGATAGTTTGAAAGCTTTGGCTAAGGAGCTGGGTGTAGAGGAAAATATCGCTTTTGTAAATAAATTTGTTTCAGAAGGAGAATTACACCAATATCTTACTGCCTGCCATGTATACGTTACACCTTATTTAAATGAAGCTCAAATTACCAGTGGAACTTTATCATACGCTATTGGTGCCGGCGCTGCAGTAGTTTCAACTCCTTACTGGCATGCTCAAGAGTTATTAGCTGAAAAAAGAGGAAGACTGTTTGATTTCAAAAACGATGAACAGCTTTCTGATATAATCAATGAATTACTTGATGATGAGACCAAATACCTGGAGCTAAAAAGAAACGCTTATCAATATGGATTAAATTTGAGATGGCCGGCCATTGGAAACGTTTACCTGGAAGTACTTACCAAAGCGCTTAACGCGGGTGAGAAACCTCAGCGGAGTATTCCCCCGATCGTTGATGTAGAAGGCATGCCAAAATTAAATCTTAGTCACATTACTTTGCTAACTGATGATACCGGGATTATTCAGCATGCCCGTTTTGGCATTCCAAATTTAAAAGAAGGATATTGCATTGATGACAATGCCAGGGCATTAATTATGGCCTTAATGGCCTATCAGCTAGATAAAAATCAAAAAGCACTTAAGCTGATCCCGGTTTATTTAAGCTTTATTCAATACATGCAGTTGGAAGATGGAAATTTCAGGAATTTTTTAAGCTTTAACAGAAATTATTTAGATGAGGTAGGTTCAGAAGATTCATTTGGAAGAACAATCTGGGCATTGGGTTATTTAATTTCTGCAGCGCCAAATAATTCATACCGAGAATTTGGCAGGGAGCTTTTCTCTCATTCCGTATCTCATTTCAAAGATTTGAAATACATCAGAGGGAAGGCTAATACCATTATAGGCATTGCGCATTACCTAACTATGCATCCAGGAGATGAGCTGTTAATAGCTGAAATTAACCAACTTGCCGGATCAATTTTAAACGCCTATAAAATGCACCAGGATGAAAACTGGCATTGGTTTGAAGATATTTTGACTTACGATAATGCCATCCTTCCTTTAGCACTGTTGCATCATTATGAAGTGACCGGTAGCCCTGAATCTTATCAAATTGCGATGGAAAGCATTGCATTTCTGAATAGCTTCTCTTTTGAAAATGGCTATTTAAACCCAGTAGGCAATGATGGCTGGATGAAAAAGCATGGCAAAAATCCAATTTACGATCAGCAGGCCATCGAAACTATGGCAATGGTTTTACTCTATGCAAAAACTTATGAAATTACCAACGATGGAAAATATCTAAACCTGATGCAACTGAGTTATGAGTGGTTTTTAGGTAAAAATAGTTTGCATATCCCTTTGTATGATTTTGAAACCCACGGCTGTGCGGATGGATTGCAGTTTAACAGTGTAAACCGAAACCAGGGCGCTGAAAGTACACTGGCTTATTTTATATCTCACCTGACAGTTATAAAGTCGGCTGAAGCGGAATACCAAACACTAGCTTCTCCATTGGTTGAGGATAAAAAATCGGTGTAATTATATTTAATTTTATCTATTTTTTGGTGGAAGCATCAAATCATTTAGTCATCATGGTCATAAAAAGAGGTTTGTTAATTCACAAATTTTACAAGATCAAGTGATATGCAAAAAGAGCTGATCTCAGATGAAGGAGAATCAGCTCTTTTGATTTGAAGCTTTTTTTATTTTTTTGATAGCGCTACTGAACGACTTACACCATGCAATTACTACAATATAAAGCTGGTGTTGTCACCAAACTTTAACGCCATAGAAACCGAACATTAGCATCATGTTTTCTCTATTTTTTTGTGTCACCACGAAAAGATTTAAATCATACTATTAACAAAAAAAGGTTGGTGATGGCACCAACCTTTAATACCAAATACACCCAACATTTAAGGTATATATGATTGCTGAAAAAACCATCTTTAGCGCATAATACTAATTTTTTTATCTGCTTATTCCTGATGGTTTTCAATCAGTCTATTCAATAACAATTCTAAATTTACCGTAGCAAATGAGGAACTATAATCAGATAATCCGTATGGGATAATCAACTCACCGTTACTGATAATAGAGCCACACGAATACACTACATTCGGAACATAGCCTTCACGTTCATCCGTATTGGGGATAATTAATGGTTCTTTAAGATGACCTATTTCTTTACTTGGATCATCAAGGTCAAGTAAAACAACACCAATACAATACCTTCTCATCGGTCCAACGCCATGCGTGATGACCAGCCAGCCCTTGTCTGTTTCAATAGGAGAACCACAATTCCCAATCTGTACAAGTTCCCAATCGTACCTCGGCTGCTTTAATAATATCGGGTTTTCCCAAACATTCACTTTATCAGAAAACATGATGTAATTATTCCAGCCATCTATCCTGCTCATCATCACATATTTTCCATTAATTTTCCTTGGGAATAAAGCCAGGTTTTTGTTTTGCGCACCATCACCATATAACGGTATCACTTTAAATTCATAAAAATCTTCAGTTTGCACAAGTTTTGGAATGATCAGCGAGCCATCAAAAGCCGTGTAAGTGGCATAATAAACTACTTTGCCGTCATCCTTTAAAAACTGCACAAAACGGGCATCTTCAATTCCCTTTCTTTCAAATTCGGAAATAGGAAATATTACCCGATCGGAAATATCAGTATCTTTAGAAAAACTAATGGTATGGTAAGTATCGGATAACCACAAAACTTTATCGTACTCAATTAACTTTGTAGGATTATCCTTATAAACACTCTTCGAATCTTTTATGATGTTACTCAGGCTTGTATATTCAAATTTATCATCAAGTTTGGCCTCAATTTCTTCTAAAACTGCCGGATCAATTTGTGCATAAGCTGCCTTTTTAAGAAATAATTTTTTAACATAGATGGCATTCTTGACCACTTCAGCCTCATCTACATAATCACCTACAGGCAAAACCTGTATATTGTTATTTTTATCGATAAGCGCCCTTCTGAATACAATTGAAGAGATATGCCCCTCTCCAACGGCTCTAAAACTGATGATCACTCGTTTTTCACCTTCTACCAGATCTGTTTGATCAGGATCATCTACTATACTCGGGTTAAAAAAAGCAGCTGATTCTATAGAATACTCATGCGTAAAATAAGCGCCAATTAATAGCCTGGTATATTGATCTAAATCATCTAAATCTGTACCGAGAATATCAAATTGCTTTTTGAGTTTTTTACAATGACGGTTTAAAATTTTAGTAATGTTGCGGTGGCGTTTTGAATACTCTTGAAGTATAGGAGAAATAAGGCCGAAAACTTTCTCATCAGAGAATTCCAAAACCTTTTTTATTACCTCAAGAGCCCGCACCTCTCCGTTGAAAAAAAAACGGGCAATAACGCGTTTGGTGTCCGGATTTACCTTAACCGGTTTTCGTTCTATATAAAGTCTCATTAGCTGGCATTTTGGTTTAAATTCAAAAAAAATTGAACAGTATATAAACTAATTTAATGGCTTAATTGTTTCTATTTTTTTATAAGGTTTACCGATTATAATTAACTTTATCAGATTCCTATTTATCCTATAAAATGAGTTATGACAGAAAGTATTGAGCAGCTATATGAACATGAACGATTGGTGAAACTTTCTTATTATGAAATTTTAGATACTCCCGCCGAAAAAGCTTTTGATCAGATCAGTCTATTGGCTACTGATATTTTTGATGTTGCAAATGCAGGAATTTGTTTTGTTGATGATGATCGGATTTCTGTCAAATCGCAAATTGGCAATCAATTGTCATTGACCCATCAGGATTTTAGTCTCTTTTTAAATCATGATATAAAAGTTTTTATGCCCGAAGAGCTAGCAAAAATAAAAATAACTGAATCTTTTTTAGTTACTGCTCCGCTAAAATCGGCAGATGGCTTTGTGATAGGTTTTTTATATGCTAGTGGAAATGTTGATCATCCTGGGGATGTCAAATCCAAAAATATGCTGGCAAAGCTAGCTGAAATTGTTATGGATAAGCTGGAGACCAGAATAGCGATCAGGAAAACATTAACCGCTCAGGACGACCGGTTACATGTATTGATTCATGATCTGAAAAATCCAATGACGACCATATCACTTCAATCAGAACTTGTAAGCAGAATGCCTAATGTTGAAGAGAAAGTTTCGAACATTGCCGGGAAAATAAATCTTCAGTCAAAAAGAATGGTCGAAAATTTAAACGAGATATTAAGTTCGGCAAAGAAGATCAATGGCACATTTAAACCGCAAAAACTTAAAGTTGATTTACGATCTATACTTCTTACCGCCATTACCAGGTTAAATAAACAAGCCGCCGCAAAAAATCAAACATTCGAGATCAACATTCATGAGGAAATATCCGTTTTTGGTGATCCGGATAAACTGGAAGAATTATTTTATCAACTTGTACATAACGGACTTAAATTCTCTCATCCCAATACAACTTTATATTTTTCACATCAGTTGATTGATAACTTCATCACTATTGCGATAAAAGATGAAGGAGTTGGATTAACTGAAAATGATCTGGATGATTTATTTATTAAATTTGCGCCATTAAGTGCAGTGGCAACAGCGCATGAAAACACAAATGGTTTGGGTTTAACTCTTGCAAAAATGTTTATTGACATGCATAAGGGGAAGCTGTGGGCAAAAAGCGGAGGTAAAAACAAAGGCACTACCTTTTTCGTACAGCTGCCTATTAAATAATTAGCCGAGCAAAGAGGCCAGTTCCATTTCTTCCAGTAAAATTCGCTTAGAAACACCAGTTTGATGAAAAGACCATTTTATTAGTCGGATAATGCCATCTTGAATTTCTATACCTGTAATGTCCCCATCGCTGAAGCAACAACAGCCCGTATTGAAATATCCGGGTTTGTAAGTTTTAAATTCGGGAACTAAATCTCCCTTTTTAACTCTTTTTTTAAGTTCGGTGTTTAAAGTTTCTATTTCAGTTTGATTATCAGCTGATGTTGCTTTTTTTAACTTTAAATAAATCCTTTCCAAATGAGTTAATGAAGCAAAAACAGGCTGGTGTGTATGTCCGGTAATTAAAACAGTATCTTTTTGGTCAGCCTGCCAGTTATACATCATGGTGTTATGTGCTGTTTTTAGCTGACTATCATAAGCCGGTGTATTTAGGTTTATTCTTAAATAAGATTGTAAAGGTGCCCATATAGTACTTACAAACCATTTACTGAGCCAATTTCCATCACTCTGCAAATCACCCTGGTGGCCATGAGTTAAAAAGATATTTAATACTTTTTCATTCACATCTTGTTTTAAAAGAGCGCCTTCATAAATTGGAATTTTTTTACCATAAATGCGTTGCAGATTAAAACCTGCCAATGGATCATTGTCCCAATATAAATCGTGATTTCCGAATATCTTGGTGAATTTTCCCGCTTCTATAAATTTTTTTTCTGCATCGAAGGTAGCTTTATTATGTCTGATCACCGTTTCCAGCAGATTCTCCCAAAGCTCTTCGCTATCACCAAGATTGATATAGTGAAAATTTTGGTCGTGATAGTATGCCAAAGCGGCTAAATAATTCCTTTCTGCTAAAGAGAAATCGTCAGAATAATCTCTACCACCTTTATGTAGGTCTGAGAGGATGATAAACTGATCTGAAGGTAAAATTTCAATCACGGGTCCTCGCTTACTTGTACCTTGCAGTATCGTTTGATAGAGTTTGTTCAGTGCTTCATGAATGCGCTGTTGATTGGGGCGGGAACCAAACCTGTTAGATAGTTTGATTATTAAGTTACCAAACAATTGCTGCAAAACTTTCCTCATCGTTTCTGATTACCAAAAAAATAGCTAGGCATCTTCTCCGTTCCAAACATCATCATCGGCATGGCTTATTTCATCATGGCTGGAAGATTTCGATTTAAATTCATCATGATGAAAATTTCTTTCGGGATTTTCCGGCAATAGATCATTTTTATTGGGAGATATTTTGCGTAAATGCTCCGGCTTTTTTACTTCAGGCAGGTCATCGTGTATAACCGAAGGTTTTAGGATTACTTTTTCTGGGGTTGATTTATTTTCCATGAGATAGGCAAATCAAATTTCAAGCCATAAAAAGGTTATATCATTATTTGATGCTTTAGTTAACATACTCAATTCCGCTATAATTTAGGCAAAAATTTAGCAATGCAAATCATCTGTAATGGTATAACCTATGAATTATTTCAAATTAGTAGTTTCCGGTTACCCCTACTTCCAATCCACGCAATTCAGCTAATCCTCTTAAACGACCAATAGCAGAATAACCAGGATTAGTTTCCTTTGCTAAATCATCAAGCATTTGATGCCCGTGATCCGGACGGAAAGGAATAGCAACATCACGCTTTGCATTTTCTTCAGAAAGTGCTTTCATAATGTGGTACATATTCACGTCGCCACCTAAGTGATCAGCTTCGTAGAAACTCCCGTCTTCATCTTTGGTTACGTTACGTAAATGTGCAAAATAAACACGCTCTTTAACCACATTAAAAATCTCCAGTGCATCATTTTTCATACCCGCTCCTAGTGAACCTGTACAGAAACAAACGCCATTAAATTCCTGGTTTACTTCCTCAATAATGTACTTAAAATCTTCTAAAGTACTGGCGATACGTGGCAACCCTAAAATCGGGTATGGCGGATCATCTGGGTGGATGGTCATTTTAATGCCTTCTTCCGTACACACCTCCGCTATTGAAGAAAGAAAAAACTTTAAATTTTCCTTTAAGCCTTGCGTTCCGATTGCAGCATATTCGTTGATGCTGGCCCTCAATGTTTCAAGCTCAATCTCCTTCTCATTCGGAATCCCCATAAGCACATTGATTCTTAAATCTGCCAAATCTTGTTCGCTAAGGGTAGCAAACTTATCCTCAGCACGTTTAAGGATAGATTCAGAATAATCTGATGCAGCATTTTCACGCTTTAAAATATATAAATCAAAAATAGCCAGATCAATCCAGTTGAAATATAGCGCCTTTGATCCATCTGCCATTTCCAGATCCAACTGCGTACGCGTCCAATCTAAAACGGGCATAAAGTTGTAGCAAACTACTTTAATACCACATTGAGATAGGTTTCTTAACGATTGTCTGTAATTTTCAAGATAATGTTCAGCATCTGCTCTACGTGTTTTAATAGCTTCATGTACAGGTACACTTTCTACCACTGACCAAGTTAAGCCAGATGCCTCGATAATTGCTTTGCGCTCCTGTATATCTTCCAGGGGCCAAACTTCACCATGAGGAATATGGTGCAAAGCAGATACAATTCCTGTAGCGCCGGCTTGTTTAACATCTTGTAAGCTTACCGGATCAATTGGTCCGTACCAACGCCAGGTTTGTTCTAATTTTTTATATTTTGTTTCCATAATTATACTCCCGAAAATGCACCAAATCCACCATCAACTGTTAAATTTTCGCCACTCACAAACTTAGATGCATCACTTAATAAATAAACCAAAGCCCCAATTAACTCATCCGGATTTCCAAAACGTTTAAAAGGAGTTTTTGTTATAATTGCTTGTCCTCTCGCAGTTAAACTGCCATCTTCGTTGGTTAAAAGTGCCCTGTTTTGGTTGGTGATAAAAAATCCAGGTACAATACCGTTCATTCTGATTTTATCGCCATAACGGTTTGCTAGCTCAACTGACATCCATTTGGTATAGCTATCTACTGCTGTTTTGGCTAATGAATACCCTAATACCCGGGTTACTGCCTGTGTTGCAGATACTGAAGATATATTCACAATACTGCCACCGTTTTTTGCTATTTCTTTACCGAAAATCTGCGTAGGTACAATGGTTCCAAACAGATTCAGATCAAAAGCCTGTTTTAAAGCTCCGATGTTCAAATCAAAAACATCACTTCCCGGCTGAACCACGGCTTCAGCAATATTTCCACCAGCACCATTTACCAATGCGTCAATACGCCCGTAGGTAGATAAGATTTTATCTTTTGCTTCAATTAAATTTTGTTCGTTAAGCACATCCGCAATGATATAAATGGCTTTCCCGCCTGCCTGTTCCACCTCGCTTACCCTCAATTTTGCGGCGTCTTCATTTCTGCCAATTACTACAAGTGTTGCTTCTGCAGCATTTAATCCTTTAACAAAAGCCTCTCCTAAAACACCTGTAGCACCTGTTACAACTACTATTTTATCTTTTAAAGAGAAAAGACTTTTCACTTCGTTTGTCATCCTTTTTATTGTATTTGGTTATTTTTTCACTTCTTTATTAAATGTCTATTTATACTTTTCCTGCATTTCATTGTAGAAATTTTTCAATACAAAATAGGCTTTCTTCTTTTGACCTGTTTCTGAAATCAGCCCTTTTCTGTTCCAAAAATTCTGATAAACAGGATGTTGCCTGCGGGGCGAACGAAAATCAGTCAGTATCCATGGGATGGTACCACGTAAAGCTTTAATTTTAGTCAACATATTTAGTTGATTTTTATAAAGCGATTCCTGGTATTCTTCGCTCCACCGTGTATTTTCATCAGCGTGAAATCCACCTAGGGCATCACCACCAAATTCTGTCACCACAACAGGCTTATTATATTTTATACTGAAATCGTATTTTGCCATTTCTCCGGGCAAACCTCCCCAATACCAACCTACGTATTCATTAAAGCTTACCAGGTCAATTTTTTCACCAAGCGGATCATTTAGTACAATGGTATTTCCGTCACGGTGTACCTCAAGGGCGGCGGCTACCAAACGTGTATCATCTAAGTTTCTGGCTGTTTCAATTAAATTGCTCATAAAACTTAAACGGGCATCGCTGAGCGGGGTTTCATTACCAACAGACCAAACGACAACACTCGCCCTGTTTTTATCGCGGTTAATTAAATCTGTTAATTGTTGCTTCGCATTTGCGTAAGTAGCAGGATTCGCCCAGCTGATGGTCCAGTAAACTGGTACTTCTGCCCAAACCATTAATCCCATTTCATCGGCCAAACGTAACATTTCTTCATTATGTGGATAGTGTGCAAGGCGAACATAGTTGCAGTTCATATCCTTTGCCCATTGCAACATCATTCGCATATCCGCACTTGAGCGTAATCTTCCTTTAATCAGCGGATTTTCATCGTGTAAAGAAATTCCTCTTAAAAAAACAGATTTATTGTTCAATAAGATACTATCTCCACGGGTTTCAATGGTACGAAAGCCTATTTTATCGTCAATACTTTCCTTATCAGACTTGATATTAACGGCATAAAGCTTAGGACTTTCAGGCGACCACATACTTAAATTATTCCAGGTAAACTCATCAGTAACCTTTCCTTCGCTATCCGTTTTATATTTCTTATCCAGTTTCAGTTCTGGTATAGTTAGCGATATTTCCTGCCCTGCTGTCGCATCAGCGAGTTTTAAAGAAAATCCGATTAAATTATTGTTTCCCTTAACGAGCTGCAGTTTGTAATCGCTGATGAAGTGATCGGGAAATTCTGCCAGATAAACATCACGGGTAATCCCTCCGTAATTCCACCAGTCGGTATTTACAGTAGGCACTTCATCCGCATTGCGGGTATTATCAACCTTTACAACTAAGGAATTACTACCCGGTTTTAGCTTACCTGATACATCAAATTGAAATGGCGTAAAACCACCTTTATGAATGCCCAGTTTTTTGCCGTTTAAATAAACATGAGCTTCATAATTAACAGCACCGAAGTAGATATAGTATTTCTTACCCTTTTCTGGTTTAGCATCAAATTTGCGGCGAAGCCAAACGGTTCCTTCATATAATTCCAGTTTTTCTGACTGAGAGTTCCAGTCGCCGGGAACATTCATTTGTGATGAATTATTAAAGTTGTATTCAATTAATTCTGATTTATCGGTTTGTTCCCGATCATCGAAAAAACCCCCTGCACCCGATTTAGATTGATCGAAAGGTTGATGGCGGTAATCATAATAGCCATTTTCATAGGGATCTACAATGTAATTCCATTTACCGTTAAGACTCTGGATATTTCTGCCTTGTATATTTTGAATAGCCATAACCTGAGCCAAACATACTGAAGGAAAGAGCGATACGAAGATTAAGAAAAACAGATACGTTGATTTTTGCATAATTGATGTTTTAATGAACTGATCTTTTCAAAACTAGCAATTAATTAATGGATGATAAGGCCAACAAAGCACTAAACTTAGATTGAGCTATGTAACAATTCGTTTTCAATGGTTTATATTTGGTATGTACTGTTAAATCAACTCGCCAGCGGATTACATTCCAGCTTTGGGTTGCCCTAAATTAGTAAACAAAGTTTTAGAAAGCCTCTTTAAATAGTTTAAAACAGCATATTTTTGTGTAGCACGCATTTCAAACGTTTGAAATAATATAAAAAAAATGTTTATCTATGCGTATAGATTGGAAATGATGAAGCAAATTAAACCGGTAACACTTAAACTTTTGGCTGAAAAGCTAAAAATGTCAGTTTCAACCGTATCAAAAGCTTTAAATAATTATCCAACCATCAATGAGTACACTAAAAAGCGTGTACAGGAAATGGCAATAGAACTGCATTTCACTCCCAATAAATCAGCCATAAGCTTACAGGAGCGCAAATCGAGAATTATCGGTGTAATATTACCCAGTTTACTCGATCAATATTTTACCAGGAGTATTTATGGCATTGAGCAACTTGCTACAGCCAATGGCTATAATGTGATCATCAGCCAAACCCACGACGACTTAAATAAGGAAATAGAATCGGCTAACCGGCTTTTAAAAAGCCGCGTTGATGGTCTGATTGTAGCAACATCCAAAAATACTCAGAATTTTGACCACCTTCACCAATTCGAAAATCTAGGCATCCCAGTGGTATACTACGCCAGGAACCCGAGTTTTAATTTAAACAGTCATAAGGTATTAGGAAATAACTTTCAGGGATGCTATCAGGCAACTAAGTTTTTAATTGATCGCGGGAACAGTAGAATTGCTTACCTCGGCGGGCCGAAAATGATTAATTTTACACATGATCGTTTTAATGGTTATATCAACGCATTAAAAGACCATGGTATTTCGTTTTCACCTGGTTTGGTGGCTTATACTGATTTTGACCGGGACAGTACAATAGAAGCAATCAAGCAGTTATTCTCTGTTAAGGATAATCAGGCTACTGCCTTGGTGGCGTTTAAAGAACCTGTGCTGTTTGATGCGATGAAATATTTAAAATTAACAGCAGCCGCTCAATTTGAAAATATTGAATTTGTTGGCTTCGGAAATAATGCTTTTATTAGCTATCTAGACCATCCGCCTATTGCTTCAATAGAGGAAAACCCTGAGTTAGTTGGCGAAACAGCTACCAAACTTTTACTCCAGCTTATTAATCAGGAGATTGAAACCGAACCCTATCAAAAGTTAATGGTGGATTGTAAGCTTGTTATACACTAACTTAATGAAATAGATTTTTGATTTATTTCTCTGTGTTTCTCCCGGTATAAGAAAGCAGCAACAATGATTAAACCTGCAATCCCTTCAAAAGCTACTACAATCTGGGTACCAAAAACATGTGCAAAATAACCCATTAATAAACTCCCGACAGGTAATACGCCCTGGTAGGCCATAATATAATAACTCAAGGTTCTCCCCCTCATGCTATCTTCGGCATGGGTTTGTAAATAGGTATTAATGGAAGAATTTTGTGCCATCAGTCCCAGAGCAGCTAAACCAGTACATATTAAAGCTAGTATTAAAGATGGAGCCATTGCTAGCGCTACGACTGACGCAGATAATAAAATGCCCGAGAAAATTACAATCTTTTGTAAGTTTTGATTTACCTTTAAGGTAGCCATGTAAATGGCGCCGAAGAAAGCACCAAATCCAGCTGCACTCTCAAACCAGCCAAATGTTGTTGCATCACCATTAAAAATATCCTTTGCAAAAACCGGAAGCAAAGTAGTAAAAGGAATCACTAATAGGCTTGAGCCGGCCATCATCAATATCATTGAGGCCAAATCTGGTGAAGACCTCAGGTAATCATATCCTTTTTTAAGGTCGATCCAGATATTTTCTTTTGATTTTACCTGGGCAGTGAGTTTGAGTTTCATCATCACCATACAAGCCAAAACCGCTATAAAGCTAACAAAGTTGATCAAAAAACAAATGTCCTCTCCTAAAGTACTTAAAATTACTCCAGCCAAAGCAGGACCAATTAACCTGGCAGCATTAAACATAGATGAATTTAAGGCTATTGCATTTGGCAAATCTTCTTTATCATCAATTAAATTAACCATCAGAGATTGCCTAGCCGTTACATCAAAAGCATTTACTAATCCCTGAACTAATGACAGGGCTGCAATCCAGAACATGTCGTAAACCTTAAACCAGATCATGATGGCTAATGCACCGGCCTGAAGCATTAGAATTACCTGTGTGATGATCAGGATTTTGTATTTATTATGACGATCTACGTAACTCCCTGCATAAGGTGCTAGAATTAAAGATGGAATTAAACTCAAAAATGTAATCAGGCCCAATAGAAATGCAGAACCTGTTAAACGATAAACTAACCAGCTGACAGCCACCCTCTGCATCCAGGTGCCAATAAGTGAAATGGCTTGTCCGGTGAAAAATAACCTGTAATTGTAATGTCTTAATGAACGAAAAATACTCATGATAAATTAGTAAAGTAACTTTACAAAAGTAATCTTTTTATTTGAAACCTCATGAATGCGTAAGTAAGAAATATATCATATCAGTATCAAAAATTAAGTACAATATTAGTTTTGACTTCATTTTATATAAAATTTTAACATTAACTTTGTAAAGTTATTTTACATATATGCCTAGTCAAACCCAAGATATCGCTGCCAAATTAAGAAGTACAGTTACCCGCTTAACCAGGCAATTAAGAAAGCAAAACGTTAGTTCTGAATTTAGCAATGCAGAATTGCTGACTATGTCTTTACTTGAACAACATGGCAAAATGCTTTCTACGGAATTAGCCGATATGGAACGCGTATCTAAACAGGCGATTTCGCAGATCATCAATCGTTTATTTGAGGCCAAATGTGTTGAACGCTTTCCCAGTGATGATGACAAGCGGAAAATATATATAGGACTAACCAAGCTTGGTGAAAAACACATTATTGCCAGCCGGAAAATTAAAGAAGAGTGGCTGGTGAAAACCATGGAAGAAATATTTTCTTCTGAAGAAATTAACCTAATACAAGCGTTTTTACCTTTACTTACCAGATTGGTAGAGTACAATGGAGTAAGGATATAATACTTGTTCTTTTTATTTCTCGTAACTTGCAAGCCGAAAATGGGACTATATTTCACATCAATCAATTCAGGAAGTAATGGCAATTGTTATTACGTGGGTAATCGTGATGAAGCGGTGCTGGTGGATGTGGGACTAAATTGCAAGGAAGTCGAAAAAAGAATGGCTCGTTTAGGTTTATCCCCATCCAAATTAAAGGCTATTTTTATTTCGCATGAACATAGCGACCATATTAAAGGTTTATCGGTATTGGCCAGGAAATTTAACCTGCCAGTTTACATCAGCAACCATACTTACAAAAGCAGTAAATTATCTTTAAATAATGATCTTGTTTTTCCGGTTAGTCATTTACAGCAAATACAAATTGGCAAACTAATTATTCATGCCTTTTCTAAATTTCATGATGCAGCTGATCCTTACAGCTTTACCATAGAATATAATGAAACCAAAGTTGGTGTTTTTACGGATATAGGCGCTATATGCGACAGGTTGATTACGCAGTTTAAATCCTGCCATGCTGCGTTTTTAGAGGCAAATTATTGTTCGCAAATGTTATCAAACGGAAATTATCCCTATTTCCTTAAGCGCAGAATAACGAGCGGGCATGGTCATTTAAGCAATTCACAGGCGTTGGATTTATTCCAAAACCATAAATCACCTTATATGACGCATCTATTACTCAGTCACTTATCTAAAGACAACAATGACCCAGAATTGGTAGAGCGACTCTTCAAAGCAGTAGCTGGAGAAACGTTTATTGGCATTGCCTCACGTGATCAGGAAACTGAAGTGTATTATGTTAATCAAAGCATGATTGTCAAGCCTGGTTATCAGTTCAACCCGGCACAGTATGTGCCTGACCAATTAAATTTATTTGGTTAGATTCTATCCTAGAGAAAATGTTATTTATTTAAAACTTTTTATTCATGTATTGGTTAACTATCTACTTCATAAATAGTTTGTTTGGTTTATTTAGGGCTTAAGTAATTAAGCCCTTTCTTATTTCAGTGGATTTTCAGCATGGTTTAGATTTTTAAATTCTAAATTTTAATTTACATTTGAGTCAAATCTCCCCCTATTGTTTTTCTTAAACTTTAACAAAAAAAAACATGGAGACGAGTAAATTCTCAAAATTCAGTGCCGAATTTCTTGGCACCTTAGTATTGGTTTTAATGGGTTGTGGCAGTGCCGCTATAGCTGGAGCAGACGGAACAACCGGAGTTGGCTTATTAGGCATATCTTTTGCCTTTGGTTTGTCAGTTGTGGCTATGGCTTATGCAATCGGGCATATTTCTGGTTGTCACATCAATCCTGCCATTTCAATAGGGATGGTTTTAGCAGGAAGAATGAAAGCAAGCGAAGCTGCTTATTATATTCTTGCGCAAATTTTGGGTGCTATTGCAGGCGCAGGTCTACTTTATGTTATTGTAAGCAATCAAGCCGCTTTCGAAATGAAAGAATGGGCTTTAGGATCAAATGGCTGGGGAAAAGGATATTTAGCAGAATATAATTCAACTGCTGCATTTGTTGCTGAAGCCGTTTTTACTTTTATTTTCCTGCTGGTAATATTTGGTTCTACTTCAACTAAAAATATTAATGGGGGCTTTGCTGGTTTAGCCATTGGGCTTTCTTTTGTATTAATTCACATCGTAGGGATTAAAATTACCGGTGTATCGGTAAATCCTGCTCGCAGTATTGGTCCGGCGATATTGGCAGGCGGTGAAGCATTAAAGCAAGTTTGGTTATTTATAGCAGCGCCAATTGTGGGTGCGGTACTGAGTGCAATAGTATGGAGAGCAGTTTTAGAAAAAAACTAAACACTTAATTATAGGTATAGGGTTTAAGCTCAGCGATAACCCTATACCTCTATATTTTATAAATTTTTAACAATTGCCTCATCCATAGGCTTTGTTTTAGAACGAAAACGGTGAACCAGCTGGCCTTTCTCATTTATTAAGAACTTCTCAAAGTTCCATTTAATGTCACCCTGCTCTTCCGTATTTGTTTGTGTGGTTAAATACTTAAACAACGGATTGATATCGTCTCCTTTAACACTTGTTTTCTCTGCCATTAAAAATGATACATTGTATTTACCTGTACAAAACTCTTTAATTTCAGCATTTGTAGAAAACTCTTGTCCACCAAAGTTGCCGGCAGGAAAACCGATTAGAACAACCTTTTTGCCATAAGTTTTCTGCAGTTTTTCTAAATCTTCATATTGCGGGGTAAAACCACATTTAGAAGCAGTATTAACTATTAAAATTTTCTTTCCCTTAAATTTAGAAAGCTTAACTTCTTTTCCATCGATGGTTTTGAAGCTGAAATCGTAAACATTTTTGGGCGGCGAAGGCATCAAAAAGTTTAGTAGAATTAAGATTGTGCTAATCATTATGTTTTATTTTATAAACGAATATAAGTACAATTAGTTTTTGTGTGGAGGATTTTGTAGAAATAATCAATTGTTATAGCCAGAGGTTTTAGGCTTGGTTGTATTTTATTAATCCACAGGAATGATCAATGAATTAGTTGGTGCTTCAGCTCAACGTAATTATATTATATCAAGCAAAAGATGATCATGATCAGAACTGGTAATACCCCAGATTCTACAAATCCAGCATTGGCAGTTCCTGCCTATAATAGCACTATTTGTAAAAAAGATTATCATAGTAATTAACCAGCTGTTCTTCCTTTAATATTGATTGATTTTCTTTTTCCCGCCATTAGCGGAACGGCGAAGCAACAAAGTTAAGGCATCCGGAAATTTGTATAAATTCTACCAGATCAGCCGCTTATACCCCTTTTGTACACTATACTAAAACCCGCATTCCTATCTGCAGCCTACTATCCGGCCTGGGATATAAGGAAGGAGAAAACGTTAAAGCTTTTGCACAATCTTTCATACTCCATTACCCAAGGGATCATGTATTCTGCAATTCTTCATCGCAGCTTGTGATGCCGCTCTTGAAGCTTTGACGAATTTATCCGACATTAGATCCCAGCCTTGATTTTTGTTTCTTTTCATCAGGGAAACGAAATAGGCTGCCGCCGATGAGACATAAGAAAAATAAATAGTATGATCTTTCGACTACGTTCGGGACAACAAATGGAGGGGATTGCTTCGGCTCGCTCCCTCCCAGCCTCGCAATGACGACGAACGGAAGAAGTTGTGGCGTCGTCTCCATATAGCCCCCCTTGCTATCTGGCCTGGTTATCCGGCCTGGGATATGATGGAAGGAGAAAACGTTAAAGCTTTTACACAATCTTTCCTACTCCATTACCCAAGGCATCATGTATTCTGCAATTCTTCATCGCAGCTTGTGATGCCGCCCTTGAAGCTTTGACGAATTTATGTGACATCAGATCCCAGCCTTGATCTTTGTTTCTTTTCATCAGGGAAAAGAAAGGCATAATGATCAAGGTTGAACTTTACCGAAATCCAATGGCCCCTGCCTTGATATAGCTGTCGATAATCGCCTAATTTAGTGGAACGAGTCATCGAAATTTTAAATTCGCACTGAAAATAATCTATCCATTTTGCAAATAGCGGCGCTGCCTCAGCAGGCATGTATTGCATAAATAAATCAACTTTCTTCACGAATGCTAAGATAAGGATTTGCTAAAATATTTTAACCATATAAGATATATAAGAACATAGGAAACAAAGCGTTTCGATCCGCTCAGGTGGCTTTATCCACAAGACCTGGCACAAAGAAAATACACACAAAACCCTTTTATAAATAATAGCTATAAATATGTAATTGAATAAAAAAAATGTATTAAATTCTGTTCATGTTTGGATTTATCCTTTAATTATAGCTTTATTTGCACAAAAACGTATTTCATGGCCAAAAATTTATTAATCGTAGAGTCACCCGCAAAAGCTAAAACCATTGAAGGCTATTTAGGCAAAGATTTCCTTGTGAAATCGAGCTATGGCCATATTCGGGATTTGGCTAAAGGCGATATGGCGATTGATACAGCAAATGATTTTGCGCAGAAATATGAAGTTCCGGCTGATAAAAAGGCCCTTGTAGCAGAACTAAAAAAACTTGCAAAGGATGCCGAAATGGTCTGGCTAGCATCCGATGAGGACCGTGAGGGAGAAGCCATTTCCTGGCACTTATTTGAAACTTTGGGCCTAAAGGAAGAGAAGACAAAACGGATTGTTTTTCATGAAATTACCAAGCCAGCTATTTTAAAGGCTATTGAAAGTCCGCGTACCATAGATTATAATTTAGTGAATGCCCAGCAAGCTCGCCGCGTTCTTGATCGCCTGGTAGGTTTCGAACTTTCTCCGGTTTTATGGAAAAAGGTTAAACCTTCGCTTTCTGCGGGTCGCGTTCAATCGGTAGCCGTTCGCTTAATTGTAGAACGAGAGAGAGAAGTTCAAAACTTCAATGCCGCCGCTGCATATAAAATTACTGCTCAATTTTCTACAGGCAAAGGAAAAGAAATTGTTAAAGCAGAATTGCCTCACCGTTTTGAAAATGAAGCTGACGCAGAAAAATATCTTCAGGATTGCGTTAAGGCGACATTTGATATCACGAGTTTAGAAACGAAACCAGCTAAACGTAATCCGGCTGCGCCATTTACAACATCAACCTTACAGCAGGAAGCCTCAAGAAAATTAGGTTTTTCTGTAGCGAGAACCATGCAGGTTGCCCAGCGGTTATATGAAGCGGGAAAGATTACTTATATGAGAACGGATTCAGTAAACCTATCTGAAACCGCAATCAACGCTGCCGCTGCTGAAATTAAATCAGCATATGGAGAGCAATACCACCAGACTAGGGTTTACAAAACAAAATCTGCAGGTGCACAGGAAGCTCACGAGGCTATCCGTCCTACTTATTTTGACCGGCATACCGTTGATGGTGATATATCTGAAAAACGTTTATATGATTTAATCTGGAAACGTTCCATCGCCTCTCAAATGAGCGAAGCATTATTTGAAAAAACAACTGCCCAAATTACGGCTTCTACCAGAAAGGAACATTTAGTTGCCGAAGGGGAAGTGTTAAAATTTGATGGATTCTTAAAAGTTTATTTAGAATCAACCGATGATGAAGAAGGCGAAGAAAAAGAGGGCGGGTCTATTTTGCCTCCTTTAGCAAAGGGGCAAGAATTATTTTTAAAAGAAATGCAGGCTACTGAGCGTTATTCTCGTCCGCCGGCAAGATATACGGAAGCTAGTCTGGTAAAAAAACTAGAAGAATTAGGCATTGGCCGTCCTTCTACTTATGCTCCAACCATTTCTACGGTTCAAAACCGCGGTTATGTAGTTAAAGAGGACCGCGACGGAAAACAACGAAAATACACGGCTATTACTTTAGCTGATGGTCAAGTAACGAAAGATTTAAAATCTGAAAATACCGGCGCCGAAAAACAGAAACTCTTCCCTACGGATATTGGTGAAGTAGTGAATGATTTCTTAGTTGAACACTTTAAAGGTATTGTTGATTTCAATTTTACCGCCAAGGTGGAAAAAGAGTTTGACGAAATTGCCCAGGGATTACAAGAGTGGACAAAAATGTTGCATTCTTTCTATAATCCGTTCCATTCTGAAGTGGAAACAACATTAGAAAATGCAGAACGTGCCACTGGAGAGCGTTTGTTAGGTTTAGACCCGGCTAGTGGAAAAAATGTGTATACCAAAGTTGGTAAATTTGGTCCACTGGTTCAAATTGGGGAGCTTGATGAAGAAGAAAAACCGCGTTATGCCAGCCTAATGCGTAATCAATCGGTAGCTACCATCACCTTAGAAGATGCACTAGAATTGTTTAAGCTTCCATTTTCATTACCAGATTTTGAAGGTAAAGAAGTATTGGTAGGTGTAGGTAGATTCGGCCCCTATGTTAAGTGGGGGGAGGCATTTATTTCTTTACCTAAAAATGAAGACCCACTTTCGGTTAATTACGAAAGAGCTGTTCAAATTATCCAGGAAAAAATGGATGCCGATGCCCCTATCGCCTATTATGAAGGTTTAGGTGTTACCAAAGGAAAAGGTCGTTTCGGTCCTTTCATTAAGTGGAACGATTTATTCATTAATATCCCTGCAAAAGGATATGATTTTGATAATCTTTCTCAAGCAGATATCGATACCCTGATTGGAAAGAAAGTGGAAAAAGAAGCGAATCGTTTTATTAAAGTTTGGGATGAAGAAAAAATTTCAATCGAGAATGGCCGTTGGGGACCATTTATACGCTTCGGCAAACTTATGCTGAAACTTAGAAATAATGAGGCTACAAAACAAAAATATACTGCCGAAGAATTAGCCGATGTTGATTTGGAAGTGATTAAGAAAATGATTGTAGAGCAAGTGCCAAATGCATTTGAAACAAAAAAGAAAGCGCCTGCAAAGAAAAAAGCAACAGCTGTTAAGAAAACGTCGACAAAGAAGAAGTAATTTAGAGCAAGGAACAAAGATTAAATAGCAAATATCAGGCAATTAACCTGAGCAATCTTTGTTTTTGCACTTTAATTCTATACACAACATGAAAACAGATTTACCAGAAAATACTGTGGAAGATATCGCGATTGCGGTAGTTTTGATGAGCGAAACGCCAGAAGTTAAAAACTGGACGGTTTATCTGGTTAATCTAAAAAACGTACCTATCACCAACGTACTCATCAGCTCAAAAGGCTACGGTGAAAAGGATGGAAAAATGGTTAAAACTTCAGTGTTGAGACATTTTATCGGCGATATGAATGCCAATGATTTTAAAGGAGTAGAAGCCATTGATCCTGAGGTATTCGGTTTAACAAACGAATATTGGTTGAGTTATTACATCGGATCTACCATTTACGACAAGAAATTTATCTTTTTGCCAGAAAGCATCATTGATACCAATATCATTAAAATTCCATTGGTTAATAAACCTGGGGTGATGATTAAATAAAACATTCATTAATTATTAGTTCATTGGTTTTGCTTGATAACTAATAATATGAATGCACAATAAAACAACTTATGGCACTTTAACTGCCTGACGACCAAGTAATTTCCATCCTGCTTTTTCTTTGCTCCATATTAAAAGGATATTTAATTTCACGCTTCCCGGAATATTTTTATCGTTGGTTTTCGCATTTAAGGTATGACGAACCAAAGCCGTTTTATTATGGATAACCACAGTTTGATCTGTTAAATCAATACTTACAAAATCCGAACTTCCTGATAATAGCGAGTGCATAAACTGCTGTTTATTTTCTATTTTTCCGCTGGAATGACCATAGCTTAATTGACCCAGTACCAACTTATCTAATGCTGCGCTATCAGGAGAAACCATTAAATTTTTAAGCTGAACGACAGCATCTTCCACTGTATTTTTTTGCGCAAATGTTAAACCACTGATTAAAACCAGGCTGGCTGCCATAAATAACTTCTTCATCATATTCAATTTTTTAGATTGTAAACATATCCAAATCAACACAAAAGGACAAATAAAAAAGCTTAAACCTGTAGTCAATAAATTTTGACCATACAAATAATCAACGGAAATGATCAAAAGTCATCTACAAGACAGCGGATATACATTACTACAAAAAAATCATTTGAAAAGCAATATTTTTAATGTTGAATAGATTTTCACAAAATCTCAAATTATCAACATAGTTTATTTAGTCGAAATTTTTAATCTACCTTCAATTTTATCTAAAAAAATTACAAAGAATGGAACAACCATCTAGCTATCAATCTTCCTCCAAAAATAAATTTATTTTTATTGGCTTGCTGCTAATTTCGGTGGTAGCCTTAGGTTACGTTTTTTTTAACCGGAAGAAAAAATCCAATGAAGAAAACCAGGCCTATGCCAAATACATCGAGGCTTATACGTCTGGCACCATCTCAAAGAAAAGCTTTATTCGTCTTCACCTGGCTAATGCTGCTACAGGAATGCAAGATCTGGGCAAAGCCGATTCAAGAGATTTATTTGATTTTTCACCCTCCATTTCGGGAAAAACTTACTGGATTGATCCACAAACTATTGAATTTCGGCCGGATGAAAATTTAAAACCAGGCAAAGAATATGAAGCCACATTCAAACTGTCGGAAGTTTCAGATACCGAAAAGGGATTGGAAGATTTCGAGTTTGAATTTAAGGTGATCACACCTGGAGTAATGCTTTCTCAAAATGGTTTAGTTTCTCAAAATAATACCTCATTGGATTACATGAAGCTAACTGGTGAAGTGGCTACTGCCGATGTGGAAGAAACTTCAAAAATTGAGAAAATAATTGACCTTGATTTTGATCAAAAGCTTAAAGTAAAGTGGCAGCATGATGCGGCAAAAAATATCTCCAAATTTACTATTGATAGCATTAAGAAAAAAAATAGCGATCAAACCTTAAAAATTAAATGGGATGGTGATCCTATCGATGCAGAACAAAAAGGTGAAGAGGAAATTAGAATCCCAGCATTAAACAAGTTCGAGATTCTGAATATGAAGGCCATACAAGGTGAGGAAGATTATGCATTAGTACAATTTTCTGAGCCGATTGCTTTTGGGCAGGACTTAACAGGCATGATTACGCTTGGCAGCCTGAGCGATCTGCGCTATACCATAGATGCCAGTCAGGTTAAGGTTTATGCAGCAGAAGAACTTAAAGGCAATTATACTTTAAGTGTAAATAACGGAATAGAAAACATCAATGGTAAAGTATTAGCGGGGGGTAAAACTGTTAATCTGGTATTTGAAGATAAGCTTCCGGCTGTAACAATATCAGGAGGAGGAACCATTCTCCCTAATTCGGGAAAGCTTGTGCTCCCTTTCGAAGCGATAAACCTGAAAGCGGTTGATGTTACTGTGATTAAAATTTACGAAAACAATATTCCTCAGTTTTTCCAGGCCAATAGCTATAAAGACGGAAACGAATTACGCAGAGTGGCAAAGCCTATTCTTCAAAAAACGGTGAGATTGGATGAAGATAAATCGCTTAATCTGCACAAGAAGAATAGATTTACGCTTGATTTAGATAAAATGATCCGCACTGAGCCTGGTGCAATGTATCGCGTAACCATCGCCTTCAGGCAGGAGTATAACGCCTATAATTGTAAAGCAAATGCGTCTGAAGCCAGTGAAGCGGACAGCGGAGATGAGTATGGTGAGTATGATAGCTATGGCGAAAAAATTGATGAAGACGATGATTTCTGGCAACGGTACAATAACTATTATCCAACAAATTACCGGTGGAGTGACAAAGACAATCCTTGTACACCCTCATTTTATACAAACCAGCGCTGGGCTAGCCGGAATTTAATTGCTTCAAATATTGGTTTAGTAGCCAAACGTGGTAACGATAATAGTATGCTTATTGTGGCAACAGATTTATTAACTGCTAAACCTTTAAGTGGTGTAAGTTTAGAATTGATGGACTACCAGAAGCAAACTATTTTTACCACCAAAACCGATGGCGATGGTTTAGCCAGATTTGATTTAAAACGGCAACCATTTTTATTAATTGCTAAAAATGGTTCTGAACGTGGTTACCTGAAATTAGATGATGGAAGTTCTCTCCCACTCAGTCGTTTTGATGTTGGCGGTGATGTGGTTCAAAGCGGTTTAAAAGGATTTATTTACGGTGAACGCGGTGTTTGGCGACCAGGCGATAGTTTATTTGTTTCTTTTATTCTGGAAGATAAACTAAAAAAACTGCCTGCCAATTATCCGGTAACGATGGAGATTTACAATCCAAAAGGTCAGTTGTATAAACGCCTCATCAATGGAAAACCATTAAACGGGTTTTATGCTTTTAAAACGGCTACAGAAAGTACAGCGCCAACCGGAAATTGGATGGCAAAGGTTAAAGCCGGCGGCGCCACCTTTACCAAAACACTAAAAATTGAGACGGTAATGCCTAACCGTTTAAAAATTGACTTCAACGTTGGAAACAGAACCTATTTAAGCTCGGGAACATCTGCCGCTACCCTATCGGCCAAATGGTTATTTGGCTCACCTGCTCAAAATTTAAAAGCTAAAGTTGATGTAAATTTAAACACTACAGAAACTAAATTTAAAGGTTTTGAAGGTTTTAGTTTTGACAATCCAACAGTCAACTTCGAATCGCAGGTTAAAACCATTTTTGAAGGAACATTAAATGCTGCCGGAACCGCTCAGATTAATACGAACTTAAACGAAAACAATACTGCTCCGGGAGTATTAAGGGCAAACTTTACCACTAAAGTCTTTGAACCAGGCGGTAATTTCAGTATTGATAACTTTAGTATTCCTTACCATGTTTACAAAAATTATTTAGGGGTTCGTCCTGAAAAAGGTGATAAACTCAGTGGTATGTTGCTCACCGGCAAAGACCATAAAATAGAAATTGTAAATGTAAATACAGATGGGAAATTGCTAACGGGTTCTAAATCTGTTCAAATAGAATTATACAAAACGCAGTGGCGCTGGTGGTGGGAACAGGATAATCAATACACCTATGCAAACTTCACTCAAAACCAGTATAACAAATTGGTAGAAACCCATCAGGTAAGTTTAAACAATGGTAAGGGAAGCTGGAATCTTCGTGTTGATGAACCAGAATGGGGTCGTTATTTAATTCTTGTAAGAGATTTAAACGGTGGCCATGTTACCGGAAAATCTGTGTATATAGATTGGCCAGGCTGGGCGCAGCGTGAGCAGGCAGCTAATCCTACGGAAGCTTCCATGTTATCTTTCACGGCCAATAAAGAAAAATTTACTGTTGGAGAGGATATCACCTTAACAATACCTACAGGAGAAAATGGTCGTGCCTTAGTTTCTATTGAAAACGGCAGTCGGGTATTAAAAACATTTTGGATTGATACCAAAGCAGGACAAACGCAATACAAGTTTAAGGCAGAGAAAGAAATGGCACCAAATATTTTTGCTAATATTACTTTATTGCAGCCTCATGCCCAAACAGTTAACGATTTGCCTATCAGAATGTATGGTGCCATTCCAATTTCGGTAGAAGATCCCCAAACGATCCTGAAGCCGACCATTAAAATGCTGGATAAAATTAAACCAGAAACCGAAAATACCATTACCGTTGGTGAGCAAAATGGTAAAGCCATGACTTACACCATTGCTCTGGTAGATGAGGGATTGCTGGATTTAACCAGATTCAAAACACCAGATCCACACAGTGCTTTCTATGCCCGTGAAGGTTTAGGAGTTAAAACATGGGATTTGTTTGATTATGTATTAGGTGCCTGGGGCGGTAATTTAGAGCGTATTCTTAGCATTGGTGGAGATGGAAGTATCAACAAAAACCTAAATCCTGCTAAAGCCAATCGTTTCCAGGCGGTAGTAAAATACTTAGGTCCGTTTACTATTGGTAAAGGAGAAAGTAAAACCCATAAATTTAAACTGCCACAGTACATCGGTGCAGTAAGAGCAATGGTAGTAGCTGGTCAGGATGCAGCGTATGGCTTCGCTGAAAAATCTGTTCAGGTTAAAAAGCCACTAATGGTTCTGGCCACTTTACCACGGGTGATTGGGCCGGGGGAAAGCTTTACGCTACCTGTAACGGTTTTTGCTACGGAGAATAACTTAAAAAATGTTTCTGTTCAGCTTCAGGCCAGCAATTTAATTGTTCAGGGAACTAACAGGCAGCAGCTTTACTACAAACAAAGCGGCGAGCAGATGACTTATTTTGAAGTGAAAGCGCCGAATACAGTTGGTATTGCGAAAGTAAAAGTGATTGCACAAAGTGGTGCGGAAAAAACAGTTTATGATGTTGAAATGGATATTAGAAATCCCAATCCTTACATCACAAATGTGGTTTCGGCAACTGTTCAGCCACATACCAAATGGGCCGTAAATTATCAGCCTATTGGCATGGCAGGTACAAATTCCGGTTCACTTGAAGTTTCGTCTATTCCAGCCATAAATTTAGGCAAAAGGTTAGGTTACCTCATTCAATATCCGCATGGCTGCATTGAGCAAACAACATCAGGTATTTTTCCTCAGTTATACTTAGATAGATTAAGCCCGTTAAATGAGCAGCAGAAAGCTAAAACCGAAGCGAATATTAAGGCTGGTATAACCCGGATAAAAGGTTTTCAGACCACAGACGGAGGCTTATCTTACTGGCCTGGTGAAGGAAATTCTGATGATTGGGGAACTAATTATGCCGGGCACTTCCTGGTTGAGGCTCAAAACGCAGGCTATACTTTACCTGTGGGTTTATTGGATGAATTGTTACGATATCAAAAAACAAAAGCAACCAACTGGGCACCAAACAGTAATAATTTCTATGGCGGTGATTTATCTCAGGCTTATCGTTTATACATGTTGGCTTTGGCTAAGAAACCAGAAATGGCAGCAATGAACAGATTAAAAGCTTTTGAATATCTATCAGTTGCTGCGAAGTGGCGGTTGGCGGCGGCCTATAAACTTGCCGGACAGAATAGTGTAGCGCAAGGGATGATTAATGGATTAGATACATCAATTGAGCCTTATAAACAACTTGGCGGAACATATGGTTCAGATGTTCGCGACCAGGCTATGATTTTAGAGACTTTAACCCTTCTGGGAAATAAAGGTAAAGCAGCAAGTTTGTTACAGCCTTTGGCAGCAAAACTGGGCGAAAATACCTGGTACAGTACCCAAACTACTGCTTATGGATTATTGGCAATTGCTAAATTCTGCGGCTCTAACCAGTCATCTAATAAATTGCAGTATCAATATGTGCTTGATGGGAAATCAGCTTCTGTAAATTCAAATCAATACATCAATAGTACAGCAGTTAATTTTAAAGGTAATACCGCTTCTGTAACCAACAATGGTAACAATGTATTATTTGTCCGTTTGGTTTTAGAAGGACAACCTGTAGCTGGTCAGAATAATTTCCTGCCAAACAGACCTGAGGTTTTAGATATGAATGTGGTTTATAAACGTTTGAATGGAACCCTTTTAGATCCAACAACGTTGAAACAAGGTACAGATTTCTATGCGGAAGTAACGGTGAAAAATCCTGGAAGAATGGGCTATTACGAGCAAATGGCGCTGACACAAATTTTCCCGTCAGGTTGGGAAATTATAAACACGCGGGTTAACGATAACCAAAGTATTTTAGCTTCATCTCCATTTACCTACCAGGATATCAGGGATGACAGGGTTTTCACTTATTTCAATATTAGAGAAAATGAGAGCCTGGTTTATAAGGTGCTTTTAAATGCTTCTTATTTAGGAAAATATTATCTATCAGCTGTACAATGCGAAGCCATGTATAACAATGATATTTCAGCTACACAAGCTGGCGAATGGGTACAGGTAGTAAAATAAACATTAATGTCTCAATAGCAATTAAATGCTGTTGAGACTTTTACCACATCATAGTTCAATGAAACTTCTCTTCTGTTTTCTTTTTTCCATTTCTTGGTTTTTATCCCCCGCTCAGGTTACTGGAATCGCATTAAATATTAATCAAAATATGGGGTATGTCTATTTAAAGGGAGCGTTTAAAGCTAAAGCTTTAAATGAGTATGACTTGAACTATCACCTGGCAGATTCCATTTCAGTTAATCTAAAAAGGAGAAATATTAAAAATCAGGTATTCGATACTTTTGATTTTGAAAAGCTGCAAGATTTTTCCAGGCATACGAGCAATAAGATGGTCAGCTATGCTGAGGATTTTTGTGTAAAGAATAATTTAGATCGCTTGATACTGGTGATTAAAAAAGATGCTTACACCATTTCAGATCCCATGCAGATGTTTTTCGGTTTTGATCATGATTATGGTATTGCTTCACTTAGTATGTATGATCAGAGGGCTATGCTTTTCTATAATTTATATGTTGTTTGCTTTACCAAAGGAAAAAATAAATTTGAGAAAATCCTTAATCCAAGCTACAAATCTCATCTCTTTAGTTCAGTATTGTTTGATAAAGAAAAGCTAACCTTAATTAATGATGAGGTAGAACCATATTTCAAAAACCTTTTTGATTTGAAAATAAAAGAAACATTGGACAAAATTCAGTAGTTCGTTATTACGATTTTAAAATACATTAAAACAGTTATTCCTAATTAACTATGAACAAAACTTCAAAAGCACTTCTTTTCTCCGATCTTTTTTGTGTGTTCGTGCTTTTGATTTTTCTTTTTGTTTTGCCGTCAAAACTTTTCACTTCACCAACTTCATTTGTAATCGAAGCCAGTAACGGGAACTTGCTCAGTGCGGCCATTGCGAAAGATGGTCAATGGCGTTTTCCTGTTGCAGATTCTGTACCTGTTAAATTTAAAGATTGTATTATTGCTTTTGAGGATAAGCGCTTTTATTCTCATGTTGGTGTCGATTTCTTAGCCATGAGCCGGGCCATGCGACAAAATTTTAAAGCAAGAAGCGTGGTTAGTGGTGGCAGTACCTTAACCATGCAGGTTATTCGCTTGTCCAGAAAACAAGACCGGACCATCTGGCAAAAAATCCTGGAGGTCATACTTGCATTGAGGTTGGAAATTAAATATTCAAAGGAAGAAATTATTGGATTATATGCCGCTAATGCACCATTTGGAAGCAATGTAGTGGGCCTTGAAGCGGCAAGCTGGCGCTATTATGGCAGAGATGCAAAAACACTCTCCTGGGGAGAAATGGCAACGCTGGCTGTTCTACCTAATAGTCCTTCATTGGTTCATCCGGGTAAAGACGCAACTCGGTTAATTAAAAAACGCAATGATTTGTTAGATAAGCTGGTTAAATTAAATTTTATCGATCAGTCTACAGCTAACCTGGCTAAGCTCGAGCCTGTACCCGGGAAGCCACTCCCCTTACCACAAAATGCTCCACATTTGTTAAACCGTTTTAAAGCCGAAAGAGCGAGCCTGAAAATAAGTTCAACCAGAATTAAATCGACTTTAAATGAAGATATCCAGTTAAAAATCAATTCGATTTTGAAGCGATACAACAACCGGTACCGGGCAAACGACATTAACAATATCGCTGCATTAGTTTTAGATGCAAGAACCGGAAAAGTAGTCAGTTACGCCGGCAATATTTATCAGCCTGAAAATGTTGATTTACAAAGTCATGTGGATATGATCAAAGCACCCAGAAGTCCTGGAAGTACACTTAAGCCTTTGCTTTATGCCAGCATGTTAAATGACGGATTTATACTTCCTCATACTTTGGTAGCCGATATCCCGACACAAATAGCGGGTTACTCCCCGCAAAATTATGATTTAGGTTATGATGGAGCCATTTCAGCTGACCGAGCTTTAAGTCGCTCGCTCAATATTCCTGCGGTAAAAATGCTTCAGCAATACAAGTACGAGCGCTTTTACGATAAGCTTAAAAAGATTGGAATCGGAACACTGAATCAACCTGCCGATCATTACGGGCTATCTTTAATTTTAGGAGGAAGTGAAGTCACGATGTGGGATTTGGCCAACACTTACATGGGGATGGTAAGAACACTTAATCATTTCAATACGTACAAAGGTTTATATAATCCTGATGATTACAAACCGGCTATCTATTTTTCAACTGATGAAAAGCAAAATAATGAAGAAGAACGTAATTCATTTTTAGATCATGGTTCCATTTGGGCGACTTTTAATGCTATGGAAGAAGTGATGCGCCCGGGTGATGAAGGCTTGTGGGAGCAATTTTCTTCATCACAACGGGTTGCCTGGAAAACCGGAACAAGTTTTGGATTCCGCGATGCATGGGCAGTAGGTTTAACACCTGATTATGTTGTTTGTGTTTGGGTGGGCAATGCCGATGGTGAAGGTAGACCAGGATTAGTTGGAATAGAGGCAGCGGCTCCGGTTCTATTTGATGTTTTCAGGTTACTGCCAAACGGAAAATGGTTCAACACGCCAATAACAAAATTGAAGAAACTGAAAGTTTGCAAACAAAGTGGTTATAAGGCTGGAGAGTACTGCACAGATTTGATTGATGAATTAGTTCCAACGGCCGGCGATAAAACAGCAGTTTGCCCGTATCACAAATTGATTCATTTGGATCATACAGGGGCATATCGTGTAACAGATCAGTGTGAAAGTGTAACCAATATGCAACACAAGAACTGGTTTATCCTACCTCCGGCAATGGAGTACTATTACAAAATAAAAAACAGCGATTATAAAAGTTTACCGCCATATATGGCAGGTTGCGACAACAATGGTGGCAATAATGTTATGGAATTGATTTATCCGAAAAATGGAGCAATTGTTTACATTCCATTGGAGCTTGATGGAACGAGAGGTAAAATCGTTTTAAATGCGGCACATCGAAATCAACATTCAAAAATTTACTGGCATATTGACAATGAATATGTGGCAGCTACTTCCAACTATCATCAGTTAGCGGTAAATCCAAATCCTGGCAAACATACATTAACACTTGTAGATGAAAACGGAGAAAGACTGGTACAGACTTTTACAGTTTTGGATCAGGAAAAAAAGCTGAAGAATTAAATCAGGAAATTATTTACAAACCTATTAAATCTCGGTTTTAGTCACTATTAATTTTCGCACCACAGTGCCATACACAATTAAGTACTGCGCAATCATATAAGTTGCCATGATAACTATACCGCTCTGTGGAATGGGTTGTGCAAATTTGTTTACTGCTAAAACACTATCGGATAAAAGGAAAAAAAGAGCACCCACAAGAATTATTTTATAGCTGAGCAGGTTAACTTTGCCATAGCGGTTTACGGCCATTATAGCCGTAAAAGTGATGATAATAGCATAGATTAATACTGCAAACTGCATTGCGCCAAGAAATGGCTGCAGATAAAAAAACAAACCGATACAAAAAATAATCAACGCACCGCTTGCCCATAAGAAGAATGGATTCTTGTAATCGGGATTTGATTTATGATCGAGTATAAATGCACTGATATATTGAATGTGACAGAGTAAAAAGGCAAAAAGGCCATAAGTAAAATAGCTTGATTGACCGGAATCTAACATTAGAAAAATATCGCCCACTAAAGCGAAAATCAATCCGGTAAATATGCGTTTATGAAAGCGCCCCTTTAATTTTGTGCCCCAATATAACCAAACCAAAAGTGTTAAAACAATAAAGGGTTTTGAAATATTGCGGAGGTAAATATTACGCTCTGTTTCGGCGTAAAGCTGAATGACAAATACGAGTGTAAAAATAAAAGAGAATAACTTAGTTTTCATCAAATTGAAATTAAGTCCTGGTAAAAGGATGTACTAAATTACGTTTTATATTGCGATGCCTGTAACTATTAATAGATGCACTAAAAAATTAGAGGCCTGGTTTTCAAAACCGGGCCTTTAATTTTATCCATTTAATAATTCAGGGTGATCATGATATGTTTTCCATAATAACTCTCCAAACAAGGTATTTGACCACGCAAACCATGATCTGGTAAATTTGGCCGGATTGTCCTTATTAAAAGACTCATGCATAAAACCTTTACCAGCATGTGTTTTGCGCAAAGTATCTATACAAAACTTAATCTCATTTTCGTTCTTGGAGGTTAACGCTCTCATCGTAATGCTCATGGGCCAGATCATATCCTGACCCGCATGAGGACCACCGATACCTTCTGCTGCAGAACCTTTGAAAAAATATGGGTTATCCATTGAAAGCGCAAATTTTCTGGTATTCTGATAGATTGGATTGGTCACATCCATGGCGCCTAAATAAGGAAGACTTAGTAAACTAGGCACATTGGAGTCATCCATTAGATAGGAACTGCCAAATCCGTCGACCTCAAAAGCATAAATTTCGCCATATTTTGGATGTTTTACGATAGCGTATTTATTTAAAGCTGTGTTTACTTCATCAGCTAGCTGTAGTAAACTATTTTCCAGATTCTGGTCTGGTTGTAAAGCCTTAACCATCTCTGCTGCCTGCTTTAAACTGGTAACAGCAAAGAAATTTGATGGTACTAAAAAAGGAAAAATGGTTGCATCGTCACTTGGGCGAAATGCAGAACAAATTAAACCTACCGGATTAACAGGAAAACCATATCCGGCCATTGGTAATGAATCTGTTGGCTGTGTAGTTTCCCTTTGAAAATGATATGGTCCTTTATTGGCTTTGCGCTGTTGTTCTTTAAAAGTTTTTAAAGTTGCTTCAATAGCTTTTTTCCATTCCTGATCAAAAGGAGATTTATCACCTGTTTTTTTCCAGTAATGGTAGGCTAAGCGAATTGGGTAGCATAGCGAATCAATTTCCCATTTGCGTTCATGAACGCCTGATTGCATGGTTGTTTTGTCGGTTTTCCATTCGCCCACTTTATTTGGGTCACCGTAGAAGGCATTTGCATAAGGGTCTTTTAACACACATTTGACTTGATGGTTAATCACTCCTGCGATAAGCTTTTTAAGCGGTTCGTCTTCTTTAACAAACTGTAAATAGGGCCACACCTGAGCCGAGCTGTCCCTTAGCCACATCGCATCAATATCTCCGGTAATGACATAGGTGTCTGGCTTCCCTCCTTTTTCCTGATAGTAAACAGTAGTATCTAAAGTATTTGGAAAGCAATTTTCGAACAGCCAGGACAATTCCGGATTTTTAACTTTAGCCTGGAAAGTTTTGATCGCCGCATCAACGGCTTTACTTTTGAAGTGCCTTTTGCTTGCTGCAACTCTCACCACTGGAAATTCAGATACAAGTTCTCCTGCAATGGAAAACTTTGATGCTAGAACACCAGCACCAAGCAAGCCTGTATTGTGTATAAATGTTCGTCTTTTCATAAAGAAGTTTGATTGAAAATATGATCAATATCCAGACAAAATTTTAATGCCTCCATATTGAACATTTGGTTAGCCTTAAAGCAAATATTAAGATAATTTTTACAACATCAAAATGAAAAGTAGTGTTTTTTGTATTCCTAAATCGATTTAAAGGTTTTTATTAGAGAAGTAAACTTTAAAATAGCTGTCAAAATAAAGCCTCCGTCATAAGTTTGACGAAGGCTTTATTTTTAATTTACATTAAAGGTATTATCGCCTTTACTCTTATCTGGTACGTGGCTACTGCCCATTACTACCTTATTAAGTTTTTTTGTGGTATTGATTGCTATGCGAACTTCTTTATCGCCCTTTTCCCAAACGGCGATAGTAGTATGATTTAACTCTTTTGTTCCATCACTATATATAAGTGTTAAATCTATAGGCAAGGCTTTTATACCTTTATTTTCTATCGTGATTTCGTATCCGTTATTGGTTTTATTAACAGATTTAATTCCCATATCCAGAATGCCACCTTCAAAAAACCAATTTTTCCAAAACCAGTTTAAGTTTTTTCCGCTGCCTGCGTTTATGCTATTGAAAAAATCATAAGGCATGGGGTGTTTGCCATTCCAGTTTATGATATAATGATGAAGGGCTTGCGTAAATAATTCATCCCCCAAATAATCCTTTACATATAAATAGGCCAAACCTGGTTTAGGATATGAGTTAGTAAATGAGCCCGAACCCTTTAAATCAGGTGTTAAGGTCATAATTGGCGTATCATCTTTACTGCCTGAAGATGATGCAGTGGGCTGAATTCCATATTCATCTACCATGTTAGAGTCAATCATAGGCGAAATAAGCCACTCGCCTATCGTTGCCCAGCCTTCATCCATCCAACCATATTTCGTTTCGTTAATTCCCATGTAAAACGGAAACATCGTATGAAAAATTTCATGGTCAGTTAAGGTAATCGCATCTTCCCTGTTATTCACTGGATTATCGTTAACCATCATTGGATATTCCATTTGATCCAAACCATCAAATATGGTTTCGTGCTGGTAAGGGAAAGGCCATTTTGGGAATTTATGACTCATAAATCCGACTGTTTTACGGGCAAAATCAATTACCTCATAGTAATCCTTGTGCTTAGGATTAAATACTGCGTCGACCCGGGTTCTTCTCTTCGTTGTGGAATCGACTACTACGCTCGTCGATTTCCATAAATAATGATCACTTAAAGCAAAAACAAAGTCGGTTACGTTTTTAGCTTCAAATTTAAAAGTGTTATGTGTGTTCGCACGTAGCACTTTCCTACTTGCCAAATCTTCAGCAGAAATCACATCAACCACTTCATCGTTTTTTTCCGCTGTTTCAATCTTGTTAACAATATTCTTTTGATACACTTCAGCCGTATTTTTCAAATCGCCTGTTGCCCATACGCTAAAATTACCAGGAACTGTAATAGCTGCATTAAACTGATCAAAATCATTGTAAAACTCTTCAGCGCCGGTGTATGGATATTTGTTCCATCCATCAACATCATCATAAACCGCTATCCGCGGGAAAAAGTAAGCTACGAAATGCGAACCGTCATCAACCTGACCTGTACGTATGTGAGAACCTTTATTGAGTGTGTACTGATAATTAATAGAAAAATTAATGGTTTTGCCAGGAAGTACTGCAGGAACATCAACCGTCATATTAGTTCCGTTTACTTGATAGCTATTGATCACTTTTCCGTTGGATGATAATGAATGAATAACCACGCCATCGCCCAAATCCGAATCAGCAATTTTTGATTTCCTCGGCGTTCCTTTTTGATAAAGATTTGGATATAGTTTAAACCAAATCTCTTTCAATGTATCAGGACTATTGTTGGTATAAATTACATCAACCTTACCGGATAATAAGCGGGAAACAGGATTGAAGTCTATTTTCAAATCATAGCTGGAGGTATTTTGCCAATAGTTTATGCCGGGCTTACCTGATACACTACGGGTGCTTCTCTGATAAGTATTTTTAAATACCTGATCAATTGGAAGTTCAACCTGGGCATTGGCATGCAAAGAGCAGAAAATTAATAAAAAAGCGATTTTAAATATGTACCCCGCCCCTGGCTTCAATTGCTTACCCATAAAATTACAAATACTATTTTCCAAACTTCATTTTTAACTGCTCCAGCATATCATTGTTAATAGGCTGTGAAGGCTTTTCTACTTTTGGTTGCGGCTTTTGATGATGACTAGGTTTTGCAGCAGATGCTGGCTGTTGTGGTTTCTGAACACGGTTTTCGTTCTTTTTCGCATTAAACTTAGCCCATTCTTCATCTAGTTTTTTCTTGGTGTATAAGGGAAAATCACCTTGTTTCATCCAGGCATAATAACTTGGCTCCACAGCAAAAACCTGTTGTGTAGTTTTGCCTTTGTGTTTTCCGAAATTAAAACAAACTTCATTTTTATCATTATAAACCATTCTACCGGCAAAATCAACAGGTTTATGAATGTTGGTAAAAGTGTGTAAAGCCGCTACATCATTTACTACCGGAATGCTTTTTACGCCCTGTTTATCTTCAAACTCCTTTTCCTTATACATTTCCAGCTGACCTAGCAAAACCTTATAAGTGGCAATTACGTCTGCTTCAGCGGCATGTGCATTGATTAAATCTTCCTGGCAATAAAATTTATAAGCTGCCTTTAAGGTGCGCTGTTCCATCTGGTGGAAAATATTTTGCACATCAACAAATTTGCGGTTATTCATATCAAAATCAATATCGGCTCTTAAAAATTCTTCTAAAAGCATCGGAATATCAAATTTGTTAGAGTTATACCCTGCAAGATCACTTTCGCCTATAAACCCCGCAATTTCTTTAGCTAAATCCCTGAAAGTTGGCGAGTTGGCAATATCTTCATCATAAATTCCATGAATTAAAGAGGTTTGTAATGGAATAGGCATTTCCGGGTTTACACGCCATGTTTTAACTTCTTCTGTACCGTCTGGCATTGCTTTCAAAATAGCAATTTCTACTATTCTATCCGCTCCTACATTTACACCAGTAGCTTCTAAATCGAAAAATGCTAATGGGCGTTTTAAGTTTAATTTCATTATATGAGATATGAGAAAGTTAATATAGCTTACGCTATATCTTTTAAGTTTATTCAAAAGTGCTAAAAATGATTGATTTGTTTGGTAATGCTACTTATTAAATTAGAAAATTAATTTTCGAATTATTTCAAATTGTTAATTGGTAGCCTTAAATTGCTGCGAATAACAAACGCCCTCTCATGAAGAATCTGTTCTCTTTTTTACTTCTTTTTTTTATAGCCTTTATTTCTGTTGCTCAGGATTTTACGCCTAATGCCATTACTTATGAAGATTTTGAGTTTGAAAGAAAAAACCTCGACAGTAACGCTAACGCCATCGTACTCAAAGAATTTGGAAAAGCCCGTATAGATCTAGACGATGCTACGGGACGTTTGGAATTAGTTTTTGACTATCATGTAAAGATAAAGATCTATAATAAAGCGGGTTTCGATCAGGCGAATGTGATTGTGCCCATGTATAAAGATGATAACAGGGAAGAGACAATTTCTGAATTAAAGGCCTCAACTTTTAACCTTCGAGACGGTAACTTTTTAGAAACCATTATGGACAAGAAAGCCATTTTTATGGAAAATAGGTCTAAATACACCCGGTTAGCTAAATTTACTTTACCTAACATTACGGAAGGATCTGTAATTGAGTATAGTTATCGTTTACGTTCTCCTAATTTATTCAACTTTAAAACCTGGCATTTTCAAAGTGATATCCCAAAAGTTAGTAGTGAATATCTGGTTTATATCCCAGGCATTTATAACTACAACGTTTCGCTCCGTGGATATCAAAAATTAACAGATCAAAAAGTAGAACTTGCTAAAGAATGTCTGCGCTTGTCTGGAACAGATATAGATTGTTCTAAAATATCTTATTTGATGAAGAATATCCCTGCATTTATAGCGGAAGATAATATGACAGCACCAAGTAATTTTAAATCAGCAATTTATTTTGAATTATCAGATGTAACCAGTTTAACCGGAGGTAAAACATCTTACACTAAAACCTGGAAAGATATTGATTATGAACTGGTAACCAGTAAATCGTTTGGTACACAAATTAAACGGAAGGATATCTACAAGGATCTTATTCCTAAGTTATTATCGGGCCAAACAGATGATTTGGAGCGGGCAAAATCCATCTATAACTATATTAAAAAACAAATTAAATGGGATAATTATTATGGCGTATATGCCGAAGATAATATTAAAAAATCGTTGGAAATCAGATCTGGCAACACAGCTGATATTAACTTTAATTTAATCGCTGCACTTTCTGCTGCCAATCTTGATGCAGAAGCTGTTATCTTGTCTACAAGAGAAAATGGAAAAATCAATAAACTGTATCCGGTAATTTCAGATTTTAATTACGTAATAGCAAAAGTTAACATCGGTAATAAAAGCTACCTGTTGGATGCGACAGAGCCACTTCTACCCTTTGGTTTATTGCCTTTGCGTTGCATAAATGACCAGGGTCGGGTTATTAACCTAAAAAAACCTTCCTATTGGATCGATTTAAAAGCAAGTCAGAAATCATCAACCAATTATATTTTAAATGGAAAACTGGATGCAGCAGGTAAAATTGTTGGCACTTTAACCACCATATCACAAGGTTATGCGGCATACAACAAGCGTAAAGAGATTAAAAAATATAATTCAACGGATGAGTACGTGGAGAAATTAGATGACAGATTGGTGAAAATCAAGATTTTTGAACATCATATAGATCAATTAGATAGTGTTGAAAATGCATTAACCGAGAAATACGAGGTTGAATTTTCATTGGGTGACGCCGCAACTAAAAGTCAGTTTTACCTCAACCCATTTTTGATTAACGCAATCAGCAAGAATCCCTTCAACCTTAATGAGCGAACCTACCCGGTCGATTTAGGTGCTTCTTCTGATGAGCGAATTATTATGAATATAGCTTTGGGTGATCATTTTACATTATTAGAGAAACCAAAAGATCTTTCCATTGCATTGCCAAATAGTGCTTGTAAATATATTTTGCGCACTGAGCTTGATGAAAACGTGCTCTCTCTGAATCAGATTTTACAATTTAATAAAGCTATTTACGAACCAGATGAATATTCTTATCTGAAAGAATTTTACAGCAAAATCATTCAAAATCAAAAAGCTGAATTTTTATTAAAAAAAGCTGAATAGCAAAATGAAAACATTACTTATCCTTTCTTTATTGTTCTTCAGCATTAATGGTATCGCACAAAATAACTATGATGTTGATCTTATACCCGCAACTTTAAGAAATAGGGCAAATGCCTGCATTAGGAATGAAGAAACCATTGTAGACATGCGATCTGCTGAGCAGGTAGCTATTACAGTAGATAAAGCGATTACGGTATTTAATGAAAACGGTGAGGACGAAGCTAGATTGGTTCTATATTATGATAAAAATACGTCTATAAAAAGTGCAAAAGGTGAAGTGTTGAATTCAGTAGGCATGCCTGTTAGTAAATTTACTTTAAATGATTTTACAGATGTAAGTGTGGCAGACGGCTTTTCATTGTTTATTGATAGCCGCGTTAAGCACTTTTTGCCCAACGTAAGCCAATATCCCTACACCATTGTATATCATTATGAAATCAAAAATAAACAAAACCTGATTATTCCTAAATGGATACCTAAGTCCGCTGATGATATATCAGTAGAAAAAAGCACTTATACCTTCATTTCAAAACCTACCGATGAAGTGCGGATTAAGACTATTAATTGTTCGCTTTTACCAGAAGAATCAAGTACGGATAAACAGAAAAAAATGATCTGGAAAATTGCCAATATACCTGCAGCGAAAACTGAGCCATACAGTCCTAAAGTAGAAACCTATTTGCCTTCTGTTCAAATCGCACCTAAACAGTTCACTTATTACGGCTATTCCGGCACTTATCAAAATTGGAAAGAATTAGGGAAATGGGTATTTGATGATTTAATAAAACCGAGAAACATGCTTCCTCCTGCTACGATCTCTTTGATTCAAAATTTAGTAAAAGATCAGCAAAATGATCGGGATAAAGCCAGAAAAATATATGAATATCTACAACATAAAACAAGGTATATAAGTGTACAGGTAGGTATTGGTGGCTTTCAGCCTATTGCCGCAAGCGAAGTAGACCACTTAGGTTATGGAGATTGTAAGGGCTTGGTAAATTATATGCAAAGTATGCTTCATGCGGTTAATATCGATTCCTATTATTGTGTTGTTCAGGCGGGTGATACCAAAACCAGTATTGATCCAAATTTTGCTGACATGACGCAAGGAAATCATATCATTTTATGTATGCCGCTGAAAGGCGACACTACCTGGCTGGAATGTACCAATCAGAAAATCCCTTTTGGATATTTAGGTGATTTTACTGACGATCGTTTGGTATTTGCCTGCACACCTGAAGGCGGAAAAATTTTACGAACGCCTAAACTTTCAGCTCAGCATAATTTACAATATCGAAAAGCAAATTTTACGGTATCAGAAAATGGAACCATTACCGGAAATGTAAATACTATTTTTACCGGTGCCCAATATGATAATCATGAAACAACTATCGGGAAATCCATAATAGCGCAACGAAAAATGTTGCAGTCTTTTTATAATATAGACAACATAAATTTCGATAACATTAACTACAGTCAGGATAAAGGATTAAACCCACAAACCATTGAAAATTTAGAGATTAGCATCCCTAATTATGCAGCTATAAATGGAAATAAAATGTTTCTCCAACCCAATATGCTTAATGTATCAAGGTCCATTACGGAACTAAAGGTTAGAATCTTGCCAGTTTATATAAACAGAGGTTACACAGATGTTGATGAGGTGGTATATCAACTCCCGGGCAATGTTTCTGAAAGCTTAATTATCCCAGATCATAAACATTTCAAAAGTGAGTTTGGGAATTATGACGCCAGTGTAAAGTTCGAAGGCAGAAAAGTAATATACAGAAGAGAGATTAAAATAAATGACGGAACCTATCCAGCAGAAAAATATCAGGAATTTTCACAATTTATGAATGAAATACAAGCTGCAGATCAGTTGAAACTGATGCTTAACTTAAAATAATTATTCCTAAACCAATACCAATAATCATAATTAAATACATCAAGATCTCTGTGGATGCAAAGTGTTTATATTTTGTCCAAAAGGAATATTCGTTTTCTTTATTTGGCATTTAGTTTCGTATTGGGTTGCAAATTTATTTAAATAGATCAGTATTGCAATTGAATCTGTAAATTTCAGGATGATAAAGTTATTTCGTCATATTAACGTCATAAATATATGTATTATTAAAACTACAAGCAGTTTGACGCAACAAATTCCTTAAACTGTCGTATTGTTGAGGTAAATCCCATAATTATTTTAATGACGAAAAGAATTTTAGGCATTGCAGCAGTAGTTTTAGTGAGTGTGAGCATTGTCGGAATAAGCTGGAAGAATATTGATCTTCCAAAATCCCAGCAACAGGTTATAGAAAATATAGCCGCAGATAGCCTTTACAGCAATCATATAGACAGTTTATATGCACATGCCCGTTTAGATTCAGCGGGATTAAATGAGGAAGTATTTGAGAAGGCAATTACAGGCTTTTACAATATGAAATATTCTGGCTTACTCCATGCCAAATCAATATTAAGCATAGCAGATTTTGATCAGCAAAGCAGTGAAAAACGCTTATATATTATCGATTTAGAAAAAGAAAAATTAGTTTTAAGTACATGGGTTGCTCACGGACAAAATAGTGGTGGAAACAAACCTAGCAGTTTTTCCAACATCCAAAATTCTAATCAAAGCAGTCTAGGTTTTTATCTTACCGGCGAAGTTTACTATGGCAAACATGGAAGATCCCTAAAACTTGATGGAATGGACAAGGATTTTAACTCCAATGCCCGGGAACGGGCTATTGTAGTTCATGGTGCCGATTACGTATGTCAGAAAACCATTGATGAATTGGGTAGATTAGGAAGAAGCCAGGGATGCCCTGCTGTACCTACTGCGCTGGCCAATAAGGTTATCGATGCGATATCAGACAGGACGGTTTTATATATCAATAATTCTGATCAACACTATTATTCATCATTTTTAAATGAAACCCTTGCAGCGAGTGTCGCCTTAAAACAATCTACATGGTTAGCTGCAAAATAAGATCAGGATTTTAGCTTTTGGTAATTTAATCGCTTTGGTAAGAGCTTAATTAGTAAGTCTGTTTGTCCTGATAAAAGATCCCACAGCCAACGGTTGGAATCCTTGTGCCGCTCACCACAATCAACAATAGCTGCTCTTTTTAATAATTTATTTACCAATATGTTAAGAGGTTTAAATTTAACAAAAAGATTAAATTGTAAACCAATATAATCACAATAAACATGAGCCAATATTTCAACAATTAATGACGGATCAGAAATCGCCAGTGTTTTGAAATATTCATTCTGATAGTCCTTTTTAATTATGGTCACTAAAACCTGTAGCCGTGCTTGATAATCTGTTTCCATAAACTTCCATAATCCAGCATCGCTATACACCCTGACTATTCCAGGCTCAAACTCAACCCTGATAATGCTGTTATTGAAATTATAGATTTTCTTCATTCATTTTTTAGATTTATAAATACATATTTTGTTACCTGTTGATGCAAACCCAACAGTTGGAATTTAAAAATGTTTAACACTCAACAGTTTAGCGTGTGAGTAAAATTTTGGCTTTTTGATGGATATTTTGATGATCTTTGAAGTCGGAAAATTAAGACCCATTAATGAAAATTGTTATTGCAGAAAAGCCCTCTGTTGGACGTGAACTTGCTAAAGTATTTGGCGCAACCACCAGAAAAGATGGATATATTGAAGGAAAAGGTTATTCATTTACCTGGGCTTTCGGGCATTTGCTACAACTGGCGCCTCCACAGGATTATGGCTTTATTGGATGGCGGAAACAGCACTTACCCATGCTGCCTGCAAAATTTAAGCTTGCCATCAGAAAAATCAAAACAAAGGATGGTTTTGTAGAAGATCCGGCAGTAAGAAAACAATTAGATACCATAAAACGCCTCTTTGATGATGCCACAGAAATTATTGTAGCAACGGATGCCGGGCGTGAAGGTGAACTAATTTTTAGATATATCTACTATTACCTGAAATGCAAAAAACCATTTAAGCGACTCTGGATTTCATCGCAGACCGATGAAGCCATTAAAGAAGGTTTCAGAAATTTAAAACCCGGTACAGATTACGATACTTTGTTTAACTCTGCCCATTGCCGTTCAGAATCGGATTGGCTGGTGGGTATGAATGCAACGCAGGCGCTCAGTATTTCTGCAGGTAACCGAACGGTATTATCTTTGGGACGTGTGCAAACACCTACCTTGGCCATGATCTGCGCCCGTTTTCTGGAAATCAGGAATTTCGTGCCTCAAACTTATTATCAAATCAGTATTTTGCTGGTTAAGGATGACCAGGTTTTCAAGGCTGTTTCGACATCAAACTATAAACAAAAAGAAGAAGCAGAGCAGCTTTTCAGCCTGGTAGAAGATGTTGCTTCAGGATTTTCTACAGGTGGTAATATTATCAGTGTGGAAGCAAAGCCACGTAAAGAACCGCCACCTTTATTGCATGATTTAAGTAGTTTACAGCAAGAAGCCAACAAAAAGAAAGGCTTTACGGCGGATCAAACTTTAAATATTCTTCAAAATTTATACGAAAGCAAGCTGGTTTCCTACCCGCGTACGGGTTCCAGATATATTGGTGACGATGTATTTGCAGGTGTTCCTGATCTGATTTCTAAATTTACCAATCATCCTGATTTTGGAAAACAAGCTCAGTTTCTTCAAACCGTTAGCTTAAATAAACGCAGTGTTAATGCAAAGAAAGTAACTGATCACCATGCAGTTTTGCCCACTGGAGAAGAAGCTTACGGTTTAAGCAGTGATAAACAAGCTGTTTATGACATGGTGGTTGGCCGGATGATTGAAGCCTTTCATCAGGAATGTTTAAAGGAAATTACTAAAATAACTGTTCATTCAGGCCTTACTTTTATCGCAAATGGAACAGTAATCAGATCAGCTGGCTGGCGTTCGGTATTGAATGAGACTGAAGATGATAAAAAAGATGAGGATAACGCAGCCCTTCCAAAAGTAACAGTAGGAGAACAATTACCAATTACCGAAAAGTCATTATTAGAAAAGCAAACCAAGCCTAAGTCGATGTATAACGAAGCTTCACTTTTGAAAGCGCTTGAAACTTGTGGTAAGGAAATTGAAGATGAAGAGTTGCGTTACGCCATGAAAGACAGTGGTTTAGGTACACCAGCAACACGAGCCAGTATCATAGAAACACTCATTACCCGGGAATATATTTCCCGTGAAAAAAGAAATCTGATACCTACGCATAAAGGATTAGCGGTTTATGAAGTAGTTAAAGACAAGCAAATTGCACAGGCAGAACTAACGGGCAAATGGGAAAAGAGACTGGAAGAAATTCGATCCGGATCATCAGTAACAGATTTTAAAGCTGAGATAACCGAATATACCAAAACGATTACCCACGAGTTATTAATTGCGGGAGCGACTATTTCTGGTAAGCTGGAAGATAAGACTTTAGAAAAAGCTTAATTCGAAAATACAAGGTTAGCGGAATGCATCTTTCAATACTTCTTCAACAGAAACACTCATGTGCTCATCTTTTTGAACAAAGCCTATAGCTCCAGCATCTGTATATTGTTTTTCAAGGGTTTTTCTATCGTTACCTGTAAACATGCAAATTTTAATATCCGGCCGAACGGCCAAAATTTCTCTAACTGTATTAGGACTGCTGTCGCCTTTAGGCATATTAATATCCAGAAGTAAAAACTCTATTTCCTCGGCAGCAATGATTTCAAAGGTATCAATCAAGTTAGTTGATTCGAAAAATTGTATTCCGGGCATGAGCTTTTTTAGAACGCCCTTTATTACCATGCGCATCAATCCGCTATCATCAGCTACTAAAACCTTGAGGCAATTTTTCATTAATTCTACAGGATTATAATATTTTGATCACCGCCAATTAATAAAATTATTACGCAACTTTTCCAATACTGAAAAAATTTGATCAAAATACTTATAGACTGTGGGATAATTAGCCCAAATATAACAATTTATTGAAAGTTTATATTAGACTATTGAAACTATAAATTTAAGTATTTAAAAATTCCCATGCGCTGTGATAACCATTTAAATGTTCTGCATAGGTGATAAAATCGGCATAAAATTTAGCTTTTGAAAGTGTAGTGCTGTCTCCTACAACCACTAACTTTTTCTTGGCCCTGGTCATGGCCACATTCATTCGTCTTATATCCGCCAGGAAACCAATCACTCCATCCACGTTGCTTCTTGTTAAACTAATGTAAACGATATCCCTTTCCTGACCCTGGAAACTATCAATTGTGTTTATGGAAACTTTCTCCAGATACGGCTTCAGTTCATTATTTCCTTTTACCAATTCGCTTAAAATGTGTACCTGTTGTTTATAGGGAGAAATTAGGGCTATTGTTGGGAAATTAGATAAGGTATATTTTGTTCCCAATTGCTGAACAAGTGTAGATAGATGATTCACTAAAAAACTGGCTTCATCGAGATTCGTTGTACTTGTTCCATCCAGTTTTTCATCAAAGCTACAACCAGCAGTATCAATAAACATCAATGGTTCATCATTTTCAAAAAGGAATTGAGTAGCTACACTCTGGTGGGCCTTCAGCGCATCCTTATAAAATACTCTTGAGGAATAATTCATGATGTGCTGATGCATACGATATTGCTCATTCAAAAGCACAACCGATTCAGGATGAAGACTTACCAGTTTTTCTAATAATGTATTACTTAAGCCTTTTTTAGCTGCTTCTAAGGATTTTATAGTTGGGGAAAGTTGAAAATGATCTCCGGCTAAAACTACTTTCTTTGCTTTGAGAATCGGAATCCAACATGCCGGTTCTAAAGCCTGTCCTGCTTCATCAATAATAACAGTATCGTATTTAAGCTTTTTTACGGTATAATGGTTCGCCCCAACTAGTGTTGCAGTCACAATTTGTGCATTATTGAAAAGACTATCTATAATGTATTGCTCGGTTTTTTCCACTTCCCGCCCTAGCTTGTGTGCCTCATCAAATAAAGCCTTTCTTTGTTCACGTTCAGCTTTACCAAAACTCCGCTTATACTTATGGGCCATATTTTTGTACTCATTGGCTTGTTTTTTAAGCGATTTAATGGTTTTCATATCAGGGTGATCAGACATTTTATGATCAAGGGTTGCGGCAAACAAACGTTCTGATACACGGGCGGGATTACCTACGCGAATGACGTTCAACCCAACCAAAGATAACTTTTCAGTTAGTAAATCAACAGCTGTATTGCTTGGTGCAACTACAAGAATTTTACCAGCATTATGCTTTACTAATGACTGAATAGCCTGTAGGAGGGTTGTTGTTTTTCCGGTTCCTGGCGGACCATGAATAATCGCCAAATGGTTTGCAGTAATAATTTTATTAACCGCTAGTTGTTGCGATTCGTTTAAATTGCCAGGGATAGTAAACTTTTCTTTATTTTGAAAAGAAGGTTTATTTCCTTTTACTAAAACACCTAAAACTGAGTCATAGTCCTGCTTTTCATCCGTATAGGCTGCCTGCTTTAAAGCGGCCGACATTTCATCATAACTGTTATTATCAAATAACAAATCAATACCTAGTTTACCATCCTTTGCCCAGTCAGGCAATTCATCCACCCTTAAACTCACTTTCATTTTGTTAGCGGATTGATGGGTAATAGTTCCTTCGATGCGATCTGTTTTTGGATCATGATTGGAAAACAAAACAACGGAAGACCCAAACCTGAACTGATGAGATAAATCCTGATGTGTGGTGCGTTCCAGTTCAATTGACAGATAATCTCCCCTGCCTATTTCAGTATTTCGGATCGCTATTGGATACCAGGTGAGGCCCATCGCTCGTCGATCAGCTGCGCCTGTATTTTCAGTAAGCTTTAGATAGGTTTGTAAATCTTCTTCACGTTCTGTATTTAAAAGTTCCTGAAGGTTATTGAAATATGTTTTTAGCAAAAGAAAATGATCAATAAGTAAATAATTATTTTGACTACAATACCAGTTCTTGCTGGAGTTTTAATAATGTACTATGCGGATCGATACATAAGCCCGGATGAACCTTTGAGCATTGAACAACTGTACTTCTGGTTGCAGTTAACCACCTGAATCGGGATGGCTGATCATATTGACCAATTGGCCCAGATCCATTTTCTCCCTTACTTATTTTTTCAAATGCAATAAGATTTGCCTGAAGTTCACCCATATCAATTTTAGGCGAAAATGCAGCCAATTTTTGAAAATCTAATTCAAAAACACTTTGCAAAAACTTCTTTTTTGCGCAATACAATATGATTCCGACATTAATAAATTCTTCGCGTTCTACCCTTGGCATTACCCGAATCACGGCATACTCAAATAAGAATCGATCTTGCATGCTGTGCTTCTTTAGTAAAAACTTCACTATGTGCTAAACGCTTCTCCAAAAAATAAGCATAGGCTTCGCGGTGTGTTTTTTTGTCATCGAAATTAGTTTCACCTTCAAGCCATTCATCCGGGATAAGGTTAATCACTTCCTTGATTTTTTCTGAATTTAATATGGCATTGAATTCTGCGTTAACCAATTCTAATTCTGATGCCTGTGATAATAGAACATGATCTTTAACTAAATAAAAAGGTTTCGCTGCCTGTTCCTCCCAATTTTGCCAGGAATGATGAAAATACAACGCAGCACCATGGTCAATTAACCAGAGCTCTTTATGCCACAGTAACATGTTTGTATTTCGGCAAGTACGGTCCATGTTGGTTAAAAAACAGTCAAGCCACACAATTTGAGAAGCCAGTTTAGCATCAACCGTTGTTACCGTGGGATCGAAAGTAATTGCGCCTGATAAATAGTGTAAGGCAAGATTTAAACCAACACTGGCTTTCAGTAAATCCTGAATTTCTTCATCAGGCTCAGTGCGACCAAAGGCTTCATCAAGATTAGCAAAAACCAGTTCAGGGACTTTAAGCCCAAAAATTCTGGCGATCTCCCCGCCGATCAGTTCTGCAATAAGTGCCCTCGAGCCTTGTCCGGCGCCTTTAAATTTTAGCACGTAGAGAAATTCATCATCAGCCTCTGCAATGGCTGGCATAGAGCCACCTTCCCGCAAGGGCGTAACATAACGAATAACATTTACTGTTCTAAGTTGAATATTGTTCATAAGCATATTAGTATAGCTAACATTAAGATTTTAGCCATACTAATTCGCCACAAATTTATGTTTTTAAACCAATAATGCGATGTTGTTTTAAACTATTAATATCACTTAATCATGCCCCAGGTAAGCATTGCCCGCGGGTGTCATCGCTGCAGACCATTGTACTGCATCGCGATTGATTGTAATCAAACCCATGCTTTCTAAAACTTCATAATCTTCTTCTCTCCCACCTAAAATTGACGAGCTTACCTGCTGATTAATGATCTCCAGTAGAGATACAACTTCTGATCTTTCCATAACTAATGATTTTGATAAGGAAACAGATGAGCTGTAGAAATGTTTATGATACAATAAACATTTTAAGCACTAAGCGGTTATGATTAAAAACTTTTAGCATGGAAAATCCTATTTATTATCTTTTTGTGTTGGCAATACCTGTAGCATGTATTGCATGGACGGTTACCAAGGAGGAGATTTTTAGAGAAGCCAGGGAATTTTGTGTAGATCGATCAAAAAACTGTGATAAAATGGTTAAAAGAAAATTCTTTTATGTTTTTACCTGTGAGTATTGTTTTAGCCATTATGTTACCCTTTTAATATTATTTATCACCAAGTTTACGCTTGTTTATGCTGATTGGCGGGGTTATTTTATTGCATTTTTTTCGATTGTTTGGATTGCCAATGTATATATGAGTTTGTATAATATTATCCGTATTGATTTAAAAAAGGAAAAAATTCGGACAGCCCGGGAAGAATCAGAATTGAAAGAATTGGAATCTCACTAGCATAGTTGGATTAATCTTGAAAGTATGCCTTCATCTGTTATTAGCTACTTCTTTTATAATGAAAATGATAAGCTGTTAAAAATTGTATTCGTTACCGGCAAAGTTTACGTTTATAAAAATGTCCCACTATCAATTTACAATCATTTAAGAGCTTCAATTTCTAAGGGAAAGTATTTCAATAAATTTATAAAAGATCACTTTGATTACATCCAGTTAAAAGAATAGGTGATTCATTACAGGTAAAATAAATTTCAGATCGTACTAAAGTATTAAAGCTCTAACTATCAATATTTTAAAAAAATAAGTAAAAAGTGATTATAATCATATTATAATCTTAAGGTAAAAGAAATGTTAAACTATTAGGATTTTTTTAAACTACTCCTATATTTGTCCCCGAGAGCGTTAATTTAGATACGGGTATATGGCTTAGGCTGTATGCCCGTTTTTATTTTCCTGATATTTTATTACTTTCTCCAGGCAAATTTTTAACCATGCTGTGTATTGCTGAGGATTTGACTTAATATCTTTTTCCAATGCTGCTAGCGTAACATACTGATAACTTTCTACTTCTACATGATTAATTACAGGCAGTTGATTAGTTGATCCGAAAAGTACATGATCTAATTCATGTTCGGTTAAGCCGTTATCAATTTCTGCACGATAAATAAAACTGAAACCATAATGTAAGTCACATTCCATCCCCATTTCTTCTTTCAACCGCCGATTTGCCGCTTCTAAGTTTGTTTCCCCTTCACGCTGGTGGCTACAGCATGTGTTCGTCCATAAACCACCTGAATGATATTTGGTTTTTGCCCTTTGTTGAAGCAATAACTCATTTTGGCCATTAAATATAAAAATTGAAAAAGCCCGGTGAAGAATACCTTTTTGATGCGCTTCCATCTTTTCCATAGTTCCGACTTGCACATCGGTTTCATCAACCAAAATTACCTGTTCATCCATTAAATTACGTTTAGCTTATGACGAATCATTGAATCGAACATTAAACCAATTTTATGGTGGTTTGAAATTCTAATTCTTTCGGTCATTATTTTTTCTGCACTCAATCTTTGAATTTTATTAAACAGTTTCTTGTAATAGATATAAGACAAGTAAACTCCATTTCTGGATGCAGCTGGTAACATTTTAATTCCAACTAAAGCAGCAGCAAATTCCTCTTCAATTTCATTTTCAATTTTGAGCTTTTCGTTGTCGCAAAAAACAGCCAGATTTACATCGGGAAAATAATTTCTGTTTAAAGCCAAGTGATCGGCTTTTACATCTCTTAAAAAATTTACCTTCTGAAAAGCAGAACCTAGTTTCATGGCGTATGGCTTCAGGCGATTGTATTCCTCCTCCTCACCTCCGGTAAAAACTTTAAGGCACATTAAACCAACTACTTCCGCAGATCCTAAAATATATGTTTCATATAAATCTTGTGTGTATTGCTTCTTTTCCAGATCCATTTCCATACTATTTAAAAATAGATGAATAAGCTGATGATCAATCTGATATTGATTAACCACATTTTGAAATGAGTTTAAAACAGGGTTTAAACTGATACCGAGTTCAATAGCTTCAAAAGTATCCTGTTTAAATTTTTGCAATAAGTATTTTTTATCAAACTCATGAAAACTATCTACAATTTCATCAGCAAAACGAACAAAACCATATATGGCATAAATTGGATTTCGAAGTTCTTTTCCTAAAAAGTAAATCCCGAAAGAAAAACTTGTACTATAACTTGTGGTGGCAAGCTTACTGCAGGTGGCAGATAATTTATCAAACAATTCTTTCATTTTATTTAGGGATTTTTAATTGCCGATTCAAATTCCTCAAAGCTTTTAAAGCAGTTAATATGATTAATATTTTTCAATCTTTCTATTACTAAGCTATTACCAGCAAGATGAATGCGGGTTGACAAGCATATATCCGATAATTGATTAATATAGTTTTGTGCTGCCTCTTCCAGTCTGTTACTTACCATGAAGAATAGAACAGCATCAACATTAGTGGTTGAAATTACAGCTTTTAATGAACTTAATGGAACTTTACTGCCTAAATAAATTACATTTTGCTCATGCATGTGCAACATGTACGCCGCCATCATTAAACCTATGTCGTGATCTTCATCTTCAGGAAGAAAAAGAAGCCAGGTTTTAGCTGATTTGTTAACTGATCTACAGCGATCAATTGCCGCAGACAATTTTAATTTGATTTGATTGGTGATAAAATGTTCATGTGCAGGACATATATTATCTTTACGCCACATTAAACCTAAACGAACCAAAAGCGGGTAAATAATTTGTTGATAAGTTTCGGCTACGTGAACCTGGTCAATTACCTCCTGCAGACAGGCATTAAATTTAATCTCATTAAAAGCTAAACCATATTTAATTAAACTGGTAACGTAAAAATCTGCCCATTGGTTATCACTCTGCTTAAAATATTGCTGATCTAATAATTGATTCATATCCTGATCACTCAGGTTGCAGATTTTCGATATTTTAAACCCCGCCTGATTTAAACTGACAATATTCAGGAGCTTTTTTAGTTGTTGATCATCATAAAAACGCGTATTACCTTCAGTTCGATTGGGCGTAAGCGCATGATAACGCTGCTCCCATATCCTAATGGTATGTGAATGAACACCCGTTAGCCGCTCAAGATCAGATATGGAATAAGTCATTTTGTTTAAGTAAATCAACTGAAAATTTAAACAAAAAAATCCACATAATGTTTGGCTTGCTTCGTTTTCCAACGTGCGTACAGATTAAATGAATATTGAATGTTTGCTTTTATGCACATCTAATTTAGTATTGGTTGTGTAATATAAAAACTACAACACACTGATGAACAAAGCGAAACCTTTTTACAATATTATTTTCTTTCATTTTAGCTATTGAAGTTGTAATTTGCAGTATCTAAACATCCTAAAATGTCTATAAGCTGCATCGCCATCGATGATGATCTTCATTCTTTAGAAAATTTGATTTCATATATGGAAAAAGTACCAGAGCTTAAATTGGTACAAACCTTTACTGAACCCTTACAGGCATTGTCTGAAATTTCAGTTTCTGATCCTGTTGATATTATTTTTATGGATGTAGAGATGCCCGCTTTATCAGGAATTGAGTTGGCAAGTCTGGTTAGGAAAAAAGCTAAATTCTTAATTTTTACTACAGCACATACCCGTTATGCGCTTGATGCTTTTAAAGTTGAAGCCGATGCTTATTTATTGAAGCCCTATTCCATTTTAAATTTTGCTAAAACGATTAATAATTTATTTCCTGCAGGATCTGCCGAACAACATCAGTTTTCTGTTTTCGAAGATCATTTTTTTTACGTTCCGGCACAAAACGAGAATAATGAGTTAGTAAGGATCGATTTAAGTGAACTCATCGCAGTTGAAAATCAGGGTGATAACATTGTTTTTTTTACAAATGGCCATACCTATATCAGCGCTAAAATTGATTTTGCAAAAATGATTCAGATTTTGGTTAAACATCCCGGTTTTATCCAAATTAGCACCACCACCATCATATCCAAACAGCATATTAAAAGTGTTTTAGGCACTCAGATCTTGTTGTCAGGCGAAATAGCTTATGCTGTAGATGATAGCCATAGCGATATTTTTTCAACCTTTTTATCCGAAAACTTAAATAAATAGCAGATCCCGCTGTTTGTTCAAGCTTTAGCTAAAACATTATCTGCAGTTTATTGTATTAGGATAATCTATTTACATTTATTGATTATCCATTTTGAAGAGAATATTAGTTGTAGATGATGACCCTGATATTTTAGAGGTTTTTCAACTAGCACTTGAGGCAGAGCATTATCAGGTTTATCCGCTTCTTTCACCACGTTATATTTTTAAAACCATTAAAGAGTTTAATCCTGATTTAATTATTTTAGATATTATGTTGAATGGAATGGATGGACGAGCTGTATTTAAAGAATTAAAATTAAATGCAGAAACTGAAAACATCCCGGTCATTATGGCATCAGCCAGATATGATGAAAGTTACGTTGCATCTCAAAAATTACATCCGGAGGAGTACCTGGAGAAACCATTTAACATAACGGACCTGTTGCAAAAAGTAAATAAACTGACTGAAAATTAATTTTAACCGATATGAAAAGAAAATTACTTTGCCTTTTAATAATTGCTGGTGCTCTGGCCAGATTTGACGCTCATGCACAAAGTAGCCGTAAAGATAAGCTTTACTCCATGAGTGGAATAGGCTTCGCGTTTCCAATGGGTGAAACAGCAGATTACTTTAAACCTAAATTTTCGACTTCGCTAGGTGCTAATTTGGCCGTTGGTAATGGCGGATTGTTTGTATACCCAAAAGTAAGCCTTCATGCCTATACTTTTAATCAAATAACGCCTGATGCAGGATATAGCTACACTATTCAAAAAGGGCGATCAACAACCTATTTGCTCAACATAGCCCTGGGCTACCGTAAAATTATTGAAAAATGGGCTTTCTACGGATTTGCAGGTGCAGGCGGTGGTTTTATATTAACACCTCAAGCCGCAGTAAATCCAAATACCCTACAGGTGAACATGGATAATAAAACAAATAGTTTGGGTATTGCAGAAGGAGGCGCAGGAATAGAATATAATATTGGCGGAGCCAACTTATTTGTTGAAGCCAGTTATATGCATGGTTTTGGTAAAATCCAAAACAAGGCGTTTAACACTGTGCCGATAAGCATTGGAATTAAACCAAATTTGAGTAAGTTGTTGGAAAAGCTTTAACACTTACAAATACCAGTATCAAAGCGATTACGTTTAAAATGTAATCGCTTTTTTTATTTACAAAAAAGTGAACGCTAAATAAACTATCATTAAAAAATTGATTTTAATTCTTATACTAATTTTTTTAGTATAAATTTGTAGCATAAAATTTTTAAAATGTTGTACGCAGTTGTAGATATTGAAACCACAGGCGGTCACGCATCGGCCAATGGCATCACTGAAGTGGCCATAAATATACACGATGAAAGCCAGCTGGTGGAATCTTTTACCACACTCATTAATCCTTTACAATCTATTCCTATTCATATTACCGCATTAACCGGCATAGATAATGAAATGGTTAGCGATGCGCCAACTTTTAATGATGTGGCACTACAGATTTATCAATTGTTAAATGATAAAATTTTTGTTGCCCATAATGTCAATTTTGATTACTCCTTTTTAAAGCACCATTTATCTGCTGCCGGTTATGAATTAAATTGTCGTAAACTTTGTACAGTACGTTTAAGCAGAAAACTTCTTCCGGGTAAAGCCTCCTATAGTTTAGGTAAACTTTGTAGTGTATTACAAATCCCTATCCATAACCGACATCGTGCAGCGGGCGACGCTGATGCCACGAGCGTATTGTTTAATCTGCTACTGGAATCCGATCATGAAGGAATTATTGCCGAAATGCTTAAAAAAGCTTCTAAAGAACAAGTGCTACCGCCTCATTTAGATCGTAATTTAATTTTGCGATTGCCTAATCAACCTGGTGTTTATTATTTTAAAGACAGTAAAGGGAAAATAGTTTACGTAGGTAAGGCTAAGGATTTAAAAAAGCGTGTAATCAGCCATTTTGCAGGTAATAAGCCCAACAAGCAACGCCAGGATTTCTTAAGAACTATCCATCATATTGATTACGTAGTTTGCGGTACAGAGCTAATGGCCTTAATTTTGGAGGCAAATGAAATTAAACGTTTATGGCCTGAAAACAACAGGGCCATGAAGCGGTACGAACATAAATATGATCTGTATGTTTTTGAAGATCAGAACGGTTATTTGCGTTTAGCAATAGATAAGCATAAAAAAAACAACAAAGCTATTCAAAGTTTTAACAGTCTTTTAGAAGGCTATAACTATCTGAGCCAGCTGATTGAAAAATACCAGTTATGTGCTAAATTGTGTTATCTGCAGAAAACAACGACATGTACCGCTCATGAAAATGGGACTTGCTTTGGTGCCTGCAGTGGTATAGAAACTGTAGCTGTTTACAATAAGCGTTTAAATAATGCTTTACAGAATATACAAGAATTACAACCGAGTTTCGCCCTGGTTGACGAAGGCAGAGCAAACGATGAATTTAGTTGTTTATTGGTAGAGAAAGGTAAATTCTACGGCATGGGCTATTTTAAGGATAAAGCCAGTTTGGAGGATGGGCTCGCTCCTATTAAAAGTGATTTACTTACCTATCAATCGAACAGTTATATCCTCAATCTCATTTTAACACACGCAGAACAATACCCGCAAAAATTACATCAGTTTTAGCCTGCTACTTATAAAGTATATGCTTAAAAATGAGTTTTGAATATTAATAAGATTTAAAATTGATGTAAGTTTGTGAGAATTGATATGCATCCATAATTTAACCGGATTACTTATACTAAAAATACTTTAACATGACTCCAGAATCTTTTAGAGACTTTGTTCTTTCTTTCGAAAATGTAGCTGAAACACCAAACGCCAATAAAAATTCGTTTAAAATCGATGAAAAAATTTTTATCACTATTGATAATTCTAACTTAAAAGCCGTTTTCCGACTTACAACTAAAGATCAAAATAAATTTTCAGATATTGACCCTTCGGCCATTTATCCTGCACAGGCGGGTTGGGGCAAGCAAGGCTGGACTATTTTTGAGTTGGGTTTTATTGAAGAAGAAATTCTTGAAGATGCAGTAAGGTTATCTTATTGTACGGTAGCACCTGAAGACTTAGCGAAAAAATATAAAAAGAAAGCGACTAAAAAATAATTTTCGTTAAATTGAGTTAATTTTTCGCCATAAGAATATTATAATTTATCATCATGATTAAATCACTTTGGATTAACCTTCCTGTAAATAACATCAGTAAATCAAAAGCTTTTTTTACGGCGATTGGTTTTCAACTCAACTTACAATACGGCTCCCGTGATGATTCGGCCAGCTTTTTAATTGGTGATAACGGATTAGTGTTAATGCTTTTTGAAAAACAACTTTACGAAGCTTTCATCGCTGATAAATTATCAAACAGTTCAGGCCAGGAAGTATTATTTTCTTTTGATGCAGAAAGCGCTGAAGAAGTAGATGATATTGCTAACAAAGTGGTAGCAGCCGGAGGCTCAATTTATGCAGATCCGGGATATAAAGACGGCTGGATGTATGGATGTGGATTTATTGACCTTGATGGGCAGAAATGGAATATTCTTTATATGGATTTCAGTAAAATGCCAATGGGGTAATTTAGAACCTTTTAAAGGAAATCAGTCTTTTTTAATAATGGTTTCCTTTAAAAGTTTAGCAACCGTTTTGTCGGTTCTAAAAGTAATTTCTTTGATATCCAAATCATTAATGGCTACCCAGCGAAAAGACTGTAAAACATCTCCTTCCCCATCAAAATCAAATATTTTGGTTTTAAATGCCAGTTGTAAAGGAGCTTTTTCTTTTACCAGATAATATACACTAATTACCTGGCTATCATTAAAAGATGATTTTTCATAAAAATCTGTCGTATAGAAATGCGATAAAACCTCGATTTCTGCCTGGCATTCTTCTATAAATTCTCGCTTCAAGCCATCTATTAAACCCTCACCAAACTCTAAACCACCACCAGGAAATTTACTGAACCTGAAACCAGATTCTTGTTCATCACTCACCAAAACTTCATTTTGATCATTAACGAGCAAACCATAAACACGAACGTTAAAATAACTCATTATCGAAATGCTTTTTATTTTTAATAACTATTTCTGGTGTCCAGACAATTTCTCCCTTAAAAGCATCTGCACGAACAGGACAATCGCTCATGTGACAGTAATGGCAGCAAGCAGGCAAGCAGGGATCTGCATGAATAAATAATTCAGCTTTTCTTACGCCGTTCTTATTAATCAATTCATCAATCTGAGATATTTCCCGATGGACCTGATTTAAATCAAAATAGTAGGGCAACGTCACATGGCAGTCAATATGAAACTCCGGTCCGTATTGTTGTGTACGAAGGTTGTGAACGTCAATCCAGGGGTTATGACGATTTTTTTGCAATACCTCTACAACTTCATCCACTAGGGTAAAATCACTTTCATCCATTAAACCACCAACCGAACCTCTCGTAAGCGTATACCCAGAATAAATAATGTAAAACCCGACTAAAACCGACAATAAACTATCTAACCAAATTATATTTGTTATCTGAATAAGTATAAGGCCAATTACTATTGCCAAGCTAGTATATGTATCCGTAAGTAAATGCCTTCCATCCGCTTGTAGCGTTACCGAATGCTGTTCTTTACCAACTTTTATTAAATAAAGGCCAACAACCAAATTAATTAAACCGGTAATACCTATAATAAGTGTTCCTTCTAAAAGTTGATCTACTGCATGCGGATAAATTAAATTATAGGATGATTTGAATATAATGATCACGCCGGCTATCAGAATTAAAATTCCTTCAACAAACGCAGAGAAAAACTCTACTTTGCCATGGCCGTATGGATGATTTTCATCTTTTGGCTGCGTACTCAAATAAATACTGTAAAATGCAAAACTGCCTGCAATTACATTAACTATACTCTCGGCAGCATCAGTTAAAATCGCATTTGAGCCTGTAATAAAATAAGCAACAAACTTGGCAAGCATCAATACAACACTAACCACCAATGAAATTACAATCGCCTTTTTCTTTACTGTCACAATTTTTTTCTGCAAAAATACAGTAATAGGCTAAATTAATTGATAAAAACTATCCCTTTTTTAGTGCAGAATAATATTTGGTTTATATATTTGCGTACAAAGTAATTAACCATGAGCACCTTATCTAAAAGAATCAACAGTCTATCAGAATCTGCAACACTTAAAATGACCAAACTTGGCCGCGAACTTGCTGCTAAAGGCATAAACGTAATTAGTTTAAGTGTTGGCGAACCCGATTTTAATACGCCTGAACATGTTAAAGATGCTGCAAAAAAAGCATTAGATGACAATTTTACACGCTATTCGCCGGTACCAGGCTATCCTGATTTACGTCAGGCTATTGTGAACAAACTAAAAACAGAGAATAACTTAGACTATGATATTTCACAAATCGTGGTTTCAACAGGTGCTAAACAGTCTTTATCAAATGTTATTTTAACCCTGATTGATCCTGATGACGAAGTTATCATTCCAACGCCATACTGGGTTTCTTACTCAGAAATGGTATTGCTAGCAGAAGGAAAATCAGTTTTTATTAACACTGATATTGATAGCAACTTCAAAATTACGCCAGCGCAATTAGAGGCTGCAATTACACCGAAAACAAAATTATTCATGTTTTCATCGCCTTGTAACCCTACAGGCTCGGTATATAGTAAAGCGGAATTGGCTGCGTTAGTCGAGGTATTTGAGAAATATCCAAGTATCTATATCTTATCAGATGAGATTTACGAACATATTAATTTTGTTGATCAGCATGAATCAATTGCCCAATTCAACAGTATAAAAGACCGCGTTATTATTGTGAATGGTTTCTCGAAAGCTTTTGCAATGACAGGCTGGAGACTTGGCTACATTGCCGCAAATAAAGAAATTGCTTCTGCTAATGATAAACTTCAGGGCCAAACCACTTCCGGAACCTGCTCCATTGCACAACGTGCCGGTATAGTAGCTTACGAGCAAGGTTTAGAAAGCGTTTTAAAAATGAAAGAAGCATTTTTACGTCGCAGAGAACTGGTTTATAATTTATTAAATGAAATTCCTGGTGTAAAAACAAACTTACCTGACGGTGCTTTTTATTTCTTTCCCGAAATCAGTTCTTTTTTTGGCAAAAAAGATGCAGATGGAAATATAATTAAAGATTCCTCAGATTTAGCATTGTACTTATTAAACGTTGGCCACGTTGCTACTGTTGGTGGCGATTCATTCGGAAATAATAATTACATCCGCTTATCTTACGCAGCATCAGATGAAAGTTTAGTAGAAGCTTTAAGAAGAATTAAAGAAGCATTGGGTAAATTGGCTTAACATAATTGTTAAATAATGCCAAATCCTCGTCAATCAAATTGGCGAGGATTTTTTTTTGAAAAACATATTTGGTAACTACCAGTAAACACCAGTCCTTCTTTTCGTTACAAATCATCGCCCAATATAAAATTGGGCTTGCGGGCTTTCCACTTCAATAAGGTTTAATAACAAAGGTAGTGGCCGTAAAAGGGCATCCTAACTCCTGATTGCTTCAACCGGATCTAATCTCGAGGCTGAAAATGCGGGCCAAAATCCGGAAATTGTACCAATTATAATGGATATCCAGATTCCTAGCATAATATTATTTAAGCCTAAAATAATATAGAAACCACTCAGCGCACCTATAAGTAATGAAATGAGGTACACTAAAAGTAAGCCAAGTAATCCACCCAGAATACATAACGAAATTGATTCGAATATAAACTGAAGTAAAATAAAATAATTCTTGGCACCAAGCGATTTTTGGATGCCAATAATGTTGGTCCGTTCTTTTACTGAAACAAACATAATATTCGCAATACTAAAACCACCAACCAAAATAGAGAAGCCTCCAATAATCCAGCCTGCCCAGTTCACCATGGTAAACATCGAATCTAACTGATTAGATATAATAGTAGTTTTATTCAAAGCAAAATCTTCTTCCTGTCCCGGTCTAATTCTGTGGATAGAACGCATTAAACCTTTCAGTTCGCTTTCTACTTCCTCTAAGGATATATTATCTTTTCCTCGTACCGTAATTTGAGGACCATATCTTTCATTCTGAATATCAAGAATACTTTTAGCAAAATTGATCGGAATATTGACATTCTTATCCAGGGAGGTACCCAGCATATCCTCACCTTCTTTTTTAAATACTCCTATAACGGTCAACCGCCTGCCCAATATTTGAACTTGTTTTCCAATTGGATCATCCCCGTCAAATAAACCATCAGCAACATCTGCCCCCATCAATAAAACAGGTGAGCCATTATTGCTTTCATTTTCGGTAAAATACCTGCCAGCCTGTAATTCAAAATTCCAGGTTTTATCAAAATCATGTGATGCAGCGGAAACATTAATTCCTTCCACCGAATTACTTCTATATTTTATCGTTCTGTCGCTTGTAGAAATCTCAAAAGTAATTCCCTGCGCATTATCCATTCGCTCTCTTAATGCCGCAAAATCACGAAGAGAAGGCTGAGGCCGGTTCATATATTTCCACCAGGGGTAATTATCGCCAAAGCTCCAGGGCCATTTCTGTACAAATATCGTATTGGAACCCAATTTGTCTACACTAGCCTGCAGTTTGCCACGAAAGGTATCTACAGCAGAAAAAACAGCGATGATCGTAAAAATTCCAATAGTTATCGCCAAAAGAGATAACATGGTACGCATTTTATTCTGACGCAGTGCATCAAAAGCAAATCGAAAACTTTCGCCTATTAGCCTAAAAATTATCATAATTATATGTTAGATGCAAAGCCATTAAAAAGGTTACAACTCATTTTCAAAACTAATTATTTTTATCACTGTACTTGGATAGCTTCCCTTATTTTTTATATAAAACATAATATAATTATTTGCGTTTGATAAAATAAGGAAAAGAAAAATTAAATTCGTATTTTTGCACCTCAAAAAATTCATCAAGAATGAAATTATCACAATTCAAATTCAACTTACCAGAAGCTTTAGTAGCAAACAATCCAGCTGAACAACGCGATGAAGCACGTTTAATGGTTTTACATAAAGACAGTGGTAAAATTGAACATAAAATTTTCAAAGACGTACTCGGTTATTTCGATGACAAAGACGTAATGATATTAAATAACACCAAAGTTTTTCCTGCCCGTTTGTACGGTAACAAAGAAAAAACCGGTGCTACTATTGAAGTATTTTTACTTCGTGAGTTAAATAAAGAACTACGTTTGTGGGATGTATTAGTAGATCCGGCCCGTAAAATTCGTGTAGGTAACAAATTATACTTTGGTGATGATGATTTATTGGTTGCTGAAGTTGTTGACAATACCACTTCACGCGGACGTACAATTCGTTTCTTATTTGAAGGTACTGATGAAGAATTTAGAAGAAACGTTGAAATTTTAGGCGAAACTCCGCTTCCAAAATACATCAAACGTAAAGCAACTGCTGAAGATAAGGAACGTTATCAAACTATTTTCGCCAAGCATGAAGGTGCTGTTGCCGCCCCAACTGCTGGTTTGCACTTTAGTCGTGAATTAATGAAACGCCTTGAATTAAAAGGTATTGAATTTGCTGAAGTTACGTTACACGTAGGTTTAGGAACTTTCAGAACGGTTGAGGTAGAAGATTTAACCAAACACAAAATGGATTCTGAACAATTTATCATCGAACAAAAAGATGCTGATATTGTGAATAAAGCCATTGAAGAAAAAAGAAGAATTTGTGCTGTTGGAACAACTTCTATGCGTTCTATTGAATCAGCTGTATCTGCAAACAGAACATTAAAAGCTGCTAACGACTGGACAAGTAAATTTATTTTTCCTCCGTATGATTTCAGTATTGCTAACTCAATGATCACTAATTTTCACACTCCTGAATCTACCTTACTGATGATGGTTAGTGCATTTGGTGGTTACGAAAACGTAATGAACGCATACGAAATCGCGGTTAAAGAAAAATATAAATTCTATAGCTATGGCGATGCTATGCTAATTATCTAAAATAAATTCAAGTATTAAGTATCAAGTATCTAGACTAAGCTCTATTACATGCTACTTGATACTAAATACTTGATACATTGATGATGAAACATTATGCTGTAATTGTAGCAGGAGGCGCTGGAAACAGAATGCAGACTGAAACTCCAAAACAATTTCTTCTTTTAAATAACCTTCCGGTTTTAATGCATACCATTAATGCATTTGCCCAAAGCCGGTTTCATCCAGAAATTTTACTAGTCTTAAGTGATCAGCAACAATCCTATTGGAAATCGCTTTGCTTAAAATTTGATTTTAAGGTACCGCACCGGATTATTAGCGGCGGAACGGAACGGTTTTATTCGGTAAAAAATGCGATTGATAGCATTGTAGATGAAGGCATAGTGGCGGTACATGATGCAGTAAGACCATTAATCTCCCCAAAACTTATTGATGAAAGCTTTAGTAAGGCTGAAGTTTTAGGAAATGTAATTCTGGCCGTGCAATCTAGTGATAGTGTTAGGCTATTGAAGGATGATACCAGTACAGCTTTAAAGCGAGATGAAATTTATCTCGTTCAAACACCGCAAACTTTCATTTTAGGCATATTAAGAACCGCTTACCAGCAACCTTATAGAAAAGATTTTACCGATGATGCCAGTGTGGTAGAAACGCTTGGTAGACCGATTAATATTATGGAAGGTGAACGCAAAAACATCAAAGTCACCTATCCTATTGATTTGAAATTAGCAGAGTTGCTTATAAAAGAAAAGTAGTTCTACATCATGCAAAACTACTTTTCTAATTCATCCGTTTTATAAGATTTTCTTTTGAAAATTGATGAACATTCGCTAAATATATTTTATGTAGCCCTGCCTATAACTTTTAGCAAAATAGCAATAACTGCAATTACCAATAAAACGTGAATGATGTTACCCACATCTCCAAAGCCGTGGAATAAAAACCCGATCACCCATAGTATAACCAATACTACCGCTACTAAATACAATAAATTTCCCATAGTGTTAATTTTTTAAGTAATGTTGAAGTATAAACACATATGCTATAATTTTGTTTAAAAAATGTAAATAAATACTAATTTTCATTAAAAAAAAATTTTACGGGGCATAAAAAAACCTCTCAATTTACTTGAGAGGTTTCTTTATGCCTTAATATAATTAGTACTCATCCTCGTTAAAAAAGAAATCTTCTTTAGTAGGATAATCTGGCCAGATTTCCTCTATGGTTTCATAAGGCTCGCCATCATCTTCTAACGCCTGTAAGTTTTCAATTACTTCTACTGGTGCGCCAGAACGAATACCGTAATCAATTAATTCATCTTTAGTTGCAGGCCAAGGTGCGTCTTCCAAGTGCGATGCTAATTCTAATGTCCAATACATATCTTCAATTCAATTAAATTCTTGTTCTTAACAATGCGCAAAGTATATTAAAATTTTTGAGCAAAGCAAACTTATTTTTCCACTATTAAATCCGGGGGATCCAGATGTTTTCCTCCGCCTCAAAATCCATGGTCAGTTTTCGTGCCAAAACGAACAAATAGTCACTTAAGCGATTTAAATAAACGGTTACCCGCTCTTCGACAAAACTATTTTCGGCCAATTCGACTGTCAACCTTTCTGCCCTACGACAAACACATCTGGCAAGATGACAATAAGACACAACAGTATTTCCGCCAGGTAAAACAAAATGTTTTAAAGGTGCTAATAAATCGTTCATCGCATCCATTTCATTTTCAAGTAAGCGTACATCCTCTTCATGCAAATCAGGAATTTTCATTTTTGATTTTTCGGGATCTGCAGCCAAAGATGCACCTATTGTAAACAAGCGATCCTGAATTTCTTTTAACAATGTTTTATATGAGGGAGAAATTTCCTGACAGCCAATTAAACCTACATAAGAGTTTAATTCATCTACAGTGCCGTATGCTTCAATTCGAAGGTGATATTTTGGAACCCTGGTACCTCCTATTAAGGAAGTTTGTCCTTTATCGCCTGTTTTAGTGTAGATTTTCATATTAAGTAGTAAGTTATACTTTGTAAGTTATAAGCTTCCAAAACGTAGTACTTAAAACTTACAACCTAAAACTATATTAGTTTATTTTTTCCCAATCGCTGCCACTGTCTTTAAGCGCTTGTAAACGGGGAGATACATTTTTGATATCTGTGTTAATGTAATCATTCTCAATTAATCCATCACGCATACGAACAATGCGATGTGCATGCTGTGCAATATCTTCCTCATGGGTAACCAGAATAATGGTATTTCCCTTACTGTGAATTTCTTCAAGCAAGCCCATAATTTCAATTGATGTTTTGGTATCTAAGTTACCTGTTGGCTCATCAGCCAAAATAATAGAAGGATCGTTAATTAAGGCTCTGGCAACCGCTACACGCTGACGCTGACCTCCTGATAACTCGTTAGGCTTGTGATCCATACGATTGCCCAGATTTACATTTTCTAAGGCCTTGGCAGCTCTTGCTTCCCGATCTTTTTTGCTGTTACCTGCGTAAATTAAAGGTAGTGCAACATTATCTAAAGCAGTTGAACGAGGTAGTAAGTTAAAAGTCTGAAAAACAAAACCTATTTCTTTATTGCGAACTTCAGCAAGGGCATCATCAGTCATTTGGCTAACATTTGTGCCATTTAATATATAGGTTCCGCTTGATGGTGTATCTAAACAGCCTAAAATATTCATCAAAGTGGATTTTCCGGAACCTGATGGTCCCATTAAGGCTACAAATTCGCCTTTATTAATATCTAAAGAAACTGATTTTAAAGCATGGATAACTTCCGATCCGATTACATATTTACGGCCAATCTCTTTTATGGTAATAAGTGGTTTCTCCATATTTTTTATTTTAAGACAAGCGGAAAGGCTTAGATGTTACAATTGAATTGAAAAATATTCAAATATTTAGAATTACTATTTCTCGATAATTTTGGGAACCATAAAAAACTGCTCATTATGTTTAGCTGCATTTTTTAACCCGTCTGCTGTAGAAATTTCCTGATGAACAACATCTTCCCTCCAAACATTGGTAGCTTCATTCATATAAACTAAAGGTTTAATGTTTGAGGTGTCTAACTCATTAAGTTTTTCCATGAAAGATAAAATCTTATTCATTTCAGGAATTAAAGTTTCTACCGCTTTATCCTCAATATGAATCCTGGCCAAATCGGCAATTTTATGAATGGTTTTTGCGTCTAAATTCATTTATACAAGTTTACTATCAATTAGTTGAAAAACTTTTTCTTTTAAACCATCTGTATCCTCATCAGTTAAACTGGCGGTTTGAATTGGTTTGTGGACGTAAATATCGCAAATTCCCGGCTTAGTTCCATACTTTGCTCCGCTATCCCATTGCAACTTCCAGATATTTGAAATACTAACAGGTACTAAAGCAATGTTTTGATCGATAGCCAATCTAAATGGTCCATTTTTAAACTCACACAATTTTGGCGGGTAATGGTCGTCAATCTTTCCTTCCGGAAAAATAATTAAGCTCATTCCTTTTTTTAAATTTTCTCCAGCCTTTTTAAAGGCTTTAAAGGCTGATATCTTGCTATCGCGATTAACTGAAATATCAATTGTTTTGAAGAAAATCCCTAAAATAGGGTTATTTAACAATTCATCTTTACCCATAAAATGATATTTCCCATGGCACATGATACAGAATACCATAATATCTAAATTGGAAGTATGGTTGGCACAATAGATATAGGTTTGATCATCGTTCAGTTTTTCTTCATAATGATAATGAAACCAAACCCCGGAAAAGAGACTACATAAAAAACTATTGGTTTTGCGGCAGATATTTAATAAACCATAGTACTTAAAATCCCTGGAAAAAAAATAGTAAAAAGGATAAAGCAGAAAAAAGAAAAAGATTATCCAAAAGAGGAACCATATACGATGGAGCTGCCTTAAAAAGTAAACCATATATAATCAAATTTATAAAAATGTTTGATATTTCATTATTTACCAAAAACTACTTTGCGAAATTTTAATCTGTAGCTCAACGTATGGAAAGCAAAATATTCAGGTTCATTTTAATCAAATGCATAATTAATAGAAAATTGATTTTATCTGATGTTTTGCAACTAATTTATTTTTAATTTCGTGCCATTATGAAAGAAACAGTGGTGAGTGGCATTAGGCCAACCGGAAAGCTACATTTAGGAAATTATTTTGGTGCAGTAACCAACTTTGTTAAAATGCAATATGATTACAATTGTTATTTTTTCATTGCAGATTTACACTCTTTAACCACCCACCCAACACCAGGCGATTTACATGGTTATGTTCGTCATGTATTGGTTGAATATTTAGCCTGCGGCATTAATCCTGAAGAAACTACCATATACGTTCAGTCTGATGTTCCTGAAGTATCAGAACTATATTTGTACTTAAATATGAATGCCTATTTAGGCGAGTTAGAGCGTAGTGCATCTTTTAAAGAAAAAATAAGATCCAATCCGGATAATGTTAACGCTGGTTTATTGACGTATCCTACGTTGATGGCTGCCGATATTTTAATTCACCGTGCCACCAAGGTTCCTGTTGGTAAAGATCAGGAGCAGCATTTGGAAATGACCCGAAACTTCGGTAACCGTTTTAACAGAATGTACAATGCTGATTTTTTCCCTGAATCTTTTGCATTTAATTATGCTGATAATCTGGTTAAAGTACCTGGTTTAGAAGGCAAAGGAAAAATGAGTAAATCGGATGGCGACGGAAACTGCATTTATCTTTCAGATAGCCCGGAAATTATTCGTAAAAAAGTAGCCAGAGCCGTAAGTGATAGCGGTCCGACTGAAGAAAACCAGGAAAAACCAGAAGCCATTCAGAATTTATTTGATTTAATGAAAATTGTATCAACGGCAGATACTGTATCGCACTTTGATGAATTGTATAATAAAATGCAAATCAGATATGGCGATATGAAAAAGCAACTGGCTGAAGATATGATCATTTTCAACTCTCCTATTCGCGAAAAGATTGAAGATTTAGCAAAAGATGAAACTTATTTACGCCAGGTTGCCAAGCATGGTGCTTTAAAAGCCCGCGAAAGTGCCCAGCAAACCATTAGAGAGGTTCGTAAGTTAATTGGATTTAAAAGTTTTTAAAAAATACTGAAATAAGCGCTTTGCTTTACAAGGCAAGGCGCTTATCTTATCTTAAGAAATATGCACATCGCAATTGTAGGAAATATTGGTGCCGGTAAAACCACTTTGACAAGTCTGTTAGCTAAAAATTACGGATGGGAAGCTTTGTATGAAGCTGTTGACAATAATCCATATTTAGAGGATTTTTATGGTGATATGAAGCGCTGGAGTTTTAACCTCCAAATTTATTTTTTGAATAGTCGTTTTCAGCAAATTACTGATATTGAAGTAAATAAGCGAAATGTTATTCAGGACAGAACCATATATGAAGACGCACATATTTTCGCTGAAAATTTGCACGATATGGCATTGATGACAACCCGTGATCATGATAACTACCGGGCTATTTTCGATAATATAACCTCTTTTATTAAGCCTCCTGATTTATTGGTTTACTTAAGAGCATCGGTACCAACTTTAGTTAATAACATTCAACGTCGAGGACGAGAGTATGAAGCAGGAATCCGGATAGATTACTTATCTAAACTAAACGAAAAATACGAAGCCTGGATTAAAGGCTATAATTTGGGTAAACTATTAATCTTAGATAAAGATAAACTGGATTTTACTAATAATCCTGAAGATTTAGGAACAGTTATTCAGTCTATTGAGGCTGAAATTAATGGCTTGTTCTAACCTTCAATGTATAGCTAATCACCAATATTAATTGATGTTAATATATAGTTGGAATATAAAGACCAGATTTTTAAACTGAAATTTGGTCTTTTTTATTTTTTGATTTATATTACTCAATGATTGAAAAGGATTTTGAAAATGCAAATACATTAATTGGAAGCTGGGTATTTTTACTACAATCAAAAAGACAGTAGATTATTTGTACCAAAACGGATCAAAATTTGGGCTGGACATTAAATTTGATATATCCGGCTTCGTAGCTGATCATGTTGCTGTTATTTGCATTCCTTTTCCACAGAATTTACGAGTCTTAAATTATCATCAGTAACAATTATCTAAACTTTGGAAAATTTGAATATTATCGGCATCATACCTGCACGCTATGCCTCTACCCGATTTCCTGGTAAACCTTTGGTTGACATAGCTGGTAAAACGATGATTCAACGCGTTTACGAACAAGCTTTGAAGTCAAAAAGTCTATCAAAAGTGGTAGTTGCAACTGACGATGAAAGGATTGTAGAGGAAGTCCAAAAATTTGGTGGCGAATTTGTTTTCACATCAGCAAACCATCAAAGCGGTACAGATCGCTGTGCCGAGGTAATCGAGCATTTGCCTGATTTTGATATTGTCATTAATATACAGGGAGATGAGCCATTTATAGAACCTGCCCAGATTGATTTATTGGCTACCTGCTTCACCGAAGAAAAGGTAGAATTAGCCACCTTAATTAAATCCATTAAAAGTCAGGAAAGTATTTACAACCCGAACAGCCCCAAAGTAGTGATTGATGTAAACGGCAGGGCAATGTATTTTAGCCGCAGTCCAATACCTTTTATTAGAAATGGCGAACCTGGAGTTTGGGCAGAAAAGCACCAGTTTTACAAGCATATTGGTATCTATGGCTACCGAACAGCCTCATTAAAAGCCATTACTAAATTACCGCCGTCCTCTTTAGAAATTGCCGAAAGTTTAGAGCAATTGAGATGGATTGAAAATGGTTTCTACATCCAGACAAAAGTAACTGATTTGGAAACTGTTGCTATTGATACACCTGAAGATTTGCTAAAATTAAATAAACTCTTAGCTGCACTAAAAGATGTATAAACTATTATTTGTAGATTGAGCTTAGAATCAAATTAGCCTCAATCATGAATAAAGTAATAATTTTTGCTATCATCTTTATTTCTTTTATATTGGTTCAGCCTGCCAGCGCCCAGGAGCCCATTGGTATTATCCTTAAAACCAATTTATTGAATCTTGTAGCTAAAGGTCCTTCTTTTTCAATTGAAAAAACCTTTGTTCAAAAATATGGTTTGGAATTTTCCTATTCAGCTGGAGAATTAAATTGGGGAAGAGATTACAATTATAAAGGTTATTTACTGAGAGGTAAAATGTACGCATATAAAATAAAGTCCAGGGAAGTAACACCATTTTTCGGCGTATATGTTGGCACATTAAATAAAACCATTATATCTAATGCAGAAGTACATCCCACCGGTTTTTTCTCGATAGGAAGAAACCGAAACTTTGAAACAAATTCATTGCGAAGCGGGCTTAATTTAGGTTTGTCATATCAACCCTTTAAAAGGTTGGTATTGGAAGCCACTACCGGAATAGGTTATGGTAAATATTTTAACATGAAGAATTATTTATCTCAGCCACCACCTAAAGGATATCTGGACTTTCAGTTATGGTTATCTGTGGGTTATAACTTCTGAATAAAAATTAATCGCCGATAAAAAGTAAAATTTGTACTTTCGGGAATGCAAAAATTACTGCTCATATTGACCTTAATCACATTATTTCTGGCCTGTCGAACAGATAAAAAGGAAAAGAATGAAGCTATCGAGTTTAAAAATGTAAATCAAAGTATTGCTAAATCCTTTTCCGATTTAAAAAAGGCTGACACCTTTAAAATCGAACTCACCGGTAGAAAGCCTGATGAAATGATTTTAAATTTTACCATTAAAAATTTTGCAGGAAAAGAAATTTACAATGCAAAGTTAAAAGGGAAAGATTTGGTCGGTAATACCGATCCAAATTTAGATTTATCAAAGGAGAAAGCTCAGCTTATTTTCTTGAAAACAATAGCCGACGATTTTTTTTCAGAAGATAATTTTCTTGAACCCGCAGTAATGCCCGAAGATAAGCCTGATAATTATGTGCCAGATAAAGCATTGTATGAAGAATTGAAGAAATCTGGGTTAAATGGATTTAAATATCGTTTAGGAAAAGATAAAAATGTTTATATCGCCTGGAGCGAAAAAGAGCAGAAGGTGAAAATTTATTATAACTGTTGTTAAATTCAATTATTTTCCTAAAAATATTGCCAGCGGTTTTAGTAAGGGATTAACTGATTGCAATTGCTAAATATGTCATGCTAAAACAATTAACCTTCAGCATATCAATCGTGTTTATTTCTTGGATAACAGGCATGATAATCAACGCTTTTCTGGTTAGGACAGCTTTTTATTCAAAAAAATTAACGCATCTCAATTTTGTTGAAAGTAAAAAAATAAATAAGCTAATAGGTATAGGAATAATTAAATGGATGGTAAAGAATACACCATTTAAATTTTTCAATCCAAACCTTAAAATAAAAGCTAAAACAGAATTAGCAGCGTTAAACCACTTGCACAAAGAAATGACATTAGCAGAAATTAACCATTTAATTGCATTTGTTCTGGTCTTACTTTTTGCGATTATTCAAATCTTTAAAGGCTTTTATTCGCTTGCGCTGATTATGACGATCACGAATATATTGATGAATTTATATCCGTCTCTACTGCAGCAAGAAAATAAAAGACGACTTGATAAATTGAAAAAGATACTATATACTAGGAACTTAAGCGATGGAACAACCGTAATATAAGGACCAAATTTGTTACCAAACGTGGTTGCAGCGATATACTTTTTTGTTGCAGAATTTTACAGTTATCGTTTTGCCGGGACAAAAAAAGATTTAGCGGAAAACAGGACTAACGTTAATTATTAAAAGAAGGAATGCTTTCTATAAAATCAGAAATAAAGGTTTAAAAACGGTTAATTTTCTGATAAACACAGCATTATCATTTTTAAAATATCTACATTTTAAATCAGTAAAAATCGGGAATTTTCTTACCTTTGTATCCCGTACAAAAAGCGACAATATTTACTATTTGCCGTAAAAATTCACAATCATGACTAAGTATATTTTTGTTACGGGCGGTGTTACTTCCTCTTTAGGTAAGGGCATCATTTCCGCATCTCTGGCTAAACTTTTACAGGCACGGGGCTACCGTGTAACCATCCAAAAATTTGATCCTTATATCAATATTGATCCGGGAACATTAAATCCTTACGAACATGGCGAATGCTTTGTTACCGAAGATGGTGCTGAAACTGATTTAGATCTTGGTCATTATGAGCGTTTTTTAAACGTTCCAACTTCACAAGCCAATAATATTACCACAGGTCGCATTTATCAAAACGTAATCAGCAAAGAACGCAAAGGCGAATATTTGGGAAAAACCGTACAGGTTGTACCTCATATTACTGATGAGATTAAACGCAACATGCGAATTTTGGGCGATAGTGGGGAATACGATATCGTAATTACCGAACTTGGCGGTACAGTTGGCGATATTGAATCATTGCCATTTATTGAAGCTGTTCGTCAGTTTAAATGGGAAGAGGGCAACTCAAATGCAATCGTTATTCACTTAACCCTGGTCCCTTATTTAGCAGCAGCCGGTGAGTTAAAGACTAAACCAACACAACACTCTGTTAAAGCTTTATTGGAATATGGCATCCAACCAGATATTTTAGTGTGCCGTACCGAACATCATTTAGGTGCTGATTTAAGAAAAAAAATCGCCTTATTTTGTAACGTTAATATCAACGCCGTTGTCGAATCAATGGATGCATCAACCATTTATGATGTGCCGTTATTAATGCTAAAAGAACAATTAGACAAAACAGTACTTTCCAAATTAAAGTTGCCGACTAAAAATGATCCGGATATGGAAAGCTGGAAAGATTTTCTTGGTCGCTTAAAAAACCCGACTGCCGAAGTTAAAATTGGTTTAGTTGGTAAATATGTTGAACTACCTGATGCTTATAAATCAATTATCGAATCCTTTATTCATGCAGGTTCGAAAAATGAATGTAAAGTTCGTGTGGAATATATTCACTCTGAAAGCATTTTCCCTGATAACGTGAAAGAAAAATTAGGCCATTTACAAGCCGTATTAGTTGCACCAGGTTTTGGAAGTCGCGGTATTGAAGGTAAAATTGATACAATTAAATATGTTAGAGAAAATAATATTCCATTTTTTGGAATTTGTTTAGGGATGCAGTGTGCGGTAATAGAATTTGGACGTAATGTGTTAGGACTTAAAGATGCACATACCACCGAAATTGAGCCTGAAACTAAAAATCCGGTAATTAACATGATGGAAGAGCAGAAAAACATCGTTAATATGGGTGGCACTATGCGTTTAGGTTCTTACCCGTGCGACATTAAAAAAGGTACCAAAGCATTTTCTATTTATGGAAAGGCTCATATCAACGAGCGTCACCGCCATCGTTATGAGTTTAATAACGACTATATAAAACAATACGAAGAAGCTGGAATGATAGCTTCGGGTGTGAATCCACAAACAAATTTGGTTGAAATTGTAGAGTTGAAAAACCATCCATTTTTTGTTGGCGGACAATTTCACCCAGAATTAAAATCAACAGTTGCTAATCCTCACCCACTTTTTGTTAAATTTGTCGCCGCTGCGATGGAGTTTGCAAAAAAGAAAACGAATTAAAAAGCAGTACAAACAATATAATGGATAGAAATACCTTTACAGGATTATTCCTGATAATGATCATACTGGCCGGATCATTTTACTTTTTTGGGCCAAAAGATGCTGAGATTAAGCAAGCAAAAGAAAGAGATAGTATCGAAGCTGCAAAAAAAGCAGGAATTGCACCTGTTCTGAAAGACACCACAGTAACAGCTAAAACAACAACCCTTGTCGATTCTTTAGCCTTAAAAGGACCTTTTGGTACTGCACTTTCAGGAACAGAGGCTAATACCGTTTTAGAAAATGAAAATTTACGAATTACTTTAAGCAATAAAGGTGGTAGAATTTCATCAGTTGAAGTAAAGGGCCAAAAAACCTATGCAGGCAAACCATTAATTTTATTTGATGGTAATGCCAACAAATTTGGTTTAACTTTAAATGCTGCCGGCAAGGTGGTTAATACCAACGATTTATATTTCAAACCTACCAAAACAGGATCGACAGTAACCATGCGTGCCGATTATGGTGCAAATGCTTATGTAGAATATGTTTATGATTTAAAATCTGCAAGCAATAAAGTAGCTTTCAACATCAATTTAGTTGGATTGCAACAGGTAATAGCCGGAAATAACGTTAATTTAAACTGGCAAACCACGTTATTACAACAAGAAAAATCTATCGAAAGTGAACACCGTTATTCTGCACCTTATTACAAATATGTGGATGGTGATGTGGATCACTTGAGTGTTTCTAAAGACGAAAAAGAAGAACTTGGAAAAGGTAAAATTCAATGGTTTTCGTTTAAACAACACTTCTTTTCGGCAAGTTTAATTGCCAAAGATGGTTTTGAAAAAGGAAGTCTGGAAGTAAAAATTCCTACAACACCAGGACAGGTGAAATTTTACGATGCTAACATGCAGTTGCCATATACACATTTGGCTAACCAGGCTTACAGCATGGAATTTTATTTCGGTACCAACAAATTTTCTGCTTTAAAAGCACAAGGTTACGACTTAGAAAAACAAGTGGATTTAGGTTACTGGCCATTAAAATACATCAACCGATTCATCGTATTGCCTGTATTTAATTTTTTAAATAACTTTGGTTGGAACTTCGGCTTGATTATTCTGGTTTTAACCATATTGCTTAAAGTTGCCTTATCACCACTGACCTACAAATCGTACCTTTCAATGGCTAAAATGAGAGTTTTAAAGCCTGAGATGGATGAGATTAAAGCAAAAGTTGGTGAAGATAATCCTACGTTAGTACAACAGGAATACTTAAAGCTTTATAAAAAGGCTGGTGTTAATCCGCTTGGTGGTTGTTTGCCAATGGTTTTACAATTACCATTAGTAATGGCCTTCTTCTTCTTCTTCCCTAACCTATTTGAATTACGTGGTGAAAGTTTCTTATGGATGAAGGATTTATCTACTTATGATGAGTTTATTAAATTCGGATTTAAAATGCCTTTCATTGGCGATCACTTAAGTTTAATGTGTGTTTTGATGACGGTATCTACTTTAATCATGACCTATTTTAATAACCAGGTATCTGGTGCTACAGGACAAATGAAGTACATTGGTTATGTGATGCCAATTATCTTCTTAGGTGTTCTGAACAGCTATCCTGCAGGATTAAACTATTATTATTTCTTGGCCAACTTAATGACTTTCGGACAGCAGTTCTTAATTCGTAAAATGGTTGATGATGATAAAATTCATGCTTTAATTCAACAAAATAAAGCTAGACCTGCTGATGAAAAGAAAAAGAAATCTAAATTTCAACAGCGTTTAGATGATTATATGCGTCAACAACAACAAGCTAAAAAATAATCAGCATTTAATTTAAAATGGAAATCCCTGGGCCTCATCGTTCAGGGATTTTTTTTTGAGACCAACTGTGGCTCTAGATGATTAGAAAAGTAATCGCTTTAAAGCTATACTTTAATCAACCCTTTATTGTAATATTTGACATACAAGTTTTCATATCAGCTAAAAATTTCCAATTTTAGTAGATTAAATCTCAACCAACAAATTAATTCATTTTTAAAATGCAAAAGAGACTAACTATTATCTTACTTTTCGTTGTTAGCTTTGCTTACGCACAAAAGAAACCTCTAGATCATTCGGTGTATGATAACTGGGAATCCATTGGCACCAAGCAATTGTCAAACAATGGATTTTGGGCCATGTTCAGTGTGTTAAAGCAGGAAGGCGATGCTCAGCTTTACATCAATAATCTAAAAACAAATGCTAAATTAAACATTCCCAGAGGGATGAATGCCCAGTTCAGCAATGATTCAAAATTTGCTGCTTTCAATATTCGCCCACTAAACAAAGACATCCGCCAGGCTAAAATTAAAAAGAAAAAACCGGATGAAATGCCGAAAGATTCACTAGGAATAGCAAACTTGACTACCAATACGGTAACCAAAATTGCTCGTGTTAAATCTTTTAAATTTCCAGAAGATGGAAGCGGCTTTGTAGCTTACTTGAGTGAAAAACCTGATACTGCAAAAAAAACAGTTAAACCTGTAGAAAAAAAAGATTCGGAAATGGATTTTGCAGATGATGAACCCGCAGGAAAAGGAAAAACAGAAGAAGGTACGGATTTAATGGTTAAAAATCTGTTAACGGGAACGGAGAAAACCTATAAGTTTGTAACTGATTACACCTTTAGCAAGGATGGGAAACAGTTAGTATTTACATGTAGCGGTTCTAAAAAAGATAAAACTGCGCCCCAAGGTGTTTTTATGCTGAACACAGAAAAAGGTACTTTAAAAACATTAATTAAGGGAAAAGGAAGTTTCAAGAATTTTGTATTTGACGAAGATGGTGAGCACGTTGCTTTTGTTGGGGAACAAGATCCGGAGAAACAGGAAATCAAAAACTACAATGTTTACTACAGCTCTCTGAGTTTGGATACCGCTCAAACAATTGTTGATTACGATATGCCCGGATTACCGGCAAAATGGTCTGTTAACGGCGATGGTAAGGTGAGTTTTAGTAAAGATGGCAAAAAACTATTTTTCGGCATTGCTCCTGTAAAAAAGCCAAAAGATACCACCATTGTGGATTTTGAGGTGGCAAAGGTTGATGTTTGGAACTACAAAGATGATTATTTACAGCCAATGCAACTTAAAAATGCAGATCGCGACAGCAAAAAAAGCTACCTATCTGTAATTGATGTGTACAGTAGCGATCCAAAAGTTATTCCATTAACTGATTTAAACCTTCCAGATGCGAATCTGGTGGCTGAAGGAGATGCAAGCTTTGTATTGGCTTCTACAGATTTTGGCCGTAGAATAGAATCGCAATGGAGCGGATCGACCCTTAAGGATTATTATTTAGTTGATACAAAAAATGGCCAGCGTAAAAAGATCATTTCCGAATTAAATGGTTATGCTATGGCGTCTCCTGCAGGAAATTATGTGCTTTATTTTGATCGAAAAAATGGAAACTGGTATAGCTATGTAATCGCCAGTGGCAAGACTGTAGCATTAACCGAAAGCTTAAACGTAAAATTTGTAGACGAAGACAATGACGTACCTGATTTACCATCGGCTTACGGCATTGCTACATGGACTGAAGGCGATAAAGCTGTTTTGCTAAACGACAGATATGATATCTGGTCATTTTCACCAGATGGAAAATCGCCGGCAAAAAATATTACTGCAGGTTTTGGCAGAGCCAATCAAATTACTTTCCGTTACGAAAGAGTTGAACAGGATAACAATAGTTTCAGTCGTCTTGTAGATAATAAATTTGTAAAAGCCAACGAATTAGTTTGGTTAAGTGGTTTCAACAATTTAACCAAAGAAAATGGCTTTTATCGTACTAATGTAGGCGCTGCTAAGGCACCTGAATTGGTTGTAATGGCAAAGTATAAATATTCAAATTTGGCCAAAGCTAAAAATGCTGATGTTTATATTTATGATAAGGCAAGTTATACGGAATCGCCAAATGTTTATGTAACTACCGATTTCAAAACCGAAACTAAACTCAGCAATACCAATCCTCAGCAGCAGAATTACAACTGGGGAACAGCTGAACTTGTAAAATGGACTACACCAAAAGGTTACAAGGCAGAGGGCATTTTATACAAGCCTGAAAACTTTGATCCAAATAAAAAATATCCAATGATTGCTTATTTCTACGAGAAGCTTTCTGATGGATTGTATAACTATCAGGCACCTGCGCCTACCCCATCACGTTTAAATATTCCTTATTTTGTAAGTAATGGTTATTTGGTTTTTGCGCCGGATATTAGTTATGAAGCGGGTCATCCTGGCCAATCGGCGGTTGAGTACATTAACTCAGGAGTAGAAAACTTAAAGAAAAACAGCTGGGTAGATGGAAGTAAAATCGGTATCCAGGGTCAAAGCTGGGGCGGTTATCAGGTAGCTTATTTAATCACTCAGAATAATATGTATGCTGCCGCTTGGGCCGGCGCTCCTGTAGTGAATATGACATCAGCTTATGGTGGTATTCGCTGGGAAAGTGGTATGAACCGCCAGTTTCAATATGAAAAAACGCAAAGCAGAATTGGTGCAACGCTTTGGGAAAAACCTGAACTTTACATTGAAAATTCACCATTGTTTATGTTCCCTAAAGTAAATACACCTGTTGTGGTGATGGCCAACGATGCCGATGGAGCGGTGCCATGGTACCAGGGTATAGAAATGTTTACGGGATTGCGCCGTTTAGGTAAACCTGTTTGGATGTTAAATTACAATGGTGAAGCCCACAACCTGGTACAACGCCAAAACCGTAAAGATATCCAAATCCGTGAGCAACAGTTTTTTGATTATTATTTAAAAGGCGCCAAAGCGCCAGCCTGGATGACTACCGGGATTCCTGCAACTGAAAAAGGCAAAAACTGGGGTTTTGAATTAACCGACGATAAGCCTTAACAGTAAGTTTTAAGTGGTAAGTTTTAGGTTTCAAATGATAAATTAAAATTTTGATATTAACTTAAAACTTACTACTTAAAACTTATTACTTTACACTCTGAAAATTAACTAAACAACCTAATGGCATTAAGTAGAATTTGGTCAGGCTTTATTGTAATTGCAATCCTTGTAGCAGCAGTAAAATGTTTCTTTTTTGGCCAAACAGAAATATTCAGTTGGATGGTAATTGGCAAAGCCGACGACCCAACCAACTTAACCAAAGTGAACGGCATAATTGAAACCTGCTGGACATCAGTAGAACTTTGCTTAAAGCTTATCGGAATTTTAGCGCTTTTTATGGGGTTTATGAGTATTGCAGAGCGTGCCGGTGGTATTCGTTTATTATCGAGGATCGTTGGTCCTTTTTTCTCCAAATTATTCCCGGAAATCCCTAAAGGTCATCCATCAATGGGACACATGATTATGAATTTTTCAGCTAATTTATTAGGATTAGACAATGCTGCAACGCCTTTTGGTTTAAAAGCAATGGAAAGTTTGCAAGAGCTTAATCCCAATAAAGATACAGCATCAAATGCTCAAATCATGTTTTTGTGCCTGCATGCTGCAGGCTTAAGTTTAATTCCGGTAAGCGTAATTGCTATCCGGGCATCGCAAAACGCTTCAGATCCTACCGATATTTTTATTCCTTGCCTCATTGTAACCTTTGTTGGAACCATGGCTGCAATGCTCATCGTTTCCTTTAAACAAAAGATTAATCTGCTCCAGCCTGTCATTATTGGATGGGTACTGAGCATTTCAGTTGTGATTGCACTGCTGGTACTTTACGTTACTTCGTTAAATGCTGACGGAATAAAATCGTTTTCTGGTTTATTGAGTAACGGACTAATCCTTTTCGTATTTCTGGTCATCGTTTTAGGCGGTCTTTACAAAAAAATTGATGTATTTGATGCTTTTATTGATGGGGCAAAAAATGGTTTTGAAACAGCAGTTAAAATTATTCCTTACCTGGTTGGAATGTTGGTGGCAATTAGTATGCTTCGTACAAGCGGAACTTTTGATGTAGTGATAGCAGGAATTAAAAATTTATTTGTTTACATAGGAGCCGATACAAGGTTTGTAGAAGCATTACCTACAGCACTTATCAGGCCTTTAAGTGGCGGCGCTGCCCGTGGCATGATGGTTGATACCATGACAGCTTATGGAGCAGATTCATTCGCAAGTAAACTCTCAGGTATTTTTCAAGGCGCTTCAGATACTACTTTCTATGTAATTGCAGTTTACTTTGGTTCTGTGAGCATCAAAAACACACGTTATGCAGTCGGTGCAATGCTCCTGGCCGATTTGGTTGGTGTTTGTACAGCCATAAGTTTAGCTTATTTATTTTTCGGATAAATTAGAAAACAAAAAAATATGAATGCATAAAAATGCCTTTTTACTGGTAGTGTAGCAAGGCATTTTTATTTTATTTAGTCTCGATTAATTAAGAAACCTGTGGATTCGGAGATATTCTGCTAATGATTTCATCTAAAGCATCTGGTTCAATAGCTGCATTTTTGGATGCACACCATTTTGAGCTTTTATTATCTAACCAAATACAAAACGAATGATAACCATCTAAAACAACAGCATAGGTTTCATGAAAGTCATCTTGAATACGCATGCAAAATCCCTTAAAAATCTTGCCTCTAACGTTAAATTGCAGTGTGGAATAATTTTCTAACATGGCTCATTATATTTTTGGTTAAGTTATAACAATGTTTCAATGAGAATGTTTACTTAGTTTAAAGGAATTAATAAATAATCGCAAACCTATTTAGAATAAGTTAACCTATGTTTAACATATTGGAATATCCTTTAGCGATTAAACGCTTTTTTGAAGGTAAAAATATCTCACACTGAAGATTTAATATTGTTTTACCACGTTTTATAATAGCAGTTTCTGCAACAATTTCGTCACCTTCAGCAGCCGGTGAAAAATAATCAATGTAATTATTAACGGTAGTGTAGCGGTCATTTAATCTCATGGTGTAAACGGTTGCGCCTATTAAGTCGTCAATAATGCCGGCAGTTACACCTCCATGCAAAATCTGATAGGGATTTGTCATCTCTTTCCTGATGGTATATTTAGCAATTAATACCCCAAATTCAGCTTTGATTAATACCGGCGCAAGCCAGTTCATATAATTTGATGGTGAAGTAGTAATCACTTCACCAATAGATTTTCTTAAAAAATTTAATCTTTGTTCACTCAATGATTCTTCCATATTAGTGCAGCTGATGAAACTAAAGATAAAAAATTGTAATCAGATTAATTAGCCTTTTAAAATAAGCTAAACGCATTACTAATGATGAAGATACTAAAAAGGAACAATCATTTTGAAACTCAAATTTCTTCCCATGTTGTAAATTCCAAATCTGCCATTTGGCGAAGCTTCATAATATTCAAAATATTTTAAGCGGTTTAAATGAGATTGATAAGCAACATCAAACAAATTATCAATCTGAATGAAAACATCTAAAATGGTTTTGCCTTTCCTGGATTTTAAGCCAGATCCAAACCCGATATTTATTAAGCTATATCCGGCAGTAAAGGTTTCGGTATCATCCAGTGCATAAAATTTATTTTGATCCGCAAAAACAGCAGCATCCACTTTGATATAGGGCTGGTTTAAAAAACCCTTATACTTTAACATGGTCACCTTAACTTCTGATCGGAATTGTAGCGGAGGTATAAATGGTAAATATTTTGCATCCCTGCCATGCAATTGTAGCAATTCGGCATTTTTATTTAATCCCACTACATAAGCCAGGCTATTATTAAAAGTAAGCCATTTCAAACCAGAAGGATGCAGATTGATCGCTAATTCGGCACCATAAAGTCTTGCCTTTGATTGCTGATATTGATAAGTTAAATTCCCCGGAACCACTACCACCGGATTTCCATTTGCATCTGTTAAACGCGATTGATAAATGTAGTTTTGAATGTTATTGTTAAAGATTTCAAGACTCAGATCTACATCTTTCAGATAAGTAATTATTGCCAAATCATGCTGCAAATTAAACTCTGGTTTAAAGCTACGGTTACCTAAATATACAATATGCGCACCTGGATCCAAACCATTTGAACCTATTTCTGTAATATTGGGTGCCCGGTAACCCCTTGCAATATTCGCTTTGAACAACAGTTTTTCTGATAAATTATAAGTAAATCCTAAACTCCCGGATAAACCATAATAGTTTTTTCGAAACGAAGGAAACTGAAGTTTAGAACCGGCATCAGCGGCATCAGCCTGATAGCCAAAACCATTTTGAACATTATTTCCTACGTAGAAGTTATCCCATTTGATATTTCTGCGATCCAAACGTAAACCACCAGACACATCCAGTTTACCAAAAGATTTTTTTGCAAAATAGAATGCGCCTATATCGAATAAATCATAATCTGGAATTGGAAAATCAGTTGCATCTTTACTTCGGTTACTTTGATACATTCCATTAACGCCCAAAGTACTTTCGATGCCTGAAAAATCAGGAAGATTATATTTAACGTCGTAATTTATTGTGTTTAATACCACGAATAATCCAGCCTGAGAGGCAACTGTTGGATGGTTATATTCCCTTCGCACACTTTGCTGTCCACCGATCAATACATTTAAATCGCTATTGCCTAATTTAAACTGGCTATTGTTATAAAATCTAAAATGTTGAATGTGTTGATGTAATGGATTAATACGATATGTTTTCAAGTCTGAATCAGCTATCACCGGGCGGTTTTTGATGTCATCCCCATCATCTGATACCTGTCGGGTAAATTTTCTACTCAATGAATCTCTACTCCCATCAGGGATTTCCATTAAGTTATTATAATAGGTAATGGCTGTTTTAGAATATCCCCATGACTTGTTCAACTGCGCACTGGCAGATAAATTATATTCTTTAAACGCCGTACCATAAACATAACCATCCACTTTGTTATTATAATTATGTGCAATTTTTCCAGAACCTCTAAAAGTATATTTCCAGCTATCTCTAACATAAGCTAAGCCTAAAGACGCTCCGAGCATGCCATTATTAGCCTGGTAATTGGTGGTAAAATCACCCTTTAACAGGCCGCTATCAAAGTTTGGTGTATAGGGAATCATGTTAATTACACCTGCAAGTGCATCAGAACCGTACGTTAAGCTGGCAGGTCCTTTTACTACTTCTGCACGCACAATTCCAAATTCATCTACCTCAATACCATGTTCATCGCCCCATTGTTGTCCCTCCTGCCGCAACCCATCATAAAGTGTTAAAACACGGTTATAGCCTAACCCCCTGATGAAGGGTTTGGAAACATTGGGGCCGGTAGTGATGGCAGAAACGCCGGGGATACCTTTTACAATAGCTTCTATGAGGTTGGTATTCACATTTTGATCCATGGTTTTCTTGGATAAAACAGCAATCGGCACCGGACTTTTTCTTAATGTAGTAGCCCTGTTCACGCCTGTAATCACAATTTCATCAAGATTTGCATCTGTACTTTCCAATATCACATCCAATGAAATATTTTTAGCTTCTGGTTTCCATTTCACAAGCCTTGTTTTGAAACTGATACCGGAAAATTGTATTTCGATGGCTTCCTTTCCTAAGTGAGTAAACTGATAATGCCCTGTAGAATCTGTTCTTGTCGTTCTATCCGTTCCTAAAATTTTAACATTAATATGCTCAATAGCAACGCCGTTGGATGTAACCCGACCAATTAATTGATACTCCTGGGCCTGAACATACAGACTGATAAAAGAGAAAAGTATTACAAATAGCCATTTCATAATTATAATTACCTAAATTTATTTTTAGACAAATCTAAATTAATTTTTAAATTAATAAAATTAATATTTTTGAAATGCATGTTTGTGCGATTATCATATTAATGCAATGTTGTTGCAAAAAATCAACACATAACACCAATGCAACTATATTGCTTTTATATTTGGGCATGAAAAGTCTTAAAATCATCAATCTCGATAAACTAGGAATTACAGCATCAACAGTTTGTGCCATTCATTGTGCTGCCTTACCTTTTTTACTTACGTTGCTCCCGCTTTGGGGTTTAGATTTTTTGGCTAACCCGATGTTGGAAATTTCAATGATTTTAATCTCACTGGTCTTGGGTATTTGGTCATTGGGAAAATCATTCAAAAAGGTTCACCAAAATATAGGCCCTTTGTTTCTATTAGCAACCGGATTTGCTATCATCTTAGTAGGTCATTTTTCTGGCGGCGAATTCTTAGAGCCCGTATTGATCCCTATTGGAGGCTTAACCATTGCCAGCGCCCATCTGATTAATTTAAGATTATTCAAGCGCTGTAAGCATCATCATTAAATGTTTTTACTATAAGAAGAAATCACCATCAAATTAAAAACGATTATATCTTTGCGCCATGCATCTTCGAATTAAATTGCTATTTATTGTTAGCTTATCTGTTTTATGCACTTTAAATCCATCCTGCAAGCATACTACGGATGATGCGCATGAACTTTATCGTAAATACGCAATCAAAAACATTCAACTTAAAAAAGTAAAAAGCCATGATTAGTATTCATTCCTTAAGTCATCAATATCAAAATGGGGTTGTAATGAAATTTCCAGACTGGGAAATTGCCGATGAAACACAATGGTTATTGCTGGGCGCATCTGGCAGTGGAAAGAGTACATTATTAAATATAGCTTCCGGACTTTTAAAACCTGGTAATGGGAAAGTATATATTGATAATACCGATATTTATTCCTTGAGTTTAAGGGATATGGATAAGTTTCGTGGCCAGCATGTGGGCATCGTTTTTCAAAAACCACATCTCATCAAAAGCTTAAATGTTTTTGATAATATCGCTCTTGCCTCATCCCTGGCTGGCTTGAAAGTTCAAACCTCCCGGGTAATTCAATTGCTTGAATCATTAGGATTAGGAGATAAGGTCAAAAATTTTCCGGATGAATTAAGCCAGGGACAATTGCAAAGGGTATCCATTGCCAGGGCCTTAATTAATAACCCATCATTGTTAATAGCAGATGAACCAACATCGGCTTTAGACGATGAAAATGCTGAAAATGTGATTCAGATTCTAACTCAGCAGGCCATAGAAAATAAGGCTGCTCTGGTGATTGCCACTCATGATAAACGTTTAAGAAATCACATCGCTAATGAATATTTGTTATCATGAACATCTTAAAATTAAGCACTAAAAACCTGCTGAAAAATAAACTAACAACCTTTCTCAACATCATTCTCGTGGCTTTTGGTGTAGCCATTCTGTCCATTTTGTTTCTGGCATCTACTCAAATTGGAGACAAGCTGGAACGTAACGCAAAGGATATTGACTTAGTTGTGGGTGCAAAAGGAAGTCCTTTGCAATTGATTTTAAGCAGCATATATCACATCGATTTTCCCACAGGAAACATTCCGGCTAAAGATGCTGCTGAAATCATGCAAGACCCTATGGTAAAAAAGGCTGTTCCCCTCGCACTGGGCGATAATTATCAAGGTCACCGCATTGTAGGCACCGATTCAGGTTTTATTGGTTTATACCATTTAAAACTTAACAGCGGAAATTTCTGGAAGCTTGATCTGGAAGCCACTATCGGTAGTGCCGTTGCAGCAGAATCTCATTTAAAGGTAGGCGATAAATTTTACGGTGCCCATGGGTTGAGTGATGCAGGCGATGAACATGATCATCATGCTTACACAGTTTCCGGAGTCCTGGCGCCACAGGGTAATGTTACTGACAATTTAATCCTTACTAATATTGGCAGCGTTTACAAAATGCATGAACCTGATCATGCAGATGATAAGCCGCATCATGATGAGGAAAATAAAGACCAGGAAATAACCTCCATTTTGATTCAGTACCGGTCGCCTATGTCGGTCGTTATTTTCCCCCGTATGGTTAACCAAAGTACCAATATGCAGGCCGCTTCTCCCGCTATGGAAAGCGCCAGGTTATTTTCGCTCATTGGTGTGGGTATGAGTACCCTAAAATGGTTCGCCATTTTAATTATGGCTATCTCTGCATTAAGCGTATTTATTAGTCTATATAACTCGATGAAAGAAAAAAAATACGATTTAGCCATTATGCGCTGCTTAGGCGCTTCGAAAACGAAACTATTTTTTTTGGTGATGTTGGAAGGATTAATAATCACATTAACGGGTGCAATTGCAGGTCTATTGATCGGACATTTCGCTTTACAACTGATTGGGAATTATCAGGATTCAGCTCAATCCCGTCTGACTGGCTTCTATTTCGTAAACGATGAATGGTATCTCATTCTAGCAGGGCTGGCCATTGGCATACTGGCTTCTGTTATTCCTGCAGTTCAAACCTATAGGGTTGATATTGCCCGTACGCTTTCTAAAGATAAGTAATGAAGAATAAGATATTAACGATAGCATTATTATTGTTTGCTTTTATTGCACAGGCACAAGTGAAAGTGCACAAAGACATGCGTACCGCCAACTGGAATTTAATTGGAATGCGTTATGAAAAGCAGGTTGAACGATTAAAATGGGTGAGTATTTTTCCTCCAGAATTAATGGCTTTGAATAACAAAACAATTGAACTACCCGGTTATATCTATCCAACAAAAGTCGGCTCCAAATTCTCCGAATTTTTGTTGTCCATTGTGCCCATTGAATCATGTCCATATTGTGGCACTGGAGATATTCCCTCGATGGTTGAAGTTAAAATGACTACTCCACTTCCATTCACAGAAAAACCGATTAAAATTAGAGGAAAATTTGTAATCAATAACAGTGGAGATGACCGGTCGGAGTTTTTTCTGCTGGATTCAAAAATCGTGAAATGAAAATATTTGTTATAGCCATAATTACTTTTGTTGCACACCTGGCTTCAGCACAAAACAAAACGCACAATAGCAATGATCAGATTAAATCACTAAATTGGGATGTAATCGGGACAGTTAAATTTGATTTAACCGAAAAAAATGAACTTCTTCCTGTTTACAATGAAAGTATTCGTCGGTTTAATAACAAAGCTTTCGAATTAAAAGGATATTTGATCCCAATTAAAAACAGCCAAAAGCAACAAAAATTTTTATTGGCGACTTTACCCATCAATCAGTGCTATTTTTGCGGGCAAAACGGTGTCCCGATCATGATCATGGTTGAGATGGAAGAAGCCACTACTTTTACGGATCGACCCATTAGAATTAAGGGCATTTTGAAGCTAACAAACGACAATGCAACCTTTCAGGCTCCGGTTTCGATTGTAAAAGCTAAATTAGTAATATAAATAATGCTGCATGAACAACATAGAAACAGAATCTTACCAAAATCTGTTAGTCAAAAATGGATTAAAGAAAACAGGTGCTCGTTTACAGGTTTTAGATGTTTTATCACATCGTAATTCGGCTACGTCACAGCCCTATTTAGAAAATAAGATAGGTAAAGATATCGATCGGGTAACGCTTTATCGCATTTTAAAAACATTTGAAGAGAAAGGGATTATTCATCGTGTTTTGGATAAGCAGGGTACGGCAAACTATGCGCTTTGCACCAGCTCCTGTAGCGAAAATCACCATCATGATGAGCATGTACACTTCAACTGCAATAACTGTTTACGGGTTTATTGCCTTGATGATGTTAAAATTCCACCTTTAAAAATAGAAAAAGGATTTAAAATTGAAGATATGAATCTGATTGTATCCGGGATTTGCAAGGATTGTAATGAAGCTAATTAATTCGTTCTGAAAGCTTTAAAAATCCAGTCAAAAAAACATCAAAAATAGTTTAAATTTATTTTTACTTATTCAGTAGAACTTCTATATTTGCAACTCGTTACAAAAACGGGCCTCGGTAGCTCAGTTGGATAGAGCAACGGTTTTCTAAACCGTGGGTCAGGGGTTCGAATCCCTTCCGGGGTACATTTTAAGGTTCTTAGCAATGCTGGGAACCTTTTTTATTTTCTGATTTATTTTTACTAAATTTGTTAGCATTGAAAAGATCAGGAAGCGCAGATTTACCCCTACACTATGGTCAGGTACCGCCGTGGCTAGCACAACGCATGGCTAAATTAGGCCTGGCTATTACAGAAGCTATATTAGTTGAATACGGTATGGCTGAAGTAATCAGAAGACTTAGTAATCCATTCTGGTTTCAGAGTTTAGGTGCCGTGATGGGGATGGATTGGCATTCTTCAGGCATTACCACTTCAGTGATAGGCGCTCTAAAAAAATCGATCAATCCCCTTTCAAAAGAACTAGGAATATACATCTGCGGGGGAAAGGGAAAGTTTAGTCGCGAAACTCCAAATCAGCTGCTCAAAATTGCTGATAGCACCGGTCTAAACGGAAGCGAATTGGTACGAGCCAGCAAACTGAGCGCCAAAGTGGATAATACAGCCATACAGGATGGTTTCCAACTCTACCTTCATAGTTTCATACTAAACAGTGATGGAGATTGGGCAGTTGTTCAACAGGGAATGAATAATAATAATGCTACCGCGAGGCGTTATCACTGGCATTCTGAAAACTTAAAATCTTTTGTAGAAGAACCTCATACCGGAATCTGCGGTATCAATCAAGGTAATATTCTTAACTTAACCGCTAGTCAGGCGAAACAAACCAGGGCATCTATTTTAGAAATAACCAGGGAATCTCCTACTCAAATGATTGCTGAATTGCAACATTTAGTAATGCCAAAACGACACGAAGTAAAATCATCAGACATTGATTTAAAGCGATTGGGTAGTATTTTGTGGTTAGCCCAAGAGAAACAGCCAGCTGATTTCGAAGAATTGCTGCTGCTCGAAGGAATGGGCCCACGAACCCTTCAATCCATGACTTTAGTAAGCGAAGTGATTTATGGCACTCCATCGAGATTCTCCGATCCTGCACGTTTCTCTTTTGCGCATGGAGGAAAAGACGGGCATCCATTCCCTGTTCCTGTTAATGTTTTTGATGAAACGATTGAAGTATTGGAAAAAGCAGTTAACCAGGCAAAAATTGGTTTAAACGATAAGCAGCAAGCGATAAAATCTTTGCATCAAATAGCCAGGACTAACGAGCAAGGCTTTGTTCCGAACGCTAATTTTGAACAGGTGATTGAAAAAGAAAGAGCAGAAAGCTGGAAGTATGGTGGCAGAACTGTTTTTGGAAAAGAAAAACCACCTCAAAACAATCAACTTAAATTATTTTAAGATTATTGATCACAAAAAAAGGTCGTGAATAAATCCACGACCTCCCAAAATATAATTTATTCCTATAAACTAAGCATAAGCTACAGCATCACGAGATGCCAGTTTGGTTGCACCCATTAAGTATTCATCCACTTTGCGGGCAGCTTCTCTACCTTCTGAAATTGCCCATACCACCAGCGATTGTCCGCGACGAACATCACCGGCCGCAAAAATCTTTGCAATATTGGTTTGATAAGTATGTTCAGAAGCTTTTACATTACCACGGTTATCTAATTCCACGCCTAATTTTTCAATTAAACCTTCCTTTTGCGGATGTAAAAATCCCATCGCCAGAAACACTAAATCGCAAGGTAGATCTCTTTCAGAACCTGCAACCTCTTTAAAGCTCACAGGGCGACCGGCAGCATCAATTTCCCATTCTACATCCACTACTTTTAATGCTTTCAGATTTCCATTTTCATCAGCAATAAAATTCTTAGAATTAACCGACCATGCTCTTTGTGCGCCTTCTTCATGTGAAGATGTATTCTTTAAAAGCATCGGGTAATTTGGCCAGGGCATATTTTCTGTACGGGTTTGCGGTGGCATAGGCATAATCTCAAACTGCGTAACAGATTTCGCTCCGTGACGATTTGATGTTCCAATACAATCAGAACCCGTATCTCCACCACCTATAACAATCACATGCTTATCCGTAGCCAGAATATTTTCCGCTACAATTTCCCTGTTGGCAACACGTTTGTTTTGCTGCTTTAAAAAATCCATTGCATAATGAACGCCTTTAGCCTCGCGGCCTGGTATAGCCAAATCTCTTGGAATAGTAGATCCTCCGGCTAATACAATAGCGTTAAAATCCCGTAATAACGTACTAATCTCCACATTCTCGCCTACATTGGAATTACATCTGAAAATGATACCCTCTTCTTTCATTAGTTCAATACGGCGATCTACTACATTTTTTTGCAGTTTGAAATCCGGAATACCATACCTCAATAAACCGCCTGGTGCATCATCACGCTCAAAAACAGTTACTTCATGGCCAACCTTATTAAGCTGAGCAGCAGCAGCTAAGCCTGCCGGACCTGAACCAACAACAGCCACCTTTTTACCTGTTCTGATTAACGGAGCCTTGGCCTTAATAAAACCTTTTTCAAAAGCAATTTCGATAATATGCTTCTCAATTTCCTCGATAGAAACCGGTGGACGATTAATTCCCAAGACACATGCAGATTCACATGGCGCCGGACAAATCCTCCCTGTAAACTCCGGGAAATTGTTTGTACTTAATAAAATATTTGCGGCAAGCTCCCATTTCCCCTGATAAACAGCATCGTTAAATTCTGGTATCACGTTACCTAATGGGCAACCTGTTTGGCAGAAAGGTACACCGCAATCCATACAACGGGCAGCTTGATGATTTAATTCTTGTGCTGGCAATTCGTTTAAAAATTCACCATAATGTTTTACTCTGGTTGCAGCCGCTTCTCTACCGGGCGCAACTCTGTCATATTCTATAAATCCTGTTACTTTTCCCATGGCCTAGTGAGTTTTTACTTGTTGATTACGTTTGGCTAATACTGCTTTGTATTCTTTAGGGAATACTTTAACAAAATGATTTGACTGTGTTTTCCAATCACTTAAGATAAACTCAGCTACTTTACTATCAGTTAAGCGAATATGAGATTTTAATAATGCTAAAATCCTCTCTTCATCTTCTGCCTGCAGCGGATCTAAGTCAACCATTTCCTTGTTGCATTTGCGTTCGAAAGTACCTTTTGGATCATAAATCCAGGCCACGCCACCACTCATTCCAGCAGCGAAGTTACTTCCTGTATCTCCTAAAATAAGTACCTCACCACCGGTCATGTACTCACAACCGTGATCGCCAACACCTTCTACAACTGCAGTTGCACCAGAGTTACGAACAGCGAAACGTTCACCTGCTTTACCACGTGCAAATAACTCACCGGATGTGGCGCCATAAAGTGCCACATTCCCGATAATAATATTTTGCTCCGGAATAAAGGTTGAATTAGAGAATGGATAAATAGCTAAACGGGCACCCGATAGACCTTTACCTACATAATCATTGGCTTCACCTTCTAACGATAAGGTTACCCCACGGGTATTGAACGCACCAAAACTCTGCCCCGCTGAACCAACAAATTTGAAATTAATTGTATCAGGAGGTAAGCCAGCACCTTTATGCACTTTTGAAATTTCATTAGATAACATGGTACCTAATGAGCGATTGGTGTTAATTACATTAAAGCTGGCAAAAACAGGCTCATTATTGGTGATGGCAGGTTGTGCAGCAGCAATCAATTGATGATCCAGCACGTTTGCCAGGCCATGATCCTGTTGTTCAGTATTGTATTGAGGTAAACCATTGTCTTCAGCCTTGTACAAAATACCCGACAGATCGAGAGAATGCAGTTTCCAGTCCTCGGCCGGTAATTCACGAACCTTTAAAATATCAGCCTGACCGATCATTTCATTTATCGTTCTGAAACCTAATTCAGCCATGATTTCACGAAGTTCTTCCGCCAGGAAATGGAAAAGATTAACCACATGATCCGCATCACCACTAAATAATTTTCTTAATTCAGGATCTTGGGTGGCCACACCAACCGGACAAGTATTTAAGTGACACTTACGCATCATAATACAACCGGCAGTTACTAAAGCAGCGGTAGCAACTCCCCATTCTTCGGCACCTAATAAAGCTGCAATAGCAATATCCCTACCCGTTTTTAGCTGGCCATCAGTTTGTAAAACAATACGGTTACGTAATTTATTCTTAACCAGCGTTTGATGGGCTTCTGCTAAGCCAAGTTCCCAGGGTAAACCAGCATGTTGGATAGAGGTTAAAGGCGATGCGCCTGTACCACCATCAAAACCGGCTACTAAAATAACATCTGCATGTGCTTTTGCTACTCCTGCTGCTATGGTTCCGACACCAGCTTTCGATACCAGCTTCACATTGATTCTTGCAGCACGATTGGCATTTTTCAAATCGTAAATCAGCTGTGCTAAATCTTCAATAGAATAAATATCATGGTGAGGAGGAGGAGAAATCAAACCTACCCCCGGCGTAGAGTGACGAACTTTGGCAATCCATTCATCCACTTTATCGCCTGGCAACTGACCACCTTCTCCGGGTTTAGCACCTTGGGCCATTTTAATCTGCAATTCATCAGCATTAGTTAAATAATAGCTTGTTACGCCGAAACGGGCAGAGGCCACCTGCTTAATCGCAGAGCGCATACTATCGCCATTTGGCAATGGAGTATAGCGCATTTCATCTTCACCACCCTCTCCTGTATTGCTTTTTCCACCAATACGGTTCATTGCAATCGCTAAGGTAGAGTGTGCTTCGTGAGAAATTGAACCAAATGACATGGCACCCGTGGCAAATCTCTTTAAGATTGACGTTGTTGATTCTACTTCACTTAATGAAACTGCCGGACGGCTATAATCGAATTCAAATAAACCACGAATGGTATAAGCCTGTTGTGTTTGCTCATTAACCAGTTTGGAGTATTGCTTGAAGATGTTATAATCGTTTTTACGTGTTGCATTTTGCAACAAGTGAATCGTTTGCGGATTAAATAAATGCGCCTCACCTTTACGACGAAATTTATAGGTACCCCCAGCAGGCAATAAGTTTTCAGTCTGCGTTGTCGGACCAAAACTGCGGTGATGCTTGATTAAAGTTTCCTTTGCAATTTCATCCAGACCTAATCCACCGATACGGGAAACCGCACCAGTAAAATAAGTATCCACTACTTTTTTATTTAAACCTAAAATCTCAAAAATCTGTGCACCCTGGTAAGACTGTAACGTGGAGATTCCCATTTTTGAGAAGATCTTCAACAAGCCATTATTTACCGCATAGATGTAGTTTTTAGTCAGCTTTTCAACAGACAAACCAGATTCCGACTGGAACCCACTAATAGTCTCCAATGCTAAATAAGGATTAATGGCCGTTACACCAAAACCTAATAATGTGGCGAAATGATGTACTTCCCAGATATCTCCCGCTTCTATTACAATCCCTACGGCACCACGATAACCCTTACGGATTAAATGGTGGTGAACCGCCGAAACAGCCAGCAATGAAGGCATGGCTGCATGTTCTGAATCAATAGCTCTATCCGTTAATACAATAACCTGGAAGCCATCCTCCACTGCATCCACCGCATAACGACATAAACGATCAAGTGCTTTAGCCATTGCGCCAGGTTTGCCATCGGCCCTGAAATAGGTTTGTAAAGTTTTCGCCTGGAAAACACCGGTATCAATACTTCTTAATTTTTCTAACTCCTGATTGGTTAAAATAGGATGTTTTATAGCCACACAATGTGCCTGTTTAGGATTTTCATCCAACAGGTTACCATTGCTTCCCATAAAACTCGCCAAACTCATCACCACTTTTTCCCTGATCGGATCGATCGGCGGATTGGTTACCTGCGCAAATAATTGCTTAAAGTAGTTGGATAGATGTTGAGGTCGCTTAGATAAAACCGCCAGCGGTGTATCGGTACCCATAGAACCGATAGGCTCTTTAGCATCAATCGCCATTGGTTTCAGCAGCAAATCGATATCTTCACGGCTGTAACCAAAAACCTGCTGGTATTTAAAAATAGATTCTTCGGATAAACCGGTAAACATTACACGCGGTTCCGGCAATTCTTCTAAACGGATTTGATATTGATTAATCCAGTCTGCATAAGGGCTTTTGCCACAAACCTGGTTTTTGATTTCTTCATCGCTGATAATCCTTCCCTGTTCCATATCCACCACGAACATTTTACCAGGCGTTAAACGACCTTTCTCAATCACCGTACTCTGATCGATGGCTAATGCACCCGCCTCAGAACCCATGATTACGCGGTCATCGGAAGTAATCGCATAACGCGAAGGACGAAGACCGTTACGATCTAAAGTTGCGCCGATTAATTTACCGTCAGTAAATGCAATTGCCGCTGGTCCATCCCAAGGCTCCATTAAAGTAGCATGAAACTCATAAAATGCCTTTTTAACCGGATCCATATCTTCATTGCCATCCCATGCTTCAGGTACCAGCATCATCAATACATGAGGCAGAGTTCTTCCGGCATGGAATAATAATTCAATTACGTTATCCAAACAGCCAGAATCAGAGTTTGTCTCATCAATAACAGGCAATAACATGTCCAGCTCTTCCGGTGTGAAATGTGAAGAAGCCAGTGATTTAACACCTGCTCTAAACCAGTTCAGATTTCCCTGCAACGTATTGATTTCTCCGTTATGAGCGATAAAACGGAAAGGCTGCGCTAATCTCCAGGAAGGAAAGGTATTAGTTGCAAAACGAGAGTGCACCAAACCTAAAGCAGAAACAACACGCTTATCACTTAAATCAGTAAAATAGGTACGAACCTGTAAAGAAGTTAGCTGGCCTTTGTAAATAATGGTTTGCGCAGAAAGCGAAACAATGTAAAAATCCTTACCACCATGAACAGTGTTAGTGATTAATTTTATCAGATAGTTTTTAAATATATACAGCTTACGCTCAAAATCGGCACCAGCAGCTACAGCATAAGGACGGGCAATGAACACCTGCTCAATTTCCGGCTCTACAGATAGCGCCATGTTTCCAATATCAGTGGTATCAGTACCTACTTTTCTGAATCCTAAAATCTCCAGTCCGAGTTTTTCTGCAGCACGATAAATAAGCTCGCGGCACTCCTCCCTGGAACGAATATCTTTAGGCATGAATAGCTGACCAACACCATAATTATTGGTTTCAGGCAAGCTAAAGCCGGCTTTTAAACATTCATCGTAAAAAAATTCGTGCGGTAACTGAATCATAATACCAGCACCATCGCCTGTATTTGGTTCTGCTCCACATGCCCCTCTATGATCTAGGTTTTCTAAAATAGTAAGTGCATCGGAGATAATTTGATGCGATTTTCGCCCTTTCACATGCGCAACAAAACCGATACCGCAGGCATCGTGTTCAAATTGCGCATCGTACAATCCACTGTTTGGTTCCATTCTTTGCTCGTTAGTTGTTAGTGTATAGGAAACACTAAGATACAAAAAAGAAATTGCAAATTACAGAGTTGTTATTGTTTTTTGAATTATATTAGTTTATACGTAACTATTTAAAAGTAAAATAACATTTTATTAAATTAATATCCATTTTTTTATCAATATCATAATACTAAATTCACCATGTTTTAACTTATTTACATCCACTTAAAACAATTCATAAATAAAATTATGATTTATATATAAATATTATGATCGATATATCTGCCCGCCACATTAAAAATAATCGATGCAGACAAAAATTATTAATTTACTAATCAGTGAGATAGCTATATTGATGAAAAAATAAGGGAAATGGGTTTTGCAAAACAACATCTTTTTCTACCTTTGTGGCGGGCAAGTCTTTTACGACCAGCTCCCTTTGAACTCCCCCAGGATGGGAACATAGCAAGGGTAGAAGGTTGTAGCGGTGCGATAGAAGGTGCTTGCCCTTTTTTTCTTTTCCTTTAAACCCCTCCGAAAATCGGAGTAAACTCTGAAGGGGAAATAAGTTCTTCAGGGTTCAATCATTGAAACTCAAATATTTAAGAATTTATAAACCATGAAATTTTTTATCGACACAGCAAATCTTGATCAAATCAAAGAGGCGCATGATCTTGGCATTTTAGATGGCGTAACCACCAACCCTAGCTTAATGGCTAAAGAAGGTATTACCGGAGACGAAAATGTATTGAACCACTACAAAGCGATCTGCGACATCGTTGAAGATAACGTTAGCGCAGAGGTGATCGCTACAACATTCGACGAAATTGTTAAAGAAGGTGAAGCCTTAGCAGCATTAAATCCTAAAATTGTAGTCAAAGTTCCGATGATTAAGGATGGTGTAAAAGCCATTAAACATTTTTCTTCTAAAGGAATCAAAACAAATTGTACTTTAATATTCTCTGCCGGACAAGCTTTATTAGCAGCCAAAGCTGGTGCAACTTATGTTTCACCATTTTTAGGTCGTTTAGATGATATTTCAAGTGATGGACTGGTTTTGATCGAAGACATCAGAACAATCTTCGACAATTACGGTTACGAAACTCAAATTTTAGCAGCCTCTATCCGCGGACCATTACACATCGTAAATTGTGCTAAATTAGGTGCTGATGTAATTACTGCTCCTCTGGCTGCAATTGTAGGTTTATTGAAACACCCACTTACAGATTCTGGTTTGGCTACATTTTTAGCTGACCACGCTAAAGCCGCAGGCAAGTAAGCCAAAAGCTTTTTAAAATATAAAAGTCCTGAATGATGTTATATCATTCAGGACTTTTTTGTTGAGATCAATGGAGAAGGAAGATGCCCTTGAACGCTAAAAAAATACTTATTCATGCCGAAGCCGTATTGATTTTTAATGAAGACCATTCACAGTGACTATGCTTCAGAAAATTAAACTAAGGAGCCTCTGCTTAAAACTGCTTTAACCTGGTCATAAACAATCTGCTCATCGGGCTCAATTAAAATACCTTTCACCCCTGCCCCATTTGCCGCTTCTACATCTCTGGGTTTATCTCCAATCATCACGGATAAGGCAGGATCAATTTCGTACATATCAATGGCATCCAGAAGCATCCCCGAAGCAGGTTTGCGACATTTACATTCACCGCCTACCGTAGGGTGATGCGGGCAATAATAAAACCCGGCAATATCTGCCCCCTTGGCTATAAAAGCATTACGCAACATCTGGTGCATAATGGCCAGCTCCTGCTCGCTATATCTTTTTAAAGCAATCCCGCCCTGATTGGTAATTACAATCAGCAGGTAACCTTCATCATAAAACTTCTTCAAAACCGGTATCTGGTAATCAAGAATTTTAAAATCCTCTACCCGGCAAATATAATCATGCATCTCGTGATTCAATACTCCATCACGATCCAGAAAAATGGCTTTATTCATAAAATGTTTATTTCAAAAAATGTTAGCGAACGAATGTGCGTCCGACTACGGTAAGCTCCAAAAGTAGAAAAAAAAATAATGAGCATAAAGGCAGCGTTTTAAAATGCTCACCAGTATAGGATGAATTAAAGCGGTCTACTTCAGCTTTAAACCCACACGATGCCCTTTTATCGCAAAATAAAGAATGTAAAGATAACTTGGTAATACGGTGAGTAAATAAGCCAGCTGAAAGTTTACATGCAACGTTTCATTCAAAAACGCATAAAGAAGTGGCATTAATGCGCCACCGGCAATACCCATCACCATAATCGCCGATCCGATTTTAGTAAATTTACCTAGGTGACTGATACCCAATGGGAAAATGGCAGGCCACATTAATGAATTTGCTAAACCTAGTAGAGCCACAAAGATTACAGCAAACCAGCTGGAAATGATAAAGGAGAGTAAGGTGAAAATAATCCCCAGCACGGCGCAAATACGTAATGCTTTCTCCTGCGTGATGTATTTTGGAATGGTAATAATGCCTATAATATAACCAACCAACATACTGAACAAGGTAATCGACGTCAGTTTACCGCTGATTTCAGTACTGATGCCCAGTTCCCTTCCATATACCCCAATGATGTCTCCCGCCATTACTTCTGCACCTACATACACAAAAATACAAAGTGCACCCAAAAACAAATGTGGAAACTGAAAAATACTTTGATGAGTGGTTGCCTCACCTTCAGCAGCTATATCCTCCTCCACCTCAACCTCCGGCAAACTGGTGAATTTCACAAATAACGCAAACAGACAAAATACAATCGCTAAAACAATGTATGGCATATTTACACGACTTAATACATCATTTAACAGCTGCTCGTGTTCTACCCCTGTAGCGAGCTGAATCTTTTTTTCTACCTCAGATGCATTTTTTAAGAATAAGCTTCCCATGATTAACGGTACAATCATACCGGCAAACTTATTACAGATGCCTGCGATACTAATCCGTTTAGCAGCACTTTCAATAGGACCGATAATGGTCAAATATGGATTAGATGCCGTTTGAAGCAAAGCCAATGCAGCACCCTGAACAAAAATACCGGTCAGGAAAAGCCCGAAAGTACGGGTTTGAGCAGCTGGAATAAAAATAAGTGAGCCTATACCCAAAACAATTAAACCGACTACAATTCCATTTTTAAAGCCCAGTTTATTGAGAATCCATGAAGATGGCAGTGCCAGAAAAAAGTAAGCGATGTAAGATGCAAAGGTGACGAAAAAAGCCTGCAGGTTAGACAATCCAAACGATAACTTGAAAAAAGGAATCAAAGTTCCGTTTGCCCATGTAACGAAGCCAAAAATAAAAAAGAGTGCACAAATTACAACGAGCGGATGAAGTCCTTTTTTCGAGGAATTAGAATGAGTTGACATAAAATGTAGTTTGGTTTGATCGTCTAAACTAATAATTAACCATGATAAATGAGAATAAAAAGCTCCGGATTTTAAAATTTTAACACATCGCACTGATTTCAAGAAAAAATATCGGAATACTCAAACAGAAGACAGGCAGACTCGAGCATTTGTTAAAAATAAGTTCATTCATTTTAGCATCAAAGCTGATTATACATGATTAACCTGAACCCAAACCCCAAATTTGATAACCCACAGGAGTTTTCATAAATATTATCCATTACCCTCAGATCAGAATGAATCTATATCATCGTTAACATTAGGTTATTTTTGATTTCCAGATCGAAACTACTCATTACTTTAATACATACTCACCAGACAACCTTTAGCATTAGAGAACAGCGATTTCTATTCAACCATACACTCTGCGGATAAAAAATTAAACTTCCACCCCATCAATCATCTATTTTAATCATATTTTTAAATTAATGATCGCTTAACTTGACGTATTTCTGGAAAGCCAAATCATGATTATTCATAAAAATTAACGTCCTAAATAATTAATCGCCTTATAAATCAATATAGTTAGCACTTTTTCGTTTTTTTTATTTGCAGGAGATACATTTGAGCCCTATATTTGCATCACTTTAAAAGAAACACACAGCTGTTTTAAACAAAGTAGATTCCGTAGCTCAGCTGGTAGAGCATTACACTTTTAATGTAGTGGTCCTGGGTTCGAATCCCAGCGGGATCACTTAAGGAGACGATCAATTTTGATTGTCTCTTTTTTTATTTCTATCAACTTATTGTTTTTCAGAGATTTACTTTGATATTTTTATCCATTAAATTGGTTCGATATTTATAGTCGTCGAATATTATCTATCTGTGAAAACATGATTATGCAAATCGTAACTAGCCCAAATGATGATTTGATGTTCGATATCCCCTTCCCGTAGTGTTATCAATTAGAGTATCCTGAGCATTTTTATTGCTATGCATTTTAGCAAGCAGATATAGGAAATCGAGTATCTCTTTTACTTGCTTTTCATTTGTCTCGATACCATTCTTCTTTAAAATTTTTATTGCCTGCACAATAGAAACTTTTCGATCTGAAAAGACTCTGGTTGAGATTTGTTGCAAAGTTTGTCGCTTGGAATAATCAAGAACAACACTATACCCGCTGTAGGAAGTTATCATCGATAGTGCTTGATTTATTTGCAACGGATTTAATTCCTTTGTGATTTGGTTGAATGAAGTGGGGGTAAATAACTCGATGATATATCGTTTACCTGCTACATCCTGATTCTCATATAATTCAAAAACATTACTTTCATGCTCCGTCAGCTGTCCGACATTTTTTAGTGTACGGCTATCGATTAACCTTTCGTTCACAAGCGTCAGATGCTCGTTGAGGAAATCCAACACCTCTTTGTATTCCTTTTTTAGATCATTAAAATCATCAAGGTCAATTTTATCATTCAGGAAATGCCTTCTTAACTTTGATATTAAAAGCTCCTGCTCTGAAATCTCCTTAAGAATTTTTTTTGTTCGTTTATACATTCTCGTTCCACAGTCAGGATATTTTCATCTTCTAACACAAGTTCAAGCAATTCATTTACTTCTGGTCTGATTGTTATTTTTTTTAACCGTTCTTCGTATTTACCTTCCAGGATATGAGTTCTTACACGGCCTTTGCATTTGCTGACTGAACAGTGATAATATCGATATTTCGCATTTCTTCCAGTGGATATACTCCCTGTTAATCGACGTCCACACAATGGGCATATTAAATACCCTCTCAAAAGAAAAACCGGTTTCATTTTTTGCTTATATGTATTTCTCGTGCGCCGGCTGCTTATCAAAGATTGAACCTCCCTAAAAAGTTGCTCCGAAATAAGCGGTTCATGGATGCCTTCTACAAATTCTTCTTCTTCCGTTCTGGTTGCAGGTACCGATACCAATCCACAGTAAAATGGATTGTGCAGTGCTTTCCAAAAATTATTTCTACTACACCTGAGCCCTCTGAGGTTAGCCATCCTCCTAACATGGCTAATCGTAAATTTACCGCTTGAATATTCTTTAAATGACCACTTGATATAATCTGCTTCAGGCTGTTTAGGTATCGTAATCTTCTTACCATCGGAAGCGACTTGATTCATATAACCGATTGGCGCTTTTGCTGGCCACCTGCCCATTTTTCTTGCCCTCCTCATGCCCTCAGAAGTATTTTTCCCTCTCCTATTATTTTCGGCTTCTGGAATTGACAAATAGACAGCGAGCATTACAATACTTTCAGGGACTTCAAAATCGATGGGCTGATCGATAGCCATTGCCTCTGTGTTAAGCCCCCTCAGTATCCCGATCATTTGATAGGCATATTCGATACTGCGGCTAAAGCGATCCCACTTAATAAACAAAATATTTTCCTGAGAACGATGCTTACTCCTCTTTATTGTTTTAATGAGGCTTTTCCATTCTGGCCTATTGAAATCCTTCGCCGAAAAATCTTCCCTGAAGATTCCCCTGACCTTGATTTGATTCATCTCGCAATGCTTTAGTAAGCGGTCTTCTTGTTCAATAAGTGAAAATCCTTTCCTTTTTTGTTCGTCAGTACTTACCCTGACATATAAGTATGCTGAGTTCATAATATTGGTGTTGATTAGTAAATCCGATATTTGTCCTAAAAAATTAGAGTATTAATAATTGAATACAATTTTCAAAGTTGCGTGTTGGCTTTCTTGAGATATTTCTAGCGAGGAGCCAAAAGAAATTATGACATCTCATTCTCATTCCTCTTCTAAATGCTAAATGGGGCATAATATTCTAGTAGTATACCGTGAAAGGGCACAAGATCTAGTTGTCTTTCGATGCCAAGCTTTCTAAGCCTAGTAATGATATAGTAGGCATCGGCCGTATTCCGGCTTAAACGGTCCCATCGGGTAAATAGCAGCAGATCTGGCCGGCGGGATTTGTTCTGGCTTAACTCTTTCATCAGCTTAGTCCATGCCGGCCTGTGGAAGCTTTTGGCTGAATGGTCTTCACATACGGATTGCAGGATGGTTATATTTCTGGACAAACAGAATTTCATGAGCCTATCTTCCTGGCTCCGCATAGAATATCCGGTTAGCGCCTGCTCGTCTGTACTGGCTTTGATATATTAGGATGACTGTAGACATCGCCAGAATCTTTTTTATAATTTTACCTACCAATGGTTTTTCATAGAAATAATACTCTATTGGTTTATATTGTAATATTATTACAGGATTTAAGAACAGGATTTTTTCCTTTTTATTTTCATATACCCCTTGTTGTCATTATGATTTTGACAACCTTGGAAGGCTCAAAAGCTTTTTATCGAATTAAAGATTTGTAAAATACGGTTTCCCATAAACACGCAATGTTTAATTGGCCTACTTTTGATTAGAAATAAAGAATACTCTAAGATAAATTAAATAATGATTTATAGAAAAACTACTAAACCGATGGTGAAGAAAAATCATATTAAAATATTGTCATTATTTTAATTTAATCCTTAAATTGCTCTAAATTAAATAGCTCGATTCGAAATAAATCCCAAAAAAAGACATTTTGCCCCTAAAGATGTCTCAATAAGTAATTCATGCTGTTTTGAGTTCTTTATGCTACTATAAAGGTAACATTTTTACAGACACACCATGTTTTTCTGATTGAATATTAAGAGGATTACTTTTTTATCCTGTATTATTAAATCATTTTATCGCTTGGAAAAACATATAATTATGAAAATTATCCATACAGCAGACTGGCACATAGGCCAGTTATTTCACGAATATGATCGCACATCTGAACACCAACAATTCTTAAACTGGTTGTTGCAGACATTACATACGGAACAAATAGATGTCCTGCTCATCAGTGGAGACATATTCGATATATCCAATCCGTCGGCCCAATCGATCCGAATGTTCTATACGTTCCTCAACCAGGCCACAACTGCAAATCCGAATTTACAGATTATCATAACTGCTGGAAACCACGATTCAGCCTCGCGTTTAGAAGCACCAAAACCATTATTGGAGTCTTCCAACGTTCATATCATAGGATCAGTTGAAAAAGACGCAGAAGGTAAAATCGATTATGAAAAATTGCTTGTTCCAATACATGACGCTTCTGGAGACATAAAAATATGGTGTCTTGCTGTCCCTTTCCTGCGAATGGGTGACTATCCTACGATTCCAAATTGTGCAAACCCTTATACCGAAGGTGTAACTGCATTATACAAAGAAGCATTTGAATTTGCTGATCAAAAAAAGCAAGCAGGACAAAATATCATCGCAATGGGGCATCTACATACCCATCATGCCGAAATAACAGACCTGGACAAAACCGAGAGGCTCATCATGGGAGGCGTAGAATGCATTCCTGCCACTGCATTTCACCAAGATATTAAGTATGTTGCTTTAGGACACATCCACAAAGCGCAAAAAATTGGTGGCAAAGAACAGATACGTTACTCAGGCAGTCCACTGCCTATGTCTTTTTCTGAACTCAATTACAAACATCAAGTAATAGTCTTTAATCTCGACCAGGAAATCGGCAATCTCAAAGCAATAGAAATTCCGCTATTTGTGCCACTTCAAAGAGTTCCGCTAAGCCATCAGCCCTTACATGAAGTCGTTGGCTTGTTAGAGCAATTACTGAAAATAGACACTACTCTAGAAACTGCACCTTATTTGGAGGTACGGGTGTTGCTTGAAGGACCAGAACCCGCCTTGCGTCACAAAATAGAAACAGCATTGGCAGGAAAAAACGTAAGGCTTGCCAAAATTGATGTAAAATACCCTGCCTCTACCCAAGGAACGCAGGAATTTATAACGCCTGAAAAACTAAGCGAACTTCAGCCACTCGATGTGTTCGACAAAATATATCAATCCAGATACAATAGTGAAGTACCAACCGAAATCATGCAACTCTTCCAGCAAGTAGCACAGGAAGTAAATCAAACAGCCGAATAAGATGAAGATACTGGCCATACGCATCAAAAATCTAGCCTCTTTAGAAGGAATTACCGAAATCGACTTTACAGCCGAGCCTCTATGTTCTGCAGGAATATTTGCTATTACCGGTGCTACTGGCGCTGGAAAATCTACTGTACTAGACGCCTTATGTTTGGCCTTATATGGCAAAACACCTCGATACCTGCAAGCAAAAGAGGCAGGAATAGAAATTAAAGATGTGCAAGGCAGCACACTGAGCCAGGGAGATGTCCGCAGTATTTTACGCGACGGAACGGCTGAGGGATTTGCCGAGGTTGATTTCGTGGGTATAGATGGGCATCACTACCGTGCCAATTGGAATGTTAGACGAGCACATAATAAGGCAGATGGAAGCATGCAATCCGATTCAGTCAAGCTAAAGAATATCACTTTAAATATAGAAATTCCAGGTAGGAAACAAGAAACCCTAAACGAAATAGCACGTCTGGTAGGCTTAAACTTTGAGCAATTTACCAGATCTGTCCTGTTAGCTCAAGGCGACTTTACGGCCTTTATGAAAGCCAATAGAGATGAAAAATCGTCCCTGCTCGAAAAGCTTACGGGAACGCATATCTATTCTGAAATTTCTAAAAAGATTTACGAAAAATATAGGTTTGAAGAAGTCCAGCTTCGTGATCTTAATCTTCGTAAAGAAGGAATCATTACCCTTACAGAAGAAGAATTAAAAGCCCTTTCGGACGATCAGGAGATTTTAGAAAACCAGATCAAAAATCTGGAAAAGGATATTGAAAAACTAACCTCAGAAATTAGCTGGCACGAACAGCTCACCAAACTACAAACTGTTTATGATGAAGCCAACACTTCATTACAGCTTGCCACCGAAGCTAAAACATTGGCTTTGCCACGCAGCAAAAAACTACTCTTGGCAGAACAGGTACAACAAACCAGAACCTGGGCAGACGCACTAAAGCATGCACAACAGCAACATGCAGAGAAAACAATAGCTTTTACACTACTAAAAGTAACCATTGCCACCTTGCAAGAGCAAAAAGAACAGCTAGAAGAACAGCTAAAATTAGCAGAAAACCATCTTGCAGAAAAAAACAAGGCACTTACCGATGCACTTCCGCTATTGGAGCAAGCTAAGAAACTGGACACCTTGCTAACGGAGAAAAAAGAACAGGTAGAAAAACTCAAAGAAGAAGCTGAAAATGCTTCAAAAGCAAACAGCAAGCATCAAACAGCACTAACAGCCAAACAAGATGAATACAGCAATCTTGAGGCACAAATAAAAACCACAACCGACTGGAAGACTGAAAACAAAGATCGTAGCCCAATTGCGGAAAATAAAGATCTCATCCTGTCCAAACTACAGGATGCGCAAAAACTATTGGCAATCGTGCAGACTGCCGCTACAAACCTGATTCAATTACAGGGTCAAATCGAGACAAACGAAACCCAAAAGACCCTTATTGAGAGCAACTTGCAAGAGCAGTCACAAGGCTTAGAAAATTTAAAGAAAAGCTATGATTCCCAGAGCAAAGAGCTGCTATTAATACCTATCGAAAATCTAAATATTGACAAAACCGAAACAGACCAGAAAGTAGAAAACACGATAAAAGCACAGGCACATTGGCAATTATTTTTTAGTAGCCAAACTGAATTAGAAACACTAAACCAAAAACAATTAAAAGATCAATCTGATTATCAAACAAAACAAGAAGCATTACAAAAACTAACAACACAACTGCCTGTAGAAAAGGCGCAAAAAGACACGGCTTATCAAATCTTGCAACAAGCTCGTTTGGCATCGGCCGAAAATGTAGAAACACTTAGAGAAGCTTTGATTGACAATGAGCCTTGTCCTGTATGTGGCAGCATTGCGCATCCTTACGTAGTGCATAATCCGCAATTGGAAAATGTACTGGCTCAACTGGAAAAAACCTATCAAGAAAAAGAACAAAACTATCTAGCTAGCTACAGCTCACATAATGCTTTGGAACAAGAAGGCAATATGCTACAACAAACCATTCAACGTCAGAACGAAGATATTAAATCAAAGCAATTGGCATTGGAAACAAAAAAACAAGCTTGGGAACAATTCGATAGTGCAATAGATAGCCAAGCAGTAGCTGATGCAAAAAAAGCAGAATGGATCGAAGAAAAATTGCAATCACTCAAAATAAAACAAGCCGATGTGCTACTACAAATACAAGCCCATACCGACAAAAAGCAACTACTAGAAGTAGCCAAAAACCAAATAGACCAACTAAAGGAAAACATAAGTAACCTTGCCAACCAAATAAAAGACATCCAAAGCAAGTTGTCGGTCTATCACGAACAGCAAAGCAGCAATAGAAAAGAACGAGACAAAGCAACCACCGATCTTAACAGCGTAGAACAACTCCTTTCTCCGTATTTTACTGCCTCAGACTGGATGGAAAATTGGAAAGCTACCCCTCTAGCTTTTGTAGAACGCGTTGATGCTTTTGCCAAAAAATGGAAAGAAAACACCGAAAAACTAGAACAATATAACCATCAGAAAGCAGCCCTTGAAGCCACACTAAAAGAACTGGAAAACCAAGCCAAGAGTCTATCATCAGAAGTCAGCAAAAAAACGGAAGCCTACCTTGCACAACATAACGTTCATCTGGGCTTGAACGAACAACGCACCGCAATATTTGCAGGACAACCTGCAGATGAAACCGAAGCACAGCTAAAAAAGTCCATAACCGAAGCACAGCAACAGTTCGAAAAACTTAAAGGAAATCAGCAACAACTTAATATTGATAGCACAAAAGCCCATACCCAAAAAGAAGAATTGGCCGACACATTAACGGCGTTGGAAGCCGAAGCCCAAAAAATAGTACAAAAAATGCAAGACTGGCTTAACGAGTATAATCAAAAGAACAATCAATCGCTAAACATTGAAGCACTCTACCAGTTATTGGCTTTGAGCATCGATTGGATCAATACGGAACGAGCTGCACTCCAAACTATTGAAGAAGAAGAAGCCAAAGCAACGACCATCCTTGCTGAACGAAAACAGGCTTTTGACAGGCATAAACAAAATGTTGCATCAGAACGACCGCTCGAGGAACTTAACATACTTAACACTGCTGCAAAATCTGAAGCAGAACAAAAGAAGCATAAAAAAGGCGAAAATAGCTTCCGTTTGCAACAAGACCAGGCCAATAAAAACAGCATTGGCGACGTGCTTAAAAATATACAAGCCCAAGCCACCGTTACAGAAAACTGGAATAAACTGAACGAAATCATAGGCTCGGCCGATGGTAAAAAATTCCGCCAGATCGCACAGGAATACACACTTGATGTCTTGCTGGGCTATGCCAACATCCATTTGCAGGCACTCACCAGCCGGTACAAAATAGAACGCATCCCGTCATCGCTTGGCCTGCAGGTTGTAGATCAGGACATGGGCGATGAAGTGCGTACCGTCTACTCCCTTTCGGGCGGAGAATCATTCTTGGTGTCGCTTGCCCTCGCCTTGGGTCTCGCCTCCTTATCCTCCAGCCGTATGAAGGTTGAATCCCTGTTTATTGACGAAGGTTTTGGCTCATTAGACCCTACCACGCTCAATATCGCTATGGATGCTCTGGAAAGGCTGCACAATCAGGGTCGCAAAGTAGGCGTGATCTCTCACGTGCAGGAAATGACCGAGAGGATTCCTGTGCAGATTAAGGTGAGTAAGCAGCAAAGTGGGAAGAGTAAGGTGGAGGTTTTGGGAAATTAATTTAAAAGACTAAAAATGAAAATAAGCGCTCTAAAAATTAAAGGATTTAGATCATTCGGACCAGAAGAAATCATTATTCCGATCGATGAAAAACTAGTTGGCTTTATTGGCCTTAATAGTGCAGGTAAAACTACATCCCTCGAAGCACTGAGAAAGTTGTTTGGGCAATCTTTAGCAGATAGGGAAATTTTCCGGCAAGATTTTCATGTTGGCAAAGAAGAAAAACCCGATGAAATTACAGAAAGAACATTATCTATCGAAGTTAGAATTGATTTTGCTGAAAATGAGAAAGAAGCCATTCCACATTTCTTTAGTGATATGGTAGTTGATGAAGAAGATAATAATCCATATCTGCGTTTGCGACTAGAAGCTACTTGGAAAAAATCTGAATATGAGCCTGAAGGTGAGATTGATTATAAAATCTATTTCATAAAAGTTGCTGAGGGTGCTGCAGAAGAAGATAGCAAACAGATATTTCCAAATCATTTTAGGCGTTTGATACAGATACTTTATGTACCAGCAATACGGAGACCTGCAGAACAATTAAAATATGTATCGGGAAGTATTCTATTTCGAGTATTGAAAAAGATAAAATGGGATGATTCTTTTAAAGCAGAATTTGATGAAAAAATAGAGGAGATAAATGATGCATTCAGAGGATTGTCAGAATTTAGTACTGTTCAAACTTCTATTACAGAATTCTGGCAGCAATTCCATAAAGATGAACGCTACAAAGATACTACTCTTGGCTTTGGTGGGAGTGATTTCGATTCTATTCTAAAAAAACTTGAAATATCTTTTAGTCCCACTGGCACGCACAAAACCTATAAGATTGATGAGCTAGGAGAAGGCTACCGTTCATTATTTTATTTAACACTAGTATGTGCGCTATTAGATATAGAAGAAAAATTGGCGGAAAATGAAGATGAAGAAAATATTGGCATAAATCGTCCATTACTTACCATACTAGCAATAGAGGAACCTGAGAACCATATTGCCCCACAACTCTTAGGCAGAGTGATAAAAATACTTAAGACAATTGCAAGTAAAGAAAATTCACAGGTTTTACTTTCATCGCATACACCTGCAATTGTAAAAAGATTAAATCCCGAAAGCATTCTACATTTTAGAATTACCGAAAAACATGAAACAGAAGTAAATAAAATTTTACTCCCAGAAAAAACAGATGAAGCATACAAATATGTAAAAGAAGCAGTACAGAATTATCCTGAATTATACTTTGCAAGGCTAGTCGTAATTGGTGAAGGAGACAGCGAAGAGGTTATTTTTAATCGGCTTATGGCTGTTATGGAAGTGGATTTTGATGATAATATTATAACTTTCGCACCTCTCGGACATCGATTTGTAAATCATATTTGGAAGTTATTAGAAACACTACATATTCCTTATGTAACACTTCTAGATCTGGATGTAGAAAGAGAAGGTGGCGGTTGGGGAAGAATAAAATATGCGCTTAAACAACTTATTTCAATAGGTATTAAAAAAGAAGAACTACTAAAATTGGCTGACGACAGTATACTTTCCGATGATCAATTGAAAAATATGCATACTTGGAGCTTATTAGAAAAAGATTCTATTAAAAACCTGAATGGCTGGGCGGATTACTTAAAAAAGTATAGCATTTTTTATTCTAATCCACTTGATTTGGATTTCCTAATGCTTACTCATTATCCCGAATTTTATAAAAAAGCAATTCCAAAAAATGGAGGACCTCAAATACCTGATGAAACAAAAGAGACAGAAAATTTTAAAGAAAAAGTAACTGCATCTATCCAAGCAACGTTAAAATCAGAAAAAGCAACGGGAGAGACCTACTCTGAAGATGAAAAAAAATTAATGATTTGGTACAATTATCACTTTTTGGGACGAGGAAAACCGACAACTCATATTCAGGTTTTATCATCCATGACTAATGAAGAACTGAAGAATAATCTACCTCAAGTATTTACAGAGATTTTTGATAAAATTTCCTCTCTTCTAAAAACCAAATAGAGCAGATGAAGCCACTTAAAACTGAAGAATGGATTCCAACTGATGGAATGAATCTTGAAGAAAATGCCCTTAAGGTTGCGACCAATGTTGAAAATAATCTTGTTGTTGCCGGTCCTGGTGCCGGGAAAACAGAACTTTTAGCACAAAAAGCTTGTTTTCTTTTACAAACAAATACTTGCAAATTTCCTCATAAAATATTGGCAATAAGTTTTAAAAGAGATGCGGCGTACAACTTGAAAGATCGAGTTAGGCTTCGCTGTGGAGATGAATTGTCCAAGCGTTTTGACTCGTTAACCTTCGATTCGTTTGCAAAACAGATACTAGATCGCTTCAAGCAAGCACTTCCTACTGAATACAAAATAGGTTCAGAATATGATGTCCTACTTAGAGATCAATCCATTTTAGATTTATATGAGACTCAAGACATTGATTATTATAATACAACAAACAGAAATACCATCATTGAACTTCACAATGCACAATTACCTCACTCAGCTAACAATGTTGGCGAAAGCATAAGAAATGGCATTTGGCAGACATTGATCCAACAATCAAAATTATCGTTCACTATGATAATGCGATTGGCTGAATACATTATTAATACAAACCCAAAAATCAAAAAGTATCTTCAACAAACCTATCATTTCGTTTTTTTAGATGAATTTCAAGATACCACAGAAATTCAATATGATTTTTTCAAAAGTTGCTTTTCAGGCAGTGAAACGGCCTATACCGCTGTTGGTGATGATAAGCAACGTATAATGATGTGGGCCGGTGCCCGAGAGACCGTATTTGAAGATTTTATTACTGAGGTCAATGCAACTCGAATTCCTCTTAACATGAATTTCCGATGCGCACCTAGATTAGTTGCCTTATTAAATCATCTTACTAAACATCTATTGGGAAAAGATGATATCGCTACCGCGTCGCCTAAATGGCAACCCGAGCAAGGTGAATGTTGTGTCTGGGTTTTTGAAAATCCAGAATCTGAAATGCAAATATTACTCCAAGAAGTCCAGAACTGGATAAACACAGATGGAATTAATCCTAGGGATATTTGTATCTTGGTAAAGCAACAATTAGAACAATACACTGGAGACTTAATTACCTATTTTAACCAAAACGGTACTAAAGCAAGAGATGAGAATAAATTGCAGGATATTTTAACACAAGAGGTATGTATTTATATCATCAACACTTTATATGTCATTTTTCAGAAAAAATCTGTCGAAGCCAAACAAGTAGCATTTGGTTTTTTGAGTAATCTTCATACAGAATTAGAAGACGAACAATTGCTAAAACTACAAAGTTACCTTTCAGGTTTCGTTAGGAAAACAAAAGATAAGTACCAAAATACAACTCTTAATGAAGAGCAAATCAATACACTGGTTGATGAGATAATTGATTTCGCAGACAAAGATCGTATCAGGGCCTGTTTTCCTTCATATAGAAATCCAAATGAGCTTAATCGAATAATAACCTCCTTAAAGGAAGAACTTATTAAAGATTATAAAACAGTGAATAATATGATTCTAGCTTTAGACATGCTGGTTGGTAAAGATACAATACCTGTTATGACAATTCACAAAAGCAAAGGTCTGGAATATCATACAGTAATTTTTATTGGCCTAGAAGATGGCGCTTTTTGGTCATTTGAGCGCCAACCAGATGAGGATAAATGTGCATTTTTTGTTGCTTTATCAAGAGCAAAGGAGCGAGTAGTATTCACGTTTAGTAAAAAAAGAGTTGGCCGTTTTGGATTGCAGAATCAATCTATAACAAAAATTAAAGTTATTCTTGAGGAGCTAGAGAAATCAGGTATTGTAAAAATGATTGAAAGAAAAAACTAACTATGAATATGCAAAGCACCAAATTGGTATCTATATATAATTTTCTACCGTGAAAGAAATCGATCTCTATTCCGAAGCAAAGCCACGCTACTATCAGCTGATCCCCAACAAAAAAGATGGGCTGATACTTCTTGCCTTATATCAAAAATACCAAAAGCAAGAATTTACGGAAGAACAGATCATACAAGTCATTACCAAAGTGCTCAGCGATTTGGATGGGCCAAACCAACGGGACGAAAACAACCGAAACAACAACATCATCCTGCGCCTGCAAGAATTCTTTCTATGGCGAGACAGGAAAAGAAAAGTATACGGCTTTAAAAACTACGGAGAAGAATTTTGCCAAAAAGTCTTTAAGCGCCTTTCGGAAAGCTATCATCCAGCCAAAATAGAACGGCTCTTCAAACACCTTTTAGAAACCCTAAAAACAAGCCTGGAAAAGAATCCAGCAGAGCTACTGATTTGGATGGACGACCATTTCAATGCCCGAAGCAACGAACTGGCTCAGCAAATAGAAATACTTGACCAGCAAGTAAGCGAATCGGTAGATGATTTCCGTTTTCAAATCAAACAACCACAGGCCAATATCTTACAGGTAATCGAAACCATTAGCACTGGATTGGATCAGATCAAAAAACACGTACACGAACTGACTACGGGCTTTCAAATCACCTACGATATAGATGACATATTGCAAGATATGCTAAAAGATACCGCTAACTTTGAACTTCTGGACAGCATCAACCTGGTACTGCAGTACAACCAAAATGTACGCAACCATTTAGATCAGGTAAGCGTACGTATCGACAGAATAAAACCCCGAATACGAGAGTTTATCTTCGAATTTAACCAGCGTGAACTCGACCGAAAAACAGATAAGTTTCTACATTATTTGTTAGACAATGCATCCTACATTCGGCAAGATAACCAACCAAAAAGACTCGTTTTTCCAGAAAAAATCGAAACCTTTAGCATCAGGGTTCCTGAATCCATACCCCGTTTTTATATCGTGACCGAAAGAGATTTTGCAAGAAAAGCGCCCTTACCTCCTGCCGTCAGATCAGTCGATGTAGAACAAACAGAAGCAATGATGGTCAAGAACATTGAAAAGCTCGAAATAAAGAGTAGAATACAACATTGGGCAAAGGAAGCCATAGACCAGATAGAGCGAGATGGAAAACTCGATTTTTCACCCTTCTTCTTCAACATCCTTAACCAAGAAAATAGCAACCTGAACATCGCCGTAAGAACTGCACAAAGGCTGGTAAAACAGTGCAATAGCGGGCAATATGAAATCACGGTAGACCAAAACGAATATCACGATCCAAACTATCTAAATCTTTCATTATGGAATATGACGATTCTGAAAAAGACCTAAACGTACGTTATGCGTTTATGCTGGACAAAACGGCCAAAAGCACATTCGCCAAACTTGACTATCTACTCAAATCGGGAATGCACATACAGCGAGACTTTCCAAAACCTGTTTCACTTTATGCCTTTTTGGATAAAAATTACAGGAGCCTGCAAGCCTACTATGACGACTACTTCGAAATGTTGCTCAAAAAAGAAGGCGACGGTTGGAACACTTATTTCTATATCGATTTTTATGAAGGTTCACGAGGCAAAATCCCCACAGACAACCAATATAGAACCTACCTCAAGTCGGAACATATCCTTATCGGCCTCATCTTTTTTAAAATCTATAAACTGGATGGCAACATTGAACTTGCTAAAATATCCGATTTCATCAACCTGCTCTATCAGGAATATGACGAACTCCTCAATAAGCTGCAACGTGTAGTATCTACTATTGAAATTGATGCAGGATCAGACCTGAACGAAGAGAAACTAAAAAATCTGGTGCATAAAGCCTTTGCCGAATTTGAACAACTCGGCTGGATAGCCAGAGACACAAATGACAGTGACTATTTCACCTATCAGCCTTCGTTTGAAAGACTAAGAAGAATCTATTATCCGCAGATAGAAACTATTGATGAAATTATAAAACGAAAAGAACATGACTAAATTTCAGCCCAAGATCTATAGTTTATCGACCTTAAATATCAGGCAACATTTTAACTGTGATTACCGTTTCAATGAATTCCGAACCGATTTTAGCGGAGAAAGTGGAAGTGGCAAAAGCCTGATTGCCGACTTTATACAATTGCTTTTGGTAGGTTCAAGCATTTTCAAATCAGGAACTGAGGGTATTAGTAATCGAGACACGAGCGGTCTTGTCCTCAAAAACGGCAGTGGAAAATATGGTAGAGGCTATATTTTCATCAACATCGAAGTACAGCCCCGCAAGTACATCACATTAGGAGGCTATCTGGACACCACCAGTACACAGATGCAGTTATTCGTCATACAGGCAGGTTACGATTTTGAAGAAACACTCCTACCAATGAATGAGCCCATATTTTACAGAGACTTGTTGGTAGATGGACAAATAGAAGCACTGGAAAATCTGGAAAAAAGATTTTCGACAAAAGGCTACCTTAGAGGAGTAAGCAATAAAAAATACCACCACCTGCTTTTTAACAACGGCATACTCGCCGTAGACCTTAGCCAAAACCAACAGAGCCTGAAAAGCTATGCAGCAATCATACGTGCCTTCTCCAGGGGAAAAGGTTTCTTTACCGATTCAGACGTACTCAAAACATTTCTTTTTGGAGACAACGACCACAAACAGCTTGTGAACAAATACCGAGAAGAAGTACAAAACATTAATGTAGACCAACAGCAGCACCACCGCTTGTTGGAAGAAATAGCCACCATAAGAAGCAAGGAACAAAAAATAGAAAGTGTGTTGCGTGATTTCAATGTCTACAGTCGATTGAAAAAGCAATTCAGTCTCGAAAATGTCAGTTTTTGGTATCAGGAAAACGAACGCATCTCTATAAAGCTTGAACAATCAACACAAGAGCACCAAATCAACCAGATTAAAAGGCTTTTATTCAAAAAGAAACTGGCAAATGTCAAACTGACCGACATCAAAGACCAGCATAATGCCCACTCCGGTTTAAAAAGTAGTATCAAAAATGCAGAACAGCAAAAAGAAAAACACGAAGCAGAATGGCAACAAGCAAAAAAACTGCTGGACGGAAGCACCAAATATAAAGACATCATAGATAAAGTAAACAGTTGGTTTGCCGAAGACCGAAAAGATGCAGATGCAATTCGCCGATGGCACTTGGCAGAACGCACCAAGATTACAGATGCCGAAAATTTAAAATTATTCGAAAAATTCCTTACAGAAAACAAACTGCAGCACGAATTTGAACAATCGGAATGGTTTAATAATTATGCCGAAGCAGGGAAATTGACTTTGCAAAAATTGAACGACTTTGAAGAAACCATCGCCAAGCTCGAAACACAGCTTGTTTTTTCAGATCTGGACAATCCTGCATCACTAGCCCATTGGGCAATAGAGCAGCTCGATTTGCCGCTCACTCTTGAACAAGAAAGCTTGCTTATCCATTTCCAATATTTATCGCGTACAGCTCCCAATCCGCCAAAAGATAGCTATTTGCCCTTTCCCGAAAAACTATTTAAAAACCCTATAACTGTCAAAACAGACCACAATGGATTTTGGCTGGAATTAAACGGTATTCATGAATTTATAACCAACGTTTCAAAACAACATCTCAACGTAGCTGACAATCAAATCAAACTGGATCGGGAACCGCTTGAGGCCTTGAAAAAACAGATTAAGGAAATAAAACAACAACAAGAAAACTTACAAAACCTAAAAGAAAAACTAGATAATCATCCAGCGTTAGAAAAAGCAATTTCTTTGTATAAAAACAGTGAAGAAGAGCTGTTTGTCAAAAATGATGAAATTGCAGAACTCACAAAAACAGAACTAGAAAAACATTTATCTATTTTTCAAGATTCAGAACAGCATCTGTTTGATTACAAAAATCATAAAGAAGCTTATGACACTGCCTTTTTCAGCCATAGCCAAAGCCAGCAGAAGAACAAGGAGAATCAAGATAAAATTGATCAGATTGAGCTTTATATGGTAAAACAATATGGATCTACCGACTTTGACCAATTGGCAAAAACGGAAGAAAATGTTATTCAAAATTTTGAAACAGAATTTGAAAATCTCATAATTGCCGAAAAAATAGCACTTCCAAAAATTCAGAAAATGGAAGACGACCTATTTAAAACCAATCCGTCAATCAACAAACTTTACGAAATGGCCAGCACTGTTGATGCAGATTACACTGAGATAAAGACAAAGCTTGAGCAGCACCAGAGAAACCATAGTGATAGTATTATTAAACTCAACGAGGCCAAGTTAAAATTTGAGGGAGAACACAATCGTGATTTTATAGCCGAGCAGGATTTGATCATAATAGAACAACAGCCAGCAGAAAACCAAAGTACGGATGCTCATAGCAAATTCAAAGCAACATACGAATCAGCTTCTGAAGATATAGAAGACAAGACAATCTTGAAAGACTATTCAGTTGGTGTATTGGCCAACAAGCTATTGCCTACTGTTTTCCCAACACAACAAATACAAGAAGAACTTATTGGCGAACAGATTGAAAAGAGACTTACTGAACTTACGAACGATTTGCAACGCATTGGTTCCAGAAAAATTGAAATCCTGCATAATATTTTTAAAGAAGTTGGAAACGTATATAATGAATACTTGACTAAAGTGCAAAAAATCACGAATTACCTGTCAAAAAATCAAATAACAGGAGACAACTATGCAACATTGCAGCATAATCCAGCCGCAGGCTATCCGGACGATTGGATGAAAGTTTTTAGAAAAAGGCTGACCAATGAAATGCAAGAAACAGGCCTATTTGCATCATCCAATAAACAAGACATTGATGAAATCATGATCAGCGTATTCCGTGATGCAAATGGTACAAGAACGGCAACAGTGAATGACCTGCTAAACCCACGTTCTTATTTTAGTCTGCTTTTTGAAATCAAACAAGGCGGGCAAAAAAATTCAGGCAGTAATGGACAAACCTACACGGCAAATGCACTACTTTGTCTTGCCAGATTATCGCTCATCGAAGACGAAGATCACACTGGAATACGGGTTATGCCAATTGATGAAGCAGAAGGTTTGGGAAGCAACTATGAAATGTTGCACAAATTAGCCAAGAAGGAAAACTACCAAATCGTTACCATGTCTATTGAAACCGCAGGTGATATCAACGATGAAGGACAGTATATCTATATCATGCACGACAATAAAGATGCTAACGGCTTAACTTATGTGCCACCCTTGGCCATCTTTCATAAAGGACAATTAACACAGAATATAGATGAAATCTTTGAAGAAACTACATAGTAAGGACTTTACATGGCCAGTGCTGAAAGCCTTGAACGATTTGTACGAAAAAAAGAAAACTGCTGCCAAAATTCAAAATGTCGACTATATCCGTTATTTAATAACGCAAACAGATCTTATTGTCTATAAAAAAGGCAATACCAAAGTGTTAGTTGCAGGAGATGACTATGAAAAATATTACGAAGATAATTTTCAATCCGCTTATCAATACTACTATAACTTTTTCCAAAAGGCAGACATCCGACCAGATGGTGGTAAAAATTTTACCGAAGAGGATATTCGTACCCTGATGGTTATTTACGAAAGCAGAAATGAATTGAGAGGCAATCTTAGCAATATTGAGGATTTTTCGGGTAAGATTTTCGATTACGCAGGTTCAAAATACTTAAAATCGAGAAATAGTGTTCGCAACGCAGTATTAAAAATATTAGACATATATGAATTCCCACAAACATCTAAAGATTTACAGTATAGGTTAGTCGTCGATTATCCCAATCCTAAGGCCATTATACTTTGCGAAAACAAATCCTTCCTGAAACAACCCTGGAATGCCACAGAACTTGAAGTTAAGCTATGGCATGTTGGAGGAAACAACATTGCTATCCTCGATGATATTGATGAAATGGAATTGGCATATCCTATCTACTATAGTTGTGATTGGGATTTCCATGGATTGACCATATTTCAACGTATAAAGAGCAAGCTGAAAAATAGAGGTGTAGAAATCAAAATCTTGACTCCTGCACTCCCACATCAATGTCTTCCATCAGATTCTTTTATGCACAAAAGCAGATGGAATTACATAGTAGATTTTTCGGGGCTTAATAGAAAAGCATTTTCTCTAAAGGAGCAAGAGTTAATAGCCAAACTCATTAAAGAAGATTTATGGATAGAAGAGGAAAGTAATGTGTTGAAAGAGATGTATTATCATAATCTAAACGGCATCTATTAGAGTTATTTCACTCAAAAGCGTCAAATCATCCAATAAATGGTTCGAATTCTGTACCATAGGGATCACAAAAAACCTCACAGAAATGTGAGGTTTTTTTGTGTAAAGCATATTTTAAACCACAATTCCGAAAAAATAATTAGTCATTTCAAAACATATTAAACCATACAAACTGGGGCCCAGTTGTAATCGGTAAATTTGGGCACCAGTCATATACTAGATCAAAGTGATTTAAAGTGCTGAAGAACAATCTGAAAACAAACAAAAAGTTTTAACAAAAGATTGAGAAATGAAAAGTAACCAAACCCTAAAAATCCTATTCTGGCACCGTAAATCTAAGGCAGATTCCTGAGGCTTTGCTCCTATTATCTGTAGAATTTCTATAGACGGAAATGATGAAGAATTCTCTACAGCTCAAAAAGTTCATATTGATAGTTGGGAAGTTGAAACGAAAAAGGTAATAAAGGCAAGCAATTCGAAAAAAATCAATTCAACAATTGCCAATATTGAGAATTCATTGGAAATTAATTTTACTGTGTTGAAAACCCCTCGCTGGCGCACGCGTGTCGCGTGTGCAGTTAAATTCTCAACACCAATCATAAATAGCTAATTTCAATTAATCCCTTGCCACCACTATAGTCTATTGCGCTACTATACTTCCAATGCCAAGCTTCATTTACAAACCCTGAAACAACTGGATTATCATGTAGATAATCTGCTTTTTGCTCCATAACTTCTGTACTCCATAATCCTATTGGTTTATTGTTATGTTGCCAAAATTGGCTTCCTTTTACATTATTGCTTTTTAAGCCTACCCGTTCAAACATCCAAAGCATCCATTCCTTTCTACTCTCCTGGCTGTTTTCCTTTATTGCCGCTACAATTTGCTATGAAGTATATTCTTTAAATCTGCCTAACAAAACATCAGGATTATTTTCTGTAGCGCTAAAGATTAAATGTACATGGCTTGGCATAATACACCAGTAATACAATTCTAAGCCCAAATTTGACTGGCAATAAATTAAACTTTCTACCAAAATATCACAATACAAGGGCCTAACAAATACATCAATCCAATATACCGTGGAAAACTCACAAAGTATAAGCCCTCTTTATTATAGAATTTATATTTACGACTCATTCTATTTTCATTTTTTAATATTTATTCACACGCGGCACGCGTGCGCCAGCGAGGGGTTCATGAATTGCAAGACATATAGCAACTAAAAGAAATAATTTCATAATTTTGTAGCATTGGAAATTTTGGGTAAACATATCATCTTTGTCACCTTACTTTGTTTGGGGTTTTTCCTTACACCAAGTATTGGTTACGCTTGTGCTAAAAAAACAGATAAGACAGAACAAAAATCCTGCTCAAAAGACCAATCTTCAAAAGAACATAAAAAAGATTGCTGTAAAACAAAATCTTGCGAAAAAGACACTAAACACAAAGACTGCAGTGGCAAATGCAAAAATAGTAATTGCAGCCCTTCTGTTTCCTCATTTGCAATATTTTCCCCATTACAAACTAAAATCAAAAACCAGTTTGCTGAAACTTCAAAGCAAAAATTCGGTTCTAACATAACATCACTTTCTTCAGGTTATTATTTCATCTGGACGCCTCCTAATATAAGCTAATTTACTGGCCCTATAGCCATAATTATGCCTTGTCGAAAGTTATTTTAGCTTTTGCAAGCCCTTATATTTCTATCAATTATTAAAAAACTTTAAAATGAAATCAATATCAAAAATATTGATGGTAATCACTGTATTACTATCAGCCACTTTCAGCTACGCACAAATCAAAAACTCAAAAACAGAAACCGTAAAAATTTATGGTAATTGCGATATGTGTAAAGCAACCATTGAAAAAGCAGGTAATGATAAAAAATCAACATCTGTAGAGTGGAATAAAGACACCAAAATGGCTAAAATTTCATATGACCCCAAAGCCACCAATCAAGATGAAATATTAAAACGTGTTGCTTTGGCAGGTTATGACAGCGAAAGTTTTCGTGCACCCGATGATGTTTATGCAAAGCTACCAAGCTGTTGCCAGTATGAAAGACCCATCAAAGCAATGGCAAAAACAATGGATAGCGGTATGGATATGAAAAATGGTCACGAGAGCCACCATCAAAATTCAATGCCAAGGCCACAAAAAGAAACGAGTAAAAACTTACCGCAGTTAAAGGCATTATTTGAAAATTATTTTGCCGTAAAAGATGCTTTAATTAAAACAGATGCAACTACTGCTTCTGCAAAAGCTACAGATTTAGTTGTTGCCATTAAAGCTGTTGAAATGAATAAATTGGCTACAGAAGAACATAATGTTTGGATGAAAGTAATGAAAGATTTAACCGCTAATGCAGAAAACATCGCAACATCAAAAGATGTTGCAAAGCAGAGAACTGCATTTTCTGAATTATCTCAAAATGTTTATGAACTGGCTAAAGTATCAAAGCAAGATATACCAGTTTATTATCAGCATTGCCCAATGTATAATGGTGGTAAAGGTGCAAACTGGTTAAGCAAACAGAACGTTGTAAAAAATCCTTATTACGGTTCACAAATGCTTACCTGTGGCAAAGTGCAAGAAACAATTAACTAAAGCTTACATCTTTAAATATCAATATAATGAAAAATATAATTTTCTCAACAATAACACCAATCGTTCTAGTAGTTACCGCAGTTTCTTGCAATCAGGCATCAAATAAATCAAATAGCGAAAAAGTTGAAGACAGTTCTTCAGAAACTTCCGTTTCAACACCGTTGCAAAAAGAAAATATCGATACTTCAGCAGTCGCTAACAAAATAGATACAGCAACCAAGCGTGCTGAAAAGATAACCACAGAAGTAGCAACAAAAAGCTATTCTATTGCACCAATAATAAAAGATTATTTAGCTTGAAAAATGGGCTGGTTGCCGACAATGATAAGGCTACAGCCGAAGCAGGTAAAAAGCTACTGGCTAACTTTAAAGCGGTGGATATGAAAACCATCCCAAAGACTAAGCACAAAGAATATATGGATATTGCCGACGATGCAAAAGAAAATGCAGAGCATATTGGAGATAATGCAGGGAAAATAGACCACCAAAGAGAACATTTAGCATCGTTAAGTAAAGATGTAAGCGATTTGATAACCCTGTTTGATACTAACCAAAAGCTTTATCAGGATTATTGCCCGATGTTTGATGATGGTAAAGGTGCAATTTGGATTAGCGAAGCTAAAGCCATTAAAAACCCTTATTATGGCAGCAAAATGTTGACTTGCGGTTCTGTAAAAAAGGAATATTAAGATGTTAAGAAGGATAAAAGCAATATTACTGGTATTGCTGGTCATCTTTATTGCCCTACAATTTTATCAGCCTGCCCTAAATATTGACAAAGGGCAGGTTTATGAAACCGATTTTACCAAAGTTTATATAGTGCCTAAAAAAGTTGGAAATTTACTCAAAACATCGTGTTACGATTGCCACAGTAACAATACCGTTTATGTTTGGTACGATTACATTCAGCCAGTTAGAACATTGGCAGAAAGCCATATCAAAGATGCCAAGGCTGATTTAAACTTTAACGAATGGGGTACTTATTCCAAAAGAAAACAAGACCGTTTACTATCCTCAATTAAAAAACAAATAGAAACTAAGCAAATGCCTTTATCCTCATACACTTTAATGCACAAAAATGCAAAATTAGATGATGAGCAAATTGCAATGCTAAGTGCTTGGTTTAATAACCAACAATAGTTTCTGCAAAAAAAATATCATAAAATGATTAAACATAAAAATATTTATAAAAAATTGCTCCCAGTGGTATTTTTACTGCTTTGTGGTCAATTTTTATTTGCTCAAAAAACAGTTCGCTACGAGTTGTTTGTAAAAGATACATTGGTAAACTATGCAGGTAAAGAAAAAAGAGCAATTGCGGTAAATGGGCAAATCCCTATGCCTACACTGACTTTTACCGAAGGGGATACTGCCGAAATTGTCGTGCATAACCTGCTCAAAGAAAATACTTCCTTGCATTGGCATGGTGTATTTTTGCCTAACAAAGAAGATGGTGTGCCTTTTCTTACCCAACAACCTATAAAACCAGGTACAACTTACACCTATCGTTTTCCAATTATACAACACGGAACACACTGGTATCACTCGCATTCTGGCTTGCAGGAGCAGATTGGTATGTATGGTAATTTTGTGATGAAAAAACGTAGTAATGATAAAACTTTTAGAAAAGGAATTGATGATTTGCCAACCGTTCCTATAGTGCTAAGTGAATGGACAAATCTTAATCCCGACAACATCAACAGAATGTTACACAATGCTAATGATTGGTCTGCCATTAAAAAAGGTGCTACACAATCTTATGCCGAAGCAATTAGAGAAGGCAAGTTTTCCATCAAAGTAAAAAATGAATGGAAAAGAATGATGGCAATGGATGTGAGCGACGTTTATTACGATAAAATTTTAATGAACGGAAACCAAACAACCGACTTAAAAACAGTTGACGGAAAACCTTTAAAGGCTGGCGATAAGGTTAGGCTTCGCATTGCCAACGGCGGGGCTTCTTCATACTTTTGGCTTAGATATGCAGGCGGTAAAATCACTGTGGTGGCAAGCGATGGTAACGATGTTGAACCTGTAGAAGTGGATAGGTTGATAATTGCGGTATCAGAAACGTATGATATTGTAGTTACTATTCCACAAGATGGACTTTCTTATGAGTTTTTAGCAACTACAGAAGACAGAACAAACTCATCAAGTTATTTTATTGGCAATGGTGTGAAACAACTCATTTCGCCACTGCCACGATTAAAATATTTTGAAGGTATGAAGATGATGAATGATATGATGAAGATGAATGGCGACCTTGACGATATGGGTATGAAAATGAGCCTTAACCAAATGGATATGAATGTGGTAATGTATCCAGAAATTACTGGCGATGGGATGAAACAAGAAGATCACAGCAAGCACAATATGAATATGGATAACGACCCAAATCGTTATAATGCAAACGCTTTGGGCGATATTGTTACCTTAAATTATGCAATGCTGAAATCGCCTAGCAATACAGCATTACCTAAAAATGTTCCCCTTAAGGAATTGAAATTTACACTTACCGGAAATATGAACCGCTATGTTTGGAGCATGGATAATAAGGTGCTTTCGGAAACAGATAAAATACCTGTAAAAAAAGGACAAATACTTCGCATCACCATTTACAACAATTCAATGATGCGCCATCCTATGCACCTGCACGGTTTCGATTTTAGAATAATAAATCCTAATGGAGAAAAATCGCCCCTAAAAAATGTAATGGATATAATGCCGATGGAAACCAATACCATTGAGTTTTTGGCAAATGAAGAAGGAGATTGGTTTTTCCATTGCCATATACTGTATCATATGATGTCGGGAATGAACCGTGTTTTTGCAATAGGCGATTACAACAACCCGAACCTACCCGATAAAGCAAAGGCTTATAAAATGTTGCAACGCGAAAGCAATATGCCACACTTTATGGCTCAAAACGATTTTGCGACCAACGGCAATGATGGCGAAGCAATGTTGCAAAATGCAAGATGGTCTATAGGTACCGAATGGCGTTTAGGGTACAACAGTATGCACGGTTATGAAGTAGAAACCCACTTAGGCAGGTATATAGGAAAAATGCAATGGCTAATGCCATTTATAGGTTTTGATTACCGTTATCGTAAGATGGGAATAGATGAACAAGAAACCAATTTGTTTGGTCAGAAAAATGAAAAAGATACGCGTAGAGCTGTGAGTCTAGGCTTTATGTACACCTTGCCGATGCTCGTTAATTTTCAAGCAGAAGTCTATCACGACGGTATTGTACGTTTGTCTTTAATGCGAGAAGATATTCCGATTTCCAAAAGATTAAGAGCAGGTTTTATGGTAAATACTGATAAGGAGTATATGGCAGACTTGAAGTATATCATCAATAAAAATATAGGTATTCGAACCCACTATGATAGTGATATGGGCTTGGGTGTTGGACTATCTCTGAATTATTAAAGATATCATCCTGAATTATTTCTTGATTTTATCTTTTAATCATAGTTAGGATATTAAAAATTTTAATTATTATTTTTTCCATGTACCAAAAAAACACCTGACCGCTTCCAGAAGGCACTGAAAAATTGGCAACAAAATAAAAGCGCAAGAAAAGTTATGAAATAATTGGTTTTGACGCTCTTAGAATGGCTGTAGGGAAATATAATCTCAGAACCTGCTCTACGGCCTAAAGAATATGGGGTAATTCATGATTTATAAACTACCCCATTTTTTTAGCGTACTTTTTTCATTGCCCTCCGTTTCCAGTCAGGCATTTTACCCAAAATAGCTTTGCTTTTTATTTTTCGTTCTTTTTGACGGTAACTTCGTTACGGATATCCTGCGCCAAAGCTTTTGTTTACTGCAGTGCATTTCTAAGCCTTGTTCCAGCTGCTTTATTATTCTTTTCAAAAAATACAGTGGCATCTGCTTCTGCCGAGGGAATCAGCGCCTTTAACTCTGTGAATTTTTCCATGCTATTTTAATTAAGTTTTTAAGGTTTTGAATTGCCTTTCAACAATTCCTTTATTTAAATTTATTAAGTCAACAAGTAGAGCAAACTAAGACATTAAATTATCTCCTTACGCCTTGACTCTCGCTCATTTCCTTTTCCTTGCCTTTGGTGTTTTCCTGTTTACTTGAAAGGGCAGTCTCTTTCAAAAATTGTTCTCTTTTTTCTGGTTTACCGTTCTCTGCATACATATTCAACTGGCTATAACGGGGGTACAGCTTCCAAAAACACCTTCACCTCCTGACCTTCTTTTTCAACTGTTACTAGCGGTCTATTGCCATTACGCAATGATGCTTCAAGAAGCAATTTTTTGGCAGGATCTTCCAGTTCTTTGATATTGAATTTATCCAATACCTTATTGATATCGAAACCATAGGAAGGATCGTGGTACTGGTTGATACTGTAATTCTGAAAACGGTCTTTTCCTTTATCAAAATCCAGTTTAATCCAAGCTTTGTACGTCTCTCCGTCCAAATTCATCATATCATCACGATAAACCGAACGGCCTTGTATCAAATTGGCAGCTTGTTCAGCGGTAAAACCCTTTCCCCGTACCAACCATATCGTCTGGGTTGCAGGGCTTGCATTATAGGTACGGTTGAACTCCTTTGCAACATAATTTACTTTACCATTTTCGTTTTTGGTAATGACCATGTACTGCTGGCCTTCTTCCAATGGTTTCCCTTGATTATGGCTAACTGTAAACTTGTTAAAGTAATAAAAATCAGATTGATTAGATTGCTTAAAATGTAGCGCTAGATCAACTTGCCCCTTGGTTGCTGGGAAAGTGTCGTGAAAAATAAATTCGGGAACATCTTTTCTCATGTTCTCTTCCATTTTCTCAATGAGCTTATCCTTGAAGCCCAGATTTTTCATCTCTTCCTTGAGATTTTCCAAATTGTTTAGATTAATAATCAATTGGTTATTGGGATTTTCTGAAATTGTTTAGATTAATAATCAATTGGTTATTGGGATTTTCTGAAATTGTCTTGTTCAGCTTATCCCAGTTTAAAATTTATCAAATGTTTATTTTTTGTTGATATGGATAAGAATGGGATAATCAGCTTTGAGCTTGACCCTTTTTTACACGCAAAGCTGCACAAACCATTCATTTGCCCCATTTTCGCTAATGCTCTAAATTGCAGACTAGCAAAACTTTATAGCAAATTTATTTCCGGTGAGACGGGGTCAATGTATTAGGGTTGATCCACCTTGTCAAAACACACTTTATGAGGACTTAAACCGGCTTGAAGTTCTCTTAACAAATATTACTGATACATCTGGCAGACCAAGTTTCAACCAATCAAACAAAGGATATGACCATTTTATCCGGATCAAATCGACTTTCCTTTCTGAATTTAATAGGACTCGACGGAAATCACCTATTAGGAACTAGCCTTCAAGTTTCATAGAAGCATGACTCATCTTGCCGAACGCATTAACACTTTTTTTTATTGAGAAGCAAGTGGTATTGATTAATATTCAGAAAATCAAAACTATTTTAGCAGTTGTAACTTATGGTAAAATAGCTGAAGATAATCCATATCTTGCACGGCCCTAATTACTTTACCCACGCGACGTAAATCGATGAACAACAAAAACCAACAGATCAGTTCATTAATTGAGCTCAATGAGGAACTGGAAAACTATTTTCGGAACACCATCATTCCTCAACTTTTTATCGATGCACACCTGATTCTCAGGAAGTTTACGCCACCGGCGATGCGTCAGTTCAGTCTTCAACGTACTGATGCGGGCAGACCACTAACCGAAATCCACGAGAATTTCCGTTTTCCTACTATTATGGAGAATATTCAGCATGTAATTGATTCTGGAGAGGTGTTGGAAAAAGAGATACAAACCACCGATTTAAGGTGGTACCAGATGAATATACTTCCCTATATCGTACAAAAAAACAAAAAAACCAACGGTGTAATCGTCACTTTTGTCGAAATTACCATGCGGATACGTGACCTGAAGGAGCAGGAGAAACTCATTGCAGAGCACGAACTTTTGCTCGATACCATCTCCCATGACATCAAGACGCCGTTAACCAGTTTGGGGTTGACCATTGAAATGCTTAAGCAATTGCCTGAAAAAGGCATGCAGCGATTCCCTATACTGCTTGAAAAAGTGGAGAATAGTCTCATCAAGATGCAGCATATTATCAATGATCTCACCGATGCCCGCGAACACGAACACCGATACAAACCTGTTGAAGAACTTTTGGATTTTGAGCACATTATTGAGGATGTAAGGCTTACCCTGGCACCGCAAATCAAAGAGTCCAAAGCAGTCATCAAAGGCGAAATCGGACATTCAGAAATCAAGTTTGTCCGCAGAAAGCTGAGAAGCGCAGTATATAACCTGGTAAACAATTCAATCAAGTACCGTTCAAAAGCACGAACACCGGAAATCCATATTAAAACCTATCAAAAGGATGATTATATGGTGATACAGGTTTCAGATAATGGCATGGGAATTCCTCAAGCTCAACTTGGCAATATTTTCAAAAAATATGAAAGGGTATCAAGATCCGGAGAAGGCTCCGGTATCGGATTGTACCTGGTCAAAGAAATCATAGAAGCATCAGGTGGCAAGATCGAAGTAGAAAGCAGCTTAGGCGATGGAACAGTCTTTCGCTTGCACATTAAGCTGTAAAAACATTAGCAAAAGAATGTGATGCCTTAGCTATATGATTAAAGCAGCGCATCCCCGTATTCCAAAAAATGAACTGCGAACTCACCAAAGCAATTTTTTCCAGAAGTTTTGTTGCGATTTCTTTTGACGTGTGCACATAGTCGGGATGATCGTTTGCAATAATTGGTCCCGGCATCAATGCGAACCAGGCGGCATCTGGATCCTGCACAATGATCAAACCTTGCTTATTTTCTATTGCCATTAATAATGGTATGCTAAATCAATAATGGTACATTTTGTTTTGACTTGATCTTTACCCAAAACACTTAGTCCATAAGAAATGTTAATACTATTATTAGCATAAAATATGAAAAATGAAAGTATACAGGATGGCTTCGAGCAACGTTTTAAAGAGTGTGATGCAAAGTTCAACAGTATATTTGAACTCAGCAGTGTTGCAACAAAAATCATAAACTCAGATCTCACCATTTTAAAGGTTAATAAAGCACTCTGCGAACTGCTCGGTTATACCGCCGAGGAAATTCAGGGCACGAGGATTCTGGATCACGCCTGCGAAGAATATATAGACCACTGGCATCATCTGCAGGAAGAATTATGGGCTAAACAGGTCCCGCACTTTAAACTAAAAGCATGCCTTTACCGTAAAGACCGGGAAATCGTATGGGTTGATGTAACTACAATTTTATACAACGATCAGGGTGAAACCTTCGGCTTTACGGTGCTCGACGACATCACTGGACTTGAACATTTTCGAGATAGCCAAAAGCGGTTAAATGTTGCGCTTAAGTATTCAGGAACGGCAATATGGGAGCTTGATATTAAATCAGGCGAAGTATTCCGGTCACCTGATCATGATCAGCTCTTTGGCTATGATTCTAACAGGAAAAAATGGTTTTTAGAAGATTATAGCCCTCACCTGTCCCAGCGTGATCTGGAAGGGTTTAAAAACGCTTTACAAAAGATCAACGAAACGGATGGACTGGATGTGCAGGTGCGGGTACTGCGCAAGGATGATCAGTTGCAATGGCTGAATATTAAAGGTACGCCCGAAAGGGATCATTCAGGTGAGGTAGTCAGGGTAATTGGAGTGATTAATGATATCACTAAAGATAAACTGATAGAGCGGCATAAAGATGACTTCATCAGTATTGCCAGTCACGAACTGAAAACACCTGTCACCAGCCTTAAAGCTTCACTACAACTTCTCGACCGTAGTCAGGACGGTTCTTCCGAGCGTGTTAAATCGCTGATACTCCAGGCCAATAAGGGTATCAACAGGATCACCGCAATTATCGACGACCTGCTGAATGCCGGAAAAAATTATGAAGAGCAGCTCTCGCTCAGAAAAGAAAATTTCGACATTTACCTGTTGGCGGAGGAAGTGATCGATCAGTTTGAGGCCTTGCCCACTCAATCTATTGAGCTACTGGGACATAAGAATAGTATGCTTACGGCAGATGCGGAAAGAATAGGACGTGTATTAACCAACCTGATTGGCAATGCCATCAAATACGCCCCAAAATCAACCAAGATAAAAGTCCACATTGAAAACAAGCATGAAAGTATCCTGGTTTCGGTCACAGATGAGGGCCCAGGAATACCGGAAGATAAAATACCACTTCTTTTCGACCGCTATTATCAGGCAACAGATAACCAAAACAGCGCTTCAGGTTTAGGACTGGGGTTGTTCATCAGTGCAAACATTGTACGCAAGCATCTTGGAAAAATCGGGGTGATCAGTGATCCGCTTTCCGGTACAAACTTTTGGTTTGAGCTGCCAAAGTAAAACTCTTCACTCTAGCGAATAGTTTGATCTAGTTACTTATTTCCCGTAATTTAAAACCGTACATAAGAGCATAAAACATGCATCTCTCCTTCCTGCATGCACAAACCAATTCATTTGAGCCCTTTCCCCCTATTCACTATTAGGCTTGAAAAATCAACACTCTAGAAATGGTTCAATGGCGACACTTCTGGCTACGAACAACTGTGGTCTAGGCGCAGCTTTAATATTTCGATGTGGTTTTTACCCAGCGGATAGGCAACCATTCTACTATTGCGAAATATCTAGAGACGATTGAGGGCAAGTCGTTTGCCTGCAGCTATGACTTCCGAAGTCCCCGGATACATTGACACGGCCGTGCTTGCATTTCAGGTTTTCACAAAAACCAAACTTATGGATATGGAATATAATGGCATCGAAGTATATCAAAAAGAAACATATAAAGAATGGCCGGTAATTCATTCTACATTCTCGTTTATCCAACAGATGGATAAGAAATTTGGAAACGGGAAAAGTATGTTATATACCTAATTTTGTTGACACACTGATCTTTGTGGTTGCAATAGGCAGGGTTTTTAAAAAGTTAATGTGGAATAATATGAATGCAGAAAGTTTAAGGGATTATTGTCTTTCGCTTAAGGGAGTAACCGATAAAATGGCTTTTACCAACGCTACAGCTGAATATGATAGAAACTTATTGGCATTTTATGTACAGGATAAATGGTTCTGTTTTTTTAATGTAGATGAGTTTGATTTCTGCACCATAAAGTGTGATCCGGAAGAATCGAAAATCCTGCAGGAGAAGTATGAGGAGATAACTCCGGGATATCACATGAATAAAAAACATTGGATAAGTGTTCATTTTAACAAAAACGTACCGGATAAGGTCATTAAAGGGTTATTGAAAAAATCATATCAACTTGTGGTAGCTTCACTAAAAAAAACAGAGAGAGATGATCTAAAAGAGGATACTGATAAGCGTGAGTAAAATTTGAATAACTCACGAGATTGTTCAATTAAAAATTAATACTTAGTGAATAATCATTTATAAATAAAGTAACAAGCATCATGGAAATAGGAATTGACAGTTTTGCCTCGGCAATGTACGGCACCAATGAGTTAAGCGGTGTTGACGCGATGGAACAGTTGCTGGAAAGAATCAGTGTAGCCGATCAGGCGGGACTAGATATTTTTGGAATTGGGGAACACCATAAAAAAGAATTTCTGGACTCTGCCCCCGCCGTAATACTTGCTGCAGCGGCGGCAATGACCAAAAGGATCCGCCTTACCAGCGCAGTAACAGTACTTAGCACTGCCGATCCGGTACGCGTATATCAGGCCTTTGCAACGCTAGACCTTATATCTAAAGGTCGCACTGAACTCGTGGTCGGAAGGGGTTCGGCCATAGACGCCTATCCGCTGTTCGGATTCAATCTTGAGGATTATGATGCCCTTTTCAGGGAGAAACTTGATCTTCTTCTAAAAATCCGGGATCAGGAATTTGTAACCTGGTCGGGTAAGTTCAGACCTGCTATGAACAATCTCCCCGTCTATCCAAGAGCGCTTCAACCAAATATGCCAATCTGGCTCGGGGTTGGTGGTACTCCCGAATCATTCGTCAGGGCAGGCACACTTGGTCTGCCGTTAATGGTTGCTGTTATTGGTGGTGAAACTGCACGTTTTCGACCCTTGGTTGACCTCTATCGTGAAGCAGGTGCAGATGCGGGTTTTAGACCAGAACAGCTGAAGGTTGGGCTTCATTCTCCAGGATATGTCTCCACATCGACAGTTAATGCGGTTGAAGAATACTGTCCGGGATATGCTAAACTTTGGACCGAAGCTGGAAAGCAACGTGGCTGGCCTCCTGTTACCAAAGCCAGCTTTAACCATTCAATGAGTAGCGAAGGCGTGCTTGTTGTTGGCGGTCCAGAAGAAGTTGCCGAGAAACTAATCAGGCATAGTGAAGCACTTGGTGGAATTGACAGGTTTACCTTTCAGATGGACAATGCCGGGTTAAGCCATCAACAGCTAATGAATTCAATAAAATTGATCGGCGAAAAAGTCATCCCTTTGGTTAATGGAGGATAAATAATTAAATATATCACAAAACGGTGATGGAGGGCAAAATCAACAAGACCTTTTAAATTAAAATCTAAATATTCCGTATTTAACTGATAAACTGACCTTATGCACCCATGAAAGAGCATAAATTCACTAATAGCGAAATCGCAAAAAAAGCTAACAGAGTACTTTCAATATTTGTGATCTAATTCATCAGTCAGATTAGTTATCCATTTCAAATACAAAGGTGTTCTAGAAGATGTCAGTAATGTTGACGAAAAACCTCACAGAAATGTGAGGTTTTTTTGTTTTAAGTTTATTCGCACTCATCAGGCTCAAGCCTTCGCTTTTTGCCTCCTATATTTCTATTTCCTTTAATTTTATAAAATTAGGATCAATACCAGATCAATACCAAAACTTGTGGAGTAGTTATTTTAAGTATACTGTTGAGTTAGTCTGTGTAGGAAAAACTTGATTCAATGCAAGTTCACTATCTTCAAAATCGTAATAATCGTATGCATATCTATTTGTCCCATGAAAGCTTATTGAAGGGAAACTCTATAAAAGTTAAGGCTTATTGTTGCGCTTTCAGGAACATTTCTATAGATATATGATTATAATCCAACATGCACTCAATGGATTTAAGGCCGCATGAATTATTCCAATAACATTTTATTGCGTAATGCGAATGCCAGATATGATTTATGCTATTCGAAATATTAAACGCAGCGCATTTCGATTGAATGATATCTGCGGATTTAAATTCTGATTATTAATAAGAAATTGTTCAGGCCGGAGCATAAATCAACGAAATATAAGCACTTAAATTATTTTAACTTGGGTTGCCTGGCAAAACATTCCGGAGCACTGAAAATCAACCGCAAAAAAATTGCCAGCTACAGGTCAGGGTAACATTCTTATTAATTTTAACCTTATCCAGGTTGCACCAAAAATTATTTTGTAATTTACTTTGAGTATAAACCATAGACCAAATTAAATGCTAAACCGTCGAAATTTCCTCCAATACGCTGCAACCGCAGTTGGAACCACTGCCCTGCTTTCTGCTTTAGACAATCCTGCCTATGCCCTTTTCAGTAAGACTATTGGCGCAAACGACCAGATCAATATTGGTGTAATCGGAATCAAAGGCATGGGATGGTCCGACCTCAAAGCGGCCCTCAAAGTGCCGGGTGTAAACCTCATCGCATTGTGTGACAGTGATTCAAATGTGCTTGATGGAAGGATGGCCGAACTTCAGTCGATGAGTATCGACCCGGCAAAAGTAAAAAGGTATAAAGATTATCGTGCACTGCTTGACAATAAAGATGTTGACGCAGTAATTATCGGCACACCCGATCACTGGCATGCCCTGATGATGATTCATGCCGTACAGGCAGGTAAAGATGTATATATTGAAAAGCCGGTAGGCAACTCTATTGTTGAATGCAGTACCATGGTCAAAGCGCAGGAAAAATACAATAAGGTTGTACAGGCAGGTCAATGGCAGCGCAGTCAGCAACATTTTAAAGATGCTGTTGATTTCGTAAAAAGCGGCCAGTTAGGAAATATCAGAACGGTAAAAGTATGGTGTTACCAGGGCTGGATGAAACCTGCTCCCGTAGTACCAGATACCTTACCCCCTGCAGGCGTGGATTATGCCATGTGGCTAGGGCCAGCGAATAAAAGAGCATTCAATGCCAGCAGATATCACTTCAATTTCCGCTGGTTCTGGGATTATGCAGGGGGGTTAATGACCGATTGGGGAGTCCATTTATTAGATTATGGCCTGCTGGGGATGAATTCACCTGTACCAAAAACCATATCTGCATTAGGCGGCCGATTCGCCTATCCGGATCTATATGAAGAAACCCCTGATACGCTCACTACCTTATATGAATTTGACAAGTTCAACATGGTATGGGATTCTGCCATGGGCATCGATAACGGATCTTATAACCGCAACCATGGGATTGCCTATATTGGTAACAATGGCACGCTGATCCTCAACAGGCAAGGCTGGGAAGTTATTGAAGAAAAGGTAAGCGGCAACAAAGTGAGCAAGCCCTTTGTTAAATCTTCAGATAATGGACTGGACAATCATATGGTGAACTTCTTTAGTGTGGTGAGATCCAGAAAAAAAGAAGAATTGAACTGCGATATAAAGGATGCTGCACATGTAGCTACCGTGGCGCAAATGGGAAATATCGCCTTCAGAAGCGGAAAGAAATTATCATGGGACAATGCCAAACATCAGTTTACAGACCAGCAGATCAATGATAAATACTTGTTGGCACAGTATCACAATGGTTATAGCTTGCCCAAAGTTTAACGCTACGGCTTGAACAGACCAGTTTTTGATTTTTTCCCTACGGGATTATATCCGAAGCTATAAAACAAATAACACCCTGCAATCGGAAGATTAGCAGGGTTTTTGCTTTTAAGTATTTAAAAAAATCTACATGATAATCATCAGTTTTAGGTGTTAAAAGGAACTGAATTGTGGAAGATTACCATGTTCTACTTTCTTCCTGCTAATAGCATAAATTCTGAAGGTTTAAAGGATGCACAGTAGAACAGAATATGGATTCAACACCTACTCTCTATTGCTGCTTCAGCCATGTCCTAGCCCTCTGCTATTCCGTACTTATCCTATGATAAGCCTATAGTAGTATAGTAAAACTGCGTTATAAGGGATATTAAAGCAATACTCAGGCTAAAAGCAGTAGCTTAAGGGTAGAAAAAGCATCAATAGAAGCTGAAAGAGGTGAGGTTATTAAGGGCTACCAGAAAAATGGTAAAGGGTGCAACCAGGCGAGTAAAAAACCTTAACAAAAACGGTTTCATTTCAGCTAATTGAAATGGGAAGCACAGCGGAATGATTAGTATGGAAATAAAATCTATTGGCAGAATTTTGGGACACCAGGAGCGATGGATAAAAATTATTAATTTCTACCTGAGGATTTTCTCTAACGTTTTTCCTTTTGCCAACTCATCTACCAATTTATCCAGAAACCTTATCTTTTTAGTAAGCGGATTTTCGATCTCCTCTATGCGATAACCACAAATTACCCCCGTAATTTTATCAGCATTATTGTTAAGTTCAGCATTTTCAAAAAAAGTTTTAAAGGTAACTTTTTGTTCAATCAATGATTTTTGTTCTTCTTCATCAAAGCCGGTTAACCATTTGATAACAATATTTAATTCAGCTATAGTTCTCCCTTTACGTTCAATTTTAGCCACATAATGCGGATATACGGAAGCGAATGTAAGTTTAGCAATCTTTTCGTTGTGTGCATCAGTTTCTTTCATTATTGAATTTTTTATTTTTATTATTATCTTAATTTTCCCGGTATGATGAAAGGAGGAAATTTTCAGACTTTTTATCCGTCGTTGCGTGAACAGTATCCTCCTTTTATATCAAAATCTCCTGCAGTTGCGTCACCCAAACGACAACAGTTGAATAATGTTTGGCTCCCATTATTAAAAAATAAGTCATGACAACCAGATCAAAAAAAAATATCGGGATTTCGATTTCGCCGGCTTTGACATTAATGATATAATTGTGTACTAAATTACTTTTAATAGCGCTCCTTCTTTTCTGATGTTGCCATTGGTGATATTGATTTCAAGTGCAGCTAGCAAATCCTTTTTCATTTCATCCGTAACCCGGCTAAAGCCGAACAGTCTCGCAAGAAGTGGAACTGCTACTTCAGCCTGAATTGCAATTGATTCCTTCACTACTTTGATAATAGCAGCGGTCATCTCCTCTGGCGAAATATAAAACAGCTTTTTAGAAAGCCCTGGCAGGTTTAGCCTGTTGCGAACTGCCACATCAGATTTGGACGGATCCCATAGGAAATCACCCTTTCTAATGATTAAACCAGCTCCCTCCGCATAAGTGGCAGCCGCTTCCAACGTATAGCGGATTCTGGAACCTATCTTTGAAATCGAGGCCGCATCTGCAATCCTTCTCGCCATTTCGTCAAAATGCACAGGGCTTTCTACCTTGACCACCTCTTCAATCCACAAACCCAATCTTCCAAAAGGAACGAGATGCAGTTCTTCGGTATTGCCATTGAGGGCAACTACAGCTTTTTCATACATTGGAATACTCAGGTCAACCTCTACCTTCTCTTCCCTCACTAGTGATTTGAGTTCCTGAGCCAACTCTTCCTCCACCTGGTCATCCAAGGAAGTCTGTGCTTTCACCTTATCCAGATAATCCAGCAATCTTTGAAATTCCCGTTCAGGATTGCGATACCATTCCGTACTCCAAAGTTGGTACATCTTCCAGCCAATTCCGGAAAGCACCTGTTTTCTTAGTCTGTCTCTATCCCTGGCCGATTTTGAGCTTCCATAAGATTCCCCGTCACAGTCAATCCCCAGGATATACCTACCCGGGTGTTCCGGATCAACAACAGCGAGATCTATATAAAAACCTTCTGATCCAACCTTGTTTCTGAGCGTGTAACCTGCCCGTGTCAGGCGGTCGGCTACCATGTCTTCAAAAGGGCGTTCATTTTTTACAGGAATATCCTGATCGACCACAAATTTTCCGAACTGGGCAAAATACAGGAAGCTTTTTAATGCACGAATGCCAAACTTGGTCGTTGCTGTACTCGTGATGTCATCAGCTGTGATATTGGTAAAGATTTCACAACGGAATTTCGAGCGTGTAATTAACACATTCAGCCGTCTCTCTCCGCCCTCATTATTTAGCGGACCAAAACTCATCGGTACCTTTCCATCCTCAATCCTGCCGTAACCGATACTGATAAAAATCACATCCCGCTCATCGCCCTGAACGTTTTCCAGATTTTTGACAAAAAAAGGCTCATTAGCATGACTGGTAAAATAGTACTCCGCTTCAGGGTGTTTTCTTCGTTTAATCTCAAGGGCAGTTTGTATGGCCTGCATTTGTGCCGTACTAAAGGCAACCACGCCCAGACTTTGTTTGGGATGCTGCATGGCATGCCGGATAACCGCATCAGCAACCGCTTCGGCTTCGATTGGATTGCTCCTGGTTTTTCCCCTATCATAAATTGCATGTGGCAGATGATGAAACACAAGGCCCATCTTTTGTTTAGCGCCCGGGCTAGGAAAGATTACCAGCTTATTTTCATAGAACTCATGATTTGACAAACTGATCAGCGATTCGTGGCGGCTTCGGTAATGCCACCTGAGCATACGCTGTGGTGCACCCTGACTGTCGGCCATACCAAGAATACTTTGCATATCGGCCGTTACGTTATCTTCGTCCTCAATATCGGTATTCATTTTATCAAAAAAACTGGTAGGCGGCAACTGTTTACTATCTCCTACTACTACCAGTTGCTTGCCGCGAAGCACTGCACCGAGTGCCTCCACTGGTCGAACCTGACTAGCCTCATCAAAGATCACCAGATCAAACTCCATACTACCAGGAGGCAAAAAACTAGCAATTGACATCGGGCTCATCATAAAAACAGGCTTAATGGTCTGAATCGCCAGGCCTGCTTCCTGCATCAGTCTGCGAATGGGCATATGCCTGGCCTTACGGTTAAATTCTGTACGTAAAACAGCCATCTGTCCACCTCCATCAGGCTTGGGCAAAGACTCATAATGTTTCAATGCTACTCTTGCCCTGTTATAAGCCAGGTTGAGCATGTCGAGCTTCTTGAATTGTTCTATGGTATCCTCATGGCTCGAACGCTCAAAACCTCTTAAAGGAAGCCGTTCAGTCATCGCCCGGGTAATTAAATGTTCATACCAGTTTTTCTGCAAAGCCACTTTAAGCAAATAAGACGCTTCTGGCCAATCTGCAGCAGCCGTGGTCAGAAAGCCAAAACCTTCCTGCATGCTTGTTTCCACCAGGTTGTTCCACTGCACCGCCAGGTGGATTTCTGAAAAACGATCCGACCACTGTTTGAGAAGAAGTTCCTGTGCATTAAAACTCAGGCCATCCAGTCGTTGCTCCTTAAGGATAAGGTTTGGATCAAAATTCAATTTGCTAGCAAGTGTAGTAACACTTGCTAACTGCGCAGCGAGTGCTGCACTTAGTTTTTCGTTCCACTCTTTTGCTAGCTGTGGGTTATCATTTCGGGAAAGTACCTCCAGCAATGATGTGGGATAAATTCCGTTGGCAATATCCTGGTGTACTTTGGTCATAAATTCAAGCACCTGGCGGAGCGCTGTCCAGCGGCTTTTTAATTTTTGCCAGCGGCTCCCGAAAATTTTTACGCCTAAAGCTTCCTGCTCTGTAAAATCTGTATTTAACCTACTGGCCTCCAATATGTCATCAGTGTACTTAATTTTGCTTTCCAGGTCATCGGGCAAAGGTGTAAGGGAAAAGGATGCCAGTTCCTTTACACTTCTTTTATAATCGCCAATTATGAACTTATACCACTTTTTGCCATGTAACATCAGATGCTGGCGTATATGCAGCACATTCTGGTTCCAGGCTTCAGGTAAAAGAATCTGTTCATAAGTTTGCTTAATCTTGCTCAGCCGCTCCCCTTTTTCCAGCAATTCACGCAAGTCTTCGTAATGAGTTGTAAACGAGCTGTCATGAATAGCGATATTGCTGAGGTCAGGACTTGTGGAAACCACCTTAACCAAGCTAATCAAACGCCTGACGTCAGCGGTCTCCGACACCTGTGGCATCAACAACCAATCTGCCACCTCATTGCCCATGCGAGATAAATATTGCGTATCGTTTAATGCTTTATCAATAAGGTCTGTATAACTTTCCTGTTCATGTGCCAGCAATAGTTTAATCTTTGTGCCATAAAATAATAAACCGGAAGGCAGTCCGATATCTTTTAATCTGGCCTCGATTTCTTCCGCTTTTTTCTGTGCCCTGCCAGCCATAACCCCATCCCATTCCACGATATTTGGAATGGATAGATTTAAAAGTTTTACCCCGGCATACTGGTCAGCAATCTGCTGGAGGTATCCAATAACCTTTTGACCGGATAGACCACTTTTAGCAATTTCTTTATTAACAGAACTACAGTATCCGTTGAGTTTCACGCGATAAGCATCTAGGTCAACCAGCTCATTTTCGAGATGGCTTAGCGTAGGTTTCCCTAATTCAAGAATTCGCTTCAGCTCCGAGTGAAGTTCTCTTTTATTAGCCTTGTGACTATGGAGTTCTAAACAAGCTTCTCCCAGGTTTATTGAATCTAACCGGCGTTTTACCACTTCAAGTGCAGCCATTTTTTCGGCTACAAAAAGTACTTTTTTGCCCTGACCAACCGCATTAGCGATCATGTTGGTAATTGTTTGAGATTTACCAGTTCCCGGAGGTCCCTGTATCACCAGATTCCGGCCCTCATTTACTGCCAGCATTGCGAGCACCTGTGAACTATCTGCGTCTACCACATGAAAAAGCTGGTGCGCTTGGGTTTCATTATCCAGGTTATGCTCTGAAGTGGCAGTAGGCTCAGAATCTGTAAATCCTGCACCGAACAATGCATTTAAAATCGGATGACTATCCGGTTTACCTTCCTCAGGCCAGTTACTACTGTCCAGATCATGATAGATCATAAACTTTCCAAAAGAAAAAAAGCCGAGTTCGATTGTATCCTGATCTATATTCCATTGTCCCTGATGTTTGATCCGCTGGGCGATGTCGTCCATATAAGAGATAATATCAAAATCTTCCAAATCCACAAGGTCAGGAATGGTGATATTGAAATCAGCTTTCATCTTTGCCTGCAAAGAGAGGTTCGCCCCGATATCGCCGCCTGTATACCTTAACCTGAAACGTTCACTGGCACTTGATCGCTCCAGCGATACCGGGATTAATACCAACGGGGCCTGACGAGGATCCTGCGTATTCCCCTGCTCATACCAATTCAACATACCCAAGGAGAGATACAGGATATTGACCCCCTGTTCCTCTATACTCGTTCGGGCAAAATAATAGGTATTCAATATTTTTGACTGAAGCTTCTGTTCAGTTTCAATAGTTTGCAACCTGGTATCCTTGTAGGCATCCACCAATTCCGCTTCAGTGAGGTTCGGAAGTTCAATCCCCTCATCATCGTCCTTTCCTGGTCGACTTAAAAAAGTCATTGCCTTATTCTGGCGAACCATGATTTCGAAAATGGATGCTGATTTTTCCTGAACGATATGGATGCCCCTGGCCTTTGGAATTTTGTAATTGATGAGTGTATTACGCATCCCCAAATCAAGCAGCTCTTTCCTGGCAGCCTCTAATTTAGGAAGAATGGTTTCCTGCATATTGTTGATCTTATTTAGATAATTCTAATATCTCCAAATATATCGTATATTCAAACTAATTAAAATCATTTCATGTGGCTCTTGGATTCTTTTAATTCCAGTGATCTGTACCACTGCCCATTTTCATTATTAATGGAAAATCTTTATGAAATCATTGGGAATTAAATCCGTATAAACAAATGAATTCACCTTAAACCTAGATCAGATGCTGCTTAACCAAACCCAGTTTTTTTATCTTTGAATTCAAAGTTGTAGCAGGAACCCCCAGCAGCTTAGCAGCACCATTTTTACCTGAAATTTTTCCATTACATAATTCCAGAACCGAAAAGATGTGATCTCTTTCATTTTCAAAAATGGTTTTCACAGGACCCGATACGGCGTTCATGTTGCATTGACTTTGATCGGGAATTTCGATCTGATTGATTATTGTACCGGTATTAAGTACCACATGCCTTTCAATTAAGTGCTCCAATTCCCTTACGTTTCCCGGCCAGTTATAGTCAGTTAAAGTTTGAATGGCCTTTTTAGAAAACCCATCGAGTTTACGCTTCGCTTTCCCGGCAAATTTCTCCAGAAAAAACATAGCCAGGAGCGGTATATCCGTCCGGCGACTTCTTAACGGTGGTAGTGTAAGTGGAAAAACGTTCAGCCTGTAAAATAAATCCTGCCTGAACCGACCGGCTTCTACCTCTTTGAATAGATTTCGGTTTGTTGCCGAAACAATACGAACATCAGTACGGATGGTTTTTTTTCCGCCGATGCGTTCAATTTCCTTTTCCTGTAATACCCTTAATAATTTAACTTGCAAATCAGGTGGAATTTCACCAATCTCATCTAAAAATATGGTCCCTCCCTCAGCTTGTTCAAACTTTCCAATACGCTTATCACTAGCACCGGTAAAGCTACCCTTCTCATGTCCAAAAAGTTCAGACTCGATCAGGTTTACAGGAATTGCGGCACAATTTACTTTAATTAATGGCTTTGCGGCACGCACGGATCCATCATGAATAGCTTTTGCAATAAGCTCCTTCCCTGTTCCGGTTTCACCAAGAATCAAGACTGTTGTTTCGGTAGCGGCAACCCGGTGAAGCATTTTGTATACTTCTTTCATTTTTGTGCTGCTTCCAATAATATCAGGATGGACAGGAAAATTTTCTTCCATGTCCTCGCCATCATTAACCTCCGGTGAATGAACGTTAGAATATTCAGTAGCATATACATCATCCGAATCTTCATGCGCTGTTTGCAGTGTGGCAAACTTAGTTTTTACTTTTTCTACTTTACTGCGATCAGGCAAGCCGGAATTCTGTGGTATCACGGCTAATAAACCAGCAATAAATTCAGCAATATTACAACAGAAATTTAATCCTTCCGCACTAAGCTCCTTTTCATGATTGTGGATAGAAAAAGTACCAAATATTTTTCCCTGATGATCAATTGGGATATAGCCATGAAAATTGTATTCCCTTTGCTGTTGAAAAACCTGATAATTAGAGGCAAATTCTGCTATCCAATCTGCTTTTGATTTGAGTAAAGGATAATCATAACTGGCGATTTCTTTCGATATTGCTGAAAGTTTCACCGGCTCTGAAATTATGGGATGGCAGCAGGTCAGATCTTTTTCGAGGGTACATTTATAGGCCTTTATCAAATGAGTAAGCGCAGGGTTATACAAAGAAACGACTACGCAGTCGATGGCGAAAAGTGGATAAAGTTTCAAAAAAACGCCTTGAAAAAGTTCTTTGAGATTAAATAGATCACCATCGGGTTGTACAGAAACCGAATTTCCAAACTCAGCAGGTTGGCGGTTTTTGTCGTCTGCATTGATATTAAATTCCGATTCAAAGTCTGTTTGGTATGCGCTCATGCCCGCTATTTCTCCTTCCTGAATTATCCAACATTGGATGAAATTCTTTCATGGCGCCCAAACAAACAATATGCCATTTTAAACAAACATTGATTACATGCAATAAAGGCATTAAACCTAAAAAATCAGCAACGATATTTCGTCAAAAAACTTAAGTTTCTACGAAATAAGCTGTATTACATTAAACTGATTGTGCCGTAAAATCAATTTTCTTTGAGGATACTGCCCAGAATATCCAAAGTAAAACACAGATCAGCATGGCAGCATCCGGAACAAAAAATGAAAGGATAAAGGCTGCTAAATAGCTGGGAAATCCGTACAGGTAGTTATTACGCAACTGAATGATTGCATAGTGGCTGATGCCTGGCCTGAGCAAATCTTTATCCTTTGTGGCTTGTTGCCAAAGAATATTAAATGCCAGATTAATCAGCACGAAAAGTCCGGTGTAAATGGTAACAGAAAGCTGTTTAGCATCGCTAAGATAAAACCTGGCAAGCAATGCACTTGGATAGGATACAAGCGATACCAGAAATAGTATAAATCCATTGGCGAACATTAGTCCGGAGTTACGCTTGTAAATTTGTTTAAATATTTTGTGGTGATTTACCCAGATAATGAAAATACTAAAAAAAGAGATAATAAAAGACAGGTATCCAGGCCATTGACTGATTAACTCATTAAGTAATGCTTTTGGATTTTTGGCTTCAGTGATTTCCGGCACATGCAATTCTAGCACCAAAAGCGTTACAGCGATGGCAAAAACGCCATCGCTGAAAGCTTCAATCCTTGCGGTTTCTTTCTCCATCAATGATTGAATATCAATTTGTTAACCTGAACAATTTCTGCACTGGTAATGGTATGGCCCATATCTTGATAAATAACCTCAGTAACGCGGGCGCCCATTCCTTCCAGGAGTGTTGTTGTTTCTTTTACTCTGGTTACCGGAACATGGAAATCAGGATCGCTACTCCCGATAAATACAGGTGTTCCGTCAAAATTACCATGATAATTCCGATGATCTACCACCTCTCCAATTACGCCGCCCGTAAAAGCCACAACCCCACCATAACGGTTAGCATGGGTTGCTACATAATCCAATACCAAACATGCACCTTGTGAAAAACCTAAAAAATAAATCTGCGACTTGGAAAAACCAATTTCCCCCAGGTAGTTAACTAAATCATCAATTTGTTTTAGTGCATTGGATAATGATGGTTCATTCTCTGTTCTTGGTGCTAAGAAGCTTTGCGGATACCAGGTATTTCCGGGCGCCTGAGGAGCTACCAATGCATAAGAACTTACATTTAAGCTAGATGCCAAACCTAAGATATCTTCTGCAGAACCACCACGACCATGGATCATGATCAAAACATTTTCCGCTTCATTAAGGCTTTTGCCTGATTCTATAAATTCTCTCATGTCTAATTTTCGTGTTCTTTGTTCCAGATATCCTGATATTGTTCTTCGTGTCTTTTAAACTGCAGATGCACGTAAGGACAAAGCGGAATTACTTTTAAATTATGTTCCCGAACATAGCTTACCATTGCATCAAGCAAAAGTTTGGCGTAGCCCTTACCTTCTTTTTCAGGATCAACTTCAGTGTGATAAACGGTTAGATTTCGGTCGGTGATATCGAAAATCATCTCGCCCACTTTCCCATCTTCATCCCATACATCGAATGAATTGGGTTCGCCTTCTTGGATATTTAATTTGATTTCTGCCATGATTTAATTTATTTTAGGAAGTAACTGATCAAGCTCTGCTCTTAAATGTTCATGTTGATGAGGAAGTTTTAAATGTGTGCCTAATTCATTCAACGGCTCATCAACAGTAAACCCGGGATTATCTGTTGCAATTTCGAAAAGAACACCACCTGGTTCACGGAAGTAAAGTGAATAGAAATAATCCCGATCAATTTTCGGCGTGATGTTTAAATGTTTGCTTAATATTTTTTCTCGAAATTCCATTTGAATATCTTCATTTTCTACACGGAACGCCACATGGTGATTGGTTCCTGCTGCATTTCTCCCTCTGTTTCCACCTGGGTTTTCCAGCAAATCTACTATTGAGGCCGTCGGTACTGCATCGGTGATGAAACGGTAACGGTTGCCTTCTTGTTTCAACAAACGATAGCCAAAAATATCGGTTAATATTTTTGCTGTTTCATCTATGCTTTGCAAATTTAAAGTTGTGCTATGGAAACCTTTAGTTGCATTTTCTGCCGTTACTTCACTGGTTTCCCAGGGCTTTCTTAAATCCGGAGCGCCAGGAATAATTAAGCTTAATGATAAACCATCAGGATCTTTAAAAGTTAGTAATTGCTCACCAAAACGTTCAGTTATTTCCCCTGTTTTTATTTTTGCCTGTTCGAAACGATCTTTCCAGAAAGCCAAACTGCCCTCGGGAACCGCATAGCCAATTTCTGTTGCCATGCCAACCCCTTCTGTGCCCTGTCCGATTCCATCCCATGGGAAAAAAGTTAAAATTGTACCGGCATGACCAGCCTCATCGCCATAATACAAATGGTAAGTTCCCGGATCATCAAAGTTTACCGTTTTTTTTACCAGGCGCAAACCCAGCGTTTTCGTGTAAAAATCGAAGTTTTGTTGTGCATTTCCCGCGATGGCGGTGATATGATGCAAACCTAAAATTGTATTTTCCATTGTTTTTATTTATTTACCGTCCCCGGTATGAGTGATTGATTTGTTCGTTATATTCTGGATGGGTTTTTATAAATTTTGCCACAAAAGGGCAATATACCATCACTAGTTTTTTATGGGCTCTTGCATAGCTGAACGCGTACCTGGCTAAAGCCGAGGCCATACCTCTGCCTTCTAAAATTTTAGGCACAAAGGTGTGCATGAAAGCAATGTCTTTTTTATAAAACCGATATGACAGGTAGGCAACCTCGCCCTCCGTTTCAATTTCAAACTGAAGGTTATCGGTATTGTTATGGATTATAAATTCTCCTGATTCCATTTTAGTTATTTATTAATTGCGTCGCGTTATGGGCTAATTCGTTGTGTTTCTTAAACTTTATATCCAATATTAATCCCCCATCATTCCACATTTTGATCTCGCCGTTTAGTTGCGAGGTCAGGCCCGTCATTAAACTCATCCCCAACGATTCGGAGTAATCTGCATCAAAGCCATCTGGTAAACCCACGCCATTGTCAGCAATCCTAAGTTCGCAATACGCCCCATCTGTCAGCAAAAAAGAAATATCAACTTTTCCATTTTTTCCATCCGGGAAAGCGTATTTAATGGTATTGCTGATGGCTTCATTTAAAATTAAACCGAGTGGAACAGCCTGCGCAACATCAAGCCTGATGGATTCAGTCCGAAGCTCAAACCGGATCTTTCTGTCTGTACTGAAACATTCCACCATATAATCTATCAACTCTTTAATGTACCAGTCCATATCTATTTCAGCGAGGTTGTCTGACTGATATAATTTCTGATGGATGAGCGACATAGCGTGCATGCGGTTTTGACTATTCCTTATTGCGGTCAGTGCATCGTCGTTATCCAGATAGGCCGATTGGGTATTAAGTAAGCTGATTACAATTTGCAGGTTATTTTTTACCCTGTGATGGATTTCGCGTAATAGCCACTCCTTTTCATCAAGTATTTTTAGAAGCAATTTATTCTGCTCATTTATTTCCTTCTGCTTCTGTTCCAATACCAGGTTACTTTTTTTCTTTAAGCGATAACGGTTATAAATCAGTCCGGCAACAAGTATGACAACAATTAGTCCTCCAATAAATAACGACTGCATTCTGCCATCATTCTTAATCCTGATTTTTTGCAACTGATTTTTCTGGTTCAGCAATGCGATATCTTTATCCTTTTTTTCGGTTTGATATTCAATTTCCAAACCGGCCATTTGCTTGGTCTTCTCGTTATTTGATATCGAATCAGATAATCGCTTAAAGTTTTTATAGTGCGCAATGGCCGCCCAAGGTTTATTTTGTGCAGAATCTACAGCATACCAAAGCCGGTATAATTGGGATAGTGCCAAAAGATTCTTTTGTTCAAGGCTCTGTTTTTCATGCGCTTTCAGGTAAATGGTATCTGCTGAATACTGTTTCTCATGAACCATTTTTTTTATAATGCTTCTATAAAGATAAATCTGATTGGGGTCATCCTTTGGAAGTTCATGATGAAATTTCAGAAGTTGCTTGTAATACGGTTCAGCTTTTGCATAATCGCTGATATCATAATAGGCATTGAAAAGGATATAAGGTATCCTCAACTTCATCTGTACATCCTGCGGAGGAAATTTTTTGATAGTTTTTATCAGAATTGACGTTCCTTCCTCAAACCGCTTCATTCTCACCAATACCGTGGCCATGTTCGCAACGAGGGTAAGTATGTAGTTTGGATCTTTATATTTGCCGGCTATTTTTGCAGCTTCAAACCAATATTCCAGTGCTTTCGGATCGTTTCTCAGGTTAAAATACGTTAAGCCTAAATGATTCTTTATAGAACTTCTTTGTAAAGTAGTATCCCCTAACTGATCTGCAGTTTTTTCAGCCAATAAACCATATTTTAATGCCTGTGCTAAATTTCCCAAACTATTATTAGCAATACACAAATTATTATAAATGCCTTGTAAGGCTTTAAATCTTATTGCATGATAGGCCATTAACGATGAGTCCAATAATTTTATCGCATAAGATGCATTTCCTTTGATATTGTAATAATCTCCGAGGTTATTTAAGGAATTCCCTTCTTCCAGCTTATTTCCAGCCTGACGATACAATTTCAATGCCTGCTCATTGTACTTAATTTTTTTATCTAGCTCAATACCCTCATTTCCATAAAGCTGGCCCTTTGCAGAATAAGCGCCAGCCAATTCGTTAATCAATTTAAATTTGCCAGCATAGCTAATCGCCTGGTTATACAATTCCTCACTACGCAGCTTATTTCCTGATTCACGGATGATATCTGCCTGAAGAACCAAAGCTTTGGCTATGCCCTGGAAAAATTTCAGCTGCTTTGCAATAGCAAATGCCTGAGCCTGATAACGCATGGCGATACTTAGATCTACTTTCAGCTCTCCTGGCAAACTCAAATAATAAGTTCCAACATTAAGCAATACATCTACCTTTTTGGTTGTATTTTCCGTCCCCGCCGCTTTAACTAAAGCCTCATTCAGCGCACTTTTAGTCTTAATTTCCTGTGCTTCTACAAGGCCGCTCATCAACAACAACACGATAAGCATCAAAGCTTGTAGTGATATCAAAACAGGGCGCATTGATTTTAGCTGGAACATTATATATAATTAAGCTTTACTTATGCGGGTTGTAAAATAACAAATCGCCATGGCAATCCCGGGCAAAATCATTCCTGTTAATCCGAATAATTTCCCAATCCAGGCACCAAGAATACAGCCTAATAAAAAGCCTCCCAGGGTAACCAGGCCTTTGTAAATTCCGGAAAGAAAATCAGTGTTTTTAAAACCTGAATTGCAATATGACCTGATATCAAGGGCAAACTGGGTCACATTTCCTGTCATCATTGTTGTAGGACCAAATGTATCTTTGGCAAAAAGCTTTCCGTATGCATTCTGAAAGCCCATAGCAAACACAGTAATCATCACTACAACGTACATTGGCCAGGTGGTTTCAGGCCCATCCAAATAACCAAAGACATAAGCCAATACACCGGCAATTAAAAGAATGATCCCTTCAGCCAGAAGTAAAAAATGCTTATTCGAGAACCTGGCGGCAATCCAACCGCCAATCATTACCGCTAACATAAAAACCGGGAATGTCAATAGTTTAATCCATGCATCGGCACCGCCACCTTTTATCAGCTGATAAGCAAAAACGATAAAGTTTCCGGTTACGTGGGCGGAGAATATTTTATCGGCAGCAACAAATGTAATGCTATCGCAATAGCCGCCAATCAACGTTAATACAAGGGTTACAAACCAGACTTTGTTCTGTTTCTCTTCCATGTTTACTATTTAAGATAAGTGGGCCCTTAACATCCACGCCATTGTCTCATGCGTTTCCATTAACCCGGTTATATAATCGCTTGTTCCGGCATCTTTTAATGCAGTTGCGTAATTATTGATGTTTTCCCTTAAATGAATTAAGATACTTTCATGATCTGCAAGTAAGGCCTTGATATAAGTTGTTGCATCATTTTTACCACGATCATCCTCTGTTAGGTGTGTGAGTTCCAAATACTGTTTCAATGTTGCTGGTGCATAATGCCCCAGTTTACGAATTCGCTCGGCAACTTCATCAATAATATCAGCCATCTGATTGTATTGTTCTTCAAAAAATTTGTGTTTATTGTAAAAATCCGGCCCTTCTACGTTCCAGTGTGCTTTACGGGTTTTAGTGTAAAGGACAAATTCATCGGCAAGAATTTTACTTAAAGAATGCGCCACCGCTGCCAGGTGATCTGCACTGATGCCAATTTTAGCTTCCATAATGATATGATTTATATTAATTTAAAAAAATGATTGTAATAGATAATGATCAATCGATAAAGTTCCGGGACCTATTGCCCATAAGAAAAGCATCGCTAAGGTGTACATGTAAGGAACATCTCTTACTTCTATCGGATCTTTACGGTGTACAACAAAATACCCGATGGCTGTAACGCCAATTGATGGCAGTAAAAACAATTTTGTTCCCACACCAATTGCCACCAAAAATGGAACAACGGTATCTGAAAATGTGGCTACTAAGCCGTTTAACTTATCGGGTAAACCCAAAGGGTTTGGAACATGCTCTTTTTCTCCGTTTTTTAAGCTAAACTTTTTCATACCATGTACCCTAAAAAGTTCCAGCATAAGCAGTATTCGAAATATAAGCACTGCGATGTTATTGAAATCTGATCCCAGATCAGAATATAGCAACCATCTGATAATGTTTTCCATAATTAAAAAGCAAAGCATGAGCAGCCCAGGGCACCCCAGAATGCAGTATAGTTATTTACCGGCAGGTTACTGGTTCTCACTGCATCATGGTTGTGGTTATGGACATTACAGCTTCCAACGCAAGAATGAACCATTGCTAAAACCGATTGTGATCCCCTGGCACCAGCAATACTACTATGTTGATTGCCTTTATGCGTTGATGCAGAATAATAACCGTTGTAGCTATTTGTTGGCGACCAGTCTGGTAAAACCGGTATTTTTGGCGGAGAGAATGATGAGAAATCGCCTTTAGCATAAACGATTTTGCCATCAACAACTGTCAATTCTGATTCAATACCCTTTACTTCCTCGTCAGACACTTCAAAATAGTCGCGGTTTAAAACAGCCAGGTCGGCTAACATACCCACTTTGATATCGCCTTTTTTATCCTGCTCGTTCGAAAACCATGCGCTACCACGGGTATAAAGTTCCAGGGCAGTTTCGCGGGTTAGTACCGTTTCCGCATCATAAATTGATAGACCACCAACAGTTTTTCCTGCCGTTAACCAAAACATAGATACCCATGGATTGTAGCTGCTTACCCGGGTAGCATCAGAACCACCACCTACAGGAACCTCCATTTCAAGCATTTTCTTTACCGGAGGAGTTTGTAAAGCTGCCTTTTCTCCATAACGATCGATGAAGTATTCGCCCTGATAAGCCATTCTACTTTGAATTGCAATACCTCCGCCTAATGCTTTTACACGTTCGATATTGCGTTCATCGATTGTTTCCGCGTGATCAAAAATCCATGGCAAACCAGCGAAAGGAATATCTCGATCCACTTTTTCGAAAACATTTAAGAAACGGGTAATGCTTTCGTTGTAGGTAGCATGCAACCTGAATGGCCAACGTTTTTCAACAAGCAAACGCACTACACGTTCCAGTTCATCCTCCATATTATCACCTAAATCCGGGCGAGGCTGAAGGAAATCTTCAAAATCTGCCGCAGAAAAAACCAGCATTTCACCAGCACCGTTGTGGCGGTACATATCATCTCCCTGGTAAAGTTCAACGGTGTTGGTCCAGTTATCGAAATCTTCAAACTCTTGCTTAGGGCGCTGGGTAAATAAATTGTAAGCAATCCTAACGGTCAATTGTTTCTCTTCATTTAATTGGCTTACTACCTGGTAATCATCCGGAAAGTTCTGAAAACCCCCACCCGCATCAATTACGCTGGTAATCCCGAAACGGTTTAATTCAGTCATAAAGTGACGGGTGGAGTTTACCTGATGTTCCAAAGAAAGCTTTGGCCCTTTAGCCAGTGTAGAATATAAAATCATCGCATTTGGACTGGCGATAATTAAACCGGTTGGTTCGCCGGTGCTATCTCGCTGAATTTCACCTCCCGGAGGTGCAGGTGTATCTTTCGTATAGCCTACCGCACGAAGCGCTGCACGGTTCATAAAAGCCCTGTCATATAAATGAAGGATAAAAACCGGCGTATCGGGCGCAATGGCATTGATTTCTTCCAGGGTTGGCATTCTTCTTTCTGCAAATTGGAATTCAGACCAACCGCCAACTACACGCACCCATTGAGGAGCAGGTGTACGATCTACCTGCTCTTTCAGCATACGTAATGCGTCAGCCAAAGATGGCACACCATCCCACCGAAGCTCTAAATTGTAGTTTAAGCCACCACGAATCAAATGGATATGGGAATCGTTAATTCCAGGCACGACTCTTTTTTTATTTAGGTCGACAATTTTGGTTGCCGAACCAGAAAAAGCCAAAATGTCGCTATCATTTCCAACCGCGATGAATTTCCCATCTTTAATGGCTACCGCTGTAATTTGCTCTTTATATTTTGCAATGGTATGAATTTTACCATTAAATAAAATCATGTCTGCACTCATCTTATTCTATTTAAGTTGAAATTTAATTTTTGATCGCTGCGATGGCTTCCTGAATGCCTTCGCCTGCGGTTGTAAAAAAGGCAGGACCGGCTAATAAAATTACTTTGGATACAGGTTTGAGGTTAACCATTTTTTTATCCTTTAACCAAACCTGCGTACGGTAGGCTTCAAAAATTCCTTTCACTACGTTTCCTGCAACCAAAGCTGTCGGAGAATCGATACCAGCATCCTTTAAATCACTGGCAAAAGCAAAGTTACCAACCCCTAATTTTAAAGCTTCACGCATGGCTACACTCCCTACTCCTATCATCAGGTCAGGCGTAAATTTATTGCGATCACCTAAGCCAATCAGCAATAAATTTTTACCACCGATGGTTCCTTTTGGAGGCGTAATTAATAAAGTTTCGTTGGCATGGCCTAAAAATTTGCCACTTTTACGAATTTCTGTTAGAAGACCATTTGTATCATGATCCAAATGAACCAGTCCGTTTAGCGCAGCAGGTAAGGCTGGTGGCGAATTAAAAATATCGCCTTCCGTATACTCGAAAACACAAGCCACCTGCAAATCACTTTTTTGAGCCGATGGTCCCTGAACCACCCCTTCGATGGCAATCCCATCTACCGTACCCCAAACTTTGGCCGTACCAATTGCCGTGGTGGTTTGGGCCAATAACCCGTTTCCGGTAATAAAGAGCATAATAAAAAGCAGAAGGACTTCTTTTGATGATTTCAGGATGTTATTTTTCATGTTTATTTTTTTAAAATTTAAATGATAGCTGAGCGTTAAAAAACTGAGAATTGTCCCAAAGGGGAATAATATCTTTGATGAAGCGACCGACTTTGAAGTATTGGCCCCCACAACTAAATGACAGGTAATTATTAAAAGAATATTCAGCACTTAACAGATAAGTTGTTCCTATAAAACGGTGGCCGGACAGCGATCCGGAGGTATTAAAATTTCCGCTTGGCCGGTAAATTCCATCACTGGTTGAATACCGCCAGTTAAAAACCACATCCGTTTGAACCATTAATTTATCCGTTAATGCCAGCGTGATGTATGGGTGCAAATCGATTAAGTTTGCGGGTCCAATTAAGGGATTGAACCCCAAGTAGCCTCCTCTTGGAAACAAAGGGTTAAACGTTTGCAACTTACCATCACCCGCCAGCTGGTCTCCCGATATATAATCATTGCGAAGGTTTATGGACGGTTTGAATTTAATGTTATCAAACACATAGCCCAATTCAATAGCGGTTGTCCAGGCATTAATATCACCCTTTCCAAATTGACCAAACTGATAAGCGGCTTCCAGATTATAAATAAAACCTCCCCCACCTTTCCAGTATCTGGTTGCTATTGTGTGGCGCACTTCCTTTTCTGTTCCTTCTTCAAACCGAGCCTGATCCCTTCTTATTCCGAGATAATAAAAATCAAAGTTTCCACCTTTTGGAACGATGAGGTTTGAATAAGCACCCCAAAGATTTGCCTGATGAATGGGGCGATTGTCGAATACACCAAAGTTTACCTCATCAGATTCGAGCACAAAGGCATCAATAGAAAATTTAGGCGATGTGTACATCAGTTTTGCACCGGTAAAATATAGCCTGGCTGTTGTACCCTCACGCACAGAAATTAATCTTCCCGAACCATAATTGATCTCCTGGCGGCCAACTCTTAATCCTAGCTTAAATTCAGTTTTATTAATGATGCGATATTCTGCAAACAGGTTTTGAACTGCAAGCTGGTCTTCATCAACCGGTGCCGGCCCATATTTACTTCCATTTTCCAAAGCACTGTTTAACTGGGCAAAAAACCTCAGGCGTTCACCTACATGTAAATCGGCATATAAGGAATAGCGTTGCAGAATGGAATAATTAAAGCCTTGATCCCTGATCCAGTCTTCATTAACCTTTCCCCCGAATTCTTCCCTGATCTCTCCTCCAAATGTGACATAAGCTTGCTGATTTGCCGAAAGCGGCAGGAACTTCAGTTTGTTATAAAAGTTCCTGCTCGAATCTTTGAGACGACTGTAATCCTCATCGTAGCGCATTAATTTTATACCCTGTGCACATACCCTTGAAAAAGGAGTACAAATGCAAAGTAGTATTAACGTGGCCAATCGTGGATAAAAGCTCATCTTATTGCTAAAACAAGGATTAATGTTTTATCATTTTATGAGCATACTGGATACCGATACCGTAACCTGCGCCAAATCTCTTCATCAGGTTAGTTACCGGAACATAAGTTTCACTTCTGGCCCAGTCTCGCTGTAATTCCAAAATGTATTGAACTGAAGTTACGGGTTTAACACCCGCATGAATCATTCTCTGCATAGCTCGCTCGTGCGCCTCATTGCTCACATCGCCACAAGCATCAGCAATAACAAATACTTCATACCCTTCTGATAAAGCGGATAAGGCCGGGCCAACAATACAAACGCCTGTCCATAAACCTGCCAGGACAATTTTTTTCTTTCCGGTTCCGGTGATGGCTTTATAAGCTGGCTCATCTTCCCAGGTATTCATTGAAGTTCTATCGATGTAGTTTGAAGTTTCCTGTGGGTAAAACTCTTCGATTTCTGGAAAAACGGGACCGGAAAATGAATCTTCCATTACGGTAGTTACAATAGTCGGAACATTAAAAATTTTCGAAGCGCCTGAAATAATGGCCACGTTTGTACGAAGCTCAGTAATAGAAATGCTTTTAGTTGCAAAAGCCATTTGACCTTCAAAATCAATTAATACTAAGGTGTGATTTTCCGGTGATAACAAATCTGGTGATGGTTTCATAATTATACTATTCTTGTTTCTATCCTGTTGCCAAGAAACATACCATTAAACAATCTTCTAACTATCAGTTAGTTGTGAAAAGAATGAGAAAATATGGTTACTTTATATCGTTGATTTACGACTTAAGTTTGCGAGAAGAAAGGAAAAACAGAAAGACAATTCAACACCAATTACAACTATAACAATCTAAATTTCAACATATTAAATAAAGCTATTACGAAATATCGTCACCATAATGGTTTTATTTTCGCTATCATTACTTTATATTAGTAATTTTGCGCTATGAAAAGCAAGAAACTGCAGACAGCAAAAAGCCAGCAAAAGGAGCGTTCGGCAATGCCTCGGTTAGCTTCATCTCTAGAAACTGAAAATGCACATCTGCTTGAAGTAATCAGGCAAAAGAGCGACCAAAATACCATAATACTTTCATTGAGTCATGCGATTGCTTCTGTTCGTCATAAAATCGACCTGTTCGATGTGATTGATCAAAAACTAAAAAAGCTCTTTGATTTCGATGATTTTGTAATCTGCCTGATTAATGATGATCAGCAAACACATAGTCCGTTCATCTATAACCAAAAAGAAGATTTTTTAAAAACGGAGGGTGTACCGCCAACGGCATCCAAAAAATACACCTTAAATGACGGTATGTGCAAAGCAATGATTGCATCAGCGACACCCACCATATTTAATGTTGACGAAGTACTGGCATGGAAAGATGCTCCAATGTGGTTAAGTTTCTGGAAAAATAAAGGTATCAAGGAAATGGTTGGCCTAAAAATGACTGATGCCTCAGGATGTATTGGATTCTTTTATATCTATACCAAACACGAAAACTTAGTTAGTAACGTATATTTTGATCTGCTACACGGTATTGCTTTACAAATCTCCATTGCCATATCCAACATCCGGGCTAATGAAAAAATTGAGCGGCAACTTGAAGAAATCAATAAGTACAAACAAAAACTGGAAGACGAAGCCAGTTACCTGAAAGATGAAATCAGGCAGAAATACAACCATTCGGAAATAATTGGTGAGAGTGAGGCCGTAAAGAAAGTTTTCTTTTTGATTGACCAGGTTGCAACAAGCGATAGTACTGTACTCATTCTTGGCGAAACCGGAACAGGAAAAGAGCTCATTGCCAGGGCTATTCATAATGCCTCCCCGCGGGGTAAGCAACTTATGGTTAAAATCAATTGCGCTGCACTTCCACCAGGTTTAGCTGAAAGCGAATTGTTTGGGCATGAAAAAGGAAGTTTTACCGGGGCTATTGAGCGCAGAATTGGAAAGTTTGAACTTGCGCATGATGGCACATTGTTTTTGGACGAAATCGGAGAGCTTTCTTTAGCGCTACAGGTAAAATTACTCAGGGCGCTGCAGGAAAAAGAAATTGAACGTATTGGCGGTAAAACAACCATTAAAACGAATGTACGGATTATTGCCGCTACCAACCGTGATTTACTCAAAGAAGTAGAGAGAGGAAACTTTCGGAGTGATCTTTACTATCGGCTAAATGTATTCCCTATTACTGTCCCCGCTTTAAGAGATCGCCTGAATGATATTCCTGCCCTGGTATCGCATTTTATGGATAGTCTATCAAAGAAAACAGGCAAACATATACATTCCGTTGCCAAAAGTACGCTCAACAAGTTAATGACTTACTCCTGGCCGGGAAATATAAGAGAGCTGGAACATCTTATTGAACGGAGTATTTTATTAAACCATGGAAGCATTCTAAAAGAAGTTCATCTTCCCCCAACCTCAAAGACAGAAATATCAAGCGATGGTACAGAGCGAAAAATTAAAACGATTCATGAAAATGAGCGGGATCATATTTTAAGCATACTAAAGCGCTGTAAAGGAAAAATTTCAGGAAATGGTGGAGCAGCAGAGATATTGAATATTCCGGCAACAACATTAAATTCTAAGATTAAAAAACTAAATATCCAAAGAGCGCACATTATCAATGACTAAACCACTGCCATATATAAATCACTTAATGCATCCTCCACTATGCTGTTGAAAGTCAAAATTTGTTTTTTCAGTGCAATCTTCATTCTACTCCTTAATGCACCAGGTTATGTCTTCCTATCAGCAAAACAGACTCAAGGGAAAAATTTTGACGATACAACAAAAATTAAATATGCTTTAGCGGCTGCAAACCGCTTAATCCATACACCAAATGCTTCCAAAGAAAATCTGCAAAAGGCAGCTGCATTATTAAAAAGCGCCTTAATAGTAAATCAGAAGGTTCAATCTATAGCCTGGCAGTATCGCATCTTTATGCGCTATGCCGATTTTTATGATAAAACAGGCTTGCGGCAAGCTCAGGCCAGAAGTTATGAAAATGCGATTTCAGCTTCAAGGAAATTAAATGACAAACGCCTCGAAGCCCAGGCCTGGTACGATTATTTCAAACAAATTCCGGATACAGTTGCAGATTACAGAAATAAAAGTTTTTACAACAGAGCACTTACCGCACATCGTCTTTATAAAGAAATTGCTGTTAGTAAGGAGGATCATTACCGGGAAGCAAAACTTTTGAAAGATATGGCAGATTTCCACCTGGAGGAGGAAAAATTTGATTTAGCTATTAAAGAACTTCTAGAAGTTATCGAAAAGGATAAAAGATACAACCTGGTGGATTTGCCAATGGCCTACGATTTACTCTCCGCTGTTTACCAGCGCAAGGGTGAACTGAGTAAGGCATTGGAATGTGCATTGAAAAGTGTTGAAATTGCCGAACAAAAGCATGAAGAAGTATTGGCCACTTACCTAAACCGGGTTGGCGCAGCTTACGAAGCGATGAACAAACCTAAAGAAAGCATTGAGTGGTATAAGCGGTCTTACGAGATGACCGATAAGAGCGATCCCTATATTGCCATTCCGGCGTATACCATGGCCACGCAAATGATTAAATTAGGTGAAGCAAAGCCTGCATTAGTACTTTTAAAACAGACCTGGGCAACCATAGGCAACAAGAAAAGTGAACTTAAATATTTTATGTACCTGGGTTTCGCTGAAAGCTATACGGCACTTGGAGATTACAAACAAGCCGGATCATATTTCAGCAGATTATTAAGCGACTCAGATCAGTCTAATTTATCCAACCCTTTTACAACATCGGTTTACTTTGCGGTAAGTGAATATTATTTTGCACAAAAAAAATACACCTTGGCTTTAGCGCATGCAGAAAAAGCAGGGCTAAACCAAATCACCATGGCCTTGCCCCGGCAAATCAGGCTCAATGAGTTACTTTATAAAATAAACCTGGCATTCGGAAGACAAAACGAAGCTATTAACCGATTACAAGCTTATCACAAGTTAAAAGATTCTATGCTGAGCCAAGACAATCTCAACAGGATTAACCGTTTACAGGTTGAATTTAAAGCCAGTCAGAAAGAAAACGAAAATGAAATTTTAAGAAAACAGTCACAAATCCAAAAACAGGAACTGAAGCGTACCCAACTCATGCAGGATGTAACCATTGGAAGCCTGATCTTAATTACTATGGTACTTATTTTGGTTTATGGCCGGTTCAGACTCAAAAAGAAGCTTCATGATACACTTGTTAAAAAGAAAGCGGAAATTGATCTGGCTTACCGCGAACTTGAAAGTAACGTTGAGCAAAAAAACAGACTGATCTTTGAAAAAGAAGGGCTTTTACAGGAGGTGCATCACCGAGTTAAAAACAGCTTACAACTGACGATTAGCCTGCTAAACAGTCAAAGTTATTACCTGGAAAACCAAGCTGCGATTGATGCGATTAAAGATAGCCAGCATCGGCTTAAAAGTATTGCATTAATTCATCAAAAGCTTTATCAAAACCAGAATGTGGCAACCATTAACATTCAGCCCTACATTTTTGAACTGGTTGAGTATTTAAACGAAAGCCTGGGCAGCGATAAAAAAATAAATTTTGAGCTGGACATCTTAAATATTGAAATGGATATTTCAAAAGCAATCCCGATGGGGTTAATTATTAATGAGGCCATAACAAATATTTTCAAGTACGCTTTTACCAATAGACCTAAGGGAAAAATAGAAATCAGACTAAGCGAAAGGCCTGAACGAATGTATTCGCTGTTTATAAAAGACGATGGAATCGGACTGCCTCCGGATTTTGACTACACACAAAGCAACACTTTAGGAATCGTATTGATGAAAGGCTTAAGCGCTCAGATTGATGCGTCATTTTCGATAAGTGAGGATAACGGAGTTTGTGTTCATCTGATTTTTGAAAATAATATGCTGAATCAACCTTTACATAACTAACAATCTACGATGCAAAAAATACTAATTGTTGAAGATGAATTTATTGTTGCCCACGACCTGCAAATGATTCTTTCAAGGGCAGGATATCAGGTTGTTGGAATTGCAGATTCATTTAAAAACGCAATAAGTCTTCTCCAACATCATCAAGTGGATCTGGTATTGCTCGATATCTATCTTAAAGGAAGACAAACCGGCATCGATTTAGCCCGTGAGTTAATGAAAAAGGAAATACCTTTCATTTATATATCTGCTAATTCAAACGAGAAGGTTTTTGAAGCTGCAAAATCTACCTGCCCCTATGGTTTTATAGTTAAACCCTACCGGGATAAAGATGTTTTACTGAGCATTGACATAGCCAGATACCGTAAACACAATAACAATAACATGAAGCTGAGCAGCGAGCTTTTTATGCGTGACTTTATTGTTGATGTGTCGATGAAATCATTAACCTGGCAAAAGAAAATACTTTCCATTGCCAGTGCGTTTCAACCTTACATTCCGTTTGATTTCATTGCTTTGTCTGGCATTGCAGTAAATGGAAAAAGATATAGTGAGATAGGCATCACCCGTAAAAATTTCGATCAGTATGACCTTTTTACAGCTACGGATTTTATGGAGTTTTCAGGGATTAGCCGAGACAAATACAATCAACTTAACCAGCTATTGCCCCAAACAACCACAGATGCCATATATATTGGAAAAGATTTTGAGCAGGTGATACAACTTGCCCCAATGAAAAAATTAATGGCTGATACTTACCAGCTTCATTCCAATATGGTTAAGACTTTTCATCTGAATAATGGTGACCAGATTAGCTTCTCCTTTTATAGTCGAATGGTAAATGTATATCAGCCTCCACACATGGAATTACTAAATTACCTTTCTGTCACTTTAGAGGACAAACTGGTGCATCTTATCGAAATGGAAAACGCAGGGATAGAAAAGAGTTCTTTCCACTCGAGTACGCCATATCCTGCAGATTACACTGCATTTGATCATATTATTGGAAAAAGCACACAGTTACTACAAATACTTGATAAAGTAAAGATTGTTGCGCCCACTGATACCTCGGTATTAATTACGGGTGATAGCGGAACCGGAAAGGAAGAAATTGCCAAAAGCCTGCACCGGTTATCTAAGCGCAGCACCAAACCTTTAGTGGCTGTAAACTGTGCAGCCTTGCCGGCAGATTTAATCGAATCTATATTGTTTGGTCATGAAAAGGGCTCATTTACCGGTGCGATTGAAACCCGGATTGGAAAATTTGAGGAAGCAAACGGAGGAACAATCTTCCTGGATGAAATTGGAGAGATGCCTGTTGAACTTCAATCCAAACTATTAAGGGTTTTACAGGAAAAGGAAATCGAGCGCATCGGTGGTAATTACCCGATAGCTGTCGACTTACGTATTATAGCAGCCACCAATCTCAACCTTGAAAAGGAAATAAGTCAGGGAAAATTCAGACTCGATCTTTTTTACCGCCTGAATGTATTCCCTATTCACATCGATCCCCTGTGGCAGAGGAAGGTTGATATACCCTTATTGACCGAGCATTTTGTACAGAAGCATTCTCAGGAGTTAAAAAAAAGTATCAAAGCGATTCCGCCTGAATTTTTAAACATACTAATGCAATACGATTGGCCAGGAAATATCAGAGAGCTGGAACATACCATTCTCAGATGCGTTTTACTCTCCGTTAATCAAGAACTGAATATTAATGACCTGCAATTGGGTCCTTTTAAACAAGACCAAGCCAGTCCAGGTGAAATTAAAAGCATTGCAGATAATGAGCGTGATCATATTATCAGGGTGCTGGAACTTTGTAAAGGAAAGATTGCTGGCTCAGGAGGTGCAGCCGAACTCTTAGGTATCCCGGCAACCACATTAAACTCAAAAATGAAAAAACTGGGCATCAACAAATAAGTGATAAATGGTAAATTGGCGATATATCATTACCGGATGATTAAGTATTGAGCCGTAAAATACTGGTTTATATCATTTTAGGAAATGGTACCTTTCTTGCGTAACGAGTTATAGCAATAAGCTTTTGATTGGAAGCCAGAAACGTTTTTGATTTAACGTGTTGTGTAGTGCAAATTTGGGTCGGCGATATTTAATTGAAGGTGAAGAGAAATGAAACAAAAAATCTTAATTGTTGAGGATGAATTTATTGTAGCAAATGATTTAAGAATCATGCTGGAAAAGGCTGGCTATAAGGTTTGCGGAATAGCGCCGTCGGTAGCAAAAGCATTAGAACTTACTGCCTCCAAAGAACCTTCATGGGTATTGCTAGACATTTTTTTACAGGGAGAAAAAACCGGCATTGACCTAGCAAGCCAGCTCACCGAAATGGGTATTCCTTTTATTTACATCTCAGCAAATACCAATCAGAGCATACTGGAAGCCGCTAAAGCAACCTTACCCTATGGCTTTTTAGTTAAACCGTTTCGTGAAAAAGATTTGTTGGTAATGCTCGATATTGCCAGGTACCGGCATGAGCAGAATCTAAAATACAAGCATCACGCCGAACCTTCGTTGCAAACACAAATTCAACACGTTTTGGCGCAAAGCGAAAATAGTTCGGAAAAACTAAGGCAGATCAGTTTATTATTTCAACCACTTGTACCTTTTGACCTGCTTTGGATCACCCGGTCTGCGCCGCGTACATCCACAAAAGACATTTATATTGCTAAAGTTAACCAGGGTGATTTTACAGTTTTAAGCAATGAAATGGTCATGAATGAAACCGGGGTTTCATTACGGGATTTCAAAGCCTGGAATACCCATGGGATAGTTCATAACGGAAAATCTTTTTATAACGGGTACGACTTTAGAAAACTTAGAATGGAAAATTTGTGGCTGCAATCCCTTTCCGATCGGTATCAGCTAGAATCTGTATTGATACAGGTGATTGAACGGGCAGGTGAAACTTTTCATTTTTTCTTCTTCAATAGATCAGCAGATCTATTTAATAAGGTACATGTTGGTGTTATCAACCAGTTCACACAAATTTTCGAGCTGATGATAGAAAAACTTATTTATGAAAAAGATCCACATATCTCCCCTGTCAAATCGCTGACCGAAAAGCAGCCGGCTTCTTTACCAGCAACAATTGAGGATAAGCCAAGTAACTTTAATGGAATTATAGGACAAAGCAATCTTCTGCAACATGCGTTTAAAAAAATTAATCTTGTCGCTCCAGACGACACCTCGGTTTTGATATTAGGCGAAAGCGGTACAGGAAAAGAGAGAATTGCACAAACGATACATCAACTATCGCCTAGAAAAAATAAACCGCTAATTACTGTAAACTGTGCGGCATTGCCTATTACACTTATTGAGTCAGAACTTTTTGGACATGAGAAAGGATCTTTTACCGGTGCAAATGACAAACGTATCGGCAAATTTGAGCAGGCAGATGGCGGCACCATCTTTCTCGACGAAATTGGAGAACTTCCGCTCGAAGCACAGGTAAAACTGCTTCGTGTATTGCAGGAAAAAGAGATAGAACGTATAGGTGGCAGCTCCACTAAAAAAATTAATGTCAGAGTCATTACCGCTACTAACAGGAATTTGGAAAAAGAAGTTTCTGAAGGCCGGTTTAGACTGGATTTATATTACCGGCTAAACGTTTTTCCAATTGAACTTCCTGCTTTAAGGCAGCGAAAGGAAGATATTCCGCTTCTTGTGAACCATTTTATTCAAAAGTATAATAAGAATGCAACCTCCGGAGTTACCGGCATTTCTAATGATGCACTATTGAAGTTACAACAACGCCACTGGCCTGGTAACATCAGGGAGCTTGAACACCTGATTGAAAGAACCATTTTACTTACCGAAGGCAATACTATAGAAGATATTGAGCTACCTGATGTATCTTTCGCAGCAAACAATGCAGCAGATCATCGTACAAAAATTATGACTATGGAAGAAATGGAACGCGAACATATTTTAAATGTGCTTAAAATATGTAGAGGTAAAGTTTTCGGCGCTGGTGGGGCAGCGGAAATTTTAGGTATTCCATCCACTACCTTAAACTCGAAAATCAAGAAATTAGGAATTAGATTTGAATTTGTTAAATAATCAACACCAGGTAGTGGTTGTGAAACATATGTCTTTAATATCGCAATGTTTTATTCAGGTAAATTAAATCAAACTAAATACCGAGAAAACAATTAGTAAATTCACGAAATATAGTTATTCCAATAAATAAAATAAACAGTTAACCAACTATCAATCAGACAGATGACCATAGGCACAATGATTGTGTAATGAGGAAGGCTGGATTTGGGAAATTCAGCTTTAAAGAGGATTTAAACAATTGTAAATTTAACTGACATGAGTACTATTAAAGTAAAAGACGGAACGGAGATTTATTACAAAGACTGGGGAACAGGGCAACCTATTGTTTTTCACCATGGATGGCCATTATCTAGTGATGATTGGGATTCACAATTGATGTTTTTCGTACACCAGGGGTATAGAGTGATCGCTCACGATCGTCGCGGTCATGGTAGATCCGGACAATCATCCGAAGGACACAACATCGACACTTATGCGGCTGATGTAGCTGAATTAACAGAAGCATTAAAACTTGAAAACGCAATCCATATTGGTCATTCCACTGGTGGTGGTGAAGTGATCCGTTATGTAGCGAAATATGGAAAAGGCCGTGTAGCCAAAGCTGTACTTATTAGTGCTATCACACCAATCATGATTCAGAATGAACAAAATCCTGATGGTGTGCCTCTATCTGTGTTTGATGAGATCCGTCAGGGAACCGGTTTTAATAGAAGCCAATACTTTTATGATTTTCCTGTTGCGTTTTACGGATGGAACCGTGAAGGAAAAACAATCATTGAAGGTATCAGGCATAACTGGTGGAGACAAGGAATGACAGGATCAGTAAAAGCCCACCACGATGGAATCAAGGCCTTCTCTGAAACTGATTTAACAGAAGATTTAAAGGCTACAGAAATTCCTGTATTGGTATTACACGGTGAAGATGACCAGATTGTGCCTTATGCACAGGCACCTAAAGCTGTGGCCTTACTAAAAAATGGAAAGTTAATTTCTTATCCGGGCTTTCCGCATGGTATGCCTACTACCGAAGCAGAAACCATTAACAATGATATTTTAACCTTTATCAAATCATAAGGTAAGCTATTAAAAGCATCACAATGGTTAATTCAAATGTGATGCTTTTATAATGGTTTATCGTTGATTGGTAATCTGACTTCGAAATCAAGCGCCCTTACAGCAGGTATTATTCATTTTTTTTAAAAAATAATTATTGTTGGTTCCATTTATCGGCAAGAATCTTGATGAAGTAGCCTCCTACTACACTCCTGGCCTGAAAACCTGCCTTTTTTCCGCTGATCGTTTCATGCCAATCAGATAATGGAACTTTATCAGGTGATTCCCTTACGAATTTATGTATCGGTTTGATGAATTTTTGAAACTCCTGCTGGTTGTCACTCAATGTTGCAGTCCACATGATCCAGTCGGATTTTGTGTAATCCCTGCGGCTATCAAGAGGCAAACCATAGTTGTTTTGCTTCGTTAAATAATAGTTGAGTTCCTTGCGGTATACATCATTCGGAAAAAGATTTAACTGGAGTAGCTTATCCCAAATCAGGTTATATTTCTGGCTCCAGGTATTTTTGTCATTAAACGTCAAGGCGTAATGATCACCAGCTCCAGCAAGCGTTTGCCATTTTTTCGCCATATCAAGAGCTGAGTTTCTAAACTTTAAAGCAATATCGACTTTGCCTAACTGTTGCGCCAGTTGCGCATAAACTCCTATTGCAACAATTGCTTTTACCGACAAATTTGCATTTCGGGCCAAGTGACCAGCAAAATCATCTGTACATAACTGATTAGCAGGATCTAAACCTTCCTTCGATAAATAGCCCACCCAACGCGATATTTCTTTCCAGTGTTTTTCTGCGTACTTTGCATTACCTTCAGCCTTTGCAATGGCGCCCACTAAAATAATCATATTACCCGCTTCTTCTACAGGCATATCTTCGCCATAAATCTGGCCATTTGCGATGGGATAAGTACCGATATCATGCGCAGGATAATCTTTGTTCCATTTGCCACTTTCTGAATAGTAAAAAATTCCATTCAACATTCCTTTTAATAACTCAGGATTATAGCGCAGATAGAGCGGAGCGGATGGGTATGTAACATCTACGGTGTTAATGAAGCCACCGCTGAAATTTTCCTTCGATAAAAATAAAATATCACCGTTTGGGGCATATACAATTTTATGAGCAGCTATACTTTGACGGTAAGCCAGTTTGCACAGGTCGGCATATTCTTTACCACCAGCACTCGTGGCTTCAGCAACCAGCTTTTTATCGAAATCTTTGGTTTTTAATTTGAGTGAGGGATAATCCTTATTGGCCTGTACCAGCTGTGTTTCGAAAGTAACTGATGGCGAAGTTCTCCAAACCGGCAACAACTGATTACCAAAATATTCAATCGACTTCAAGTCATCATAACCCAGCATCATGTATTTTTCCATTGTTTTTACGCCGACAGTTCCAAAAGGAATAATGGTACTCAAATCCTGCATTTTTACATTTAAGGCCTGGGCAGTTTGAGCGTATCTTGAAGCTTTAAAGCGATTGAGATTTTCAACCTGATTACCTATAAATTGCTTGGCACCAGATTTTGCAGGGACAGCAACATACAAATATCCCCAGTCAATTCTCAAATCATCATTTTTCTTTTGTAGCACGGGCTGCTCTACCGTTCCTGTTTTAAGAATGGAAAGACCTCCGCTGTTATATTTCCATACCGATACCAGCTGATCAGGCGTATTAACGGCTAAATTGGAGGAAGCACTAAAATAAATATCCACTTTGTGAGGCTTTCCGTCAGCAGATTTCGCTGCGTAGTTGATGTAACTAATTGGCCTGGCGGTGAGTTTGATGTCATTCAATAGCAGTGGAGAAGTAAAAGTAACCTTAAGATTTATACCCCCGCATTTGAAATCATAAATGGTATTTGTGGCCTCAACAACTACATTAGTCTGCACGGCAGTTAAAATTTTTGTTCCGTTTGAAACCTCTTCTACGAGACCCGCATCCAGGTACCTGCCACCAGCGGTATTTTTGCACTCAATAGCTAAAACATTATCTCCAGCTTTCAATACACCATCAGGAATAGGTAAAAAATCATATTGATGCACCCACCCGTTCTTCTGATAGATCATTTTACCGTTTAGATACACCATAACATTATCGTCGTGGTTAAGCTTTAAAAATTTTTTCGCTGTAGAAACCTGAGCTAAAGAAAATTTACGCCTGTAATAAATTTCGTCTGTATCCCAGTTTGTTTTCGCAGTGCGATCATCACCAAAAGGAGCTGCTCCTTTTTTCCAGTGAACATCATCAAAGCTTATATCATTCCATCCTCGCTGTGGTTTTTTGTAAGAGTAGCTTACCTCGTATCCTGACTCATCTGCCGCGGGGAGTATAGTTTTATAGTTTTTGGATTCTTCACCTAAGAACCTGTACATTTTTCCATCTACTTTCGCAATTCCCAAAAGCGACTGGTCTTTGCCCGTCCAATGCTTGGTAACAGACTGATTTAACCCCTCACTGAATGACCATAAACTCAAATAGGTATCGTGGGTGATTAAAGGATAGGCAGGAAGTTTTTCCTGTGCAACAAGTTGAGATGCAAACAAGCAGCAAAATGCGATGGCGTAAAAATTTCTCATAAAAAACATCTGGTTAATTTGCAAAACATTTAAGTGTTTACAGGCTTCAATGTTATTTGGTCTGAATGTCTATGAAGATATCGTCACCTTTTATCAAATACTGTCTCAAAACACTAAATCGATTTACTTATTCAAGTATAGAAAAAATAAATTCCTTTTTTAAATAGTGTTCCGTAACTTTTCTTTTACCATTTAAGATGATAAAAAAAGAATGAAAATGATTTTGAAAAATTATTTAATCACATACATTAAAATAAAAAGTGACATAGCGGGTTTAACAAGATTCACTTTCGTTAATGACAAAGTGTTCTTTTCTGATTTTTAACATCAGCGTTGTTTATGGTTAGAGCAGTATAAATATAAGTTTTACCCAGCTTTAAAGTTATAAATTATAGGATTACGCTATCTTCACACCTATTTTGTAAACACTTTTGAGGCATAATCGAGTAACGCAAAGGCGAACATTCCTGATCAGCACTGAACGGGTAATTAATATTTTTATTAATTCAAATTTCGAAAATTACTGGGCGTCATTCCTGTTTTTTGTTTAAACAAACGCGTAAAATGTTGTTGATATTTAAAACCTAGTTGAAAGGCAATTTCACTGATTGGTTTATCGCTGTCAAACATCATTGCCTTGGCGATGTTAATCGCTTTTGATTGTATATAATCTAAAGCCGTATTTCCCATTTCCTTTTTGATCAGATCACCAAAATAATTGGTAGAAAGGTACAATTGCTCTGCGCACCAGGCCACTGTAGGCAAGCCCAGGATCTGGCACTTATCGGATTGAAAATAATCATTCAGGAGGTTTTCAAACCTGAGCAATATATTATGGCTGGCATGATTACGCGTAATGAATTGCCGGTCATAAAACCGCATACAATAATTCAGGAACAACTCAATATTGGATACAATTAATGTTTTAGAGTGTTTATCAATGTTCTGATTAATTTCATGTGCTATTTTTTCAAAGCAGTCATTCACGATGACCCTTTCTTTTTTTGAAACATGTAAGGCTTCGTTTACCTCATAGGAAAAAAAGGTGTAGTCCTTGATCTTTCTTCCAAGATCAGTGCCGGTAATCAGATCAGGATGAAAAACCAGTGCCTTACCCGCGGGTTTGATCACCTGGCCTTCACTGTTAATACCATATATCTGGCCGGGAGATACAAACACCAGGGTACCATCGTCATAATCGTATGACTGACAACCATATTTCATGTCCCCACATTTAATGTATTTTAAAAATATAGCAAAAATACCCATATATCTTTTAAAATATTGGTAAGTGGGCATTTTATCAAAATCAACTACGCTCACAAGCGGATGAAGGGTATCAACGCCCAGGCTTTCATTGTATTGACGAACACTATCTATCCGCTGCACTGGTTCCATAACCTTTTTTATTTACAAATTTACTAAACACTTCCGCTTCAAAGATAGAGTTATAGCAAAATCAGTTAAACTGGTAAATAAATCAGTGTCTGGTATAAATCAGTAAGCAACAGAGTTGGTAGTTTTGTAACAGCTGCTAAATCATGAAATTTGGTTTACCGAAATGGTTTAAAGGTATCATCGCTTTCATACAGGTTTTAAAAGATAGAATAAATAAAAGCATAACAGATGAGATGGTCAAAGAAAATAAACAATTAAATGATTGCACGGATAGCTATCAGCGTGGAAGAATAATACCTGAAGCAATAACCAAAAACCACAGTCAATACCTGCACTGGGCTTTGGAAAATTTCGTCTATGAATAGAAACGCTTTCGAAAGAATACCTCTTTGCGATATATTTAACAGGGATAGTCTAAACCAACAAATGGAATTAGCAATCATTTCTGCACCGATGGCGATGCAAGGGTTAAGGTGGGCAATTTCAGGCGCATTTAAGGATGGGTTTTAAATCCAGGAATTACAGCTGAACAGGTGAAAGCCAGGCTTGATAGAGCAGAAAGGACTATCAATAAGGAAAAAGCATAACATTACAAATTGTCCTAAAAATAAAGAATAAAGAAAATTAACAACAAATAATATGATCAGGAATATTTTTCAATACTGTATTGGCTTAAAGTACTCTTTACGGGTTCTGATGGCAACAGGAATGCTTTTTTATATGGATAATAATGCGCAAGCCCAACAACAGGAAATGATGATTCGCATATCAGAAATAGAGATCCATCCACAATACCTGGAGGAATACAAAACAATCTTAAAATACGAATCGGAGGCATCGGTTAGACTGGAAGATGGAGTAATCGCCATTTTTCCATTATTCCAAAAAGACATGCCTACCCAGGTGCGGATATTGGAAATATACAAGGATCAACAGGCCTACCAATCCCATCTGAAAACCGAACATTTCCTAAAATACAAGACCAATACACTCCCCATGGTCAAATCATTAAAACTTGTGGATATGGATGCACTGGATTTGGATGCAGCAAAACAGATTTTTAAAAAGATGCCCGCCCCTAAAAAATACCAGGCTATGGCCGCTGCTCCAAAACCTTTTGGCGCAGAAGCATTTAAAAAAACAGATAAAACAGTGATAAGATGGATGGGCAATGGCGGTTTTTTTATAAACAGCTGTGGAACAACGATAATGGTGGACCCTCTATTAAAAGGTTTTGATATGCCCGTACTGTTCAAATCTCCTCTAAATCCAAAAGATATCCCCCATTTGGATGCAGCTTTGATAACCCATAGTGACAATGATCACTATAGTATCACAACGTTAAAAGAACTGTCTCCGGTTACGAAGGAATTTCATTCTACCCTATACGTTGACTCGTTGATGAAAAATGAGGGCTTTAAATCGAAAGGGCATAAAATTGGGGAGAAATTTAATATTGGAAGCCTGAAGGTTACCCTGACACCTGCCGATCATGACTGGCAGAACCAAGACCCCAAAAGAACAAGGAATTTCCTGAAAGAGGATTGCACAGGGTTTTTAATCGAGACTAAGGATGGTACGATTTGGGCACAGGGAGATTCCAGGCTCTTGCAGGAACATCTGAACATGCCTGAACCCGATGCTATTTTCTTTGATTTTTCTGACAGTGAATGGCACTTTACTCTTGAAGGGGCACTTAAAATTGCAAATGCATATTCAAATACGCCCTTGCTATTGTCTCACTGGGGAACGATTGATGCACCTGATTTTACTCCATTTAACGGAGATCCTGAGAAATTGAAAAGATTAATCAAAAATCCTGAACGCGTAGTGGTGTTAACACCCGGAGAAGAATATACGCTAAAACCACTTCGTAAGCAGTAGTTACAAGCAAATGCTTATCAACAATAATATTAAATAAAGGGACAATAGCAAGCCTTACCCGACAGGAAAAGAATATTAAAAATGATCATCTGATGTTGGAAAAAATTTATACGCGATGTGAAGTGACCATTTAGACAAAATGACTGCTTGTTCATCATTTAAACCATGATCAATTTCGCTTTAAAGTGACTAACTCTTCCGGGAAAAACTTCCCGCTATAATCTTTCGATCATTTTTTTTCTCAACCCGCTTTCGGGGGCGCTGTCTATCATGCACGAACGACATACAAATTTGACCTTGCAAAACATCGAAATCACTGACCGAATAATGGTTAAACGATCAGTGATTTTATGCCTGAACATCAACATGTAAGTTTAGCTAACTCTTGTTGCAATGGATGTAACTGCAATTCCTTATTCACACTAATCCAGATTAGCAATGGATGTTAATCTTTATTAACAGGATTGATCAGGGCGATAGTTCCATCTGCATTATGTTTTAGTTCAGTCACTTTTACATTTCTTAAATGCGTTTTTCCTGAAAGCTGTGTATCATGGTAAAAAATATACCATTTACCGTTTTGTTCAATAATAGAGTGATGTGTAGTCCAACCTTCTACCGGATTCATAAAAACGCCCTGATATTTAAAAGGACCATAAGGCGAATCGCCAATTGCAGCAGCCAGATAATGTGTATCGCCTGTAGAATAAGTGAAGTAGTATTTCCCGTTATACCGATGCATCCACGCCCCTTCAAAAAAGCGCCTGTCGTGATCCTTGGTTAATAAAGCTTTTCCATTTTCATCTAGAATCACTACATCTTTAACAGCACCATCAAAAGACAGCATATTGTTGCTTAATTTAGCCATCTTTGCGGTCAATGCAGGTTCATTTTCCTTTTGGGAATCAGTTTTTGATCCATCTGCATCATATTTCCCGTTGTTCCATCTTTGCAGTTGTCCTCCCCAAATCCCACCGAAATACAGATAAGTATTTCCATCAGTATCGGTAAATACGGCCGGATCAATACTAAAACTTCCTTCAATGGGTTTCGGCTCTGCCTTGAAAGGGCCTGCCGGTGTTTTTGCTGTGGCCACTCCAATTCTAAAAACATCACTTTTATCTTTTACAGGAAAATAGAGGTAATAAGTTCCATTTTTAAAAGCGGCATCAGGCGCCCAAAGCTGCCTGCCAGCCCAGGGAATGTCCTTTATACTTAAGGCCACGCCGTTGTCAGTTACCTTTCCGTTCACACTATCCATGCTCAGAATATGATAATCCTTCATATCAAAGTGATCACCGTTGTCATTCTCTGGCGTGCCGGCGTCGATATCATGTGACGGATAGATATAGATTTTACCGTCGAAGACATGGGCAGATGGGTCAGCAGTATAAATGTTAGTGATTAGTGGTTGAGATAAATATTTAGATTTTTTTGAGCTATCTCCCGCTTCACTGTGTTCAGCTTTACTCTGTTGCTGGCATGAACTTGATACCGAGGCGGCTGTGATTAGCGCCAGTAGGGTTAGCTTTTTTAAATTTTTCATCAATTCTCGTTTTTATAAATGGTTTTCGATTATTTTAATTTTGAATAAAAGTTTCTGGCGGCCCAAGGTAACTTGGCTTTAAACCACCCAGATCAAGGACTAACTTCTGTAACACTACCCCAGGACTAACCATCCAGTACTTGATGGTATGCTTACCTGGTTGATTGAACTGTAAGGGTGTTTTAAAAATTTTGATGCTGTTGGCAACTGATTTTCTCCAGGCCGACTGGCTCTTATTATCTAAACTGATATTCACAATTACCGGAGGCTGATCATCAACAGAAACTGCAAATTTTAACCCCTCAGTATTAGAAAAATCAATGGTTGGTGAAATGAAACTATTTAGGATAAACGTACCTGTATGATTTAAAAAAATATCGTATTCTAAGTGAGCGGCGCTTGCAGTTAGCTTTTGAACGGGCATAGTCACCGGAACGGGCATCATACCGCCCAAGGTTTTACCATAATTGGGAAGTGTTTTCCATGATATGGGTCTATTATTTACGGCACGGCTATAATTTGGAGCTTCAATGGACAGGTACCCGTTTTGATCGATAAAGCCGGAAAAGGACTCATGAAGAAGACGGGAATTATCAAGCTTGATCGGAATTTCAATTTTAATGCCGTTGCTAAATTTAACAGTAATCTGATCGTCCGTTAGCCCTTTAGGCGCAATTGCCCAGTTGATACTCAACCAAATGCGTTTGTCGGTATTTGTTTCTGAAAACGCTTCTTTAACCACAACATAACGAGGAGCTTTTATCTGATATTTAAAGCTATTGTGTATATTGAACAGTTCAAAATAATGAGATCTATTGGCATAATAATCGAACATGGGTAGTGGCAGATTTATCTTCTCATTATTCGCCCATGATAAATCACTCCCTTCTATTGCTACACCCGGATTCATGCTATTTTTTTGTTCGGTTGGTGCTACTGTAACGGTTTTTGGAATGGAATTCCGATCTGGTTGCTGCCAGTTGGTGTAGCCAATATGGGTTTGATCCATCATATGATCCCACTTTCCTCCTGCCATGATTTTATTGTAATAATCAGAAATTTCCTGATCATGCTGATACAGCTCAGCCACTTTAGAAGCCATCACATTGGCCGACACTCTTCCCTGTTTTGCGTAAAATTTGTTTTTTGCTACATACAAATAAAGCGCATTAAGATTAGCGCTGGCCTCTACCGGATGCATTACGAGCTGATAAAAAGCATCCTTTTGATCTGCCGGAATCTGGTTATATACAAACCTGGCTCTTTGTTCCAGTTTCTGATAATCTGAAACTACATTCTCAAATTCATTATAATCAATAATACTGTAGGTTTGATCATTCAATAATTCCGGCTTTATCCTTCCGTTATATTTGGCATACCAATCCATAATATCAGCAATCTCTTCCGCGTACCTGAACCCGAATTGTTTGGCAGACCAGCCGATGGTATATTGTTTAAGTTTTTCAACAGGAATAGCATCAGGTGCCCAGGCATAATCCAGAAAAAAAGAAATTGGGAACTCCATAGGCTTCAAATCACCTACATTAACTATCCAGATTTGATTGGCCTGATACTGATAAGCCAGATTCATTTGCTCCCATATTTTTTGAATGGGATTGGTATTAACCCACTTATAATTACGCGGATCGCCAACATAATCGAAGTGATAGTAAATACCGTAACCGCCTTTTCTGGGTGCCTCACCTAACTTGGGTAATTTTCTGATATTGCCCCAGTTATCATCACAAAGCAATAGCGTAATATCATCTGGCACCCTCATTCCTTTATCGTAGTAATCCTGAACTTCTTTGTACAATGCCCAAAGCTGGGGCGTTTCAGCAGCAGGTTTCCGCGTAACTCTTTCAATAATTTGGCGTTGATCATTTACAATTTTTTCCAAAAGGGCAGTTGCTGTTCCTTCAGTCATTGGCTCGTCTCCGTCGCCACGCATGCCTACAGTAATTATTTGTTCTTTATCTGCCACGCGTTTAAATCCACTCTCCCAAAAAGCCTTTAGCTGTTCCGGATTCTGATCATAATTCCACTTATCACCTTTATACCTTTTCCATTCGTCATGTGCCCTGCTAAGCGGTTCGTGGTGAGAAGTTCCCATCACAATCCCATACTCATCCGCTAAAACGGGATTCATTTTATCATCATCATTAAAAGCACTTCCCCACATGGCTGGCCACAGATAATTTGCCTTTAAGCGTAGCATCAGTTCAAAAACCTGAGCATAAAACTTACTGTTAAAACCACCGAACTCTTTTTTGCTCCAGGCAGATAAAGCGGGCGCTTCGTCGTTTAAGAAAATACCTCTGTATTTTACGGCCGGGGAAGCAATTACATGCCGACCAGAAAGGGCAAACAGGCTATTGCTCGTATTTACCGGAACATTGGCCCAATAGTACCATGGCGAAACACCTATCTGACTGGAAAGTTCGTAAATACCATAAATGGTTCCGCGTTTATCGCTCCCTGCTATAACAAGAGCAGAATCTATTCCCTTGAAAGGATTTTTTATGACCTCAATCAAGGTACTTTCCCACTTTCCGGCAATCCCTGATACATTAATTTGATTGTTTTTAATCAAATCATCAATTAACTGACTCTTGCCAATGGTACCGATGATAATAGCCATACCTGAAATTTGATCTTTAGTTAATAAGGGTTCAACTCCGGTTACCTTCTTAAAATCAAGCTGCAGATCTTTTGCTGCACGCATTACACCAGGCCAATCGTTACCGGAAGTTAAAATAGAGACTACTTTGCCCTTTTGAAATAGCGGAAGGCTGCCTTTTACATAGGCTTTAGATATGAAGGGATCTGCTCCTGATGCGTAAACATTAGTCCCGAAAGAAAGTAAGATAAGAAAGATAAATAGTCTGTTCATATTAAATAGGTTCTTAGCGATAGCATTTTATCTTTTTGTAAACTTATAAAGCATAATACCGTGGGCAGGAACGTCCAGTTGCAGCTTATCCGTACTGGTATTGAGTAACTTAATATTTTTTTGTCTCCAGAGATCACGAACGTTTACCGTACCATTAATTCCCAGTTTTTTTAAATCATTAAAATCGAATGTGGCTCGCTCCTGTCCGAAATTACAAAAGCCAACAGCACGGCTTCCATCCTCTAATTTCTTTACATAAATTCGAACATTGCCAAACGTTAATTCGCATTTGGCCTGATGGCCCAGTGGATCTTGATTGATGGCAATCACTTCATCATTTGTAAGCAGGTTCATGGTAAAATCATCAAGCTTTTCCATGTCACATCCAATAAGCAAGGGCGCTGAAAACAGGCACCATAAACTGAAATGGAGGTATTGCTCGTCAGGCCTTAATTTGCTGGGATGAGGATTTCCCCACCCAACTGTACCTACCACCAGCATATCAGGATCGTTCCAGCTACCAGGTTTGGCATAGGCAGCAGCCCGATCTTGCTGCAAAGCAATATTTTTAACACTGGTCCAGGTATCGGTAATGTCATTGGTTGTGCGCCATAAAGATCCGCCAACTAAATTTCCCCATTTCCAAACATCAGACATACCGTACTGACATAAACTGAAAACGATATCGCGAGGCTGGGCCTTAATTGCATCGCCCATTACCTTAAAAGGCTTCATGGCTGTGGCTGGATCATTCCCACCCTGATAAGAAAGTGCACCAATTTTATAAGGATCATTATTGGGCATGCCATTAATTACATGTCCATAACTGCACCAATCATACTTCAGATAATCAAATCCCCATTTGGCATAGGTTTCTGCATCAAGTTTTTCATGGCCATAGCTTCCTGTACAACTCCCACATGTCCAGGGACCCGGACTGGAATAAATGCCAATTTTCAGGCCTTTGTTATGAACATAACTGGCCAGGTTTTGCATATTTCCGAATCGGGAGTTTGCAATAATATTCCCAGAAGGATCTCTTAATTCTCCCCTGATGGATGGGTCTTTGGCATCTTTATTATTTTGCCAGAAATCATCTATATTAACGTAAGTCCATCCGTGATTCACCAATCCGCTACTAATCATGGCATCAGCTGCACGCTTTATTTTATCAGAAGAAACCTGATCAGCAAAACAATTCCAGCTGTTCCATCCCATTGGTGGAGTGAGTGCAATTTTATCACCACAAACTATTCTGAGCTTTTTTGTCGTTTTCCCCTTCTCGTTTACCGCGTGTAAGGTTACAGAAAAAGATCCCTTAGCTTTAAGCTTGCCTGTAATTAATCCTGTTTCCTTATTTATTTTCAAACCAGAAGGCAGATCATCAGCAGAAAATCGCATCGGCCTTTCGCCACTTGCAGCCACCATGAACTGAAAAGGTGATCCCGGCCTAACCCCAAAAACAGTTGCGCTATTTATTTTAGGTAGTGGCGATGTGCGGGGCGTAAGAATATAGGGAATTCCTGAAATGGGATTAGTGGTTTGTAAGGCATTGGTTTCTGTGCACAGAAACTGTGCGTTAGCCCAGTCGGCATGGTCATAATAATTTCCGTTGCCTCCGTCCGTTACAACAAGTTCCAGCTTTTGAACATCCTTTAATGGAACTTCGCACAATTTTGCCCGATCTCCAAGTCGCATAACCCCACTAGACCAGATTTTTTTTCCATCGGCCATTAACAAAAATTCGGCAGCCGGCTCATGACCTTTAATTTCATCATCAATGCCTACGCAGGCTTTGAACGAAATTGCTTTTCCTTTTAACATTACCAGAAGCGAACTTTCCGCGTGGGTTCCAAAACCCCTGTCAAAAGTTTCTCCTGCGATGGTGATCGTCTTTCCATCTACAGAACGGTTCTTTTTTGGAACGCCGAAACCTTGTGTGGCTACTGAGAGGTCTAACTGATCGAGCCAGATGATATGCTTTTCCGCAACTGATTGCGCCATGGCGACTGTGACATAGAAGCTTAGCAAAGTAAAGATCAGAAGTAATTTTATTTTGGTCATTTTTAATTTAAATTGTTAAGATTTGAAAGATTCGGAGATTGATTTAACACCCGTATCATACAATCAATGCTATTTACTAAACATCCAATAATCCAGAAATGCAAGATCAGTTTCTTCCTGACCTTTGAATATGAAGTACAGATCACGAACACCGGTAGTTTTCACCACATCTGATGAAATTATCGCCCAACGGTTATCGCCACCTGTTAAAGGCACCTTTAAAGTGCTAATTACAGGGCCTGAAAGATTATCTAACCTCACTTCGATTTCAACTTTTGAATTGTGGGTAGTACCCGCTCTTGCAGTTAATTTCCTGGTGCCTTCCGTACCAAAATCTACAGACCTGACTTTTGTAAAAGCATGATTTTTCTTCGCGGTAATAAATACGCCAACTTCTTTGTTCTGACCAGCCTTAATATTTTCGGACCATGAAATGGTTTCTCCTTCTACTTTTTGATAAGGATTAAGATTCTGTAAGGCTGTTTGAATACCCGTTGTCATTTTCAAAGGCGAGATTTTACCGTCGCTCTCAAATTTCATTTCCTCCACCGCGACGGAACGGTTAAAACCATTGCCACCTGGCAAAACTCCATTGTGGTAAAAAAGATAAGTTTTGTTTTTATAAGCTGCTATCCCCGGATGGTTGGTAAAACTTTTTCCCTCTTTCGGCATCAGCGTTCCATTATATTTCCATGGACCCTTTGGATTTGTACTGGTCGAATAGCCCAAATGCTCCGGCAGCGGACCACCTGCCCAAAAGAGATAATACAGATTGCTTCGCTTATATAGCCATGGTCCTTCCTCATAAAGAGTTGGCCGTCGCTCATTTCCTTCCCTTTTACCAAAAGAAGCCTCTGTCATAGGCACTTTAACTGGTTCCCCTTTAATTGAAATCATATCCTCATTCAATTCTGCATACTGACAGTCTGGGTTACCCCAATAGATATAAGCTTTTCCATCACTATCAATAAAAACAGTAGGATCAATATCTCCTTCACTTACACTTAAAAGAGGTTTACCTAAGGGATCATAAAATGGACCATAAGGATTATCGGCTACTGCAACTCCAATTGCCGACCTTCTTTTATCCCGCGACTTTACCGGAGCGTAAAGAAAAAATTTACCATTCCTTTCCACTACCTGAATTGCCCAGGCATCGCCTATTGCCCAGTCGAAAGTTTGGTAGGAAGCAATCGCACCGTGGTCAGTCCAGTTAACCATATCTTCAGTAGTATAAAGCTTCCAATTGTTCATTACAAACCAGGTAGAATTGTCTTCATCGTGACTGGTGTAGAGGTAAAGTTTTCCATTGTGAACCAAAGGAGCAGGATCGGCAGTGTAATGGGTTTGAATAATTGGATTCTGAGCTGAAAGATAGAAGGGCAAAAAGAAAAGAAGCCCTAAGTTCACTTTAAAAAAAAATTTCTTCATTTGGATAGCAGATAATCTATAATCACCGGGAATAGTCAGTTAAAAAATTATGAAGTACATTACTGAATTTAAGATTTGAGGATGGCGAATCTTTTCCTCATCCATAATGCGCCTAAACCCTAAGGTAGTTAAGCATTCATTTAGTAAAAAAATAGCTAAAACCAGGACAAATTCATGCTTTTTGTAGCAATAACCTGCCCTGGTATTAGAAATTTCATAAACCTCTTCGTAACAGAAGATTAGTTCACAACATCAAAATACTCCGCCTTGATGCCCCTGTCGCGTACAATTAAGGTGTCTTTAGTAGCATATTTAACATTCAGGTTTTTAAAGTTTACGGTATAATCGAGGTAAATTGCACTTCTGTTGCTTCCTCCAATACTATTTTTTTCTCCGTTTGATACAAATTTCCCAGCTCCGGCCAATTCAACATTAGCGGTATTACTGGTTAATGTGCATGTATTATCGTCAGCGAAGCTGAGCAAAACAGTGAATGGTACAGTTGTACCAGAACTGTTTTTAATCGTTAATGGCAGCGTTGCCGTTTTAAGCGAGCTTGTTGTCATACTTACCAATTCGTTATTTTCCACATAGGGCGTATGGCGCAAAGTAGAACTCATGCTTCCGTTGGCCTGGGTAATCTGATCAATGCCTTTACGCAGGTAATTGCCATGCCACGGATTTACAAATTTTACAGCATATAGAATATAATCCTTTGGTCGGGTTGCCCAATGCAAGGGATTTACCCTGGAAGGATTGGATACCACCGGTATGCCTTTCAAAATGGAATCAGCGCCTGTTACCTTCGTCATCACTAAAGGAATCACATAATTCCTGCTCAGGGATTTAGGATCTGCAAAAAATGCGTCTGTCAACTGAACATCTACACCGCCTAAGATGGCACCAGCATTGATTCTGATCTGATTAGAAAGTAAACGATAATAGGAATCTGGCAGGGCTAATATTTGCGCTCCGCCATTGTTAAATTTTAGGCCATTTAGCAAAGTTTCATCGCGGACAACATCGATCACCACATCCTGATTGTTATCATAACCGCCTCCAAGTGTAGCCTTTATTGATACCATCTTTTTGTTATCCATGGTATTGTCAACCAGTAAGTCCTCACCTAAAACTACTGTTCTGAGCGGGTACTGACTGGCAAAATAGACCGATTTCTTTTTAAAATCAGGAAATTCATTTTTTTCATTTTTGCAGGAGGTAAGCGTACCTATTGCTAATGCTGTTAATAAGAAAATAGTGTTGATTTTCATTCTTTTAATCATTTAATAGGTATCAATTATTTCCAGCCCTGATTTTGCATCAGTTGATTGTATTTCAAAATTTCTGAGTTTGGAATAGGGCCGTAAATCATATATTGCTGATAAGCTCTGGTTTCGGCATTGAACGGTGTGTATGTACCACCATTTATGTCCAATCCCCTTGCTGTTTCATTAAGTTTCGTTAAATCCGACTTCCATCGTCTGAGATCCCAAAACCGGAACCCTTCGAAAGATAATTCTAGCCGCCGCTCATTTCTGATCAGTTCACGCATTTTAGCCACATCGCCTTTACATTCTTCCAGATAAGGATCATTTGAAAAGCCGAATGCCCGCTTTCGAATGGCTTTAATAACATCATAAGATGAATATGTTTTTGTTCCTGTTGCAGTCGGACCCCATGCTTCATTTGCTGCTTCAGCATAATCAAGATAAAGCTCAGTATAGCGAATCCGCGGATTGTAGTGGGTTTTACCACTTAGCGCAATTGGATTACGGTTCACATCCATCCTTAAGCGCTTCCTCATATAGTAGCCGGTTCGGGTAGAAGTTGGCCGCACATTGATCCCGTTATCTGTTCCTGAAGCACTTCCTGTTCTGATTACTGTATTGGTAACACCGGCGGTTGAGCCATCATAAATAATGTATTTGGCAAACCTGGGATCTCTTGAATTAAAAGGTGAAATGGCATTAAAATTTGCATTCGGATGGTTAATTGGATAACCATTGGCCATTGGAAAAGCTTCTACCAGGTTTTGAGTAGGGTTCATAAATCCGGTTCCGAACAGGCTTGGTGGAAAGTGTTGTGCCTCCTGATTCCCGTCGTTGGTTACTATATTTTCCCTCCAGATAATTTCAGAAGGATTAGTTCCGCCGCCTAAACCGTCAACTTCAGCAGTATTGGCGTAGTAGGTTCCACCATTCGCCGGAAGTGCATTTACACCGCCTTTATAATCAATTACTCTTCCTGCAAATTCAGCTGCATCTGCCCATGTAGTGGTATTTGAGCTATTTTGAAATGCCGGACTAGCGGCTAGCAGTGCTGTTCTGGCTCGAAATGATTTAGCAATTAAGCCGTTAAATAGCTGACGAGCATATTGCCCCATAACCCGGTTATAGGTTTCTACATTACCAGTAAATGTTTTAAATCGGTCAGGTATCTGACTCGCCGCTGAAATATCGTTATATTCAACTGGCAAATAGGCTTCGGCACTATCTAAATCCTTGTAAATCTGTTTTACGCAAGTCTCAAAAGAAGCTCGTGGAATATTGAAATCCGTTTTAGGTGTTTGATAGGCAGTTACAATTGGCACACCCATTAATTGTCCGTTGGTTGCAATTCCGCCATGATTACGCAGCAGAAAATAAAGATATAAGCCACGCAGACCAAAGGCTTCGCCTCTCATTCTTATATTGAAAAGACGGGAGCTTTCTGCATCAGTAGCCCACTTTACTTTTGGCGAATTTTCAAGAAAAAGATTAATGTACTGTATCGCCTCATACGATTGGTTCCATACCGATGCCGGATTATTTGTTGAAGTCCATGATCCTGTAGCAACCTGAAGATAATTGTTAGCTAACTGATTGGTTACTGCATCATCGGTTGCATATTCAGAATTATCGTAATAAGCAGGAATGGTTCGGTATGCATTAATCAAAACACCTTGTGCAAAATTTGCATCGGTATACATCTGATCAATAGTTTTCAGGTTTTCTGGTTCAGGATCAAGCACCTTTTTGCAGCTGGCTAAAGCCAATAGGGTGATTCCGAGAATTAATATATTGAATTTCATATTATTAAATTTTAGATCATTAGAAAGAAACCCTTGCTCCGAAGTTAAAGAACCGTGTTTGCGGAGCTGTACCGATGTTGGTTTCCATCAGTTCCCGTTCGGATGACACAACCAATAAATTATCGCCCTGCGCATATAAACTCAATCCGTGAACAAAAGAGTTGCTAAAAATTTTCTCGTCAAAATCATAAGTTAGCTGTACCCTGTTCAGATCAAACCGGTTGTTCTTGTACATCCAAAATGTAGAATTGCGAAAATTATTATTGCTATTGGTGGTTAAACGTGGGTATGTTGCCGTTGCTTTAGTTTGCGCTGTCCAGCGATCTAAAACTACTTCTGAATATTTACCCGTACCGCCTACCCAGTAATATGAACTATTTTTAAAGCCCACTGCTCCTCTTATTCCAGATCCCAATGCGAATAATGTAAAGTGTTTGTATTTCAGGGTTAAGTTAATACCGTAGCTAAAGGGCGAAGCTGCCCATCCATTTTTACCTAAATCCTGCTGGTCTCTGCTATCAATTAATCCATCATTGTTCAAATCCCGGTATTTAATATCTCCAGGTTTAACCGCTCCAAATGTTTGTTTGGCATGCGCATCAATTTCTGCCTGATTTTGGAAAAGACCTTCACTCACGTACCCGTAAAAAGCATCAAGCGGCCTGCCGGCTCTGGCTAAATAAGGCTGATCAATGATTTCATCTCTTTGTATCGCTTTGCTATTATAAAACATGCCCGATACACCTAATGAATAAAACACTTCGCCGATTTGTCTGTTAAGATTTACTGAAAAGTCAAATCCATTGCGTTGATCCTGGTTAAAGTTGATCCATGGACGAAAATCGCCTGATCCGGAAAAATAAGATGGATAAAGTGTGATCCCACGTGCCAGTAATCCATTTGTTTTCTGATTAAAATAGTTGAAATCAAAAGTCAAAAGGTTTTTGAAAATCGATCCATCTACACTCAACCGTAGTTCATTTCTTTTTACAAATGTTAAATCGTAATTATCTGCCTGCCCTGATAAGGTTGTTCTTCCTCCCGCAACATTATCTCTCCACTGGTAGTAGCCACCAAGAGTTGCATTATTGCTATAATAGCCCTGATAAAGGTAATAATCTGCCGGCTCATTAACATTGTTTGCTCTGTAGCCGGTAATATCAAGATCCTGCTTAACAGATGCATAGGATGCTGATAGTTTCAAATCATCAAAAAATGGTAAATTATCTTTAAAGAAATTTTCGTTAGTGATTCTCCAACCCAAAGTAACAGCCGGAGAAATGCCGTTTCTTTTACCGGGAGGTAATTTTGCAGAATGTATCAGCGCTGCCGAGAAATCAAAGTAATATTTACTCTTAAAGTTATAAGCGGCCTGAAAACCAAGATTGGTATTCAGAACTGGCTGATAGTCGCTTCCCCCTTCATTGTCAATATCACTCGAAAACTGCGTTTTATACCACCAGCCCAATACATTTACCGTAACGTTGTGGTCCTTGGCAAAAGTTCTGTCGTAGCTAAATTGCGATTTGAAAGACATGGTTTGGGTATAGGTTGATCTGCCTACAAATTCATTTGTTGAATTTTTATCCTCGCCAAATTTTTCTAATGCGGTAATGACATCTTTACCATTAACCGTTGACCAGGTTGGACGATAGGTTGCATAAGGCAACTGGTAAGCTTCAGAATAAAGCGAAGAGTAATCCATGCTGGTTCCGGTTTTAAAGCTCAGGCCTTCTACAATTGAACCTAAATCTGCTTTCAAATTAAGATTATAAAGAAAAGTACTTGATTTAGTGCGGATATAACCGGCTGCAAGCATATCAGAAAATACGTTTGTAGGATTGGTGCTTTGCCCGCCCAATAGGTATTTACCGTCAATAACATGGTTACTGTTTTTCACAATAGTTTGTAGTGCAGCATTATTAGGGTCAAGCATATCAATCGGTATCAAGGGCGAAAACCTGTTGAAATTTGGTGCTATAGTAGAACTTGAACCCCAAAAATTACCTCTTCCTGCATAATTATTTGTTGTAATCGCTACCGCATCTGCAGAAGCTGATAACCATTTGGTGATGTTCATATCTACATTTCCCCTCACATTGAAAGCCAGATCATTATTATTTTTCTGTTCGCCATACTTTACCAGGCTGTTGTTGTAAGAGAGGCCGATATTGGTATAATAACGGGCGAAATTATTTCCTCCGGATACTTCAGTAGTCACATCAGAGCGGGTATAAGCCTTTCTCAGGTAGTCTGAACTAAAAAAATCGACATCCGGGTAGCGGAATAGATTTGCTCCGGAGCGGGTATTATCAATTTCCTGCTGCGTATATCCTGCACCCGATGTAGCAATTCCATCATTAGTCAATGCTTCATTATACAAGCCCATATAATCTGCAGCCTTGAGGTAGTTTGGGTAACTTTTAGGCACAAAGACTCCTGTGTTCGCCCTTACCTTAATATTCAGCGGGCTTTCACTGCCCCGTTTTGTCGTGATCAAAATTACGCCTTTGGCAGCTCTGCTGCCGTATAACACTACGGCGCTTGCTGCTTTCAGAACAGTAATGGATTCTACTTCCACTAAACGCACATCTGTGGGTCGGCGTGGAATACCATCCACCAATATCAATGGCGCCTGACCCCAGATATTGCCTGTATATCCACCCACAAAACTCTGCAGGTTATCCAGGCTATAGGTACCATAACTTTTATTCAGGATGCCGGAAACATCCACTACAGAAACTCCTCCCAGAAGGTTTCTAGGCGCTACCCTATCAAAGGCAACATTTACTAAACTATCTTTCTTTTCTTGCGCACTGGCAATCTGGACACCCAAAAAACAGGTCAGGAGCCAAAAGCAGCAAGTGTTTATATATCTTCTATTCATTTTGTCTCGCTTAAAATTACCAACCTGGGTTTTGCTTGAAATCGCTGTACATGTTTACATCTTCAACACGGAAAGGGAGCCAGTAATGGCGTTGTCCAAGTTGTCTTTCAAACAATACAGTTTCTCTGAAATTTCTTACCCTCGCATTTTTAGGATCGGCATAGATCTGGGCATTTGGTGTTGCCCGATCAAACTCGACCGCTTTTTTTAAGGTATAAGGGCGCTCGGTTAGCAGCAACCATCTTCTCAAATCATTGAACCGATGTCCTTCAAAAGCCAATTCCACAGCACGCTCACGTCTTAACTCGCTTAAAAAATCAGTTGTTGAACTTAAATACTTGCTGGATACATCGGCTACGCCGGCTCTGTTACGAATTTTATTTACGGCCTGCACCGCACTTAGTGCATAACCATTTGCAGTACTTTGCGGGGTTCCGTAACCATTAGCCGCAGCTTCAGCATACAACAAATACACATCTGCAAGGCGCATTAAACTGAGCACAAAGGTGTTATTCTCCCGGTAGCCGTCATATTCATTCATTAGTTTAGATACAAACTTAGAATTCAGATAGTCTGTCCATACCTTTTTGTTTCCATCAGCAGTTCTGAAAAGTCCGTTGGTAAAAAGACTGGCATATTGACGGAATTCATTATTACCCACACTTTGAGCGGTAAGGACACATTTCTCTCCATCAATCATGATATCGTTATAAAACCTTGGATCTCTGTTTTTCCAGGGATATTCCGGATCATAGCCGCTGTTGTCATCTTTCTTTTCCGGATCGGTTATAGGAAGACCATTTGCCATTCCGTAATAATCAGCATAATTGGCTGTTGGATAGACCTTGATCCCTGTTTGGTGAATCACCAAAGGGCGATAATCATTTACCTGATTCCACCTCCATCGGCCTGCAGCATTCGCTAAATTCTCCAGCATAATGGATTCTTTTAAACCTGGGATTTTTCCATTCTGGTTGAAGGTGTAAAACAAGTCGCGGTATTGAGAGAAAGGCGCCAGTTCATAACGATTTGTACTTTCAGTGAGCTTTAATGCTTCTGCAAAAACATCAGCAGATTTTTTACAAAACTCAGTATTATAACTACTGCTTCCTGTTGATTCCCTGTTCATTAACGGACTTCCTGCCCACAGATAATTTTTACCCATGAAACAAAGCGCCATGATTTTATTGATCCTGGTATTATTATTCCCGGCAGTTTGCTTGCCAACCAGGGTCTGGTCCCAGTCGACAGGCAACAAATCTGCAGCCCGTTTTAAGTCTGCAGCCACTTTATTTGCAGTAGCCTGATAGCTGAGTCTGGGAATTTTAATTACCTGATCACTTGGCAAAACCTGATCGATGTAAGGCAGCCCACCCCAATATTCCATCAATACCTGGTGAAAGTAACCCCTAAAGAAATAAAGCTGACCAGCAATAAGGTCTTTTTCTTCCTGAGTAGCATCGGTTAGTTTATCCAGGTTTGCCAATCCAACATTTGCTTTTCTAATGGCATACCAGGAAAGACCCCATAATTTACCTTTCGTTCTGTTTGCATCAGTAACTGTTCCGGTAGCGGGATCTCCTCCGGTGCCTAAAAAGTTATAGAAGGTATTCGTCCAGGCCATGTAATTTCCCTGGTCGATGTGATAGGATAGTATTCTGGTTTCACCCAATTCCCAAAATTCCTCCTCACCCAGATTGAAACTGTTATGAGCTTCCACCACACTTAATAGCGGAATACAGTTATATAACTCTTCGGTAAAGCCTTGAAAGTTCCTGAAATTTTTATAGGGATCAGCTTCCTGAATATCGGCCAGTGGAGATCTTTCCAGGTATTTTTTACATGAATTTAATGTTAGTGTACCCACAAGGATAACCGCGGGCAACAATATATTTTTTAAGAGATTTTTCATCTTTAATCGTTTATAAAGTGATATCAATGCCAAAATTGAAACGTTTTACGGTTGGATATGCACCGCCTCCGGATACACCGCTAAAGTTAGATTCGCGGTCATCAGGCATATTTGTCCACAGGAACAGGTTGTTTCCGTTCACATAAAACCGGCATGATTTTACGCCAAGCTTGCTGATAGATTTCCCGGAAAGCGTGTAACCGAGTTCTGCATTTTTCAGGCGGATATAGGAAGCATCATAATAATACCGCGTACCGCTACCGCCAAATGCATCAAGAACGCTCCAACGCGGAGGTGGAACCTCACCGCCCCCATCCTGAAGGTACCAGAATGGACGCTCTACAAACACCACATTACTTTTGCCCTGGTAGTTTGGAAACTCTATTTCTCTGGTTACGTTATTTACTGCATAGAATTGTAGGAAAAGATTAAAGCGCTTCCATTCGAAACCAATACTGGCATTGTAGGTATTCTGTGGATTGCCCGTGTAACCATATGGCGCTCTATCCTTATCATCAATTACGCCATCGCCATTAAAATCGATGATATTATAATCGCCTGGCAATTTGTTTTGGTTATTTGACAACCTTACCGTACTGCCATACAAATCATCCAGCTGGAAATGAATCCATTATCCAGAAAAGAGCGGGTTTGACCGATGGATAACCTGCCTGTTTCTGGTAATCAGGAGTTAACTCGGGATCATCCCTGAATTTGGTTAAATTGGTAGCATGCGTTAAGGCCAGATTTGCCCATGCCCTGATTCCTTTTCCAAATGAATGCGTTAAACGGAGTTCAACCTCATACCCTTTGCTGCTTACTTCACCAAGATTTGCTCTTGGAGCACTACTGCCAAATCCATAAAAGGAAGGAATTGCCCGGGATCCTCCACCAATCATAATGTCCTTTCTGTTATCTCTGAAAATATCAACGCTACCAGAAATATCTCCTTTAAAAAAGCTGTATTCTATGCCCAGATTTTGCTTTTCTACGGTTTCCCATGACAGGTTTGGATTACCCATCGTTGCTATACGGTAAATGGTATAAGGTGTGGCTACAGCAGGGCTACCCATCGGTGTATTATTGCCATATTGGTAAGAATCGCGGAATGGCCATCTTGGACCGCCCAAAGCATCATCACCAATTCTTCCCCAGGATGCCCTCACTTTTAACAAATCAAGAAATGTTAATGATTTCATAAAAGCCTCGTTACTAATTGCCCATCCGGCAGAAACTGATGGAAAAAATGCAAAACGGTAATCTGGTCCAAATTGCTCTGAACCATTGTAAGCCCCATTGGCCTCAAACAAATATCTGGATTTGTAGTTGTAGGTTGTACGAAATACCCAATCCTCTCTAAAGGTAGGGAATGCTCCGCCCCTTGCCAATCGCTGGCGTTGTACTACCCCCATTCCGGTAACTGCATGACTACCAAAAGTACGGTCATAATTGATCTGAAACTGATAATTCATGTTTCGGTAGGTTGCACCTCTATCTACTTCTCCGGTAGCAACAGACCATTGGATGGCATCGGTAAAGTCGAATTGGGTTCCAGTGTTTCTTTGCTGTTCAAAAGAAGTGATTCCGGTAAGCGGATTAACATATTTACGCTGTGCAGAATTAAATTGATCATTGATACCACGTCTTCGTTCCAGAAAAGTATTATCTAACGAAAGGCTGGCTCTTAAACTAAGGCCTTTGGTTAGCATATCAAGTTTTTGCTGAAGAATAAAGTCAGTAGTGAGTTGTGTAGTAGTCCTTTTTTCAACCCCGGAGTAAGCCAGCCAGAAAGCCGCATTTGGCTGATCTTGTGTTGCTGTAGGGAAAAAACCATAAGTACCATCTGAATAAACCGGGCGGAATGAATCTGGCGCTGTGCGGTAGGCCGAAGACCAGAACGATTGATCGCCGTCAGCCATATCATAAGGCAATTGACGTACACCGTTTGATCCAAATAATTTGGTTGAAAACTTGGTAGTTTTGGTCAGATTAAAATCAAGGTTACTCCTAACATTTGTTCGGTTATAGCCAAAGTTCGAAGTGTATCCACGTTGGTTAGGGAAGCTTTTGAATAAATCTCCCTCACGGGTAAGGTCTAAACCTGCAAAATAGGTTACAAACTTTGAACCACCAGAAACGTTTGCCGAAGTGTTGTAAGACATGGCTCTATCTTTAAAAAGCTCCTTTTCCCAATCTACATTTGGGTAACGATCCCATTCGGTGGCATTCAAAGGATTACGGTATTTATCAATCATTTGCATTGGTGTATAACCTGACCATGCATTTTGATCTACAATAGATTCACGCTCAATAATTCTGTTTTTAACCATCAACGCGTCGTATGAATCATATTTTTCAGGTAGTCTTGAGGCTACTTTGGCAGTCAGGTTCGATCTGATCTGAATCTGTGCCCTTCCTTCTACACCCTGCTTAGTAGTAACTAAAATTACACCATTTGCACCCCTAACGCCATACACAGCTGTGGCAGAGGCATCTTTAAGCACTGAAACACTTTCTACTGAAGAAATATCTATGGAGCTGATCGAGCGTTCGATACCGTCGATCAAAATCAAGGGAGAACTATTATTCCATGAACTTTGTCCGCGAATAAGAATCTGCGGATCTTCTCCACCCGGCATTCCTGAAGATGCTGTGGTAACCACGCCTGGAAGATTTCCGGTCAGGGCCATTCCTAAATTTGTCACACCTCCGGTACGTTCCAGTACTTTTCCGGTTGTTTGCGTAATGGCCCCTAATACACTCGCCTTTTTTTGTTGTCCGTATCCTACAACAATAACTTCGTTCAGCACTTTATTGTCATTATTCATGGAAACGATGATGTTATTCTTATCGGTTAGCGTAACTTCCTTTTGCGCCATTCCAACATAGTTGAACAATAGCGTTGTTTTATCCGTTGGAATCTCGATTGAAAATTTACCCTCCGGGTTAGTACTTACCCGGATATTGGTTCCTTTAAGTGAAACGGTAACCCCAACCAGCGGGTCGTTCTGATCATCTACAACGGTACCTCTTAAAACTCTTTTTTGCTGGGCAAAAACGTTACCTGTTATCAGCAGGCAGGAGAGTATAATAAATGTTATTTTTAATAGTAATGCGCAAATTTTTTGATCTTTTATCTGGCCATTACCACTTTTATTGTTGTATCTGTCCATCATAAAGATTTATTTATCGCTTGTAGAAATTGATTCGTTCGGTTGTGCATAGAAGGCTCATATTCTATACCCTTTAAGTTGAATTTCTTCATCGTACGTTTGATTTAGTATTTGGTTAGTTGATTAAATTGTGATAAATGCAAAAAAAAATGCATCTATACCAGCTAAGTTGCAGGCCTCATATTGGTTTTTATATTTTAGTTTCTTGTTGTTAATACTTTAATTTTATTTCCACTCAGGTCGACCAAACAAAAGGTCTCCTTTACCTATTTACACCAAAATCTGTGGTGATTATAAATGTGTTTTAACTGGAAAAAATCTGTTTGTCAGTATATCAGTCATTGCTTTATTTGGTTAGGATCTTCACTTAGTTAGGGTGAAAGATGTGGTTATTGATTATCTAAATGTAGGCTAGTATCTTTTTTTTCAATAGCACAATTGTTTAAAAATGTATCACTGATGTTTAAGGTCTCTGCAAACGATTGCAGAGACCGATTCTGAGCGTTATTATTTTATTTTTTATTTTGTTTTATTAAAAAAATTCAGAAAGCAATCACAATTTTACAAGGCTACCTGACTGGCAGATGTTGCATATAAACCAATTAGTGCACCAGTAAATCCCTTCGCTATATTGGTTGATAAAATATCGCCGGAAACTGTACCACCCAGGTTGATAAATTTCTTATCTCCCAGGGCATAACTAAAAGTATAATCATCACCCTTTGCCGATACTTTCAGATCAATTGGTTTATTCACATTAATTTTAACTTTAGCCAAAATGGTTGAGGTATTATCTTCTGTACGTTGCAATAACAGATAGTAGGCTCCATCCTTTTTAGTTACGCCAAAAACGTAGTGATAAGTTTCCTTTTGCAAACAAACTATTCCGGCAAGGTCTTTTTCCGAATCGGGCTTGTAGTTCATCGTTACCGTAGCTGAAAAGTTATTGTGCTGCTGGCGCTGAAATAATGCTGAAATAGGTTCTACAGCTTTTACATCTACAGGATATGGTTTTACAAGCAATCCCTTATCCGTTAAAGATGCAAAACCTTCTCGGGGGCCTCTTAGTCCAATCCATCTGTAATCTAGTTTTTGTGAAGAAAACTGATCGCGGAAGGTAAAATTTCCATTAGGGAAAAAACCTTGCTTACCTGTATTATTTTTTACGCCGGCTGGCATTTTTAATTTTGGCTTCAACGGTTCCAGTCCACCTTCAAAAACAGGAAATTCACCACCCCAGTTTACCGGAAGAATATAAGTTTCGCGACCAATATTTACACGGTCTTTTTCATTGGGTCTGATTCCCAGGAAAACACCATAATAATTACCCTTCGGACCTTCAACCAGATCGGCATGGCCAGCCCAGTCAATTTTATCTGCCCGTTTTGCAGGAAGGTGGCGCTGACTTAAAATTGGATTATTTGCGGAAGGGAGGTAAGGTCCTTTTGCCTGATCACTTACAAAAACGACTTCACTGTGTGCACCACCGGTACCACCTTCGGCACACATCAGGTAATATTTGTTATTCTTTTTATAGATATGTGGAGCTTCAATCCAAATCGGACGTTTACTTAAATCAACCCCGCCGTTTACAATTATTTTATCCGAGCCGGGAATTACCTGGTCATTAGCCAAATCATATTCCCAGATTTTAATCGCCCGGTGTCCCTGATACAATTCTTTTTCAGGTGCATCATTGTGCACCACATAAGCCTTGCCGTTATCATCAAAGAATAGAGAGGGATCAATGCCATCAAATTTAAGTTTGTAAGGCTCACTCCAACCTTTTGCCGGATCTTTTGTTTTCACTACCATATTGCCCATTCCACCTGCAATTTGTGTCGTAATCATATAAAAGGTATCATTCAGCTTATTGTATAAAATTGAAGGTGCATAAATTCCGGAACTCATTCCCGAACGTGCTACTTTAAGCTGTGAGGTGCGATCTAATACGTGGCCCAGTTGAGTCCAGTTGACCAGATCTTTAGAATGGAAGATGGGCACGCCAGGAAAAAACGCAAAAGAAGAAACGACCAGGTAATAATCATCACCCTTTTTGGTAATGCTGGGATCCGGATAGCAGCCCTGAAGAATAGGTGTATAAAATTCATCAGGCTGCAGCGGGTATTTTTTATAAATATCGTCATCACCCTGGTAAATGTAATTACTGAATAGTGGTGTAGCAGGTGGCACAGCTTTAAGGCTATCAGCCTCCTTTGTAAATGCACTTAAAAAAATGAGCCCGGAGCAAGTAAGCGCAGCTGCAAGCATGACTTTAGCAGCAAAATATTTCCTGCCACGATGCTTGAATTTGAAAAAAAGATTTTCAGATGGTTTGTTCATAAATGAGTTTATATATTGGTTTTTCTTCTTGGTGTAGGGTTAAAAAAAACTCCAATACACCACCTTTAATAGATTTCGAAGATAGCCCGATATGATAATCACACGTTGAACTATTGATTAAAATGCTAGCATTATTGTTCAATTTTAAAGAAAAAAAGCGCTTTCTTTTTACTCCAGCTATTGATTTCTGGTTTGCGAAATATGGAAGTAATCAAAATCGGCATAACCACCAGTTTCGGCTTGGGCATAATTAAATAAGGCAAACCGATAACCCATGAAATGAGGAATGGTATAGCTCATTTTTACCGGACGACCTATGCTTTTCCAAGCTTTTCCATCAAGACTGTAAAAAAAGGTGGCCACATCTTTTCTTTCCTCAAAGTCACAATCAACTTTAAAAAATATTTTATCTTGCATTAAAAGAACTGACTCCGCTGCAGGGCTTTTTCCACTCGTAAAATCTGCAAATACGATTAATTTTTTACCATTGATAATCTGAACACCAACCTGCCCGAAATTTTTCTGTAACACACCAAGACCTGCAAAATCACCGTTTTTCATATGTGTAGTTTCTAAAGCAATGTTTGCAGAAGAGAAAGGCCCTAATGTTCTTTGCGTGAGGGTATTTCTTGCCGATAAAAAACTGGTATCCACGCGACCTGTGGTCAAACGAAGGAAACCTTTTCTTTTGTTAACTGACCAGTTTGCAGGATCGGGATTGTGGTTCCATTGCCATACGTAAGGCAAATCATGATCACCCTCTTTTCGCGTAAATTCATCATTGGCTGCAATAGAAGGAATTAAACCCTTACTACTTGGTAAGTTCAGCGTTTGAGGTACTTGCCCGTCATTGCCCAAAACCGGCCAGCCATCTTCCCACTTAACGGGCACCAAATATGTGATGCGCCCAACGGCTCCATTATCTCTAAACAAATAAGCAAACCATTTACCATCAGGTGTATCAACCAAACCACCTTGTGCAACGCCTTTATCCTGTAAAACAACCTTCCCTTCGTATGGGCCCATTAGGTTTTCAGCACGGTGAACAACAACGGTACGCATCCCGCCTCTTGGCCAGGTAATGTTAAAAAGATAATATTTTCCATTCACTTTAAATAGCTGTGATCCTTCAGCAGGTAAACCTCCATTATTGCCCGATGGCAAACCAGCATCCTCAATCAATACGCGTTCGGCGAAACTGTTATCAATACCAGTGAGGTCATCTTTCAATTTTATAATGTGGATTTTGCCGCTGCCGTAAACCATGTAAGCTTTTCCGTTATCGAAAAATAAGGAATGATCATGCAGACTTGGTTTGAAATCAATCCGCTTCCACTTACCTTTTTCAATATCCGTTGTGCTGAATATTGAAGTCTGGCCAGTTGTCTGAGCAAAAGTACTCACATAAAAAGTACCATTCTGATAACGCAAACTACTCGCCCAGGAACCTTTGCCGTAAGCATTTTTACCGTTATTGAGGTTTAGCGCATCTACATCTGCGAGGATATCATACGCATAACCCAACATTTCCCAGTTTACCAGATCCTTGGATTTCATGATGGGCAAGCCAGGACTCATGTGCATCGTAGTGCTGCTCATGTAGTAATTTTTCCCCACGCGAATCATAGAAAGATCAGGGACATCAGCATATATCACGGGGTTTTGAGCATTTTGCGCAACAGCCTGACGAGAAAAAGAGGTCATTACAAGCAGGCAAAAAATAAATATTTTCTTCATTGGAATTTTATTAGGTGAATGATAATGATACATGTAAGGAAATGTCCGAAATCGTTATGATCGCTTTTGCCATATTTTCTATTGACTGATTATTCTGATAAAAAAACATAAGATTTACCTGCCGAAGTAGGGATATCATAAAGGTAACCTGGCCGCAAAACCGACTGGCTGGTCGTTGCCTTTTCAGATAACAGCGCATCAGGAGTTTTCGCAACAGTATAAAATACATTGGCATTAGCGCCCTTAGCATGCTGTAATACGAACCCCTGACCCTGTAATGGATTGGGTACCCGGATGCGCAGATTACCACCAAGTGCTGAGCTGATCATTACCTTGTGTAACTTTCCGTTTTTCCAGGTCATCTCCGTGACTTCAAAACCTCCCCTTGCCCGTAGTCCTTTTACCTGGCCATAATTTTGCCATTCATCAGGAAGTGCAGGCAAGAGATGTAGCGCTTCATCAGCACTTTGCATCAGCATCTCTGTAATTCCCGAAGTACAGCCAAAGTTTCCATCAATCTGAAATGGCGGGTGTGCATCAAAGAGGTTATTGTAGGTACCACCTCCACCGGCGTTTACGCCCAGCGGTGTCAACTGGTTCTGAATCATTTTATAGGCATGATTCCCGTCCTGCATCCTTGCCCACCAGTTAATTTTCCAGCCCATGCTCCATCCTGTTGATACATCTCCCCGCTGCAGAAGCGTATTTTTAGCTGCAGAAAAAAGTAAAGGAGTACGATAAGGCGAAATCTGATTGGAAGGAAACAGACCATAAAGATGAGAAATATGGCGGTGCTTATCATTAGGACTGTCAATATCGTCAAGCCATTCCTGTAGCTGACCATATTGACCAATCTGCATTGGAGGAAGCTGCGCCCGCATGCGAATCAAACTATCTGTAAAATGCTGATCCACATTTAAAATTTTAGCGGCCTGAATAACGGAAGAAAAAACGTCGAAAACAATCTGGTTGTCCATCGTTGTTCCTGCATCGATTGACGAACCTCCATAAGCTTTAGGTGCATTTTCAGGGGAAGTTCCTGGATTAACCACCAGCCATTGATATTTTGGATGAACCACGAGAAAGTCTTTATAAAAAATCGCCGCACCCTTCATCACCGGATATACACTTTTAAGATAATTTTTATCGCCGTTATAAAGGTAATGTTGCCATAAATGCTGGCTTGTCCACCCGCCGCCTCCATTCCAGATGCCCCAGAATGCTCCATCTACCGGCCCGGTACTTCTCCAGATGTCGGTATTATGATGGGCCACCCATCCCCTTGCACCATACATATTTCTGGCAGTAATAACGCCTGTTTCTGCAAGTTCTTTCACCATCTTTAAAAATGGCGCATGCAGTTCTGCTAAATTAGTAGGCTCTGCCGGCCAGTAATTCATTTGAGCATTGATGTTGATGGTATATTTGCTGTCCCAGGACGGGTATAGCTTATCATTCCAAATGCCCTGTAAATTTGCCGGCTGTCCGCCCGGTTGTGAGGAACTTATTAGTAAGTAGCGGCCATACTGAAAGTAGAGGGCCGCAAATGCAGGATCAGAAACGTTTCTAAAATTTGCCAGGCGCTGATCGGTAGGCAGACTGGCCGCTGGCGTTGTACCAAGATCTAATTTAACACGGTTGAAATATTTTTGATATGAACTGATATGGGTTTGCAACAGCTTTTCATAATTGGTTGCAGCAGCCTTTTCCAGGTAAGCGGCTGCCCTTGATGCAGCATGACCACTCACATCATGATAATTATTAAAGTTGGTGGCAATCGAAATATAAATGGTTACTGCATTCGCCCCGTTAACTGTGATAGTACTGTCCGTCGTACTAATCTTACCTCCTTCATTCTTAAATCTGCTTATCACCTGGTATTTGATCAGCCCTTTGATGCCTTCATGATCACTTGAAGTTCCCTCCATGATTAGATTAATGCCTGAAGATCTGATGTCAACTTTTTTATGAGGGCTGCTATATGCTGCCGAGAATGAAATTTGTCCTGATTTGCTTGCGGTTAAACGCAGCACCACCACGCGGTTACCGAAAGCGGCGAAAGCTGTTCTAACATAGTTCACACCATCAACAGTATAACGCGTTCGGGCAATCGCTTTATCCAGATCAAGTTCCCGATGGTAGTTTTGAAATTTTTCCTGCCCGGGAAAACTGAGTTCAAGATTGCCTGCAGGCTGGAAAATCTGCCCCGATGATTTTTTTCCAAACATGACTTTATTAGCCAAATTTTCTGCTTCCTTATGCTTTCCATCAAAAATTAACTTCCTGATTTCAGGGAGATAATCAATCGCTTCGGGAACATCGTTCGAATATGGACCACCGCTCCAAAGCGTATGTTCATTCAATTTAATGATATCCTTTTCTACGTTCCCGTATACCATTGCACCGAGCATTCCATTCCCAATCGGGAGTGCATTTTCCCAGATTTTTCCGGCAGGTTGATTATACCAAAGCTTTAGCGGCGAATGGTCTGCTTGCTGTGCATTCACAACAGAAACACAAAAAATGAGCACAAGCAAAAGATATTTCGATGCTTTTTGGTATGTCATCACAATCATGAAGATTACGTTATTGATATGTTATTGTGGTTTAACTAACCGGATATAATAAATACGTGCTGTTGCTTTTTTATTGGTTGAAGCAAATTTTACCTGAATGTTTTGCCTGCCTTTAAGCAGCGTGGCAGGAATAGGATATTCCTTGTTGTAGAAGCCCTTCTTACTTTGTACCGCAGCAGGATCTATTGTCAGCCATTTTTCTTCATCAATGAATATCTCATATTTTTCATGCGCATTATCATTGGTGTGATAGCGAATGTTGATTGATAGGTTTTCTAAACCGCCTGTGTTTAGCTGATAGCTGAAATATCCACCATTAGCAGCATCCCGCCAAAATTCGTTAAGGTAAGAACCGCTTCTGGAGAATTCATTCTTCATCTGGTGATCTACTTCCGGCTGCTGTTCTCCTGGTGCAACAAAATCAACAGTGCGACTAGCCAGGCTCATCTTTTCAGCTTCCGATAATTTTACAGAATCAAGATAGCTCACATATTGATTGGGTGTTAAAGCCATCCAGTACATCATATATCTGGAATCATGAATCCGGTAAAATGGCTCTAAAGTAACTGGCTCCTGATTAACAATTTTTTCATTTACGAAAGAAAACTGCATCGGATGTCCGTTAACTGGAGCCAGCTTGTCTGATATTTTGGTCAAATCCTGATCAATCAGAATTGGTGCCTGATCGATAGGTAATTTCTGTCCACCTGCAATATGTCCCCAGCGACTATCATTAGCCACTAAACCATTTAATTTTTCAGTTTTCGTTTTGGCACCAAGCATAATCGGACCATGCATAATCGCAACATATTCTGGTAGGTTTGGTAAACGCTCAACGGTTGATTCCATCGGCAGTTTAAATTCAACCACATCCCCTTTTTTCCAATGACGGTTAATCGCTATGTAAGAGGAAGCAGCTAAAGCATAGTTAATTTTTTTTCCATTAACCATAACTTCCATTCCATCTTTTTTTATCCATGAGGGATGTCTGAGCATTAGCGTAAATGCGGTATTCCCTGCTGTTATGATCAGGCGGCTACGCTCTTCATCAGGAAATATCGTTTCCTGCTTCAGCTTAATTTTTTTTTCTTTCCAATCCAGTTCAGAAGCAATAAACAGGTTGAGGTACAAAGAATCGCTTTTGTGTGTGTAAATAAATTCATTGTATTTGCTGTGATTTTCCATTCCGCTACCTACACAACACCACATGGCCTGATTTGGAGCCGAATACACCCGATAGTGCCTTGGTCTGGCAGGGGTAAAATATACATAACCACCATGTTCCGGATGTTGGGTAGAAAGAATGTGGTTATAAAGTGCCCGTTCATAATAGTCTGCATACCGGGCATCAGGCTTTTCTCTGAATAAACCCTCCGTTAGCTTAAGCATATTATAAGTGTTACAAGTCTCTGGTCCTTCCACATCATCAATAAACTCAGATGCCGCTGCTGCACTTGGAAAAAATTCACGGCGGCTGTTTCCCCCAAAAGCAAGACTTCGTTTTCCGGTAACAGTATCCCAAAAAAATTGCCCTGAGTTTTCATAAACAGCCTCATGATTCAATTCCCCTATCCGCTGAAAGCCTACCGCTTTAGGAACCTGTGTATTGGCATGTTTGTTATCGAGATTATCCTGATGATTGGCCATCGGGCGAAGCAACATTTGATGAGAAAACCTTATGGCCGCAGTTAAGTATTTTTTATTTCCCGTAAGCTGGTAAGCATCTGCCAACACTTCATTCATTCCCCCATGTTCGGTATCAAGCATTTCCTGCATCTGTTGCTCAGAAAGTTTTGAGGTAATGGCAATTGCCCAGTCGCAAAATTGAAGGAAAACATTTTTAGCTTCTTCACTTTTTCCATAAACCCATGCATCACGTAAACCAGCAAAAGTTTTATGCACATTATACCAGGGCACCCAGGCTGCTTTATAGGCCTTAAAATCAGCGTTTTTTAAGTCTGCCCAGATTTTGCTGCTGTTGGGCACTCCTCCTGCGTAACCTGCTGCCCAATCAGGCTGCGAAGCTGAATTTTTAATCTGGCATTCTTTTAATACCCTAACCATTTTATCCATCCTTTTCTTGCACTCAGCGTTTCCCGTCGATGCATAGTTAAAGGCCAGTGCAGATAAATAGTGTCCTCCAACGTGCCCATCCAAACCATCCCAGTTTTTATAACCACTTTTTACAGTCTGCAAATTAGCTTCTTTTAAATAGGGATAGAGCAACCGATCAACATCGTAATTTAAAAGCGTTTGAATGTTAAGGTCACGGGCGTGGAGAAATGGGCCATTTTTCAAAGTAACCTGCTCCATCGGAAAAGTATTGACATACAGTTTATCCTGGGCAACGGCGAAATCACAAAATGCTACCAGGAGGATTGCAGAACAAAAAAACTGTTTTATATTTTTATTGATATTAGGTTTTGGTAACGCGATCATAAATTTAGGTTTGGAGACTGTTATTTAAACAGCAATGAAGAGAATTGGTATAAATTATTCCGCCATACCGGCCAGGTATGACCACCAGGGTATTCCTGATAAGTATAATTAATATTTAGGCTTTTAAGTTTGTCAATCATGACCTGGCAGTTATTATAGGCGATGTCTTCTTTGTCACCCATCGCAATCCAGAATTGCTTCAGGTTAGCATTGATCTGGCTTTGGTTATTTTTCATAAATTCGTATTGCACATCTGCAACAACTTGCTGGCGGCCGGCAATCCAGCCGGAACTGAATACGCCAAGATAGGCAAAATCTGCAGTATTTTTAATACCGGTGTAAAGGGTATGCATTCCGCCCATCGATAAGCCAGCCAATGCCCGGTTTGCAGCGTCGGTCCTGGTGCGGTAAGTTTTCTCCACTAGTGGGATAATCACTTCTTTAAGTTCAGATTCAAAAATTTTCAATCCGCTTTCGGCAAAAGCCGATCCACCAACGTTGGCATCTGGCATCACAACAATCATTGGTTTAGCCTTTTGAGCGGCGATAAGATTATCAAGAATCAGGTCTGTTTTGCCCTGATTAGCCCAACCTGTTTCATCCTCACCGCCGCCATGAAGAATATAAAGCACAGGATATTTTTCACTTGTGTTGGTATCATAACCTGGAGGTGTGTAAACATAAAGCTGTCTCCACGAATTCGTGATTCTGGAATAATACTTTTTAATTCGAATATCGCCATGCGCCACATCTTTTAAAGCATAATACCCTCCACCTGCAAAAGGAATTTCGATACCGCTGGCCATTTTGCCCATTCCATAATAGGTTTTACTTGCCGGATCTGCAACCGCAACTCCATCAACAATTAAGGAATAATAATGAAAGCCTTCTCCAATAGAATCAGTTGTAATGGTCCATTTCCCTTGCTTGTCTTTTACCATATCATATTTTTTGCCTAAATCAACCTGCACCTTTTGTGCATTTGGGGCAGCAACATTAAATATTACACGGTGGTCACTTAATATCTGCGGATATTGATTTGCACCTATATTGGTGGAAGCTGGTAGGCCCGCTACCGGATATTTTGAAAACGTAGTGGTATCTACAGGTTTAAAAAGAAGTTGTGAAAACATGTATAGACCATCCTTCCAGACTTTAAAATCGTGAACACCTGGTTCTATAAAATAAATATGGGGCACTTTGTTTTTTTTAAGATAATCGTGTGTTCGCTTACTGAAACTGATCAGGTTGTCGCTTGCACCACAGGAAATAAAAAGAAGTTTAAGCATTTCCCTTGCTTTTTTAGGATCCGGAACCAAGTCAGCTGGAGATTTGGTATTTGGAGCAGATGAGAAAGCACCAACCCAGGCAAATTTGTTCAGATTTCCTAAACCAAAGTTCAATGATTGGCCTCCACCCATTGATAAGCCGGCGATTGCCCTGTTTTCACGATCTTTGTATACACTGAATTTCTTTTCCACGTATGGAATCAAATCATTTAATAAATCCTTTTCAAAGTTGGCAAAAGCTTCCACTTTATCTTTTGCCATAATATTTCCCGTTGCCCGGTCATCTTTCATGGCTCTTCCATTAGGCATCACCACCACCATCGGCATTATTTTACCATCTGCATAAAGATTATCGAGAATTACCTGTGGCTTACCGCCGTTTAACCATTCCTTTTCATCACCGCCAATTCCATGAAGTAAATATAAAACAGGCAACTTCTTACTTTTAGTGTATCCGGGAGGCGTATAAACCAATGCTTTTCTATCGTTTCCAACAGTTTTAGATGGATAGGTAATGGTATCTATTTTACCATGAGGGATAGCTGGCCGTAAAACATCAAATTCAGCTGGCCCAACTGTAACGATATTTTGTGCCTGAGTATGCAGGTTGAACACAACGGACAGGACAATTATCAGTGAGAAAAGTAGTGGTGAAGGTTGAATTAGTTTCGTCATTTCTGGTTATTTAGAGGTTATCATTTACATCATTACTTTGCCTTAAATTAAATGGCAAAGCTTAGGGTTTGCCGGCTGGTGCAACACCTCGAGTGGTCTGCACTATTTTCTGAATGGTGCCATCTGCATTATAGTGCATGTAATCTAAACATATTGATCTTCGGTAACTGCCTCCGGTTGGTAACGCCCCATTGTGGTAAAAAAAATAGGATTTACCTTTAAAATCAACAATACCAGGATGCGTGGTAAAACTATTCGCCACATTATCCTGAATAATACCTTTATATTCCCATGGGCCCTGCGGACTTTTCGCCATACAATACTCAATCATTTCGGGTTTGCTCCCTGCTCCTGCGTAAACCAGATAATAGTATCCGTTTCTCTTATATACCCAGGGGCCTTCTATGTAATTTTTAATATCCAGTACAGTAATGTGACCATCAAGTTCGGTCATATTTTTTTTTAGCTTGACACTTTTGCAGCTACCATTACCCCAAAAAAGGTAAGCCTGACCATCGTCATCAATAAATACGGTCGGGTCGATATCATCCCATCCATGTTTTTTATCTGTGGTCATTTCATTCGTTATCAGGGCTTTCCCGATAGCATCTTTAAATGGCCCGGTCGGGCGATCAGATACCGCTACACCAATGGCCATTCCGCCACCGCTGTGCTCATTTTTCTGATGCCCTGTAGATACGTACCAATAAAACTTACCATCCCTGTAAATGCACTGGGCTGCATAGGCATCACCTCCCGCCCATGAAAATGTTTTTGGCGAAAGCAATGTTCCGTGATCTTTCCAGTCAACCATATTTTTAGAAGAGAAAACGTGCCAGTTGGGCATTTTATAATTGGTATCTTTTACTGTTGCAGTATCATGCCCTGCATAAAGGTAGACAGTATTTTTATAGACCAGTGGTGCAGGATCTGCCGTAAAAACATTACTGATAATTGGGTTTTGGGCCTTTAAATTGTTTACAGCGAAGCAACTCACCGTAAAAATTATAATCCCATGGCTTAGTTTCATAGTGTTTATTAATTGGTAGTATTTTGTAATAATTCTTCATCATCTTTATTACAGATGATGATGGTTTAAAGCTTAGGTTTTGCTCAAGCTCTAAGGATTAAACTTAATAGAGAAATTTATCAACCATTTGATCATGGCTTTTTATTAAGAATGGAAAGCATCTGTGTAGCATATCGTTTACCCAATTCACGATAGCCGGCCGCGTTAAAATGAAGTTTATCTGAAGCTGCCGTACATCCCTTTGAGGAAATAACATGCCCGTTCGGGATAATTTGAGGAAGCGTTGCAATAATTTTGTTCATGCTGGCACAAATCCCGCCTTGATCTGCGTTTACCATTTCGCCAGCGAGTAAAGGCACATCCCCGGGCTTTAAATGAAGATCGCCCAACAAATTATCGTAAACATTTTTAACCTTCTTTACCCACAAACTGTCACCTGTATTGGATTCTCCCTGATGAAGAAGAATTCCTTTAATCACACCTTTTTTCTGTGCTTCTTTTGCCAGTTCAACCAGCCGTCTATAAGGATTCCCATCATATTGTTTAAGCATTCCTTTCATCCACTCTGGTGTCGTAGCCGTATAGGATGCATAATTATTTTTATCGAACAATTCAATTTTACAACCACCTACAGCCACCACTACAACACCTACTTTTACTTCCTTAGGAAGTTTTTCAACCAGGGTGCGGCCAAAATAATCTACGGGAGTTAAACCAGTATTGCATCTTGTTAACGGCGGTACAGCAGTATACCAGTTGTTCATTTCCCTTTTCAAATCCGGACAATTTACTGCTTGCAGCAACTGAAATCTTGGATCATTCTGAACGGTGTCCTGCATTTCAAAACGGGCATTACCCTCCATGTTGGATTGTCCGAGGCACAGATAGACGTGATAATTGGGATCTTGAGCAAAAGACAGCATAAAATTAAAAAAAACGAACGCAGCAGTTAAACTGATTGTTTTTAAACCTGCGAACAATAAATTTTTGGTTAGAAATGGCTTACAACTCATCATATAAATATTTTGAAAACATTTCCGGAAAAATCTACTGGCTAATTTGGTGGCCAATTATTCCGGAAATGTTAAGGGTTAAAACTAAGGGATCCTGCGGATCAGGAAGGGAAGTTTTGATGATTATTATAGAAAATTTGTTTAGGGATAGCTTTTAAGGTAACTGTTTAGATACAAACAATGTGAACAAATAGATTTAGGAGAATAATGAACTACGGAAAAGTACCATACCACAATTTATTGGTCGGTACGAAATGGTGAAGCCGGAAGATTTTCTTTGTTATATAAATTCGGATTAACCGGATTATCTGCCCAGGCATAGCGCACATATAAGGGTTGAGAAATCTGGGGGGATTGAACGACTACCTGATTGCCTTTAATTTCTGCGTAGGCCCAGATGAATTTCTTATCCGCTCCGGCGATCTCAAATTGTGAAAGCGGTTCACCCTCTATGGTTTTAAGTCCCGATCCTGTATGATCGAAATTTAAGATTATCCGATTTTCTTCGATCTTTGATGAAGTATAAATCGGACCGGAAAATACCAGGTTCTTTTGTCCATAGTTCCATCTTTGGGCAATAAGCGCTAATCGTTCACCAACATCTTTTTTATTATCCGGATGGATGTCATTCCATTCGCCCAAATCTATCGTTACGGCCATGCCTGTATGTGGCAATTTAAGGGTTTTCAAGGCAGCTTCCCGTACTAAAGCCCAGGCACTTTCACCGGGCGAATACCGCATATCGCCATAATTGGGCAATTGAACATAATAAAACGGAAGGTTGGAATTATTAAATTGTTTTCTCCAGTTTTCAATTAACCCGGGTAATAGGTTTTTATAGGCCTTCGCATTGCCAATATTACTTTCTCCCTGATACCACAACACCCCTTTTAAACCATACAGGGTAATAGGCGCAATCATGGCATTAAAAAGTGCAGCTGGCTGAGCCTGCTCCTCAATAGGAAACGGTGCGTTTCTCCATGCTGGCCGAAATACCGCTCCAACTTTATATTGCCATTCCCCTTTCAAATCAATTACCTGATGGTTAGCGGATATTGAATACGGCTTATCGGGTACAAAACCACCCTTACCTCCTGAATTTTCGACGCCAATAACCAGAATATTTTTACCCGGTTTCAGCACGCCAGCTGCAACGGTATATCTTCTCTGTGGATATTGATAACCCGTAGAACCGACCAGTACACCGTTAACGTAAAGCTGATCTGCATCTACAATTCTGCCCAATTGAAAAAAAGCCGGAACTCCTGTCATTTGTGCGGGCACTTCTATTTCCTTCCTGAACCAAACCACACCGTCCAGATCCCGAATTCCCTGATCTTCCCAATAACCGGGAAGATAAAAATTTCGCCACCCTTTAGGAAGGTACGCCTGATCAAACCATTTTACTTGTTCAGAAAAACCTTTATCTACCATTCCCACTGGCCGGGACTGGATGGTACGAGCCAGGTTATTAATCCTGTTTACCTGTGCTGTATCTTTATTGCGTTCAATCACGCCTTGATATTCTTCGATATTCTTTAACCCTTCCGCTCCGGTCCATGCTTCAATCGTGGTTCCGCCCACACTGGAATTAATGATTCCAACTGGAATTTTCTGCTCTCCGGATATTTTCCGGGCGAAAAAATAAGCAACTGCCGAAAAATCGCCAATATTTTCTTGGGTAGCAGCTTTCCATTGACTAGCGGGAAGATTTTTTGAAGGACCCGTTATATTGGTTGCGGTTGGCACCCAAAATTGCCTGATCTGCGAAAAATTGGCTGACGCGATATCTTTAGCGTAAGTAATGTTGTGAATTTTCAACTGATGAACCATATTCGACTGTCCGGCACAAAGCCATACATCTCCAAATAAAACATTGTTTAGCACCACATGATTTTTTGCCGAAAATTCCATTCGGTAAGGTCCGCCAGCCTTTACTGGGGGTAGTGTAATTATCCAGCGTTCGTCTGTACCGGTAATTGCCCTGAATTTGCTTCCGTTAAACTGCAATACCACCTGCTCACCGGGAGAAGCCCATCCCCATATTTTTAATGGAACATCTCTTTGCAAAATCATCCCGTCAGAAATAATGCTGGGTAGTGTGATCTGAGCGATGCTGCTTTGCATCACACAGAAACAAAGGCAAAAGAATAGCAATGAATATTTAATGTGGCTCATGTGAAGTGGTTATATCTGAAAAGCTAATCTATCGGCTTTGGCTGAAAAGAATATGCAGATTTGAATAAAATAAAACTAATTATGTTCAATAGTAACTTTTATCAAGCCTAAACTTCTTCCCGGTTTCGGGTATCTGCTTTCCTTTTTAAATTGATATATTCTGAAGGTTGCATATTAAACTTCAGCTTAAATGATTTGGCAAAATAATTCGGCGTGGCGAAACCCACCATGTATGCAATTTGAGATACATTAAGATCGCTCTTCTCCAGAAGTACCTTCGCTTTTTCCAGCTTTACAGATCGGATATATTCTACCGGAGATAAGCCCGTCAATTCGAGAATTTTATGATACAACGAACCCCGGCTCATGCCCACATGGCGACTGAGATCTTCTACAGATAGTTTAGGATTATTGAGATTATCATCAATATATAATGCAATTTTATTGAGCAACCTGTCACTGTGAGACTCAATAATCAGCTCCGGCGCCTGCACCTTGATTTGTTTGGTGTAGGTATCGCGAAGCCGTTTATTAAGCGAAAGGAGATTTTTTATTTTGGCATTCAGAATCTCAAAATTAAAAGGCTTACTCAGGTAGTCATTGGCACCCGTTTCCAACCCCTTCAGCTGTTGTTCCTCGCCGGTTACGGCAGTTAGCAAAACAATTGGAATATGATTAGTCCTCTTATCGTTCTTTACCTTTTTACAAAGTTCAATTCCACTCAGGTAAGGCATATTGATATCGCTTACAATAATTTGTGGATGGCTTGATAATGCTTTTTGCCAGCCTTCCTGCCCATTGGCGGCCTCATAAATTTTGTAAAACGGACGTAATCCCTCCCGGAGATAGGCCCGAAAATCCTCGTTATCTTCCACTAACAAAACGGTAGGAATTTCTGAATTGGTTTGATCATCCGTTAAAGGTTCAATTTCGTCTAGCGCAGGAGCATCCTGAGCACCGGAAAAATCAATCAGCAATTCTTCTCCCGAATCAGCATTAGCAAAGGGAATGGTAATGGAAAAAGTACTTCCTCCGCCCTCTTCACTTTTTACCGAAATCTCTCCGCCATGTAGTTTGACAAATTCCTGGGCAATGGATAAGCCAATTCCACTTCCCTGATTGAGTATTGGTGCTATCCCATCAGCCTGAAAAAACCGGTTAAAAATTTGTTTGCGGTCTGTTTCTGATATGCCGATTCCGGTGTCAGCCACACGAATAAGCAATACATCCTGCTGACCAGCCTCAACAGTCTTTTCGAGTTCAACCGAAATACTTCCTCCGGTTGGGGTAAATTTAAAAGCATTAGACAATAAGTTGAAAAGCACCCGCTCAATTTTATCCTGGTCAAATGGTGCTTTAAAGTAACGAAACTGACTTTTGAACATCAATTGTATTTTTTTGCTTTCGCTCAAATCTTTGAATGATTCCAATACCTCCTTTACGAAGGAAACAATATCTGTTTCTATGGCATTCAGCTTGAGTTCCTGATCTTCAATTTTCCTAAAATCTAGGATTTGATTAACCAGATTAAGCAACCTTCGGGTATTTCTTTTAATCATCAGCAACGGACCTGTAATTTGCTCATCCTTATGCGCATTGACCAGCCTGTCAATCGGACCAATGATTAAAGAAAGCGGCGTACGGAATTCATGGCTCAGGTTGGTGAGAAACTTAATTTTAAGCTGATCAAGGGCTCTCAATTGTTCTGCTTCCACACGTTGTTGTTCCAATAGCTGCGCAGCCCGCATTTTATCCTGAACCTGGGCGAAATTCCTTTTCAATTTTTCGATTCCTCTATACCGCAGGTAAAGAATTGCACCTGCTATTGAAGCCAGGTAGAACAAATAAGCATAAATACTTCGCCAGAAAGGAGGGCGAACGTGAATTTTGATTGAAGTTTCTGAAGCTTTCCGAAGGCCATCATTATTATTTGCTTTAACACGGAAAACATAATCTCCAGGATCCAGATTGGTGTAAGACACCGATTTTGCTGAACCGACATGAATCCAGTCCTTGTCAAAACCTTCGAGTTTATAAGCGTATAGATTATCTTCTGGAGAGGTATAATTCACGCTGACATAACTCAACGTAAAATTCTGTTTAAAATCAAGGTAAATGTCTTTCGCAATAGAAATCTGCTCTTGTATTGCACCATCAGCGCTTGGTACCACAGAAACATTCGCAATTTTTAAATCGGTTAGCAATACCGATGGCAGCACCCTGTTCTTTTTAAAATACCTGGGGTTGAAATAATTGAAACCATCAGAACCACCAAAATAGATAACTCCCTCTGCTGTTCTGATTCCCGCACCGCGGATGAAGTTATTGTTTTGAACGCCATTGTAAACCGTGTAGTTGGTAAATCGCTTGCTATGCCGGTCAAAAGAACTAATTCCTTTATTGGTACTCACCCAAATTTGTCCTTGTTCATCTTCTACGATAGCATAAACAGTCGAGTTATTTAAACCGGCATCCTCTGAAAAATTTACAAACTTATTTTGCTTCCGGTCGAACCTGCTTAAGCCACCGCTAAAGGTGCCTACCCAAAATTCGCCCTCGCGATCTTTAAGTACCGATAGGGTTAAATCATTAGGTAGATTATTCTTTGCTTTATTAAGTACCGAAAACCGATCTGTTGAAGGATTAAATATGGAAATACCCGAACCGTAAGTTCCTATCCAAATGTTTCCGCTATTGTCTTCTTCGAGGAAACGGATAAAATTATTTCCCGGGAAATCGTGATCATTTGCACCCGTTGGGTTTTTACAATAACGCCATTTTACCCGGTTATCTTTATCCAGCAAATTGACGCCTCCACCGTTTGTACCAACCCAGACCCTGCCTTTGCTATCCTCTTTAATACAAAAGATATCATTTGAGTTTAAACCATCGGTCTCTCCATTCTTTTTAATTTGCGTAATGCTATTGGATACCAAATCTTTAATAACCAATCCATTGGAGTAAGTTCCAATATATAACTTCTGGCGATTAGTAACGGCCATCGTCATGATTGACAGATTATTAAGGCTCATTCCATTTGCCAACGCGGTGTTAAACCGTTCTACCAATGCCGTCTCTGGATTAAAGAGGTTGAGCCCTCCGCCGTCGGTACCAACAAATATCTTCCCCTTATACGGTGCAAAGGAAGTTACCATAGGAGCACTCAAACCACTGTTATCCAGTATATTGCTTTGCTTAAGATTAAAAAGATTGAGGTTAGTATCGTACTTACTGATGCCGCCATGAAACGGACCGAGCCAGTAAATTCCCTGATCATCAATGTAAATGCAACTGATTGCCTTGCCGGTTAAACTATAACTGCTTCTTGAATTTGGCCTGTAATGCCGTATAGCCTCACTTTTAACGTCAATGATATTCAGGCCATCTTCGGTACCTACCCATAGCTGGTTATTTTTGTCAACAGCTAAGCTTCGGATGCTATTGTTGGTCAGGCTGTTATCATCACCCAATCTACTGTAAAACAATTTAAAGCCCCTGGCTCCGGGAATCATTTTACACAAGCCACTATTATTTGTGCCAAACCATATATTCCCTGATTTATCTTCTGCAATTGCCGAAATCTGATTTTCACTCAGCGAAGATTGATCCTGAGGATTATGCCTGTAAATTTTAAAAGTGTTACTGCTTCGGTTATATAAATAAACGCCATTGGTAGAACCGATCCACATTCTGTGTTTACTGTCTTCAAACAAGCAATTAAAAGAAAGTGTAGGCGTAGTTTCGTTATGAGCCGGGCGCTTGATAATATTTTGTATTTTCTTTGTTTCAGGATCGATAACATCCACCCCGCTATAGGTTGCTACCCAAATTTTTCCTTTGTAATCACTGGTTATGGAAAGAATGATGTCACTGCTTAATCCTCCAACAACATTTGCCGGTAAAGTGACAAAAGTATCTTTTTTACGATCGAAAACACTTAAAGATCCCCCTGATGTACCAACCCATAAATTACCAGACTTATCTTCATGTAAGGTCCTGATATCATTTGCGTGTATTCCGGATGGATCATCTGCTCTGAAACGATAAACGGTAAAATTACTACCGTCATATTTATTGAGGCCGTCTTCAGTACCAAACCACATTAAGCCAAAATGATCTTTTACAATCGTGTTAACTGTATTCGAAGATAAACCATCTCTGATCTGCAAAGAAGTGAAATTCAGTTTTGGCTGTTGCGCCTGAATTGTGAAATTGAAGCTCAAATTAAGCACCACCAGACACAACAGAATTTTTGAAATCCGGAAACAAAAGAATGCATTGGCGTTTAATAATGATAAGCTGCTATTTCGGCGAGGTTGTAAGCGAGACAATAATAAAGTATTTGCAGGAAAATATGATGAAAATGATTGAACAAGAGTTTTAAAAAAAGCGGAAAGCTGGTATGAATTTTTTTCAGTCGGGCTTGCATGTGGTTGCCTCAAAAAGTGGTTGCTCATATCGTATTTATTGTAACAAGAGAACCTGAGCTCCTTGTTGCTAGGAATGTTATATCTGGCTAATTCTTGAAGACCTGCTATTTTTATAACCGGCTCCAGAACTTCCGCTAAAATAGAATGATTATCCTAAGGAAATGAAGATAAATGTAAAAATTGTAGCAACAAATGTTTAAAGCAACCGCTTAATAGCCCTGATTGTTGATCTGGAAATATAAACTGCTAGAATAATTTAGTAATTGTGATAATCTGTTAAAAACATTTTTACTCCATTTTTAGCGATATGAGCCGCAGAATAAATTTAGAACGGGCGAATTTGTGGCACTAAAATAACCAAATATGAATAAAAGATATGTGATCCTGACTGGCTCCGCAATACTGCTTACGATTTACGCATCCTTATCTGCTTTTAAACCGTTTAGGGCAGAATCAAAAGGGCTGAAAGATTATTATGCAAAATACTTTCCAATCGGTGTCGCAGTAACTCAATTTGATCTTCATGGTAAAAACAGTGAACTCATCATCAATCAGTTTAACAGTGTTACTGCTGAAAACGGAATGAAAATGGGTCCAATCCATCCCAGCGAAAATGAATACAACTGGAATATCGGAGATTCTATTGCAACCTTCGCCAGAAAAAATAATTTGAAAATGAGAGGCCATTGCCTGGTATGGCATACGCAAACGCCCCGCTGGCTTTTCAAGGATGATCAGGGAAATGAAATCTCTAAAGATTTGCTTTTGAAAAGGCTTGAAAAGCATATTAGTACGGTTGTTAACCATTATAAGACCGATGTGTATGCCTGGGATGTGGTAAATGAAGTAATTGCAGATGACTCCACTTATTTCCGTAAATCCCCACTTTATAAAATCGCCGGAGAGGATTTTGTGGAAATGGCTTTTCGTTACGCCCATAAGGCTGATCCAAAAGCTCGTTTATTTTATAACGACTATAACACCGAGCAGCCAAAAAAGAGAGATAAAATTTATAAAATGCTTAAAGGCTTGCTCGCCAAAGGTGTACCCATTCATGGCGTAGGTTTGCAAGGCCACTGGTCAGTGAGTCATCCAAGCCGGGAGGAATTAGAGAAATCAATTTCATTATTCGCCAGTTTGGGTTTGGAAGTACAGATTACGGAACTTGATGTTTCTGTTTATGATGGCAGTCAGGGCGGCAGAATCATTTCTAACACAGCCGACCGAGAGAAAGCGCCCTTTACTGCTGAAATGGAAGCACACCAGCTGGGACAATACAAAATGATTTTTGATGTATTCAGAAAATACAGAAAAAACATAACCGGCGTAACATTCTGGAACCTTTCAGATCGTTATACCTGGCTGGATGGCCGTGGAAGAAAAAATTACCCGCTCCTATTTGATGCAGATTTGAAGCCTAAAAAGGCATTTTTCGAAGTGATCAACTTCTGAAGAAATTAAAAATCAGCTATTTATTCGGTTTCTTACAAATATTGATACCGAGTAAGACATTATTAACATCAGATTAAGGGCTATTCAAGCCATTTGAAGCAATTAATTTATATGCGCCTATTAAACTTTTTAAAAATCTCTACTGGAGTTTTATTGTTTACAGCAGTAACTTCGGTTAGGGCACAACAATATCCTTTCGAAAATTATAATCTACCTTTTGAAACAAGAGTGGATGACTTGGTATCGCGGCTTACGCTTGAAGAAAAGGTTTTCCAAATGCTCAATTCTGCACCTGCAATACCACGTTTAAACATACCGGCCTACGATTGGTGGAACGAAACACTTCATGGTGTAGCCCGTACAGCGTTTAAAGTAACGGTTTATCCTCAGGCCATTGCAATGGCAGCAACCTTTGATCCGGCAGCACTTTATAAAATGGCAGATTACTCCGCTCTTGAAGGTCGTGCTATTTATAACAAAGCACTATCACTCGGCCGCACCAATGAGCGTTATTTAGGCTTAACCTACTGGACGCCAAATATCAATATTTTCAGAGATCCGAGATGGGGACGCGGACAGGAAACCTATGGTGAGGATCCCTATTTAACGGCAACGCTTGGCGACGCTTTCGTTCGCGGATTGCAAGGTGATGATCCTAAATACCTTAAAGCGGCTGCCTGTGCAAAACATTATGCAGTACACAGCGGACCAGAACCTCTACGCCACGTTTTTAATGCAGATGTAAGCGCATTCGACCTTTGGGACACCTATCTTCCTGCTTTTGAAAAACTGGTTACCAAATCCAATGTAGCTGGCGTAATGTGTGCCTACAACGCATTTCAAGGTCAGCCATGCTGTGGAAGCGATTTACTCATGACTGATATCCTCCGTAGGAAATGGAAATTTACAGGTTATGTAACTTCTGACTGCTGGGCAATAGATGATTTTTTCAAAAATCATAAAACACATAAAGACGCTGCAACTGCATCTGCTGATGCGGTGTTTCATGGAACTGACCTGGATTGCGGTACGGATGCTTATAAGGCCTTAATTACTGCGGTTAAAACGGGTATCATCACTGAAAAGGATATCGATATTTCGGTAAAAAGATTATTTATGATCCGTTTCAGACTGGGTATGTTTGATCCGGCCTCCATGGTGAAGTACGCAAACACACCTATCTCCATATTGGAAAATGAAGAACATAAAGCACATGCTTTAAAAATGGCCCGGGCATCAATGGTACTGTTAAGAAATGAGAATCATACCCTGCCACTCCGTAAAAATCTGAAAAAACTGGTTATTTTAGGTCCGAATGCAGACAATGAAATTGCTGTCCTGGGAAATTACAATGGTATACCATCTAAAATTACCACCGTGCTTGCTGGTATAAAAGATAAAGTTGATAAAAATACCCAGATAGTTTTTGAAAAGGCAGTTTCATTTGCTAATGATACCATTTTGAATTACCTGGATATCGACAGGCAACTCACAATCAATGGAAAACAAGGCTTCAAAGCCGAATACTACAAGGGTACTGAACTGAAAGGTGAGCCTGTATTCACTAAGATCGAAAAAACGCTAAATTTAAACTGGCAGGAAGGCGAGCAGATTGATGGAGGGCTTACCGCAAATAACTTCTCGGCGAGATATACTACACAATTTAAAGCCATAAAATCTGAAAACGTAACCTTTGAGCTAGACGTAGACGATGGTTACCGCTTAATTATAAATGGCAAAAAAGTACTGGACGCCTGGTCTAGAAACAGATGGGGAGCCAGAACATATCAATTGCCGGCTAAAAAAGATTCTACCTACCAAATAGAAGTAGAATACTGGCAAGGTGAAGGAAGCGCCAGAATTCGTTTTGCAGGTGGCACTTTCCTGCGAACAGATTTTGATGCACTGGTGAAACGTCATCAGGATGCGGATGCTTTCATTTTTGTGGGCGGAATTTCGCCACAACTGGAGGGTGAGGAAATGAAGGTGGATGTTCCAGGCTTTAACGGAGGTGACAGAACTTCTATTATGCTTCCTGAAGTACAGACAAAGCTGATGAAAGCCTTAAAACACAGTGGTAAACCAGTCATTTTTGTGATGATGACAGGAAGCGCAATCGCCACTCCCTGGGAAGCAGAAAATATACCTGCTATTGTTAATGCCTGGTATGGCGGGCAATCAGCCGGAACTGCTGTAGCGGAATTGTTGTTCGGTGATTACAGTCCGTCAGGAAGACTTCCTGTAACCTTTTACAAAAGCGATAAGGACCTCGCAGACTTTAATGATTATAATATGGAAAACCGAACCTATCGTTATTTTAAAGGGAAGCCATTATTCGGCTTTGGATATGGATTAAGTTATACCTCGTTTCAGTATCAGGATTTTAAAGTTCCGGCAAATATTCCATCGGGTAAGGAAGTTAATTTATCCGTAAAAATTACCAATACAGGAAAAGTAGAAAGCGATGAAATAGCCCAGTTATATGTAATGCACAGCGATGCTACTATTAAATCTGCGAAAAAAGTATTAAAAGGGTTTCAAAGGGTGAGCCTTGCCCCGGGGGCAAGTAAGATGGTCAGTTTTAAATTATTACCTGATGATCTTTCGTACATCAATGCCGACGGAGAAAAAAAAGCATTAAAGGGAAAGGTAAAGTTATCGGTAGGTGGAAGCCAGCCAGATGAAATTTTAAAAACAAGCGGCAATATTGTAAGCCAAACCATCAACATAAACTAAATGAAGAAAACTGCACTCCTTTTACTCCTTATCTTTGCCAGCCTTCATACCTTAAAGGCAGAAGACGGACATGCGCTCTGGCTGCGAAATAAATCTGCCGCTAAAATAAAAGTAAGTACAACTAAAAAGTCGCCAGTTCTGGATATTGCCATCAAGGAGATAAAAAACGGCTGGCAAGGTGAAAATGATGCTGTATTACAGTTTGAATTTAGCAAGAATACCGCGATTAAAAGTGATGGATTTATACTCGAAAAACACAAAATAATAGCTAAGACTGATCGCGGGATGCTGTATGGCGCCTTCGAGTTATTGAGAAGGCAACAGTTAGGAAAATCCATCACTGGCTTTGCATCCAACCCTTCCTACTCCAGAAGAATTCTTAATCATTGGGATAACCTGGATGGTTCGGTAGAACGGGGTTATGCAGGTAATTCCATCTTCTGGAAAAACAATGGAACTGACACTGCCCTAAACAGTCCAGATATCGAACTTTATCAGCAATATGCCCGGGCAAATGCGTCTATAGGAATCAACGGAACTGTGTTGAACAATGTAAACGCCTCTTCAAAAATTCTGACCGCACCCTATCTCAAAAGGGTCAGTTCTATTGCCGGAATTTTACGGCCTTATGGCTTACAGGTTTATTTATCAGTCAATTTCTCTTCTCCGGTAACTATAGGAAAACTAAAAACTTCCGACCCGCTGGATCCTCAGGTAAAAAGATGGTGGGCGGAGAAGGCAAAGGAAATTTACAATATTATTCCCGACTTTGGTGGATTTCTGGTAAAGGCAAACAGTGAAGGCCAGCCAGGTCCTCAGAATTTCGGAAGAACACATGCAGATGGCGCCAATATGATGGCTGATGCACTTTCTCCGTTTGGTGGTATTGTGATGTGGCGTGCCTTTGTGTACGAACCCAGTAAGGAAGACCGCACCAAACAGGCTTATAAAGAGTTCCAGGGCTTTAATGGTCAGTTTAAAAGTAATGTAATCATTCAGATTAAAAATGGTCCGCTTGACTTTCAACCCAGGGAGCCTTTCAGTCCTTTATTTGGATCGATGAACCAGACGCCTGTGATGCCTGAATTTCAGATCACGCAGGAATATCTCGGATGGTCCAATCAACTGGTATTTTTAGCCACGCTTTGGGAAGAATGTTTAAATAGCGATACCTATCAAAAAGGTAAAGGAAGCACGGTTGCAGCAGTTACAGACGGAGGTATACACAAACAGAGCCTAACTGCAATTGCAGGAGTATCCAATATCGGTTTGGACAGAAACTGGACGGGACATACTTTTGCGCAGGCGAATTGGTATGCCTTTGGGCGACTGGCCTGGAACAATCAATCAAAAAGTGAAGATATTGCGGAGGAATGGATCAGGCAAACCTTTTTAGAATCGAAAGATAATTCAAAAGATCAAAGTTTCGTTAACCCGGTTAAGAAAATCATGCTGGAAAGTCGTGAAACGGCAGTAAATTATATGATGCCGCTAGGCTTACACCATATTTTTGCCGAAGGGCACCATTACGGACCTGCTCCATGGTTTGCCAATAAGTCTATCCGGGAAGATTGGACCTCCGTATATTATCATAAGGCCGATACGAACGGCATTGGTTTCGATAGAAGTAGTTCTGGCAGCAATGCGGTAGCGCAATACCACGAACCACTCCGTTCTACTTTAAATAATATCTCTACCTGCCCAGAAGAGTACCTGTTATGGTTTCATCATGTGCCCTGGAGCTATAGGCTGAAAAACGGAAGAGACCTTTGGACTGAAATGTGCTACCGCTACGATTCCGGCGTCCACGATGTAAGAAAATTTCAGCGCACCTGGGACAAAACAGAGGGCTTAATTGATAATGAACGGTTTATTGCAGTACAATCTAAATTACGAACGCAAATCCGGGATGCGCAAATCTGGAAAGATGGCTGCTTATTGTACTTTCAACAATTCAGTCGCCGGGAATTTCCTTTCGACATAGAGCGGCCGATACATGATCTTGAGACCATAAAGCGTTTAACCCAAAGCCGGGATTATAAATAGCTTAGTCTAAAATTTAAAATGATGGGTTCACGGCCTGGCTATGAACCCACATGAATGTATTAATTTGTCTCTTTAACGTGATTAAAAAAATCAGTCATTTGGGAAAGTGCAGATTTGGAAAACATCTTTCCGGCATTGTCAAGCGTCTCCTTTGTTGCCGCAGCACCACGCTTAAACATGTCTTTTTCGAAACTTGAAATGGCGGTTTTTAGATCTGAAAACCAATCGCCTGTTAAATTTTCAGCCAACAAAAAGGCATCCTGCATGGCTACATTGGCCCCTTCTCCGGCATATGGAGGCATCCAATGTGCCGCATCTCCCAATATAATAAGGTTTTCTTTTGTTTCCCAGTTTTGATCCAGTGGGAAATAATATTGCGGACGCGGAATGAAATACACTTCCTCATTATTAAAGAATTCGTGCCAGTCCTCACTCCAGTTTGCAAATTCATTTTTAAACCACCCGAATACCTGTTTACGATCTTTAAAATCAATTCGGCTTTCTTTAAACCAATTTTCCTGAGTTTTAAAGTTTACTACAAACATGATTGATCCATCTCCTTTTGTACCATAACCCAGAAATTTTTCATCATCAAAAGCCATCACTTTGCCACCTTTAGCCAGCGAGAAAAGCTTTGGCGAATATTTTTCCGCGTGTTGAATATTGCCTTCTATTAGCGTAATACCAGAATATATTGGCTTAATATCCGTTAAATAAGGTCTTACTTTTGAATGGGCCCCATCAGCAGCAATAACTATATCAGCATAAGCGCTACGTCCATCCTTAAAGAAAATACGCCAGCCTGTTTTTTCTTTTTCCATAGAAATGAACTGGCTATTCCAGATCACCGTATCTGGTGTCAGCGCATTGAGTAACATCTCCCTTAAAGGTGCCCGGTCAATTTCCGGACGTGTTTCAGCGGTTACAGTTGTAAAATTATGGTCATCAAATTTTATATCCAAAGCTTTATCAACGAGCAGCATCTTGCTGGCTGTCGGCCGGTTATATTTGTAGAATTCTTGGAGCAGGCCTGCTCTTTTGATGGCTTCAAGCCCGGTTCCTTCATGAAGATCAAGGGTTGCGCCCTGCACCCTAACCCCTCTGTGCAGATCTCTTTCATATACTTTTACCGCTACTCCCTTAAGCTGTAAAAGACGAGCGAGTGTAAGTCCGGCCGGACCACCACCAATGATGGCGATTTGTTTATCTTGTATTAACATTGTTTTGCATAATTAAATATTGATGCAAAATTATTGGTGTTTAATAGCTGATAATAGTATAAATCGGTCGTTTTTATTTTTAGACAGTTCTTTGGGTACTACCCCCGAAAATTTTTTAACATCCCTTATAAAATGGTTTTGATCAAAATAGCTTTCTTCAGGTGATAAACTTCCGTTGGCTATGTGGTTGAGCGAAGCCCTGAAACGAAGGATAGTGCAGTAAGCTTTAAGGGATATTCCAAATTGCTGATTAAAATAGCGGTTAATCTGACGGGGGTTCCAGCAGACTTTTTCTGATACTTCACTAATGTTGATATTGCCGTGGGTTTTATACACGAGGTTGAAAAGTTTGCGCTTGCGCTCATCAATTTCTCCGGGAAGCAATGATTTTATTTTGTTGCTGGCTTTATTCACAAAGGTCTCAAAATCCAAAAAATCACTTTCTGCAAATCCCCAGAAATCATCAGGCAGGAATCTTCCGCTGTTGAGTATGTCCGAAATTGGTTGTTTTAAAATGTATTCTACGGCCAGCAGTTTAAAACTAATACAAAACATGATGCAGCCGGCAGGGATTTTAGCATTTTCAGGTTCCGTTAAACCACCTAATTCAATGATATGAAAAGACCGCCTAGTGGATTTACTCAGGATAATATCAACCAGCCCGTCAGGAAGTCCGGTGGTTTCGATGTCACTCTGCGAATGGTTTTTTAAAAACCAGAATTGCTCCACAAAATCAACCAGGGCTTGGTCGGGCATTAAAATTTTATATTCCAGGTTTTGATCCATTGATAATCATTCATTGCAGCTAAACTAAATATGTGAATAATTAACTAAATATCATCATACCATGGAAATTTCAAGCTAACTGATATTCCAATTTCTTGGCGTTAACTGTTAAGCTTTCCAGGCTACCCACTGGAGCAAAGATTTATAACTGAAGAAATAACAATAGCTAGACTTTGAACCTGAAGTGGTAAAGCCTAGCTATTATTTTTATTTTGATGGAGTAGATAAAGTATTTAAAAGGAGCTTGGCGGCTTCCTCTGATGAGCCTGGATTTTGACCGGTAATCAGCAAGCCATCTTTTTGAACGTAAGAGCCCCAATCATTTCCTCTGCTATAATTTGCGCCTAATTTAACAAGCTCATCTTCTACTAAAAAAGGTACTACGTCAGTAAGCTGAACAGCCTCTTCTTCGGTATTTGTAAAACCGGTTACCGCTTTTCCTTTCACTAAAGGCAGGCCATTAGCATCTTTGACGTGGATTAATACGCCAGGAGCATGACAAACGAAGGCAATTGGTTTTTCATTTTGATGAAAATCTTCAATAAGCTTAATCGAGTTTTGATCATTAGCTAAATCCCATAACGGTCCGTGACCGCCCGGATAAAAAACAGCATCATAATCGCTTTGCGAAACATCTGCTAATTTGATACTTTTCGATAGCTTATCTTTTAAAGCTGCATCATTGTGAAAACGAAGTGTAGATGACGTTTGATTTTCCGGCTCATCGCTTTTAGGATCTATCGGTGGCTGCCCACCAAGCGGCGAAGCGATGGTTATTTCTACGCCTTCATCTGCCAGAGTGTAATAAGGTGCGGCAAATTCTTCTATCCAGAAACCTGTTTTTTTTCCAGTATTTCCCAGCTCATCATGTGAGGTTAATACAAATAATACTTTCATGTTTTTATTTTTAAAATTTATGTTCAACGTTATTTATTAAAGCAGGAAGCTACAATGAGACTACACTTTTACAATCATCTTGCCACTGTTCTTACCATCAAAAAGATCAATAAATGCCTGTGGAATCTGATCAAAACCTTCAACAATAGTTTCCGTTCCAACAATCTTACCTGCTGTAAGCCAGTTGCTTAATTGAGAAATGCCTTCTGCAAATTTTTCCTGATAATTACCAACGATAAAACCTTGCATCAATGCGCTGTTTTTAACCAGTGTTGTTTGTACCCTCGGGCCCAGATCGGCTTTAGTATCATTATAGCTTGCAATTGCGCCACAAACTGGAATACGGGCAAACCTGTTGATATGCTTTAACACAGCATCAGAAATTTCTCCCCCAACGTTATCAAAATACACATCAACGCCATTTGGTGCCGCAGCAGCAATAGCAACGGCCATATCGGTTGTGGTATTATAGTTTATTGCTTCATCGAAACCAAATTGGTTTTTTAGTAATGCTACTTTTTCATCTGAGCCGGCGATTCCAATAACCCGGCAACCCAGTGTTTTACCAATCTGACCAACAATACTTCCTACGGCACCTGCTGCTCCGGATACCACCATGGTTTCTCCTGCCTGAGGTTTCGCAATCTCCATCAGCCCAAAATACGCTGTAAGGCCAGTCATGCCCAATACGCCCAGATAGGCCGAAAGCTTGTCTTCTGCGGCCTCAATTTTTCTTAATGCTTTACCATCCGAAAGCTGAAACTGTTTCCAATCCAGGCTTCCGGTTACATAATCACCTTCTTTAAAGTTATCGTTTTTACTTTCTGCTACCACTGCTACAAGAGCAGATGCGAGTGGTTTACCAAGCTCAAATGGAGCAATGTATGATTTAGCGGCAGTCATACGTCCTCGCAAATAAGGATCTACTGACACATATAACGTTTTTAATAATACCTGCCCATCATTTACAGCTGGGATTTCTTCTTCTACAAAACGAAAATCATCCATAACAGGCTTTCCTTCCGGACGTTTTTCAAACAAAATAACTTGATTACTTTTCATATTACTGATATTATCATCCAGGGAACTATCATCCATGGATTATTTATGGTTAAATTTTTTTTAAGCTCTTACTTTTTCTAACATACCATTTAACTGATCAGCTTCCTCATTGCTTAAATTAATCAGGATAGCATCCATTATGGCCCTGGCCTGCTCTTTTAGCAAAGCCCCTGCCTTTGTTAACTTTATAGATACAACGCGTTGATCATTATTGTTTTTTTCCTTTTCGATTAAGCCCTTTTCCATTAGCTTGTTTAAAAGCCTCGATGTGTTAGGCATCCGATCAATCAGGCGTTCGGTTATCAAATTTACAGTCGCCACATGTTGCGGCTGTCCATACAAAATACTGAGTACATTAAATTGCTGAAGCGATAGTCCTGTTGGTTTTAGTGCAACTGCTATCCTGCTTAATACCCAGTTTGAGGTAAAGATGATATTGGTAAGCGCCCGTTGCTGAGGACTGGCAAAAGCATGTTTAATTTCTTTTTCAATATTCATGATGCAAATATATCATCCATGGATGATATATTTGTCAGATGAGTAACATTTCCTACTCTGCAACACCATTACTATTTGGCTAAAACTAGCCCCTGGTAGCTTCCTTCAATAATTTTATTGTCGATTACCGAACAATTTGAGCTATATTAATTCTAACATTAAGATATTATCATTGTTTAAACTGCCCTATTCTTTCCAAGCCAGCCGATAAAAACCTTATGTTTGTATAAACTTAAACATCAAAATGAAACAAGGATTATTAATAGATATGGATGGGGTTATTTACAGCGGTGAAGCCCTGATTACCGGCGCAGACAGATTCATTAAAAAACTTATTGATGAACAGATTCCTTTCGCTTTCATGACCAATAACAGCCAGCGAACTCCGCTGGAAGTGGTTCGTAAACTTAAAGCCTTAGGCATTAAAGTAGATGAAAGCCATGTTTACACCAGCGCCATGGCTACCGCCAAGTTTTTGAGCGATCAAAGTCCGAAAGGTACTGCATATGTGCTGGGCGAAGGAGGCTTACTTTCGAGCCTGCACGACCATGGCATTACGCTGGTTAATACCGATCCTGAGTTTGTAGTACTTGGCGAAGGCCGGAACTTTACCCTGGAAATGGTGCAACGTGCCGTGGATATGATTTTAGCCGGGGCAAAATTTATTACCACCAACCGGGATCCCTCTCCTAAAAAACCTGGATGGAACAATTTGGGGATAGCTGCCACTACAGCCATGATTGAAGAAGCAACCGGCAGAAAGGCATTTGTTACGGGCAAACCAAGTCCAGTGATGATGCGATCGGCCAGGAAATTTTTAGGATTAGAAACAAGTGAAACCACCGTAATAGGCGACACGATGGAAACCGACATACAGGGCGGTGTGCAAATGGGTTATAAAACAATACTCGTATTATCAGGCATTTCAAGTAAGGATACCTTAGGGCATTACGCTTTCAAGCCTGATCTGATTGCCAGTTCGGTTGATGAAATTAAATTTCCTTTATCCTGGTGGGAAGAATAGTGCATACCAGCTTAAAAAAAAAGTGTAATACTATTTTTTAAAATCAAGCTAAATGATACTTTTGAAAAAAATAATTTAAAAAATGCAAACCGGAACAGTAAAATTTTTCAATGAAACCAAGGGCTTTGGTTTTATCAAATCAAGTACAGGTGAAGAAATCTTTGTGCATGCATCAGGATTAATTCATAATATAAAAGAAGGCGATGAAGTAACCTTCGAAGTGAAAGACGGCAAAAAAGGTGTTAATGCAGTTGACGTAAAAATCGCTGTAGATTAAAAAATATCTGTTCTTAACAAAAAGCAGTGCAAATATTTGTACTGCTTTTTTGTTTATAACCGTTTGTTGTAAACTTTACCCGTAAAAATACCGATAATCGCATTTGTAATTGGGGCTTTAAATACCGAACGCTTATCTTTGCATCTGTCTATGGTAATGAAAGAACAATCCCTAATCAATAATTTTAGTGACGATTTGCTTTTAAAAGCATTGCAAACGGCCAACGAAGCTACTGCGGTTTATATAAGCGAAAACCTACTGATTCGCTTTGCAAACGATGCAATGCTTAAGTTTTGGGGTAAAGATCAATCTGTAATTGGTAAAACCCTGGCGGATGCTATTCCTGAATTAGAAGGGCAACCATTTCTTGACATCCTGCATAAAGTTTGGCATACCGGCATTACCCACACTGCATTTGATACGCCTGCCAATTTAGTGGTTAATGGCGAACTGCGTACCTCGTACTTCGACTTCGAGTACAGGGCCATTCAGGACGAATTTCATAAAACCTGGTGTATTATCCACTCCTCCAGGGATGTTAGCCAGAGACGCGAACATTTATTAAAGCTGGAAGAAAAAGAAGAAGAAGAGCAGGCTTTGAACGAAGAGATGGCAGCAACTGTTGAAGAACTGCTTTCTACAAATGAAGAGCTTAATAAATCGTTAATTTTGTTAGCAGATAGCAGGGAACATATTAAAACTATTATTGAGCAGGCTCCGGTAGGTATTGCCATGTTGGAGGGACCTGACTTTGAAATTAATATTGCCAATTCTGCCATCCTGAAAATCTGGGGGCGGCAGGAACGTGATGTTTTAGGTAAGCCTCATAAGCTGGCACGTCCGGAGTTGGAGGGCCAGCCGGTTAATGTCTGGTTGGACCATGTATATGAAACCGGGCAGCCTAAAATCAACAACGAATTCAGGGTCATGTTACACCATCCTGATGGCCTTCGTGAAGCTTTTGTAAATTCTATTTACCAGCCTATTTTTTCAACACGAGGCGAAATTTCAGGTATCTTGGTCATTCTGGAGGAGATTACTGATCAAATTGTCCGTCAACGCGAACATGATAAGGCACAGCAAATGTTTACCATGGCCGTTGATGCAGGCGGATTAGGCACCTTTTTCTACGAGCCAAAAAGTAATCTTTTCTCCGGAAATGAAACACTTAAAAAATGGTTTGGACTTAGCCCGGATGAAAAAATAGATCTTTCTATTGCAATGAGCACCATTGCTGATGAAGACCGTGATCGTGTAAGTGAGGCTATTGCCTTTGCATTGAGCAAAGAATCTGAAGGATATTATGCAGTTGAATATAATCTGGTTTTGCCTGATTCTGATTATGTACGTACCGTTCAGGCCATTGGAAGAACATACTATGATCAACATGGTGAAGCGATAAGTTTAAATGGAACGCTGCGTGATGTAACAGAACAGAAGAAAGATGAGCAGCGTAAGGATGATTTTATAAGTATGGTTAGCCATGAATTAAAAACGCCACTAACTTCGCTTAACGCTTATCTTCAGTTATTGCAAAGAAGAGCCAATATTGCTGGCGATGTTTCACTGATATCCATATTAGATAAAGCATTGAAACAAACCCGTAGTATGGGATCGATGATCAATGGATTTTTAAATGTTTCAAGACTCGATTCTGGTAAACTTGCCATAGATTTAGTAGAATTTGATTTGTCGGATCTGCTAAAAGATGTCGAGGAAGAACTTCATGCGACTATCCATACCCATCAGATTAAAATTGAAGTGGCCAACAGCATTGTGATTAATGCCGACCGGGATAAAATCGCACAGGTTATTTACAATCTAACTGGAAATGCGGTAAAATACTCGCCCATGGGTTCAGAAATTAAGGTGAGCTATAGAGAGGTGAACAAAGATGTATACATTAGCGTAGAAGACCAGGGATTAGGTATAGCAGAAGGAGACAGGGATCAGATTTTCGAGCGCTATTATCGGGTAAAAAACAATAAAACAGGCTCTATTGCTGGTTTTGGAATTGGGCTTTATTTATGTAAAGAAATTGTGGAACGCCATGGTGGAAGAATTTTCCTCGAAAACAAACCCGAAAATGGCGCAAAATTCACATTTGTGATCCCGGAAGAAAATATTATAACCCTGCAGGAAACGAAAATTTAGAAAGCGGAACATACTAAAAGGTTTAATATCTTTTCCTGATCATATTTGAAGGAAGGATATTGTTAATTCCCGTCTGGTTTTACCAGACTGCTCTTCGGACTTTCCGGCCATTCCCATGTCAATGGATCATCGGGGAATGCCGGATTAAATTTTGGCACATCATCTACCAGGTATCTGCCGATTCCTAATTGCTGAGCTTTAATTCCTGAAACCACACATTTTGCAATCTCATAAGCGCCGTATGGATTAAAATGAGTATTATCTGCCAGAGGTTTAGTCTGGCCCGGATAGCTGTTAGCCGGATAATGTACGAAAGCTTTCATCGATAAATCCTCACCCAAAGCATTAAATAACGTTGTGGTCAATTCATTAAGGTCAATCAGGGCTACATGTTGTGCAGCTGCTACTTTACGGGCAGCATCAGGATAATCACCCAGCGTGTTTTGTATTTTGCCGCTAACATCAAAAGATCTTCTGGCAGTAGAAGTCAGGATTACGGGGATCCCTCCTTTTTCCCTTACTTTGCTGATAAAGGTAGTCAATCGGTCGGAATAAGATTTGTAGGCACCATCATTTATTCCTTTCTCCTTCTGGTCGTTATGACCAAATTCAATAAATAAATAATCCCCGGGCTTCATTACACTTAAAATCTTATCTAACCGCCTACTGCCGAGAAACGAACCTAGTGTTAAACCTGATTCGGCATGATTGGCAATGGCTATACCAGGTTTAAAAAATCGTGGAATCATTTGCCCCCACGATGCCCAGGGCTCATCATCCTGGTTAACCACAGTAGAATTTCCCGCCAGGAAAACTGTAATTTGATCCTCAACCCTAGTTATTTGCATTGCAGCTAAGGCGGTTTGCTGATCAAACTCCAGGGTTAATTTATCATCCCAATCAAGCTTGGTAAGTTCACGTGGTTTTAAAGCAACTACTACTCCATCTTTGATATTCCTACTTTTTATGTTTACAATGAATGTTTTAGTAATAAATTTACCTGGCTTAGTTTTAACATTCTCGAGCATTAAACGCCTTGATTCTGCTTTTACCGTTGTTAAGGAAGAATCTCTCCAATCGCCAAGCGTTAAGGTCACTTTATAGTTTCCTTCGGGTACTGCTACTGAAAAATAAAAAGGCTTGTTGCTTTTAATCAAATCATCTGTTAAAGCGTTACTGCCTTGATGTGAAACATCACTTACTTTCGAGTCAAAATCAAAACCGAACTGACCATTTGAAGCAAACGAAGTAGCAGCGTTGACAGGTGTATATCCTCTGGCAACCTTACCAGTCCCAAAATCGAACTGGTAACTCAGTTGTTGTGCGTTCACAGCGTGAAACAGAAATAAAAAGAATAGGCTGATAAAAATTTTCCTGATCATGTTAATGAATATAATGCCTTAATCAACTGTTATCTGGCTTGTGTTTTGATTTTTACGGTGGCAGATTTCAGTCCTTTTCCGGTAACTTTCAATTCTATCTCTCCTGGCTGTTTATTAGCTTGTACCAAAACAACCAGTTTTCCGCTAAATAATTTCATCGTAGGCTTTACAAAAGACTGTAAAGAAGTCGCATCGCCATTGCAGATTGCTTTGAACTTTCCAGCTCCCTTTACCTCAAATGATAAATCCTGATCAGCAGTCGGGCAAGGCACTCCGTTCTTATCCACTACAGAAACGGTAACGAATGATAACTCCTCACCGTCAGCCAGAATAATGTTACGGTCTGGCGTTAAAATCATATGATCGGGCTTACCGGCAGTAGCGACCTGTTCTTCGGCTACAGGCTTTCCTTCGGCATCTAAAGCTACCACTTTCAGTGTCCCGGGTTCATATTTTACATCCATCCACATCAGTCTGTAACGGTTTTGGGGTGAAGATTTATCTTTTTTACGGATTCCCAAACTTTTACCGTTAAGGAAAAGTTCGGCGCTTTCATAGCTCGTATAAACAAATACGGGAGTAATTTCTCCTTCTCTTCCTGCCCAGTTCCAATGCGGAAGAATATGCAGGGTCGGTTTTGAAGTATTCCATCGGCTTCGGTACAAATAGTAACGATCTTTGGGCAAGCCAGCCAGATCTGAAATACCAAAATAAGAACTTCTTGAAGGCCAGCTGGTATCATAAGGGGTTGGCTCACCCAGATAATCAAAACCTGTCCATACAAACTCCCCTATCACCCAAGGCTTATCATCTTGCATCACAAAATCATCATCCGGCAGGTTAGACCAGTTACAATATTCCAGATCATAAGAAGAAGACTGAAAATCATTGTATTGTTTATCTTTTCCCTGAACAACCGGAAATTTATAAATGCCTCTCGAACTCACAGTTGAGGCCGTTTCTGAGCCCAAGATAAAACCTTGCGGAAAAGCCTTGTGCGCCTCATCATACAAATGCACCCTGTAATTTAAACCCGGAATATCAAGCAAAGCACCAAATCCAGATTGCATGGTCGCTTTAACCTGATCCATCCCTACCGTAACCGGTCGGGTTGGATCTTCCCGGTGAAAGATCTCCTGTAACCATTTTGCACGTTTCACGCCTTCTGCACCAAACTGATCGGGCACTTCATTACCTGAACTCCACATCACAATACAAGGATGGTTTTTTGTTGCACTCACCAGATTAACAACATCCTTCTCTGCATCGGTATTAAAATATAAATGATAGCCGTTTTCTACTTTGGCTTTTGCCCATTCATCAAAACTTTCAGCCAGAAACATGAAGCCCATCTCATCACATAATTCCAGTTGCTCCGGCGAAGGCATGTTATGAGAACTCCTAATCGCGTCACAACCCATTTCCTTCAAAATAGTTAATTGTCGTCGCAAAGCGGATATATTGATGGCAGCACCTAAAGGACCTAAATCATGATGTAAACAAACACCTTTAAATTTTCTGATTTTTCCGTTTAAGCTAAAGCCAATTTCTGGCTGAAAACGAATGGAACGGATGCCGAAGCGTGTTTTTACCACATCTTTAAGCTGGTTTCCTTCATATACTTTGGTGATGGCAGTGTATAAATACGGGCATTCAGGACTCCACAACCTGGGTTGGCGGACTGCAATATTTTGATCAGCTTGCTGACCAAACAGCTGTTTAGCCGTATCAATAGCAACCACATTTCCCAGACTATCAATAATTTGTGTAATGACACGTAAATCAGGCTGCGTAAGCTTCGCTTTAATATTGACTTGTGCAAAATCTTTTTTAATGATTGGCGTAGTAACCGTTACCCCCCATTGTTCTACACTTTTCTCATCTTTAATAATCAGGTGAACGTTCCGGTACAAACCTGCCCCAGGATACCACCGTGATGATTTTGGTAAGTTCTTTAAATGGATAGCCAGGGTATTCTGCGCTTTGATGTCTTTTGTAATATCGATATAAAAATAGTTGTAGCCATAATTCCATTGACCAACCAGTTTATTATTCAGATAAATCTGTGGTTCACTCATGGCACCATCAAATTGTAACAGAACTTTTTGATGGGGTTTTACATGTGATAAATCTAACTTGCGTTGATACCAGGCTTCACCAATATAAGGTAATGCACCTGTACGCCCTGTCTTTTCTGTAGGCTTGGTTTCCCCGTTTTGCGTAATGGCAATCACCTGTTTATCAATCTCTTTATCAAAGGGTCCGGCAATGGCCCAATCATGAGGAACGGTTACATTTTCAAAATCTTTGCTGTTTGATGCCAGCTGTCCAACCTCAGTAAATGGTTTTCGCGAAAACTGCCAGCCTTCCTTCAGCAGAACCTCTGTTCGTTGCGCATAGCTTTGAAAATAACCTAGCGTGAGCATAAGCAGCGGGAAAAATAATTTTATTTTAAACATGGTGAATTTGATAATGGCTAAAAATGGTTGTAATGTTACTTAATTAACCTGAACTTGTAAATATTTAAAATGGATTGATCATTTATGGGACTCATGGACAGCGAAATGATTTGATTAGCAAATTGTAATTATTTAATAGGTTTTATACCTTTAATGGTTGGAATGACTTTTTTAATGCTGCCATCAGTATTAAATTCCATTTTATCAATACAAACTTCACGATGGTATCCGGCTGAGCGACCCATTTTTATTCCCTCTGGTCTGGTAAACCGGTGATAAACAATACACCATTCATCTCTGCCGGGAATTTGGATCACACTGTTGTGCCCGGTTCCATAAATTCCATTTGCAGCATCCGTTGCCAGGATTAGATTATTTTCGGGAACGGTAATTTTGCCTGTCGGTGAATCAGAAAAACCATATCTTACCCTATAATTTTCACTTCTGGTATCACCTTCAGACCAAAGGAAATAATATTTGCCATTTCTGTAAAAAACTTCAGTTCCCTCTCTAAAAGTTCTATCCGGAGTGATCACTTTAATCGCGTTTGTATCAATAGAGATCATATCATCGTTTAGTGGAGCTACTGCCATATGACCGTTACCCCAGTAAAAATAACTTTTATTCGTTTTTGGGTCGGTAAATACATCTGGATCAATTTCCTGTCCACCTTTAGTACCATTAGGCCTTTTTGAAATCAAAGCTTGTCCACTATCCTTAAATGGTCCGTTTGGATGATCTGAAACCGCAACGCCTATTCTCTGCGCCGCCGTGAAATAATAAAAGTATTGATACTTTCCATCGATTTTTTTCTCTATAATCGTTGGTGCCCAGGCATTTCGTTTTGCCCAGCTCACATCTTTATTTAAGTCCAGAATAATTCCTTCATCTTTCCAATTTACCAGATCAGTGGATGAAAAAGTTTTAAAATAAGTACCCGTCCAATCGGTAAAACCATCGCTAGTCGGATAGAGATAATACTTGTTCATTTGTTTAGAAAAGAGGATTTCTGGATCGGCATAGTAACCGTTAATAACCGGGTTATGATCAACGGCTACCCTAACTTCATACTGAAAGTCTTGTTGTCTGGACGTTTTAAGGGTAAACTTAACTGCACCTTTTGAAAAATTAACATTGCCTTTTGGCGTAATGCTTACGCCCTCCTTTTGCGGGAATTGAAGATTAAAAGATTTTAAGTTTGTACCAAATTCAACAGGAATGTAAAGCTTATTCTCCAAAGAATCAATGACGATATTTTGCTTTTTAACAGCGTCATTTTCCGGGTTTTTAAGCAGGGTGATAAAAGAGAAATCCGCATCATTCACTTTCTCGCTTTTTTTATACTGTTGTGCCAGTGTAGCCATCGGTAGAGTTAAAAATCCGATGGACAGAAACGTAAAAAAGGCAGTTTTGATATATTTTGTTCTCATATTTGCAATCGCTTATTCTGGTTTCCAATCCAGCACTTTCACAGCTGTAGGCGCTGATTGCGCATTTCCTTCGCCATCAATTTGCTTAACTTCTTGTATAAATAAACTTAGGATACCTTTATCTTTCCATAATTCGGCATCATAAGCAGGCTCCCAATCGCCAACAGGAGCTGTAAAATCATCAATCTTCCAGTTGCGAATGTTTAAATTTCGGCTATATGCAATTGAAACTTTATTGCCTCGCTCTTCATCTCTGAAAATAATCGCCGCAGATAGTTTATTTCCTTTAGGCCATGCAACAATCTGCGGTCTGGAAATCGGTATTTTTTTTGTCCCACCACCACTCAGGCTAAATGAAGTCTTCCGAAAGTTTAGGTTTTCGGTATTCCATTTCCCATCGCTACGATAAACCAAATGATACTGCGGAACAGCAGAGGATCGATCCCTCCAGTAACTCGCTATAAAAACATTTCCATTATGATCAGCAAACATGGATGTTTGATTAATCAGCTCACTTTTTTGCGGGATGATTAAGGCGTACTCAGCATTACCGGCATTAATCGGTAGCTGGTATTTTTCATTATTTGATTTCATCCAGGTTTGCCCGCCATCAATTGATTTTGCGTAGCACAAATCGTGGTTACTGGATACATCAGGGCTTTCCCGCCAAACCCATGAAACATGAATGGTGCCAGTTCGATCGATGGTTGCCTGCCAGTAAGCATTTCTTTTACCTTCCCCATCAATTAGATTATTCTGAACCCTGATCCAATTTTGTTTGGACACATTGTAACGGTTAATCATCAGGTTTCCATTTCCTGATCCCCCATCACGGTAAAAAAACAATAAGTCGCCATTGGCCATTTTGTAGAATTCAGGATAACTTACTTTATTTTCAGATTCGCCAAGCATGGTTAATTTTGCCCCTAAAACTAATGAGCCTTTTCCGTTAGTTTTAGCATAATTTAGCCGGTTGTTGTGCTGACCCCACGCTAAATGCACAACCCCGCTACCATCAGCAACTATACTTATGGATTTGTGTGCATCGGTGGCATCACCTTTAAAATTACTGCGCTGAACAATCCACTTATCCGAATGGATATTCCTTTTCGCCAGCACCACGTATTCATCCGAATCATAATAAGCTGTATACTGGATTTTGCCGTATGTTGTTAGTGCATTTTTTCTGAAAATAACCGTATTTACAGAGTTGTTCGCCCAGCCATTGAGTGCTACCGTACTAATCTTTTTTGTTTGCGCAACAACAATACTGCTTGCAAAAAATAGCGCAAAGAATATAAAGTAATGGTTTAACTTAATATGCATATTATCATAGTAAATGAAGTAGTTAATAGTTATACTTTTCAATCTGATAGCATGATCTTTGAAACCAGCACATAACAATTAACCTATTTGGCGTTGCCGAATATACAGGTTTTTTTCATTTTCAGAATCCGACAGTACAGGATGGAGGGCATCAAAATATTTTAAATTTCAAAACCATCCCCATTCCTCTTGTAACACAAACGTATCAAACAAAACAGGACAGCACAGGATGCTGCTCCCAACTTTATGCAGTAAAATCGTATCATCATACTAACCAAATATCAAGCAACTTAAATGAATGAATAACTATCGCAAAAAGATATTTATTTACAAGTTTTAAGCCATCTCAACACAGCTACTATGCGCCTAAAAAATTACCTCACCTTTTTACTCTTATTAATTTTTACTATTACCAGCCTTGCGCAAAACCATACTGATCAAACGCGTAGGGTATATAATTTTAATCCGGGATGGAAATTATTTATTGGCGATGAAGCCAATGCGGAGCAGATTAACTTTAATGATGAAAGCTGGAAATCTATCACCCTACCACGGGCATGGAATGAAGATGAAGCTTTTAAACTTTCCATAGAAAAACTTTCTACCGGGATAGTGTGGTACCGAAAACATTTCAAGGTAGAAAAGGTGAACGATAAAAAAGTATTTTTAGAATTTGAAGGCATCAGGCAGGCTGGAGAATTTTACCTGAACGGACAATTTATAGGTAGGCATGAAAATGGGGTTACCGCCTTTGGTTTTGATATTAGCGAGCTGGTGAATACCGAGGGCGATAATGTTTTAGCAGTAAGAATTGACAATGCCTGGAATTACAAAGAAAAAGCAACAAATTCAGGCTATCAATGGAGCGACAAAAACTTTAATGCCAACTATGGCGGCATATCTAAAAATGTTCGCTTACATATTACGCCTAAACTCTACCAGACCCTTCCACTTAATTCCTTTTTAAAAACTACAGGAAACTATGTCTATGCAAAAGACTTTAATATTGCGGGTAAAACTGCTGTTATTGTATCCGAATCAGAGGTGAAAAATGAAACTAATGAACTTCAAAAAGTGCAATACGAAGTTGAGCTTAAAGATGCAGAGGGCAAAATTGTTAAGACTTTTTCTTCAGCTGTCCAAAACATCGAACCCAAACGCACAGTAACTTTAAGTGCCGAATCACTCGTGAGCGACCTGAATTTCTGGAGCTGGGGCTATGGCTACCTATATACGGTTTCTTCTCGGTTAAAAGTCAATCAAATCATTACTGATGAACTAAAGACCATTACCGGATTTAGAAAAACCGAATTCAGGAATGGAATGGTTTATTTAAACGATCGCGTTTTAATGATGAAGGGTTATGCCCAGCGAAGCAGCAATGAGTGGCCGGCTGTCGGATTATCAGTACCGGCATGGTTAAGCGATTACAGTAATGGATTAATGGTAGAAAGCAATGCCAACCTGGTACGGTGGATGCACATTACCCCCTGGAAGCAGGATGTGGAATCATGCGACCGGGTTGGCTTGATCCAGGCAATGCCTGCCGGCGATGCAGAAAAAGATGTTACCGGTACCCGCTGGGAGCAGCGGAAATCGGTAATGACAGATGCGATCATCAACAACCGCAACAATCCAAGTGTTCTATTTTACGAATGTGGCAATGAATCAATCAGTGCAGCACACATGGCCGAAATGAAAGCTATTAGAGATCAATATGACCCTCATGGAGGCAGGGCGATTGGTTCGAGGGAAATGCTGGATATTCCGGCTGCTGAATATGGCGGTGAAATGCTTTACATTAACAAAAGTGCTTCAAAGCCATTATGGTCAATGGAGTATTCGCGTGATGAAGGTTTGCGCAAATATTGGGATGAATTTTCACCTCCTTTCCACAAAGATGGTGCAGGGCCGCTCTACAAAGGTGCTGATGCGAGCATTTATAATAGAAATCAGGATACACATGCCATTGAAAACGTAGTGAGGTGGAACGAATATTATAAGGAAAGACCAGGAACAGGAAAGCGTGTTAGTTCTGGTGGTGTTAATATTATCTTTTCGGATTCTAATACGCATTACCGTGGTGAGGAAAATTACAGAAGAAGCGGTGAAGTGGATGCCATGCGGATTCCAAAAGATGGTTTCTACGCCCATCAGGTTATTTGGGATGGTTGGGTAGACACCAAAAAAACCGGCATTCATATCATTGGTCACTGGAATTATCAACCCGGCACTACTAAAAACATTACCGTTATCGCCGCCGGCGATAAAACACAATTATTTTTAAATAATAAATCTTTAGGATTTGGCATTAAAAGCGATGGTTTTGTGTTCACATTTAAAAACATAGCCTTCAAGCCAGGTATTTTAAAGGCTGTCTCCTACAATCAGAAAAACGAAAAACTTGCAGAAACCCAGCTTAAAACTTCCGGAGTGCCAGTCGCCATTAAACTTACTAAATTCCAGCACCCTACCGGTTTTAAGGCAGATGGCGCTGACCTGGCTTTAATCCAGGTTGAGGCGGTTGATGCCGCGGGTCAACGTTGCCCAATCGCATTGAACATGATTCATTTTGATATTACAGGTCCAGCTGAATGGCGTGGCGGATTGGCTCAGGGACCAGACAATTACATTTTATCCAAAAAACTTCCGGTTGAAGGTGGCATTAACCGGGTATTGGTCAGATCTACAACTCAAGCCGGAATGGTGACGGTTACTGCCAAAGCAGATGGCCTAAAGACTGCGGATATTTCATTACAAACGCTTCCTGTTTCAGTGCAGGAAGGCTTGTCTAGGCAATTTCCAACAGATGGTCTGATCGCCAATTTAAAGAAAGGTCCAAGTCCGGCAGCACAAACCTTTAAAGTAAGCAGAAAAGCTATTACAATTGTTGGTGCCACTGCCGGCGCCAATAGTGATAAAGCTTTCTTAAGTTATGACGACAACGAATTAAGCGACTGGGTAAATGATGGAAATCTAAGCAACGCCTGGATAAAATATAACCTGGAAAAAGTTAGTCTGGTTAACCAGGTGGAGCTGAAAGTAAATGGTTTCCGAACCAAAGTATATCCCATCCGTATTTTGATTGATGCGAAGGAGGTTTTTAGAGGCAATACCGTACCTGGTTTGGGCTACTTTACTGCAATATGCAAACCTGCCAAAGGAAAAACAGTTACGATACAGTTGCTTGGTGCCGCTAATGAAAAAGCAGGTTCTGAAAAGATTGGTGTTGAGGTAAACGGAAAAAAATTAGACGATGGCATTGAAAGGGCAGAAATAAAATCAAAAGGTGGTTTGAGTATTATTGAAGCCGAAATTTATGAATCTTTATAAGCAACCTGGGATAATGATATCCTTTAAAACCATTCTTCTCTTTGTAATTGTCAGCTTTGCTGCTATAAATTCCATGGCACAGGAGAATATTAAGAATGATTCGTTTTGGACTACCATAGAGGGGAAACCAATAAATAGTCAGGGAGGCGGAATTTTCAAATTTACCGATCCCTCGACCGGTTCATGGAAATATTACTGGTATGGTGTGCATTACACAGAGGCAGATTTATACCGGCAAAACCATTCAGTTACCTATCCAAACGCCACTTTCGAATCGGTTACCTGTTATAGCTCTACCGATCTGGTTAACTGGAAATCGGAAGGTGATGTATTGAGCAAAAGTGAAACCAATCAGGGTGGTAAAACCTGGGTAGGCCGATTGGGGGTAGCTTACCTTTCTGCAATACAAAAATATGCCCTTTTTGTTCAACACGGCAATCAGGTTTTGGTGACCACTTCTGATACACCAACAGGCCAATTCAAATGGCATCAACGGATTAATATGGAACCCATTATTGGCACCTCAAATACCGGAGATCAGACTGTTTTTACGGATGAAGACACTAAAAAATCGTATCTGGTTTATTCTTACGGACGCGGACGGAATAAAATTTATCTCTCAGAAATTGGAATTAAAGATGGAAAGATAGGCTTATTGGATTGCAATCAAATTTTTCATGGCGAAAGTCGCGAAGGCAATTGTATGTTTAAATACAATGGCAAATATTACATGTATGCCTCTAATATTTATGGCTGGGACGGTTCGCTGGCCTACTATCTGGTTGCTGATGATATAAAGGGACCATACCTCCCTGCTAATAAAATGCTGGTTACACCTGGTAGTGAAGAAGATTATGCTCATGTGTCGCAAACTGGTTTTTTTGTAAATGTAAAAGGTACAGAACAGGAAACAGTTATTTTTTGTGGCGATAGGTGGGCCAATTTTGCCGGAAATGGTTTAGGCTATAATCAATGGTGTCCCCTTTCATTTGAGCAGGAAAAACCATATTTTAATTCATTAAACTCCTGGAATCTAGAGGCAAAAACCGGAAAGTGGTATGTAGCTAGAGACAATAACTTCGTTAAAAACGGAAGTTTTGAAGCGGATAGAAGAAGTATTCCGAGTGAAGTTAAACCTTTACAACTGGTATTAACCGGCTGGACAACCAGGATTATTACCGGAAACAAAGTCAGTTTAGATAGCACCACATCGCCCAGACTCAACCATTTCAATACAACAGAAGAGCGTAAAATTGTAGTTGGTGAAAAGAGTTTAAATATCAGCGATCGTATTGATTTTCAGCGCCAGATTTCTCAAAAAATAACTTCCGGAAAAGAAGTGAAATTAACCGATGGGTTATATAAGTTAACCGCTCATATTAAAAATACCAAGGGCTTCTCTACCCTGAAAATGTATGCTATTTCTGCAGGAAAAACTTTTGAGAAACGTATCGCTGAAGAAAATAAAGAATGGAAAACGATCATTTTGCCAAACATTAAAGTGATTGGAGGCAAGGTGGAAATTGGTTTTATTATCATAGGAAAAGCCAACTCCGCTTGTATCATAGATGATGTATCCTTTACTGAAGTAGAAAAATAGTTTAATATATAATTATGATTAACAATACTTTATATATTTCCTCATCAATTAAAAAATTAACCATTTTCATTGGATTATGCTTCGCTATCTCCAGTATTTTTGCACAATCAAAACCGTACGAAGCCATTTATTCTGGCTTGCCATGGTATGATCAAAATGGTAAAGTGATCGCCGCTCATGGCGGTAATATTTTAAAAGAAGGCCAACTGTATTATTTTTTTGGTGAAGTACATAGTGATACCAGCAATGCCTTTACCGGTTTTAATTGTTATTCATCAAAAGACTTATATCAATGGAAATTCGAGACGACTGCCCTACCCATCCAGCCGGATGAAAAACTTGGGACAAACCGGATAGGTGAACGCCCTAAAGTTATGAAATGCCCTTCGACAGGAGAATTTATTATGCTGATGCATGTAGATACTCTGGGCTATAAAGATCAATTTGTTGGTTATGCGACAGCACCTCAAGTTACCGGCCCATATCATTTTAAAGGCCCCATACTTTTTAATGGAAAGCCGATAAAAAAATGGGATATGGGCACTTTTCAGGATGACGATGGAACAGGCTATTTACTCACTCACGGCGGAACCATTCATCAATTGAGCAAAGATTATAAATCGATAGAAAATGAAACCAACAAAACCATAATTTCAGGTTTTGAGTCTCCGACTTTATTTAAAAGGAATAACATTTATTATTTTATTGGTTCCCATCTTACTTCATGGGAGAAAAACGACAATTATTATTATACTTCATCATCACTTAGCGGTCCTTGGGTCAGTAAAGGATTAATAGCACCGAAAGATAAGCTCACATGGAATTCTCAATCTACATTTGTATTAAAAATTAAAGGAACTAAAGACAGTACTTATGTTTTTATGGGCGACCGTTGGTCGTATCCGAAACAATTATCCGCAGCTAGTTACGTATGGCAGCCATTAGTGTTTTCAGGCAACGATGTTACTATGCCAGTATATCAGGAAGCATGGCAACTTGATCAGAAAACCGGCCAATCTAAATCCATTACTCCTCGATTTAAAACTATCTTAGCAAATAATAAACACATCAAATATTCAGGAAACTGGAAAGCTAAAATAATTGGCGATAAGTTAATCAAACGTGCTGCAGATTCAAATGCATCACTGGCTTTTAGTTTCAAAGGACAGCAGGTTGGAATTAAAACCATGCTACTTCCTGATCAAGGTTATGCAGAAATAAAAATTACAGACAAGCACGGTAAAGTTTTGGTAGAAAACATAATAGATCTGTACGCCAAAAATCCAGTGCCATCTCTGGTTTTCTTAAGCCCTACGTTAGCGGAAGGGCATTATGCGCTAACAATCTCCGTTACGGGAGAAAGGCCACAATGGTCTGACAAGAAAAGGAATTATTATGGCAGCACAGCAAATTATATTGCTATTGAAAAAATCTTAGTACGCTAATCATGAAGGATTTAAAAAAGATAATTATAATCGGCACTTTTTACATTGCTATGCCGTATTTTGCTTTTGCAGATTTTGTCATCACAACAGGCAAAAGCACAAACATTCATGTATCAAAAAATGAAAATCAGGTGGTTCAAACAGCGCTTGCCATGTTTGCCCGTGATTATAAGGCGGTATTTGCAACCAATATTTTGGCGCACCAAAACTATCAGATTTATGCCGAAACCTTAAACAATGACAGCTCCGTGGAAAGGTTGTTTGATCAGCAAGCTATTCAGGATTTAAAAACTCATCCGGAAGCTTATTTAATTGAAGTAAAAAATGATAAGCTTTATATTTTAGGAAGTGATAAAAGGGGAACTGCCTATGGCCTTCTTGAAATTTCCCGTCGGATAGGCGTATCGCCCTGGGAATGGTGGGCCGATTCACCCATCAAAAAGCGCAAAAGCTTTATGCTTAAAAATGGATTTAAGCTGTTGGAATATCCTTCGGTAAAACTGAGAGGCATTTTTATTAATGATGAAGATTTTGGTTTGAACCCGTGGAGTTACCGTACCCACGAACCAACGGCTGTTAAGGGACAGATTGGTCCGAAAACCCATGCCCGTATTTTTGAATTACTGCTTCGGTTGAGGGCAAATACATTCTGGCCTGCCATGCATGAGGTATCGCAAGCTTTTTATCTTACTCCGGGTAATAGAGCAATAGCAGACCAATACGGAATTATTGTTGGTGCATCGCATTGCGAACCGATGATGCGTAATGCCAATGCCGAATGGAAAATTGAAGGCAAGGGAGAATATGACTTTGTACACAATGAACAAAATGTACTTGATTTCTGGAAAAAACGGGTGAATGAGCTTAAAACATCAGACAACCTCTACACGCTGGGCATTAGAGGGGTACATGATGGCAAAATGCAGGGTGCAAACACGTTAAAGGAACAATTTGATGCATTAACAGATGTGATCAGGGAGCAGCGGAAAATGATTAAAGAAAATTTAAACACTGATGTAGAAAAAGTGCCTCAGGTTTTTATTCCATACAAAGAAGTTCTAGAAGTGTATGATATGGGCCTACAGGTTCCGGAGGATGTGACCTTAATGTGGACGGATGATAATTACGGATACATCAGGCATTTCCCAAACGAAAAAGAGCGCCAGCGTAAAGGTGGCAATGGTATTTATTATCACATCTCCTATTGGGGGCGTCCACATGATTATTTGTGGCTGGCTACCAATCATCCGTCCCAGATTTACACGCAAATGAAAACCGCTTACGATCATGGAGCGAAGGATATCTGGATATTGAATGTTGGCGATATTAAGCCTGGAGAATACTTAACAGAACTTTTTCTGGATATGGCCTGGAATATCAATGCCATTTCAGATGATAAGAAAGGTTTAGACCAACATCTTAATCAATGGCTGGAAAGAGAATTTGGTTCAAAACATGCCGCTGCATTAACCACCATTTTAAATGAATATTATCGTTTGGCATATATTCGTAAGCCTGAATTTATGGGGAATACCAGAACAGAGGAAAAAGACCCGAACTATAAAACAGTTGCTGATTTACCCTGGAGTGAAAAGGAAATAAAAAAAAGAATCTCGGCTTACGAACGAATTTCCGATCAGGTGATTAGTATTTCCAAAACCATTCCCACAGCCAGCCAGGATGCCTGGTTTCAGTTGGTAGAATACCCGGTGAGAGCTGCAGCAGAAATGAATAAAAAACATTTATATGCACAACTAGCCCGGCATGATCTGTCAGACTGGAGCAAGAGTGATGTCGCTTTTTATACTATCGGAAAACTCACAGACAAATATAATACGCTTGCTAACGGAAAGTGGAAATATATCATGAATGCGAGTCCACGAAACCTTCCAGTTTTCGAAAAAGTAAAACGAGCAAAAGCCGATCAGAAATTGATTGCTTCACCAAAAACTATAGCCTTAAAGAATGGTGATGAATATAGCTCGTTTAATGGCGCTAAACCCGTTGCTCATGGTTTGGGCTACGAGCGCAGAGCAGTAAGCATATTTAAAGGAAGTCAGCTTAATTTTGAATTTGAAATCATCAATCAGGATAGTGTGACTGTCGAGATTGCTTTAGCACCAAATCATCCGGTAGAAGGAAAATCAATTCGTTTTGAACTTATCTTAGATGGAAAACCCATTAAAGCCTTTGATTATCATACTACAGACAGAAACGAAGAATGGAAATTAAACGTATTAAGTAATCAATCTAAAAGAACGATTAAATTAGATTCTGATCAATTGGGCAAAGATATAAAGCATATCATCAGCATAAAGGCTTTGGATGAAGGTGTTATCCTCGATCAGATTAAACTGTATTAGCTGCACATGAAAACCCTAATAGAATGACATTGCTTGAAACGCTAATAAACCGAATGAGATCGATAAATAACAGGTTATATTAACATTCAAGGAATTTTGATAACCGGAATTTAAATTGTACGTATGAGCTTGTAAGCCCTACAGAATCATGTTTCGACAAGCTCGACATGAGATAATATGTCTTACATTAAAAATTATAAAATCTTAAATGAACCTTGAATTCCTTACCCGGTTATTAACCTTTTTATTTTAACCTATAGGGAATGCAAGAACATATAAGGGATGGTTATTTTTTCATCACTAATTCAGCACCGTTTACTTTTACATGTTCTATGCTAACCTGAGTAAATCTATTTTTCAAAACTGGATCTGGAGTTTGAACATCGATATTTTTAAAAGTAAAATCAGAAACCTGATCGAGATCATTCCCTAACATTTCTCCGAATTTAGTACTCGTTACATGGATATTAGACAACGTTACATTTTTGATTTTACCAAAAGGTTTTTCTGTACTTCCTTTTAAATCAAAAAACTGTGTCCATGGATTTAAATCGATTATTGCCCCGCTTTTGCCGGTGATGTGATCAACCGTAATATTCTCAAATAACTGGAAGGTATCGCCACGCATTTTAAATTTAATGATGGGACAGTTATTATTTACGACGCAATTTCTCATCGTAATATTTTTTGCATGTACACTTTCACTACCTAAGGTTAAAGTGGCATGAGCCTCACCGATGGTACAATTTTCAATCAAAATATCTTCCACTATTCCATTCTCTGGCTGTAAATGTGCTGTCGGTCCTTTCCCACCTTTAATTACAATGGCATCATCATTTACTGAAATGTAGCAATTTCTAATTGTTACTTTCTTACAAACATCAATATCGATCCCATCGGTACTAGGCGCTTTAACAGGTTTAAACGGCGAGCGGATATCCGCATTTTCAATTAATACATCATTGCACTGGTATAAATGGGTTGTCCAGAAACCTGCATTTCTTAGCTTTACATTTTGAATTTTGACCCCATTACTCGCCCAGATAAAAATCAGCCTTGGGCGACTTACTTCCAGATTAGTACTTTGCTTACCTAACTTCTTCATCTCTTCCCGGTGTTTCCAAAAGATTTTCCAGAATCTCAGTCCATTCCCATCAATAGCACCAGGACCTGATATACTAAAACCATTATTCTGATAGGCATTAACTAGAGCAGCATAATAGTTCAAGCTTTGTCCTTCCATACGGGAAGGGATAAAAGGATAGTCTTCAATAAGATCAGAGCCCTTTAGCACAGCGCCTTCTTTTAAAATTAATTTTGTTCCGGCCTTGAAGAAAAGCGCACCGGATAGAAAAGTTCCTTTTGGAATTACAATGCTTCCACCCCCCCTAGCAAAGGCCTGATCAATTACTTGTTGAATCGCTTTAGTTTGCAGCAAAGTACTATCAGCCTTTACACCATATTGGGTTACATTAAATTGCTGGGCATGTAAACTGAAGTAAGAAGTTAAGATTAAAAAAATGAATGTGAAGGATCTCATATCGTAAATTTACTGATCATCATGATTTGGTTAGTCCGTAAGAATCAGATCAAATATAATAATGAAAGCCATACATTTCATCCTGTGCCATCCTGCAATTACTTTATACCTTAATTATTATAATTGGTTCTTAAAAAAACATTGAACCAGAACGGTAGTCTAAGAGAAAATGACTTTAAAGGCATATCAATAATAACAGTATAACTCCTCAGCTATAAACATGATAATAATAGTTAAAGCATTAGCGTAAGTTAAAACAGTGTCCATCAATTCCTGTTGCTGAGTTGTGTCTGGGCTATCATTGATACATCACTGAGTGATGAGTGAATTATCCCGGAATGAAATGGCGATTATAAGGCAGTGGATTAACGACTAATATGCAGCCTTAGTTAGAATTCTGATAAAAATAAAAGGGACAATCTATCCGGAGTTGTCCCTTTCTAACCAAATATATTACCCATTATGAATCAGGTAGTTTCTTGTAATCTGATGTGATCAGATTTTATATCTTTTATCCTATGCCATCACCTTTTAAAATGATTAAACTGGAAAACCAAAAATTAAATGTTTTAATACCGTTAGCCTTTGAAATAGGCCAACCTATCGAAAAATGAAATATTTGATTAGTAATGCTTCAGATTTTATTATTTATTAGTAAATAGATAATTCAAATATGCAGACAATACAAACATAGTTTACAAATCTGTTATAACCGTCATGTACTGTAGGGTAGTTGAAAAAATATTTCCAGCTTCCTGTCATTTATCTTTAAGAAGCTGGAAATACTTGTCATTAATTCCAATCAAAAGGTAAGTACCAGTTGGCTGGGTTAAGTAATTTAGCTCTTGCTGCTGCTGCGTTCGGGTCACCATCTTTTAAAAGTTTCTGGTACACTTTTTCTGCTAAAAAGCCAGGGTTATTCTGGCGACGGGCAATGCGCAACAAATCCGGCCAACGATTACCTTCAAAACCAAGCTCCAATGCTGCTTCTTCAATTAGTTTGCCTTCCAACCCAATTACATCATTTTGGAAACTCACATCTATTGCGGTTACGCCAGCACGGTTGCGAATGCCCGTATTGCGGTACCATGGACTTCTATAATCGCCATTGAAGCGGGCATCAAAATTAAATGGAAAAGCATAAGGCGTAATCATCGTATTAATTTCTTCAAAAGAAACCGGTGCAGCAACCCCAGCGGCTGTTTTTGTTCCTACATAGAAAGTATTTCCGATGCCGATATTTAAAAATGCCCAGCCCAGTTTTCCCTTGCCATCCCGGTTTGCAGCTTCAGACATGCGCAGGTGAAGCAATGCGGCACGGTAAATCCCCCATTTCCCTGCTCTGTTAGTAGTGGTAATCGGAATAATATTATCGGTTAATTTCGTTATGGCAGGTCCTGCTGATGTGGTTTCGTAAGATAATCTACCTCTTGCATCATAAGGAATTCCACTGTATTGTCTTTGTGCATTCCAGTAATCAATAGCTGCTTTAGATGGTTTGATTAAATATTTACCATAAAGCGGTGAGCAAAATTCGATCATTGGGTTGCCAGGTTTATAGTTGGCATTATAGGGAATTCCCCAGAGAAACTCACTGTTCCACACATTGGCTGTATTCGGTGAACTAAACATCGTTTTCCAGCCTTGATCGGTAAGCAAACTGCTTTCATCCTGATACCGGGCGTAACGGACTGACTGATCATTATAAGGAGAGTTTATATAATAACCAACTTTATAGGCATCATAAGCAATGTTAATATTGGTATTATTATTTTCAACATTCATAATTTTATGGTAGTTCTCTGCCGCTTTTACGTATTCATTTTTCCACAAGTATAAATCACCTAATACAAAAGGTTTGCAAATGAACATTTTCTGCGTGTTGCTACCATCAATGGTAATCACCAATGGATTCCCAGCCGGATAGGCATAAACTTCTTTATAAGGCAGTTTCTCTGTAAAATCAATCAGCCTGGTCAGCAATTCATCAAATGAAATCCGAGGGAAAGCACTCAGGTTTTTAATATCTTCGAGGCTTTCAACCGGCTCGGTAATGTAAGGAACGCTGCCATATTGAATTCCCAATTGCAAATAAATCCAGCTTCTTAACGCACCAATATCAGCATAATGCTTGTTGTAATCATCCACACTCATCCGGAAATTATCTTTCATGATGTTGAAGTTCTTCAACGCATCATTACAATTTAGAATTACCTTGTAATAAGGCCTTGGATCAACATAAGGATTATCTTTTGTTGTGGTGTGATTAGCCAGTTGTTTTAAATACGGATCAGCGTTAGGAGTAACATCTACTAAATCTGCTCTCAATTCATTTTGCAGGATATAAATCTTTTGTAAACCTAAAAACTGGCCATAAATACCAATTACCGCTGCATCTGCATCAGCCACATTGCGATAAGCATTGGTTAAATCAAGTGTATCTTGTGGCGCTTCATCTGTTATTTTTTTGCAAGACCATGAACCTGTTGCAAGCAGGGCTACCGCTAAAATGGCAATAACTTTTTTATTGAAATTCATCTTCATCTTTTTATCAATTATCAATTATAAACCAATTCTAAGCCCTAATTGCACCGAGCGGAACTGTGGTTCCAACGTAGTATCAACGCCCTGAGCGAAAATGCTTCCTGAGGCACTGAATTCCGGATCGAAACCCAGGTAATTGGTGAGTGTAAATAAATTATTTCCGGTAGCATATATTTTGGCATACTTAATTGCCTTTGTTTTCAAAGGAACGTTGTAGCTTAAATTTACCGAACGCAAACGCAGATAAGAGCCATCTTCAATCCACCGGTCTGAAAACTGTGCATTCCCCATTGGATCTCCAAAGGATGCCTTTGGTACATTGGTAACCTGGCCTTCTCCTCTCCATCTGTTTCTCATAATTTCTGATTGGTTGTAATAAGAACTGCCGGATTCCAGTACCGAACGTGTGTAGTTATACACATCATTACCTAAAACAAATGAAACCAATACATCAAGCGACCAGTTTTTATAGGCAAATGAATTATTAAAACTTCCGTATACATCCGGATTTGGATTTCCGATTACTACGCGATCAGCAGCGTTAATAATTTTATCGCCATTGGTATCTACAAATCGAACATCACCACCTTTAAAAGTAACGGCGGCTCCAGCAGCATTGATCACTGATAATCCGGTGGCTGCAGCTTCTGCATCATTGGCATATACACCATTGGTACGCTGACCATAAAATAAGTTAGCTGCTTGCCCGATTCGGGTAATGTAGGTGCCGTTTGCATAACTGGTTAAAACGTCTCTTCCGCCCGGTAAACTTTGTACCTTGTTTTTATATAAGCCTAAATTGATACCCAAATCCCATTTAAAAGCTTTGTTCAGTATACGTCCGTTCAATCCAAAATCTAATCCTGAAGTTTGCATCCCCCCCTGGTTATCGATGTAAGAATCAATGCCACCAATAGAATTGATAGGAACATAAGTCAGCATTTTATTCGTGGTATGAACAAAATAATCCAGACTAAAGCTTAAACGTTCATTAAAAAATGAAGCATCAAGACCGGTATTGAATTTCTGGATACTCTCCCACTGGATATTTGGATTAGCAACATTTCCTCTAATTACACCCTGTAAACCAAGCAAGTTTTGCGACACGTAATATTGTCTGTTGTTATAATTACCAATATCATCATTACCCACCAAACCATAGCTCATTCTTAATTTAAGCAAACCAATATTTTTGTAACCCCGCATAAAATCTTCAGAAGATATTAACCAGGCACCGCTTAAAGCCGGCAACAAAGCTGTTTTTCCGCCTAAAATATCTAAACCGTAACCACCGATATATCTAACGGATGAAGAATTTTCTTTCCTTCCGAAACGGGAAGAAGCATCTACCGCTAAGGCAAAGCTGAGGTAATATTTATCTTTATAATTATAATCGGTATTAAAATAAGTATTTAATGAACTCCATTTGCCGATACCTCCACCGAAAGTACGTAAGGATGCATTACTGTTACCGATGCTGATTAATACATCCGTTGCCGAGTTGTAGCCAATGGCAAAATCCTGTTCGCTTTCACTTTGCGAAAAGCGTGTACCGAGATTAACATTTAAATGGTGGTGCTTAGCGAATGTTTTATTAAAACTTAAGCGCAAATCATCAAAAACATTAAAGTAACGCATCACCTGCGAACCCAGTTTGCTATCTCCTACAGCACTTTGCAACACCTCATTCGTTACACCTTTACGGGGAATAAATAATGTTTCCTGGGTTTTATCGTAAGTTAAACCCGTTAAATTAGAAAGTTTAAAGTTTTTGTTGAACTCATAATTGAACACAATATTTCCAAAAAAACGATAGGCCTTTTTCTGATTTAAGCCCTTTTCTATCAATGCCCTTGGATTACTTACTCCTAAAGTATCATAATCGGCCAGGTTTGGCGAAACTGCTCCGGTAGAACTGATTTCGTTTTTAGCTAAAAATGGCGCCTTTACCAGGGACAGGAACATGGGATTGGTACGAGGTGCAATCCCCTGATCTTTTAAGGCCTGTTCGGTATAACTAAAGGAGAGATTAGTATTGGCCTGAAGTTTTTTAGTCAAGTTTAAATCACTGTTGAAACGCATGTGATAATTCAGGTTATTAGTGGAATCAATTACACTTTTATTTTTAGAATAGCCTGCAGAAAGTGCGTATTTAGCAATGTTATCACCACCTGAAACCTTTAAGAAATAGTTTTGATTAAAAGAACGTTTGAAAACCTGATTTTGCCAATCCGTATTTTGGTGGTACATGGGATAGGTTGAGCTGGCAGGATTATCATTCATGTAAGGTAAAGCTGCAATGGCAGCACTACTCAAACCCTGGCTCGTTAAAACATCCGACAGGTAGGTTCTAAAATCAGCACCATTCATTACCGAGAGATTCCGCGGGGTAAAATTGACACTGCTGTAGGCTGAAAAATCAATCTGGGTAGCTAAATCCTGCGCATGATTGGTTGTAATAACCATTACGCCATTCGCAGCTTTAGTGCCATACACCGCAGCGGCGGCCGCATCTTTAATCAAAGTAATATTTTCAATGTCTCTCACATCAATAAACTGAAGCGGATTATTCCGATGCGCATTGGTGAGTGATGAGCCGTATGCGTTGGCATCATATATCATTCCATCCACTACATAAAGCGGCTGATTGCTTCCATACAATGAGGTAAACCCCCTTACAAAAAGGTCGGCACCGATACCTGGCGTTCCAGATCTGCGGATGGCATTAACGCCTGATAATCTTCCCTGCAGGTAACTATCCGGAGTTTCAGAATTTGTAGACCAGCCCCCTTGAGGATTTGAGAAATCTACCGCCGATGAGGTTCGTGCATAGTTTTGCGTTCCCAGCGGCAACTGAATTTCTGAAAACTGTGAATTAAAAGCTAGTGGATAAATGGTAATCGTGGCCAGTTTACTGGTATGAACAGCAATTAGCTTAGTATGATAGCCAGTGTATTCTACAGAAAGCGTAGCACTATAATCTGGTACAGTGATCGAAAACCTTCCCTTATCGTCTGTTAGCGCACCTGAAAAATCAGTTACGGTAAGCCTAGCGCCTATTATTGGCTTTTTCGTACTGCCATCGATTACCATTCCGGTAATTTTTTTTCCTATTAGCTTTTTCTGTTTTACTTTAACAGTTGTGGTATCAGTACTGTATTTACTGGTATCAGTAGCGGTTGTATCAGTTTGTTGTGCAAAGGTTGCAGCAGCAAATAAACATCCGATGATAGCTAGCGAAAGTTTTCTCTTTATATGGGTAAAATGATGCATAGTTAATTTCAAATCAGATGTAATAATTAAGGAAGAATAGGTTCAAATCTCAAATAATCCAGTATCAGCGTATTTACATTTTTTGCTGTGCTGGATGCAGAAGTAAGTCTTAAATCGAGCAGGCCATATACTGATTGTGTATATTCTCCCAATAATACTTCACTATAATTAAGTGGTGTTACTGTTTGCGACGCAAACAAATCATAAACCGGTGCGTCGACTGTTGAAGTAAGGGGATTTAAAATAAAATAACGTTGCGTAAAGTTAGCCACCTGCGCATCGCCGGCGGCGCCCATAATGGCCCTGGCGTATACTTTATACTTTACTTTTGGCACACTTCCTCTAATGTAACGCACATAATAATCTGCTATCGCGTGATCATAAACTTCAATATCACGATAAGGGATGCTTTTGTCATCTAATTTTAAACGGTAAAGCACTGTCCTGGTCGATCGGAAGCTAAAAGGTTCTTCTCCTTCTATTTTGAATACAGGAACCTTATCTTTCAACCTGAAAGGAATGGCGCTCATTACATATACTATTCCGTTACTGGCTTTATATGATTTAACGATAGCTGATTTAGATACAGGAATTTTTACCCCGCGAACCGATACTAAAGTATCTGGCAACTTATCAGGCGTATATAAACCCTTCACCGTTAAATCTTTCACAAAGCCATATTTATCATTCAAAGAAAAATATGGCGTTAACTTAGCGGTTTCACTATTAAAGGCAGCATCTTGTACCATAAAAAAAGTATACTGCTGGCTTTCTGTTCTTAAATCGGCAACACTGGTCCAATATAAGTTACGGGACACCATTGGAGGATTTGGAGCAAAAATTGGTGTGCCACTATTATTGTAACCTACAATAGTTGCATTTGCAGAATCAATCACCATGGTAGAGATGTTACTGATATAGCTGGTTTGTAATGGCGCATCTGTACTACTTAACATGTATTCCCACACATTCTTTTTGGTAGGAACGGCCTGATCAATATTATATAAGGCACCGTTTTTAACAAATTGGCCTTGACCTACCACGCCTGCCTCTTCAAATTTAGCATTGGTAAACACCGCAAATTTGTTATTCATCAGGTTTACTTTAACAGTATCGCTAGTGGTTTTAGGCTTAGGAATAGTTGTTAAGGCTATATGATTGGCTACAAAATCTTTCAATTTCACCGGGTCAGAGGATATGGAGGCATCTAAAGAAGCAAGGGCATCGTTAGTTGGTGCCCATACCGTATAGTTTTGGGCAGCGCTTAACACTTTATCGTATCCGGTAGACCTCACATAATCGGCAAACTTACTTAAGTTAGCTTGAGCAGATAATTTTTGAAAAACATCGATTGTATTATCTACGTTCACTATTTCTGTATGCTCATCCATCACATCTTTGCAGGCATTTAATGAAAATGCAACTACTAGGATGGAAATGGTATTGATGATATATTTTTTCATTGAAATAATCTTAAAGTTAAAGGGCTTATGGTCTGTTAAATGCAGTACCTGAGATAGAAAAACGAGGATAATTCTGGTCATCATCTACCGGAATGAAGTGGATCATATCAATCCAGGTGGCACTACTGCTTCCATTTCCGGTACTTACGCAAGTAAAACGAACCCAATGTCTATCTGTAGTTTGAATATCAACAGTTCCGGCTAAACGACCTACCATAAGATCCCAGCTTGTACCTGTAACAGCTTGTATTCCCCTCAGCGTTCCCTGGTAATCATTTGTAGTGGCCATATAGCGTTTAAAGCCATTTGTGAGCATCAATGGATCTGCAGAAGCTTGTGCTGATGTTGTACCAGTTACACCAGATACAGAAAGACTTTGTCTAAAATCTACTAAATTTGGCATTACCTGCTCCCCCGCTCTTCCCATATCAACCCCAACCTGAAACGACCCAGAGGAGCCGTTTTGTGCATAGCAAACCCAAATTTTGTATTTACCCTTTACTAACATTGGTGTTCTAATTTCAAACCACTGTGCTCTTGCGGTACTTTGTGAAGCCGATAGATTAAAATAATCATTCCCATTGTATCTTCTGTTTGCATCAGGTACGGTAACGTATTGATAATTTTGACCTTGAGAAATCTTGGAAGCATCAAAAAACTGTACCCCCGAAAGTAGATTTGCCCCGTTTGAAAACAAAGGAATGGTTGTTGCAGATGCACCACGCCATTTTGGATTAGATCTTAATTCAGGCTGATCGGCTACATCAAAATAAACAGCGGTTTGCTTGCGTACTTTAATAGCAAATGGTTTCTTCGTTTCATGTTGTACGCCATTTGCAGCGGTTACATCGCTAAACGTTCTGTTAATTTCTACGCCGGGTTCTATCTTACCGTTAAATTCATCCTCGTTTAAAAGAATGGTTTGTCCAGAAAGTTTTGTGGTAATAATTTCTTTTGGGGCATGAGTATAGATAGCCGGAGAACTGATAATATCTGGGGTGTAAGTAGGCCCTGCTGAAATATGGTAAGCCATGTATAACCATAAGCTGTCTGCATGGCTTTTTGGATTTCCGGTTTTAGAATAACGACTCTTAAAACTTCCGTAAGTACTATAACCAGCGGCTTTAAGTGCCGAATCAGATTCTAAAATTACAGTTTGAAATCTCCGTGTAGTATCTTTTGCTGCCGCTCCATCAATATTCAAGGAATCGTAAAAACCTGTTTCTTTTAAGGCTTGTGTAAAATAACTGTAACGCTGATTACCTTCGATGCTTTTCGCTAAAGTTAAAGTTGCAGGATTTAAAACATGATCCAACACATGGATAATGCCATTGCCTACCCTAATATTCGACTTGGTTATTTTAGCAATTTTATTCACGATATAACTGCTTACACCACCCTGATTAATGGCACCAGTTTGTAAATACTGGCCAAAGAGTGTTATTTGTGGTAATTTACCGTCTGTGAATTTATTGGTCGCTATAGTATCAGGAAGCAGGTGAAAGGTAATCATCGCTTTAGCTTCATCAACAGTTAAATCAGCAACAGCACCTTTACCTTTAGCCTTAAGCCAGGCAGAAACTGCAGCATTATCTGGTGCAAAGAAGGTGTATTTACCATAAGCACCTAAAAAACCTGTAGTAGCCGAACGGTTGATGACTTCCTTAAGCAGGGAAAACTGTTCCGGATAGCGGTCGAGATAACCTGTTATATTCACATCATCGGTAGTTGCCAATGTATACGATTCTCTTTTACATGCATTTACAAATACAAAAATAGAGGCAAACACTACCATCATGATGGCTAAGCTGCGGATATTTAAATTATTTTTCATGATGTTTAATTATTTGGTGTAGAAAGGATTTTGAACAAGTTGAGGATCAGCAAAAAGCTCTGACTCAAAAATTGGAAGATAATGGCTATTGATATCCTGATACTTGGTAATGGCAGATTGCTGTACCGCAGGTGAAACCGTTTGTGCAACGATACCGGTGAGCAGTTGTAAGCGTCGGTAATTATCACGCTTGGCTATGCGTAAAATATCATACCAGCGTTTACCTTCGAAAGCAAATTCACGGGCTCTTTCGGCCAGTATATAATCAATAATCCCGTCCTTATCTCCCGGATCAACGGTTCGTGCGGTTGCGCCTACGGCATTCCTTCTTGTTCTAATATCCTGAACAAGCGTTAATGCTTCTGCACCAGCCCCGGTTTCTGTTAAAGCCTCTGCCTTCATCAACATGATATCGGTAATGCGATAGGCCTGCCAGTTGACGAAACTAGGATTTTCCGTACCCCACTTACGAATGGTAAGGTCGCCACTGTTGTAAAACTCATCAGCACGGATGTCAAAAATACGGTCAGGGTCAACATCATCCGCAATAAAAACATCAGATGGAATATAAGGTGAGGCCTGGAATTTTTTACGCGGGTTAACCAATAAATTCCAGAAAGGGTTACTTACGGAGTTGCCATTCGCAAATTCAAAAATGGTTTCTGTAGAACTGCCGGTAAAAAAAACATTAAAAAACCACGAAGATCCTGCTGACTGCATCGAGTAACGCTGAGAATTAATAATTTTGTTACATTCTGCAATGGTGCCTGAATAATTATCCATCCACAAATAAACATCAGCTAAAATGGCATTAACCGTAAATTTGGTTACCCGGCCTTTATCAGATTTTGTATTTCCATAAGTTGTTACAGCACCACTCTCTGCCTGTTTTAAATCATTTACAATCTGACTTAAAATCTGTGCCGCCGGGGTTTTAGGTAAATTCTCCAGGTCGGTATCCTTTGTAGTGGCTTTAAGTTTTAAAGGCACATCTCTGAATGTTTTAACCAGGTAGAAATACATCATACTTCTGATGGCTAGAACTTCAGCAAGACTGGCATTTAACTGCTCAGTAGTAAGCGTTGGATCAATTGCCTTTACTGCCGGTGCATTATCCAGTACGGTATTACAAAAGTTAATGGTGCGATAAAATGCTGACCATCTGCTGAGCACATTACTTTGTGTAATGTTCACATCGAATATATCAAGCTCATCGTTTATTGCTGATGGTCCAGGGTCAATCATATCCGCCCGGATTTCTCCAAATATGAACATGTATTCGGTTAATGAGCGATCGCCAACCCCTGGAGGTGGCGCCAGTAATGACGCATAACAGCCTGCAACCGCTGCCTGGATATCTTCTTTTGTTTTCCAAAAACCCTGACGCGTAATACCATCACGGGGTTGAGTATCTAACCATTTTTTGCATGAGCTAGACATGATCAGCACCATCCCTAATACTACACTGTATATAATTTTTTTCATGTTTTAGCTGATTAAAAGTTTGCCGTTAAACCTAAAGTAACTGTCTTAATAGGTGGAGTTGTAGAATTATCAACCACAGTTGAGAAAGCGGAAAGCTTAATCGGAACTTCAGGATCCTGACCGGTATATTTGGTGAAAGTGAGGATATTCTCCATCATGATGTTGGCGCTAAGCCCTCGCAAACCAATTCGTTTTAATAAATTTTTATTGAAATCGTATTTTAAGGTGATACTTCTTAAACGCAGGTATGAACCATCTTCCACATAGCGGTCAGAGCCTAAGAAATTATAACCTGTAGCATAGCTGGCACGAGGAATATCAGTAATATCGCCTTCAGCTTTCCATCTTCTTAATACTGCCGTACTCTGGTTATTAAACCCATACATACTGGTGGTATTTATTTTTGTTCCATTGATGATCTGATAACCAGTTCTGTAGGTAAAGTTTGCACCAAAACGAAGATTTCCATTGATGGTTACCGCTGTACCGAATCCTCCCGTTAGGTTGGGGTTCCCGCTTCCCAAATACACAATGTCTTTGTAATCAATATTTCCATCATTGTTAATGTCTTCATACATGGCATCTCCTGGCTGGAAAACATAATCTATAGATGGATAAGCAAAACGCATGAAAATCTGTTGGCCATTTGGACCAATAATCTGGTTGCCGTTTGCATCAAGTGCAATTGTTGAATTTTTATCCGGATAAACACCCTTGAATTTAAATCCATAGAAAGAACCAAAGGGATTATTTTCCTGCAGGTAAACCTTAAAAGCATTATTGGTGGTTATTCTGGCATTATTTTCTCTTGGCAATAATGGGTTGATCTCCCTGATGATATTTTCATTGTGCGAAATATTAAAATTCACATCCACACGGATTTTCTTACTTCTTACCGGAGTATAATTGAAACTGAATTCCCAGCCCTGGTTATCCATAGTACCACCATTAATATTGATACCTGAGTAACCATTGTAAGTGGGTATCGCAACATCATTATAAAATAAATCTGTAGTCCGTTTGCGATAAATATCAAAATCAATATTCAAAGTATTTTTAAACATTGCGAGGTTTAAACCAGCATTGTATTGGTTTACCTTTTCCCAGCGTAAATCAGATAATTCGATATTGGTCGGATAAACACCTGACTCACCTAAATAACTGAAGCCATAGTTTTGATATGTATTAAAATAAGTGTAATCGTTACGAGGGGCATTACCAGAAATACCATAACTGGTTCTGAAACCAAAGTTATCTACAAAATCCTTTGCCCATTTCATAAAAGGCTCACCAGAAACCCTCCAGAATAAGGATGCTGTAGGGAAAACGCCATAACGGTTATTAGGACCGAATTTAGAGTTTCCATCGCCCCTAGCTCCAATATTAATAATGTAGCGATCTAAATATTTATACTGTGCACTAAGTAATAAACCTACTGAACGTGTTTGCGTAAATGATGAGTAAGCAGAGTTAGCTTGAGTAGTTCGGCCATCAATTGATGGATCGGCCAGATAAGAGGATGCCGTATTGGTGGCAAACATTCCCTGTCCGGTCCTGCGGCTATCATTACTATCAAAACGTGCAAAAACATTTAAATCATGATTTTTACCCAAATCTGGCAGATACGAAAGCGTAATATTAGTCGCCATGATAAATGCATCGCCATCCGAATCACCTGCAAAATTTACTACAGGTTCTGTAAATGGGCGACCAGTCGCAATCTGAGGCAAGAAAGTTTTAACCTTTGTGTTGTTGATATCTGCCTGAAAGTTTGCATTTAATCTTAGTTTTTCCAGAATCTGATACTGTAATCCGAATTTTGGAATAATTCTTTCACCCTGCTGACGGTTACTTGCTGCCATGGCCATTGCTAATGGATTATAAGTTCCAGATAACCTTGAGCGGGTAAAGTCGTATATAAAACTTCCCTGTGCAGTGTTAGCAGGACTAAAATAGTTTGATGTTAAGTTTCCATATTCATCGTATTCATAAACCGCCTGATTTGGCATTTTTGTGTATGCCACATCACGCACTCCATTTGTGTACAATTGCTGATTATCAATATGCGTGTAAGAAATATCAGCATTGAAACGAATTTTATTCGATACGGTATAATCTAAATTCACCCTGGCGCTTAAACGGCCTAAGCTGGTTCCAAGCGTTGTACCATTCTGGTTAAAATAGTTTACTGAAGCCCGGTATTTTGCTTTCTCTCCACCTCCAGAAATCGACAAGTTATGATCTTGCAGGTAACCGATACGGGTAATAGCTTCTAGCCAATTGGTATTATTGCTATAGTTGTAGTAATTGTATGGGTCATTACGGTCATATTGAAATTGTCTGGCAAAATCTGAGGTAGAAAACTGTCTGCCAGCATTATAAAACTCTTCCAATATTAAAGATGAGTACTGATTTCCATTTAACATAGGGATAGCACTAGGCTGTTTGGAATAGGAACCTTTGAAATTATAAGAAATTGCAGGCGGGCCCATTACCCCTCTTTTAGTCGTAATTACCAATACACCATTTGCCGCTCTTGAACCCCATACCGCCGTTGCCGCAGCATCTTTTAATACCGTAATTTCTTTAATGTCTGATGGTGCAATGTTTAATAATTGCCCATAGTTATTTTCATCAGATGTTGCAAAGTTAAAATCCGAAGGAATGGAAATGTCATAAGGCATTCCGTCTACTACGATTAATGGATCTACAGCCCCGTTAATAGATGATGTACCCCGAATCCTGATTTGCATGGGTGCACCCGGATCGCCACTACTGGCGCCAATATCCAAACCGGCTAACCTTCCCTGCAAAGCCTGATCAATAGAGGCAGCCTGCATATCTTCCAGTTCTTTGGCGTTGATAGTACCAACAGCAGAAGTCTGGTCTCTTTTATCGATGGCCATGCCGCTGCCATTGTCAGTTTTGGCCCTGGAAACAATCTGAACTTCATCCATTTGGTTATCGGCAGCTTCTAACTGGAAATTGATCACCGACTTATCAATGGCTAATGGTGCGGTGGATTTATAACCAATATAAGAAACTGAAATCCGGTAAGTTTTATCGGCAACAGGTAATGAATAATTTCCATCAATATCGGTAGAAACACCTTTAATTACCCTTTTTTCCTTATCAACAATCACTACCGATGCCCCGATGATGGGTTGTTTATCTTTTTTATCGATTACCCGCCCCTTCACATAGTTTATTTGTTGTGCACCGGCAGTGAACGACACCAGCAAGCAGCACAGTATAATGAATGTACTATAAATATATTTTTGAGTCATTGTGGTTAGAATTGGTATTTTAAGTAAGAGTTAATTTGATGAATAACAGCTCGGTTAGACAGCACGTTACTTCGATCGTTAACGCCTAATAAGGCTGGTACGGTGGTATTGGTTACATCTCTGAATGATAAAGAGCTATTGGTATTAACAGTCACCGTAATTTTAGCAGCATCACCATTATCATCTTTTAATAAAGATTCAAACTGACCAATTTTCTGCCCGTCGCTTACTACCGTAGCTTTATTAATGATATGGTATTGAATAAATTTATTTACCTGCGTGGCCGATACGCCATCTGTGGCCGTGAAGTTAGGAACACCAGTACTTACATTACCTGGTAACAAACCAGCTCTTACCGCTGCCACGATAGCAGCATTTGTCGGGATTAAAATCGTATAATTTACCCCGTCAGTTAATCCACTTATTGCACCTGTAGTTTTATTGTACAAATTACTGTTTGATAAATACTGGAAAAAATTATAATAAGGTGCCGTGGTTGTTCCGGCGTATCTTTCGATATGCTTACCGATATTCAGTATGGTATAGGTAAGGGCTTCTTTACCATAAACAGCTACACCATTTACCGGGGTTGTACTAATGGAATCAATCGGAATAGTTTGTTTAGCAACCACTGTACTGTCTTGCGTTCCCGCAGATAAAAGCACCCCTCTATCGTATTTAATGTATTCGCCGTTAGATGCTTCAATAATGCCTGATGTTGCTCTGAAATTAGGAACAGCTCTGTCACCTAATGGGATGATATGCGTTTGTAAAATTCTTCTTAGGGCTACTAAATCCCCGCGAATAGGCTGAGAGGCATAAAATGGCTCATAGGTAAATCCCATTCTCCTTAAGGTAGCATCCGGAATAGGGATGATCACATACCTGATTGATTGCGTTTTTAACGGAATGATAAGGTTAAAATAGTTTAAAGCCTGCTTCATGATATTGAAATCAGGATCAAGATTTACATTGCCGTATACGGTAGAGAAAACACTTGCATCCTGTGCTTTATTTATTCCATATAGAAAACCGTTACTTAAATTCTGTCTGTCGATAACGTCTGCGGTAGTTCTTTTACTTACATCGCCTAAAAAGTTCGATGTGAGCGAAAATTTGCTTGGCCATACCGTTGTGTTGAATAAATGTGCATTAACAAAATCTCTGATTAAATCGGGCGCTACAACATATAGTTCACTCAATGTTTTGATGCCTTTTTTACCCCAGTACTTTAAAAGAACCTGTTTACCATAAGTGTTTACGGCCTCATTGGTTGGAGCAAAAATGCTGTAAGAACTTTGTTGTGCATCATTGGCATCAACTTTCAAAAAGTTTTCATTATTAGGTGAAAAAGCGAGCAGGCCGCTGTAATTTTTAACATAAACATTTGCTGCTTTTCCATTTAATACTTCATAGCGATGAGAGATATCTGCATTAAGTGTATATGTTGTAAACTTATCAAGCAACTCTCTGAAAGCACTGTAATCTGGTTTTGCATTGATATATTGATCGATACTCAACGGGGGCGTAAGCACCCGGTCTACCACATGGATCACACCATTTTCAGCTATAATATTTTGCTGATCAGTTAACACACGGGCCGGACCAACGTTTAACCCACTGTAGGCGCTATTGGGATAAAAAAAGTTATAATCTGCAGCCGATAAACCAGCGAAAGCCATAAAAGGTGAAAAGAAATAAGCGATGTTTTTATTATTGAAATCTCCCGCAACGTAAGTTCCATTGTTGCGATTTGGTGCGATGACCTTAATAGGATTACCATTGTTATCTTTACCATCGTAAACGAAATCGTAGTAAACTGTACGCCTTCTAAAAGCGGTGTTTTTTATAAAGCCTTTAACGGAGAAAAAATCACTCAGACGTTCAATTTTTTCTCCGTCATAAATCATGGAATAGCGAACAATTTTTGAGGCAAGATCTACTGAGATCTCTGTTAATGAGTTTTCTTTTAAATATAGATCAAATGCCTCATCTGTAGGTGCGAACACCGTCCACGAACCTGCAGCACTCAAAGTTTCCTTGTAACCAGATTTATCAATACAACCAATAAACTTAGTAAAGTTTCCTTTTGCCTGTAATTGCTGATAAATCGGTTCGGCCAGGGTTTCTGGTCGCCCGTAAAACTTGTCGAATTCTTTTTTCCGGCAACTGCTCAGAAAAAAAATAGTTGTCAAAATGACGATTAATAATTTGGGTAAAATTTTACTCATAGCAATTTTATTGGAAGCAAAACGCCCATAAACTATTGATGTAAAAGATACTACTGAAGGATCGGAGTGTAAAAGAGTGGTGTCGGAAAAGGAGCGTAGAATTTTATTACATAAATCGGGTTAGCGAACGTGATTAATATTTGGTTATAGATTATTTGGTTAGTAAACTTTGATTAAATATATGCACTTGCCATAGTTGCTCCGTCCTGTACCATCCTGAAAATGATTATAAAATATTATCATATCCTATCTTTTTAAGAAACTTAATGGTTTAAAACGTTTTAGTGAAATTATTGTAAATAAAAAAAGGCACAACTGCGCCTTTTTTTATTCCTGATAAGTTTGATTTAGTGATAGGGAATAATATAAACCGGCCCAATTAATCCAGAAGGCATGACCGCCCAATTGCTGGCATCAAAGTTTTTGTAATCGATATTAACGAAATTAATTTCGTGGTATTTTCTCCACTCTATTTTCTTTTGATCCATATAGCGAATGCGATTAGCCATTAAATTAACGACTTCAATCTTAATATCATTCTCTCCTTTTTTTAGGTATTTTCCGATTCTTGCTTCGAAAGGTACACTCCAGAGTATGCCTACTTCTTTTCCATTTATCCATACGCGGGCACTCTCATCAACCTGATTGAGTTTTAAAACATACTCTTTTGCATTTTTTTGCGGTAAATTGAAGTGAGTAGTGTACACGCCAGTTCCTGAAAATGCCTTCAATTTAGGGTCACCCAGGTCAGTCCATGAGGTGAGGGTGTTCAGTTTCTGATCAGCCGGTAATTCTGGGCCACCGGCCAAAAAATGGAGTGACCATGGGTTTTTGAATTTCATAGGTTGAGCAGCATGATCCAGGTACGACCAGTTATTAAGATGATTATTTCTGTCGGACATGTTAATAAACAGCGCTTCGCCTGGTTTGATCTGAACCCGTACTTTATTTTCTTTCTGATCTCCTAAACCCGTATCTCCATTCTGCGGATTCATTAATATTGCATATCCGCTTCTATTTATAGGTATGGTAGTATCAATCTCTTTGTTAGTGTGGTTCACTAAATAGTAATAAGTATCTGCATTAACTTTCCTTCTGATGAACTGTAATCCGGTATCGGTTAATGTCTCTCTTTTAACAGCAATATGATTTAACGTTCCTGTTATATCTTTTGCCAAGATGATCTTGCCCTCCCCCCATTTGCAAACCGAATATCCATTTGGAGTATCTGAAAAAACAAGTCTGGATAGCGTAGACTTAAACTTTTCTCTTCGTTTTTCGAGGTCATTTAAGCCCGGAACATCCGTTGGCAGCGACTGAAAAATTACTGTTGCCCCTTTGCCGGCCAATTGTACAATATTATCCAAAGTTTCTACGCTCATTCTGGCGCAGGAAGGAATGAGAAGCACCTGGTAAGGACTACTATTTTCGGCCGTTTGGATGAGATGATGCTGAGCCGAACTTTTAGCCAGCAAGCGATCAGAAGCAAAATCAAACGAATAGCCTACTTTTTTAAGATCCACAGCTAACTTATAAAATGCCGATGGATGCAACCATTCATCTACATCATGAACTTTCAAGGCCAAATCCAATCCTTTAGCATTATTCCAGACATCATAAACCGGCCAATACATTAAAATTTCATTATCGGCTTTGCCGGCCTGTAAAACAGACTGGCAACGGGAAATATAATTGTTTAATCCCTGAGCGTGCGGCCAAAGGCTATTATTAGGATTCATTTCTACTGATGCATAGAATAGCCATCCCGGCCATGGTACTTCTGTTGGTGAATAGGCTGTACCGTGATAAAAAACATGATTGACACCAGCCAAAAACAATTGCTCTACCTCAGGTTTACATTGTGAAAAAGAGGTTTTAAAATGCTCGGTGAGCCAGGTAAATGTTTCAGATGAAACCAGGTTCTTACCATTGGTGTGTGCTGCCGAAGAGGCGAACTTACTCATCATAGGATCAGGATCTACATTTCTGATATCTGCAGAATCACGGCGAATACCCGGAATATCAAAGGCACTCGAGCCAAAAGTTTCTGTTTCAGGAATATCAACAGCACCATAAAGATCAAGCAGATTGCCTGGCGAGCCGTGCGACTGATTTTTGGTAAGCGACTTTAGTCCATGTGCCCAATCCGTCCAGTTTTGAGTGAAATTTTGGAGGAGTAATTCGTCCATTGTTTCGCGGTAATCAGACTTTAAGCGGGCGATACTATCAGTCGTTTCTTTACTTTCCAATGCATTCAGATAGCCGGAAAGATCATAGCCCCTCTTCTTTTTAAATGCTGTGAAAAAAGAAGATGTCCAGGTGGCGCCATATACTTCATAACTATCATTAAAAAACGACCTGATTCCCTGAGGCTTGTTTTGAAATGAATCCGTAAATCTTTTCAGGTAAACATCAACAGATTTTTTATCCAGATGATCCAGTGTAAATCCTTCTCCACCAGGTGCTGCCCGTTTAACCATTTGGCGGGTTTTACCTGAAAAAGCTGCATAAATATTCCAGATGCCGGATTTGGGTGACCAGGAGAAACTACCATCTTTTTGAACCGCATTCAAGAGATTTTCTACTTCTCCAGCCGGACCGTAAGCCGTTACCGCCTGAAGCTGTGCATTTTCCTGTTTAGCTTCTTTTACCTGAATTTTTTCTTTTAAATGATCACCAGCATTAATTTTATACTGTTGAATAATGAGTTTGGTTGCTGCATTTTCAGGTTTAATCTGCGGACCACCAAATGGCCAACCTGTACCTGTATTCATATCTACACCCATACCCAATGCATGCGCTTTGTTAATTGTATGTTGTAAAGCACTTATCCATTGGGGCGAAAGAAAAGATAAATATTTATTTTCATATCCAACGGCACCGTATATGGGTGTAATTTCTACCCCACCCAAACCAGCATCATGATATTGCTGCAAAACCTTTTCTAAATTTTGATCATCTACAGCATTTCCCATCCACCACCACCTGGTCCATGGTTTCATTTGCGCTTCAATTTTGGGCCAAAGGGATTTGTTTTGATCCTTCAGCTGTGCCAGTGAAAAATTGGAAATGGATATGCCGATAAGAATGACTATAATATTTTTTTTCATTGGTTTATTTAATCAAGGTGAAAAACCATATTTAACGGCTTACTAACTGGAGACTGATCTGGATTAACTTCCATAATATCGGCCATGTGCGCCCACCATTTCTGTACGATTAAGGTATTGCCTAAATCCTGCGATGAATGGCCACTTTGTTGTTGAACAGCAAACAAAATATTGGTTTCCTCATCCAAAAATATAGAATAATCGCTGATACCATTGTCTTTCAATAAGGTAGCCAGTTCTGGCCAGATTTGACTGTGGCGCAATTTATATTCATTCGCGAAACCAGGTTTCAGTTTCATTTTAAAGGCGATTTTCATGATTTTGTTAAGTTTGATGATTTACTTGTTCCCGCAGATTATGCGAAGGGCGCAGATTCTTATTCGATGGATTTACTAACATAAATTCGATTATTACAATTCTTTTTTCCGGTTATATCCCTATCACCGGAATTTGCTACCCACAACGTTCGGTATCAGCATCTTTCCAAAATAGATTTTGAAATAAATTCAGTGCTACGTAACCGATAAATAAATAACTTATTTAAACTTAAATGAATGTTGATAATCAAATTCATTTATTAATTAACTTTTAGCGTGATGTTGGCAGTATTTTCAGCACTTGTTTTTACCCAAAGTATTTTATGTTTTTGATCATAAAACCATCCTGCTTTTTCATCCAGCTGATTTGGGGAACTCACCGCATTAAGTTTTTGAGTATTTTCCGATATCACTTTTGGATCCTCTTTTTTAGTCCAGTGAATTTTGGAAAGATACCGATGAAGGCCTGGTTTATACTCCCCTGCCGATTTTGCTATTTTCAATATTAATCCAGCCGCATCAAGTGAGGATGAAATCTTCGTTATTGCATATTTACCAGTTTGATAAGCCGCACTCAGATTATCGTCTTCATAAAGATCATATTGTGAGTCTCCATGGGGAAAAATATCCAGCGTAATCACATCAACAGCCTTTTGCCCGCTGTAAATCATTTCTGGCTGCATGGGGATAATACTTCCTGCTTTAACAAAAAGCGGTAGTGTATCAAGCGGTGCGACCACATGGTGATAACTTTTACCTTCATACTGCTCACCCGTCCAATAATTAAACCAGGTTCCTTTAGGTAAGTAAACAGACCTTGTAATGGCTCCTTTAGTGGTAACGGGTGCTACCATAAAATGATCACCAAACATATACTGATCTGCGATTTCATAAACATTTTCATCATCCTGATTATTGAGCACCAAAGCCCGCATCATAGGTAAGCCTGTAGCATATTGCTGATGCATGGTTGTATATAAATAAGGCATGAGGCGATAGCGGAGGACATCATATTGTTTAAAATTTCGGAGCGCCTGTTCGCCATAATTCCAGGGTTCTTTATAACCAGGATGATCCATCCCGAAAACCAGCGCAATCGGACTAAACATTCCAAATTGTACCCAACGGATATATAACTCCGGATCTGCCTGATGCTCAAAACCGCCCATACAGTGTGCCCAGGAACCCACTCCAGATAGACCAACATTTAGCCCGGCCTTAATTACCGGTGCAAAATATTGCCATTCGCTGGGCCAATCGCCAGCGAAAATATATGGATAACGCTGAATACCCGCATAACCTTCTCGGGTTTGGTTCAGTCCCCTAAAACCGTTAAACTTTTCGAAAGCCAGAAAAGGTGCCTTTGAATAAGCAATAGGGAAAACATTGTGCAGTTTTTCGGCAGTTTTACCCGTCGGACCCACTTTTTCACTTTCATTTGCCAAAGCTCCAAAAGCACTTCCTTCATCGGTTTTAAGAAATTTGGCACCCAAAGCGGCAACCCTCATCACCCCATTATTCCACCACCATTGTGTGGCTTTTTCATCAAAGAAATTCACAAATTCTCCCGGCTTGCCGTTTTCAGGATAAGTATAGCCTTTCGCCTGCGCCTGATCTAACAGGTTGAGCTTTTTTGCATTGTCAAATCTCGGCCTTAGATGCAAGCCTACCATTTTATAATTCATTGCATAGAGGCTATCAAACATGCCTTTTGGATTTTTGAAAGTTTCCCTCCATTCAAACGAAGTTGCTCCTTTCCCGCCCTTTTCACCAAACAAGCGCCAGGTAGAATCCAACCACATGAGATCAACAGGAATTCCCAATGCTCTATATTTTTTAGCCAACTCAATTACATATTGATCAGAAGTTTTCTCCTCATGTCCCCAGGTTCCGCCGCTATAGGTACCGGCATGTAAACCCAAAGCAAACTGAGGTAACATGGGCGATTTGCCGGTGATGCCCGTGTAACGATCGAGAATTGACGAGAAAGTTGGTCCGTAAATAAAGTAGTAATCCAATTCGCCATCGGCAGCTTCAAAGCTATACTCATTGTTATTGGTGGCACCCATATCCCAGCTTGTAGCAAAGGAGTTATGCAAAAATATGCCGTAACCTTTGGTACTCATAAAAAATGGTATAGGGCAATAATTGGCTTCTAAAATGTTGTAGGCACCAATGGCATGAGGTAAACCTTTACCGCGACCAACGTTTAAGGTTACTTTTTTAAAGCGGCGATCCATGAAATCCATACGTTCACCAAAACCAAAAAAATGCTCATCAGACTGAAGCTTTTTAGTTACCCTAACTATTGTTTCTACTTTTGAAATAGATTGATTTTGATCTGCACTAAGCAGTTTCCCCTGCTGATCGAAAACATTTATTTTAAATGGCTTTTTATTAATCCTAATTGATAATTTAGAGGTATTTACGACAAACTGCGTTGTACTTTCAACCACTTTAAATACCTGTGGCTCCCAATTGTATTTCACAACCATCAGGTTTTCGTTTTCTGCAAAATTACCATTCCAGCTTGTTCTTAAGCGAAACATTTCCGGCGTGCAGATTTCCAGTTTAACAACTGCAGCCGTACTGGTAAAGGACAATGTATTGCCTGTTTTTTTATATCCCGATTTGTAATTGCCAACCTCCTGGCAAAAAGCTGTTATACTTAGACAGCAGAAAGCAAGGGATAAAAATCTCTTTAACATCATAATTTTTGTTGATCAGCGATAAATGAAATCATCGTTTTGCTTATTATTTTTTGAGCTTGTAAACTTCAGTTCCGGCTAAAAGAAAGCAACCCAAACCATAGTCTTCAAAATCTGGTTTACTGGTATAGGTTACCGGCTGTCCGTCTTTCGGCTCCTTACCCGTTCCTTGTGTAAAACCTAAAAAGCCATCTTTCTGAACAGCATCTTTAGCCATGGCATTCCAGGCTTTTATAATGATCGGCAGGTAAGTCTTCTTATCCAAAATTCCTTTGTTTACACCCCAGGCCATTCCATACACAAATAATGCAGTACCGGATGTTTCCTTGCCTCCATAATGATTTGGATCATGTAAACTCACATTCCAAAAACCGTCAGCACGTTGTACCGGCACTAGAGCTTTAATCATTTCATGATAGGTTTTTAAATAATCATCATATCCTGTTGCAGTTTTCGGCATAGTTTCCAAAACCCTTACAAAAGCTGCAAGCACCCATCCGTTCCCTCTCGACCAATAGCAATCTTCTCCATTGGGTTCTTTATAAGGCGGAACGAAATCTTTGTCTCTCCACCATAGACCATCTTTGGCATTGTACAATCCGCCACCCTGTATGTTCTTGCTATGCAGATACATTTTATACATATAGTCATAGTAAGTATTATCATTGTAAACTTGGGCCAACTTACTGAATACGGGCATGGCCATTTGCAAAGCATCAATCCAGGTCCAATCATTTACGCGACCCGATTTTACCATTAAATCCATTGATTCTTTAATATCTTTTATTCGCTCGGGTTTGGGATCAATCAGGTATAAATCAATGTAGGTTTGACCACAGGCCTGATTGTCAGCATCACGTGTTTTAACCCCATCTCTCAATCCCCATTTATGCTTTTCACCCCATTGAACGGCGTAATCGTAATATTTTTTGTCTTTATCAATTTGATAAAGGCTCATTAATCCTTCATAATAAACTGCCCGTGTCCATAAATTACTCGGTCTTTCTTTATTTGTGATAATTGATTTGCCCGCATCCGGCCACTTATTCATGAAATAAGTATTGGTAAGCCGCAAGGTTTTTAATACTTCTTTTTTAGCGGGTAATTTCTGGGCAAATAATTGACCATTTGTCATCAACAAAAATGCAGCGGCGTATATAAATTTCTTCATGTTAATCAGTTATAGAATTAATTGTTTTTTGATTTAGGCTTCAACTCATCAGGGCTATCTTTTGTAAAAGTATCAAACTGAATTTTTGAGGGTTGTTCGAACAGATCTTTAACCGTTTGATAAGCCACTTCAAACTTTGGATTGAACTGACTGGAAGCCATATATTGCTGTAAACTATAATACAATTGCTGTGAGGCCGGAGCATCTTTTAAATCAGGAGAGAGATTTGCACTGGAAATTATCAATTTTCCTTTAGCCACTTTTGCTTCCAGAACCAAAGCCAGTTTGCGGTTTAAAAACCAGGTATCAATAGGTTGAATGATGGGTTTAAAACCTAATGGAAAATCTTCCAGATTCATTACCTGTGCTTTGTTTACAATTTCCCACCATTGCATATTGCTATGGCTTTCTGTAGGAAAACTGGCCAGGGCCGGATTTTTTGGATCGCATAAAATTCCTAGCGTATGTGGCGGACGCATTTTAAACCAGGAGGTATTCCAGAAAACAGGTAAGAAGGTTTGAACCACTTCTTTTCCTTTCACTACTTTGCCTGCAGCATTTAAAAATACATTTCCTCCTGCATCCAATACTTTTTTGGCATTTTCATCCAAATGATCGGTATAATAAATATTGCTTTTAAGTTTTGGCAAAGCCGAAGGATAAAACCAGAAATCCCAGTCATTGGCAAATTCAGTTCCATCAATAGCTACATCTAGCTTTAGCTTACCTGCTTTTTCAGTATTTCCGCGTGAATAAGCCAGTGAACCAACCTCAGTAATCAATCCGACAGCTAAATCCTTATTCTCAAATCTGGTCGTCATTACTACTTTTCCATCTTCATCAATCAGTCTGCAAGTTACATTTGCCTTTAAAGGTGCTTTACCCCAATGTGCAATTTCTATTTTAGCTTCCAGTTTTTCATCATTGGTATAAACAAATTTCGGCACTTGTACCAAAGGAACAGTACTGTTAGAAAACCGCTTAAACGCTGGAGCAGAAATATAGCCCTTTTCATCCCAAAAGGCATCTAAAACGCCCACTAAAGCAGTTCCCTGACCCGGATAATCATTTAATGACAGTAACTGATAACCGCTGTAATTTGGGGTTCTGAAAGCTTTTTCGATTTCATTCTTATAACAAAGAGCCTGGAGCTTGCCCGATGCAATTAAAAAATCCTTTGCCTGGCTGGCCATGTCGTGATCAGCTAAATCTTCCTGAAACATTTCGAAGTTTTTAGCTTTATAAACACCAGTATATTTCTTCATTTCTTCAAAATTTGGAAATACACAATACTGGCCCATTTCATGCGCTACGAAAGGTACTGTAAATTGTTCAATCTGCCTGGCGTAAGTGGAAAAACTTTCCGGTCTTTTGCCCCAATCTAATCCTCGGGCCCCGGCACGAACCATAAATTCATTGTTTGGAATTACGGGCCAGCTTCCACCAACCGAGGCTCCGGTATAAAGTCTGCGGGAGTCTTTTGCTTTCCAGTAGTTATTAAATCTGGTTAAATATTCTACCTGTTTTCCGCGAGGCTCATTGCCATAGGCCATCATACAAAAGGATGCATAATTGCCATAGCGCTTTGTCATTCTGTTGGTTTCATCATAAATAAACTGATCGATGGGTTTACCTTCACCAATAGATGAGCCATGATTTGCCCAACTCGGACCTTCAGGCTGCAAGTAAAAACCGGTTAAATCAGCAGCAATAAAAGCCGCCTCAGGCGGGCACCAGGAATGAAAACGCATGTGGTTTAAGCCATGTGCCTTGGAAATTTTAAAAATCCGCTCCCAGGAAGCTACATCCATGGCCGGATAGCCAGTTAAAGGAAATTCGCAATTATTTACTGTTCCACGTAAAAAAACCGGGCGACCATTAATTTCAAAATTGCGTCCGTTGGCTTTAAACTCCCGCATCCCAAACTGAACCTGTTTATTATCCTCCAAACCTTTATCCGACGACAAAGATGCTGTCAATTTATATAAAGCAGGATCAAATTCATCCCAGGTGGCTATCTTGTCGCCCATAGGTATATCCACTTCAACATGAGCAGTTCCACCTATAAGTTTATAAGAAACACTGACTGGCTTTACACTCAAAATATTTTTGGTGTTAAAACTTTTGGCTGATAATAATACTTTCCCAGACAAAGATTGGCTTGAAGGTCCTTTAATATCGATTTTTACTTTTGCTGACTTATTTTTCAAGTCTGGATAAATCTGAATATCTTCTAAATAAACCGTTGAACCTGCCTGGAGAAACATTTTGCCTACTACTCCATTCCAGTTCCCTTGCGTATGGTCGGTTAAACTGTGTGAATCCTGACCAACATTGATCGCTTTTATCCTGTTATCAATTAATAATGTGATGGTGTGCTTACCAGCTTTCAGCTGAGCAGGAAGTTCAAAATTCTGCGCAACCACGAAGGTAAAGGCTGTACCAAATTCAACATCATCTACCCAAACCCTTGTTTCAGAATGCGGATACTCCAGCGAAAGTATTACCCGCTTGTTTTTCCAGTCTGCCGGAATCACTACTTCTTTCTGGTACCATGCTGCACCCGTGTAATGTTTAGCCGGAGTAAGCCAAAATGGTATTTTAATATTACCCGGCTGGCGATATTTCGCTAAGCGGGGATGAAAGAAATATGAGCTGTCATAAATACTGCCTGTCCATTTTGTTTTAAGGGTAATATCATCGCCTTTTAAATTTTCGGCCATAGAGCCCGGTAAGACAACTGTTTCAGGCAGAACCGTATTAAACCACTTGGCCTTCACACCTTCATCCCCGGCATCAATTTTAAACCGCCACTTGCCATTTAATGATATATTCTGGGCCAAAGCCGTGCTTGAAACGAACAGGCATAAATAAAGGCATAGCAACCTCCACTTAATTGTAAATAACATATTTATACTCATATTTTTATCAGACTATAATGCGCAGCCAGTATATAAAATTGGTTAAGGTTTGATCACATGAAGAGACCAGTCTATTAGTTGAATATTATTTCAGGTAATTTTTAAGCTTATTATTTTTCAATGCTTTTAATCCATCAACCACTAAGGTCGCATTCAATTTCGCACCCTCTATATTGGTATGTGTATGGTCTTTCTCAGTGAAGTAACCTTTCACTACATCAGCAGATTGGCTGGCATATTTATCTTTTATCAGCTGATTAAGCGGAATGAAATCAATTTTTTCGGCAACAGCTATTTCCTTCGCCCAGTCGGCATAACTATCATTTACCAGTATGATTTTTCCATCCTTTACGGGGTTTCGGGGAATAGAAGAACATATAACAGGGGTAGCGCCCTTTGCTTTTACATCATCAATGAATTTACGCATGTACCAGCCATAGGTATACACCGTTTCCTGCTTTTTCTTGATGGGGTTATAGGTATCTTTACTTTCCGTTCCTATACCTTTTATAGTGCCCCTTGCCCGGGCAGTATCATCAAGCGGACTGCTATCATTGTGACCAAATTGCATCATCACGAAATCTCCTTTCTTTACTTTGGCCAATACCGTTTCCCATAAACCGTTGGTTTGAAAGGTTCTGCTACTGGTACCGCCAAGGGCATCATTTTCAATGTTAATTTTTTCGGTATTAAAAAAATCAGCTATAAAGCTTCCCCATCCCCATAAAGATCCATCGCCTTTACCTTTACCATTTTTTACGGTTGAATCTCCAATCAGAAACAGTGTAGGTTTATCTTTTGGTTGTAAGATGATGCAAGATGAAAACAGGATTAATGCACAACTTAAAATCAGGGCATTCAGTTTACTAAATATGATGTATTTGGTTTTCATAATTGATTTATGATGTTTTTAACAAGTACTTTTTCAATGAACAGTCTTTCAATGTTTTGATTCCTTCCACTACAGATTGTGCATTTACTTTTGCTCCTTCCAGGTTGGTATGTGTATGATCGCCAGGAAAAAAAGTTTTCACCTTTTCCGGTCCCATGGCATCATATTTATCGCCGGTAATTTTATTTAAATCGATAAAAAAGGTATTTTCTTGCCGGGCTACTTCTGCCGCCCACTTCCCGAAACTATCATTGGCACGGAGCACTTTCCCATCCTTAAACTGATTTCTCGGAATCATAGAAACTAAAATAGGTATGGCGCCTTTCGATTTAGCTTCACGAACGAACTTACGCAGGTACCAGCCATAAGTATGAACCGTTTCTACCTTTCCATCAGGCCAATTGAGGGTTTTAGTTTCTTCGCCGGTGCCTTTTAAAACCCCTCTTCTCCCTGCTTTGGTTGTATCAGGTTCACTTCCATCATTATGACCAAATTGAATGGTTACAAAATCTCCGGGCTTTAATGTTTGTAAAACCTTATCCCATCTGCCTTCGGATAAATAAGTCCTGGTGCTCCTCCCTGCCATCGCATTATTTTCAACATTAATTTTAGTCGTATCAAACATCGATGCGATAGGTGTTCCCCATCCCCAGGTTTCTTTATTGGAATTTCTTACAGTAGAATCTCCAATGGTGTGTAATGTTGGTTTATTTGGTTTAATGAATGCAGATGCCAAAGCAATGACAGCGATAGCCAGGAATTTAATTTTCATAAGAATACTATTGAGTCGGTTCTACTAATTTAATATTGGGTTGAGGTGCTTTTTTCATTCCGAAACCAAAATAAAAGCCTGTATGAGGCGGTTGGTTATAACCCACATTTTGCCAGGCAATGCTTAAACGATATTGCGGATCATGCATTAAAGTATAGTTTCGATATTCAGTCGGAATGGTCGTTGTATAAATTCTCAGGCTTTGATTATCGTATGAACGAAGAATCAGTTCTTCCCTCCAATCGCCAAAAATATCGGCACTTAAAGCCGGAGTAGATTTGGTGCCGTTGTTGGCAACAGCACCATTAGCAGTAAAGAGCCTTCCACCATTGTATTTATCGATATGATTTCCATCCAATAGTTCACGAGACAAATCCCCATCCCAATAAATCAAAAAATTGGTTGACCGTGGTTGGCCGCCCACACGATTGCCCTTTATATCAAACAAGCCATTAGCACCCGACCACCACATTTGAGCACCATATTTAGTTGGATCTATATTATCGGCTACGCCTCTTCCGACATCTTCATTATCAGAACCGTGCCATAAAATTTCTCCTGTTTTAGCATCATATACTGCTGCACCATATCCTTTTGTTCCTTCTTCGTTTTCGTGTACACCAAAAACTTCCAAACCTGGTCTTTCGGGATCTAAATCACTAACATGTAAAGCATCACCATGTCTTAATCCAGTTGTGTACAAACCCTTTCCGTTATCATCAATGCACATCGAGCCAAAAATGATTTCATCTTTTCCGTCGCCATCTACATCAGCTACAGAAAGGTTGTGATTTCCCATTCCGGAATAAGGATTATTTCCATTTTTGCTATCAAAAACCCAACGAGAAGTGAGCTGGCCTTTGCGAAAATCCCAGGCTGCTAAAACGGTGCGACCGTAATAACCTCTACACATGACTACACTTGGATGAACGCCATCCAGGTAGGCAATACAAGCCGTAAATCGATCTACTCGATTTCCATAGTTATCTGTTTTGCCGTTGCCACCCTTACCACCCCAGCCGGCCACGTTTCCACGGGCAGGAATGTAATCTGTTGTGGCAATGGCTTCTCCGGTTTTACCGTTAAAGATGGTAAAATATTCTGGCCCATCTAAAATCCTTCCGCCTTTATTACGATAATCTTTGGTCGAATCGCCTATTACTTTTCCTTTCCCATCAATTGTTCCGTCGGCGGTTTTACAGGCAAATTCAGCAATGCCATCACCATCTAAATCATATACCATAAACTGAGTATAGTGCGCACCTTCGCGAATATTTTTGCCAAGATTAATTTGCCATAAAAACGTTCCATTGAGTTTATAAGCCTGAAAAATTGATGGATCAGTTATGCCACTGTGAGAATTATCATGACCGCGGCCAGTTTGGTGCAGAATAATTTCATATTCTCCATCGCCATCGAGGTCTCCTACTGATGCATCATTGGGTGTGTAGCCTTCTGGTGTTTTTAGCGGAATGTTTAAAAATTGCTGTACGGGTGTTTTTGCTTTGAGCGTAAAAGCCTTGCTTTCCTCCTGCTCTTTTCCATTTACAATAGCTTTAACGCAATAGCTGTTGTCTATATTTGGATTAATACCAATATCAATAAAATTAGTTCCTTTAGTTAATGCATGATGATTCAGCTTTTTCATCCCGTTACCGACCGATTTCCGGTATAAATTAAAAGCCATGTCATCTGCTTCTGTACCTAAAATACGCCAGCTTATAAAAACCGAATCGGTTCCTTGCCGCACGGCAATTACACCTCGATCTAGCTTTTCCATCGGTCTTTGAGCAGATGCCTCCAAACAGAAATGACAGAAAAAAATAACGTAAAATACTTTAAAAAATGATGTCATCTATATACTATTGAATCTTGTAACTTGCTTTACCTGAAACTGCATTTCCTTTTTCGGTAATTCCATCCGATTTAATGACCACAGTACCCGCCTGGTCACTGTTGTAATACACAATGCTGGTTTCGCCATTAGCATTAGTTTGTAATTTTGGCATCCAGTAAATGGTTGTACGCAGATCTTTATTTGAAGATGATGGCAGACTGTAATTTGGCGAGTAAAATTCTCTTGCGGAATAATATCCCGTTAGGTTAACATTAAGCAGATGGGTATTTGTACCATTTAATGCACCATCCTTTAAACTCAGGCTAATCACAAAAACATCATCCATAGTAGCACCGCCATTATCCAGTCTGGAAGTTCCGTTGCCAATTAAATGCTGAATTTTAACTTGATTAATCTGATCCATATTGATGCTGTAATAATCCAGCCGGTCCTGAATATCCTGTCGGTTATTCACCACAATTCTTGGTCTGAACATTTTTCCATTAGCCAAAAATTGTACCCCTTGCGTTCCGGTACTATCTTCAATCGCAAACGCACCATTGGCTTTGGTGAGTAAAAAATGTTCCAGTCCGTTATATGAGTAATCGTCAGGTGTAATATTAAACACTTGTTCAGGATAACCGAATGTCATGAGCGTTTCTCCGAATAACACAACCTGTTTTCCTTTTATTGCTTTAATCTGAACATCATCCAGATTAATCGAATCGCCAAACTTGTAGGTTCGTTTATAATCCATCCTTTTAGCCATTTCATCATCCAAACCATTGTCAACTTTATCCGAACCATATTTAAATCTTAGTGAAATGGGTTTCACCAAGGTATCAATTTGCAGCCAGCCACCCTTTTTACCCTTGTCGGTTTGAGAAGAAATTTTAATAGGCTGATTGCCATACCACTTTAAACCATCAATAAAATACTTCCCTTCCCGATCAGTTTTAACAGAAAACAATTTATCTCCCTTAAAACCAGAACCGAATAATGTGATGTTCATGTTTGGAAGCGGTTTACTGCCAATCCTTTCCCGTACCTGTCCTTTAATTGTCAAAGCCGGCTCGGGTAAATAACTTATTGTAATGGCTGTATCAGCCAATGTTTTCCATATATAATTTCTCCAGCCCTGCGTTAATAAAAGTAAATCCAGTTGCTTTAATCTGGATGGATTTAACGGATCAAAATATTGATCAGGATTTTTAATATCACCTTTAATTTCAGCACTCAGCAACAGATAAGAACGGATGCTCAAGCCATCATCGGGTACCTGGCCATCAACAGCCGCAAGCGAAAATGTAGTTTTTGCGGGCAGGCCAAACAAATTTTTGGCCTTTACATGAAGCACAACCTTTTCTCTTGGCTTGTATGATGATTTATCTGGCGATATGGTATAACTTATTTTATTTAAATTTTCAATAAAGATTAACCGCTCACAGTTCGCCCGGCCTAAATCATCAAACAAGGTGATTGCCGCAATACCTTCGGGAAAGTCTTTTTTAGGAATAGAAACTGATACAGTGGGTTTTTCCATTTTCAAGAACCCGGTGTATAAATTATCGCCGGCATGCTTGATGGTTAAAGTAATATTTTTGCCTTTAAGCGTTGTAAACTGACTGGCATTAGCACTAATTGAAGCTTTGATATTTAATGAATCGGATGTGACATGAAGCACCAAACCATTTTTCAGTGTATTTGGTAATGTAGTAGAAAATTTTTCCTTCCCAAAAAATCCTTCCACCCGATAGCGCTCGCCCGATTTAGGTACTAATGCAAAAAGGCCCATACCGGCATCGGTCGTTTTAAAGGTAGTCAGTGTATCGCCTTTCGAATCGATTATGCTTCCGGTTGCCGCTAAGCCATTCCCAAATTCATCGTTAGTTTTGAACGCTACCAAGTTTGTCAAATCATCAACCAAAGCCCCACCCTCCGGAAAAAAAGTAATGCTCTTTTTACTTACTTGGGCTGCATTGTTTGCGGTGGTTGCAGGCTTGCGAGTTGATTTACTGACGTTTTCTTTTAAGTTGTTAGTTAGATAAATGCTCTTTTGAAATACAAATGCATCTCCAAAATTTCGCATCCAGTTAGTATAAGCCCTAATATTATACCACCCTGCAGGGATTGAATCTTTCAGTTTAAAATCGCCATGGCCTAAACCATTACTCATTAAAATAATTTTCTTATCTATAATAGCCGATTGAGCATTAACCAGTTCCACATACAAATTTGCACTACTCGCTGTGAGGCTGGTACTTTTAGCATTTACCAGATATGCACTAAACCATAAATCTTCTCCCGTACTGTAATAAGTTCGGTCGGTTTGCAAATAGGCTTTTTCATAAAAGAGTTTAATTGTTTTCGAGTCCTTATCAGGCGATGGATTGTTTTGTGCATACGCACCGATGCAAAAACAAATTATCAATACAATAACAATGAAGCTATGTAGTCTCATAAAAATTTTGGTTAGCGATTTCAACAAGTACACATAACTTCATTGAATCGATGTCTAATTTATAAAGTTATGCTTTAAGTGGCGTCCTGTGCTATCCTGCATTCTTATGGCAATATTGTATAACAGCCGTAATTAATGGTTATATAAAATTCTTTTGACAAGAGTGTAATGCTGCTTACTGAATTTAATTTATATAACAACTTTATTGAAATCACTTTCTGCAAGATGATAAGATTAGAGAATGAAATATCAAAAAAAAATAACTGTTTAAATAACGTTTATTAATTTAAATATTTTACTTTTACTTTCATAAAGTGACCAAATATTACGTTTATGAAATCTAATGTGTTTTTAAGAAGCCTGCGCCATGCATGTTTAGCCGCCTGTTTTATTCCTTCGTTGTCCAAAGCACAATCCGTACAAAATATTAATGTAAAGATTGATCAATCCATTGCCAAAGTACAACCAAATATGTGGGGTGTATTTTTTGAGGATATTAATTTTGGTGCCGACGGTGGTATTTATGCTGAGCTAATTAAGAACCGTTCATTTGAATTTACAAAGCCCTTAATGGGCTGGACGGTAGCTCGCCAGAAACCACGTGAAGGAGAAATTCTTGTTGTAAACCGTAAGGAAGTTAACACGGCAAACCCAAGGTATTTGCAAGTGAGCAAACTGACTGATGACTTTGAACTGATTAATGAAGGTTTTAAGGGAATTGGTGTAAAAAAAGGACTGCGTTACGATTTCTCAACGATGTACCGTCAAATAGAGCCTGGAGTAACCATGGTACTATTATTAAAAGACCAGGACAATAAAATAATTGGCAAAGGAACATTTACACCTAACCAAACTGGTAGCGACTGGAAAAAGGAATCGGCTAGTTTTACTGCAACAGAAACTAATCCGAAAGCGAAATTTTCTATATTGTTTCAAGGTAAAGGGAAAATTGATTTAGATATGATTTCTTTATTTCCTTCAGATACCTGGAAGAATCGTCCGCAAGGTTTAAGATCGGATATGGTTCAGTTATTAGCAGATATGAAACCTGGTTTTATACGTTTTCCGGGAGGCTGTATTGTGGAGGGAATGGATTTGGCAAACCGTTATCAATGGAAAAATACTATTGGCCCGATTGAAGAGCGAAAATTAATTATTAACCGTTGGAATACAGAATTTGCACACCGCCCTGCACCTGATTATTTTCAAAGTTTTGGACTTGGCTTTTTCGAATACTTTCAGCTGGCTGAAGATATAGGATCGGATGCACTGCCGATTTTAAATTGCGGAATGGCTTGCCAATATAACTCTGGTGAAGTAGTTGCCATGGATGAATTGCAACCTTACGTGCAAGATGCTTTGGATTTAATAGAATTTGCCAATGGCGATGTGACTACCACATGGGGTAAAAAAAGAGCAGAAATGGGTCACCCAAAGCCCTTTAATTTAAAAATGATGGGTATTGGAAATGAAAACTGGGGACCACAATATTTAGAACGACTGGCTGTTTTCACTACAGCAATTAAAGCGAAATATCCGGATTTTAAATTAATTTACAGCTCAGGTACCGACCCAGATGGGGATAGATTCGATTTATTAAATAATTCATTAAGAACTCAAAAAGCCGATTTTATCGATGAGCACTATTATCGTCCTGCCGATTGGTTTTTAAAAAATGCTGGTCGCTATGATAGCTATCCAAGAAATGATACCAAAATTTTCGTTGGCGAATATGCTGTTCATGCAGATAAAAACCTGACAGGGAAAGACAAGAATAACTGGGAAAGTGCTTTGGCTTCGGCCTCATTAATGACCGGTTTAGAACGAAATGCCGATGTGGTACAAATGGCCTCTTATGCCCCGCTTTTTGCACATATTGATGGATGGCAATGGGCACCGGATATGATTTGGGTAGATAATTTAAAATCTTACGGAACGCCTGATTACTACGTTCAAAAATTATTTTCAACCAATAAAGGTACAGATGTGGTTTCTATTACATTAGGCGATAAAAACATCACCGGACAAAACGGCCTCTACGCATCATCCGTATTGGATAAAAATAAAAAGGAATTAATCATCAAAATTTCCAATAATTCAGATCAGGCTCAAAATATTTCTATTAATCTTGAAGGGAAAAGTAAACTTAAATCCAAAGGAAGTATAGAAGAATTAAGCAATAGCAACCTTAAACAGCTGAATTCATTTGATGAGCCAAATGCTGTTAGTCCTAAGCTTTCTACCATAAATTTGAATGGTAAAAAAATCAATACCAGCTTAAAAGCTTATTCATTTAATGTAATTAAAGTTCCTTTTAATTAGAAAATTATAATACGCTCATGATAAAAAAACTAATTCTTTCACTTTCTATAACATGCAGTGCTTTTTTAGTTCAGGCACAAAGTGAAGTTCAACTAAACCTCAAACCAGCTGGAAATCAGCTGGTGAGCAGACACATTTACGGCCATTTTTCGGAACATCTTGGCCGATGTATTTATGATGGCTTTTGGGTAGATGAGAACTCCCCTATTCCGAATAAAGGAAGAATACGACTTGACGTTGTTGATGCGCTGAAGAAAATCAAGGTTCCTAATTTACGTTGGCCGGGTGGTTGTTTTGCTGATGAATACCACTGGCGTGATGGCATTGGACCTAGAAATGCACGACCTAAAATGGTTAATACCAATTGGGGCGGTGTTATTGAAGACAATAGTTTTGGCACACATGAGTTTCTGGAGCTTTGTAAAATGCTCGATTGCGAGCCTTACATTGCTGGGAACGTGGGTAGTGGAACGGTAGAAGAAATGGCCAAATGGGTAGAATATTTAAATTTTGATGGTGTAAGTCCAATGACCGCTATCCGCAAGCAAAATGGTATGGATAAACCCTGGAAAGTTTCTTTTTGGGGTGTTGGAAACGAAAGCTGGGGATGTGGCGGTAATATGACGGCCGATTACTATAGTGATTTGTACAGAAGATATGCAACTTACGCCAGGGATTACGAAGGTGCTCCTTTAAAAAGGATTGCAAGCGGTGCCAATGCTGAAGATTATGGCTGGACCGAAACCTGCATGAAGAATATTGGTGCAGGCAGAATGTGGGGTTTAACTTTACATTATTATACTTTACCTACCGGAGATTGGAAAACTAAAGGTTCGGCTACTAAATTTGATGAGGCACAGTATTTCAATACCATGAAAAACTGTATCCGAATGGAAGAAATTGTAACCAAGCATGCTGCCATTATGGATAAATATGATCCAAAGAAAAAGGTAGCCTTAATTGTAGATGAGTGGGGAATCTGGACTGATGTAGAACCTGGTACCAACCCTGGTTTTCTTTATCAGCAAAATAGTTTAAGAGATGCCTTAATTGCCGGCACAACGCTTAATATTTTCAACAATCATTCTGATCGGGTGCGCATGGCGAACTTAGCCCAAACGGTTAATGTTTTACAAGCGATGATTTTAACCGAGAAAGATAAAATGTTGCTTACTCCAACTTACCATGTATTTGATTTGTATAAAGTGCATATGGATGCCAAGTATCTTCCGGTAAATTTTAGCAGTCCGGATTATATTGTCGGCGATCAAAAAATACCTGCTTTAAACGTTTCTGCTTCTCAGGATTCAACTGGCGCTATTCACATTTCTTTGGTTAATCTTGATCCGAAGAACAAAATTTCATTAAATACTAATTTGGGTGATGTTAAGTGGAAAACCGTTACTGGCCAAATCCTCACTTCAGCTAAAGTAACTGATATAAACACCTTTACAGATCCAAATAAAATTCAGAACAAGAACTTTACCGCTGCAAAAAAATCAGGAAATAATTTAAAAGTAGAATTACCAGCACAATCGGTAGTGGTATTAGAATTGAAATAATGGCATGAAAAAATTTGTCTACACAATCTTCTTTCTAGTAACATTTACTTTGAGCTCATTTGCACAGGGAAAAGATGTTTTTCTGTTTGCCTACTTTAAAAATAACGGACAAGACGGACTGCATCTGGCTTACAGTCGTGATGCTTTTAATTGGACAGCACTTAAAAACGATTCTTCATTTTTAAGGCCTACGGTTAGTAAGGATAAGTTAATGAGAGATCCGTGTATTATAAAAGGCCATGATGGTTTATACCACATGGTTTGGACGGTAAGCTGGAAAGATAAGGGCATTGGCTATGCCAGTTCTAAAGATTTAATCCACTGGAGTACGCAACAGTTTTTACCCGTAATGGCGAAAGAGGCAGGTGCCAGAAATACTTGGGCACCAGAAATTACCTATGATGGGAAAACAAAAACATATATGATATACTGGTCAACAACCATTACTGGTAAATTCAGTGAAACCGATTCAAAAATGGAAGATGGCTATAACCATAGGATTTATTACATAACGACTAAGGATTTTAAATCCTATTCAGAAACAAAGCTATTGTACGAACCAGGCTTTAATGTGATAGATGCATCAATTGTAAATCATGGTAAAAAATTCATCATGTTTTTGAAAGATGAAACGCGTGAGCCGGTGCAGAAAAACATCAAAATAGCTTTTTCAGATGATTTGATCGGACCTTATTCAAAAGCGAGTTCACCCATTACCGGAAACTACTGGGCAGAAGGACCTACAGCCTTCAAATTAGCGGACAAATGGGTTGTTTATTTTGATAAATACCGAGATCATCAATATGGTGCAATACAATCTTCAGATTTGAAAACCTGGGAAGATGTATCTGCTAAAATATCACTTCCAAAAGGGTTGAGACATGGAACCATCTTTAAAATAAAAGAAAAAGAGCTTAAAAAATTACTAAAACAATAAATTGATGTTAAATAAGATTAGTTGTTCAATCCTGTTAGCCGCAGCACTTCAAATAAATGCTCAGGCGCAGAAAAAAATAATTACAGCAAAAGGAAATCCGATTATTACCAATAAATACACAGCTGACCCAGCGGCATATGTTTATGGTGATTCTGTCTATTTATACACCGGCCACGATGTTTCTCCGAAGGGCAAAGAAACTTACGAGATGCATGATTGGCTGGTTTATTCATCAGCTGATATGGTAAATTGGAAAGAACACCCCTCTCCTTTAAACGTAAAAAATTTTACCTGGGCTAAAGATGATGCTTGGGCTTCGCAAGTGATTGAAAGAGATGGCAAATTTTACTGGTATGTAGCCGTTGAGCATGGAACCATCCGCGGCAAATCAATTGGTGTGGCAGTAGCCGATAATCCACGTGGACCTTTTAAAGATGCGCTAGGAAAAGCATTAATTACCAATGATATGACCACTGATGTAAAAATTAGCTGGGATGATATTGATCCATCGGTCATTATTGATGACGATGGACAAGCTTACTTATTTTGGGGAAACCAGAGATGTTATTATGCGAAATTGAAGAAAAATATGATTGAACTGGATGGTCCGGTTCAGCGGGTTGAGGTTCCTGAATTTACCGAAGCTCCGTGGATTCATAAACGTAAAAACTGGTATTACTTATCGTATGCATCTGGGTTTCCAGAGAAAATTGCATATGCCATGAGCAAAAAGGTTACCGGTCCGTGGGAATATAAGGGCATATTAAACGAGATTGCAGGCAACTCTAATACCAACCATCAGGCAATTATTGATTTTAAAGGTAAATCGTATTTTATATACCACAATGGAGCAATTAATAACGATGGTGGAAGCTTTCGCCGCTCAGTATGCATTGATTACTTGAATTACAATAGCGATGGTACAATAAAACGAGTGGTAATGACCAGTGAAGGTGTGACTAAAGTTAAATAAACAAGCAGTAAAAGATTTGAATCACAGAGATGCTATATCTTTGTGATTTTTTCGTTTGTCAGTAAATCCTCTTTTAAACCTATTTTTGTGCCAGCTCAAATTTCTCTTTTGAGACTTTCTCACCATTTAGAAAGTAATGCGTAAAAAGTATTGTTCCATCAGTTTTATACATATGCCCAACTCCATGGCGCTGCCCATTTACAAATTCACTATCCATGGTTTTTTTTCCATTGGCAAACATGGTATATAAGCCGTGCTGAACGTCGTCTAAAAAATGTGCTTCTGTCATGATGATGCCGTTAGCAAAGGTCCTGTAAACACCATTTCGTTTATCATTTTTATAATTTGCTTCCGCTAAAATTTGGTTATTAGTGGTGTAGGTTTTGGATACACCCTCCTTTAAACCATTTACAAAATTGGTTTCACTGATTAAACGGTCTCCAGAAAAGCTGTATTGGGTGCCATTTTTAAGTCCACTTTTATATTCTGTTTTAGTCGACAGTTTGCCGCCGCTATAGGTCTCATCTGTACCGTTCAGCTTATTGTTTTTATATACTTGCTTTAGCCAAATCTGTCCATCACTATCATAATTTTCTTTCAAGCCGTTTCGCACACCATTTTTATATTGAAGTTTGGCTTCCAGCTTCTCATTTTGCGAATACCAAAAAGCATCGCCGGTAATCATGCCTTTTTTAATATTATACAATGCAAATCCACCTTCATCGAAAGGTAACTTGTATTTTCCTTCCAATAATTTGTTATTGAGCGATAAAATCAATTCACTGCTATCTGGATTATATTTTTTTTCGAGATGTTTCCATTGAATTTCTTCAGGAAGCTGGGCATAAACAGCGGCGCTGATGAAGATGAATAGTAAAAGAAGGTTTATCTTTTTCATAAAATGAGTTTAAAACAGATCAGATTTATAGGTATTCCAAGACTGGTTTACGGTAGTGAGGTAATCGAATAGCCGCTGCCCTTCTTCTCTGGACAGCTTAGGCCCAAACTTTTTTGCCTCTGATAGCCATTTTAAATAAGCGGCATTCAACTCATCTCTTTGATACAGATCTTTTTTAGCAGCAGCAGATCCTAATTTATTAAACAATATTTCACCTGATTTGAGGTGTTCATTAAGTTTTTCATCTCCAAACTTGGGCGTTACCAAACCTGCTCTGGCAAAATAATTAATGTAATTCCCTTTGACAGAATTGGTACAGGCATAAATTCCAGCGATCAAAATCAGAAGATAGCATAATTTATTTTTTTTCATAACTAACCTAAATAAAGCCGCAAACTAACTATTTTGATGCAACGATATTTCCCCCTTTATTATTTGTCAGAATTAATCTATTATTCGCTTTTGAATGAGTTTTTTTAACCAGCAAATACTTTCTTTTTGAATTTTATTTTACGATGATCAATGATTTCAAAAATGTAAATAACATTATGTTCACCTTCACTTACGGCCTCTCCATTTTCATCTACCGCGTTATTTGCATAACTCATATTCAATTGAATAGCATTGAAATCAGTAGTATCATGATCAACAATTAACTTGATAATTTGACCATCAGTTATAATCTCCGGAGATTCTGCATGATTACTTTTGTAAAGCACTGCCGTTTTAATCTTCATGATGCAACTTATAAAGTCTTCATCAAAAATTCTATCAAAATATTGATCAAAATCAGCTTCATAGAATAGTTCAGGATGCTTTAATGCTTTTTCTCGTTTTTGAACTTCTTTATCACTAAAAGTTACTAAAGATCCCCAATCCTCACCACCAACAGGAAAATCAAAATACGTTTTAACTTTAGCCTTGTCTTTTGTATAAACAGCTTGCCTAAAGTTTTTAAAGTCATAAATCCAGGTTGAAGCATCAATGTCTTTAGCATCCATATTGGCTTCAGTATTTGTGGTTTTTGTTACTGCTTCAGTAAGGGAATCTGCATTTGCGGCTTGTTTTTTTTGCTGATCAGAAGAAGTACACGCAAATAAAAAACAAGCAAGAGGGAGGATTAATAGTTTTCTCATTATTTATTCCTTTTTAATAGTTCTTTGATTTTAACATTTAATATTTCAGTATCTCCGTCGAAATTATCTTCAAAACTTGAACCAATTTGATCAACCCGATTTGTATTTGAAATTTTATAGATGGAATAATGGTTTGTACCAGAATATGCATATGAAACAATGATATTGTTTTTTTTATCGTAATCTGGATTAACGATATTCTCAAAACCTTTTATACGAGTTACCGTCTTGTTCTTAGCATTAACCAGGTATAAGAAATAATAAGAATTGGATCCTCTTGCGCCGGTTTCCGAGAAAACCATGATGTCCTTAACATCATCACCATTGAAATCCTGGTATTCCATATAATCATCCTGAGTTTTGATGGACACATCTTCAACCCAAATGACTTTATCGGTAATCCCTCTGTTTATGCCAAAGTAAATCCGGGCGTTATTGCTTTTTTCAATATTTTCTTCGCCACAGTTTTGAACTGCAAAAACATAACTGGAATCTGCAAAAGGATGATGATATTTCCAGATACAATTAGGGTCGCATTGATAAAAAATTTTACTGTCGCTCGTATTTCCCTGAATGTCATCTTCGGATGGGACGGTTTTTGGTTTGGTCGTTTCAAAAGGCCTTTTAGTAAATTGTACCTTGTTTTCAGATGCAGTGTTACAACCGTAAATAGATAGAAATACAAAAAATATCACTGAATTTTTCATTTGTTCCTTATCTAAATTACTTAATTATTACTGTTACGGTTTGATTTCAATTTTAGTCCCGATTTTTACCGCCTGATATAATTCATCCACTTCGCTATTGGTAAGTGCAATACAACCATTAGTCCAGTTAAACCACCGTTGAAATTTGTTGATAAAACCTAATCCATTGCGCAAACCGTGGATTTTTATGTCGCCACCTGCTGGTTTTCCTGCTGATTGAGCATAAGCTACATCATCTTGATCAGGATAGGAAATTCCTAAATTTTTATGATAGCCGCTTTGATCATTTTTAGCATTAATAATATACAACCCTTCTGGTGTTTTCTCATCGCCCTCAAAGTGTTTGTGCCCTTTTGGATCATCGCCAAATGATACCTGATATATTTTCACGGGCTTTCCTTCATTAAAAGCAATAAGTTGATGTTTTGATTTATTTACTTGCAGTGAATCGATTATGGTGTTTGCAGGTAATGCTTGTTCAGGGTAATAGTTATAGCCAATAGCTACAACCAGCAATCCTATTAATAAAATATAAAGCGACCATTTCATCTATTTAGCATTGTTTTTCCATTGTTGCTTATTTCGTTCTATCTTAAAGCTAAAAAAATATCCATTTGCCTGTTCGGTATGCTCTGCCGTTATACGTAAAAGCTGCGCCACCTAATAAAGTTAGCATGACAATACTTAAAAGAAATAAATTTACTTCCTGATTGCATTTACTGCCAACAGTGAAAAGTATAAGTGCCAATACTAGATTAATTAGAATAAGTATGATTGTAATGTTGGCATTAAGTTTTTTGATAGTCTCTGATAGTTGTCCATCCATAACTAAAGTTTTTCTGCTTTGATCAGGCTATCCAGTTTTTCATTAAATGTTTCTGTTCCACCCCCACAACCATTATATACAACCTTGCCTTTTGGATCAATGAGGATCTTCGCGGTATAGCAAAATACATTTTCATCAACCCGCTTTTCTTTGTCAGGCCCTTGTGTATTATCAATCTGCTTAAATGGGATTTTCGCGTTTAACAAATCCTTTTTTGTTGCTGCTTCATTATCGGTAAAGCCGTTCACTATTCCAATCATAGGCACTTTACTACCATATTTTTGATAAGTTGTATTTAACTCCGTTACCAAATCATGGGTTTCTGTTTTAGCAAGCGAACTATTGGTGTATACAAAAATAACCCAGTACTTTCCAGTGTAATCTTTTGAAGAAAATGCCGTTCCATCAACTGTAGTTGCAGAAAACGCTGCCGGACTACTTCCGGTAAGTAAATCGACTGCTGCTTTTTTAGGCAACATTTTTTTTTCCTTCTTTTCCTGAGAATTTCCGTTGCACCCGAATAAGATAAATGCCGTAACAACTAATAAGATTGTGTTTTTCATAGAGGTAAATTTTGATAGATGATTAATTATAGTGGTTAATATACATCACAATTGACAGGACGCTTGCTAAAATGATCAAGACAGCCACATTTACAATACAATTTTGAATATTATCAAGAGTAAGCTGGTACAATGCCTCAAAGAGAAGAAGCAAACCCCAAATGATTAAAGCTACAAATGGAATCAACTTTCCCAAATTCGGTGAAAAGCCATTATTGCCACTGGTATTTTTTGCAAATAGTGCTATAGAGAATATCATGAGCAGTATAAATCCTATTAAAAATCTGATTAAAAACCGCTTGCTTATCAATGCTGAAACGTCCATTATTGTTGATTTTTATCTAAAAATACAGATAACCCATCTAATCGTTTACATTATTTAATATCCGCTATCATAATTTAATTATCCGTGGCTTATAAACTAGTATTTGAGATTTTATTAGTTTTCAACCTGAGCTAAAACGGAACGTTTCTAAACTGCAATCTTGTTGCAGAAAAAGAAATCAATTGTATTAATTTTACCCCACAAAACAACAAAACATGTCAAAAACAAAACTAACAATTAACAATAACGGATCAGTAAAAATTGAAGGTGATTTTGAAATTGTAGATAGAAACGGAAACGTTTATGGTTTACAAGGTAGAGAAGTATTATCCATTTGCCGTTGTGGACTTTCAAAAAATAAGCCGTTTTGCGATGGGGCACACAATGGACACTTTGAGCACGAAGCTATTGCTTTCGACTTGCCTCCAAAAAAAGTTTAATACTTAAAACTATTGATAGTAGCCCTGCAAAAAATAAGCGGGGCTTTATTTGTTTAAAAACATAAGTTAAGTGCATTATATGAGGTTATTAAAGTCTTTATAAATTTAAATACACTTTATTTTTTTAATTTAAATAAATAAACGTTAATTTGACGATTATTTATTGTTATGAGCACAGCAAACTATGTAATTGGCGTGGATTACGGGTCGGATTCTGTCCGGTCTGTTCTGGTAGATGCCGCAAACGGAAAAGAGATTGCCTCATCCGTTTTTCTTTATCCCCGATGGCAAAAAGGCTTATATTGTAAGCCAGCCGAAAATCAATTCAGACAACATCCCTTAGATTATATTGAAGGATTAACCCACACGATAAAAGATTGTCTGGCAAAGGCTGGCGGAGCTGAAATTGCATCGCTGGTTAGAGGAATATCCATTGATACAACAGGCTCCACTCCTGTTGCTGTAGATGTTACAGGAACACCGTTAGCCTTAACTCCTGGTTTTGAAGAAAATCCTCATGCCATGTTTGTTTTATGGAAAGACCATACTGCTGTTAAAGAAGCAGCAGAAATTAATGAACACGCTACAAAATTCCCTGTAAACTACTTAAAGTATGTTGGTGGAATTTATTCATCAGAATGGTTCTGGGCTAAGTTATTACGCACTTTAAGAGTTGATTCATCCATCGTAACAGGTGCAGCATCTTGGGTAGAGCACTGCGATTGGATTCCATTTTTACTAAGTGGCGGAACCGATGTAACCAAAATAAAACGCAGCCGTTGTGCCGCCGGACATAAAGCTTTATGGGCAGAAGAATTTAATGGTTTACCACCGGAAGAATTTTTTAGCAGCCTAGACCCGCTTTTAGCTGGTTTTAGAGATAAATTGTTTATGGATACTGATACATCTGAGGTAATAGCCGGCACTTTAAGTGAAGAATGGGCAAATAACTTAGGTTTATCAACTGATGTAGTTATTGGCGTTGGTGCCTTTGATGCACACATGGGCGCTGTTGGTGGCCAAATTGAACCTTACTTTTTAAGCAAAGTAATGGGCACCAGTACATGCGATATTTTAGTTGCACCAAATCAGGATTTACACGGCAAATTAATTAATGGTATTTGCGGACAAGTTAATGGTTCGGTGATTCCGGGTATGGCAGGCTTGGAAGCCGGTCAATCTGCTTTTGGTGACGTATATGCCTGGTTTAAAAACCTAATTAGCTGGCCTTTAAATCATTTACTTACTCAATCTGATTTAATTGATGAGGCTACTGCACTTGCACTTAAAGAAGAACTGGAAAGCAAAATTATTGCAAATCTAAGTCAGCAGGCAGAAGCTTTGGGCGACGGGGATTACGCTGAATTAGCAATTGATTGGTTAAATGGCAGAAGAACACCCGATGCTAACCAGGAACTGAAAGGAGCCATAACAGGTTTAGGATTAGGAACTGATGCCCCACGTTTTTTCAGAGCACTTGCAGCTGCAACATGTTTCGGCGCAAAAGCCATTGTAGATCGTTTCAAAGAACAAGGCGTTCCGGTAAAAGGAATTATAGGTATCGGCGGAGTAGCAAAAAAATCACCTTACATTATGCAAATGATGGCAGATGTATTGGAAATGCCAATCAGAATTCATCGTTTTGAGCATACCTGTGCTTTAGGTGCAGCGATGTTTGCAGCAGTAGCATCAGGAATTTACCCTACCATTGAAGATGCTATGGCAGCAATGGGAACAGGATTTGAAAAAGAATACCAGCCTAATATTAAGAAGCAAAAAATGTACAGAACGCATTACGAACAATATTTAGGATTAGGTCGTTATCTAGAACGTTATAATAAAAAAGACGTAAAACCTTACGTATCATGAGCAACTATCAGAATATAAAGGAACAGGCATATTTAGCCAATATGCAATTGCCTAAATTAGGTTTGGTACTTTTTACCTTTGGTAATGTAAGTGCTGCTGACCACTCAAAAGGAGTTTTTGCAATTAAACCAAGCGGAGTACCTTATGAGGATCTATCTCCGGAAAAAATGGTAATTGTAGATTTTGACGGCAACACGATAGAAGGCGAACTACGTCCTTCTTCTGATACTAAAACTCATGCCGTATTGTACAAGCATTGGGAAGGCATTGGCGGGATTGTGCATACACATTCTACCTACGGAACAGCTTGGGCGCAGGCGCAAAAAGCCATTCCGATTTACGGAACTACGCATGCCGATCATTTAACAGTTGATATTCCATGCGCACCGCCTATGGATGATGCGATGATTAAAGGAAATTATGAGTACGAAACCGGTTTCCAGATTATGAATCACTTTGAAAGTTTAGGGCTAAGCCATAAAGAAGTAGAAATGATTTTAGTTGGCAACCACGCTCCTTTTACCTGGGGAAAAACAGCTGAGAAGGCCGTTTATAATAGTGCAGTATTAGAAGCTGTTGCGCAAATGGCATTATTAACACAACAAATTAATCCACAGGCGCCTAAATTAAAAGATTCGCTGATAGAGAAACACTATGAGCGTAAACACGGTGCAGGTGCATATTACGGACAATAATTAGGCTGGGAGTTTGGAATGGGGAGCGTCCATAGTTTTGCTGGAGCATCATTCTGAAACTGACTTGGAAAGCAAATGCAGGGGTGCTTCGTTTCCGATAGTCCCGCCATTTGCTTTAGCCCAGCAAAAAAAGCTGGGTCTACCGCTGCTGTCGGGTTTAGGATTGAAGGTTTACCCAAGTAAAATAAACCTGATTGCTTGAGCATCCCGATAGTCCATCGGGATAAAAGGGAAAGCAGGACTAGCGGAACCGATGGAAACAGAAACCGCTTTTGAAAAACGATAAAGCTATTAATCTGCACATAGAAATCATAAATCTTTTGGTAGGTGCGCATACATACTAAGGAAAATTGAATAAAATTAAAATAACATATAGTAATGATTGATTTAAAAAAATTACATGTTTGGTTTATCACAGGTACACAACATTTGTACGGTGAAGAAACCTTAAAACAGGTAGCGGATCATGCTCAAGAAGTAGCAGATTCGTTAAACCAGAATGAAAAAATCTCTGTTTCGGTTGTTTACAAACCTATTGTAAAAACTACTGAAGAGATTTTCGAAACCTTACAGCAAGCCAATATCGATGAAGATTGTATTGGTGTAATTACCTGGATGCATACCTTTTCACCAGCTAAAATGTGGATAAGAGGTTTAAATGTTTTGCAAAAACCATTGTTGCATTTACATACGCAATTCAACCGCGATATTCCTTGGAATACCATTGATATGGATTTCATGAACTTAAACCAAAGTGCACATGGCGACCGTGAATTTGGTTTCATGGTTACGCGTATGCGCAAGGACCGCAAGGTTGTAGTTGGCCATTGGAAAGACGAAGAGGTGGCAAAACAAATTGATACCTGGTGTAGAGCTGCAGCCGGATGGAATGATTGGCAAGGCGCTAAATTTGCTCGTTTTGGCGATAACATGCGTTTTGTAGCCGTTACTGATGGTGATAAAGTTGAAGCAGAAATGAAGTTTGGATTTGCAGTAAACACTTATGGTATAGGCGATTTAGTGGCTGTAATTAACGCAATACCCGAGGACGCGATTCAAACTTTATTAAAAGAGTATGAAGCGACTTACGAAATGGCCGATGATTTAAAAGTTGGTGGTAGCAGACATCAATCTGTTTACGATGCCGCTAAAATTGAACTCGGTTTAAGAAAATTCCTGGTGGATGGTGGTTTTAAAGGCTTCTCTGATACTTTTGAAGATTTACACGGAATGATTCAATTGCCAGGTATAGCTGCTCAGCGTTTAATGGCTGATGGATACGGATTTGCCGGTGAAGGTGATTGGAAAACTGCAGCTTTAGTGCGTGCCTGTAAAGTAATGGGTGCTGGTTTAGCTGGTGGCAATGCCTTTATGGAAGATTATACTTACCACTTCGATCCTGCCAATTCAATGGTGTTAGGTTCGCACATGCTGGAAGTTGATGCCAGTTTAGCATCAGGAAAAGCAAGTTTAGAAGTTCATCCTTTAGGTATTGGCGGCAAAGCAGATCCTGCTCGCTTGGTATTTAATGTAGCTGGTGGCGATGCTTTAAATGCATCTTTGATTGATATGGGAAATCGTTTCCGCTTATTGGTTAATGAAGTAAAGGCAGTAGAGGCCGAGCATGATTTACCAAATTTACCTGTTGCCCGCGTACTTTGGAAGCCGCTTCCAGATATGAAAACAGGATGTGCTGCATGGATTTATGCTGGTGGCGCTCACCACACTGCTTATAGTCAGAATTTAACTACCGAGCATTTATTGGATTTCGCCAATATCGCTGGTTTAGAATATGTAAATATTGGTGCTGATACGAAAATCAATCAATTCAGAAATGAACTGCATTGGAATGAGGTTGCCTACAAATAGTATTATTAAGCTCTCAAATCTTGAAGCCGATAGTTTTAAAAAATTATCGGCTTTTTTTAATGAGATGGTTGGTGAGGACACCAACCATTAGGAAACGATATTATTGGTTGGTGTCTTCACCGACCATTAGAAACGACATTATCGGTTGGTGTCTTCATCGACCATTAGAAACGAAATTATTGGTTGGTGTCTTCAACGACAATTAGAAACGACATTATCGGTTGGTGTCTTCACCGACCGAAATTATTCATATCATAAAAGTATTCAATCTAGAAATTATCGGCTTTTTTGTTCATTTAAATGGTTGGTGAGGACACCAACCATTAGGTTATCATTGATAAGTATTCGATTACTGGTATTTGGTGTCCTCACCAGTCACTTAATCTTCCAAACTCACCATCGCCTTAATTACACCATTTTTAGGATCAAGCCAGTTTTCAAATTCATCTTTTACTTCTTCAAATTTCACCTGGTGGGTAATGTAATTTGTTGGATTTACCAAACCAGCTTTCATAGATTTAATCACATGTTCAAAATCCTCAATCGTGGCATTTCTACTACTCATCAAGGTTGATTCACGCTTGTGAAATTCTGGGTGATTGAAAATTAAATCTCCTTTTTGTAAGCCAATTAGCACAAATCTTGCTCCATGTGCCATGAAATTAATTGCATTGTTAATGGCTTTTTGATTTCCGGTAGCATCAATTACTACTGTTGGCATGTCCCCATTTGTAATATCACTAATTTGCTGCACAACATTCTCAGAAAGTGCATTAACAACATGTGCTACATTAAGCTTCTCTTTGCAGAAAGCTAAGCGATCTTCATTAATATCTAAAGAAATTACATTTGCACCAGCGATACGGGCAAACTCCATGGTTCCTAAACCGATGGGTCCGGCGCCAATAACCAGTACAAATTCACCAGGTTGAACACCTGCCCGGCGCACACCATGAGCACCGATTGCAAGTGGTTCTACTAAAGCCAATTCATCGTAATTTAAACCTTCGCCATGTAACAGCGTTCTTGAGGGAACTTGTAAATACTCCCTCATGCCACCATCTACATGTACGCCGCAAACCTGCATTTTTACACAACAATTTGGCTTTTTCATACGACAGGCGATGCACTCTCCACAATTGAAATATGGAATAAAGGTAACGGCCTCTCCTAATTGGAAACCTTCAGCGCCATCAGCTTCTATCAATTCACCTGAAAGCTCGTGACCTAACACTCTTGGATAGTTGAAGAAAGGTTGTGTACCTTCAAAAGCATGTAAATCTGTTCCACAAATTCCAATTCGTTTGATTTTAATAATGGCATGTTCTTTTTTCAATTCAGGTTTTTCTGTTTCTGAATATTCGAAAGTACCAGGTGTTGTGCAGGTAAGGGTTTTCATTTTTTAATTTATTTTATTTCACTATTGATGTTTCAGTTGTGGAGACAACAACCGATAGAGCGATCGTCATTGCGAGGCACGAAGCAATCTCTTCTTAGCAGATTGCTTCGTGCCTCGCAATGACGACAATACGTATTATGCGTTAGCTAAAGCCCTGTCTAAATGAACATAGCCGCCATCTACATGAATAATTTGTCCGGTAGTATGGCTCGATTTTGACGACATCAAGAAAGCCGTCATGTTGGCAATTTCTTCCGCAGTAGTCATTCTATTTTCCAACGGAATTTTGGAAGTGATTTCATCCAATTTAGCTTGTGCATCAGGTAAAGTTTCAATCCAGGTTTCGTAAGCTGGGGTCCAGCACTCTGCAACAACAACTGCATTTACCCTTATGCCATATTTCAGTAATTCCACCGCCCACTCGCGGGTTAAAGCATTTCTCCCTCCGTTCGCGGCAGCATAAGCAGATGTATTTCCTTGTCCGGTTTCAGCCGTTTTTGAAGTGATATTGACAATCGCTCCTTTAGATTTAATTAGCTCAGGCAATGCATGGTGTGCCATTAAATAATAATGAACAACATTTTTATGTAAGGAAGCCATGAAATCTTCATAGTTTCCGGTTTCTAAACCTACTCCATCATTTACCCCTGCATTATTTACCAAGCCATCGATCCTTCCAAATTTCGCAACGATTTCAGCGACTACTTTCTTACAATCATCAGGATTGGATAATTCGGCAACAAATTGTGCAGCCTTTCCACCTTGTGCGGCAATTGCATCAACAACTTTTTGGTTATCTTCTGCCTTTCTACCAACAACTACTGCGATGGCATTTTCCCTTGCAAAAACTTCTGCAATGCTTCGTCCGATACCTTTAGCAGCACCAGTAATTACGATCACTTTTTCTCTTAACTGTAAATCCATATTTTTTTTATTGGTATCGTCATTGCGAGGAGGAACGACGAAGCAATCTCTTTTAGAAAATAGATTGCCTCAGCTCGCACAGTCCTGCTTAGCAATGACGAATTTTTAATTCATTTTATTAATTATATCTGCCCTTCTTGATTCTGGCAGAACTTTTAAATCTACTAATTTTCCATCTTTCAAAGTCCCTTCAACTGTCGTTTTATATGGCGCATGAAGTTTGAAGTGTACATCCCAATCTTTTGGCCAGGCCGGGAACAAATATATTTTTTTTCCATCTACCTGCATTAACATTTCTTGTAAACCAATCATTCCCGAACCACCCCAGTTATGGTCTGGCGTCCAATCAAAACCGGGCCCCCAGAATGCAGAGAATCGTCGACCGGAATCTTTCAATTTCGCCGCGGTTAACTTTGCAGCGTCTTCAGTTAAACCTAATCTAGCTGCAAATATATTATCTTGTTTCCAACCCACGTGACTACGAAACTTTAACACATCAGCATCATATATGAATGTATTTATGGCAGTATCCAAACCTGGTTTACCAACACCGTAAATTCCCCAGGGATAAACAGGATACAATTGGGGACTTTCAGTATTGTTTATCCGTTCCCACAATTTTGCAGGAGCAATGGTTGCATGTCCATCAAAAGATCTAAAGCTAATGGGTGGAATGGTCTTCAGCATTTCTGCCCATTTTAACTTTTGTTCTGCTGTGAGTTTAGGTTGCTCCAATAATGTTACCAAAACAGTTCTTAGTGCACTAATGGTAGAACTTGAATTGTAAGCCATTTTATAAGTTTCGGCAGCCGAACCTGGATATAACACCAGATGACCATTTGCGTCTAACGATTTTGCACCTCGTTGCTTCGCTAGATAAGTGTAATGTGCATTAAAGAAATCGAGTGAACTTTCAATTAAAGGTATGTATTGATCAATGTTGTTTCCGTTATACCGTTCAGTTTCCAAAATCATCATACAGAACTCTAAAACCGTATCCCATTCGTATTCCAGCCAGGCATTATGTTCCATACCTTTATCATAGTCTGCAGGTCTCTTCCAATTGTATTCTGCCGGATTTGGTAAGCCGAAGTTTTCCAGTTGCTCGGTAAAACTCGCTCCATTATGCCCCCATGCTGCTTTCGTTCTTATTTCTGCATTTTTTAATAAATGGAGGTAGAAATCAAATTGCGGTTTCATCATATCAAAATCGCCACTTTTTAACATGGGCCAATAAACCAAACGCTGGTTTTGAGCGGTGTGTGTTCCTCCTCCCCAATTCCTAAAATCAGGTGTATATTTTAATGCAGTATCGGTAAGCTGAGGATCGAAAGTGAATAATCCCCCGTTAAACTTGGTTGGATATTGACCAAAGGCATTACAGCCCAACATGTAGCGAAAAAGCTGATAATTTTTAGCTGATTGATTTGCTTCCTCATCTTTTGAATTAATGTAGATAAAGCTTCTTTTCCAATAATTATTCCACCATTTTATACTCGCCTTTTGATTTTTGCTGATTTTAATACCATTTAATTTCTTTTCCCAGACCGGAATTGATTCCACCTTTGAGCTATTCAATACAATGGAAATTTTAGCAGCAGTAGAAGGCAATTTACTTTTTAACGACCATCCCTGAAACGGTGTATTCAGATAAACACCTTTATATTTTCCGGCAGGAAGAAAGTTATCACCTTGCATAAAACCACCAAAAACCTGGTTTTTAAGTGGGTTAAGCATTTGCGATTTATAATCCTCCAGGCCTTGTTGCTTTACGGCGACATCAAATACAGTTTCTGGCTTATTCTGATGATAAAATTGTACCCTGTTATTTTTAAAATCAACCTCATCTTTGTAAGTTTTTACTATACCTTGAGGAGCCCATTTGTAAGAATTCTGATTATTTTCTTTTCCTTTAGTAATCCGGTCTTCAAATCGCCAGCTTTCATAGCTGACTGTTGTCATGATTTTTTGATTTGATTTAACATCTAAGTGAATAACAGGATTAAAAACATCTACCCAAACTTTAATTTGAGCATTTAAATTATCTTTCGATCCCGAAATTTGAGCGTATCCGTCTTTTAACACCAGCTCTTGTTTAAAAGTTTTTCTATCGAAAGGATTGGGACTGAATTTGAGTTTAACGCGACCAAGTTTAAGCAGGGTATTATTTTCATCGAAAGTACCGCTGCGAGATAAATAAAGATAAACTTCGCCTTTCTCTACCCAAAGATTTAGGCCGATATCTCCTCCTCCAACAGGCATTGACTCTGATGAATTAACACTTTGGGAATTCCAGACAACGTTAGCAGTTTCTTTCTCTTGCGAAAAAGCTTTGAAAGTTATCAACCAGCAAAAGGCAAACAGCACAAAGAAAACATTCAAAAATTTTGACCACATAAGACATGTAAGAACATTTAATTTCTTAGCCAATTTACTTGGTTTAGTTTGTGTCTTGGTGGTAAAAGTCATCACTATTCTTTGTGTTTATGTAATACTCTCGTCATTGCGAGGTACGAAGCAACCTATTAGAGGAGATTGCTTGGCACCTACCATTGCCGTTTTTATTTTCCGTCATTGCGAAATCGATTTTTCATCGATGAAGCAATCTCATTTGATAGCGCACTAACAACAACGAGATTGCTTCCTACCTCGCAATGACGACCGTTCTTAACGTCATTTATATTTGATTTTTATGAAATAAATTAACCCTCATAATGAACGTATAGCTAATTATCCCAATCATCCGTACGGAAAGAAGAAACCGGCAAACCGTCATTCCCGAATAGATCACCGATTACAAAATCCTTAAATGCATAACGAACTGCAACAGGCGTTTTCACTTGTTCTGCGGAAACAGTTATGCTGCTTCCGGTAATTGCTGCTTTCGCAGGATAAAATTTCCGATCTGCTCCCGCTACTTCAAACAAATTCAGTTCTTTGCCGTATGAAGTCAAGCCATTTGCTACGTTTTGAAATTTAATCACCGCTTTATTTTTATCAATGGTTAAAGACTCATAATTGGGACTTAGTGCACCAAAGCCTTTTATACCATAAGTTTGCGCCAAGGCAAGATAAGCCAAACGTTCACCACCTTGTTTTTTGTTTGCAGGATGAATGGATTTTTCCTCACCAATATCCATCAAAACAGCCATACCGGAATTCGGAATTTTAGTTAAAGATTTTCGCTGGGCGTCCCTTAAAAATGCGGAGTTAAATTTCCCTCCAATGTGGTAAGGCGGAAGCTGCGCATAATTATAGGGAGCAATTTGTGCATAATAAAATGGAAATTCGCCATTATCCCAATTCTTTCTCCAGGAAGAAACCATTGCAGGAAATAAATCTTCATATCGATCTGGTCGTTCGTAGTTGGATTCTCCCTGGTACCAAATTGCACCCTTGATTCCGTAACCAATCACAGGATAAAGCATTCCATTGTAAAGCGTCGTTGGTGTTCGGCTTACTTCTTTAATGGTATCGCCTTTGGCGGGAATTTTAACTTCCGGAAATGGCTTTAAATCTTCGGGCGACATCCAGGCTTCTATTGAAGAGCCTCCATAACTATCATTGATTACACCTACCGGAACATTTAAAATCTCATTCAATAGTGATGCGAAATAATAAGCTGTTGCACTAAAGTTAGCCACACTTTCAGGAGCTGCTGTTTTCCATGGTGACGCTTTGCTGTTTTCTTGTTTTTCAGTAATAGATGAACGAGGAACCGTGTATAAACGAATATTGTTATTCGCTGATTTTAATATGGTTTCGTTTGAACCAATAATCGGCTGGCTTTTAAACCCTTTCAATGGCATTTCCATATTCGATTGACCGCCACAAAACCAAACTTCTCCTATCATAATATCATTTAAAATGAGTTTTTCTCCATCACTTAATTCGATCTGATAGGGTCCGCCGGCAGATGGAGTAGAAACTTTTATCTTCCATTTACCACTTGCATCGGCAGTAACCGAATAATTTTGTTTATTCCATGAAGTCGAAATTTTTACTTTAGCTGATGGTTTTGCCCAACCCCAAATGGCTACATTACTTTGCTGTTGCAAAACCATGTGATCAGTAAAAATAGATGCAGGTTTAACTGTTGCCGATGCGATGATGCAGCAAACGAGGTTTAAAAGTATGGTGAGTTTTAGTTTCATATTATATTATTTGCCGTCATTGCTTCGTACCTCGCAATGACGTTTTGATTTTACCTGCTAACCGGTAACCAAACTGACATTTCTGAATGCCCACGATTTCCCCAGGCAAAATACGGTACCAGTTTGATTTCAGCATCGCTGCTATTGTTATTAACCGGACGATACAATACGTTTTTCCAGTTATTCGGTTCCACAATTTTAGCCTTACCAACCAAACCCATTAACTCTGCACCATCAATATTAATTGGTTGAGCAGTAAATTTTGTCGAGGTAGGAACAAAAGCGTTAAATATATTTTTGCCAGGTAAATCTGTTGACTCCAGACAATAAACAATTGGTCCGCGTTTTACAGCAATTTGGTTTCTATTTTCTTCTACTAAAGGATTGGCCTCAATCAACGTAGCTTCCATCGGTAGGTTCATTTCTATTACATCTCCTTTTTTCCAAACCCGATTTATTTCAGCGTATGTTCCAGAAGTAGCTTTGATATTTTCTGCCTTTCCATTAACGCTAATTTGCGCATTTTGAGTCCAGGCCGGGATTCTGATAAAAACCGAATATGGTTGATTTCCAGTTTCTTTTATAGCAATCTTAATAGTTCCATCCCATGGATAATTGGTCGTTTGTACTACCGAAATCTTACTTCCATCAGCTAATTTAGTTGTTAAGTTATTTCCCCCGTATAAATTGAACCACAACCCTTTATCAGAAAAACTATAAGCATAATCACATACCTCAGCGATGGTTCTCACCACATTTGGCGGGCAGCAATTTGACAAGCCAATGTAAGAAACTCTATCTTTCGACCAACGTTGTTTAAAAGGTAGGTCATCAGATTGAGCCAATGGATTAGTATACAAAAAGTTTTTCCCATCTAAACTTATTCCCGATAGAACACTGTTGTGTAATGCCAGTTCCATCACATCCGCATATTTAGCGTCACCAGTAATCTGGAGCATTCTCCAATTCCAAAGTACATTTCCAATATTTGCACAAGTTTCGTTGTGGGCTGTAAAATTTGGCAGCTGATAATCGCGACCGAAAGCCTGATGAATTTTTTGGACATCAGCGGGATTGTAAGACGTTCCATCAGGCGAAGTGCCATCATAAAGTGAACCACAGCCACCTGTGATATACATTTTATGTTGGTTTACATCATCCCACATCAAATTCAAGGTTTTCAACAGCGAATCCTTTCCGGTTTCAGCATATAAATCGGCTACGCCAGCATATAAATAGTTCGCCCTCACTGCATGCCCCATTGCTTTGGTTTGCTGCAAAAAAGGAATTCTATCCTGATTATCATCTGTTCCGTCATCGATTTTTCCTTTAATGGCGATTAAATGATTCGCCAGTTCCAAATATCGGGGATCTTTAGTTGTGCGGTACATTTCTACAACCCCCATATAGTGAGATGGACAGATAGCATTTCTGGCCAGGGTTGGCGATGCCGATTTGTAGAAATTATACAAATAGTCAGTAGCTTTTTTAGCGATATTCAACAAAGTGGTTTTACCTGTAGCCCGGTAATGGATGCATCCCGCGGTCATTAAATGACCAATATTATAAGATTCAAAGCTCAATCTGTCTTGAAATTGATTTTTTGAGCCGGTTTTACGCTGCTCAATCATTGCTTTTGTGTAAATGTAGCCATCTTCGCGTTGCGATTTTCCAATTACAACAATCGCTTTATCCATCATCTCATTCAATTTTGGATTTTTGGTGGAGGCATATAAACTTGCCATAGCCTCCAGTGTTTTGTAATAATCGCCATCATGGAAAGATGGTCCTGAATGTGAACCTGTATCTAAGCCAGCGGCAATTTCGAAGTTTTTAAAAGCATGACTGATTTTCGGATCATTGTAAATTGCCCACATATTGGGCACCATGGTTTCAGTAGCAACCTTAAACCGATCGGCCCAGAACCCTTTGGTCCATTTTACATCGCCCATATTGATACTTTGAAGCTTGGCATATTTACTATTGGAAGTATTAACCAGTGCCTGCTCCTGGGCGTTACTAGTAGTGAATGCAAATAAAAGCAAAATTGCCAACCTAAAAAATCCAAAATAAAATCGTCGTTCCGACTGAAACGCATTGAAATGGAGAAATCTTTGAATTATTTTATTTGTATAGCTCAAAGATTTATCGACTGCGCTCGAAATGAGAGTTTGATTGCAGAATTTGCCAATGCAAACCGCCTCAATCCTTTTTATGAATTTCAATTTGTTAATCATATTGCTTGCTATGCTCCACTTTGTTGTTCCTGTTACTGCGAGGTAGGAAGCAATCTTTTATAAGTAGATTGCTTCGTGCCTCGCCATGACGGTTTTGTTTACTTTTCTTTAATTTGTATTTTTACAGGCCCAAACAATCCCGCCGGATTTAAAGGTTTCCCGTCCAGGCGAAAAGGAGCTGTAGTTTTCGTAATCCTTTTATCCTCAGGTAGATTACTGTCACCAATTAAACGGTTAGCCCAGGTATTCACTACATCAATTGTAACCGTATTTTTTCCTTTTTTTATTGCTTTGCTGATGTTTAAACGATGAGGAGCGGTCCATATGATACCGCAATCTATTCCGTTTACTTTAACCTGAGCCATACTCGAAAAAGAACCTAAATCGATATAAGCATCTTTAAGGTCACCAGTATATTGGAATGTTTTGCTATAGGTTGCTGTTCCAGAATAATATTTAATCAAACTATCTGTGCTATTGGTCCAGTCGGTAAGTGTAGAAAATTTAACAGCCGCTTTTGGACCGCCATACGCCGGATCAAATAGTACCTGCCAGTCTTTAGACAGATCTTGTTTTGTTGTATACGCCGACCAATTATTTCCTTGTGAAAATTGTGTTTCTGTCGTATTCTGATCAAATATGATGAATAAGGATTGATTAGGTACAAATTTCAGATTAACCCATGTCCTGCCATCTTTAACCGACCAGCTTTTTAAAGCAATGGTATCATTCGTTACTGCGTTATAAACCTTTGGAATTTTACCGCTAGTCCTAAATGATAAAACCAAATCACGAGTTTTATTTTCTTGATTTGAAATAAAGTAAATATCTGATTTATCGGTTTTTCTATGCGTAAATGCTATCTTTTGGGCAAGGGGGGTAATTGAACTCAATAATGGTCCTTTCTCATAAATATCTAAATCCTTCTCTAGTCCCAAGGCATTAAAATCATTCCCTTCAAAAGGTGCCCTATAAATTTGCCCCAGACCCAATTTCTTAATATAGATTGGTTTACCACCACTTTTAAACGAATCGAAATTTTCGCCCCAAATAGCCTCCACTAATTTATCAAATTCATTTGAGTTAACCTTTTTTATTCCAGACTGATATAAGGGTTTATCTGCAACTATCACTTTAGCTCCAGCCTGTATTAAATCGTACAGTTTTTTTACGGTTTCAAAGCTGATGTATTCAAAATTTGGATTTAACTTAAGCTTACCCGTAAACACTAAAATCTTGTACGTTGCGCCGCTCTCAAACACTACATTTCCGTTATTCACGGTTGCTGTACTCAACACATCAGGATTAAAGCTATCATAGGCATAGCCTCTTAACGGATTTACCCAATTCTCTGGATCGGCCATATTAGCTGAATGCGTTACACCAGCTGGAATTTGCCTTAATGGCTCAGCAACATTTGCCAAACGTTTCTTTTCAGCTTTTAATACCTCATCACCAAAAATACCTGGCAGGGTTTCTACCAATCTATCTGGTAAAACAGAACGCCTGGGTAATTCTTCTCCTGTAAATACGGCAATATCAACCACTGGTTTTCCCTGCTGCAATAAATTCTGAGTACGTTCAGCATAATCTATCCATGCCTTTCCGGCTTTCCACCAGGTTTGGTCGCGTTGAAAATATAAACCAACACCATCTAAAGTCATTCCAGGCTTTCTATCTATCCACGGATTATGCGTAAAAACATGGTAAACTAATTTGTTAATGCCAAGTGCATAATTTCTATCCTGCAAGGTTTTCATATTCCCCGGATTTTCATTCCAATCCATACGAACGGTTGTAAAAGCCTCGGCCTGAATGATATTTTTACCGTAAATATGTGCGCCAGAAATAGCATCCAGCATATCATTCGGCTTATCGTGAGTCGGGCTATTCAACCAGAACTCGCCCATTGGTATATCTACCGTTTTATAATGCAGTAATCCATCGCTCATCATCGTTGGTGCAATACTCTCAGCGGTAAAAGTAACTCCTTGTGCTTTGGCTAATTTTGCCAGAGTTTTGTAGAACTGATCTACTACCAATTCGGAGATTGTTTTACGAATGTCATAGAGAAAGTTTTCAGAAACTGCAGCACTTTCTACAGGCAATCCGGTCATAATGGGTAAATATGGCGTTAAATCGTAACCCCTGCGTTTCTGAAATTCTGCCTTAAATAATGGCGACCAATTCTGGCTGCCACATTCCCAACTATCTACGTGGAAAGCGCTCAATACTTTGTTTGTAATTTCTGGTCCGCCATGCTTAATTGCTTCTCCATACCAATTATCAAACTGGAGTTTTACGGCAGCTGGATTAAATTTATCACACTCTAAACCTTTTCCGCCACCAGCCGTAGCATTGGTGTGCGCTGTAGAAGTATGCCCAATCCTTAAAATGGTCCAGTTACCTTTTGGTACTTTCCAGTTTAAGCTTCCATCAGGATTTAATTTATCCGTTAAGTTGATGATTTTGTTTAACGGAATACACAGTTCTTTAGCGATTTGTTCATTAGTACTTCTTTTGCTTATTCTCCAAACCGAGCCATTTTTTCCTTCAAACTGATTAATTTTTGCAGATGAACTTAACTCAAGATTTACCAATTTTAAAGAAGGTTTCCATTTAGCAGCATCCAAATCTTCAGCTCCTGGTTCAGAATCCTTTTTATCGTATATAAACCTGAAAAATTTTGCCGTTGTTGGTTTAATCGAATGCGTTACATCTTCGTCGGTATCTTGCCAGCCATGACGTGGGGCTTCCAACCTGCCAATTGATCGAAAACTTTTTCCATCATCACTCACTTCAATTGCAAGTCGCTGTGCCTGATAGTTGTTCCCATTAATTTTAATGGTTACCGTTCTGCAAGTAAATGGTTTGGCAAACTCATATTGAATATAACACGGTTCGTTGGAACCAAAGTTTTTTTTATTTCCGGGCTCGATCAAACCTGAGGCATCAGCACCATTGCTGGCTGTGATTTTAGGTATCACCGTTCTGGTAGAAATATTTTCGCCAACAGGCGATGGATACGCATAAACTGCAATATCCTTATAATAATTTTCGTTCGATTCAGGTTTAGGCAGTATGATTTTTGCAGTTGAACTATTTAAAACAGTCTTTGACCAGACCACCTTTTGCATAGAAAGCTCGGGTGAAATCCAGGGGCCGCCGGCCAATGCAAAACCATCACTCACATGCATTCCAAGTTTTAAGTTTAAACGTTTTGCCTCACTCATGGCGAACTCTACCAGTTTCCACCATTCGGGTGTAAGTTGAATTGCAGGTGGAGAATAAACCGGCGATTTATCCGGGCCTTGGATACTCATCAAGTAAGCACCCCCAATTCCATTGGCTTTCATAGCCTCCAAATCGGCGGTAATACCAGGTTTAGAAACCGCACCTTTTACCCAATACCAAAATACCCAAGGCTTTGCATTTTCGTTTTGTTGTGCATTAAGCTTTAAGCTAAAAGCGCAAAACAGAAAGAACAGGAAGATTTTACTAAACACTCGTTTCATTTTGATATTTTAAAATGGAGCAATCTTTCTTTAACAGATTGCTTCGTCGTTCCTCCTCGCAATGACGGATATTATTTATGAGCGATTTTATAACCTCTTAACCCGAAATAGAGAATAATTAAATAACAAACCAAAGGGATACTGTAGCCAATTTGAATATTATCTCCATAATGATCGATTAGCGAACCCATTCCAAATGGTAATATCGCTCCACCAACAATTGACATAATGAGCCATGAAGAACCAGGTTTTGTATCCTCTCCTATACCATCAATTCCTAAGGCGAAAATGGTAGGAAACATGATCGACATGAAGAAACCCAAACCACCCAAGGCATAAACGATTACCACACCACTTCCGGTGATGGCAACGATGCTTAATAAAACAGAAATGACCGCATAAATTGCCAGCAATTTGTTTGATGCAATAAATTGTAAAAGAGCTGTTCCTGCGAAGCGCCCAACAGTGAATAATAATCCATAAATGGCTAAATACGATGCAGCTGTTTTCTCATCAAATCCACCTCCTTGCTGCGCCATTCTTATAAAAAAGCTGGTTACGCAAACCTGGGCGCCTACGTAAAAGAACTGTGCAATTACGGCCCACCTCAAATGTTTATGGCGTAATGCTCCAAAGAAGCTTCCTTTTGCTTCGCCATCAATGCTTTTAGTTTTGATTTCGGGTAAATGGATAAAATAAAATATCACTGCAATAACGAGCAAAATAATTCCAAGCGTGATGTATGGGGTTTTAACCGATGCAGCCTCTTCCAAAAAATAGTTATTTCGGCCAGCTTCTGTCATTGCTGCGAGTTCTTCTTTGGTATGCGATTTCCCCGAAAGGATGAACAAACCGCCAATGAGTGGAGCAACCATTGCGGCTAAACCGTTAAATGAAGCCGCTAAATTTAATCGGCTTGTTGCTTTCGACGGATTGCCTAAAACTGCGGCGTATGGATTTGCTGAGGTTTCGAGCATTGTTAAGCCGCACCCGATGATAAATAGCGCAACTAAAAAAGTAATGTAAGAAAGGTTATTTGCTGCAGGAACGAAAAGAAATGCGCCAAAAGCAAAAGCCAACAAACCAGAAATCATCGTCGCTTTGTAGCCCCATTTCTTTAGGATCATACCTGCGGGTATCGCCATTAAAAAGTACGCGAAGAAAACCGATGTATCAATTAATGTAGATTGACTATTACTTAAATTACACGCCTTTTTTAAGTGTGGAATTAATATTGAATCGAGGTTGTGTGCCATTCCCCAAAGGAAAAAGAGGCTGACTACTAAGATAAAAGGCAACAGGTATTTTTTTCCTGATGATGGATCGCCCTCGGTTACAATTTCTGGCTGTGTGTTGTGGTTCATTATATTTGGTTTTATACCTCTAAATCCCCAAAAGGAGACTTTGAATTATGGTTTATTTTCTCTTTACTACAAGCAAATGGTCGCATACAAGGACCACTTCGCCGTGCTGGTTAATAATTTCTACGTGTTCAGTTACGGTTCCGTATTCTGGTCTTTTGCTATCACCCTTTTCAGAGATTGTGATTTCTGAATGAATGGTATCACCGATGAAAACAGGTTTTACAAAGCGCAGTTTATCATAACCCTTACTCATTGCCTCAGGATTAATTTCTGAAGCGGTTAATCCGATTCCAATGCTAAAAATCATCGTTCCGTGGGCAATTCTTTGTTTAAAAGGTTGCGTAGCACACCATTCTGCATCCATGTGATGCGGAAAAAAATCGCCGGTGTGGCCGGCATGAACGACGAAATCGGTTTCCGTGATCGTTCGCCCTAGCGTTACGCGTTTATCTTGTAATTGGTAATCTTCAAAAAATGTTGATTTGAAATACATTTTAATAATTTTAATTTATAATTCCGTCATTGCGAGTTTTCGATTTTTCATCGAAACGAAGCAATCTCTCTCAAAAAGCAGATTGCTTCGTGCCTCGCAATGACGATATTCTTATTTAACATTCACCCCTCCAGTATCGCTCGATTGATATGCACTTTCCACAACGGCCATGGTTTGAATCACATCTTCAACACTGGTATACAACACCTCACTCGATCCCTCGTTATACCTCATCAAATTTGCCATCGTTCCAATAAAAGCATCTGGAAACCAAGAGCCTTCTAATTTTACAGTTTGCCACTCAGGCGATTTGCCTTCCTCTACAATACAGTACTCGAAAACGTCTGGCACACCATGAGGATAATCCATTAAAAGACCAATTTTGGCCACAATGGCACCTTTTGTTCCCTCCCATTTAATATAACTCTCCTGGTGGTTTGGTCCAAAATCATGGTCATGGTTGGTATTAATCACCGCATGGAGCGTATCCCCGTAATCTAACAAAATTGTAGACCGTGAAGATGATAAATTTTTCGCGGGATGTTTTAAAGTTTTTGCTAAAACAGTGTTGGGATTACCCAAAAATGATCTGATCAGATCTACATAATGGATGCTATGGTATTGAATTTCAAGCCTCGGATGAATGATTACATGTGGAAAAATTTCCCATGGCGTTTTAATCGTTACCCGAACTTCCATGTCATAAAGTTCACCAATAAGTCCTTTTTCAATGAGGTATCTCGCTGCACTTACAAATGGCGCAAAGCGAAGTTGAAAGTTGATAGCTGCCTTTAGATTTTTAGAACGGCAAAGCGCTAAAATTTCATTTGCCTGGGCAAAATCATCACCCATGGGCTTCTGGATTAAGACAGCACTTCCATCTGGCAATTGATTTAAAGCATCGATATACTGTGCAGGCATTGTTGTGAGATCATAAACTGCATTTGCTGGAGCATTTGCTACAGCTTCAGCAACGGTGTTAAATACATTTGGAATGCCAAAAGCCTCTGCTAATTTTTGGGCCCGTTCTTTAGTTCGGTTTACAATGCCATATACCTCAAAACCAGCAATTTTATAAGCTGGAAGATGGGCATCAGAAACGATGCCACCGGCACCAATAATAATAATTGGCTGCTTTGTTGATGGTAATTGCGGCTTATATTTTATATCAATACTCATTTATCAATTTTGTTTATCTGGCTTTGGGCTTCTAAAATAAGCGCTTCACTTGGCGTTTCGGTATTTATCGCCTTCAAAACCATTTGATCAATAATAGCAGCAATTGCTGCCCAGTTTTGTTTTTGCGGTAGCATATTGGCCACCTCGTGCAACATTTCTAATTTGTGGTAGTAAGGAATGATGGCGTTTATTTCCGGATCATTCCAGGTTGAAATTCTGCAGCCAATTCCTCCTTCCAGCGTAAGTTGTTTATCTTGTTCCTGAGCTAACGCAAAGCGAAGAAAATCATAAGCAAGATCCTTATTTTTACTACCCTTAGCAATGGTGTATAGCCAGTAAACATTCAACGAAGCAGAACTTTTACCTTCCGCTGCTGGTAACAAACCGACATCTACTTTTCCTTTCACCTTTGAATCAGCGTCAACTTCGCACATGGCGGCAAAGCCAAACCAATTGATCATCATGGCTGCTTCTCCTTGAGAAAAAGCAATTCCGGCAGCTACTGATTCAAAAACATTTGATTGAGGATGAACCGCTGTTTTATCATTGACAATTTTACGGTAAAATTCCAATCCATCAATGGCAGCCTGCGTATCAATCTGGATGAAATTGTTTTGATCAACTAAATTTCCGCCTCGCGTCCAAAGCTGTAAACAAAAGTCGAATACGGCATTATGGCCGTCAGGATAACAAGCGAAAATACATCCGTAAAGGCCATGGGCAGGGCGGTTGAAAAACTGTGCCACCTGATAAAAATCCTCCCAGGTTTTAGGTATTTCTAAAACCCTACCAAACTGTGCCAAATAATTAGCTTTTTCAGTTTCACTCTCAAATAAATCTTTACGGTAGATCAAACATTCAGGTCCGTCATGAAACGGAAACCCTACTATTTCCCAGCCAAAACGTTGCAATCCCAATAGTGATTTACTCCATCCGCTCGGAAAATCAAGAGGTTTGTTTTTATTGATGTATGGATTTAATACTTCAAAATCCTGGTTGGAATATCCTTCCAAAACCCAATCCGTACTGATGTGAGCGAGATCAAAATCGCCATTGGCTAAACCCTTTTGTGTAATGGTCCGGTCATGAAGTTCGTGTAATTCCATCACCACCATTTCCAGCTTCAAATCACACCCGGAAACCTGGCAAAACTGGTCCCAGAATTTTTGGATAGCTGCTTCGAATGGAGCAAACTTACGGACAGCAAATTTAAAAGTTTCTACTTGATCAGACATTTGCAGGTGCTGGGTGGGTAATAAATTCCTTAATAATTTTCTCGTTATCCTGCCCTAACTTGGGAGATCCGATTGAAGACGTTAATATCTCTCCATCAATACGGATTGGGCATCTGGTTGTTTTGTATTGATATCCATCAACCATTTCTACTTCCTGAATCATGTTCAGCACTTTAAATCCATTGTGTTCCAATAACTCGTTCCAATTTAAAACATCAGCGCACCAAATATCGGCAGGTTCTAAAACATTAAGCCATTTTTCGGTTGTTTCTTTTAACAGATGATCTGCTAAAATGGCTTTAATTTCATCCCGTTTATCAAATGCTTCGGATAATACGGGGTAATTCCCCAATGACTCACAGCCAAGTAGTTGTCCCAGTTGAGGAATTGAGCCCATTGCTAAGGCGATGTAACCATTTTCGGTTTGATAAATACCGTATGGAGCCCCTAAATATGCATTGGCATTATTCTTTTGAGATCTTTCCGGCAAGCTACCGCCATCATTCATAAAGGTTGTAATGGTTTCAAACTGAAAATCGTAGGCAGACTCCATCATGCTTACTTGCACAAAGCCGCCTTCATTTTTAATCGCCTTGCGATACAAACAAGCCAATAAGCCTTGTGCTAAATGTGCGCCTGCAAGCATATCCACGATGGAAAGTCCCATGGCCACCGGTCCGCTATCGGCATTACCAGTAAGGGCTGTTAAACCAGTAACAGATTGCAATAACAAATCTTGCCCGGGTTTATTTTTCCATTCAGTTTCCGTACCATAACCAGAAATCTCTCCATAAACAATCGATGGGTTTAAAGCAACAACAGTATCAAAGTCGAAGCCCAATCGTTCCATCACGCCAGGACGAAAGTTATGAATCATCACATCTGCTTTTTTCAGCAACTCGCGAACCATATCACAATCATCCTCATTCTTTAAATCAACTTCAAAGCTTTCTTTATTGCGGTTAATAGCATGAAAAACCGATGATTCACCATTCATAATCAAATTTGAAGTGTAAAGCGTACGGCAAATATCGCCAACACCTAAACGTTCAATTTTGATTACCCGTGCCCCCAAATCCGCCAATCGTAAACTAGCCGATGGTCCGGAAAGAAACTGACTGAAATCAATAACCAAATAATCTTCAAGCGGTTTCATAATTTTATTCATTTATCAAAGTTGTCATCTGGACCGTAGTGGAGAGATCTTTTCAACTATGTTCAAAGATTTCTACATATCGCTTCGCTTCCAGTCGAAATGACGACCGATCTATTTATTATATTTTAAGGTGTCTACTTCAGCTTGTTGAATATTTTCCTGCATTCCGACAAGCTCAACGTGACAACTAGTTTAATTCAAATTCATTATTAATACCGTGTGTATTAAAGCCCAGTTTTGGTGCTGCTTTGGAAGCGAATAATTTCTCCCTATCCAACCGGATCGGGCTAACGGTAGTTTTAATATGCTTTCCTTCCTCCAAATCTAAATATTGTTCAATTTGAAGGCTTTTGTAAGTTTCAATTGATGTAGCCTTTTGATAATTTAATACTTCAGCACACCAAATTCCTTCTTCTTCTAAAAGATTTACCCAGGTGCCGGTATCTTTTTGTTTAAAAGTTTCGGCCAGGCGATTGATGAGGGGATCACGATTTTCAAAAGCAGAACCTGCTTCTACATATAAATCAGCAATATCGCAGTTAATAATGGCACATATTTTCGGTAAATTCCCCATCGCCATTGCAATGTGCCCGTTCTTAGTTTCATACATGCCGTAGGGAGCGCTCAAGTATGCATGTGCACTTCCCTTTGCCCCGCTACGATCCGGGAGTTTTCCCCCATCGTTTAAATAGGTGGTTAATACTTCAAACTGAACGTCTAAAACTGATTCTAACAAACTTACTTCCACTAAAACACTCTTGTTTGTTTTTGCTCTTTTTATCAGAGCGGCCATAACGCCTTGCGCCAGGTGGTTGCCGCACATAATATCAGATACTGATAAACCAAAAGGTACAGGTCCATCAATATCCAAACCGGATAGAAATGTTAAGCCAGATACTGCCTGAACCAATAAATCCTGACCAGGTTTGTTGCGCCATGGGCCTTCATTACCATAACCTGTAACTTCGCCATAAACGATTTTAGGATTAATATGCTGCACACTTTCGTAATCCAAGCCTATCTTCTGCATCACACCAGGACGGAAATTATGCGTCATTACATCCGCTTTGCTAATTAATTTCTTCAACCTGGCCAAATCATCTTGATTTTTCAAATCTGCCGCATAACTTTCTTTATTACGGTTAATCGTGTGAAAAAGCAGGCTATCATCGTCCACAAAAAGATTTTTTATCGATAACTGCCGACAAGCATCACCGGTTTTCGGACGTTCGATTTTAATCACCCGGGCACCTAAATCGGCTAGTTTTAAGCCGGCTGATGGTCCGGCCAGGAATTGGCAAAACTCCAAAACCAGAAGTCCTTCTAATGGTTTATTCATGATAAAACGAGCGTTTTAGATTGTTGATATAATGCGTTCATTGCTGCCAGAACCTGAAGCTCATTGCCACCATTCATTAAATAATCGCGAACAACATCTCCGGCATGATCTTGAAAAAACATAGAGCCATGATAACGCGGACGAAGAAAAGCTCTTTGCAAGGCTGGAAGTGTATTGAAGAAATAGTCATGGCTTTGACGATTGACTTCTTCATTTTTCCAGGCGGTTAAATGGCCTGGCTGCCCGCCATTTTCAAAAAACAAGGTAGATTGACATGCTGGTGAACCCACAAACTCTACATATTTTGCGGCAACATCTAATTCTTCACATTTGGAAGAAATTGCTAACCCGGTGCCACCCAATGTGCTTCTTAAATTAGTTTTGCCATCTAAAGAAATCATATCGTGAAAATGCAACACTTTACGGGCATAACCATGACGTGAATAATTGGAATAGCCATAAGCAAATGGACAATAAGCAATTTCATCTGTTTGAGTCATTGCTTCATAAACCTGAATAGGATTACGATTGAAATTAGCCGGATCTATTCTCAATGCGAGTTCACGGTACATTTTCAATGCGCTAATACCAATTTCTTCCGAAACAACATCAGTATTGTTTTGACATGGATCTTCGCCCAATGAGCAGCAAAGCGTATAAAAATTCATTAACACGTCTATCGGAATCCCTGCAAAAGCAACCAATCCCTCATCGGCAAGAAATAACAAATCTTCAAATGATTGTGGCAACAACAGACCTTTTTCAGCCAGTAAATCTGGACGTGATGCTGCTACGGGTGTTGCGGCATCAATGGGTAATGCCCAAAGATGATCATCATAAAAATAACTTTCGTAAGACTGGCCTACAGAATTTCGTTCCTGATCCTGTAAATAATCATCAGTAAGATAATAATCTAACGGAACAATAGATTTGGTTTTAGCCGCAAAACCCGCCCAAGGATGGTCGATTACCAATAAATCAAATCGTTCTGCCAGTTCCTGAATTGAAAAATCGGCGAATTGTTGTAAGCTTCTTTTCTCCCAGGTGATATTTACATTTGGATACAATTCGGAAAAACGTTGCGCAGTTGCAACCATTGGTAGCAGCCCGCGACTGTGATTCCATGTAATTCCTTTTAAATTGATTGTCTTCTCCACTTATCTTAATTTATATCTTTATTTTTTCGATTGGCTATTACCGCCTGGTTAAAATTACTTTGTTGTTATGGTAATGGATGAACTTGCCAAACCTTTAGCCGTCGCAGTCAATTTTATTACGCCAGATTTTTCTGTTGATTGCAGAATAGCTAAACATAATCCATGAAAAGCTTTACGATAATTGGCTTTGAAAGGCTCTAAGCTGGCATGAAAGCCATTATCGACTCCTGCAATAAAACCATTTCCTTCTACTTTAAAATCAACCAGATTATCAGCATTCGGAACAACATTTCCTGCGACATCTAAAATACGAACGGTGATAAATGATAAATCTTTGCCATCTGCCTTAATAGCTTTTCTATCGGCAATCAGCTCAATTTTGGCTGCCGCTCCCGCAGTTTTAATTTCACGTATTAACACCTCTTTTCCATTTTTGCGGGAAATTGCTTTTAATGTTCCAGGCTCAAAAGGTACATTCCACATTACATGTAAATCTTCACCTTGCTTGCTGCGTTTGCCTAACGATTTTCCGTTCAGATAGAGTTCAACTTCATCGGCATTATTATAATATGCCCATACTTCTACTGATTTTCCAGCTTCCCAATTCCAATGCGGTAAAATATGTAAAACGGGTTTATCCGTCCATTCGCTTTGGTACATATAATAAGAATCTTTTGGGAAACCTGCTAAATCCACAATCCCGAAGTAAGAACTTCTGGCAGGCCATGGATATGGCAACGGTTCACCCAAATAATCGAAACCAGTCCATACAAACAAGCCCGAAACATGATCGTATTTCTTTGCTTCCTTCCAGGTTTCCTCATGTGTTGAGCCCCAATAGGCCGAAACATTATCATAAGAAGAGGCCGACCATTCTTTATTTCCTTCGGTAAACTTAGTTTTGCCATCTCTGGGCCATCGGCGAATCGTATCAGCGGTATCGTAAAAACCTCTGGTTTCTAATGCCGAAGTAGTTTCGGTGGCTAAAAACTTTACTCCAGGATAATTTTTAGGAAAATCAGCATATTTTTTATGATTATAATTCAGTCCGTAAATGTCTAGTGCTTTTGACTGATAGATAAAGTTTTTAACTGAATCTGTTTCTGTTAAAGCGGAAATTACCGGGCGGGTTTGATCTAAATCTTTTACCATTTTAACCAGCTTTTTAGTCCAGGAAATGCCAGTGCTATCAAATTGCTCGCGAATTTCATTGCCAATACTCCAGAGTATGATAGATGGATGATTCCGGTCGCGTTTAATCATATCTTCCAGATCACGTTTGTGCCATTCTGGAAAATTTAAATGATAATCGTTTTTGGTTTTCTTCTTCGCCCACATGTCAAAAGCCTCGTCCATTACCAGAAAACCCATTCTATCGCATAAATCTAAGAATTCTGGCGCAGGTGGATTATGAGCCGTTCGAATGGCATTTACACCCATTTCTTTCATGATTTCGAGTTGACGCTCCATCGCACGAACATTCACCGCTGCACCTAAAGCACCTAAATCATGATGGAGGCAAACCCCTAAAATTTTCGTCGGTTTACCATTTAAGGTAAAGCCTTTTTCAGCATCAAAATTAAATGACCGGATGCCAAATGGGGTTTCGTATTGATCAATTATTTTTCCATTTTGAGCAATTTGTGTAATCAGTTTATACTGATAAGGATTCTTCACCGACCATAAAGTGGGGTTTTTAATCTGCGAAATCTGGCTGATCAATGAACCTGAAGTATCGATTTTCAGATCTTGCTTTATGCTAGCCGAGATTACTTTCCCCTCGGCATTTTGAATGGTATTGGTTATCTCAACAGGTTGCGATTTTAATGTTTTATTCTGAATCTGAATTTGCGAGCTAACTTTTCCAGATTGATCTGCAGTTACAAAAGTTCCCCATTTTGATACCGCAATTTTAGCTGTAGAGGTTAACCATACGTTTCTGTAAATTCCGGAACCAGAATACCATCGGGAATCTGGTTGTGCTGAATTATCCACTTTAACTGCAATGACATTTTTACCGGATTTTAAAAATTTGCTAATCTCATAAGAAAAAGATGAATAGCCATACGGACGTTTGCCTAAATACTTTCCATTAATCCAAACTTCGCTGTTTTTATAAACGCCATCAAATTCAATGGTTATTAATCTGTTTTGGAAATTTGCTGGTGCATTAAATTCTTTGCGATACCAGCCAATGCCGGTTGGCAAACCACCTCCTTCAGGTTTAGCTGGATTTTTCTCGTCAAATTTGCCTTCAATACTCCAATCGTGAGGTAGTGTTAATTTTCGCCAGCTGGCATCACTGTAAGCTGGTGATTTTGCTCCGGGTTCATCGCCTAAAAAGAATTTCCAATCTTTGTTAAAGCTGGATCTGATGCGAGGTTCAGGAGTAGGTTTTGGTAAAGCGGTCGTCATTGCGAGGCTGGGATCAATCGACCCAAAGTGATCTGATTCTACAAATGAGATTGCTTCGTACCTCGCAATGACGGCATTGGTTAGCCTTTCGCTCGCATTAAGATTGCTTCGTGCCTCACAATAACGAGACACCGACAATGCTGCCATCAGGAAAACCAAAACCCTAAAATTGTTCAACATCTTCATTCTAATTTCCACTTACAAAGTTTACATTACTTTTGCCTAAATCTTTCGAGGTTGCCACCGCGATGCCGCGTTGATCTTGCTTGTTTACCGCACAATAAAAATGGTAAACCACACCTTTATACTTCAACACAAAAGATTTATGAGCATATAACTCATCATATTTTTCTGATGATTCAATTAAATTATCGCCGGTCCAATCGGTCCAGTTAACTAAATCTTTAGAAACCGCAAAGCGATTGAATGATCCCTTTCTATCCTGCCAGAAAGCACCAAAGTAGAACATCACGTAGTTATCGCCAATTTTTTGGATTACCGCATCGCCAGTAATTCCAACAGGATGATGTACTACCGGATTTTTCTGAAAGCGTTTCCAGTTAATCATATCATCTGAAACTGCCATTCCAATTCGCTCGTACCAGCGTGTTTTTTTATTGTTTGCCAAAGAATCGCCAACTGCATTATAATACATCACAAAGCGGTGACCCGTTAATCTCTTTTCATCCTCAATAACGGTGCTTTTAAACAATTTATTTCTATTTTCCCACCAACCCACATCAGCGTCAGCAGAAGTTAAAACTGGTTTATTTAATCTTTTCAATTCCTGCACAATTGATGGGTGTTGCTTGCTGTATGCCATACCAATGGATAAAGGCTCCACTTCGTAGCCTTTTTCCTTTCCACCGAAATAAGACATCCAATACTTGCCATCAAATTGATTTACACCATAACTTCCATCCCATTTTATATCCAACAAAGCATTGTAACCTGCTTTTTGATTATCGTCCCACAAGCCTGAATTACCGAACGACATGAGTTTACCCTGATTTTCCCAGTGCAACAAATCTTTACTTTTTGATAGCCAGGTTTCGTATCCTCGACCGCTGAAAACCAAATAAGTCATGTACCAGTATTTTCCTTTTTTAAAAATTGTCGGACAATCCATTTTATGGTCTTTATCGCCAGGAACCATTACCAAACCATATTTATAAGGCGTTTTTACTTCCTGATAGATTTTCCCCATTTCTGCATCCGAAACAGGATTTGCTTTTTGCGCATTGATATTTAAAGCACAAACAAAAAGGAAAACAATTAAGCCTATCTTCCTCATTTGTGCTTTAGATTAAATTTGTAATAACCCGAACCAATGGAAACTTTAGTTTTTCCTTTTTCAACACCTGCATCAGAAAACGTTGAATTATATTCTTCTGCTATATCTGTATTAGGCAAAGCCGGAAAATAAATATCAGCTTTTGTATTAACAGGAATATTTACCTCCAACGTAAAATTATTATCTGATTTTCTCCATGAGGAAGAAATCTTACCGTAAGGAGAATCATAACTCACATTAGCAGAAGTTAAATCGCCAACCACTTCGGGTTCTATTCTGATATGATTAAAAGCAATCGAATTTTCCGCCTGACGGATACCACCCACACCACTATAAAACCATTCCATTAAATGCCCGAGCATAAAATGATTATTGGAAACCGTTGGCAAGGCCGCCCAGCTTTCAGTTAGCGCCGTTGCACCTTTGGCAATTTGCATTCCGTAGCCCGGCACATCCGAGCGGCTATTCATGTCAAAAATGACATCTGATTTTCCCGCATCTTCCAAAACACGCAGCACATAGCGATAACCAATATCGCCGGCAGTTAAACTGTTTTTACGATCTCTGATGTCCTTAACCAAATTATCAATTACCGCGTTTCTATCACTATCCTCAACCAAACCCATGTAAACAGCCATGGCATTCGCCGCTTGAGAACCCGTTGCGTATTGCTTGGTTGCGGAATCAAAAAACTTCTCATTAAAAGATCTTCTTACTTCAACTGCCAATTTTGAATAACTTAAAGCATCCGCTTTTTTACCAAGCAGCGTAGCCATTTTTTCTAAAATTTTTAAGTCGTAATAATAGATTGCTGTACCGGTTACGCCCATAGGTGTCAATTGTGAAACGCCTGGAGGTTTTGGCCCCAAGTCGTACCAATCTCCCAAGCCTTGTGATAAAATATGGTTATTAGCTTTGTTTGTAAGGTACTTAATATAAGCTTGCATCATCGGGTAGTAATCTACCATTGCTTGTTTATCGCCGTACCATTGGTACAAATACCATGGAAGTAGAATGCCACTGCTTCCCCACTCCGGCGAATCGCGGAACATATCTCCACCCCATTCAAATTTCACATACTCGGGCGCTATTTCAGGGATTAGGCCATTAGGCAGCTGAGAATTTTTCATATCCTCCAGCGCTTTTTTGAATAATGGTGCAGCAGCATAATTGTAACCAACAGAATTACCCATTAAATGCAATTGCTCTAACCAACCGAGTTTTTCACGGTGCGGACAATCGGTAAAAACACTCATCATGTTGCTTTTAATCGACCAGTCAATCAATTTAAATGTTTTATTAAACAAATCGTTTGATGTATTGAATTCACCCACCTGTTCTGCAGCATTGCGAACATGATAGGCTCTTACATTCAGAATTACCGTTTTACTTTGATCATTTTCCTTATAAAAGGGCTTAGCTCCTTTCACCTGTAAGTATCTAAATCCGGTATAAAAGAACTTTGGCCTCCAAATTTCAACACCCCCGCCTTTTAAAATGTAGGTAAAGTACGATGGTCCACCAATGTTTTTTTGTGTTACCGAACCGTCCTCTTTTAATAACTCTGCTGGTGTGATGCGAATGGTATCGCCCTTTTTGCCACGAACTTTCAATTCTATTATTGATGATGAATTCTGCCTCATATCATAAACCCATTCCCCATTAGGGACAAGGGTAGTTTTTATTGAGGAGGTATATTCAAACGCTTTAACTGGCTCTTCCTTTTGCGCATTTAATTTTGGTCCGTCAACCAACAATGCCAATTTCCAATTTTTATTATTAAATCCAGCTAAATTCCATCCTTTTTGTTCTAGATTGGCATTGTAATCTTCTCCACCATAAATGCTTGAGAAAGTAATTGGGGATGGTGAAGTTTTCCAGCTTTGATTGCTGATGATATTTGCTGATGAACCATCGCTGTATTCAACAAATACACGACAAATCATTTTTGGATAACCATAAGCAACTTTTAATTTCCTGTATCTTTCTTTAACTGGCGGTACATAGTAAAAGCCATTGCCAAGCATTACACCAATTGCATTATTTCCTTTTTTGATCTGTTTAGTTACGTCATAGGTAACGTATAATGCTTCCTTATCATATTTTGTCCATCCCGGTGCAAGAAAATCGTCGCCAACCTTTGTGCCGTTTAAACTCATTTCAAAATGGCCTAAGCCAGAAATAAAGACAGTTGCTTTTTTAATGGTTTTAGTTACAGCAAAATCCTTTCTAAACATCGGCAAGATGTTGTTTGCGTTATATCTATCCTTTTTACCATCTGTCGGAAGAATATTTACATTCGAATCTGCGAGTTTTTCAAAAGCAATCCATTTAGCACCTTTCCAATCGGCAGCATTTAATAAGCCCATTTGCCAATAAGCCGTGTTGCTCCAGGCTGATGTTGCTGCCAAATTATCCCAGATGCGAACTTTCCAGAAATAGCTTTTAGTTGATAAAAGCTTAGCACCACGATATGGTATCTGAATGGATTGAGATGAATTTATCTTCTTTGTATCCCAAATATCGCCAATGTTTTTATCCAAATTAGCTAAACTGCTTGAAACCAATACATGATATGCTGTTTGCACCACATTATGATTTGATGATTGAATTTTCCAGCTCAAATTAGGGTTAGCTAAGTCAATGCCAATAGGATTTTTGCGATAAGCGCAAGTTAAATTATCAACAGTAATTTGTTGAGCAAATAGCGAAATGCCGGAGAGATACAGTAAAGAAAAAATAAAGAATCTGCCCATGAATTACACTACACCTTGCGGCGATTTACTTTAGGTTTATTATTTGGTTATGAAAATAAATTTTGATTAAAAAATTAAAGCTTTGATTACTAAATTAAGCTCAATTAATTTCCTAACTTTAATTTTATGTTTAATTCAAATATAAATATTTTTTTTAAATATGAAAATATTTTAAATTGTGTCATCATCAGAAATGCTTCTATCAATAAATTAGAGCGCATTTTGTATGTTTGAAAATGTAAAAAACACGCTACAACCAAATTTAAACCCTTAATGAACGAAAAAGAATCAAAATATCAGGCACCAGCTTTAGATAAAGGGCTTGATATATTAGAATATTTATCTGCTCAATCTATTCCGCTTTCTCAAACTGAAATTGCCGTTGGCATAGAAAAAACGCCGAACGAAATTTACCGGATGCTGATGAGTTTAGAAAGTCGCGGCTATATTTTACGCGATGAAGTATCAGGAAAATACAGACTCTCGTTAAAACTATTTTACCTTTCTCACCGTCACTCACCAATGGATGAATTGAGGAAAGCAGCACAATTTCCGTTGGAAGAATTGGCCAATGGCATTCGGCAATCTTGCCATTTAAGTATTTTATACATGAACCAGGTAATGGTGATTATTCATGCCAAAAGCCCGGGTCCTATTGCTCTATCTATAGAAGAGGGAAATCTGTTTCCATTGCCTTTAACCGCTTCGGGAAAGGTTTTATTGGCTTTTATGCCTGAAATAGAGCAACGTACCACCTTGCGCAATAATGCCATATTTAAAAAATATAGCAAAACGCAGCAGGAAGATTTTATGGACTCCTTAGGCGCTATTAAAAATACGGGCTCTTACTTTAAAAATAGTGACTCGGTTTCTGGTGTCACCGATATTTCAGTTCCCATTGGAGTTGATGCAAAAAATGGCATCATTGCTTGTCTAACGATTTCAATGTTAAACGCCTTAAATGCCGACCATGCAATTGAAAATGATGTAATTTTGGAAGAGGCTAACAAATGCGTAAAGAAAATTGAACAAAGAATCGGGGTTTAAATATAAAAACCTCGCAGGTTTAAAACTGCGAGGTTTATAATTTGTGAACTATTTATAAACCACTATACTTCACAGAATAATTCCTGCCATTTTCAATCGTAATTTCATAATTCCCTTTTGAAAGCGCTGTTACGGTTGCGCCCTTTACAACGGGTTTGGTTTTACTTTTTATTTTTAGTTTCCCTGTTCCTACCGGCGATGATACTTTGATTTCTTTTTTGCTGCAATAAATACTGATGTCGCCATTTGCCGTTGGAACTTTTCCTTCTATCCACTCCAAACCACCTAAATTTGGCGTGATTGTGTAAGTTTCATAACCTGGCGTAGCAGGTTCAACACCCAAATAATACTTGCCCAATAAATAAATCGGACTCGCTCCCCAGGCATGGCAAAGGCTTTTTCCGAAAGGGCGACCATACATTTCCAAATGTTCTACACCTTTTTTATCAGGATTATATTCTTCCCAGAAAGATGTGGCGCCAAGCTTGAGCATGCCTCCCCAATAGTTTTTCATTTCTTTTAAAACATAAGATTGTTCGCCCATTGCACACAAAGCTTCCAGCTCATAAAAACGCATGTAAGGCGTGGTGATTTTAGCAACATTGTTATTCAGCAACACCTCTTTTTTAACACCAAGCTTTTGCTCTGGCGTAAAATAATCAAAGAAAATTCCGAACATATTAGCGTAACGGGTAACGTTATCCGTTTGCTTCCCATCTATCCTACTGTGAACCAATGCGTTTTTATTTTGGTTCCAATACAAATCGAATATTTTAGCTTTTAATTCTTTTGCCTGTTGATCGTATTTTGTAGCACCTTCAGTATCGTTAGCCAGTTTGGCGCATAAAGCCATCGTTTCCAAGCTTCGGGCATATAATAACTGCTCGAAACTTACTTCACCATCTTTGCTCAGCTTGTCTGCCCAATCGATAAAAATCCAATCGCCTGGCATCCATTCGAGTAAACCATCTTTATTTTTTCTACCATCAATATACGTCATCAAAGATTGCATTCGGGGATAAATATCCTGCACAAATTTTTGATCGCCTGTAAATTTGTAATAATCATAAATCCCTAAAAACCAATAGAAAGAATAATCCATTATGGTATTAATGTGAGCCGTAACCGGATCTTTTCCGCGTTGTGCCCATAGGGTTTTCTTAACCGTGGCAGCATCAAAAAATGAATAATAATTCATCAGATAACTTTGGTAAGCATCACCACTCCAAACCCAACGGTCACGTTTAATTCCATCGATAAAAAATTCACGGGTATTTAAATGAAAAGTATATTTAGCTACATCGTAAATTTTATTCAGTTCGGCATCAGATGATTTGAAACTTCCTCTTTCGGTTACAGGCGCATACTCGTAAAACATGGAGATGGAATCAATGGTCACATTTCCACTGGTTTGGCGATTTACGTATCTAAATGCTTTGGAAAGTGGCATAACCGAATCCTTCTTCTGCGCTAGATCGATATCGATATAATCTAAAGTTTCGCATTTATCTTCCGAAGATGCCTCTTCAGGCGATTCGCCATAGTATAAACTCAAACGGCCCTTACCTTTCAGGCCGTGTACTTTTATGAAACCAAAAGTTTCCCGTCCAAAATCCAGTAATTCACCACCTCCGTTATTCTTTCTCGAGATTGCAAACATTGGTTTCACTGGCAATTTAAATTGCGATGGCAACTGATTGGGATCATTCAGATTCCAGGAACCAGCATTAACAAAGGTTGTTCCCGATTTATCTGAAACTTTTCCACTTTGATCTATCCACTCTTTATCTTCAAAAGTAGATAGCCAGCTTTCATCTGAAACAATTGTTTTACCCTTTACAAAAATCGCCGGAACATGTGCCTGATTGTAAACTTTAAGGCTCAATTTATGCTTTCCTGCCGGAATGGTAATTTTTTTCGGAAACCCTGAAACCGCCTGTCCATCGATTTTTAAATTGTAAGTTCCTTCTACAAATATCTGTACTTCCTCTGGCTGTGCCAATGTGAATTCCTTATGAAAATCGACCAAAACATAGTGGCTATCCATTTTCCAGAATACTGGAAAAAAAGATCCCCGTTCCGTTCTGCGGTTTTGCATTACATTGCTCATGTAAATATCAAAATCACCAGGATACCAAATCCAGGAGGCTTTTTGGGCTAAAGCTGGCATAATAAAACAGCTTAAAAATCCGACAATAATTATTTTTTTAAAGTTTTTCATAACAGTTATTTTATTCTCGATAACAGGTCTTTTGTTGGTATCTGAATGCTGACTTCTTTTAATGTCCATTGAAAAAGATATAAAGTATAACCATGACAATGGCTAATGCACCGAAAGATATCCATACCCTTCGACTTGGCTTTTCGATATTGGCCTGGTGTGATTCATTAACGATATAAACAGATGGTGAACGATCTGCAAGAGAAATAATAATCGACAAAATCATCAGCAATGCAAAAATAAGGAAAGACAAAACCAGATAGTGCGGCCAGAAAGTGTATTCAGACGATGGCAAAATCCACAGGTAGCAAACGCCTATTCCTAAACTAATGATTGAACCAATTGAAAGAGTGAAGTTAACAGCTTTTCTTGTCGTCCTTTTCCAAAACACAGTTGATAAAAACACTACAGATAACGGTGGAGCTATAAATCCTAAAATGGCTTGAAAAACGTCGAATAGCTTCAGGCCCTGAATATTGTCTATTGCCAATGCAACAAGGATTGCAAAAATGCATCCCGCAACAACCGTTAATCGGCCAGTTTTAATAATTTCTTTTGTTGTAGCATTGGGGTTAATTTTTTTCACATACACATCCATGGTAAAAACTGTACTCAACGAATTTAAGCAAGAACCAATCGAACCAACCAAAACGGCAATTAATACAACAATCACCAAGCCGTTCATTCCTGGAGGAAACAGGTTGGTAACCATCGTCATGTAGGCCATATCTGCATTGCCCAAATTGGGATATAAGATGTAACACAAAATCCCGGTGACAATAAAAAGTGGCAAAGAAAGTATTTTAAGCCAGCCGATAAAACTTACGCCCAACTGCCCCTGCTCTAAATTTTTGGCTCCAAGTACCGATTGAACCATTGATTGATCGGTACAAAAGAAAGCTACAGCAGAAACCGGATAACCTAACAGAATAGCATACCATGGATATTGCGGATCGCTTCCTGGCTGAACGAGGTTCCAGAAATTTTTTGGTGTTTTTTGGTATAGTGCACTTATTCCTCCAACCTTTTCCAAACCTAAATAGGTAAGTCCGAATGAAACGCAAATAAGTAAAATCATTTGAAAAACGTTCACTTTCGCGATAGCTTTAAGTCCGCCGAAAAATGCGAACAGGCCAGCGAATGCAACTAAAACGGTAACCGATTGCCACATAGGAACGCCCAAAATCTGCCTCACCAAAACACCACCAGCAAACAGACCCAACGATAGCCATGAAATCAAAATCTTTACCAGGGCATACCAGGCCAGTATATTTTGTGTTGAATCGCCGTAACGGTTGCCCATAAATTCAGGCATGGTACTTACTTTAGCCGCCAGATATTTTGGTGCAAATACAATGGCCAGCAAGAACAAGAAGATAAAGGCATACCACTCAAAATTAACGGCCACAATGCCTGTAGAATAACCAATACTTGCAAACGCAACCAACATGGATGGGCCAACATTTGTGCCCCACATATTAAAACCAATGCTACTCCACCCTAATGATTTATTGGCTAAAAACAGATTTTCATCTTCGTTTTTCTTCTTAGAGAAACTAGCCCTATACCCTATAATGATCAAAATTATGAGGTAAGCGGCGACGATAAAGTAATCTAAGTTGGTTAAGCGTTCTACAATATTTCCCATTGGTTATTTGGTTAGTTTGGTGTTGGTTTTGCCACGAAATCACAGAGCAATTTTTAGGCTTTCGTCATTGCGAGGCACGAAGCAATCTTCCATGCAAAATAGATTGCTTCGTGCCTCGCAATGACGACCGTTTTATTATTAGTTTATTTCAAATATATTTCGGGTTTTCCAAGGCTGCGTGGCATAATTTACAAGCCTATCGATTCCCTTGTTATATTATTCTCTTTCAAAATATCATTAATTTTAACAGGCAAACCAATCTCCATTGATTTATCCATCGCCTGCAATAGGGCAACAGTACCAATCCCCTCTTTCAAATCAGGATATGCCGTAAATTTGTTATTTATACTGTCCGCAAAATAATCGAGATAATTCTGGTATTCGCCAGCATGATGACTTTGCCCTTCGAAACGGAAATAGTGTTTCAATGTAGCATCACCCCAGGTAATAATTTTTTCTTCACCGGTTTTGGTTGTAACAGAATAGCGCAATTCATGGTAATCGGCCTGACTCGCTCCTTCTGTTCCACGGAGAATGCAACTCATTCCGCTATCGCGACTTGCCGGTTGCGTTGGGCCTGTGTATGCACCGCTTACCCTTGCAATTCTGCCATCTTTAGCTTTGAATATAAAATGCATCGTATCTACATTTTTCAATCCGGCTTTTAGGCCGTTGCTGCTCAACATGCCATAACCCATTACTTCCTCAATATCGGGCATATACCAGCGAACAAAATCAACCGGATGACTCAAGCCGCCATACAACCACTTAAACGACTGTTTTAATGACCAGCCTTTTTCTAAAAACCATCGATGATCGGCATGATAATGACTTTCTATAGTGATCAATTCGCCAATTAAACCCTTATCAAAATCCTTTTTCTGGCGCATTGCAGGTTCGAAAAAACGAGAACTTTGTCCAACGAAAATCTTTTTTCTTGATTTTTTAGCCAATTCTAAAAGCTCATTAGCCTGAGACAAATCATCAATAAATGGCTTTGTACACACCACATGTTTTCCATGTTGCAAAGCCAGCTTAATGTGTTCAAAATGTAAATGATCTGGTGTGTAAATCGCGATCATATCAATTTTGTCGCTCGTTAACATGTCCTCATAATTGGTAGTCCAATTTTGAAAATCAAATTCCAATGAGCGTTCCTCACAAAGCTTTTTATTCGCATCGCAAATCTGAATGAGCTTAAATTTCTTGCTCGCTAATGATGCAGAAATCGTGCTTCTGCCCTCTCCTAAACCTAAAATCCCTAATCTTAACATGTTGATATTTTTTATATTTCTTAAGTCGTCACTGACGATAATTTTTTTTATTCGATCGGTTTAAAAAACACCCATGTTTCATTTGCTTTGGTGCCTTCAATTCCTTCCTGGTATTTTTTCATGATTGCATTCCATTCATCAACTCTTGGATTATCTTTTGTTGTTTTAGGATTCAAATCATCCAACTTTTTTCCTTTTGGAATGCTGATAATCAACATTAATTGTCTGCCGTTTTTAAAGATAGCCAACCTTTGAAACTCCGCACTACAAAACCCTTTCGATACCTCAGGCCATTTCTCAAACTGCGTTTGATGGTAGTTTAAGTACTCCTTCTGCATCTCTTCATCTTTCACTAAATTGGCAGATAAAATAATATTTTCCCATTCCGCAACAGGTTGCTCGCCACAGTTTTTCTCCCGGTTAAAATCATAGAACAAATGATCATATAATTTAATTTCTATTGCATTCAAACGCTTAAGGGTTTGCTGCAGGCTTTCTACTTTTAAACTCGAAGTATAAATAACAAGGCGATTGTTCCATTTATATATTGAACTGGCTAACAAATTATTTTCTTTAGCAAAAGTTTCCAAAACGTTATCTGAGGGCAAATCATTCTTTTTAAAAATCAATTCAAAAACAACTGATTTATCTTCAGCATGATTAATTCCTCTCTTAGAATAAACGGCATTTTCTTTAAGCAAAAACTGATATTGCGTTGTTAATCCAGCTTTTTGCTTTATCGTTTGCGAAACTTTCGAACCATTATTTTCCCATAAATTATCAGGACCATTTGCATTTTGCAGATACTTTTCGGCGGGTGTCCAATTATTTTTTATTGTAAAATATGATGAACCTTCGTCAGTATATATATAAAACCAATGTTCAGGTAAATGTGCAAAAGGTGCATTGTAAATGCTGTCAATTACATTTTCGGTGATGAAAGATTCTGGCTGAGCCGATAAAGTGTAAATTCCTGCAACATCATACATGTGTTTGCCATAATGATGGATTTTATTTCCATTGATGACATTCCCCTTCATCGCATTTCTGGTTTTAGTCCAGCCCCACCCCATACTAATCCCTGAATAGGAAACATCGTTGATTTCATTATGCAAAATTTTCAATCCACTAACATAACCTGCACCAATGCCTACAGTTCCCCAATCTTCATTGGTTACGTTGGTAATTAAATTATTTTCAATGGTATTGTTAGCTGAAATTTCCCGTTCATCCGTTGGATTATAAGGTAAATGCACTTCGGTTGTCTCATCAGAAAAAGTTCCTACTAGTATCCCTGAACCTCCAATATCCTTAAATAAGTTTCCTTTAACTATATTATTTGTTGCTCCTTTATGATAGTCCAATCCGGTTGAAGCTAAATGCTCAAATCTACAGGATTCGAAGTCGATATTATTCGCATAATTAATGGTAACCGCAGCTGCTGGTCGACCTACCCAGGCTTGATTTTCCAAGGTTGCTTTATCGGCAGTACCGGGAGTTTGTAATTTATAAGCATCGAGCATATACATTCCGGCCTGGTGCGGCACATGCCCGTGCTGAGAAGGACGCATCCACGTAGCATGCTCAAATGAGATATTTTTAAAACTGACAAATGACACCGGATGATCAATTGTTCCCTCAACCTTTAACAAAGTTTGTACTGCCGGGGCAATCACTTCAGCAATAGCCATATTTTCGCCAGCCTGAGGCCAGTAATACAATTTATGGTTTTTCAAATCTTCATACCATTCGCCAGGTTCATTTAGAAACTGAATGGCATTGGTTAAATAAAAGGCCGAATTTCCTGTTTTTTCAGAAATCCAGGGCGCTGGCCAAGGGTGTTCTGATTGAATTCGAGATTCTGGCTGCATAAAGGCAAGTTCAGCGGTGTTACCCTGCACCTTTACTGATTTTACACGAAGATTAGCAATAGCCCACCATTGGTGAATTAACATCTCCATACCTTTAATATCCTCAATATCGATTCCTTTTTGAAGCGGAATTTTACAGGTTTGATTCGCTACATTCCATGATAAAATCCTACCCATAGCCTCGCCATTATAATTTTTAGCCCAGGTTGCTTTTTTACCATTAATATATAATTGCCTGAACTGAAGATCGCTTCCATCGAAATTCGGGATCTGAGTAACCCAAACTTTTCCAATAGCCTCCTTGGGTAAACCAGGCAGGGCTCCGTTCAATTTCTTCCAGCCTTTAACTTTTACACCGCCACTCAAAACCACTTTATTGGAGCCAATGATTTCAGTAGGGCTATCTTTCGTGCCTGCATCTTCCGGTCTAAAAATTATTGGTTCATATAGCTTATAGAGACCGTTTTCTATAAAAATCCTGATACCATTCTTTGAGGTCGGATCATTCAATCTCCTCAATTCGCGGGCTTTTCTAACGGCCAAATGCAAGGATGCCAAAGGCTTTGATTTACTGCCTTCATTTAAATCCGAACCGTTTACGGAGACATAAATATCAGCAGCAGAAATACTTAAGGCATTTAATATTAACAAGAAAACAACACAGATCCTCTTCATATTATTTATCCTGAAAAATTGATTTGAGATAATAAGTATTTGCAGCAAAGTTGTATTTTACATTAGTAGGTTGACTGGCATCACGGCTCCTTTCCACCACAAGCCAGCCCTTCCATCCCATATCGTCCAACGTATTTTTAATTTTCATTGCATCAATTTTCGGATCGTTTTGTAACCAAACACCATCATCATTTGTAGCGTGAATTTGAATGATGTTTTTTCTGCCTAAAATCCGTAACTCGTCGCAAACATCTCTCCCGTTTTTAATTGCATTGGAGAAATTAAAATAACTTTTAACCGATTTACAGCCAATATCTTTCAGCAGTTCCCATTCACCTTTGGCATCAAGTGAAGTTTCAATACCGATAACAACGCCAGCTTTAGATGCCATTTTTCCGGCAACTTTCAAGCGTTCGATAATTGGGCTACGCAATTCTGGATTTTTTACCAAATCGCCTTGTACACCTAAAGGAAGAAATACTACCTTAACCTTGATTGCTTTTGCAGTATCCAGGCAATCCTGAATCATTTTCTGGTACGTTGGTCGCGTAGCGAACGACTGCGCATAAAAACCCGTCATGGCCAATGAACAGATTTCAATGCCCAGCTCTTTGGCTTTATCCAGATATTCCTGCCTGATTTTAGGATCAGCTAATTTGTTATCAAAAGTATCCCGGTTGCCCAAACTACCCATATCAATTTCCAAACCGTCTGCACCAATCTCTCCGGCCAAAGCCAGTGCACTTATTTTCTGGCGCTTCAAAATCATCAAATCAATCACCGCAACTTTGTATCTGTTTTTTTTCTCTGCGGCGAAAACCAATTGATTTGGCAGTAGAAAAGTACCTGTTAACAGCGCAGCATGGGTAATAAATGTTCGTCTATTTTGATTTTGCATTACTTTTATTTTGGATTTGATAGAATAAATTCTCTAGGTTTTCGAATCCCATTACTGCGTTTTTAGGCAATTTTTCACCTTTATCACCGAAAACATATAACGCATTTTCTTTCTCGATGGTGACTTTGCTTTCATCATATTTTCCTGCTTTATCTTTTACCGAACTGCCATTCAGTTTGAAATTTTTAATCAGAAAATCGTAGAGCGCAATGCGTTTATTGATTCCAAAATCATGTTTTTCGGTTGGAAGATGAACATTCTCAACCTTATTGCTTACCCCATAATATCCATACATTTTTTGCAGGTAAGGGAAATCATGTTCGGGTGTGTGGGCCGTCCAATCGCTACCATCCGAAACCAATAATTGGGGACGAGGTGCTGCCATTGCCGCCAATTCGACATTGTCCGTACCGCCACCACATTGATGAATAGGCATTCCGCTTTCGCAAGGGCAACCACCGTAAAAATAGGATGACATGGCAACTACAGGCGCACTTAATTTTATTCTATCATCCATTGCAGTCATTAAGATTGAATGACTTCCGGCTCCTGAACCACCACTAATTCCGATTTTGCTGGTGTCTGTTTCTTTGAGCGAAGAGAAATAATCTAGGATTCTGATTCCGCCCAAAGTTTGTACCGTTTGTGCTAAACTCCGGCGATGATCTTCGTACTTAAATTGCAGCATGGATTCACCCCACGCAAATAAATCATAACTGAAAGCCATGGCGCCCATCCGTGCAATCGTTGCACAACGCAGCTGACAATCGGCTCTGTAACGCTGTTTTTCCCAGTGGCCATCAGGGCTAAGAATGACAGGAATTTTGCCTTTAACATGTAGCGGCTTATAGAGTGATCCATTGATCCAAACACCCGGCAAAATTTCCAAAGCAATATTTTCTACCGAATAGCCGTCGAAAATTCGTTTTGCAGTAGTAATTGGTTTTGAACCTGGCTTTGAAGGTAAAGGCGATAACAGTAAGGCTTCAAATAATTCTGGTTTTATCTCTGCTTTGCGCTTCTCCCAACTTGCCTTATCATTATATTTTGAGGCTAAACTATCTAAATATGCCCAGCCATCTTTTGGCTCCCATCGGTAGTATTCATATTCTTTTAACTTGTAGACGCCAGGTTTCTCTTTGTTGACCTTCATATCTAAAGGAGCGAGAACATTAGTCAGCGTTTCATCTACATCGGCACGAAAGCGCCATTCTGCGTAGTTCAGCCATTTGTCCTTCACCTGTGGTTCTGAATATTTAATATGAACATTGAACCGTGTCTGGATTTCTTTTAAAACGTCGGCTAATGGTTTTTTGTAAAGATTGTCGGTATTCTGGGTTTGGGCCAATGAATTGATTGAATAACATAAAAAAACCAAGAATAGTATTGCAACATACTTAGTCATCATTGCGAAGCCAGGCTTGTGCGAGCTGAAGCAATCTGACATTGCGAATAAAGATTGCTTAGTACCTCGCAATAACGACCGCTTTACCATCATTGCGAAGCCGGGCTTGTTCGAGCTGAAGCAATCTGACATTGCGAATAGAGATTGCTTAGTACCTCGCAATAACGACCGACTTTCCGTCATTGCGAAGCCGAGCTTGTGCGAGCTGAAGCAATCTGACATTGCGAATAAAGATTGCTTAGTGCCTTGCAATAACGATACAGTTTCGAGCAATAATGACTTATCTACTCTCATGGCTCCTCGTTTTTCGTTTCCGTAATCACCGGTGCGGCGTAACCGTTAAGCTTTGGCCAAACGCCATTCTTAATTTTTTTCAATTTTAACTTAGAAGGATCTACAACTACGTGTTTGATTTTCTGCCTTCTCCAGGTGTAAATGAAATGTAGCATCCCATCCGATGTTTGAATTACAGCAGGATATGAATATTGACTAATTGGTGAATCTTCCAAAATCAAAGCTGCAGACCAGTTTTTTCCATCCTTAGAAACCGAAACATTTAACGGAGTTCTGGGACCCTTTGCTAAATCGCCGGGAGGCAGAACATGGTTATAAACCAAAACATGGCGACCATCTTTCATCGTTACTGCATCTGTGCCAGAATTATTATTCGGCAACGAGGTTTTTGTTAAAGGCGACCAGCTTTCGCCGTTATCAAGTGACCAAGATTCTGCCAAAGCACGGTTTCTGGTTCTTGCTATGATCTGCAGTTTTCCGTTGCCATGCTCCAAAATACTTGGTTGAATGGCATCTAAATCACCACCTGCTATAGGTCCTATTGTTCTCCATGTTTTACCGTTATCTTTTGTTACTTCGAAATGAATTTTCCAGCCATCACCTTCTCTACTGGAAGGCGCAAACAAATTTCCATTACTTAGTAAAACCGGTTTGTTTTTTACAGGCCCAATATAACCATCTGGAAGCTTTGTAGCTTCCGACCAGGTAATTCCGCCATCTTTTGAGGTTTTCATCAAGCCCCACCATTCAGATGGTTTCGGACCGATTTTATAGAATAAAATTAAATCTCCTCCAGGAATTTGATATAGAACTGGGTTCCAGGTTGGTAATCTTTTCCCATCAGGTTGAACACCATTGACTGCTGATACCGGCGCCAGCCATTTTCCTTCTACAAAACGACTGATGTAAATTTCAACATCAGGGTTTCGCTCTTTTGTTCCTCCAAAATAGGATGCCACTAATCCCGTTGGTGTTTCTACAATAGTTGCTGAATGACAAGATGGAAATGGTGCCTGATCGTAAAGAAATTCTTGCTTTACTACACCTTTTTGCCATTTTTCAACTTGCGCATTGGCATTTAATCCTAATGCTAATGCAATTCCTAGTGTGATGTATATTTTTCTTTTTAACATAATACTTTTTTAAGCGGTTAACTGTAAACGGTCGTCATTGCGAGGAACGAAGCAATCTTAATGCAATCGCTAACAATTTGAGATTGCTTCGTGTCTCGAAATGACGATGAGGTTAAGCAAAATATTTACTGTTTTTGTTTTGCGGCTTTCTCTTCTTTTATTTTCTTGGTATAGGCGCTGTAAAGGGCTCTCCAACTGCGACCGTTATTGTTTAACATTTGCTCTGATTTGGTTTTGTAAATCTCAAAAATGGCAGAAATCTGTTTCATATTTTTATAATCGATCGCTTGCTCTCTGGCCTGTTTCATAAAGGCCAAAATTTTAGCTTCTTCATCCGTAGTCAAATCCGGAACAATGGCTTTGTAACCTTTCATGGTAAAATCGACTTTACCAATGGTGTATTTATCTAGAATTACCTCTACCTGTTCTGCAGTTAGGTTCTTATTTAAGCCATCCATTAAAGATTGATGAACGGTTGAAGGCATAGCAGAATCTGCAATAATTTGTTTATCAAGATCAGTTAATTTGCTTCCAGTAACTGGATTAATTCCATCTGGAACAGTTGATGCGGGGTGGCTGTTATGCCAATCTCTCACAGCCGTTAAATGACCAGCGATGGCATTCTCTACAGCTGTTTTTTTCGCTGCATCTGTTAAATTTAATGCTGAAACCCATTCCTTGGCTTTAGTTAGAATTTCTTCGTTTACCACATCTTTTGTTTGACTAAACGCATTCACTGTGGTTAGCAGTATGAACAACATCATTACTGGTTTTAAAATATTTCTCATAATTTTAATGTAGGTTATTTAATTTCTCAATCCGTTTACACGAAAAGTCTTCATTGCGAGGCACGAAGCAATCCTAATACATTAGCTACCGTTGTAAGATTGCTTAGTACCTCGCAATGACGATGAGGCGAAGCCAAATTTTTATTTCTCATTGCTTTCTTCTTTGGTAGCATGGAGTATTATTTTCCATCCACAACAAATTCATAATCACCCGAACCGATCTCATAAATCGCCCGGTTATTTTCCATTTTAATAAATTTCAAATCTTTAATTGATCTGATCTTTTCAGACACCTCACTTTTGCTTTTTGCAGGAATATAAACAGTAGCCGTAGTGTTTGGCGGAACGCTTAAATTCCAGTTAAATGTGTTACCAGTTTTACTATAATTGCTTTTGATCATGCCATAAATTGAATGATAACTGGCATTTACAGTTTTGAGTCCGTCAATCATTTCAGGCTTCATGGTGATCTGTTTAAAAGCAGTGCTTTCAGATTTAATTCCTGCCAGATTTTCGTAATACCAAATCAGTAAATCGCCAAGCATCATCACATGGTTTTGCGAATTCATTTTTGGATCTGCTGTATTGCCATTCCATAATTCCCAGATGGTGGTGGCACCATTTTCGACCATATAACCCCAACTCGGATAGCTTTTTTGAGTCGCAACAGTGTAGGCAAGATCTGGTCTGCCATAATCATTTAAACAACGCATTAACCATTGAATCCCGACTAAGCCATTGCTTAAATGCCCCTTATTGGTTACTTCAACGGTATGGGTGATGTTTTTAAAAACAGTGTCTACCTTGTCTTTCGGAACTATGCCAAAATAAAGCGGAATAATGTTATCGGTAAGTGCATTTGTGGCGTAATATCCTTGCTGATTATAGTACTTTTCATTGAAAGCATTTTTGATTTTCTCTCCCAGCACTTCGTAAGCCTTTACATCTGCCTCATTACCAATTGCTTTTCCAAATTGCATCATCAGGTTTGTAAAGTGGTAATAATATGCTGTCGAAATCAATTCAGAAGGATATTTTTTATCAGCACTTTTACCTCGTCCAAATTCAATTGTAATGGGCGGCATACACCAATCGCCGTAACTATCTTTGGTTAATATATAATCCTTCATGTACCGATCCTGCATATAGGATAGCCATTTTTTCATAGCCGGGTAATTATCACGAACTGAAGCTACGTCACCTGTTTGCTTGTAAAGCATTTCTGTTACCAAAAGCATTGCCCCTGGCCAAGTCATGTTATCACTGTAATAGCGCCAGAACGCAGGCGCAACATCAGGAATCGCACCATCTTCCTTTTGTGAGTTTCTGATATCCTGAAGCCATTTGGCATAAAACCTACCGTTATCAAACAAGAAATTCTCACCGTAAGCCACTGCGCCTCTGTCGCCCAACCATGGCATACGCTCGTTACGTTGCGGACAATCAACCGGAATTCCCTTATAGCTTCCTGCAATTCCCCACCAAGCATTTTTGAATATCTGATTGGTTAAGGCGTTTGAAGTTTCAAAAGTCCCAACCGTTTTCATGTTATCGTAAACCATTTTCCCTACAAAATCATTTACTGATGGTTGGTAACTATATCCCGAAAGTTCTACAAACCTAAAGCCCCTGTAAGTGAAAGTTGGCTCCCAGGTTTCTGTTTCTCCACCCTTTAAAGTGTACAAATCTGTACATTTCGCATTGCGAAGATTGGCTGTAAAAAGTTCTCCGTTATCTTGAAGCGATTCAGCAAAACGCATTTTAATTTGCTTCCCTCTTATTCCCTTAACTTTTATTTGCAACCAACCAACCATGTTTTGCCCCATATCGAGAATGTATCTTCCGCCAGAAAGTTTTGAAATCGAAACCGGCTTCAAAGTATTCATTACCTTCATATTCTCGTTCATCTGAGCCTCGATTACTCCGCTGGGCTCTTGTACAAATTCTGCTTTGAGCCACTTGCTCTCATCAAAACCCACGGTATTCCAACCGGCGGCTTCTTTGGTTGCATCGTATTCCTCGCCGTCGTATTCATTGTTCGTTCTAATCGGGCCATCGGCAGTACCTTTCCAGCTATTATCCGTATCGATATTCGCTGTGCTCCCGTCTGTGTAAACAATGTTGATATTCATCAGCATTTTCGGGAAACCAAATGTTTTTATTTTATAAGGCTTTTCATTCTGGCGCATGGCGAAAAAACGTCCGTTACCCAATATCGCACCAACCGCATTTTTCCCATTTTTGATGTAACTGGTTACATCGTAAGTGTTGTACTTCACATTTTTGGTATAATCAGTTGGTGATGGCGATAAAACGTCGTTTCCCACTTTTTTTCCGTTGATAAAAAGCTCGTACAAGCCCAAACCAATGATAGATGCAGTGGCTGTTTTAACCTGCTTTGTACTTTGAAATTCCTTTCTAAAATATCTTGCCGACAAGCGTGAGTCTGTTTTAATATTATCCCATGGGAATGCCCTGTCGAAACCGATCCAAACTTTTGGCCAATCTTTGTAGTACAATAAGCCCATAGAAAAATAATTTGGTGTTGACCACTCGCTTTGACCTGCGCTTGTCCAAACTTTTACCTTCCAAAATGCCTTTAATCTACTTTTTAACGGCGCTCCATTGTAGCTTACATGAATTGATTCGGCCGTATTTACTTTTTGCGAATCCCATAAGTCGCCTTCATTTGCATTTAGTTTTTCTGCAGTTGATGCAACCAATATTTGATAAGCGGTTTGCATCACGTTTCGTTCTTTTGAAATGATATGCCATGCAAAACGCGGCTTATGAACATCTATTCCAAGAGGGTTTTCGAGCATCTCGCAGGTGGTATTTTGCAAAGAGACTTGAGCAACCACTTTTGTTAATGGTAGTAACCAAATGCTAAAAATTGCTATATAGATTTTAATGTTCATTACGCTTCGCCGTTAGTTACATCGATTATGTGATTACTATTTATTTTTTTCAATTTGCTGTCATGCTGAGGCACGAAGCATCTGTTAGTTTTATTTACTCCCCCTCGCCTAGACGTTTACATAATTGGCAGTGATTAATTAATGTCCAGTTTTTCATCGCTTAGAGATTCTTCACTACGTTCAGAATGACAAATCCCAAAAAAACCACAAAATTCTTTCTTCCATTTCATGAGATTGCTTCGTCGTGCCTCCTTGCAATGACGGACTACCGTACTGAAAAATCAAAATACAAAGTCATATCCAATGCCCTGCTCTGGTCCTTATCAAAATCATAAAATACATGTTTCATTCCCATTGGTCCGGTGGTTTCTGGTTTCTGCGTTTTGGTTCCTATTGCTGAGATTCCGTTCATAAAAGAAATATCGCCGTTTGGAAATGTCGGGCTCATGTTATCCCACTCTGTATCTTTTGATTTCTTTGGTGTAAACAACCTCAAAAATACGTCTTCTCTATCTGTTACCACTTTAAAAGATTGTTGTTTTCCAACAAATTCACACCAATATAAGTTAGAGTAGTAACCTTTAAATTCAGGATATTGCCAGCCAGGTTCGCCAGTTGCCGAATTATTATAGTCCTTTTTCCAGATGCCAAACTGCTGCCCTTTCATTCTGTTTTTCCAAACCCGGTAAGGCCCATTGCCTTTATATTCTACACTTTTCATCTCTGTTTCAGGATACGAAAAGTTTAATCCAACAAATGTGGTAAAATAGGCCGAAGGAAAATATTTAACTTCCATTTTTAACCAACCCGATGGGTAAATTGTCCATTGTAAAGTATTCCAGCTTTCTTTCTTATCGAATTTAGATGAAATTATAAGATTTTGTCCATCCACTTTAGTGGTAAAATTTTTGAAGTTGTTTTCAGCTTCCTGCAATACTGGCCCGTTTGAAAACGGAATTATGCCATTTGAATTTTTAGCTTGTTGCAACAATCCTGTGGTCTTATTGAAAGTCAAGTCAATACCATTTGCCGACACCTGATACGATTTCTCATCTTCTTTTAAAATTACTTTCGATGGCCCAGTGGTTACGACCATTTGATCTGCGTCAGCTTTTGGCAAGGCAATTGGAAAACTCCAGGTAAATAATTCTTTGCCATAAACATCCTTTATGGTGAGGTAAAGTGCATCGAAACTTCTCCAATCTGCTGGAAGATTGATTTGCAATTTTCCTTTTTCAAAAGGTTTAATGTTCGGCGCATCTGCTTTACCGGCCTTAAATTCAGCATCGGCTCCACCAGCCTTTAGCTTTCTCAATTTCCATTCGTAAGTACATTGATTCAGGTTTGTATACGCATAACGATTCTCCAATAAAAAGGAGCCATCAAAACCAGCGGTCATCTCCCTTTTCTCAACAAATACAGGACTCCAAACTTCTTTAATGGTAAAGAAGCTACCCTCCTTTTCATGGTAAGGGCCAACAATACCATCGGGACCGTGATTACCATCAGTATCCAGTTCCCCATTTTTATCTGTACGAACAACGGCCTGGTCGGCAAAATCCCAAAGAAAACCACCTGCAGAAAGCGGGTTGTTCCACATCGCGTTCCAATAATCTTCTATACCGGCGCCATGGCCACCGTCCCACATGCCATGAAGAAATTCTGTTGGCATTAAAATATTATGCCCATGATCATAATTTCCAATTCCGTAATTAAATTCACGGTAGTGTGTGGTTTCAAAACCATTAAAAACTTCCCAAGGATGGATTAACGGGCGCTTTTGCATATCTTCTTCAGCGAAAAGATGGTCGAGTTCACGGTTATGGCCACCCTCGTTTCCATTTGCCCAGAATATTATGGATGGATGATTTTCATCGTTGAGCATCATCTCTTTCATCAATTTTGTGCCTGTTGGCGTGTCGTAAGTACCGTGCCAGCCAGCCAATTCATCCATTACGAATAAACCAAGCGAATCACAAATCTCTAAAAAGTGGCCATCTGGCGGATAATGCGACATGCGCACTGCGTTCATGTTCATCTCTTTCATCAGCTCAACATCAGCAATGCTGATCTTTTTACTGGTTGTTCTGCCTGATGTCGGGTAAAAAGAATGTCGGTTAACTCCTTTGAATTTTACTTTAACTCCATTTACATAAACGCCATCACGCTCTTTTACTTCAACTGTTCTAAAACCAATCTTTTTAGAAAGCTGATGGATCACTTTACCTTTTTTAATGAGCGAAAACGTGGCTGTATAAAGATTTGGAAATTCTGAAGACCAAAGTTGGGGCTGAGAAAACTGCTGGTTTAACATTAATTTTTGAGTTCCTTTTTTAACCGACGTTGTAAATCTGTCGCCAAAACGTTTTCCATCTTTACCAAAAACCTCCACTTCAACTTTGTCTGCATCACCCGCAAAGGCCACCTGAGCATTTAAGTTTCCGTTGGCTTTGGCATCGATTTGTATTCTTTCAAAATGTGTTTGTGGCAAAGCTTCGAGATAAACAGGCCTAAAAATTCCACCGAAAATCCAGAAATCGGCTTTACGCTCCGCTTCATTTACTGATTTATTTGCCGAATGTTTTGAAACTTTTACTTCCAGTAAATTCTCAGCATCAAGTTTCACCAAGTTCGAAATGTTATATTTAAACACATAAAAAGATCCCTGGTGCACTGTTCCAGCTAGTTTTCCGTTTATTTTGACTTCGGTATCCGTCATCGAACCCTCAAAAACGATATTGATTTGCTGGTTTTTCCAGTTGCCGGGAACTTTAAATTTGTACTTATAAAGGCCTTCTTCCTTTCCTTTATTTTCCTCCTTGTTAAAACCGTAGTTGTATTTACCAAAACCCTGTAATTCCCAATTGGAAGGCACCGGAATGGTTGTCCACTTACCCGAATTTGCACCGGCAGTGCAGAAGAAATCCCAGTTCACGGTATCATCATTTCCCGTTCCAGAAAGATATAATTTTTCCGTTTGCTGTGCACTTGCAGCACCAAACAACATAATCGAACAGAAGAAAAGTATAAATCTAGGTATCATTAATTGGCTTTAAATTGACTAGTTAAAGGGTTATCAGTTCTGAAAGGCAGCGAAGGTAAACCATTAGTGTAGAAATTACCTGTCGGATTTTCCGTCCAATTGTAACGCACTGCTTTTGGATTAGGAATTTCTTCTGAATACACAGTTACTTTTCCGTTTTTAATATTCGCTTTGGCTGCGACAAATTTTCCATCATTGCCTGCAATGGTAAAACCCGTAATAGTATTGCCTGTAATCGGTTTTAAATAATCGAAATCGAGAATAGCCACATTGTTTTTAAAGGTAACGGCTTTATAAAGCGGACCAGAATATTCGATTTTCTGATTGTATGTTTTGCCTAAAGCTAAAAGTGCCAAGCGCCTTCCAACCTCCCATTTGTAGGTAGGATGCAAATCTGCTCCGTTATCATTTAAATCAGATGTTGCAATCATCCCTGTATTTGGCAAACGTAAAACCTGCTGTTGAGCTTCCCAAAAATTTGGTTCCGTATCTGGCGTGAGCACAACTTTATCGCTTTTTTGCTTGCTATAATCGTAAGGTGCAATTTGAACGTAGTAAAACGGCATTTGTTCGCCCCACGCCTTTCTCCATAAGTTAACTAATGTTTTAAGCTTATAGGAATAACCAATGGTTTCATTTAAAAAGCAGTTGGTTTCTCCCTGGTACCACAAAAATCCGCGGACTTTAAATTTGGTTAATGGCTCAATCATTGGTGCATAAAACTTGCCGGGATCGTTACTTACTTTTTGGTTTTTGAAATAGGCTTCCTGCGCAAAGGCCTCTGGAGAAACCCAAGGTTCGATGGCACTGCCAGAAACAGCAGAAGAAATCATTCCAACCGGAATACCAAGTTTCTCCTGGATCTCTTTCGCGAAAAAATAACCTACGGCTGAAAATGCCCTTAAGGCAGAATCTTCTGCAACTGCCCAACTTTTATGAACAGAATCGGGCTTTGCTAACTGCTTCCGATTGACCAGGAAAATCCTGATTTGTTGATTTTTCGCCTTTTCTACTTCATCGGAAGGAAAACCGAGTTTCTCATTTTTCGGCTTAGCAATTTTTGCCAGTTTACGCATTTGATATTCCATGTTCGATTGACCAGAACATAACCAAACTTCACCGACTAAAATATTCGTCAATTCAATTTTGTTTGCGCCAGAAATCGTCATCGTTTGTGATTGTGCAGAAGTTTTTAATGGCGATAATAACACAGACCAATTTCCATTTTTATCCGTGATGGTTTGTTTTGTTTGTCCTGCAAAAGTAACCTCCACCTTTTCATCCGGCGAAGCAAATCCCCAGATGTTGATAGGCTTCTCTCGTTGCAAAACCATATTACTTGATAAAATTTGCGGCAAAAGGATTTTGGCATTGGCTGAGGAGGCAAATATTAATAAGAATAATATCAAAAAAGATAGCTTCGTCTTTCGTCCTCGCAATGACGGTTTGCAGAGCGATCGTGGTGAGGCGATCGCCATTGCGAAGCCGGGTTTGTGCGAGATGAAGCAATCTGATTTTTCGTAAAAGATTGCTTCATTCCTCGCAATGACGGTATGTTTAGAAAATTCCCTCATCCTAAAAACCTTCTGTTTTTACATATTTAATTAAATAAACAGCTTCTTTCTTCTCAGATTCTCCTGCATTTTTCAAATCGTATGTCTGGTCAGCAGGTGTATCCACGTTTGGAAAGCGACGAACTTCTCCGGTACGGAAAACAATACGCGAAACATCAGCCACTGGCTGGAAGGCTAAACTTAACGACATTTCTTTTCCGTTAACCATTAGCGAATAAAACCTCGTATGTGCATCTAATTTCAATTTAATATCATAACTTTTCCCAGCTTCATATTTCATGAAGTTTTTATACCGAGCGCCAGCTTTTCCACTTATATTTCCAGCGGTATCAAAAGTCAAACGAACGCTTGCGGTTCCTTTTGCATCCTGTAATTCAATCTCTAATAAACCAAAGTCATTTTGCTTTGGCGTAACCGAAAACGAAGTGATTACTTTTTTTGATGCAGGAAATATGCGTTCAGCCTTTGCATAATCAAAAGGATCTTTATCTCTCAATATCAAAGCGCCATCTTCCACTTTAACTGTTGCCCAAAGCGGACTATAAATATTCCAGTTTTCGAGCAGTTTTGCGCTGGCAGGTTTAGCAAAATCATCATTTCCGTGTTCCGTAGCCACATCTTTTACAGGTAATGGTACCGAAGAAACCCAAATATCCTCTTTATTCATACTATAAGTTACCCATAGTTTGCCATCGGCAGGTTTTCCATTTCCTTCAATAATGCCACGAACATACTGTGGACCATAGGATTTGTAGTTTCCGCCATACCGCATCGGCGTGATTTCGCCATTAATCAAAAGCAAATTGGTATAATCCAGACCATTTTTGCTGGTTGATATGGCTAATGGCCACCTATATTCAGAAGGATTATAAACCGTGGCGTAGTTTCCATCGGCAGTTTTTTGACCCCAGATTTTAGCGTTACTGTTTACAAACCCTGGCGCTCGAAAGGCACTCTCCGGCCAGCTTTTTCCGTTGTCAGTGCTAATCGCGGTCAATGCATTTTTCCATAAACCGACCACTCTTCCATCTGGCAAATGGTAGTAGCTAAATGCTTTATACTGTTTTTGCAAAGTGATTAAGGGGTCTTTCCTGTCCGCTTCCTCGTTCCATTGCTGCGTCATTAACTTATTGGCCAACAACTCTTTGCAAGCTTCAACGAAAGCTTTATTTTTACTCTGTGTGAAATATGGATATTTAGTATTTTTCTCTGTGTAACCAGGATTGTAATGAATAAAATAAATGGGACCATACTTACCATCGGCATGGATTTCACGAACAGCTCTACCAATTCCATGGCCATCGTTAGGATCATCTTTAGCATCGAAACTGATGGCATAAAAACCTAAAACCAGAAATACATTTTTGGTTGAAACATAAAAACCCATCCGCTGATGCATTACCGCATCTAAATCTTTAGCTACGTCGGTTCTGCCTTCTTTGTTGGTGCCATCCGCAATTCTGTAAATAGGAAAAATTACATCCGGTTTAGTCCAGGTATAACCATCTGCTGAGGATTGCAACAAAGTTTGCCCTGGCGGAATACTTTCGCCAACCTTATCGCTTAAGTATTCGACATAAAATTTATTGTTCCAATAGGCCAACATTGGAGCATGGTTGTAAGTCCAGCCGAAATTTTCGGCTAATTCCGGGTGTTCTCTATTTGCCCGGAAAGTTTGAATATTATGAACCCCCATAACAGGCGAAAGTTGCCCATGGTGATAATCTGCATTAACTAAAGTCTTCCCGGTGTAACGTACTGTATCCTGCGCTTGCGATATTTGTACCGCAAGTGTAAATGGCAGGGTTAAAAAAAGTATTTTAAATATTTTCATTTTTTATTATGCCTATCGTCATTGCGAGGCGCAATGACTACATCTTTATTTTACTATTTCTATTTCCATCCAGCTAAGCCTTAGCAACCCCTCTTCGTTCTACTCAAATCCGGCCTAACAAATTTTTGGGAACAAACTGTCTAAGCCTACCCACAAACTTTAATACAAAAATTTTCAGCCGGCAATTTTTGTTTCTTTTTATTGTCAAAAAGAAAAAAGCCTGTCCGGCAAGGACATGTTTCTTTCTAAAAGAGATTGCTTCGTGCCTCGCAATGACGATTTTTCTATTTCTTCAATCCTTCAATCACTTTTCTTTTCACTTTTATAATGGTTCCATGTTTATGCCCTTCTGGTACCGAAACCTCCGAAGTCACGTCTTTGAAATTTTTAAAATCTGATGTTTTGTAAGCCGAATAAATTTTTTGGCCGTAAGCATCAAAATAAATTAACCAATCGTTTTTCACTTTAACTACTGTTGGTCCTTCTGTCAATTTTGGACTAAAAGTTTCTGAAACATTTTGATAAGGACCTAAAGCATCCTTTCCAAAAGCCACTTTTAAATTTCTATTTGGGCGGGTATTGTCTTTCAAAACGAGAACATAATCTTTTACAGCCCGTTTCACAATTACAGCATCAATTACACTAAAACCAGGATCTAAAAACAACTTTGGTTTAGAGAAATCAACGAAATCTTTTGTGGTGATGCTGTACATCCGGTGGTTATTATCTTCCTCTTCAATACCTTTATCAAAACGAAATGGAATGGTTGATGCCCAGATGATTACAAATTCATTTTTCTCATCATCGTAAAAAATTTCGGGTGCCCAAACATTTACTGTTTTAGGCTCACTTTCCATTACCGGGAGGAATTTTTGTTCGCTCCAGTGAATTAAATCTTTCGAGCTGGCATAACCAAAGCCTTTATCGCCTTTCCAGCTGCATGTCCATACTAAATGGAAAGTTCCATCCGGCCCTTGAGCAATGGATGGGTCGCGTAAAACTTTCTGTGTGCCAACCTTAGGTTTTAAGAAAGTTTTATTTAAATCTGTCCAATGGTAAGCATCGTAACTATATAAAAAACGTAATCCATCAGTGGCTGGTTCATGGAACGAGGTAAATAAATACCCTTGTTTTGAACAAGACGTTACTAGGCACAACGACAGTGCGATGATGGCTAAACGTAATGTTGATATGAACTTTGCTTTTAACATGTATTGTTATTTTATTCATTATTTAGAGATTTCTTCGCCATTCTTCCTCGTAATAACGTTAAGGGTGATCGTCATTTCGAAGCAAGACTTGAGCGAGCTGAAGCAATCTGGCTCTTTTACTGAGATTGCTTCGTGCCTCGAAATGACGACTATTGTTCAGATGAAGCCTAAATTAAATTTTCTCCAACACCAACACCCAATCATTACCATTTGCAGGTTCTCCGGGAGGATTAAACTCCTTAACACCCTTATTTTCAAATTCGCCAATTGCAGTAACTTTTCCAGATCTCGGGTCGAACCATGATGCTTTTACATCATCGCCATCGGTTTTACCCAATTGCACACTAAAATTTTTCCCTGTATAGGTGTAAAGCAATGCGAATTCGTCCCCCCTGGTAGCCATAACACGTTCATATTTTTCACCATTTTTGCCCGCGACTAAACTTTGATCCGGAACACGATCGAAATAAGAATGGGCCTGCATTAAATTTTTAAGGTATTGCATTTGTTTTGCACCAGGTGCATTAATCGCAACATTCCATTCATCATGAGGGCCATAAGCAGGTTTCAAATCAGTTTTTTTGTACATCTGCATCACTGAATTATGGCCATAAGTGTATCCGAAAGCTCCGGCAAAAACCGACCAATAACCGTATCTTCTCACATCAGCATCGTTCCAACGTGGTTGGGTAACATCATGCAATCCCTGCGGAATATCTTCGTACGACGGTTCGCCATCAATGGTAGGTTTTGCTGGCTTTAGTTTATAATCGCTTTCGATGTATCTCCAGTTATCTTCGCCGTAATGTAATTTTTCTTTGGCCGAGGTATCTTGTGCGTAATTTCTATGCCCTGATTGAACCATATCAAAATCGTTCCACTTAGCATTATGAAACCATGATGAAGAAGCGGTTCTTCCCCTTGGGTGGAAAGTAATTAAATGATTTGGATCGTTCGCTCTAAGTGTTTCGCCAATGGCATTCCATACTTTTAAACCATCGCTACCCTTAATATCACCGCCGTTTAACCAAATAACATTCCATTTATCCTTATATCTTTTTGCAAGGAATTCAGCATACTTTTTCGCTTGAGTCTCATTTACTTTTTTCTCCTTAACATTTGTGCCCCAAACCGGAACTAAAGCCATATAAAGTCCTTTTTCTGCAGCTTTATCGATTACATAATCTACATGATCCCAATAATCATAAGCTGTGGAGTCTTTAGCATCATTTTTATCAGTTAACACAGGTTTAGAAACATCTTTATTCAGCAGAGCAGAATCACCATATATATTTTTTGCAGCCACATCATGCAAAACCATCACCTGAATGACATTGAAACCCTTCTGTTTTCTATCTTCCAGGTAAGTATTGGTTTCTTCGCGGTTTAAGCGGCTAAATAGTAACCAACCCGTATCACCTAACCAAAAAAAAGGTTTCCCATCTCCTGTAGAAAAATATCTTCCATTTTCAGAAATCAGTAGACTTCTATCACCAAAATGTGGTTTATCCTTGCATCCAAATGCTAGGATTGATACTAAGAAAACCAGACATAGTTTAAATTTTAAATTCATGGATTAAATTTTATTGATGATGATCAGTTCGTCGGCCGCCCCTACTTTGTTAATTTTAATTGTTGCTCCAGCGCTAATTTTTTCTTCCTTAAGTATTTTTCCATCCCTGGTGTTTACTATTTTAACACTAAATTTTCCTGCTGCTTTACTTAAATCGAAATTGATTGATTGGTTTGAGGCGTTATATAAAATGTAAGCTTTACCCACATTCTCCAAACCATATTGTTTCGTGTTTTTTCCTGCCGGAAGAAAAGGTTTCATAGAAGATGCAGATGATAAAGTAGCTTGATTTATGCCGCTAACATTTGATAGTGAGCCGCCCGCCATTAAAATTGCCCAACCAAATGCATCAAAATTATCACCCGAATATATCACTGCTTTTTCAGGGAATTTGGTTTTGTATTCCGAAACTGCGTGATAAACTTCTTCGAAAGATGTTTTCTTTGGCTTTAGCAAGCGGGCATGCTGACGAGGAGCCAAATTTTGACCTCCTTGCGGAGCATATGCTGTACCATCAGCCTGATAATGCCAATACCTAATATCGATTAAATCCACAACCTTAGCTCTTTTTGCATCAGCTAAAATGGCATCCTGCACATCTTTAGTAACCGAAAGACCGATAATTGGGTGTTTACCAGTCTCCTTTTCCCATTCATCAATGGTATCAATCCAGAATTGTACGAAATGTAGCGGGCCTGTAAATTCTGCACCAATGAGTTGAATTACGCCAGAGTTTCCATCAAAATTTTCTAAACATTTTCTGATGTAGGCTTTGTGGATCGCCTTGCGGTTTTCATTAGTGATATCATAGAACTGTTCAGCCATAAAAATGCGTTTATCGCCAGCATAAGGAACAGGTTCTGGGAACCCGGTATTGTTAATGTTATTTGCCGTACGCCACGGGAAATCGGCATAATGGGCACCTGCTTCTATAATATTATGCTGAAAATAATTCTGATGAATCAAAACCAAACTTTTTTGGTCGGCAAGATTGGCGAAAGTTTTCAATCTATCCCAATACCAAAGATTGTATTTGGTGATATCGTATTTGCTCAAACCATCCCAAGCCTTTTCCTGTCCGCTACGAGCGAATGGCAGCTCGTAAAATGGCGCCCAAACTTCCCCGTCCATACGGCGGATGCGTTCGTGGTCATCTCTTCTTCTATCGTACCAAAGGCCGTAATTGTGATCGAGAATTTTAACCGAACCATTTTTCATCGAATCTGTAATTTCATCTAAATCATCGGTTAAACCGTTACCTTCGCGACCAGGAACAAATCTGGTTACATGAAATTTGGTTTTCTTTAAGCCATACGGGCGGGCACTGCCATTCCACCATGGAACATCCTGGCGATTGCCCACCACCACTTCATTACCGCGAACCAGCCAGCCATTTTTAACAGACATTGCGCCGGCAAGCGTTGGCTGAACAACTTTATCCAATCCGATTTTATCAATACTTTTAACATCTTTTGCATCCGTTGATATTTTGTTCCTTTCAGACGCTCCATCAATATATTCAGAAACTGTTAAAGCAGGCTTAACGGCAAGTTTAGTAAGTTTCTGAGCCACATCAACAGGTGGACTGCTCGAAGCCTCGGTTTCAACTGGAAGTAAGAATATTCTTCCTTCAACTTCGTTTCCTAATCTATCTTTGAGCTGCGCATAATACAAACTTCGAGGCTGAATTTGTTCATTCGACATGTCCCAGTAACCATTTCCAGAAAACTGTGCCCAGGTTCCAAATGCCCAATTTTGAGCCGTTGTTGGCTGAGGATTATCAACTCTAGCTGCACTACATTGCCAAAAAACACTGTTAGCGGCGCTCCAGCCAGCACCCTGCCCATCCTGACCACGATTTAAATAACTTAATGCTTGCCCATCGATGTTTACAATATCAAACAAAACGCCTGATGCCCAACTATCAATTGTTCCGCTGAAACTAAAAGGCAAATACGATTGACATTGAACGAAAACGTTTGGTCCGGGAGCGCAGAAACCGACCGCAAAGTCATGGTAGCCATATTCTGAATATAACCTTTGGAAAAGCGTTTGCTGACCTGTAGTTAAAAATGTATAACGACGCTCACCTCCTATCTCAGAAACTGGCGCCAATGATTTACAATCTTCAACAGTAATGCGTTTTGAGGTTTCTAAAACATTTACCGCGGAGCCAGCGAAGTGTTCAAAAACAACTTGTCTAACCCAGGCATCTTGCGCATTCTCCAGGCAAATTGCCGTCCAGCGATGGTATTCATCTTTAATATTTTCTTTGTGATAATCGGATTCGATTTTTAAATTTTCAACTCCTGCGCTCGTGATTCTTCCATTCCATTCATACCTGGAAACAGTTGCACCACCAAATTTCGCATCCAAAGCAGTGGTAAGTGGTGCATCTAAAGTGATGGTAGAACCATTTATTTCCGTGATCTTTCTATCCCAGTGAATATCTCTTGTTCCCGGTTTCCAGCCCAAAGCACTCTCACCACCGCCAAACTCAGCTATTTTTAAGGTTTCAATCCATTCTTTAGTTGATGGACGGTTAATCAGGATCTGATCACCAACTTTAAAACCATTAATACTGGATAAGGTGAGCTGATTTGCATTAACTGGAACATAGTTATTGGTGATGGTGACTGGATTTTGTTCTGTCCGATCACTTTTGCCCAAAATTCTGATTACCCCGATCCGATCTAAGCCAGTTGCAAAAATTTTCGTGCCACCATCGCCAAATCCACTACCACGAAGTACAACGCCTGAAGTAGCTAATTTTAAAGTTCCGGCAACTTCGTAGGTTCCTTTTTCTAATAAAACTGCACCGCGTAAACCATCTTTCCCGATAGGTAATTTTGAAACATAATTGATTGCGGATTGAATTCTCAAAGTCGCATCGCCTTTTGAAACAGGAACAATAACTTTAATAGCAGCATCAGGAATAGCCTTTTCCCCGGCCATATAACCTGCATAAGAAAAATCAGGAATTCTGTTTCCCAGTTCATCAGGTGTATAAGCTAGTTTCCCATCCTTACCTTTAAAAATAGGTTTTGGTGGTTCAATAGGCTTTGTTTTTTGGGCAAAAGAAAAGTTTGTAACCAAAAGAAGTAAAGCCATAATTGGCAATACCCTGGTTTTATATATGTGGTTAGTTTTTGGCATTTGATATTTCTTTTTTTCACGGTCATCATTGCGAGGAACGAAGCAATCCTAATGCGCCGAATTTTGTAGCGACCGTCGTAAGATTGCTTCGTTCCTCGCAATGACGATTGGTCATTTTGGATGCTTTATATTTTCGCTTTAGTCTTTCAGCTTTCTTAAGGCCTTACCTTACTTAAATCAACCAAACTATTTAAATAAACTTCGATATTAGAATAACCTGATTTAGAAATCTTTGCTGAATCTTTTGCGTCTTTTGGGTTTAAGCCATTTTTGATTTCCCAGGCGTCTGGAATTCCATCACCATCATTATCCAAATAAGGTTTTCCCTTATATTCCGGATAACCACCAACTTGTGCAATATCAGAAATGATACCTTTTTTGTATGAATCAGCTGGCAAGCGGCGTTTAACATAATTCTGAGCAGCCGGAAGTTTCCCATCTTCTACATGTTCAATTTTACCGGTTGCAACCTGTTTCACTATACGTTTGTCTACAGCATCACGTACTGGTAAAGAAGCACCAGCATTTGCAAGAACATAATCATACGCTTTTTTCGTATCGATGATCGAAATCTTTGCCATTGGTAAAGGCTTATTGGTACGAATAGAATCTAACAACTTTTGTTTATCGCGTTTGCTTTCTGGCTGAACGCCCCCATCCCAATTATTTTTGGTTACTTTTTCGTTGCCTTCAACGATATTCCCGGTAACGTAAGCACGACCAAATTCATTAGTATATCTTTTATCCCTGCCAGACTCCGGCTTTAATATCCGATAAGAAATTGGCTGACCAGCAGGTGTTATCGGACCTGGTTTATAGTAATTATTTATAAAACTATAGAATGAGGCATTATCTCCTCCATCGGCACTTCTGTTCCACCAGTTAAAAATAACGTTGTTTGCGAAACCAAAATCGCCGTACATCCCAACAGAAGGGTTTCTTGCAATATTTGAAGCCCAAAGGTTACGCATGAAAGTAGAATTTAAGCCACCAATCGTACTTCCGAAGGCATGGTTATAAGTATCCAAAGCCTCAGAAAAAATAGAGTTTTGAATGGTTACGTTTACTGTTGGCAATTTCTCTGGTTTAGAGCCATCTTTGGGATCATAAACATGGCGGTAAATGGACATGTTTTCATCTAGCCCCCAACTTGCCGAAACGTGGTCAATCATGATGTTTCCAACGGGATTACCACCAATGGCGTCATCGCGTCTGGTAACATCTGTAGCACCTCTCCGGAAACGCATATAGCGAATCACCACATCATGCGTATTGATCCACACGGATTCTCCAGCCACACAAATTCCATCTCCTGGTGCACTTTGACCTGCAATAGTGATATATGGTGCTCTGATAATTAAGGGTGTTTTTAGTTTAATAATTCCTGAAACATTGAAAACAATTATACGGGCACCACCTTGTTCACAAGCATCACGTAAAGTTCCTTTACCCGAATCGCCCAAGCTGGTAACAACATACACTTTACCTCCACGACCGCCAAAAGAATAAGCACCTCCACCTTCAGCACCTGGGAAAGCAATCATTTTAGATTGCGGCAAATCACTTGGCTTTGCTGCCCAGGGAATATAGGGTTTGCCTTGTTTAGCTTCAGCATCAACAATGGGTTTTACTCTTAAAAACTGCAGCTGTGATTTTTCTTCGATACTTTTCAAAAGCGAGTCAGCTTTTTTCTCCATTGCTTCAGGAATTACCGGATACTGCGCTAAAGCTATATTTCCAATTCCACATAACGCAATAAGACCAAGAAATGAATTGAAGTGACGCATGTTAATTTGGTTTTACAATTGAAACCGGAACAACACTATTTAAATAAACTTCGATGTTTGAATAACCACTTTTGGTAATTTTAATTGCATCAGTCGCATCTTTAGGGTTCAAACCATTTTTCAATTCGTAAGCATCTGGCATACCATCATCATCCGAATCTTTATAGGGCGTACCTTTATATTCTGGGTAACCACCTACTTGAGAAACCTCGGTAATGATACCTTGTTTATAAGAATCGCCTGGTAACCTACGATGTTCGAATTGAAATGCCGAGGGTTTTGCATCCGGATGTACCTCGATAATGCCGGTTTTAACCTGCTTGATCACACGTGTATCAACCGTATCTCTTTTCGGTAAATTTGCTCCTACATTAGTTAATACATAATCCTTAGCCTGCAAAGTTGGAATGATAGAAATCTTCGCCATTGGAAAAGGCTTTTTAGCTCTCATTGCTGCAAAATAAGGCGAAGCTTGCTCGAATGTCATCAGTTCACCCTTTTTATTTTCCAGCTGGATGCCACCATCCCAATTATCTTTCGTTACCTTCTGATTTCCTTCGATGATATTACCTTCTACGTAAGCACGACCAAAAACAACATAAGGCAGTTTACTCCGACCAGATTCAGGCTTTAAAATCCGGTAGCTAATCGGCTGATTTAATTCAGTAACTGGTCCTGGTTTGTAGTAATTGTTTACAATATTGTATAAAGCAGTGTAATCACCACCATCTGTAGAACGGTTATTCCAGTTGAAAACCACGTTGTTGGCAAAATTGAAAATGCCGTTCCATCCAATAGACGGATTTCTGGCCCCATTATCTGCCCAAAGGTTACGCATAAAGGTACAGTTCTCACCTCCTAAAGTACTTCCAAAAGCATGGTTCCAGTAATCTAACGCTTCAGAGAAGATAGAATTTTGAATGGTAATGTTGACAGTCGCTAATTTCTCTTCCGTTTTACCTGTGCTATCATTATACATGTGGCGGTACATAGACATATTTTCATCTAAGCCCCAGCTTGCCGAAACGTGGTCGATCATAATATTTCCTACCGGATTTCCTCCGATAGCATCATCACGGCGACCCACAAAAGTTTCACCTCTTCTGAAACGCATAAAACGGACAATCACATCGTGGGTATTTAACCAAACTGATTCGCCCGCAACACAAACTCCATCTCCTGGAGCAGTTTGACCTGCGATGGTAATATAGGGAGCACGAATGATTAAAGGTGTTTTTAAACGGATGATTCCCGCGACATTAAAAACAACAATCCTTGCACCACCCTGCTCGCAGGCATCACGTAATGATCCCGGACCACTGTCATTTAAATTTTTAACGACAATCACTCTTCCTCCGCGGCCACCAAAACTATAAGCGCCACCGCCTTCAGCACCTGGGAAAGCTATAATTTCTGATTGAGGCAAGTCGTTAGGACGACCAGCCCAAGGAATGTAAGGCTTACCTTGTTTCGCTTCCTTTTCAATAATTGGCTTAGCTTTTTCCCATGCAATATCCGAATGGCGATAAGCCGCACTCATTAATGAATCGGCAGATTTTTTAACGTTTTCAGGTATTTTAGGGTATTGTGCAAATGAATAATTTGCCGAGAGAATTAATGCTGCTGTAATCAACAGATTTAAAAAGTTCTTTTTCATTTGTGTTTTGCTCGTTGGAAGAATTCAGGCATGATGATAAAAGCGATTGAGCTTAAAAAGCAACGGCATTCTACATCCTTAATTCTTCTGGTGACTAATCTGGTTAGAATTAATTAATAATCAAATTTAAACTTATGCTATGGCTTTACATTGCACATTCCGCTAATCAAACTTAAATATCGGAGGTACAGGTAAAAAGTTGCAAAATGCATCTTTAAAAACCATGTTACAAGGTAGAAATAAATTTCATATATAAATGTAACATTCTTAAATGAAAAAAGGAAGCAATCGCTGCTTCCTTTTTTTAAAACCAAATATATATCAAATTCTGGCGGATGTGAATCCGCCAGAAAAACACTAATGATCTATTTTAAAGGATCAAATGTTCCTGCACCTTTCATACTATTCCACCCTGTAGTCTGCTCTAAATATGGCGATGCACTTAAAACATTCTCGTTCAATCCGAAGAAATAATACTGAGGATACCAGGTAAATTTCCAATTCGCCGGATTGGTTGGATCTAAATCATCCTTTTCCGTAATTACAAAATAGTTATCATATAAATAATCTAAATATGCCGCATAGTTAGCACTTCCATTAGGTGTTGGATAAGTTGCAGGATCACGATCAATTACCGGTGCGTTAGCAGCTGCTGGTTTAATTAATGGATCAACATTGCCATTATATCTTGCTCCAGCAGTAGTTTTAACTGTAATAAAATACCCAGTTCTACGCGTGCCATTTAAGGGCGTAATTCCTAATCTGGCTGCCGTAGGAGAACCTTGTTCAAACAACATCCATCGTCTTAAATCAAAGAAACGTTTTCCTTCATAAGCAAATTCAATCGCTCTTTCTTTTAATACGGCACTAAATAACTGGTCTCTGCTTGTTGCAGCAGCTAAACCGTATGCACCATCTAAGTTTTCTACACCCGCACGTTCTCTGATTGACTTAATACCTTCCAAACCTTCTGTTAATCTGTTCGATCCAATCGCAGATTCGGCAAGGTTTAAAACAACTTCTGCAAAACGCATTTCCATATAATCCATTCCATTTTGCTGGAAGTTACCATTTGAATTTGAAGCTGCAGGATCAGTAGCTTTGGCCAAATAGATACCACTCGAGTTCGCACCTTTTGTTTCCGTACTAATTGTTGGAACAGTTGCCGTGGCGTTATTATACCATTTATAGGTCCATTGTTTATAGTTTGTATTACCAGCAAAAGGCCATATTGCGCCATTGTAGGCAAAAGTTTTGTAAAAACGTGGATCTCTGTTTTTATAGAATTTTTTAGCATCATAAGGATAAGTAGAAGATCCCGGCATTTTTCCATCTTTCATAGGGAAAGCGTCAACCATTTGCTTTGTTGGTGATAAAGAACCACCACCACTAATATCCTTAGATCTAGCTGCCTGCTCCCAACCATTATTTTTGGTAGTGTTTGAACCGATAGCCAAATTATTGAATCCATAAACAATTACAGCTTCTGGATTATTTACTTCTGTAAACCACATATTGCCCCAGGCTGTACCGTTAGCGGTTCCGCCAGTCTTAAATAATCCCCCTCCGTTAGCTTCTAAAAGGTTTTTTGCAGCCAAATTAGCCTTGTAAGCATCATCCCAACGTGAAATATCATCGTTACGGTTAAACAGTGGACTGGCCCACGTTAGTAATACTTTACCTTTCATGGCCGCACAAGCACCCTGAGTGATCCGCCCCCAATCGTTACTGCCCCATTTCGCTGGCAATAATGATTGCGCCATATCAAAATCTGCTAGAATTTGTTTGATACAATCAGATGTTGAGCTACGCGGAATTTGTAATGATGCCCCATCTGCACTAATAGGATCTTGAGGAACTAATGCCAAGGGAACGCCTCCATACAACCTGATTAAATCAAAATATTGCCAGGCTCTCCAAAAGTATAATTGACCTTTTAACTTATTTCTTAAGTCCTCTGGCAAACCGTATTTATCAACTTCTGAAAGAAAAATATTGATTTGTTTTAAACGGGTATATGGATTATTGACTATACTGGTAGTTAATCTTGCACCAAAATATGGGAGCGCATGACTATTGGTATAGCTAATATTTGCCCATACTTTATTAAAATCTGTTTCACCAGCAAACTCATCAGTAGTTCTGGCAAAAACATCACTACTGGTTGCTAAATTCCAAGACAACGATTGCGCATTATTGGCTGGCAAAAACAAGCCATATACATAATCAACATAGCCTTGTGCTAAAGCAGGGTCTTTAAAAACCTCTTCGTTATAGCCAGCAAGGTCACGTTTCTCTTCTAAAAAAGCATCTTTACAGCCTGCAACAACCATTGCTACCGCTGCTATAAAAAATAATATTTTATTTCTTTTCATCTTATAATAGATTATTGAATTCTTTGTTTACAATGTTAAATTGAGACCAAATGAAAGGGTTTTCAAGTTTGGATAAGCATCCCATGCACCATCCGGACCTTTATAGCTGTAAGGGTTATAAAGATTTACCGGATTTAAAGCTGAAACAAATACCCTGGCATTGTTAATTTTCAGTTTTTCAGTGATTGTTTTTGGTAAAGAATAATTTAAGTTAAAACTTGGAATACGCAATCTGAACGCACTTACTTTATAGAAATTAGAAGTAGGTGTTAAATTAATTTTTTCGAAACTCGGGTTTGGCATTGTACCCTCAGGGTTAAGAAGAGGATCGTAAACATTTCCCCAGATTACAGGTAAACTTGAAAAATTCCTGGAAATAGAAGTATTTAATGCTTTACGCTCATCTATTTCTGACCAGCCACCAAATGAACCTGCAATAACCAAATCAGCACTGAAACCTTTGTAACCAGCTTTTAATGTTACACCAAAACCATAATGATTATCAGCCTTTTTAGAAAGTAAAACCTGATCATTTTCATCTATAATTCCATCAGGTCCGGAGTAGGTACCATCTGCCTGAAGCTGACCTCTAACATCACTATAATATAACGAACCTGGTTTTAACTGTGCTACTGGTGTTCCGAATACCTGCGTAATTTTATACTGATTAACATAATTGGTTATTTCATCCTGTGTTTTAAACATGCCCAAATAATCATAACCCCATTTACCATTATCAGAGGATTCTCCTGGTTTTGCGATCCATGGTTTTAAATTATCATTAGCATTAAAATTACCGACTTTAACGCGGTTATCATTCCATCCAAACCTGGCACTTACACCATAATTAAAATCAGAACCTATTTTATCATCCCACGAGATTCCAAGTTCATATCCAAAATAATCTGCTGAACCAAAGTTTACAGAAGCTACTGTTCCACCAATGGTTGCAGGCAAACTAGCAGTTGGTTCTATTAATATGTTTCTGGCCAAATTGTAATAAGCATCAACATTTACACTTAACCGGCTCTTTAAAAATTTGGAGTCAATACCTACGTTGTTTTTGTACTCTGTACTCCATGTTGCATCCCTGTTTGGAGCAGCTTCCATTTTAAAACCAGAAGTTGCAGCTGTATTTCCTCCAAACACACCGCCTTTACCATCCTGAAAAGTATAACGCTGGCGCCACAACCATGGTTTAGTCTGGTCGTTACCCAATACACCAAAGGCATATCTGATTTTCAAATAATTAACTGCCGGAACTTTGAAAAAGCTTTCTTCTGAGATTACCCAGCCCAATGATCCTGAATAAAATTTGCCCCAATAGTTTTCAGGTGCAAATTTAGTTGATGCATCAGTTCTAAATAAAAATTCAGCTAAATATTTATTTGCATAAGCATAATTTGCTCTACCAACATACGATAAAGAACCAGCTTCATTTGCAGTTGTAGACCCATCAATAGCACCTGTAGCCGAATTAAACTGACCGTTAGTTGCTGCAATAGGATTTGCTTTAAAAACAACTTGCTGCGCATTTTCTGATTCTGACTTCTCTACAGTAAATAAACCGCTTACAGAATGTTTTCCAAAGTCTCTGGCATAATTTAATACAAAATTGGTTTGTACGCTTTTCTGATTTGTATTGGAATAATAAAGTCTATCTCCATTAGAAACCCTCAAAGCGGTAGGGTTCGTAGCTCCTTCATAAATATGCTGATTAGTCCCTAGTCTTGTAAATTCATATAAAGTATATGATGTTCCAACCTGATCTCCAACTGAATTACTTGAATTTCTGGCATAAGAAGCTCTCGCCTTTAAGCCTTTTACCCAAGGCAATTCATATTCAGCATAAGCATTAACAGTGAATAGATTACTTTTTGTGGTTGCAAGGTTATTTAATCTGTTAATCTCACCAAAATGGTACCTTGATAAATCATTTGTTGTTCCAGGTAATTTTGTTGGCAAACCGTTAATATAATCCGGCACATATCTTGGCGCTAACAACAAATTTTTATAGTCATCTTCTACACCTTCTCCGGCTACTTTATTAAATGTTTTCACTAAATCACCGTTATTTCCTGAAACCTGAATACCGACTTTAAAATTAGTGGCAACAGTAACATCTGTCCCCGCTCTAAAATTCCATCGGTTGTAATCCAGCGTTGCCAAGTTTCCTGTTTGTTTATTATACGAGGCATTAGCAAAATAAGTTGCTCTATCCGCACCACCACTGATACTAACCGTGTGTCGCATATCATAAGCTGATTTCCATGCAGCTTCTAAACGATCATAATCAATGTTTTTAAAATGCTCTAATTCATCATTTGAAAAGAAATTATCAACTCCAGGAACTTTTGCAAATCCATTCGGACCATTTAAGATGTTTATGTATTGTCCGAATTGATAAGCACTCATCATTTTTGTACGATATGCTTCATCATTAACGGCATAAGAGCCACTATAAGAGATTCTTGGTTTACCAGTTTTACCACGTTTGGTAGTAACCAGAACAACTCCATTACCACCACGTGTACCATAAATTGCTGCTGATGCATCTTTCAAAAACGACATGCTCTCAATTTCTGATGCATCCAGGTTTCCAAAATTTGTAGCGTCTGGTTTACCCTGACCATCAATCTGGATTACCCCGTCAATAACGTATAAAGGATCAGTGCTCCCACCATCTTTAGAAAATATTGTATTTGGATTTCTGATGGTAATTTTAGCAGGCACACCCGGACGGGCAATACCCCCGCTAACGCCTACACCAAGCAATCTGCCACTTAAAGCTGCTGCCACATTTGTTCCAGGCAAATCCTCAATTTCTGAAGCCTTTATATCCACAACCGATCCGGTTAATGTAGCTCGTTTTTGTGCACCGTAACCTACCACAACCACATCATCCAGATTCTTATTATCGGACACTAATCTTACTGTAATGTTGCTTTGTGTGCCAACTGTAATTTGCTGCCTGACATATCCAATGTATGAAAATACTAAAACATCGGCATTGCTTTTCACCTGAATGGTGAAATTACCATCAGCATTAGTGCTCACGTTACTCGGAATTCCTTTTAAGCTTACATTAACCCCCGGGATTCCCTGGCCATCAGCTTGATCTACAACTTTACCCGTTATTCTTCTATCCTGTGCAAATGAAATGGCACTGGTCAAAAATAATACCAGGAGCGGTAAATAAATTTTGCGTAAAAATTTTAAGTTCATATTTATTATTTGGTTAGTTTTTATACTAATGCTATTAATAGAGTTAAAAAATGAATATTAATTATTTTCTTAAAACTAATTAGAGATAACGTAATAAACCTAGATGTCAATTGATTGATAACGATATTGAATTGTCTGGAAAATAATTTGATTTGCTTGCCAGTTATGCAAGTGTATCAGGTTTGTGTACTAACAATCCCCTGAAATCTTTCCTAGTAGAAATGGCTCATATCTTTTGCTTTATTGAAGTTTTTTTTGGTTAGAAATACATTCAGACGGTGTTAAAATGCTGAATTATATCTTTTATTATCTATGCAGGAAACAATTTTATCTGAGTTTACATAAAAGCAAAACTCAAAAAAGATAACCCCTTACAAATGATTATACAAGGTAGAAATAATTTTCATATATAAATGTAATATTTCTAAATAAAAAATTTTTAATTCTTTTCGGCTACAAATAATTTACGATTTGTAGCCGAATGAATACTAATTGTTCTTCTTCGCATCAATTCTTTTCTGCCATTCTATGCCCTCTTTTTTCAAATCGTAACCTGCTGCAGAAAGGTAATTATTGATTCTACCTTTATATTTCCCAAACCATGCATGTTTTTTATTTGATGATTCTGCATCCATGGCATGTTCACGGGCTTCTACCAACCATACCCAGATTTGCTTTTTTTGCGCCTCTGTTAATGTTAATATTTCTTCCTGGTAAGCTTTATAAGTAATTAGCAAAACATTATAGGTCATTCCATTTTTTACCAAATCCACTTGTTCATCAGTTAATTGAGCGGAAAGTTTGCTGATGTATTTTTTATGAAGTTTATCTAATGATTTGGTTACTTCACGATTTTGTTTAGCCAATGCAGAATCCCGCTCCACTTTGTTTCCTTCATTTTTTGATTTAATTTCTTTTGCTTTTAAATCTCTCTGTGTATAAATATCATTCAAATTACTGTACTGATCACGAATGATATTTCTTACATTTTCAGCTTTTTTGATGTCAGATATGGCCAGATTAGCCACAATTTTGTCGGCACGGCCGGTAATATCTTTTACATATTTAACTTTTTCTTCGGCCGACATGCTTTGGCCAAAGGAGGTTGTAAAACTTGTAATGGTAAGCAATAATGCTAAAACTGATAATCTCATATTGGTTAGTTATAAGTTGACTCTTTAATTTAGGGTGATATAATCTGCAATTAATGATCATGTTTTCAAACTGCATTGATCACTGAATTAATTGCATTTATAAAGATTAATAATTTTCATTAATAAACAAGTAATTTATATAAAAATAATTAATGAATTTATTATTTGGTTAAATTTTCGTCGATTATATGCAAAACTCATTAATCAAAAGGTTTATTTAATAGATATTTTTGCCAAGTTAATATAGGATATTATCATAAAAGGATTTATCTTTAAGATGATTGATAACGCTCCTTCAATAATCATCTAACCAATAGCCACATTTTAATGAAACCACACTTTCACAAAGTTCCGGTCACGCTTCAAAGTTCTTTTAGCATCCGTCATGATGTAAATCCCAATTTCGGTAACATCTGGCATTATCACCCCGAACTGGAATTACACTATGTCATTAAAGGTGAAGGCCTTCGTTTTATAGGGGATAACATTAGCAACTTCGAACCTGGCGAACTAGTTCTTTTAGGCGAAAACTTACCCCATACCTGGCGATGCAATGATGAGTACTTCCTGAACAACCCTGAAATAAAAACAGAAGCAATGGTGATTCATTTCTTACCCGATTGCCTTGGAAAATATTTACTGAATCTGCCTGAAGCTTATTTGCTTCCTAAACTGTTTGACAAGGCAAAAAGCGGAATGGTTATTCATGGTGAGGCTAAAAGCAAATTGGTTGAGTTGATGCGTGCTGCTATTCACGCCACTCATCTGGATCGGATTATTATCTTATTATCTATCTTGAAAACATTAGCCGAAACACAGGAATATACTACAATTGTAAGCAGTAAGAACACCTTTTATCAATCTAATGAATCCGAAACGCTCAGAATTAACAAAATATGTCATTACACGCTAAGCAATTACAAAAAAGAAATTACGTTGGAAGAAGTGGCATCGCTGAGCAATTTGAGTGTAACATCATTTTGCAGGTACTTTAAATTGATGACGAAAAAAACTTATTATGATTTTCTGATTGAGATTAGGGTTAGCCACGCCTGCAGGCTATTAATAGAAAATAAGTTACCCACCGAGGTAATCTGTTTCGACTGTGGCTTTAATAACGTCTCCAATTTTTACCGGCATTTTAAAAAGGTGACAGGTATTACCCCTCTCGATTATAAAAGAAAATACCTTAATTAGTGGCTATCGTACCCGCTACCTGGCACGCGATCATCCCTGGTTTATCCTTAAGGAAAAGATCTGTAATAGTGATCAGTAATTTATCCTATACAAAAACTTTAATGTTCAAATCACTTCGCAAATGGCTATAATCATCAAACAATTGATCTACTTTCTTGATCACATCAGATGAAAATGCACCTACATTCCGACGGGTAAAAGTGGAAATATTTAATCCTCTTTTTTGCAGAAAATATTTTGATACAATCGGATAAACATTGTGCATCACGTCCATATTATCAATCAGAAACTGCTGCACCAGGTTTACTTCAGCAATTAAATCATCATCATTGTAATGATCACAAAGCCAAACGATTAATTCAGGAAAGTAGTTACCCTGAATACAGGATAAACCTGCAGAACCTGCTTTTAGTGAATCCACAGCATGAACAATGTAAGCATCATACAAGCCAAAATTCTGGCCTTTCGTAACGCGAATTTTCTCTTCAATCTGTTTTAAATCCAGGCAAGTATCCTTGTGGTAAATTACTCTTCCGGTTGACACGAAATCCGCAAGTTGCTTAGGTTTTAAAACTCGCTTGTATGGTACCGGACATTCGTAAAACCCAATCGGTACATGATCTGTCTGATCCAAAAGTTCAAAAACACGATCATTAAGCAATGCATCACTCTCCTGTTCATCTGCAAGCAAGCTTGTAATGGCAATTACGGCATCGACGCCCAAATCATATACGCTGTTAACAAAATCAGCCTGACGGGAAAGTGATCCTCCAAATGTACCCGTAGCTACAACAGGAACTGCTCCATTTACAACTTTGACAACATGTTTAATCGCCAGTAAACGTTCTTTATCTGATAATTCAAACATCTCGCCAGACAGGCAATTCGCAAATAAGCCAGACGAACCGGCTTGCAGGTAGATTTCAGTTAATTGGGTTAAGGCCGGATAATCGATATCACCATTGCTGGTAAAAGGAGTCAGCATTACCGGAATAAAGCCTTTCTGAGCGTTTTCCATGTGTTTTGAACAAATATTTTATTATTAATTATATCAAAAGACTAATTCACTTTAGCCATTTTTCTATTGTTGAATTTGGTAATGGCAATTCCAACCAGAAATATGGTTAGCGTACCCACCACTATAATCATATTTTTATGCAGGGGATTTCTGAAGGTATCATACGATGAAGGAAGCAGCGTAGAAAATGTCATCCAAATAATGACGATAATCCCAACAATGGTGGCTAAAATAGCTTCATGGTTTTTAGTCTGCCGGCTTACGATGCCCAGCAGGAACAACCCCAGCATACCAGCAGCAAAAATCCCGGAAAGTTCCCACCACAAATCCAAAATACTTTTTACGCCAATCATGGCTATCCCGGAAATCATACCTAAAAGTCCAAAAGCAATGGTTGCAATATGAAGGAGCGACAAATTCTGTTTATCGGTAATATCTTTTTTAATGTACCGTTTATAAATATCTACTGAAAAAACGGTTGCAGATGCATTCATTCCCGAGCTTATCGTACTCATAGCTGCAGATAAAATAGCAGAAACAATAAGTCCTACCAAGCCTGCCGGAATTTTGGTTACCATGAAATGGGGCATAATCTTATCGCCATAATCGGCAGGTTGTAAAGATTGCTGAACCTGCATAATTTCTGCCGCTGACGCTTGTAAAGGCAAACGTTCTACGGCTACCTGGTGTTTAATTGCTTCAACCAGATCAGGATTCATCTCATAATAGGCGAATAAACAAGATCCTATAATAAAAAATAATAATGATGCAGGAATATATAGCCAAACACATAACCATATCGATTTTGATGCAGCTTTACTTGATGATGCAGTATGGTATCGCTGGATATAGTTTTGATCCATACCAAAATTATTTAGGTTAATAAAAAACCCATACAACAGAACCACCCAAAATGATGAGTTTATGAAATCAAGATTAAAGCTACCCAAACTAAATTTATCGGCCGACTTACCAATTTCTACAATTTTGGTGATACCACCAGGCATCCCGCTTACAATTAGGTAGAGAATTAATAAAGCACCCAGTGTTTTCACAATCGCCTGTACCACTTCCGTCCATATAACCGCTTCAATACCCCCTAAAACCGTGTAAAAGATAATGCAGATACCCATTACCATCATAATGATTTGCATGGAGTAGCCAGTTAATGCTTGTAAACTTAAAGCAATCCCAAAAAATATAGAACCCATTCTGGCCAGTTGAGTAAGCAGAAAACACACTACTGCGTAAACCCTTGCCCAGGCACCGAAACGTTTTTCCAAATGCGTATAGGCAGAAATTTCTCCAGAGTTTCTATAAAAAGGAACAAAGTATTTAGCAGCGACCCATGCTGCCAATGGCATGGAAATACTAAACACAAAAGCATTCCAGTTGCTGCCAAACGCCTTACCAGGAACCCCTAAAAATGTATTGCTACTTAAGAATGTTGCATAAATAGATAACCCGATCGCCCATCCTGGAATTAAGCCCGACGCTTTTGTAAATTGCTCAGAATTTTTATTCTTTCGGGAAAAATAAACCCCAACCAATAACATTCCAACAAGATAAATGAAGATGATCGCAAGATCGAAAATAGGAAGACCTTTCATTATTTGTTGGCTCGTTTACTAATTTGGTTAAAACAAATATGCGTTTCTAAAGATCAGCATTAATATAAGATTTTAACTACATTTTATACCATCTTATCTTATTGAACATCTAATGCATCAATAGCCAAACCTTTAGCCTGCGTAGCAATTAGCTGTACTTTGTAGCCTCCTGCATTAATCATGCTCCCAGTATTGGTATTAAAGTAATTCCATTTGCCGGTTTTTGTTGGCGCAAACTCTACCTGCTCAGTTTTCATCAAAGTTCCATCGGCTGATTTAAATACCATTGTTGCTTTAAGTGGATAGTCAAATGGATTATGGTATTTTATAGTTAATGAATAGGTATCTGCAACGCCAACGCCGATTGTCCAATCTAAAATTCCGCCAGCATTTTCTTTGAAGATAACGCGTTCCTTATCCATCAAACTTTGCTTAACAATGCTCGTTCCTCGTAAAGTGGCATCAGTAGCTTTATAAGTGGAAACAGTTTTTAAATCGTAAGCTGGCTCTAAATTACTTGGCGGAATTATGGCAACGGTTTCAAAATTTCCATTTATAATTACTTGATCAGCTTTATTGTATCTTTTGCGATAAACGTTGAAATGCTCACGATCACTGTTTTCGATTTGCGTTTTGGTGTCTTCAAATCCGATAGGTGGTTTCGCATCCTTTTTTAACGATACAAAAACATCAGCTTCGGCATTCATATTAAATTTTAAATCTCCAACAACTTTGTTATCTGATTTTTGTATCCACTCCGCACCGTAAAAATTCGGAGGAAGCGATGTAAATTTAACTTCATTTTTTGCGTATTGATGATCTCCAATATCCAACCAACTGTTCAACTTGTAGTTATCACTTAATTGTGTATTAATTATAGCATTACTTTCTTCCCCTATCTTAATTTGCTTATTTAGCGAGGCAATGGCAATGGCCGAAATAAGCGCCTGCCCTACTTTGACCTGAGGAAACGAAACTACCAATTGGCCAGCTTTACAATAAATTTTTACTGTTTTTTTAAGTAGTTGATTTGTTCCTGCTTCTTTCCAAATATCGAGGTCCTTTAGCACCACTTTATTATTTATGGCCACATCAAATAACCTCATTTTTTCTGCATTCATGCCACCACCAACACCCAACCAGGGTTCAATAAAATAAAGTTCCACCAAGTATTCTCCATCTGTTGGAATTGGAAAACTAAATTTCAATTGGTCTCTTCCGTACCTAAAAGACTGAAAAAGCTTCCAGTCTGAACTACCAGCAATGGGCGAAAACGTTCTACGTTGACTGGCGAAGAAAGCTGGAACGCCAGGAAAAGCATCAGTCCATGAGCTTGAACCGTAATTTTTACGATTTTCGGATAGCCTTTGATCGTTCGACCATACCTTACCAAACTCATCTTGATATGATGGACCACCACAATTTAGGCGATATAAATAGTTGTAATCATTTTGCGCTTTCAAAATATTTGTTTTCCCTAACAACCGTTCGAAATTTGGCGATTTTGGCAAACTGTTCAGCACCACATAATCTTTCGCTACTGGTTTTCCGTTTACATAACCAATCGCATAAAGTAAATTATATTTTATTTCAGGTTTATTCCATTGGAAATGAGTTCCGATTGCACCACGTTTTAACTTCCCAAGTGAAACACCGTCTACATCATTAAAAAGTTCTACTTCATCGCAATTGGAATACACTACAATACTATCCTTTACACCAGGCTTTGTCCATCGGTTTGGCCAGGTATGTGATACAATATAAGCCATCGGCTCGGTTTCTTTTGGCGCATAATTCGCTCTGAACATGTAAAAAACATCCGTCGGTTCTTCCCAGGGCGTAAACATGCCCTTGTAATTTACTGGTCCGATGCGATCAATATCGCGTAAGCCTTCTCCACCCTGAACACGGCCAGGATTATCATGTGAGCTATATAACCAGAAAAAATGACCCGCGGTTTGATCCTTTACCGTTTCAGCTAAACGAACTTTGGTTTCCATTAAATCGGTCATTTTATTTTCGGTGTAGCCTTTTCCATTCGCATCAACGTCATGCAGATCGATGGTTCTCCAGGCACCATATTCACCCACTAAAACCTGCCTTTTTAAATCCTCTCCATAAGTAAGCGGATTGCCTCCGTACGTACCCGTCCAGTTTTGCGGTACATCCCAATCGGTTCCTTTACCTCCATTACAGGTGGTAACTTTTCTTTGAGCAGAAGCTGTAGGATCAAGTTTCCGAATCAATTCGGTACATTCTTTGGCAAAATCTTCGGGTAAAGTACTTTCATTTTCCAATCCCCATAAAACTACTGCCGGACTATTTCTACGTTCTTTCACCCAATCTATTAATAGCGACTTAAAATTCTTTCGGAATGCCGGAGTATCATACCAGATGTGAGCCGCCATTTGGGTCCAGCATAAAATCCCTTCCTTATCCCAATAATCTGAATACAATAAATTGTGCGGTTGATGTGCATCGCGAAAAGCATTAAAACCTGCGGCCTTAATTTGTCTTACCCTGGAAGAAATCTGCTCGTGACTAAAGGCATGGCTTTGCCCGATTAAATGCTCATATTCAGCAATCCCATTAATAAAAACAGGCTTTCCGTTTAATAAAAACACTTTCTGATTGACTTGCTCGCCTAATGGCCAGCTAATCCACCGGATACCATAAGGTGTTTGCGTTTCATCAACCACTTTGCTATTTTCTACAACAGATGTTTTTAATGTATACAGGTAAGGATTTTCTAACGACCACAGTGTTGGATTCAGGATTTCATCAGTTTTCTGTTTAAGCTCTTCAGTTTTTCCGGCGCCTAATCTAATTGTACCAGAAAGTGACTTCACGACTTTACCTTTAGCATCAAACAATTGATTTTTGACAATCAGCGTTTTTGTTTTGATACCATAATTTTTAACCGTTGTAACCAGGTTGAGTACGGCAGACTTTTCTGAAATTGTATTGTCGTTCCAAATGTGAATACCAAAAGGCTCAACCCTGCTTTCATTGGTTACTATTAAATGCACCGGACGAAAAATCCCCATAGGTTGTGAGCCTTCAGAAAAGCCACGCTCAGTAGAACAGCCACCATCTACCCATGGTAAATCCTGAATATTTGCGGGATGATCTGCCCTTACTGCAAGTAAATTATTTTGATTGTTCAGCTTAATGGCCGATGTAACATCTAAAGTGAAGGTTGTTCTGCCGCCAGCATGGTAGCCTACCTGCTTTCCGTTTAACCAAATCGTTGCATAAGAACCAACCCCTTCAAAATAAAGAAAAAAACGCTTACCGGCTTTTAATTCATTAGTTCTGAAAGCTTTGCGGTACCAGGCATAACCATGTTTATTTCCATGGAGCTTACGTTGATAACCTTCATATTGATCCCAGTTATGTGGTACGTTCACCATTTTCCAGCTGGAGATTTTATAGTCATCGGATTGAAAACCATCATGAGCATGTATGTCTTTTTCATCCGAAATGGTTTCCCATTTTTCATCTAAAGAGATATCCCGGCGAACCACTTGAGCAGATGTTTTCGAGAGAAAAAAGAGGAAAAAGACGGTAATTAAGAGTTGTTTGTTGTTCATTATAATAGGTCTCAAACGATGGAACTACAGTTTCAAATTAATATTTAACTTAAAGCTTTCGCCTGCCTTTGTATCAAATTCTATTTTTTTATCCTGATAGTGAACGGAACATTTCCCGCCTGCACTTGACTGAATTTCTAAAGTAGTTAAAACACCATCCTTCCAGCTTAAATCGATGATAAATCCGCCCCGGGTTCTTAAACCTTTGATAGCTCCATTAGGAATTTCGACCGGCAAGGCAGGCAAAATATCAATATATCCCTGGTGACTTTGCACTATCAATTCCGCGATTCCTGCTGCACCACCAAAATTGCCATCAATTTGAAACGGCGGATGTGCATCGAATAAATTAACGTAAGATCCTGCTCCACCTTTTGCAGGTTTCAGTAACATTTTAATCAATTTCATGGCATGATTACCTTCTTTAAACCTAGCCCAAAAATTTATTTTCCATGCCAAACTCCAGCCTGTTGCGTCATCGCCACGATAAATTAGGGATTGTTTTGCAGCATTCATTAGTTTTGGACTGTTCTCCCACGTTATGTCATTTCCAGGATAAACGCCCCATAAATGCGAAACATGGCGGTGTTTACTGGCGGTATCATCTTTATCTTCCAGCCACTCCTGCAACTGACCATATCGACCAATTTGGTTAGGCGCTATCTGATTGACCTTCGCTTCCAACGATTGTCTGAAATCAGCATCCGTTTTTAAAATATTTGCAGCTTCAATGCAATTCTTAAAAAGCGAACGGATAATCTGATGGTCCATGGTGGGGCCGGCAACTAAGCCGCCATTTTCAGGAGAGTTAGACGGCGTACTCACCAACCAGCCTGATTTTGGGTCTTTCACCAGGAAATCTTCAAAAAATAAGGCCGCTTGTTTCATTAAAGGATAAGCTTCATCTGCCAGAAATTTGCGGTTCTGCGTAAATTGATAATGTTCCCATAAATGTTGACTGAGCCATGCAGCACCCGTTACCCAAATGCCATGGTTAGCTGCGTTGATTGGTGAAGTTCCATTCCATATATCGGTATTGTGGTGCAAAACCCAGCCCCTGGCATTGTAATATTCCCGGGCGGTTTCAGCTCCGGCTGTAGCCAAACCTTTTATTTTGCTGAATAATGGCTCATTCATCGGAGCAAGATTTAATATATTAGCAGGCCAGTAATTCATCTCCATATTAATGTTGGTAGTGTATTTACTTCCCCATGGAGGGGTAAGCAAATCGTTCCAGATTCCCTGTAAATTGGCAGGTTGAGTACCTGGCCTTGAACTTGAAATTAATAAATACCGACCGTACTGCATATATAAAGCTGCAAAAGCGGGATCATTTGATATAGCGAATTGGTTCAGGCGTTCATCAGTGGGCAATAATTCGTTAGGCGATTGCCCAAAATTAACCTGAAACTTATTGTAATAGGATTGATATTCTTTAATATGAGCCAATTGTATGTCCGCATAATCTTTTCCCTTCATTTGTGCTAATGCCTTGCTATTCGCTAAAGCCGGTCGACCGGAAACATCATTTGCATTAATAAAATTTGTTCCGGCCGTGAGGAAGAGCGTAACTTCATCAGCCTTACTGATTGAAATCTGGTTATTGATGATTTTAAGTGTGCCGTTTTTAACAACCGCTGTCAACCAACTTTCACCATACAAAGCCCCATCTTTTACTTTAACCTGAAGCGAGAGCGTTTTACCATTTAAACTTTTAACAATTGCATTTTGGTGAAGGCTTGACAATGAGGCTTTGAAAGTGATAGATTTTTTTCTATCAGCCGTGAGGTGTATTACAACAGCCTGATGTGGCGCACTGGCAAAATACGTTCTTTTGAAACCGATACCATCAGCGTTATAATGCGTCTCGGCTACAGCTGTTGCAAGATCAAGTGATCTTTTATAATGACTGATTTTACCTTGATGTGAAAAATTTAAATACAAATCCCCAAAAGGCTGATAACTGGCCTGGTATTGAGCTACTGCCGGTGGATTTTGATCTTGAATTTTATATTTCCAGTTTTTAACCAAAGAAATTCCCTGTTGTACCGATAAACCTACCGGATAAATACCGATATGTTTGGTGGTATCTTTATACCCGCCAATTCCTCCCCTATCAAAATAATTTAGAACCTGAACTGCAATTACATTTTTTCCCGGTCTGATCAGCTTTGCCGGAACGGTATATTTCCTGGCCTCAGCCCCATCGGTATTGCCAACCAACTGGCCGTTTACATAAGTAAAATCCTGATCAAATATTTTATTTAAATCAAGGACCAGATCTTTACCATTCCAATCTTCAGGAGCAATAAAAGTTGTCCTAAACCAAACGGCACCATCAATATTGGCCAAACCTACCGTTTCCCAACCCTCATAAGAAGGTACTTTTAAAGTTTTCCAGTTTTGATCATCAAAATTCCGGAGCGCAGGATTTCCTGTCATTCCTTGTCCGCTTTTCATTTGCTGTACCCAAACTTGCCGATCACCGGTTTCACTTTGCAATCCCATAAATTCTTTTTGGGCCAGGGCTTCGGCTTCCTTTTGTTTACCTTCAAACAAAAGTTTTCTTATTTCCGGAAGATACTGATAAGCACCTTTCTTATTGTAATTACGCGGTTTACCTGTCCAAAGGGTTTCTTCGTTAAATTGAATATGATCCTGGTTTACTCCTGCAAAAATCATTGCACCGAGGCGGCCGTTACCAATTGGCAAAGCGTCCGTCCATTTTTGAGCGGGTTGATTGTACCAGAGTTGCTGATTATTTTGCTGTGCATCAGCCACATTTGAAAATGCCGCTAGGCATACCAGAATAGCCGGTAAGAGGGATCGTAACTTCATATTAATTTCTATTGTCCTTTGTCGCCGGAGATTACCGTCACTACATCTTTAACATCACTTTCTTTTAAAACGCCTTTCGTTGCATTTTTAAAGTTGTTGTTGCCGATTACTACATTCCTGGTATCCGGTCCGCTTAACTTAAGATAATTGACCGTTCCGGTTACAGGGAAAGCGTTATACAAGAAAACATCACTGGTATTTTTTAAATCGGCAACAGCGGCACCAGCTTGAGGTTTAAAGGTTTTTAAACCATCAATAACCAGGTGATTTACTTTTGAAGTTTTTAAAGATGAACCCATTTCAGTATTCACAGTTACATTATGGAATTCAATCTGGTTGGCTAATGAGATATCGAATCCCGTTTTAGCATCGAGGTTTATATCGTTAAAAGAAATATTTTCAATTGGCATCTCTTCCAGGCCATTCAAATATGCTGCCTGATTTACCTGCCCTGTGATGTTGCTGAAATGGATATTTCTGAACCTAGGTGTACGTTCTGAAATGGCTTCTACATTGGTTTTTGCGTATTGCATATCCAACACGATGGCTTGTTGTTTAATATTTTTCATGATGATGTTACTCACCCTGATTTCTTCTACCACACCGCCCCGGCCCCTGGCTGTCTTTATTCGCAACCCCCTATCTGTACCATCAAAAATACAGTTAGAGATGGTTATTTTACGCACATCGCCTGACATTTCGCTGCCAATGACTACGCCGCCATGGCCAGATAACATCGTACAATTGGTGATCACATAATTTTCAGCAGGTATGGCCATTTTTCTACCTGGTGCATCTTTGCCCGATTTAATTGTAATACAATCATCACCAACACTGATATGGCAATCGGAAATATGTACATTTTTACATGATTCGGGATTGATGCCATCGGTATTCGGAGAATGAGGATTGTTTATGGTGACTGCATGGATTTTCACGTTTTCAGAGAATTCGGGATTTATTGTCCAGAATGGAGAATTCCGGATGCTGATTCCTTCAATCAATACATTCTTACAAAACATGGTTTGTATAAACGGCGGACGGAGAAAACCTCTGGTCATCTGCTTTGCATCATCAGGAAGAATAATATCTTTATTTAAACGATCAAATTCGTACTGCCATTTAGACCTTGGCTGGTCTTGCTTGTAACCTTCCACAAAATCCCACCATTTTTTACCGTGACCATCAATTAAACCACGACCGGTAATAGAAATATTTTCGGCATTGTATGCGTAAAACAATGGCGAAAAAGAAGTAACATCCACGCCTTCATAACGGCTTTTAACCATTGGAAGATAGTCATCAAAGTTATCGCTAAAGTGCAATTCGGCACCCGCATCAATAAAAATAGTAATATTGCTTTTTAAATGGATAGCACCTGTTAAATATTTTCCTGCCGGGAAATAAACCGTACCACCGCCAGCTTTCGATGCCGCATCTATCGCTTTTTTTATAGCTTCTGTTGCCAGTTTGCTGCTGTCGTTTTTTGCACCGTATTTGGTTACATTATAAAATGATTGTGCATTAGCGCTGGTATAAAAAGCAACCACCAATACGATGGTTAATGTTTTTAAAATATATTTCATGTTACTCATTTTATTTTTCCTTTCCTTTCGCCCATTCGAGAACTGATTTTTTATCGTGATGAGGTAATCCATGTCCAAAAATCAGATTGCTTCAGCCCACACCACCCGGCTTCACAATGATCGCAGCCATGCCGTTGACTAATTTCAAAATTTAACCAGTGCAGGCTTAATCTTTTTTGAACGATAGACTTCTTTTCCATCTACAAAAATTATAAATCCCTTTCCCTGGTTGTATTTTTTTCCGGTTTTGTCCCAAACCACAGCAATGGTTTTATCATGATAGGTCAAATGATCCAGGGCAAACCAATCCCATTGATTTTTTGGAATTAAGGGATGAATTTCCAATACACTATCCTGTCGGGGCTTTATACCTATCAAATCATTAATAATCAAATCATTGAAAGTAGAATGATTATAAAAACTACTTCTTGGGTTATCACCTTTTAGCCATTCGCCTGTTTTCTCATCCTGATACTCGCCGATATAAGGCTTACCATTTTTAACATGAGAAGCTGAGTATTGATGCAATTCCTGATAAAAAATCTTCGCGTTCATTTTACCATGATTTTTATAATTGGTCAGGAGGTTGGCTAAACCCTTTAAGGTTTGCGAACTGGCAAAAGGCCAGAGAGCGCCATCCCACTCACAACTATGCCCTGTACCTCTTGTTCTAAAAGTCGGATCGCGGCGCTCGGCAGTAGTTAATCCCCAGGGTGCTTTAAACCCGGCAGTATCCAGCAACTGATTCCATGCTTTTGCATATTCCGCCTTATCATCAGGCAAATTAAAATCCCATGGTGTAAAACCTATCGCTTCACGAACGTTAGCTGAACCACCTTTGGCCTTTCTGGTTTCAAAAAAACCTGCCTGATTGTTCCATAAACTATCCTGAACCAATTTTTTAATTGCGAGTGCTTTGGCATTATACCTTTCAACTAAAGGCTGATTGTTAAACAGCGCAGCTATTTTACTTAAAGCGATGGCATTACCATACATATAACTGTTGATTGTAGGGCGTTGGTTCTGGTCTTTTCTTGAACCACTAATGGATTCTTCCATGCCATCCTTAACGTCATGCTGCCAGAACAAGCCATTTTTTAACTGACGTTCCTTCTCCCATTTGATGTAATCCTGATCTAAATCGGGAAGAATTTCTTTCAGAAAGGCCAGATCAGGTTTGACCAGGAAATTCTGATAAACTGCATCATCCATCCAGCTGCTAAACTGGTGAAAACGTTGCTTGGTTTGCCCAACGTCTGCTTTGTAGAGCCAGAATTTAACATAATCTTGAAGGTAGCTGTTGTCCTTCAGCCATCTACCCTCGTAAATATGATGTCCTGCTGCACAGCTGATGGAATTGTATTTTCCGGCGTGTTTTACCGGCTCAATAAATTCAGTAAAAATAAAACCTTCAGGCGTTTTCACCAGGTGCTTACGGAATGTCCACCAGCGATAATAATAATTTTGTTCCAACACCGTGTCGGGGCATTCAAAAAGCGGTGCCTGATCGGCCAGCCAGTTAAATGCATCTGCATTTGGAACGTAATTTTTTACGGCTTCATCATCAATAGAATTGAAATAAGAAACATATTTTTCCAATTTCTCAGTGCCAAGAACAGACTTCTGTTGTCCGAAACCCGTGTAGGTAAGCAGTGATAATGACATCGCTGCAATTAATTTTTTTGTATTCATCATTACTCAAATAACCAATCTATATCTTTACCTCTACCATCTAAACCTGCATTAAATATGCGTAGTTCCTGTTGATCATCAATAAACCCTAGTAACAAACATTCGCCTTTGCCCAGGTTTAACGTGTGTGTACCCGCTGCAAAAGAGTAGGTATGTATGTTTGCAGGCGGATAGCCATTCAAAACCAATCCATTAGAGATTTTAATTTCTGACTGACCATAATTATTGGCGCTGGCATCCGTCTCCAGTTGAGGCGGTGCTAAATATTCAAGACTTTTATGATTAAAAAAGCCTACCAGTAACTTCACAGGCTTTGCAGTATTAAACTTAATTTCAGTACCATTTTTAACTTGTACACCTTTAGGCATCTTAATCCCTTTCAGTCCGACTAACTGTTCAGTTACTTCTTTAATTTGTACTGCCGTATCAGTATAAACGACTGTGTTTTTATTTACTGTATATCTTTCGGGCTGATTTAAAACCGTAACATCGGCCGGTTGATATGGGATAATTTTTGCTACAGTTGTTCCATCAATTGATTTTAAAGAATCAATGCTCTTTCTGAAATGGTTTAATTCTTTTATAAACACAGGCAACATCTCCTTCCAATGAATGAAGGTTTTATCAACGCCCCTCATCGGAATTTTACGCTGTTTGGTTTGCATGCTATTGGCATACAAATAACTTCCTTCTGTAAGTTTCACCAGTTTAGCATAATGATCTACACTTTTCTGCAAGAAAGGTAGTGCCTGCTCTAAATCCTTTACCTGATTTGAATACTTAAATCTCAGAACCCATAATGATGCTTTCACTTTTTCAGCATAAAAGTTAGCCATTTCATCATAGCAATACATATCGTTTTTAAGGCGGTTAAATTCGGCTACATCTTTTGTTGCCTTAACTTCATTAATGGAAGCTAACGCTTTCTTTCCGTGTGCCACAACTTCTTTAGCGATTTGAACAGGCGTTTCCCCAATATGACCTTGTTTTTTCCATTCCTTTTCGGCATAGTCGATAATCATCTCTCCTTCAGGCGCTTCCGACTCATACATTAAAGTAAACACGCCATAACGGAAAGGATTAATCAACTGTGTCATCAGCATGCCTAAGGTTAAAGTTTGGCGGTTCCCGTCGGTGATGCCATAGCGGCGTAAGAGTTTAGGTGAAATTTCTCCCGATTCTTCATAGGCATTTAAAATTGCTTTCCCCCCGGCCAAACCTGTACCATATTTACCAGCCAGTTGCCTTCCCCAGTAATTAATCTCCTCTGAACGGTCTCTATCCGCTTTCCAGGCATATCTTGCCCATTCCTTGTACCAAATCCAGTCTCGATCTACTTCCAGCAACCTTCCATTTACATCATCGGCAGCATAAGGCCAGTCCCAATAACTGTGTTGCGGATACAAATGCAGGCCTTTAGCATTGTAAATTTTATCCATGGCTTGTACAGACTTCTGAATAAAATCAGCTGAGCCATATCTAAAAGGTTCCAGATTTGCCAATATGTGCACATTAGAAATATTGACTGTTCCAATTTCCGCCAGCTTTCTATTCAATTCTGCCCAGGCCCCACGAGGTTCGTAGGTTGTTAAAGCCTCGCCATTAAACTTATTTTCGGTGTACAGATTTTTATAGAGCGGTAAGGCAGCTTTCATTACTGCAGGTGCATCCGTATCATGGGCACGCAAAACAATAGGCGGCTCTTCTTTAATTCCGGCGGCTTTTAAACCATCTTTTACACCAGGAATGATCGTTTTCGTAAACCAATCAATATCGTCCTGGCCAACACCTTCCATGGCTTCGCCCAATGCAACCATTAAACCTACATTTGGATATTTTTCTACAAATGCACTGATCGATTGTTTGGTGTAATCGGCTATTAAAGGAATAATAGGGCGATTACGGTCTTGTGTTTTTAAACCATGTTTATCTGCAAAAGGCTTAGGGATAAGAATGTTATAAAACATCTGGATAACCCAGATGCCGCGTTTATCTGCTTCCTGGGTTAAAAAACGAAATATTTCTTCATTTTTCTTTAAGGTAGCATTATTAACCTCAACTGCATAAGGATAATCTTTAAGTCGTAGTAGCGAAGAGAACGGATGACCATTCCACAGATAGAGTGAGTTATAACGGTTATCCACCATCATATCCAGATATTTAATCCATAATTTTTTATCATATAACCAGGGAAAAGATTCTTCCGTATAGGGATACTCATAAACATCGTGACCAGGTAAGTAATCAGGCTTTTGCAGGCCAATACAGGTTCCGCGAAGCACCATTTGCGGATGATCCGTAACTGCCAGCTGCGCAGGCAGGATTTGGGTTTCCGCCACTCTATCGAGTATATCCAGACTACCATATAAGGCACCAGATTGATCAGCACCAATAATATATAAAGTACCTTCCCGATCATAATTAATTGCAAATCCTTCTTTACCAGCGGTTATCACATTTTTTCTGATCGATTCTGGTAATTTTAAAGAAAAAATCCTGTCGCGAGCCTCAGCTACTACAATACTATTAGTACCTTTAGGAAAAGCCTGTTTACTGTTCACAACTGTCAGTTTAATTTGATAGCCCACCTTGGTTAAGCCATCCATCAAACGCTTTGCAGCATAAGTTACCCTGGCGCCCGCTTGCGATGATACATAGATTGTTTTCGTTTTAGGCAACCGATCTGCTGCACTGGCAATGGCAAGATTGGGAAAAACAGCAAATAAAAAAATAAAAATAAGGAAGTTTCTCATTTAATTTGGCTCTAGTGATTAGTCTCTCTGAAGAAGACTAACAGAATATTTGGTTAAACTTGATTATTTAAATATAAATAAATTATTCAAATATAAGTATTAAAGCCTTTTCATTATGTAATATTTCTGCAAGGTAAGCCGCCTTTAAGACCGTTTTAAACATCATGATAAGATTAAATAATATTTTGGCAATAAGTTAAATTTTTAAATCAATAATATCTCCTTAATTTGTAGCCTGATTACCAGCTGTTCTTATGATAGGCTGATTTGATCATTTTATGCAATAAGAAGCGATAAATATTTTAACCAAATACTGATTATTAAACCCATATTAAAATATGTTTTCATTACAAAATAAACGAGCTGTGGTTACCGGTGGAGGAAGTGGAATTGGTAAAGCCATTGCAACAACGCTGGCCAGGCAAGGTGCTGAAGTGCATGTGATCGAACTAGGGAAAGAACATGCGGAGACTACTTTATCTGAAATCGCTGAATCAGGAGGAAAAGCTTTCAGTTATGCCTGTGATGTATCCGATCATGAGGCCGTAAACACCGTTTTTAACCAAATTGGAGCCATTCATATTTTAGTAAACAATGCAGGCATTGCACACATTGGCAAGGCAGATACAACTGAAGAATCTGATTTTGACCGTATTATGCGGGTAAATGTTAAAGGGGTTTACAATTGTTTATATGCTTCCATCCCGCAGTTACGGGCTGCTGGTGGTGGTGTAATAATTAATATGGCTTCTATTGCTGCTTTGATTGGTTTGCCAGATCGTTTTGCATACAGTACAGCTAAGGGTGCGGTTAAAGCCATGACAATGAGCGTTGCTAAAGATTATATTGGTGAAAATATCCGTTGTAATTCCATCTCTCCTGCCCGTGTTCATACACCATTTGTAGATGGATTTTTACAGAAAAACTATCCGGATAATATTGACGAAATGTTTGAAAAATTATCTAAAACCCAACCGATAGGCAGAATGGCAAAGCCGGAAGAGATTGGCGCCCTGGCCTTATATTTATGTAGTGATGAGGCTTCTTTCGTTACAGGTTGCGACTACCCAATCGATGGTGGTTTTACCACATTGAATAATTAAAATTTTAACCCGAAAATATAAACAAAATGAAATTAATAAGATTTGGCGAGGCAGGATTTGAAAAACCAGGATTAATTATAGACGAAAAATATTTTGATGTTTCTGCATTAGTTACTGATTATAATGAAGAATTTTTCGGCGGAGATGGATTAGAAAAATTGAAAATAGCCATCCAAAGCGCAACGTTACCGGAAGTTGATCAAAACGTTCGTTTAGGTCCGGCTTTGGCCCGTCCTTCAAAAATTATCTGCGTAGGTTTAAACTACAAAGATCACGCCGCTGAAACCAATGCCCCTATTCCGGCAGAGCCGATTTTATTTTTTAAAGCAACATCAGCCATTGTTGGGCCGAATGATGATTTAGTGATTCCAAAAAACAGTAAAAAAACGGATTGGGAAGTGGAGTTAGCAATTGTTATCGGCAAAAAAGCATCGTATGTTTCAGAAGAAAATGCTTTAGATCATATTGCAGGTTATGTATTACACAACGATTATAGCGAACGTGAATTTCAGTTAGAAAGAAACGGACAATGGGTTAAAGGCAAAAGCTGCGACACATTTGCACCTATCGGACCATTTATTGCTACACAGGATGAAATTGCTGATGTACACCAACTTCGCCTTTGGCTTACCGTAAATGGTAAAACGCTGCAGGATGGTAACACTTCCAACCTGATTTTTAATGTGCCGACAATGGTTTCTTACATCAGCCAGTTTATGACGCTTTTACCTGGCGATGTGATCACTACAGGCACACCTGCGGGTGTTGGTTTAGGCCAAAAACCAGAGCCATGGTATTTGAAAGCCGGCGATGTGGTGGAATTAGGAATTGACGGATTAGGAAGCAGTAAACAAACTGTAAAAGCTTACAGCGAAAACTAAGTATGAAAAGATACTGTTTTACGCTTGATTTAATTGACGATGAAGCGCTTATTTCCGCCTACAAAGAACACCATGAAAGGATATGGCCGGAAATTGTGGACAGCATCAAATCTGCCGGCATTGTTGATATGGAGATTTACCTGCTTAACCATCGGTTATTTATGATTATGCAGGTAAATGACACATTCAGCTTTGAGGCAAAGGCAAAATCAGATTTAGAAAATCCTAAAGTGCAAGAATGGGAAGCATTAATGTGGAAATACCAGAAGGCATTGCCACAGGCTAATCCAGGTGAAAAATGGTTGTTAATGGATCAGATATTTAAATTATAGCCTATTATGATAGATACCCACGTACATTTCTGGAATTTTGATCCTGTTAGAGATAGCTGGATTAATGACGAAATGAGTGCCATCCGTAAGGATTTTTTGCCAAAAAACCTGTTAGGCGTTTATAATGAGCTCGAGATTTCTGGGTGTATTGCTGTTCAGGCAAGCCAATCTGAAGAAGAAAACGAATTTTTACTTACGCTTGCCGAACAAAATGACATTATCAAAGGTATCGTAGGCTGGATTGATCTTAAAAACCCCAACCTGACCGGTCGGTTAAATTACTGGAAAAATTTCAACAAGATAAAAGGATGGCGCCATGTATTACAGGCGGAAACCGAAGCATTTATTCTTGATCCAGTTTTTATAGATGGCATTCGTGAGCTTAAAAAACATGACTACACTTACGATTTACTTTGCTACCACAATCAGTTAAAAAGTATTATACAAATGGTTGATCAAATTCCAGATCAGCCATTTGTACTGGATCATTGTGGAAAGCCGGACATTAAATCAAAAGATATCACAACATGGTCGCACCAGATCAGCATATTGGCTCAGAATCCTCAGGTATCCTGTAAATTATCAGGGTTACTTGCTGAAGCAGATTGGAAGAACTGGACAGAAAAAGAGCTTTTTAATTGTTTTGATGTGGTATTTGAAAATTTTGGCTGTGAAAGGGTAATGTATGGAAGCGATTGGCCGGTTATGCTGATTAGCCGCCCCTACCAGGACTGGTTTAATTTAGTTAAAAAATATACGCAAAACTTAAAAGAAAGTGACAAAAAGCTGGTTTTTGGAGAAAATGCTAAGGCTTTTTATAAGCTCTAATGCAATTATATACCAGCCGATTTATACATGCAGATGGTGCAGGATGGAAAATATAATTTTTAGTACTAGTTTTCGCCTTTTAAATGCCCATCTAACCAATACTATAAAATACACATGAGTAAAAAGATTACATTCCCTTATCACGCTCAATACCCTTCTGTTGCCGACCTCAGGCGTAAGGCAAAAAGCAGAATACCAAAATTTGCATTCGACTATTTAGAAGGCGGCTGTAATGAAGGATTAAACTTAGCCCGGAATGAAAATGATTTTGATGATATCTATCTTAAGCCGAACTATTTAAGAGTAGGTACGGATATTGATATGTCTGTTGAACTTTTCGGACGCAAATACAGTGCCCCCTTTGGCATATCTCCAATTGGTTTGCAGGGTTTGATGTGGCCTAACGCTCCTGAAATTTTAGCAAAGGCTGCAGCAAAACATGATATCCCTTATACCTTAAGTACAGTATCTACCAGCAGCATTGAGCGCATTGCAGAGGTATCGGATGGTAAAGCCTGGTTTCAGTTGTATCATCCCACGGAGAATAGATTAAGGGACGATATCTTGAACAGACTAAAAGCTGTTGAATGTCCGGTTTTAGTTGTTTTGGTGGATGTGCCTGCATTTGGTTTGCGGTACAAAGAAATTAAAAGCGGTCTTTCCATTCCACCTAAAATGTCTGTCAATAACATTTTGCAGGCATTTGCCAGGCCACTTTGGGGCATAAAAACGCTACAGCACGGCATTCCTTCTTTCGCAACGTTAAAACCTTACATGGAAAAAGGGATGGATATGTCTCAACTGGGCCAATTTATGAACCGGACCTTTACCGGCAAAGTAGATATTAAAAAAGTTTCAGCAATCAGAGAGATCTGGAAAGGACCATTGGTACTTAAAGGTATTGCTACTGATGAAGATATGCAGGCTGCAATACAAATAGGTGTTGATGGTGTAATTGTTTCCAATCATGGCGGCAGGCAGATAGATGCCGGGGAATCTTCTATCCGTTCCTTAATGAGACTGGCTAACAACGAAGTCTATAAATCAAAATTAAAAATCATGTTGGATGGCGGAATCCGTTCAGGAGTTGATTTGGCAAGAGCTCATGCCGTTGGCTCAGAATTTAACTTTATGGGTCGTCCGTTTATGTATGGCGTTGGCGCATTAGGGAACGAAGGTGGTGAACACACGATAAACATGTTTAAAACTCATTTATATCAGATTATGCAACAACTGACCATTGAGAAGATTACGCAGTTCCCGGACCGTTTACTAGAGGTTTAGTGTTCTAATCTATTTAGCTATTATGTGGTTAGTGATGACTACAAACACTAGATCATCCATTAAAACAAAAAAGCAAGACCATGGTAAGTCTTGCTTTTTTGTTTAGTAACCCCTGCAGGCTATTAAACTATACTTTTCAAATCCTTATTTTGAAAACTTATAAGTAGTACTGGTTTGATAAGTTTCTCCGGGTTTTAACACCGTTGATGCGAAATTCGCATGATTCGGTGCATCAGGAAAATGTTGTGTCTCTAAACAAATGGCCGACCTGTGCGGATAAGATTTACCACCTTTACCATCCTGATCAGCGCCTGTTAAAAAGTTGCCGCTATAGAACTGCAAGCCTGGCTCTGAAGTATATATATCCATTTTAATACCTGTAACTGTACTTTTCACGGTAGCCACAGGCGTTTTATCATCATGTTTCTTTAAAGCGAAGTTATGATCATATCCTTTTCCAAAAGCCAACTGCTCGTCTTTTTCATCTATTGATTTACCAATGGTTTTCGCTTTAGTAAAATCGAAAGCTGTACCAGCAACTGCTAATAATTTACCTGTCGGGATCAATGTCGAATCTACAGGGGTGATCGAATCAGCCGCTATAGTCAACTCATGATCAAGAATGGTTTTATTTCCTTCGCCATTTAAATTAAAATAAGCATGGTTGGTTAAATTTACCACTGTTGCCTTATCAGTTGTGGCTACATAATCAATTTTCAGTGCATTATCATCGCTTAAGCTATAAGTTACCTTCACATCAAGTTTACCAGGATAACCTGCCTCACCATCGTTCGACACGTAGGTTAACTCTAATGTTTGTCCGTTAATTTGTTTAGCATTCCATACTTTTGAGTAAAAGCCGTCGGTGCCGCCATGCAAAGTATTTGTACCATCATTCAGCTGCAACTGGTAATCCTTGCCATCTAATTTAAATTTACCTTTACCGATACGATTTCCGTATCTGCCAATTAAGGCGCCAAAAAATGGTTCGCCTTTTTTACGGTAAGCGCCAATGCTATCATACCCTAAAACCACATCAACCAGCTTATTGTCTTTATCAGGCACTAACAGCGACACCACTCTCCCACCATAATTGGTAATGGTAACTGTTGCACCATCTTTGTTTTTCAAAGTGAAAAGCTTCACACTCTTACCATCAATAGTGGTGGTGTACTTTAAAGAATCGGCTGTAACAGCATTATCAGTTCCCTTATCGCTTTTAGTGTTGCATGAATGCAAAGCAATTGCTAATGATAGTGCCGTAATTGGAAGACCTTTCAAAAATATTCGTTTCATAGAGATTTATTTTGGTTAAGGCTAAAGTAGAAAAATAAATTAACGTTAGCCTAACGATTATGAGATAATTCCGTTAATATTGAATGATTTTATAACACCCCAAAAAAATTCACCTATTTTAGCACCAAATGGATGACTTAAATTTTAAACCTAAGGCTATTTTGTTCGATTTAAACGGCACCATGATTAATGACATGGAATACCATACTTTAGCCTGGCATTCGATCATGAATAATGAACTCGGTGCAAATTTACCATACGAATCGGTTAAAAAAGAAATGTATGGAAAAAACCACGAAGTGCTACAACGCGTATTTGGTCCGGATCGGTTTAGTCAGGAAGAAATGGATCAGTTATCATTCGCGAAAGAAAAACGCTATCAGGAAGGTTATTTTCCCCACCTATCTTTAATTAAAGGGTTGGGTGATTTTTTGGAAAAAGCAAAATCAAAATTGCTTCCCATGGCGATTGGCTCGGCTGCCATACCTTTTAATATTGATTTTGTGGTGGATGGTGTGAACATCAGGAATTATCTTTCCGCTATTGTAAGCGCTGATGACGTAAACATGAGCAAGCCCGACCCCGAAACTTTTTTAAAGGCTGCCGAAGCTTTAAACATTGCCCCCGAGGATTGCATTGTTTTTGAAGACGCTCCAAAAGGGGTTGAATCTGCTGAACGTGCCGGAATGAAGTGCATTGTTTTAACCACTACCCATACATTGGAGGAATTTGCCGGTTACTCCAACATTTTATTTTATATTCAGGATTACAAAGATTTAAAACTTAACGCTCTATTTTAATGGCAAAATATCTCAATCAAAAACCAGTTCTGCTTGCAGTAGATTGTATTATTTTCGGTTACGATGGCGATCAGCTTAAACTGCTGGTCATTAAAAGACCAATTGAACCTGTAAAAGATCAATGGAGTTTAATGGGTGGTTTCATCGGTGAAGAGGAGAACCTGGATGGCGCTGCAAAGCGGATCCTACTTGAGCTGACGGGTTTACATGATGTTTATCTGGAGCAGCTTCATGCTTACGGACAACCAGACCGGGATCCGGTTGAACGAACTGTTTCTGTAGTATATTTCGCCCTGATTGATATCAATAAATACAGCAAACAAATCAACGATCAATATCATGCTGAGTGGTTTAATATTAAAGAGGTACCACCACTCATCTTTGACCATAACGAAATGGTTCAGGCAGCGATGGCTAAAATCCGTTATCAGGCTGCTTTACATCCAATTTTATTTGAACTGTTGCCTAAAAAATTCACTATCCCACAGTTGCAGGCATTATATGAACAGGTTTACGATACACCTATTGACAACCGAAACTTCATCAGAAAAATTACCGCAAGTGGTTTGCTAATTAAACAAACAGAAAAGGATAAATCAAATTCAAGGCGTGGGGCATTTTATTTTAAACTGGACAGAAATAAGCACAAGGCACAATTTCAATCATTTTTAAACTTTATACCTAAATCAAATAAATAATTTAAAAATATTTTTCACCCTATTTTGATGCTACAAAATTATGAATCAGGGACTTGTGTTAACCTTGATTTGATAGCAAAGAAAACACCTTAAATATTTTTAAAAAAACATTTGCGAGATTAATTATTATCTCTATATTTGCACCTCCTTAAACAACAAGGAAAAACGATTCCGTAGCTCAGCTGGTAGAGCATTACACTTTTAATGTAGTGGTCCTGGGTTCGAATCCCAGCGGGATCACGAAAAACCTCACAGAAATGTGAGGTTTTTTTGTTTATAATCCCCAAGATTTGGACAGAAGTATTAAGATGATCCCAATTTTCTCGTGAGTAGGCTGATGTTTAGATAGCTTGAGGAGATCCCCCCGGATTGTAACAAAAGGCAATCAAAATTTATAAGACCCTGCAAAAGTATTTACCGAAAACTCAGAAGTAAAAAAATTACGATCTTTACCAAACTTAACAACACCAGAAACAAATCTGGATTCTATTTTTATTTAAAAACCTGACGATAAAGATCAGTGTAAATCCATTCAAACAAATCTGGTTGATCCTTCAACCCTTATTGGCATTTAAACAAGCTATATAATGGTTAATCATACACCCTAGCGCTAGACTTTGTTAGTCGCTAAAGTTTGTCGAAAACGTATAAAAGAGAAATATAATATACTAAGATAAGGAAAACAAAAAAGCACCCCTGGCCAAGGCTCATCCCACATCAGCAGTAAAGAAAATAGTATAAAAACAAAAGGTAAGAGGAAAAAGCTAAGCGCACTCCAAACCGGTTTAGCCCTGATACGCTCATTAAGATTTAGCAATATAGGCAAGGTTCCTACGGCAAGGTACAGGTTGAAACCAACAGCAATCCCGTAAGGCAAATTCCTCATATCCGAATCGACCGTACCAATTATACTTGTAGTCTGCAAAACGAATACGCCGATTAAACAAATGGTCGTAGCAATAAGAAAGCAGAATATAATAATCTTCCAAAATTTCATCTTTGTTCAATGTTAATCCTATTCAACGAACCAATTCGATATAATAAAGTTTAAATTTTCTTAAAATAAAGCATCGGGTTTAAAAACAGATTTTAGAATTCAATTAGCGTTAAGGGAAAAAAATAACGGCTACCATTCAAAATAGCAGCCGTTCAATCATCAACTAAACAAAATCCGGTCAATTATGCTAATCAGTTCTTTACATCCTTTGCTGTTTTTTGTAAAAATGATGCAAATTTCGGATCTATCGTTTTAGGCAAAAATTTTACCTGTTTTGGATTGGCATTAAACAAAAACTGATACCACACCAATCCTGCCAAATAGCAGCCTGCATCATTTGCATGATTAGGATCAAAAGTTATCTTTTTATCTTTAGAATAAAAGTAGCCTATATTGAGTGAGTGGGTTTGATTGGGTAAATCAGGAAATTTTGCTGTTTCATAATCAAATGATGTATCCTTTTTAAATCCCCATTTACTGTTTGTATTCGCCATCTGCATCGCATCTCCAACGGGTATTATACGAAGCTTTAATGTTTTTGCGAGATGATGATATGCAGCCCTGGACTTTTCCCACATTTCGCTCTGGTTTTCGGCCCGGCGTTCTCCCATTATTTTGCCAAAACTATTTGCATCTGCCCGGTAGGCCCAGGTTTGATGAACGACAATTTCTGCATGGGGCTGTAACTGCCTGATTAATTTATAGAGATTTGATGCATAGGGCTGATAAGTTGTGGAATCACCAGAAAGAAGTGAAAACTGCTGGATTGTAACCACATCCCAGCTCCCTGCTGATAACAATTCCCGTAAAGATTTTCCACCATAAGGCTTGCCCTTTGGATCAGCAGGATTTGAGTTATTAATCGAAACTGATTCCCAGTGTTTTTTAAGTTCGCAGCCCGGCAATTCAGCTCTTCCAATAACGAGTGGATGGCCGCCTGATGCACTAATTTCGGGAAGAAATTTGCTGGCGTTCTGAGAAAAACTATTGCCGATTAAAAATAAACGTAAAGGTTTTTGCTGGCCATAAACAGTTGCCGCGGCAAACAGAAATACCGTAATAATAAAAAACCGAGCTGCTAAATGAACAGTGGTTGCGCTACCCGACCGGATTGAAATATCTCGCCTTATCCTATTCTTTTTGATGATCATCTTTTGTAGTTATAGTTTGCAAATTTAATAAAGTTGGTCCAGTCGTAAACGTTCAGGTCGTGTTTGCCATCTCTAAAATGGTAACCGATGGCAGAGTGAATAATCGGACTATTGGTATCTGGAAATGATGCCGGAAGCATGGTTTTCTTTTTATAAAGATCATAAACGGGTTTGGCATTCACCAAAGCAAGAAATGAACCTCTTGGGTCCGCCCAACGATCTTCTGTTGCATTGGTCACATAAACCGGCCTGGGAGCGATCAATCCAATCAGCATGTGCTGGTCTACAGGCAAATGATCAACCTGGTTGTTGTATTTTTTATAATTATCATTAAACCAGTGCGGAAACTGCCGGTTAATTAAACTCACTGTTTCGCCGTAACGCCGACGAGCCAGCGCTGCGCCTGTGCTTCCGGAGCAACTGCTCAATACCATGGCAAAACGTTGATCTTGAGCTGCAGCCCACAATGCGGTTTTACCCCCGCGGGAATGTCCAACAATGGCAATTTTGTTGAAATCAATATCATTGTCCGTTTGAAAATAATCCATTACCCTGCTGGCTGCCCATGCCCAGGCACCAATGGCTTTAATTCCATCAGGCTTATGGATCTCTTCAGGGAATATTTTTTCTAATAAACCCTGTTGATAACTGTCTTTTCGGTCTGGGGTTATATCGGCGTTGTGAAATGCAGCAATGGCGTAACCACTATCAATAATCATTTCTGCAGGCCAGAACGTACTTTTTTCCACCCGGGTGGGATCGGTATTTTTCTTACTGCGATTGTTAATGAGTAGGAATGCCGGCGCTGGTTTGTTTCGATGGTTTGGAATGAAAATTACAAGCGGAATACTGATAAAGTTTCCTTTCCGCCATACTGTAATTTGGATTTCTTTTAATAAAGCCTTTCCATTCATTGCATTCGAATCAATATTGGAAATCATAAACTTAAGGCTATCTAAACGCGGAGGAATTTTACCATAAATATTTTCTTCAAAAAGGGATAATATTTCAGGCCTACGCTTTGCTTCCCAGTTTTTAACGCTCGTTATTTTCTTCCCATTGCCGGTCTTCAAAACATCCGGAAGTAGGTATGCAGGCACAGCCTCCTCATCGTAATTTACTGTTTCGCCCATAAATTTATCTGTTTTTTGCGCCTTCGATTTTGCAGACATGAACAGAAATAAATACAGTAAAAAAATTACTTTGACTAATTGCTTTGTATGCGCCTTATGGATAGATTGTATTTTATTCATTTTGAATCTCAAAGAGATGAAGCTTCGTTTAGGGCATGAATAGCGGCTACGAATTTTACATTTGTAGCCGCAAAAATTTAATAACCTGGATTTTGAACAAGTTTACTGGCTTTGTTCAGTTCACTTTGCTGAAACGGATACCAATAATTTTTGCTTGTAAATACCCGGTTTTCAACTACAAAGGGTGTGTAGGTTAATGCGCTTCCGGTTTTGGAAATTTTCATTCCTTTAACTTCACCGTTAAAGTATTTTTCTCCTTCTTTCCAACGACGAACATCATAAAAGCGTTGCTCTTCAAAACAAAACTCCACTCTTCTTTCATTTTTAATTCGTTCACGCATTTGAAGTTGCGTTAAGCCTGAAAGCGAAGGCATGCCCGCACGATTCCTAACCGCATTGATAGCATTATATACCTCTGCAGTAGGTCCTGAGAATTCATTTGTTGCCTCTGCATACATTAGCAGCACTTCGGCATACCTAAAAAGTACCCATGGTCTGCGTACACTGGTTGTACCGGTAATGTTATATGTCGAATTTCCACTTAAAAATTTTCTTAGGTAATAGCCAGATTTGGTGTTATTAATATTAGATGGAACATTATCGCGGCCACCTTCGTAAGTTTCTACGGCCCGGCTTAAACTTCCTGTTTTAAATGTTGCGCCGTTGTAAACAATAAATTGATTTAATCGCGGATCTCTGCCCGTGTAAGGATTTTGCGGATCATAACCAGATGTTGGGTCAGTGATCGGTTTACCATTTGCCATTTCGAAAGCATCAACTAAATTCTGTGTAGGGTTGGTTCTTCCTAATCCACCTGTAAAGCTAATGGGAGCATTATTAGATTCAATAGCATTGGTATTACTGGCAGGCGTTGCAAATATAACTTCGTTGTTGTAGGTTGTTGCGGTAGCCGTGTAATCCCATAAACCTGGAAATAAAGCATTACTCAGCAAGCTATGTTTATTTAAATCAATCAGATCCTTTGCCGCTTTCGCAGCATTTTGCCAACGTTCTAAATTGTTGCTTGTATTGTAGAGCGGGCTTGCGTACATTAAAAGTGTTTTCGCTTTTAATGCCATTCCCGCAGCCTTTGTCGCTCTTCCGTAATTTGCAGCATCCCAATCTTTGGTGGAAGCCGCCGGAATCTGGTTAATCGCAGAGTCACAATCCTTTACAATCTGCTGTACCACTTCATCAGCAGTATTTCTTGGAATGTTAAGGTTTTCCGTTGGGGAAAATGAACGTGTTGCCAATACCACACCGCCGTATCTTTTAAAAAGCTCGTAATGAAATAGTCCGCGAAGAAAGAATGCTTCCCCTCTTAATCCACGCAAATCACTGGCCGGAAAAATAACCGCCGTTGGCGACCGTTCTAAAAACGTGTTCACCACCCACAAACCGTTATAGAGATTGGTATATTGTTCATCAAACGTTCTAAAACTGCTCCAGTTACCATTATTAAAAATATTGATATTGCTGTTCAGGTTTGAGTTCACTGCCTCGTCGCTTCCACTTGCCATTAATGCACCGGAACCATCAACATTATACCTGGCCAGCATATAATTATAGCCGTTATTAAGGTATTCTCTTACTCTTCGGTCGGTATTCCAGATAGCCTCTTCAATTACAGGTCCTTCACTATATGATGGCGTAAAGAAATCCTTTTTACAAGCGCTAAAACAGATTAGCAAAAAGCCAAAAAGGATTTGTGCACAAAATAATTTCGTCTTCATCTCAATTAAAATTTAATATTAATACCTATTGCGAATGTTTTAACGTATGGATAAGAAGAGAAACGTCCTGCATTTGGTGTTTCCGGATCTATACCCAATTTGTTAAGTGATGAAATGGCAAACAGATTATTACCACTAACAAATATTCTCGCACCTGCAAAACGCAACCTTTGATTAAGTCTTTCTGGTGTGGAATAGCCAAATTCTGCAGATCTCAGTTTTATAAAATCTCCTGAACGTAGCCAAAAAGTAGAATTTGCTGTATTGTTTCCATTATCGGTAATGCCAATACGCGGATATTGTGCTGTTGCTGCATTAGCAGGTGTCCAGCTTTCCAAACGCAACTGATTTAATCCGTTAGGTCCGGCATATACAATATCAGATACATCAACCGTTCTACCTTCCACACCTTGAAACTGTGCTCCTAAATCAAACTGTTTGTATCTGATGTTAAGCCCAAATCCATAGTAAATTTTTGGGATATCAGTATAATCGCTAGCGATAGCATCATTGGCATCAATAATATTATCGTTATTAACGTCTTTATATTTAATATCGCCGGGAACAACTAAGCTGGCTAAAGTTTGCTTCGGACTGGCGTTAATTTCAGCCTGGTTTTGAAACAAACCCTCTGCTATATAATAATTTCCGCCGCCAATGTAGTGTCCAATGGTGGATTGATTAGACAAAGTATTTTCTGTTCTTTCCAGGATAATATTTTTGGCATAAGTAAAATTAGCATTGGCACTCAATAACAGATCGCCAAATTTTTTATGGAAGGTTCCACTTAAATCAAACCCTTTGCTGCTTACTTTACCCGAATTTACCTGAGCGATTGCGATCCCTACGATGCCTGGTAAATTAGGCGGACCCAATATGTCTGTACGTTTCTCATTAAAATAATCAACTGAAAAAGAAAAAGCACCTTTGAAGAAATCAACATCTGTTCCGATATTCAAACGATCAACCTTCTCCCAGGTAGTTAACAGATTTCCTGCCGGACTTACTAAACGTGCTGTTGTTGAAGTTGAAAAGGTTGAGCCTAAAAACGGACCGGCATCTCTGGTGAATAAGGTACGATAAGGAAGCCTTACAATGTTGCCGCCAGTGTCATAAGTCGGACCGATATTGCCTGATCTGCCATATGAAGCTCTTAACTTCCAGAAGCTGATGAGTTCGGAATCTTTTAAAAAATCTTCTTTTGAAAGCAACCAACCTGCTGATACGGCTGGAAAGAAACCAAAGCGACGGTCAGGTGCATAGTTTTCTGAACCAGAATAGCTTCCTGTAAACCCAAGCATGTACCGCTGCATGAAGCTATAGTCGAGCCTGCCTGCTAACATCCGTGAACGATAATCAATTCTATCCACCGCGGCACTTACATACTGTTGTGCTTTCACGCTGGCATTTACCTGATGTTCGCCAAAGCTGCGTTTGTAATCCAGACCAAACCAAAGCTCATTATTCTTGGTATTGGTTTGAAATGCTGCTGTACGATAAGCAATGACCGCAGGTGTACGATACGTTTGGGCAGGTGTTACTGTTTGATTAAATACCGCATAATTTTCTGATAAACCATCACCATAATTACCATAACCATCGTAAGAGAAAAATAAATTAGCAGATAAACCTTTGGTAATAAAATCAAGCTTTTGATCGGCCATGATACTGGCCAATAAAATATTGGTGGTAGTTCTGGAAAAACCAGTTGCCTGTAACTGACCCAAAGGATTGTTTTGAAAAAGTGAGGTACCACCATAAGTGCCATCGGCATTTAAAATGGGAAATGCGTTTGGCGGAAGGTTGTATAAATTATTTAAAACCGTACTTGTACCATCGCCTACGTCGTTTCTCACCTCACTTCTTACACCAGCTAATAAAGAGAGCGTTAATGTTTTAGTTACATCGTAATCTAAATTAATTCTGAAATTGTAGCGCTTATAACCATAGTTTGAATTGTAATTTGGAGTTTCGGTTTCCCTGAAAAGACCTTGCTGATTAAGGTAACTTACCGCACTGAAATATCGTACCCTTTTGTTACCGCCACTAAACGTTAGGGCATACCTTTGTGTAGGCGCCTGTTTTTTAATAAATCTGTCTACATAATTATTATCAGGATACAAATAAGGATCAGTGTGATTTTTGTAACCATCCAAAGCTGCTGCGTTGTATGCAGGTACCTGACCAACATTGGTTAAACCCTGGTTATAAAGTGTGGCAAAATCATAAGAATTTAAGGGTTTAATGATATTACTCGCAGACTGAAATCCACCTTGAGCATCTACAGTAATTAAACTCTGGCCTATTTTTCCACGTTTAGTGGTTACTAAAATAGCGCCGTTGCCACCGTTTAACCCATAATAATTTAAAGCAGCAGCGTCTTTCAATACCGTTACACTTTCAATTTCGGTGATGTCCATATCCTCGAAATCGCGTTCTATCCCATCCACCAAAAAAGTTGGTGTAGATCCTTGTGCGTAGGATGATCTTCCTCGAATTTGGTAGGAGACATTCCCTCCACCCGGCTGATTACCTGTCCACCTGAAGAGAAAACCACTTAATCTGCCAGCAAGCAGGCCTGATAAGTTACTGATCGGAACCTGTGTAAGCTGCGTAGAACGTAAAGCACTTACTGCATAATTCAATTCCGCTCTGCTTCTTGTTCCAAAAGGAATTTCAATCAGTTGATTTACTGAATCTGGCTGAGCAACGCGGTTAACATTCGCATTGCGATTTTTTGTTGTATCAGTTTGATTAGTGCTTTGAGCCGAAGCCGTGACGCTGATAGCGCATACCGTAACCCAAAGCAAGCCCAAACTTTTAATATATTTAGTCATTTCTTGTCGTTTAAATTATGTAACTGATCATTACCAACCTGGATTTTGCTTTAAAGCTCCACTGGTTTTATTCATCTCAGAACGAGGGATTGGATACAGATACATTTGATCATTAAATACCTTACTAAAAGCGGGTAACTCTACTACATTATAGGTAAAAGTTCCATTTGCATTTTTAATTACTTTCATGCCTTTCATAGGCTGAGCCACAATTTCAGCTCCCTTTTTCCATCGCAGAATATCCCACCACCTCATATCTTCAAAAGCAAACTCAACAGCTCTTTCATTCCTGATCCGGTCACGCATCTGCGCTTGTGTTAAGCCAGCAGGTAAAGCAGGCATTTTGGCTCGTAAACGAATTGCATTTACAGCATTGTAAACATCTGCTGTCGGACCACCTTCTTCATTTAAGGCTTCGGCGTAATTTAGCAGCACCTCTGCATATCTATAAAAAACATAATTTAACAAAGCTGATGCGGTTGAGCCGGAGCGTGAAGTTTCGGGCCACAGTCGTTTTAAGTAATAGCTGGTTTTAGTGATAGAAGTTGCAGAGCTGATGTCGGTGCCATAGGTAACAATGCCTTGTGCATTGGGTTCAGTTTGCCAGGTTTGTACAGGTCTTCCCTGCCAGGTTACGTTATTATATAAAATATTGACATAAAAGCGTGGATCTCTATTTATATAGGGATTTTGTGGGTTATAGCCAGATGTAGGGTCAGTAATTGGTTTTCCATTCGCCATTTCATATAAATCTACATGGTTTTGAAGTGGAGAAAGGTTGGATTGTGCCCCACCATAACTGGTAGGAATTAAAAAATCGCTCAGGTAAGTCCCAATGAATCCTCTTCCGCCCCTTGGCCAGATTCTGATGTATTCGCTGGAGTTCGCTACGGTAAGCACATTTGCATAGTTAGCTTCCAGCGAAAACTTATTTAAATCCATAATGGCTTTTGATGCAGCTGAAGCTTTTTTCCATTTGCTTACATCGCCGCCAGGATTATTAAGCGGACTCGCATCAAACAATAGTGCCCTTGCTTTTAACGCCATTGCTGCTGCGCCGGTAGCCCGGTTAGATTGCGCCGCCGGATTAGGCCAATCGGCGTTGGTAAGCGGCAGAAGTTTAATCGATTCTTCAATATCATTTAATATCAAGGCAAGTGTTTCTGCATAGCTGGCTCTGCTCAAGTCGGTTGATGCTTCAGTAAAATCCTGTGCTTCTGTTAACAGCACCACTCCACCAAAACGTCTCAGTAACTCAAAATAAAAATACGCCCTTAAATACAATTGCTCTCCTCTGATGTAATTAGGATTGTACAAATCTGTCCATGGGGTTTTGCCCATATTGGAAAGCATTAAATTCGCATTGCGGATGCCTCTGTACATTTGCGAATAAATACCGGTCACATCAGATGCTCCGGGATCAAGAAACTGTCCCGTATTCATCGCGGCAACCTCAATCTGGCCATTGTTGGCAATAGATTCATCAGTAAACTGAGAGGTCATTCCTTTATATCCGCTTAACCGGCCATAATCTGATATAGAGAGCGTGTACGTAAAATCTCCAAATCGGGAAGCCAGCAACGGATCTTTAAAAACCTCTTCCAAATCACTTTGAATGCCTACATCTCTTTGCAGGAAATCTTTTTTACAGGAATAGCTGGCTGTTATGGTAATCAATAACAAGAGACTTATGATTTTTTTCATGATTTCGTTAATTAAAATGATAAATTGAGACCAAGGTTAACCACTTTAGTAGTAGGAATAGTTGCGATTGATGAAGCATAGGCATTGCCTGACAAGCTATTTTCCGGATCGATGCCGTAAAAGTTTGTCCAGGTTTTTAGATTTTGCCCGCTTACAAAAACAGTTAAGCTATTCACTTTTAACCGGGAAAGCCATTGCTTAGGTAGCGTATAGCTAAGCTGCACATTTCTAAGCTTAATGTATGAGGCATCCTGAAGCGTGAAATCATTCAAACTTTCGTTTGGATTTGCGTTTAATCCCGGACGAATGACTGGCCAGCTGGCATTGGTATTGGTAGGACTCCACCGTTCTAACATCGGTACATAAAACTGATTGGTACCTCCGCTTTGAAAAACCACGTTTGAACTTACATTCGTTACACCATTAAACAATACCGCTAACTGAAATCCTTTATACCCCAGCTGCAGGTTTAAACTGGCGTTATACTCCGGTATGTTTGGATGGCCAATTGCCATAACATCCTGGTTGTTAATAATGCCGTCGTTATTGATATCCTGATATTTAAAATCCCCGGGAATAGATGGATAGGCAGTAATTTTATTTTTAGGACTGCTATCAATATCTTTCTGGTCAGCATAAAAACCCAGCACATGGTAGCCAAAAAAAGTTCCTATTGGTTTTCCGGAAGTCCTTAAATTTTCAGCAAGTCCGGGTGCTTCATCCAACACTCTTCTCTGGTTACGGGCAAAACTTAAGTTTCCGGTAACGGCGTAAGTAAAGTCTTTCACCTTATCTCTATAGGTAACCGAAAGTTCATAACCATGATTATAATTTACACCGTAATTTGTACTTGGTACTGTTGCCCCATAAGTGGCGAAGCTTGTTGCAGAACGCGTAGATAAGATATCAGAACGTTTATCATCGAATAAATCGGCCGTAATATTCAGCTTATCCTTGAAGAAGGCTAAATCAAGACCTAAATTACGCTTGGTAGAAATTTCGAAAGTAATGAAAGGATTTCCATATTGCGACTGGATATAGGTAGGTGCACTAAAATTACTGTTAGGGTTTCCAAAAACAGCATTTCCACCTGCTCCAAACCGGTTTTGGTAATAAAAACGACTAGTGCCCGGACTTGGTATCCCTACCCGCCCGATTGATCCGCGAATTTTAAACATGCTCATCCAGGATAGCTTTTTCATGAACTCCTCATTCGCTAAATTGTAGCCTACCGTTGCCGCAGGAAACAAACCATACCGATAACCTTTAGCATAATTTTCCGAACCATTATATGTTGCACTGGCTGTTACAAAGTATTTGTTAGCATAATTATAGGTGGCTTCTGAAATTACACCTTGATTAGCATAAGGCGCTGCCGCTGCTGCAGAGCCCTGCAATTCTCGCTGGCCGATTAAGTTTGCACTTAAATTATGCTTCCCGAATGTTCTGCCATAGGTTAAAAACAACTGTAAATTGGTCTTGGTGAAGCCGCTTCTTGAGTAGGCCGGTGCACCAAAAAAATCGTTGTAAGTTCCCCCAACCGGTGTAAGCTCTAACGTTGAACGGTTCAGCTCCAAATATCCGGTGCTACCTCTTTGCAGCTTTCCGGAAAGTTGCGTGGCATCGTAACCAAATTGTGCTTTAAAGCTTAAACCTTTGGTTACAAAATCAAGATTCTGCTTGAGTGTAAAAATAGATTCTGCAACATTATTATCCGTGAAAGCGTAACCACCATAGGTAAGTAATGCGTAGGGATTAACCGAGTTAACGCCACCCAAACCATAATTAACCAGGTGATTGTAATTTCCATCCAATGCGATAATTTTTGGATCATCAGAGTTAATATATTCTTTAAAGAAAGGAGCTGCCCAGGTTGGCATTTTCAAAGCCCTACCCACCAGGCCTTCAATACCATTGCTTACCACTCCTGCAGGATCATTATATTCACTCATCCCGGCCGGACTATAGCGATGTTCGTTTCTACCAGCCAAATTCACTTCGAAGTTGGTCGTTTTGGTGAGATCAATACTTACACGTGCCCTGAAATTGTAACGGCTGTAACTTGGTGAGGTCGAATAATCCAGCGGTGTTTTAAATTCTTTGAAGTTACCTTCCTCATTCAAATGACTGAAAGATGTAAAGTATTTTACTTTTTCGCTACCACCAGAAACTGTTACATTCTGTTGGTTTTGCATCCAGTTCTTCTTAACCAGTTCATTGTACCACATCACGTTCGGATATAGCAAAGGATTTCCGGTACCTGATTTAAATATGGCTAAATCCTCATCTGTAAATGTTCTCGGATCGCCCACATTAATCTGTCCCTCAGTGAGTAATAATGCACTTTCATAGGCATTTAAAATTTCAGGACGAGATGTTGGACTAACGAATCCTACGTTACTGGAAAGTGTTACCCTGGCAGGACCTTCAATACCTCGTTTAGTGGTGACAACGAATACACCATTAGCACCTTTCAATCCATATAGTGCTGTAGAAGAAGCATCTTTCAATATGTTAATACTTTCAATTTCATTGGCATCGATATCACCAAATGAAGTTCTTTCCACCCCATCAACAATGATCAAAGCTGTTGCTGTTGGCGAAACCTGTCCGCGAATGTAAAGCGCTGCAGAGTTTATACCCGGACGACCAGAGGTTTGCTGAACGACTAAACCCGGCACGCGACCAGCCAATGCATTATTAACATTTGTTACCGGAGCTTTAAGTAAATCCTGCCCAGATACTGTGCTAATTGCCGCCGTTACAGCAGATCTTCTTTGTGTTGAATATCCGTTAACCACAACTTCACTTAATGCACTACTGGTAGCAGGTAAGATTACATTAACACTAGCAGAACTGCCAATTACTACTTCCTTAGTCTCAGAGCCGATGAAGGAGAAGACAAGGATTTGACCCTGATCAGCGTTAATTTTAAATCTTCCGTCTACATCAGTTTGAACGCCAATGGTTGTACCCTTAATTTTAACACTTGCTCCGGGTATCGGAAGATTTTTCTCGTCTTTTACTGTACCTACAATTTCTTTAAATTGTTTGGTTCCTGGCTTAATATTGTTATTGAGCGTTATTTCGATTGGCTTGGCATAAAGTGAATTTATACTACCCCAGGATAAAATAACAACTAATAACCAACCCGTAAATTTGGTATGTAGCTTTTTTATCATCTAGTTTTATATATGGTTAGCAATTTATCTTAAAATGAATCATCTGTCAGGATGTTTAAATACTCATTTTGTTATCTGATTAATAATAAAGTGCTCGTTAGTAAATAAGGCGTCCCCTAAATTATTACCAGCATTTTAATGATTGAATCCGGCTTATTTCTTCACCCCGCAATCAGACAAAACAATGCAGGGTAATTAAAAAATGTAGCGGAGCTTTTTTTATTTTTTCATCGCTTAGCGGTGTATCGGCAAATGCCGAATGTGGTAGGTAATTAGTTTTCATATTTGGTTAGGGTTTATTGATTTCGTTATCACAAATCTATAGCAGATCAGCACCTCCTAGGGTTCACTTTTGTACGAAAATGGTTTGCTTTTGTACAAAACAGCAATTAAAAGCACTTTTTGATGTTTACATCTCGAAAAAGTGCTTTTTTCAAAACTTTTATTTCCTGATATTTTTCACATTATCGATCGCTACACTTTCGCTTGGCGTAACGTTTATAGGAGCGCCCTCACCGGTGTAAAAGATATCTCTAAAACCGGCATCTGAAATTCCTTTGGCTTGTATTTGAAAATTACTCACCAGATTTCTCACGAATAAACCTTTGATGTTCTCTGCAAATTCAACCTCCAGTCCTTTTTTGGATAAAGGACTAATGATCATATTTTCGATGAAGACATTGCTGATTCTTAGTTTACCAATTGGCATTATACGAATAGCACGATGGGATATCGAGTAGAAATCCTGCCAGTTCTGAAGGTAGATATTAGCAATATTATCTTTATCTCCTGTATAAACGGAGCCGCTTACCACATTTACGTTTTCCTCGCCTGCCGGCACGCCTGTGTCTGTTAAGCCGATATTGATAAAATCGTCGCCACTTTTTCCTTTGATATTAGAAATGATGATGTTCTTACAACCAAAGCGCACTCCCATACCATCCTGATTGAGGATTTGCTGCATTGTTCCTTTTATATTTACGGCCTGCCTAACATCAAAAGTTATATTTTTAACCACACCATTGGTACTGCGTTCTAAAACCAAACCATGCCCGTGATAATCTTTTAACGTGATACCGCTAATTTCAAATCCATCTACATGTGCAAATATAATGGCATGGTTCCTCCAGCCGCCTTTCTGGTTTTCGTTGGGTTTGCCGGCATCGGTACCAAAAGATTCGCTGAAACCATTTGGATGGAGCGATAATGTTTTGTTGTGATCTCCCGTAGCACGTGGATGTGCAGCACCTTCAAGCAATACATTCCCAACACCTATTACCCTTATGTTATTTAAATGTGTTACACTCGATATTCCCAAACCTGAATTTGCAGAACGGATAAAGTTATCTCTGCATCGATCTGATAGTTTGATTTTGCAGTTGTTAAGTTCCAATTCAAAATCTGACGGCAATAAAATGGCTTCATCTATCAACCAGACATCCGTTTTTGTAACCACATCGTACCGGGGAATTACAACTTTACCTGTGGTTTTCTTCGCTTCGTTTATGGCCTTTTGTATGCGTGCTGATTGGCTCCCTGTTTTATAATGGTTCGGACTGATAGCAATATCCTCCGGTTTGTAGTTTTGTTTTGCTGATAAAAAATTAATGCTGCATAATAAAATACAGCCTGTGAATAATGCTTTCTTAAAGATCGACATTGTTATGAATGTATATTGATTTTGAATTAAAGACACAAGATTACCTGTTTTTACCGTATTTTAAAGCCTTTTTTTCAGTCTTGCTAATGCTTCCAGATAATAGTAATCTGCATAGGTTAAAGGTGCATCAACTTCCGATTTGAAAGGAAAAGCACCGGTACTGTGTTTTAAGATGAAATCGCCGTTTTCACCGGGCTTAGCGGTGTATTCATCAGATGCCAGGTTTCTAATTTGCGTCTCTGCCACTTTCATATATTTCTTCTTCAAATCAGCATCTACAAAATCGCTCAGTTCAATTAATGCCGAAGCCATCACCGTTGCCGCAGATGCATCTCGAGTGGTATTTGGAATCTGCGGCGCATTGAAATCCCAGTAGGGAATAAAATCCTTTGGCATCTGCGGGTGATTGATTAAGAAATTGGCAATGTTTTTAGCTTGTTCCAGATAACGTTCGTCCTTAGTTTCCCGGTATAAGTAAGTATAACCGTACAAACCCCACGATTGTCCGCGGCTCCAGGCAGAATCATCTGCGGCACCCTGGTGTGTTTGTTTTTTATGCGGCAACCCGGTTTTCTTATCGTAAGAAACTACGTGGTAAGAACTGTAATCCGGACGAAAATGGTGAATCATTGTTTTATCAGCATGTGAAACCGCGATTTTCCTAAAGGTGTCGTCTCCGGAATATTTAGCTGCCCACAGCATCAGCTCCAGGTTCATGAGGTTATCAATAATGACCGGATACTGCCAAATTGCAGTGTTATGATCCCAGGAACGGATTAATCCCATTTTCGGATCAAAACGGGTAGCTAAGGATTTTGCACCAGTCAATAGCACTTCCTTATAGCGTTCTTCACCGGTTATGCGCAGGCCATTGCCGAAACTGCAATACAGCATGAAGCCAACATCATGATTATCGGTAGTGTATTTTTCCCGTTCTACCCTATCCGTAAATAATTTAGCGTACTTAAGCAATTCGGTATTTTTATTGTTCTCGTACAAATACCAAAGCGAGCCCGGAAAAAATCCACTGCACCACCATCTGGAGTCTGATGAAGTATCTTTACCGCCTTCAAAAGATTTAGGCAACCTGCCCGGCTGACTTTCATATTTTTTAGCCATCAACAGGCTTTGTTGCTCAGCATTTTTAAAAGCGTTATCGATTACATTTTTAAGCGACTGCGCCCTGACCTGCCCAACACTGATTAGTGCTATCAGCAAGAGCAATGGAATGTGTGTTACTTTTGTGTTCATTGATTTTAGGTTTGAATATTTGGTATGCTCAAAACTAAATAAACACGCCATCAGGAAGGTTCACTTTTGTACAGAAATGGTTCGCTTTTGTACTTTAGAGAAGAATTTGGAGATTTTTGTACAGCTGAAGGTTTCATTGCTTCTGCAGTCAGGAACTTCATCAAAGTTTTAGTCTGGGATCTTAATGCCACGAATAAGCTCATATTTTAATAAAACATTACAAGCTTTAACAGTCCCGAGGATGACGTAGGAACGACCTAAAGACTTTGACATTTCAATATCGCCGGGAAACACTATTTCTTCGTACCTGCTACCGTTTTCTTTTTAAACTCTGAAGGACTTAAATCGAACTGCTTCTTAAAACAAACACTAAAGTATTTTGCATTGTTGAAACCCGTTTCATACGCTACTTCTGCCACCGTTAAATCTGATTTTTCGAGCAGATAGGCACTTCTTTTCAGGCGGATATTTAGAATAAACTCCTTAATCGACATGCCTACAATGTCATTGATTTTCTGGTACAGGATCGTTCTGCCCACATTCATATCCGATACAAAATCTTCGACCGAATAATTAGCGTTTGCAATATTCTCTTCAATTACCTTCATTGCTTTCCTCAGCAACTCCTCATCCATTGAGGTCACCGTCACATTTGAAGGATCTACCTGAATCCGTTTACTGTATTTTTCTTTCAGCTCCTGCTGATTTTTAAGAATGGTTTCTGTTTGCTGCAACAGATAATCAACATCAAAAGGCTTATCAATAAACACACTCGCACCGTATTCCAATGCCTTTATTTTATTCTGGTGATCATCTCCATTCCCAGAAATCATGATAATGGGAATGTGACTGGTTTTGAAATTCTGCCTTAAACTGCGGCAAACATCCAGGCCATTTTTGTGCGGCATAATCAGATCCGTAATAATCAGTTGAGGATAAATTTTCTCTGCCTTAGTCATTCCCTCTGCGCCATCGCTGGCTGTATATACGTTGTACTTTTCTGCCAGGCGCTGTTCCAAATATGCCCGCAATTGCGGATCATCCTCAATCAGCAAAATATTATCAGCCTTTCTTAATCCTGTGGCACCATTTTGCGGTTCTTCAGTATCTTGCATAACAATATCGTCGATCTCCGAAATGGTGTAATCATAAACCGTAGATTGCATATCTCCGGTACCAGCCTGTTTTTTGAGGGGCAGCATAATCGTGAACGAGATTTTATCTGTTTTATTTATCATCCAGATTTTTCCGTTCAATACCTCAACCAATTCTTTTACAATCGCTAAGCCCAATCCAGAACTTTCTTCAAAAGTTGGACGGTGCGATGATAAGCGATTAAACGAAGTGAAAAGTGTTGCAATTTGTTCTTCCGAAAATCCATCACCACTATTTAAGACCTCGATTGAAACATATTCAATTTCCTGTTCATCTAATTTCACCGCTAAACGTTCTTTTTCTTCCTCGGTTGAGCTATAGATCCGAACACCAACATAACCTTTATTCGGTGTATATTTTAACGCATTGGAGAATAGGTTGGTCAGGATTTTTTCAATCACATCGTAATCAAAGGCAACCAACAGATTATCCTTATGGCCGGCAATATTGGTTTCAATTTCTTTCTTGTTTGCATAGAGCTCAAATAACCCAAAAAGGTCTTTAACAAAGTTGATGAAGTCTCCTGTTTGCGGATTAAGCGTAATTTTCTGGCTTTCAATTTCGCGAAAACGCAGTAACTGGCTGATCATTCTTTGGATTCGGGATACATTTTTCTCGATCAAACCCATATAACCCACCGCACTTTCATTGGCTGCCAAAGTTTCCTTTAACTGCTTCAATGGCTGAATCACCAGGGTTAGGGGCGTTTTCAAATCATGCGAAATATTGGTAAAAAAATCTGTACGAGCCTGGCTTAATTCCTGCATATTTCGCTCTTTCAACGCTTCTAACGCTAACCTTTCCTGGAAAACCTTTTTATTGGTGTAATACCTGGTAATGAAAAAGAGCAAAGAAGCCACTACAATAAAGTAGAAGCAATAAGCCCACCATGAAAGAAAAAACGGTGGATCTACATGAATATACAACCTCGAAATATCATCGCCCCAAAGGCCGTCGTTGTTTGAAGCCTTAATTTCGAAAGTATAATCTCCGCCAGGCAGATTGAGGAACTGTACCGATTTTTGATTGGCATGGCTGGTTTGCCACTTCTCCCCTAAACCCTTCATGCGGTAGGCAAACTGGTTTTTATCAGCCGATAAATAGCTGTCCGCTGAAAACCTGATTTCTACATTCGATTGGTTGCTCGAAAGTCGTATTCTATCTTCTTTTTGATTAGAAAGACTGGCGATATCTTTCTCTAAAGGAGAACTTTTGGAATGTGCCGTTACCAAATTGTTATTCACTAAAAAACCGGTAAAAAACACTTTCGGTTTCTGCGGATTTTTGTTCAAAAAAGCAGGATCAAACAGCATGAAACCATTAGTTCCACCGAACAACATTTCGCCTTTGCTTGTTTTATAGGCAGAGCGGATGTAAAATGATCCGCAGCTGTTTTCCTGGTAAAACCTGGCTTTATCAAATACCCTTGTTTTACTGTCATACAAATACAAACCATCATTGGTGCTTAACCACATGTTTTTAGAAACCTCATCTTCCAAAATCGCGAAAACCATTTTAGCAGCCAAGCCATTTGCCGGTCCATAATTTAGGTAGGTTCCATCTTTTTTGAGCACATTTACGCCCCTGCCCAGGGTCCCAAACCAAAAATCACCATTCGAGGTCTCAACAAAGCTACACAGGTAATTTGCAGCATAAGACGGGTCTTTAATCAGGTAATGTTTTATAACTTTAAGGTTGTTTGGATCGACAATAAAAAAGCCCTGATGCGTAACTAAACAAAGTTGATTTTTTTTGTTAATAAATACAGCTTCTACCTCTGAACTCAATACCTTTCCACCGGAATCCGTTATCCTCACTAACTCAACGGGGCCATTTTGCTTCTTTCTGTAAAAAAAAGACCGATCCGGATCACTCATCCACCAGGTTCCATCATAATCACGAACAAAATCGTAAACAGTTAATGGCTGTTTACTTTCGGGAGAAAAGAAATCCAGGCTGCTGAACGATTTGCTATTCATATCGTGATAGCCTATGCCTCCGCTGTACGCCGAAATAGCCAGTTGTTTATTTGTTTGATCAAACCTTAAACGCTTGATCATGTTAGAGTTGGGCGAATTGCCCTGCGATTTCAGGTAATGATTAAAGGCATCTGTTTGTCTGTTCCAATAATTCAACCCACCACCTTCTGTACCAATCCAGATATTACCCAAATGATCTTCCTGAAAGCTACTTACAATGGGATGGTTGAGTCCACCGGGACTGGGATTGAAGTAACGCACCCGTGAATCATAAAGCGAACAATAGGCAATCTTCCCTCCATAGGTTCCTATCCAGGCACCTTGCTCAGGATCAGCATAAATCGTCCAGATAGAGTTGGTTGGCAGCGAAAAAGCATCGTTAAGGTTCATGCGAAGGTAATTGCTTGTTCCCGCTACCGGATCGTAAAAAAATAAGCCAGCCTGAGTAGCTACCCATATTATTCCTGTTTGATCTATATAAAGCTTTTTGGAAAGCATAGATTGACTACCTGCCACAACCACCGGGATTTTTTGCTTCAGATTCCCGTCTTCATCAGTTACGTAAATCCCCCCTCTCTGCGTAAGAAAATAATATAAACCACGATAGGCTAAACCATCATTAACAGCATTGGTAGTCGCCCCAAAATTAGCAAATGGCACCAATCTTTTCCTGTCCATATCTACCTTCTGCAATACTGCATCCCGGGTAAGAAATATATTTCCCTTTACACTTATAAGGTTATTAAATGACTGATTTTTAGGAAGAGGAAAAAAATCTGTTTTCTTCGTTTTATCATCATACCGTTTCAGTGTATCGCCGGATAAAATATACAATTTACCATCATCATGTAAACAAACTGACCGTATTCTGCCGCTAACTACTAAATTGAATGCGAACTTTTGATAATCGAATTTTAATAAACCATGTCCCGTACTTACAAAAAGACTTCCTTTTTTATCTCTAATTACTGAGCCATACCCCCACTTGACTTTGGGTTGAATGGCAAAAACGATATCGTTTAACTGATAAAAACTACTCCCGTCGTACATGAAAAGTGCATCGGGCCCTGTGTACCACATCCTTCCCAAACTATCTTTTGCAATACTTTGTATCCCACCGTAGTAGGAAGTTTCCGGCATTACATGAAATCGATATTTGGAGATATCAATTGCGAAGACACTTTGAAAAAGCAGCGTAAAAAAACAAGCAACAAGGATGTATTTTTTCATTAGCAAAGATTGCTGTTGATCATTAAATTATTAAAACTGCTTAAATTCCGATTACACTTCACTAGTCTGATCTCTTTGAAACATGCTACAATAAGTAATCTTCGAATACTTATCGCGATACTTCCGGAGCGCAGACTGACAAAGAAGGAATAAAGAAATTTAAAGCAAAATCTTGATTAAAGAGCGTTAATCTACGATTTCTATTTTAATTTTTTTGTCTTTAACGATGATGTTATAATCGCCAGTTTCCAAAAATCGCTTGCCATCTCCATCCACAAAACTCAGATCACGTTGTAAATCCACTTCGAATTTAAAGGTTTTTGTTTCACCTGTTTTCAGGAGTTGTTTTTCGAAATGCTTTAACTCCCTGACCGGACGCGAAATACTGGAAACCGGATCTTGAATAAACCAGTGCACCGTCTCCACACCGTCTCTGTCTCCTGTATTTTTAACCGGAATTTCAACCGTTAATTTTTCACCGCGTTTTATTTGAGCTGATGAAACTTTCAACTCACCGTATTCGAAAGTGGTGTAGCTTAAGCCGTGTGCAAATTCGTATAATGGTGTACTTTGGATGTCTTGATATTTTCCTTGTTGCGGACGGGCACTCTGTCTGCGGTTGTAATAAATCGGGATTTGACCTGTGGAAAAAGGAAAAGTCATCGCCAATTTGCCAGAAGGGTTTACCCGACCAGACAATACGCCAGATAATGGTTTACCACCCGGTGTTCCGGGTTGCCACATCGTTAAAATGGCATCGCTAATGGGCTCCAGTCGGTTTAACTCCAGCGGGCGACCGCTAGACAGCACCAGAATGACTGGTTTGCCCAATTTTTTAAGCGCCATTGCTAATTCTTCCTGTATTGGTGGTAAAGCGATGGTTGAACGTGAAGCATTTTCACCGCTCCATTCTTTCTTTTCACCTAAACACAACACAACTACGTCAGATTTAGAAGCTAAGGCAATTGCATCTGCAAAACCATTCTTGTCCTGCCCATCAAAATCAGCGCCCAAAGCATAAGAAACCTCGGCTTTGCCCTTATATTCTGCCTGCAATGCGTCATGGATACTAATCACATTGTCTGATTTGCCATGAGCGGCCCAGGAACCTAATAAGTTTCCCTGACTTTTTGCCATCGGGCCGATCAAAGCGATTTTTGAGATGTGATTTAGTGGTAATATTTTATCCTTATTTTTTAGCAAAACGATCGACTCTTCTGCCAGTTGTTCTGCAATTTTTAAACTCACGGGGCGATAAAACCTTTGTTTTTCTGTACTGGCTATTGCGTAAGGGCGATCAAATAGTCCGAGTTTAAATTTCACGCTCAGCACACGCTTTACGGCATCGTTCAATAATTCCAGAGAAACTTTTCCTTCTTTAACCAGCTCTCCTAAATAGCTATCATAGCTCCGGTTCATCATATCCATCTCTACCCCTGCCGTAAATGCTTTTAAAGCTGCCTCTTTTTTGTTAGCAGCTACGCCCTGCGGACGAAGCTGTTCGATAGAGCCCCAGTCTGAAACGACAAAACCATCATGTTTCCAACGCTTTTTCAACACTTCGGTTAAGGTATAATGGTTAGCCGAACCGGGCGTTCCGCTGATATCGTTGAACGAACTCATCAACGTAGCTGCACCAGCCTTTACACCTTCCTCATAAGGTAACATATAGGTATCCCAAAGCGTTTGATTGGAAATTTCTGTGTAGACATAATCCCGGCCGGCCTCCGAAGCACCATAACCAATGTAGTGTTTCAGGCAAGCCGCAACGTTTTTATCACCCGACAAATCTTTACCCTGGTAACCTTTAACCGAAGCAACAGTAAAAACAGCGTTCGTATAAGTATCTTCACCATAACCTTCGGCAACACGGCCCCAACGGCCATCTCTGGCCACGTCAATCATTGGTGAAAATGTCCAGTCTATACCCGACATCCGAGCTTCCTGCGCTGCTACGCCACAAGCTTTTTCTACCAATGCGGGATTCCAGGAACAGGCCTGACCTAAAGAAATTGGATAGATGGTCCGGAAACCGTGGATAACATCGTAACCGAAAATGATGGGAATACCCAAACGACTTTGCTCCATCGCTTTCTTTTGAACAGCGTTCCTTAAATCAGCATTGCTGCCAAAATAAATAAGTGAGCCGATTTCCGCAGGAATACCCTTCACCGGATCGGCCATATTGTTGGTATTGTCATTTCTGCCCAGGGTGTACTGGTTCAGCTGCATCACTTTTTCTTCCAGCGTCATACGCGTAATCAAATCTTCAATTCGCTTCCCGATAGGTTGTCTGGCATCCTTATAAACAGGTTTATCTTCTTTATAGCCCGAAAATAACGTGGCCGAAGTAAGCGCCAGCGCTAAAATTGTCTTCTTCATCATTTTAACAGGAGTTGAATTGTTAATCAATTGATTTTTATTAATTTATACTTTTTTTTCAGCACTTACCCTGAAATAAATTTGCTTTGCAACTAGTTTGTGGTCTGGGTGATACTGGGTTTACACGCCGTTATACTGAAAATTATTTCAGCCTCAGCTTTTAAGGCATCTTGTAGTGTGTTTATTAATCGAACCCTGGTTTCTTCTATTTAAAAACAGGAATTTGTGATAGTTTCATTGTCTTTTGCCGGTTATTTTTGAGCTCGAATACTACAATCTCATTTTCTCCTTTCACCAGATCTTCAGATGGAATTAAAATCGACTGTTGTTTTTCCTCTTCCCAGTAAGAACCGATGTATTTTTGATTTACCCATACTTCTCCCATTCCCCATCCTGTAATATCAAGGTAAGTCTTTTTCAGCTCGTCAATTTTGAAATTCCCTTTATAAAATCCGGGAAGAGCTGTTTCTTTACGGTCTTCAAATACAAGATCTTTAACCGGATACTGTTTGATCATCAATGGGATCATTTTCCAGTTTAAAATCTTATTTCCAGCTAAAGTAACAGCTCCGAATAAGCCTTTCGAGTTGTCTGTAATTTCCGGTCCGTAGGTAATTCTTCCGATGTTTTCAACATAAATTTGCAGTAGGTATTTACCTGCAGGTGTTTTGACATCAATTTTCTTATGGTTATCGGTTAACCTTCCCAGCAACTTTCCATCTACATAAACAACAGCATAATCACGAACGTTTTCCAGTTCTAAATCTTCACTTTCTGCCTTGGTGGTGATTTCGGTTTGATATAAAACGTATCCAAACTCCATGTTCAGATCGTTCATTGGTAACAAATCTTCTGCCTCCACCGCCTTTTGGTAAGCCTGATCAAGCGAAGCTTTCTTGTTAAATACAATTTCCTGGGCCATTAACGCCTGGCTACCTAATAACGTTAGGCCTAATGCTATTTTTTTCCACATCACGTTCCTTTATTAATTGATTAAAAATGACTGGATAAAAGTTTCATCCACAGAAACCTGCGGAGAAAATTTATCGCTTTTTACATAATGATCTATACTGTACATTAGTTGCTGTGTAGCCGGACGTTTATCCATGTCTTTCTTCGTATCTACTGCTAATACCAACAATTTCCCACCGTTTACTTTAGCTTCAAAACCGATACCCAATTTCTGGTTATTATCGTAACTATCAATTACCTGTATAAATGGGCGAAGTTTTGCCGGAGCGCCTTGCATTTCAATTACTTTGGCATTGTTCAGGATATCCCACCATTGCCAGTCGGTGTGGTATGAGGTGGTAAAATCACTGAACACCGGCAGTTTATTGTGTACTAAATTTCCGATAGTCATTGGTGCCCAGGCAAACATGATGGGATTCCAGAAATGGTTATGAAACATTGACTTACGTCCTTTTACATTTTCTGGGGCAGGATAAAGCACCACCGACTTTCCTTCTGATAATTGCTTTTTAGCCGCATCGTCATAAACAGTAGTGTACAAAACCTGATCAGTAGACTGCATCAACTTTTGATGAACTGGATAAACCCAAATGTTCCAGCTGTTTTGAATCAGATCGTTAACTGATAAATGTACCGTTAACTTTTGCGAAACACTGATGCCTTTTAATGGGATAGAAAATTCGCCAACCTCCGAAACACTATCATTTGCAATAGTCTGGCTTTTTAGATTTCCTTTTTGCAATACATTACCACGCTCATCAGTTAGCCACCATTTTAACTTTGCATTTTTTATGGCGGCATTACTATAGTTATAGACTTCCGCTTTACCTGAAAACGTTTCTGAATTGAAAAAACTACTTTTTTCGTAGCGCAACAGGGCCACAGTAGGCGCACAAAAAGCTCTGAAATGCTCTGGTGTAACTAAACCTTTGCTATCCCAGAATGGATCTAAAATGCCGACTGGCGCATAACCTTGTCCGGGGAAATCGTTAATAGACAATAACTGAAAACCAGCAGATTTAGATGAACGCAACAATGCCTCGATAACTGCTTTATACTCTAAAACCGTTAATGCCCCGGAAGCCCTGAAGAAGTCATTGGCCTGATCTAACATGCCATTTTTCTGTAAATTATCTCTGAACACCTCAAAATTGCGGGCTTCTACCGGACTATTTGCATATTTTTTGATCTCTTCGAAGTTTGGGTACACACAACGTTGCCCAGATTCGTGAGAAATTACGGGTACATCAACATCAGACTCGGTGCTTCTATCCCAATTTGTATTTGGTAAACCTTCATAAACTTTTACCGGTCCTTTATTAGTTTGCTGCGATACATAGTACTGATCAGATTTTACACGGGTACGAGCGGTAGAACCACTGTATAAATGACGAGGATCTAACTTGATTCCTTCGGCTGTCAGCTCTTCAATAAAATCGAAATTCCCGGTGATTTCATTCCCGTTGCAATACAGCACAAATGAGGGATGGTTACCATATTCCTTTAAAATGGCTTTGATTTCCCTGCGAAAGAAGTTGTACCTGTTTTCATCAGGTTCGGCATCCTTACCCCACATCGGCATTTCCACTTCAAAATAAATTCCATGTTTATCCGCCATGCGAAAAGCAGCTTTTGGCGGGCACCAGGAATGGAAACGCAGGTGGTTCATTCCGTAGTCTTTCATTAACAACATAATCCGCTCCCAGGAAGCGTCATCAACCGGCACATGACCGGTTTTTGGGAAAACCGCATTCTCCACATTTCCTCTCAAATGTAAGGGACGATTGTTCATCACGACATGATTTTTGCCTTGTTTTACTTCCCGTAAACCAAAAGTGGTCGCTTTTTCATGCTGATAGTTTATTTTTCCATCAGAAGTATTTAACTGACAGGTAATCTCATAAACATTCGGGTTAAACTCATCCCAAAGTCTGGCATTTTTACCCATTGGAATATTGGCTTCTACAAAAGTTACCGAGTCTTTACTCACTACTAAAACTTCATTTTTCAGGTTATAGTTTTTACCGTTGATGGTGAAGGAAGCCTTGCCTTTAAATTGCTTTTTAGTTTCGTTATTGACCTGTAAACGTACTTTTACCGAACGGTTTGCAATGTTTGGATAAACCTGAAAGTCTTCCACATATACCGGATCAATGGCAACCAACTTCATTTCTCCCAAGATACCGTTCCAGTTAATCTGGGTAAATTCGGTATGGGCGTGGTTCCACTTGTGGGTTTTATATTGAAATCTGTTATCGATACAAACGGTAATCCGATGGGTTTTTCCGGGTTTAACGAAATTGGTCAAATCGTGGTTGTGTGGCACACTGATATAATCAATGGCACTGACCTCTTTTGTGTCAACATAAATTGAACTTAACCAATGCGTACGTTCAAAATATACAAAAATCTTCTTCCCTTTCCAGGCTGCAGGAATTTCAATGTCGCGTTGGTACCAGGCCGGCCCCATGTACTCGTATTTTCTGGTTAAACGATCAATGTATTGGTATGGCACTTTATAGCCAATTTTATAATCATCGGTAATGCCCGGAAGCTGGATTTCTTCCTGTAAAATGTGATTATACCTTGGAGAAAGGGACCCTCTCCGAAAATCCATTACATCAGTTTGAAATCTCCATTTACCAGATAAATCTATTGATGCATTCTGCGCTTTTAGTGGATAAGCCTGCATTAAAAAAAGTAATAGCAGTAAGCTTGTTAGGTTTTTATATGGGTTCATTTGTGTGTATATTCTCGTTTTTAATTCATTAAAATCAGGTCATCACGCCATAGAGACGGCTTCGTGACTCCTCCTCGCAATGATTGTTTTTCTATTTACTATCGTAATATTCCTTCATTAAATACCAGGCTTTCTTTCGGTAGCCCTGGTCAGAGACCAAACCTTTTCTGTTCCAGTCTTCCTGGTTGGTTGGATGGAAGCGAAATGGTGAACGGAAATCAAAAAGCACCCATGGCGAAGTGCCCCGTAGATTTGGAATATGTTTAAACATCTCCAAATTCTTTCTGTACAAGGTTGCCTGGTAATCTTCGCTCCATGAGCTCACTACATCTGCATCACCGGTTTTTCCATAAAGTGCTTCACCACCAAATTCAGAAATTATTAAAGGCTGACCTTTAGCCACATCCCAAATAGCTTTATCTGGCATAATTGGCCAAGGATGGTACCAGCCCATGTATTTGTTGATGGCTACAACATCCAATTCTTTGATAAAAGGATCATCCATTACAAAAACCTGCCGGTCCCTGTTAAAACGAACCAAATCAAAAGCGGCCGTAATCAATCTCGTGGTATCTATCGATTTGGCAATGTCAATTAGCGATTTAACAAAGGCGTTACGAGGTGCCGAAGGCTGCGTTTCGTTGGCTACACCCCAAAAAGTTAAGGCAACACGATTTTTATCCCGCATGATCATTTCACGCATCATTTTGCCGGCTTTTTCTTTAGTTGCCTCGTTTTTAAAATCGATCCCCTGCCAAATTGGAATTTCTTCCCATAACAAAAAACCCATTTTCTCGGCAAGCCTCACAGTATATTCGTTCTGCGGATAATGCGCCAAACGGATCATATTACAACCCAAGGCTTTGGCTTCGGATAACAACATAACTGCATCTGCTTCGGAAAAAGCACGACCTTTACGTTGCGGAATTTCTTCATGAAAGGAAATGGATTTTAAGAATACAGGTTTATCATTCAGATAAATATCCTCTCCTTTTACCCAAATATTCCGGAAACCAATTTGCTCTTCTACCCGATCGCTCTTACTAATTACTTTAACCTGGTACAAAGTAGGTGAGCCTGGCGACCACCGCTTTATTTTCTTCGCTGCAAATGAAGTTTTCGCTTCGCCGTTTGCATCTGTTTTAAGGGTTTGCTTTAACTGCAATTCAGGAATTTCGATGGTGACCGATTGGCTAACCTTTTCAGAAAGCTTTACGCTGGCATTAATTTTATCGGCTTTGGTTTTATCCAGCTGGATGAAATAATCTTCAATGAACACTTTTGGTGTGGTTACCAAAAATACATCACGGGTAATGCCACCATAATTCCACCAATCGAAAGCCATAGCCGGAATAGCATCAACCTGACGGGTATTGTTAACTTCGACTGCTAAAAAGTTGTCTTTTTCTTTTATGGCATTTGTAACATCAATTTGAAAAGGCGTAAAACCACCCTCATGCTGACCAATTTCTTTACCGTTAAGGTAAATTCTGCAACGGTAACTTACCGCTCCAAAATACAAGAATGAACGATTGTCAACTTCCTTTGCTGCATCAAAATGACGAGCGTACCAAATGGTCCCTTCGTAGTATTTGAGTTCGGGCATTTGGCTGTTCCAATCTGAGGGTACATTTAAACGAAGTCCGTTATCAAAAGAATATTCGTAAAAATCAATTTTAGTTTCAGGCTTTTTATTGAGGAAGATTTTGTTTTTTTTCCCCTGGTCGTATAAATCAATAATTGCATCCCATTTCCCATTCAAAGATTGCACATTTCTTCCATAAACGTTGGTCATGGTTTGCTGTGCGATGGAATTTTCAAAAATCAAATTTAAAAAGAGCGATAATGCAAAATAAAAGGTTCTTGGCTTCATCATTTGTTTATTATTTCTTAGAAATTTTCATGGCTATACCACCTCCTTTAGCCATAGAAATGCTGATTTTACGGTTAGCAGGAATAGTGATGGATTCTTTTTTATAATCGGAGGCAATCCGATTGGCATTAACGCCATCTCGATATACCTCTGCAACGTAGTTCCCTTCTCCAAGGAATGATAAATCGATATCAAGATTACGGTCATCCCAGTTGGTCATTGCACCTACATACCAATCATTTGCTTTTTTACGGGCGATGGCGATGTACTTCCCGATCTCACCATCGAGCGCAACCGTCTGATCCCAAACGGTTGGAATTGCTGCAATGAAATCAGTACTTTCTTGCTCCTTTTCATAATTCGTCGGGCTATCGCAAAGCATATTTAGCGGCGATTCGAAAATGACATATTGTGCCAGCTGACGGCAGCGGGTGCCCTGGCTCATCGGTTCATCATTGATTCCCCGATGGGTTCTTTTGGTGGCATTACGCATCGCACCTTGCGTGTAATCAATCGGCCCGGCCACCATGCGAATGAATGGAAAAGTAACATCATAAGTCACCTGATCTAACTCCGGCCCTGTCCATTTCATTTGTTCCAAACCATGAACCGCTTCAAAATTGATCACATTTGGGTACGTCCGGTTAATGCCTGTAGGTTTATAAGTACCGTGAAAATCCAGCATCAACCTGTATTTAGCAGCAACTGCGGCAGCACGGTAATGGAAATCTACCATTTGCTGATCGTCACGATCCATGAAATCAATTTTGAAACCCTTTACGCCCATTTCCGCATAGTGTTTACAAACTTTTTCCAAATCTCTTTCAAAAGCATAATAACCTGCCCATAAAATGATGCCTACATTTTTAGCTTTTGCATGAGCAATCAGCTTTTTCAAGTCTATTTCTGGCACCACCTGAAATAAATCGGCTTTTTTATCTACGGCCCATCCTTCATCCAAAATCACATATTCAATGCCATTTTTAGCAGCGAAATCGATATAAGCCTGATAGGTTTTGGTATTGATACCTGCTTCAAAATCTACATTTGAAAGCCCACAATGGTTCCACCATTCCCACGCTACTTTACCGGGTTTAACCCAGGAAGCATCTGCCAGTCTTGATGGCGCTGCCAGTTTGTAAACCATATCGTTATCAGCCAGTTGTTTATCAGTGGCAGAAACAATTACAATGCGCCAGGGAAACTGAGCTTTAGCTTTACTTTTAGACAAATAAGGCTGGCGGGCCGTAACCAATTGCTGCAACTCGTTATGTCCGCCTTGTTGGGTTTTTGTTGGATAAGGTGCAAAATTTGATTGTAAGGAGTTTGAACCGTTAAGGTTAGTTAGAAACATGCCCGGATAACTTTCCAAGTCAGCTTCTGCCAGGCAAACCTTTTTACCATGATCTAAACTTACCACCAAAGGCGAAAAAGCCAGTTTATCCGCACTGATTTTGCTCAATGGTGTATATGTATATTCGTTCTCAAAAGAATTGAAATACTGGCTTTCGATATCCTTAAATTTTCCTTTTACATAAGGTACATAGGCGTTGAAATCTTTTGAAAAATTGAAAACAGCCTCCTCGTTTTTTACTGTTATTGCCTGATTGCCGGTAGATACAAAGCGATAAGCGATACCCTCATTGTAAGCTCTGAAAATGAGGTTAAAATTCTCCGTGAAATTCAGAACCAGTTCGTTGTAATGGTCATCAATCTGGTTTCTTTTATAAAACAATGCTTTAATCTGTTGATGGGATGTGGTTGTTTGGGCACTTTTTAAGTGCGAACCCTTCCCCCAGGTCACACCGTTTTCTAAGGTCATGTTCAAGGCAGATGGTTTTAAAATGGTATCTCCTTCATGGGTAACAGCATAACTAATCCTGTCATTCAGGGAAATGGCTGCTATTAATTTCCCATCGGGGGATTTTAAATGGTACTTTTTTTGTCCCCAGGAGCTGATGGTAAGGGCTAATAAAATTGTGGTTAGGATAATTCTCATATATAGTCTCAATTGGTGATTTCGTAGCGGTACATCACGAAGTCGTTTATTTTTGGCAGTGTCACTTCAATCGTTCCATTTTTTGCAATGGTAGTTTTAATGGCTTTTCCGGCTCCTAAAATGGGTGTGCATTTCAATTTAGTTCCGGCGGGGAGCCAGGTTTTTACCTCACCAACTGCTTCGGCGGTATTTTCCCTGTAAAAAATGAAGTAACCTTGCTTTCCTTTTAACGATTGAAACCCCGTCCAGGACCTTCCGGAAGGTTCATTGCCAATAGGCAAAATGGTTCCCGAGTGGAAATCGTGCTGTATTTTTCGGTAGGCTTTAATCAGATCTTTGATTTTTAGTGCTTCATCTGGCAAACCTGTTCCTTCAAACCAGGCTAGTGGCTGTCCTGCCATTGTAGTAGCAAACAGGTATTCGAAAGAATAATTCCCTGGCGCAAAAATATCTTTACCATACCGATCAGCATTCCGCCATTTATTCAAAAATTCGATCTGTAATTTCTCGGCAGGCACATATTTAGCTAAAGCCCATAAATTTCTTAAAGTCCAATAGGGGTAATAGTTCTGCCAGTCGGTATAACGGTTTTCTAAGAACACATTGCCGTACTCATTAAATGTGTAGTAACCTGCTCTCCTACCCGCGGTAGCATCTAAATTAAACACTGCTTCGTTATTGGTTTGCTCCAAAACGCCATCAAATAACCTGCGGAGATTGATTTCTGATTGTTTGGTGGGAATAGCCAAGCCGTCGATTTTAAAGGTACGGATGCCGTATGTTTTGTATAAACTCACCAAAGCATTTACATCTTTCTGCCAGTCTGCATAATCGTTTTGCACACTCGGATTAAACCAAAGACATATTTCTACCCCTAATTCTTTTCCTCGTTTTACAATAGGATGTAAACCATTTGGGTACTTTTCATGATCTGGTTTCCAGTAATCAGGATTATCCCAGATGTTTTTAAAAGATCCTTTTGCTACTGCTGAATTCGGACTTTTCCCAATTTGCCAGCCATCATCAATCTGAAAGTGTGAAATCCCTAACCCGGCAGCTTTTTCTACCTCCAGTAAACTAAACTTTTCATTCACCTTTGCGTCCTGACTCCGATCTCCCCAGGTGTTCATCATCACCATTTCATCACGCTGTGGCAATAGTTTGCGAAGATTTTTTTGATAACGACGCAAGGCAGTTAATTGCTGCAATTCGCCTCCACTATACACACCGATTACGCTGCTGTATGCTTTTGTCCATTCCCCGGCTTTGATATCTTTGGCTGTTAATCCCAATCCGGTTACGGTAAAATGACCGAAATCGGTAGTAAAATCGTAACCTTGATAAGCCAGTTGTACACTTGATGTCGGGGCTTCCTTCAAAAAGAAAAAGCCTTTATTATTTTCGCTGTTGTGCGCTACCAGTAAATTCCCTCTATAGTTCGTTTTGCGATATGGAATGATATTCCTTTCCTGAATCAGGTTGTTATTCCAGTCGGTCACATCAAAAAACTCAACGATTTTGGTTTGCCAGTGAAAACCATCCAGTTTGATTTGATCTAAAATAGCCGTCGTTTGCTGCGACTTCATATCTTCCGTAAACTCAATATTTTTTCGATCCGCGGCATTAATAGACCTGGCATCCAGGGCTAGATTCATACTTCCTTTTAAATAAATATCGCAGGCAATTACAGGACTGTTCTCATAAACCCGATAAACCTTTTTAACAGACAAAGTACCCAGCAAAACATTGATTTCTACAGCTAAATAGCTGGGATGAATAGCTGTTTCCTTCACTTCTTTCGACGTATAGGTTCCATTTGTCGGCAAATCTTTACTCAGCTCTAAATCAGGACTTGTTAACCTGTTAAACCAGATTTGTTTGGTGGCTTTATCGGTTAAACTGTAAGTGACCAGGTTGCCCTTATTCCAAAGAAATTTTCTTTCTATCCAATTGTTGCCCACAACCAGGGTATCTTTTTCCAATTTACTGTAAGTTGCCTCATTCGAAGCGTAAAGAGGTAAAGCTAAAGTCGACAGCAGGAATGTAATGATGTATTTATAACTTATTTTCAGCATATTGATCACACCAATTTTGGAAATTCTATTTAATGACAACCTGACTTAATTTGTTCCAGCCAGTTCGGGTCGGTTTATCTTTAATGGCCAGTTTTATACCCGGAAGATTATTTTTCCTTGTATCAACGATCGCTATCGCCCAGGTATATGTTCCCGAAAGAACTTGAATACGCTGGTTAAAACTGTATGAAATAGGTTGATCCTTTATCCAGTTTGAGGGTTCGCTTTTTAGATCTACGAACACTTTAACCACTTCATCACGATCGTTTAATAAAGCAAAAGCCACTTTGTATTTATAATTCCACTGCGGAATATTATTCGGACAATAGCCCCATCCCATATTTTTCCAGCGATGGGAAATGTTAACAGCATCACCTGAACTCAGCTCAACAGGAAGATTTATTTCATCAGGATATAATCGATATCCACCCTCGGAGATGAATTTTTGAACATAAGGAAATGCCTTTGTAAACCAGGATGCCGTTTCACCACCGGCCCGGAAGTCCATCATGTTCACTTTAGCCTCAGCCGATGCCTCATATTCACCTTTTCGAACATCTTCATCGTGACCTTCCCTGTAGAGATTACCCGGATCTATCCAATAGCGATGAGTACCTGAAACGATCCATCCACCTTCCATAATAATTGGTCGTTTAAAATTCCATGATTTTGCAAAATCCTTCTCCCATTGCTGATAATATCCGCTCATTCCAAATGCATCATGCCTTAAACTGTAACCTTTATTTATTGCCTTTTCCAATAATCTCCGGCTGTTTGGATTTGCAGCTGCCCAGCTTTCCGGATGACCAATTAGCCGGTGATAATTAATAACTAGCGGAACCTTGGTAAAGTTGCGGGTGTATAAATCGGTTACCCAGTCCAGTACTTCTTCCTTGTATTGCTCCGTTTTAGCAGAATCGGAAGATTTACCTGGGTCCTGATAAACCACATTGTGCGCTTCGCCCCATTTACCAAGTCCGTAGGCATCAATAAATGATGTTTTTTCAGGATCATTATATTCCTTGGCAAACGCTTCAATAAATTTTGAGTAATATTTTCTAAAAACAGGATCCTGTGGATATGGTGTTTTTCTCTCCGGATTTGCTTTATTCTCTAAATAAAATTTAGCCCCGGCTGCGTAAACAAAAGCTGGTGTATTAGCTCCCTGATCGCGGCCATCAACAACGATACGAAAAGCAATAGGTAATCCTCTATCTTGAGCGCCCCTGATCAGCTTTGCAATTTTAGAATTTGGATCATTCCAGGCATAAACGTTTTCTGATGGGTTTAAAGATGCCCAACTCGTTCTTACATAGCATGCCGAAGCATAATCAATTGGCTTAATCTTTTTTCCTAATTCCGGAACATAAAAAGTGGTGTCCCAATATGAAACGTCCGCATTTCTCGAGGCATACATTACCCAGCCATTTAGCGGGTTTTGAAGTACAGTGTGGCTATCGTAACCAGGTTTAACAAGTTGGTACGGTTTATTGTCAATGCTATTAAACTTTCTCTTTTGCTGGGCATTAACCCACGTTGATAACAAGAGAAAAAAAAGAGATAAAACGATTTTAAATATTACTGCGGTATGCTGATGTTTTAAGCTGGAAAAACTAATTTTCATAATGATTTGGTTAGACTAACTGTAACTACTAATTGTACGCTACGGTTATATTGGCTTTTAAAGTCCTTTACAAGGCAAAAGTAATCATCAGGAAAGTGCAGGATGGTATCGTTTTGTTCAGAAATGGTTTGTTTTTGTACAAAAAAAGGTCATTTCGAGGTGAATGAGCAGACTTTTTGAATTATGCAAATGCGGGGAGGCAAAACACCAGAAAGGTAAGTTAAATATTAAAGACAATTATTGGATAATCCATTTTAGCAATTGAAAACCCAATATTCAGGTAAAGTGAAAAGATCATTATAGAGTGGTGATGTATTACAAAAAACCCAGCAGTTTAGAGCTGGGTTTTTAATGCCGGTTTGGGTGAAAAAGGTATCGTTAATAATAGAACTGCAGATCAAACAAACGGTACGCTTTTCAATTTTGGATGGTCTGTTTGATTTATGATTCATTTAGCAAAACATGAGCTTTTCTTCAGGTTTTGGGTCATCCATTTTGATGATATAAATTCTTAAATCATGCACACTTCGAAGCCAGTTTTCCTGGGTAAATCCGATGAGTTGAGGGCCTGTCAGATAATATCCGTCAATAGATTGCAGACCAGCTAATGTGGAGTTTGCCTCTTCCATGTTATAGTAAATATGTGCTGCTGATATATAAAGTTTAGCCGACCTGGTTCTATTGGTCAACTCCAAAGTAATCATATCTTCTTTAGAAATAAATATTGCGGCGTTTGTTGCAAGGGCATGATGGGCACGAAAACAGCAATTGGAGAATTTCCTTATTCTTAGAAAAGCCAAAGACTTTCTGATGCACTTTCTTGTTTTACCGCACAAGCGACTTGAAATCGGCCCAATAGCCTTTGAAAAATAATAATCATTTTTATTAACATAGACCTTAGCACCAGAAAGTTCCATTTGGTTGATGAAGTATTCCAAAGGTTTTTTAAATTGATTACTATTCAACGTCTGATGGCGAACAGGAGTAAATTCGCCAACATATTTGTCAACAGAATGATTTACAGATTGTGACGTGAACATAGGATGTAATTTTAATGATGAATTCATCACCATTTGTATCTGAATAAATGAACCTCACATATTAACTAACCACGAAAATCTATAGGATTTTATGGGATCAGGTATTATTTTTTAAAAACCTTTTTTAAAAAACTGCTCATGTAATTCGAGGTCTCATCTGCCCAGGGATGAAATAACCAGAAAGGGTGCACCTGAACATTGAATTGATAGGCCTCATGGTAAATCCCCCACTCTTTCAAACTGCCTATTAATTCGTCCTGCCCTGAATGAAACCTTGAATAACCGCTGTTGATGAACAGCATAGGTACCGTTTTTTCATTTGCCCAATAACCTGCTGATGCTTCTTTCCAGGTTTCTGGTTTTTGCAGGTAACTTCCCCCTAACCATTCAATATCCGGCGAATCTGGTTTACGGATCAGGTTCAATGAACTCGGAGCAATGAAACTAATTACCCCGTCCACATCAATAATGGCATGCACATTACTAGAGGTAGTTAAGTTTCCCTGATTACCCTCAAATCTAGACACACCATTTGTAACACCAACCAAAGAAGCCAATTGTCCGCCAGCTGAAGTACCGGAAATCGCAATCCGATTGGTATCGACACCATAAATTTTGGCATTGGCCTTTAACCACCTGATGGCCGATTTGATGTTGTAAACGGCTGCCGGGTATGGTGCTTCTAATGATAACTGATATTCTACTGTTACGGTAACAAATCCGTCTTTTGCAATCAACTGTGCTACGGGTACTTCCATTGTTTTATCACCAGAACGCCATCCGCCACCATGCACCATTAACAATGCTGGTAATACAGCATCTGTTTTTGGTCTGAAAATATCAACGTGTAAGTCTCTTTTACCAAAGGGCGTATGAGGTAGCGTAGTGTATACCACATCTCTAAACGACTTTACATTGCCAGGCAAACTATCTTTAACCGGTATGGCATAAGGATAATTTTTATGAATCTGATTGTAAACCTTTGTTACCGTATAAGAACTATCTTTCGGAATAGGTTTACTTTTTTGCGCTAAACAAAACAGACTGGTAAGTGATAAAAAAGAAAAAGTTAATGTACTTATTAATTTCATGGTGATAATAGAAGATGAAGTTGCCCGAATATGATTTCAGGCAACTTCAGTGATTTAATAATTTGGATTTTGTTTAAGTTTAGGATTGGAAGCCATTTGCTCCAAAGGAATTGGATAAATCCCTCTCCAAACCGGATCTATCGTCGTTTTGAAAGTCCATGTTTTAGTAAAGAAACTTCCAAACCGGATCATATCTCGACGGCGATGACCTTCCCATATAAACTCTCTGCCCCTTTCATCCTCAATATTCTGAAGCGTTAGTGTAGTTAAAGCAGTAGCATTACTACGCCCGCGAACCTGGTTCACTAACGTTCGTGAATCTGTGGTATTACCACTTCTAAATAATGCTTCGGCTTTCGTCATTAACACATCTGCATAGCGGGTAAGAACCAGGTCATTATCGGCACTTGATCCAGCCCATTTTACACCGTCAGGAACATATTTCAGCACCCGATAACCTTCATTATCCTGCGCACTGGTATAATCTTTTACCGGAATCAGGTTTAACTGTACACCTTTTGCATCCGCCAAAGGTCTTCCATCAAGATAAGTTTGCGGACCATATTCAATTAATTTTTTCCGGTTGTCAACATTTTCATATCTATCCAAAGCTTCCTGATAAGTACTGTATCCATTAGCAGGCGGAAAAGGAAGTCCGTATTTTGACTGATCAAGGGCTGGTTGTGCGTACAAAATGAATTGATTGGAACCCGATGTACGAGATGGATCAACAGAAAATGCAAAAATTATCTCTTTTGAATTAGCCTCATTGGTCGCTTTAAAATTATCAACCGTATTAACTTCCAAAGCGTAAGCATTTGTTCTGATTACGTTATCGCACATGGTAACTGCATCAGCCCATCTTGCTGTTCCTGTATAAACTTCGGCATTTAAGTACAGTGTTGCCAAAGCAGTATATACCGCTTCTTTAGTTAAACGGGGATAATATGAAGCCCTGTTTACTGTCGTTACTGAAGGTAAATCAGCTGCTGCTGCAATCATTTCCTGCTCTACAAACTTAAATACATCGGCACGGCTACTGGTAGCAGGCAAATTGTTAGGATCAATTCTGGCTTGTGTAGCAATTGGCACGTTTCCCCATAAATCCATGGCATAAAAATAGCCATAAGCACGCAAGGCCTTTGCTTCTGCCATCACACCCTTAAAACTTGCCGCCTGCTGAGAGGCGTTTAAGCTTTCCAACACAGCATTTGAAGTCCCGATAACCTGGAAAATCTGTTTCCATGCTCTGGCAATGGCTTGATTATCAGAACGAACATTATGCAGCATCATATCAATGTTATTCTGATCGAACCAACCACCGCTAGCCCTTCCAGGCACGATAAATTCATCTGTTCCAAACTCCGAAATACGCCATGCATCGTTAACATGCGCCACTTGCTGAAGGGATTGGTATATACCTAAAACAGATGATAATGCTTCCTGCTCAGTATTGTAATAATTAGTAGGCGATAGTCGGCCAAATTGTTCTTCATCCAGTTTAGTACAGCCTGTTAAAACTGCAAAAAGTAGAAAAGTATAAAAGATCTTATGTGGTAGTTTCATCATTTTAAATATTTAGGGTGACTAAAAGGACAGGCTTGCACCAAGGCTAAACGTTCTTGATTTTGGATAACTTAAATAATCAACACCAAGCGGCGCAATGCCACTTGCCGAAACTTCGGAGTTAACCTCCGGATCAAGCCCTGAATAATTGGTGATGATAAATAAATTCTGTCCGACAAAGAATACTCTTGCTGTGGAAATCGCTTTACCCTTGATTTTAAAATTGTATCCAAAAGTTAAATTATCTAAACGCAGGAAGGAACCACTTTCAATCCAGCGGGATGAATAGGCTTTAGGCTGTGCCCTGCTCACACCGTCATCAAGAGCTGAAGCGAGCACATTTCTTCCTGGCAGGTTATTTTTGTAAGCCTGGTTGTTAGCTGTTAAATTATAAACTTCATTTCCGGCAACACCACGTAAATTGGCAGTTAAAAACCAGGATCCGTATCTGAAATTATTACTCATTCCATAAGTAAAGCTTGGTTGTGCGGTACCTAAAACCTGGTTTCCGGGTTCGTAAATCTCCATTCCATTGGCATCTAAGCCAGTAAATTTGCGACCATAAAATGTTCCCAGCGGACTGCCGGGCATAATAATCTGTGCAAAGCCGCCGGATATTGTTCCCTGTAAAGGAGCGATTTGGATATTAGTACCCTGATATTTGTCATTCGATAGGCTTAGCACTTTATTAATATTCCGGCTAATGTTGAAATCCACATCCCAGCTAAATTTTTCTTTGTTAATTACGGAGGCACCCACTTCAAATTCAATCCCCTTATTTTCTACACTGCCCACGTTGGCGAGTTGTGTATTAATCACTGATGGAGATGGCACAGCCACTAATAGTAATAAATCGGTAGTTTTTTTACGATAGATATCAAGGCTACCATGGATCCGATCGCCAAATAAGCCGAAATTTAAACCTGCATTAATCTGCGCAGTCTGCTCCCATTTTAAATCTGGATTGGCATACTGCTGTGGCAGTACCACCGTTACGCGTTGCCCACCTACAATATAACCAGTAGAACTGGCACCTAATGTAGTTAGTGAATTTAAGTTCCCTATTTCCTGATTGCCCGTTACACCATAGCTCAGGCGTAATTTTAAATCAGAAATTGCTTTCACCTTAAAAAATTTCTCCTGAGATATTCGCCATGCAACTGATCCTGAAGGGAAAACTCCCCATTGATTCCCTGATCCGAAACGGCTTGATCCATCTCTACGTACAGTTCCTGTCACCAAAAAACGATTGTCGAAATTGTAATTTAATCTTCCGTAAAAAGAAATTAAGGTATTACTTTCTTTGTATGTAATCACACTATTTACCACACCAGCCGCCTGTAAACTATACCATTTAAACTCATCAGATAGAAAGCCCGATGCGGTATTTCTTAGTCCTTCATTCACAAAATACTGATAAGAGTAACCTCCAATTGCATCAATTGAATGCTTACCATAAGTTTTATTAAAACGAAGAACCGTTTCCATCAGCTTACTTTCATCGTATAATTTTTGTACACTGGCATAACCACCTAAACCAGCACCCAAAGGATTGTTTTTACTGATGTATGAATTACGATCAATGGATTGACGCGTATATCCTAAGCTAACATCAATACTTAAAGGATCAATAATTTTAAAGTTTGTGGTTAAATTTCCTAACAATCGTTGTTGTTTTTTCTGATCCAGCACATCCGTTGAGAAAGAAACCGGATTAATACGGAATGGCGGAACATGATTATAGGCTCCCGCAGCATTTCTTACAGCATAAGTTGGATTGAAAACATAAGCCTCATAATTCATACTGGTACCTGCTTCGCTCCCTACCGTATTGGAAACAGGTGCTGCATGTTGCATATTCTGTCCGTAATTGATACGGAAATCAAATTTTAAACGATCGTTTAAAGCTTTGTGGTTAATGTTGGCTAAAATATTAGCTTGTTCAAGCTTGGAACCCAGCATCACACCTTCTAAATTTCCATAACCGATAGAAGCACGGTATAGTGTTTTTTCACTTCCTCCGGATAACGAAACATTATGATCCTGAGTAATTGCAGAACGGTAAATTTCATCCTGCCAGTTGGTCGAACTCCCCTGGTCATCAAGCGTTAAACCTAAGGAGCGCACTAATCCACGATACTGGTCGGCGTTTAATACATTTAATTTACTGGCTACCGTCGATACGCCTACCTGCCCATTATAAACCACTTGTGCGCTCCCTGCTTTACCCTTTTTTGTAGTGATTACAATTACACCATTTGCCCCTCTTGAGCCATAAATAGCGGTCGCCGAAGCATCTTTTAGTACGGTTATCGATTCTATATCATTGGAATTCAAGGTTTGCAAAGGGTTAGCAGGTTCCTGGTCAAAAACGTCGGTACCTGTACCTCTGATGTTAGATTGGTTAAGGTTTGCCGTAGTCGAAATCGGCACGCCGTCAATTACATACAGCGGATCATTTGAACCCGTTAAGGAGGTACCACCACGAATACGAACCGTGTTCGATGCGCCTGGTTTACCACTATTCTGTGAAATATTTACACCGGCTATTTTTCCTTGCAAAAGTTGTTGCGGTGCCAGCTGTGCGCCTTTATTAAAATCTTCGGAAGTAACTACACCAACCGAACCGGTTAAATCTTTCTGGCGCTGCGTTCCGTAACCCACCACTACCACATCATTTAATGCTGCTTCTTCAGCTATTAAGGTCACATTGAGTACTTTCTGGCTGTTAACCTTTATTTCCTGATTTTGAAAACCAATGAACCGGAAAATCAAAATGGAATTTTCATCAGCAACATCAATTTTAAATCTGCCCTGAGGATCAGTAGCTACACTTCTCTGGCTACCTTTTACCTGTACCACCACACCCACCAAAGGGCCTTTGTCGTCTTTAACGGTTCCTGTAATTTCGATATCTGCCAGTTTTACTGTTTCTTCTTTAGCTTCAGGCAATGTTTTATTGGAGATAAGTACGGTTTTATTTTGAATGCGAAAAGTGAGTGGCTGCCCATTAAAACATTTTTCGAGTACCGTAATCAGCGCTTCGTTTTTAACTTCTAAATTAATGGGATGAATACGCTCTGCAACTACACTGTTATACAAAAAGTTATAATTGGTTTGCTTGCGGAGTTGTTTAACAACTTCACTTAATGGTGCATTGCGCAAAGAAAGTGTAATTTTTTGCGCAAAGCTCGATGCCTTTACTTGCAAAAGCATTACAGTTAATATCACAATAGTTAGCTTCATGCGGAGTAATATTTTTGGCAATAAGCGGTGATGATCCCCGAATATAAATTCAGCAATTTTTTTATACATTTGGTTAGGTTTAATGGTTTATTGTTGCTTCAATAGTCTGAAACCAAGCTAGCCCTTGGCTAACGGACAGGGAGTCTTGGCGGACTCTCTGTTTTTGGTTATGGTATTTTATTTTCTCTTTTGGTCATCCATGGCTTAGTTGGATACGATAATTTTCCTTTCTTTAAGTTGAAATTTAGTTTTGCCTAAACTTTCCAGGTTTTTAAGTAATTCCTGTAAATCTGATGAGCGTGAAAAAGTTCCTCCGTAATGTTCTTCCGTGGTAATGTGATATTCCACATCAACATCGTACCAACGGCTAACCAATGTCATTATCGTTTTAACATCCTCATTATCAAATATAAAATAGCCGTTTTTCCAGGATAAGGCTTGATCTAAATCAGCGTTAATAACCGAAATACCTGTTTTACCTCTTGTAATTGCCGCTTGCTTACCCGGTTTTAAAAGTTGCTGTTCTGCAGTTTTATTATTGGTTACATTTACGCTTCCTGAAAATAGTGTTGTAGCAATTTGTTGATCATCCTGATAAGCTTTTACATTAAAATGAGTACCTAAAACAGTTAGCGTCTGAATGCCACTTTTCACTTTAAAAGGTCGTTTGCGATCATGCGCTACTTCAAAATATCCTTCACCTGTTAATGTAACCAGGCGCTCCTGACCTTTAAATTGTAACGGAAACTGAAGCGAAGAGGCTGCATTAAGCCAAACATGCGTACCATCAGCTAATACTACCTCGAACTGCCCGGCCCTTGGAGTACTAATGGTATTGTATTTATTTTGAGATGATACAGCAGGGGCGATTTTGTAAATCAAACGTCCGTCACTTGTTTTTTCAAGTACAGCACCGCCAACGTTCGTAGTGCCTAATGCCAGTTCATTTACATTAAGTGTTGATCCATCTGCCAGGGTTAGCTTTGCATTCTTCTGTGCAGGACTAATCTTTCCGGAGATTCTTTTATTTGTAAGATGCTGTGTTTTATTTTGAAATAAATAGATGCTTAGTGCAATGCCCATCAGCACCACAACAGCAGCAGCAATTTGAAAAATGCGCTTGTAATGCGTTTTAGATTTTATTTTGATATAATCTTGCCTGAATGAGGCATAAAGCTGCTCTGCTAATTTTTCCTCACCTCCAAGCTCTTTAAACCATAATTTCAGCGCTTCATCACCTATATTAAGCTGATGATACCAGTCATTTAGCTCGGTAATTTCCTCCTGGGAAACATCATCCTGATCTAAACGCTCAAACAAAGTTCGAAGTCGGTTTTTATCCATGGTTTATAAATTTGGTTAGTGACCTTGCTACGCAATAATTATTGGCCTATATTCGTAAGACGATTAAGCAAGCAGGCAACCGTTACTGGTGCGAAACTTTTTTTTTCTAACCAATCATCCACTACTTGCATGAAGCAATTATATAGCGACCAGGAATTACAAACCTTATGGCATAATGGCCAGGAATGGGCTTTTGGTCTTCTATATAAAAGATATGTGATTAAGCTCATTTCCATTGCCATACAAAAAACCAATGACCGGGCTATTGCCGAGGAAATGGTACAAGACGCGTTTTTGGCTTATTACAAACTGGGGATGCAAAAAAAAGAAATTATTTCGGTGTATGCTTTCCTGTATGTCATTCTAAAAAACAAAATCATGGATCATTACCGGCATGATGTAGTACGGAAAAAATATGAAACCCACCTGGAGCAGACTTTTGATGAAAGCGACCATTCTACCCAATCCTTAATTGAAACCCGTGAACTGGAACGTTTAATTGATCATGAAATCAGTCAGCTTCCGCCTCAATGCCAAACTGTTTTTACATTAAGCAGAAAAAGCATGCTCTCGAATAAAGAGATCGCACATACGTTACAAATTTCTGAAAACACGGTGGAGCAACATATGCGGAAGGCATTAAGAATTCTGCGTGGCACAATTATGAAAAGCATCAAAATGATGCTTACCTTTTAAATGATGTTGCGAAGTGGTAACTGCTTCTCCGGGCTTTGCTATATTAAAAAAGGAATTTCTCAACAATAAATATAATCATTTTACAACGGATAGGCCGTTTCGCTTTTAGGTTCAGATAACACAAAGTAGCTTTGTACGGTCGTTATATTAGGCAGCGTAGCAAGCTTATTTCGCAAAAACTGATGATAAGCATCCATGTCTTTCGTAGCAATACGTAAAATAAAATCATGCGCACCTGTCATTTGCAGGCATTCCATCACCTCATCAAATTTAGATACTTCTGTTTCAAAAGCAATCAGGGTTTTGGCGGTATGTTCTTTTAACAGCACATGCGAAAAAGCAATCAAATCCCTGTTAATTTTTTTCCGGTCTAAAATGGCTACAATGCGTTTAATATACCCCTGCTCCTTTAAGCGTCTGATACGCTCATGAATAGTTGCAATGGATTTATGCAACTGACTTGAAATTTCTTTATTGGTTAGTGAAGCATCATGCTGCAATAGCTTTAAAATAGCAGTATCAACCGGATCAAGTTGTGACAAGGACATTGTATATGGAATTGAAAAAATTATAATTTATGAACCTGTAATTTCCTATAAACTGAAATAAAAATCAATTTTAATAAAAAAAACCGTAAAATTTCCTGATTTTTTGAATATGGTTGATACAATATTTAAAATTAAAGAGATTTGCTTAAATATAACACAACTATACTGACCATGACAACCCTTTCAGCACCCTCAGTATCAGCATCGCTAAGCGGAAAGCTGGAACACTTATCACTCCTGATTGGCAACACACCAATGCTGGAGTTATCATACCACTATCAGGGCAGGCCAGGTAAAATTTACGTGAAGTGTGAGCATTATAACCTTACGGGAAGTATAAAAGACAGAATGGCGCTTTACACTTTGAAAAAGGCTTACCAGGACGGAACAATAAAACCGGGCGATCGTATTATTGAAGCAACCAGCGGAAATACAGGAATAGCCTTTGCCGCTATTGGTAGAGCTTTAGGACATCCGGTGACGATTATAATGCCTAACTGGTTGAGTAAAGAACGGATCGACATTATCAAGAGCCTCGGTGCTGAAATTATACTGGTCAGTAAAGAAGATGGTGGTTTTTTAGGAAGTATTAAAAAAGCAGAAGCCATGGCTGCAGCAGATTCAAACATATTTTTGCCACAACAGTTCGAAAATACGGCTAATCCTGAAGCACATGAATTAACTACCGGCAAAGAAATCTGGCAACAGCTCAAAAATAATAATCTTACTCCAGATGCTTTTATTGCAGGTGTTGGTACCGGTGGTACCATCATGGGTGTAGGAAACTGCTTACGCAAGCTTGATAATACAATCCGCATCCATCCACTGGAGCCTGCCGAATCTCCTACCCTAACAACAGGTTACAAAGTAGGAAGTCACCGGATCCAGGGTATTTCAGATGAATTTATTCCTGCTATAGTAAAATTAGATCAGTTAAACGAGGTGATTCAAGTGAATGACGGAGATGCGATTTTGATGGCGCAAAAACTAGCCGCTAAATTAGGCCTTGCGGTAGGCATATCTTCGGGTGCTAATGTTATCGGAGCCATTAAACTGCAGCAACAACTTGGCCCGGATAGCTGCGTAATTACCATTTTTTCTGATAGTAACAAAAAATACCTGAGCACCGATTTAATGAAGGAAGAGCCTGTTAAAGCAGGCTATATTTCATCCGATACAGCGCTTTTAGATTACCAGGCCTTTAGCAGATTAAGCTAAGTAAAACTCAAACATAACCAAACACATGAAAAGAACCACCATTTTAAGCTGCTTACTATTTTTTATCAGCTTTAGCGCCTTCAGCCAGATTTTAAATCCTGTGAAGTGGGCTTATTCCAGTAAAAAGGTCAATGCTACAGAAGCTATTGTATACATCAAAGCGACTATTGAGCCCGGATGGCACCTGTATTCTCAATTTGTAAAAGAGGGCGGTCCGGTAAAAACTACTTTCAACTTTCCTGCTGCCACTACCTACGCCGTAACAGGAAATACCATTGAACCAAAACCGGTTATTAAATTCGAACCTACTTTTAAAATGGATGTAAGCTATTTCGAAAAAAGTGTTATCTTCCAGCAAAAGGTAAAACTGAAAGGTAAAACGGCAACCATTAAAGGAAGCGTGGAATTTATGGTTTGTAATGATAAGCAATGCCTTCCTCCGGATGAGGTACAGTTTAGCATCCCGGTTAAATAAAGCATCAGCCATGAAATATCTTTTAGTTATTGTACTTTTTATCAGTACAATTTGCTACAGCGGCTTTGCGCAAAACAACGATGTTCCTGCTGATGTAGAATTTACAGAAATTAAAACTGGAACACCTGACTCGGCTATTCAGCAAATCGACTCCATTTCGATTAAATCAAATGTAGCAAAACCCAAAGTTGCGACGGTATCACCTGCCAAATCCAGTGAGCCCAAACAAACTTTATTTGCCATTTTTATTGCCGGTTTTATCGGTGGTATGGCCGCGTTGCTGATGCCCTGCATATTCCCGATGTTACCATTAACAGTTAGCTTTTTCACTAAAGGAGCTGAGAAAGGCAGCGCTGTTAGAAAGGCCAGTCTTTACGGATGCTTTATCATTATCATATATGTGGTTTTAGGCCTTCTGGTGACCATCATATTCGGGGCAGATGCGCTAAACAGTTTATCTACCAATGGTATTTTCAATTTCTTTTTCTTTTTATTACTGGTGGCATTCGCTGCATCTTTTTTTGGAGCTTTCGAAATCACTCTACCTTCTTCATGGGTGAATAAAATGGATGCCAATTCTGATAAAGGTGGCATTGCAGGTTTATTTTTCATGGCTGGAACACTGGCCCTGGTTTCTTTCTCCTGCACCGGACCGATTATCGGAACGTTATTAGTTCAGGCAGCTACTACAGGTGCATTATTAGGGCCCGCAGTTGGAATGTTTGGCTTTTCATTCGCCTTAGCCATCCCCTTTGCATTGTTTGCCTTGTTCCCTTCTGCCTTGAACAAACTTCCAAAATCCGGCGGCTGGTTAAATAGCGTAAAAGTGGTACTTGGATTTCTTGAGTTGGCTTTTGCTTTAAAGTTTTTGAGTAATGTCGACCTGGCTTATCACTGGGAGTGGTTCGATCGGGAAGTTTTCCTGGCCTTATGGATTATCATTTTTTTTATGATGGGAATTTACCTTTTAGGCAAACTAACTTTTGCTCATGATAGCCCTTTGACTTATATTTCTGTTCCCCGACTGTTTCTGGCAACTATCATACTTGCCTTTGTGGTTTATTTAATTCCGGGAATGTGGGGTGCACCATTAAAGTCAGTTTCCGCTTTTCTACCTCCGCAAACTACCCAAGACTTCGATCTTTATACGGTAACCTTACTAAATGACGGCCCGGCAGCCACAAATAAATCCCACCAGCCACATAAATACGCTGAACAATTTGATGCACCACTTAAACTTGATGTTTATTTCGATTACAACGAGGGGATCAACGCGGCAAGAAAGCTAAATAAACCTGTACTTATTGATTTTACAGGACATGCTTGTGTAAACTGCCGTAAAATGGAAAATAACGTCTGGCCTGATAAGGAGGTGATTAAACACCTCAATAACGATTACGTAATCATCCAGCTTTATGTGGATGACAAGACGGAGTTAGCCCCGGAAGACGTAGTTATCACTCCAGAGGGCAAAAAACTAACGACCATTGGTAAAAAGTGGAGCGACTTACAAGCCCGCAAATTCCAGTCGAACTCCCAACCTTTTTATGTCCTGCTCAATCCTCAAACTGAACAAATATTAGTTCCGGCGCAAGGTGCTGATTACGAACCTGAAAATTATAAAAAGTTTTTACAAAGCGGGATAACTGCTTTTAGCAACAAAGATATCTGATGGATTAGAAGCCATTAGTTTTAGTTAATGATTAATTAATATTACAAAGGGCAGCACCGGATGGTCTGCCCTTGTATTAAATTTTAGGCTGAAGTACACCGAGCCGAATGAGGTTTTAATATCAACTGGTATATGTTTTCGACGTTTATTATTGGCTTAAAACTGCATGGTATTATGGCCAGTTATTTGCTATAAAATCAACAATTTAAGATACAAAGCGGTATTCTTTGTATTTGAATCAGGGTTATGTGAACATTTGCCGCTTAGCTTAATAAAACCATCATTATTTATAGACATGACCTTCAGCATCATTTTAATAAGATTTTATAATTTTGCTGCAACTCAATAAATGTTTTGCTTAGCCAGGATGCGTACGATCTAGAAAATTTCTTTTTGTTTTTTGAGTTTTTATCCAGTAATTTAATGCACGCTTATTGTAGGAAGCACATTTATTCGTTTGTTTTAAAATCAATCAAATAAGGTTTAAGTTCAAATCCCTTTTTACTTCTAAATTTATTTGTAATCGTGGCCTGGTATTCTTTATTAGGGTCTACCTCCACTTCAAGCGTAATCGTTCTATCGTTATTGCTCCAGCCTATCAATTTTTTGAATTTATAAATATGGCGCTCACCAAGCGGGCCATAATCGAATCCTCTGTAATTGATATCCATTGCTTCAGAAAAAGTTATGGAAATCACAATAGATCCTGGTTTTACTTTTTGACTTCCGTTATCAAAAGGTGCTAAACTAATTACGGTAGGTCTTTGGCTTTCATAATCCAAATTAAGTTCTTTCAATGATTTTGGAAACAACTTTGAATTATTCACCATGTTTTCCACTTTCTTATCATCATGATAATCAAGTTCTATTAATTCTTTTATTGCTTTTTGTTTGTCTGGTGATTGATTGTAGTAACGTTCACAGATTTCATAACCAATGTAATAACCTAAATCCCGGATCTTCAATTCATTTTTGTTTTCTCCCCAAATCCAGTTGTAATTGTTAGTCATGGTAAACATATCAGATAAAAACTTTTCGACCACTTTTTTTTCATTTGTTTTACCAAATTCTATGGCGGGTGATGCTGATTTTTTACCGGTGACTTTACAAGAAATAAACTCAGCAACTCCTTCGTACAAACACATAGAAAGCAAATTTTCAACAAGTTCTTTCTGTTGTGTATGCACATATTCATGTGTGCACAATAACCCAATTTCATTAATCGGGTTTTGGCTTTTATAAAACGGTTGCCTCCAATCCGGAAGCTCACTTATTATTGTGTTTTTATCCGCCAACGATAATTCGCTTCCAATTAATATTTTATTGCCATCAACTGTTCCATTTGTCCTAAATGCACCCATGGTAAAATATATGGTTGCGGGCTTCAAATCCGGATAGGCTTTTTTGAGCTTATTAAGATCTGCAGCAATCTTTCCGTATTGATTTTTAACATTTATAGTATTTGATTTGATAGAGGCCCAAAATTTAGGATACCTGGTCATCATATTAATAAAATCGGTAGTTGTATAGCCACGGGCCTGAATAATACTTTTTAAGCCTGGGGTGGCCTTGTTCAGATAAAATTCATTTAATAAGTTGTATTGTTTAATGCTGTCTTTTGCAGCAATGATCTTATGATAAGCCATCCAAAAATTATCGATATCTGTAGAAACAAATGCCGGCTTCCTTTTTTGAGCAAAAGAATTTGTTAAGGAAATTAGCAGCATTAATGGTAATAATATTTTTTTCATATTAAATTTGAGTCAGGCTTTGGTTAGCATCACGACGATCATCTAAACCGTAAATATAAAAAACGAACCAAAAGTTTTAAACTCAGAGCGCTTCAGTTTACATTTATTGCGGAGATCATGCTGTAGATTCTTTTAAGAAGGAGCTGATCAATCATATCACACGCTCAGCAAAACGCTGGTAAAGTGGGCGGCTTATTTTTCAAGCTAGTTTATATCTTTTTGAGCTTTAAATCCTTACCAAAATGATTACCATTAAATGATTACCATTAGAAACTATTATACCAGGATCAACTTTAAAATTGATGTTTCAAACTATTTTCAAAACATTATTGTAATGCATGCGCTTTAAAATATTAAGCAAAGCGCATTTCGCTGAAAGATAGATACCGCGTTATGATCCGGGGTTGTAAGAAGGGATTCCGTTCTTTGTCGCTATTGCTGCTTCCGCTATGTCCCATCCCACTGCTATCCCTTACCTATCCTATGATAAGCCCATAGTAGTATAGTAAAACTGCGTTCTAATAGACATTAAAGCATTACTTAAGCTAAAAGCACTAGCTTAAGGATAGAAAAAGAGTTAGCATAAAGTGAAAGCTGTGGAGTAAATCAGCGCTGCCCGAAAAAGATAAGGGAGTAGAAAGCGAGTCAAAAATTTTAATAAGAGTGATTTGATTTACCTTATTAGGAATATTAATCACAGCGCATTTAGATTGAATGATAGATGCAGATTAACAACGAGATTCTTAAAACCAGATTATAAATCTAAGCGGCGGGGGCGATAACTTCCCTGATCGATAAAACTTCGGGATATCCAGCAGAACATCTCCCGAAGCCTTGGGTTTTATTCACTAATTACCCCGGTACGTTGAATAGCCGAATGCTGAAAGTGTGATTGGTACATGATAATGATTGTCATCCTGGATCTGAAACACCACGTCAATAAAAGGGTAAAAGCTTTCGATATTCTTTCTGGAAAAATACTCTTTTACAAAAAATGTTAGTTTATATATTCCTTTATTCTGCTGGCTCTGAGCAAGAAAATCTTTAATCCTTCCCTGATTATCTGTCAGCTTCTTTTCTACAAAAACCCATTGCTGGTTTTTTTCATTTAATTTTTCCAGTTGAACAGTAACCCCGTTAGCAGGCATACCTGTGGAAACATCGAGGATATGGCTCGACAACTGATAAACTGGTACTTGACTGTATGCAATATTCAGGAACATCCCTAATAGCACACTTAAAATAATTTTCTTCATCTTTTTAATCTTGTTTACTGTAATGCCAATTAAATGCAGTACTGCTGACTTGGAAATCTAATCAGCATTTTCAGCAATTCCACCGCCTGCAATGCCAATGCCCCTACCTAATAATGTTATGCCATTAAGATGAAGCAAAAATCTTTAATTGGAAAACTGTGAAAAAATAAATCATCAGACTTTTAATAGTCATGCTGCAAAAATACGGAATACCACGCTACAGAAACGTTGTCCTAAAGCAAGGATTTAAAGCCTGGTTTTTATTCGACTGAGTGTCGAAGGAGTAATGCCCAGATATGAAGCAGCCATTTTATTTGATAAACGTAGTAGAAACTCTGGTTGAAATTTAATAATCCAACGTACCTTTTCCAATGCATCGAAACCCTGAAAGCCATAAATTCTTTTTTGCGCATTTATAAATCCGAGTTCCAGAATTTCCCGGTAAATACCTGCAAACTCAGGAATAGTCTCGACCAAATTGTAAAAATTAGCCCTGCTGATGTATAACAAATCCGATTTTTCTATAGCTTGCAAATACTCATCGGTCTGGGTCTGTTGAATGAAACTGGGCAATGCAGTACAGAATCCTCCTTTAAAGCCAAAATAGCGAGTAGTTTCGTTGCCCTCACTATTATACGTAAATAATCTTAAGCATCCTTCATTTACAAAATAGTAGCGATTACACACCTGATCAAAGTTTATCAGAATTTCATTTCGCCTGGCTTTTACCCGAATGAAATGACTGCAGATCAGCTCTAGCATTTCTTCGGAAATAGAGCTTCGGCATGAGATATAGTTTTTTAACAGATCAAACATTAATAGAACAATAGCCGCTTAGATTCTTGAGAATAGATGATTATTGCCGCAATATAAGGTTAAAATAATTTAAACAATGTAACCTATTATCTGGATTGATCTAATATACCAGAACTAAACTTTCAATAATAGATAAAGGATGTCACCTTATGAAAATTCCGCTGTTCGAAATGTTAAACGCAGCGCATCATAAATGAATAATAATTAAAGGATTAAAATGTGATCATTAATCATAAAATTCTTTCATCCAGATTATAAATTTTTCCGGCGGTATGATAATGTATTATTATTTCTTTCCGTTGTAAGTTATGAACGGCACATTTATCGAAAATTATACAGCGATAGTCATTTTGTTATACTTGTTACGATATTCTATTGGCGTAAGTCCTGTTATTTTTTTGAACATAGACCTGAATGCTTTCGTATCAGTATACCCAACATCGTACATCACTTCACTGATATTTTTCCGGCTGGTCTCAAATTTTCGTTTAGCAAGCTCAATCTTCACCCTGCTAATGTATTCCAGAACCGAGTTATTTGTAGCAGTTTTAAAACGTCGCTCAAAACTTCTTCTTCCAATCGAAGATAAATCAGACAATACCTCTATTGTGATTTTTTCTTCGATATTATTCTCTATAAACTCCTGGGCCTTTTTTATCAGTTCATCACTATGTTTTTTTTGCCCCTGAAACACTGCAAAAGCTGATTGGCTCTGCCTGTCTATATCTATTGCAAAATATTTAGAAGCAAGTATAGCCGTTTGCCTGTCTGTGTATTTTTCTACCAAATGTAATAGCAGGTTCCAATAGGAGTTTGCCCCACCGCTCGAAAAGATCCGGCATTCTTCAGTAATTACACTTCCTTCTACCACCTGAACATCAGGAAACATTTCACGAAATTCATTTTGAAATCCCCAGTGGGTGGAGCATTTTTTACCATTTAGCAATCCGGTAGAAGCCAATAAAAAAGCTCCTACACATAATGAGGCAACTTCACTACCACTGGCATAGTGTTTTTTAATCCAGGGCAATACTTTTTTGTTGGCAACAATGGCCTGCTTCATATCACCAAATAATGCAGGTATAATGATGAGATCAGGATTTGTAATTTCCTTCAAAAGAAAGGAGGTATTTACCGTAAATAAACCATTGAGTTTTACTTCTCTTTTTAGGCCTACAAGCTGAACATTGAACATCGGCTTACGTCCCGCCACCGCTAATATTTCGTTTACTGTAGAAAACAGATAGTGCGGATCAGCAATGGCTTGCATTACAGCTTGTTCAGGAACGAGAATACTTACATTAATCATTTTGTTAAGATAAAAAAAATTGTCGTAAAACGCCCCTTTGTTGTCATCATTATGCTTCACATCAATTTCAAATTCCTTTCATCTTTGGTATATCATTTATAGTTTATGAAACCGTAGAAAATTACCCTAAAAACAACAGTAAGCGAAACGAATCAGAAGGTTTGGGATTATTATACCTCCACGATAAAGTAGCTGGCAAGCCATCCTGAAGAACTTTAAAACTGATAACCATAATAATTAATCTATGCAACTGTATCCATACCTAACCTTCAGCGGCAATTGCCAGGAGGCTATGAAGTTTTATAAAAAATGCCTGGGCGGAAAACTGACGCTACAAACCATTGGAAAGTCGCCGATGGAAAATAAATTTCCAGGAGCTATGAAAAAGTATGTATTACACGCCGCATTGGAAACCAAAAACTTTATCATGATGGCTTCCGACATGACGCCTGAACCACATTTAAATAAAGGAAATGCCAACTCGTTACTAATCAATTGCAATAGTGAAAAAGAGATCCACACCGTGTTCACTAACCTTTCGGCAGGAGGCCTCGTTAACCACTCGCTTAAGATAAACAACAACGGAGCCCTGTTTGGTGATTTTAAGGATAAATTTGGGAACAACTGGATATTGAACTTCAACAGAAAAATACTAATAAAAAAATAGAACTATGAAAAGAGATAAAATAATATTTTGGACCGCAACCATCATTATTGCCTTAATGGAAGGTTTAATGCCTGCACTAACTTCACAATCAGAACTGGCAAAAGAGGGAATCAGGCACCTGGGCTATCCTGAATATTTCGGGAATGCATTGGTCGTTTTTAAAATATTTGGTGTTATCGCATTGATTATACCAAAAGTTACGAAGCTTATAAAAGAGTGGGCTTATGCAGGTTTTACATTCGATTTTCTATTTGCAACAATAAGCCATGGAGCCGTTGACGGAATCAATTTACAAACATTTTTCCCATTGTTGATATTAATAATATTGATGATTTCTTACATTTATTATCATAAGATATACTCCATTAAATCTTAACACAGACGCGTTAAAACATCATCACCCACTAAAAAATCTTAAAAATAAAATTATGGCACAGATTAATCCTTACATCAATTTTAATGGAAATGCTGAAGAAGCATTTCATTTTTACAAATCAGTATTCGGCGGTGAATTTGCGGCTGTTGTCCGGTTCAAGGATATGATAACTCCTGGATTTACTCCAGCTGAAAATGAAGCAAATAAAATTATGCACATATCTTTACCCATTGGTGCAAACTTTTTAATGGCAAATGACGTTCCTGAGCACATGGGCAAGGTAAGTGAAAATGAAAACCGGTCTAAAATATTCATTAGTACGAAAAGCCGTGAAGAAGCAGAGGATTTATTTAACGGACTCTCGGCAGGAGGAAACGTAGAAATGCCTATCGGCGATAGTCCCTGGGGAAGTTATTTCGGCATGTTCCGGGATAAATTTGGTATTGAGTGGATGATAGAATATGATGCAAAGAATAACTAATAATGTTACGCTATCTCAAGATAGCTTAAACTAGTACTAATGAATGCCTGATGGTCCATTTTTCATCCGTTGATCTAACTAACTGTAACGATTTTTATTTACAAAATTTTAACCAGCCAGATAAATCTTTTTCTGCTGTATTTTATAGAATAACTTACACCAATCGATCAATCTTCAGTCAGACTTCATCATTTCTTCATTATTTGTTCCGACTTTTGTTTCAAGCAAGGGGTGAGAGTCTTGCTTCAAACTCAGGTTTGAGAGCGTTAATTTAGATAGGGCGGACAATTTATTTGTCTGCCTTTTTTTTGCTTATCTAGTTGATCCTATCCTGGCTCAATGCTAAAAGGCATCAATACCAAATATGTATCGTATCTGTTTCAGTCTTATACCTGAGTGATTCAATAAAATAAAAATCTAATGTATTTTAAAATAGGAAATTTCAATCTAAATGATTTGATTTCTTTATTGAATCATTCGCCTGAATTATTCGTGTACCCATTATGCAAATCGAAATTATAATACCAAGCTATTTGTTTTTATTTTCCTCCACAAGTTTTGGTATGGATCTGTATTGATCATTTTCCTCATGATCACCTTACACGCTTGTGAGGTTAGAAAATTATGAATCCAGGCGATAACTCCTCAGATTATTTAGTTTGTATCTTTAAGGGTATTATCCAAAAACATTTCATTTTTGACATCTGAAGAAAGCTCAATAAACCGCTCATACTGTTTCAATACATCCGCGATAATCTCCCGCTGACTGAAATACTCGATGTTATAGCCCTGCCGGTTGTCTCCAAAATAAGTAACGGGAATGAAAGTGCTGTTCCTTTTGATGCCTGGAAGATTTATTTCATCCACTAAAAAATCTGAAATCACTTTCGACTGTGTTTTCACCCCATACTTAAAATCTTCAATTATTTTGTGTTTGATGGTGATCTCTATGGCAACCGGGTTTTCAGATCCGGATACCAATGCTACAATTTGTTTTTCATGAAATGCCTTTGCAAGCTCATTTAGTGCCGGCCTAACGGTGTCAATAACAAAACTATTCACCGCTTCCTTATTTTTATAAGACAAAATATGACTGAGTCTTTCTTTCCAGAATTCACCCGACCAATTGGTTGCTGCCGGTGAATATCCTTTCTTATAATAGCCATAATCTATGCGCAAACCGACAATCAGGCTATAACAGAACATGCACATGATTAATGAAAAAGGCAAGGCCGTAATCAGCGTCATGGTCTGAAGAGATTGAAGTCCACCGGCATTGAGCAATACTAGGGATAATAGTCCTAAAAGTAAACCCCAAAATATTAACTGCCATTTGGGGGATTTTTTAGCATTGTTTGATGCAATGTTATCCATGACAATTATTCCCGAATCAGCTGAAGTGATAAAGAAAATAAATATGATAAGTATGGCAAGTAAACTCGTTATCGAAGAAAGCGGGAATTGACCCAAGAATTCAAAAAGGAGTTTATCGGTGTTTTCCACAATACTGCTTAATACCCCACCCCTGGTTCGGTCAAGCCAGGTTGCACTGTTTCCGAAAACAGTCATCCAAAGAAAGTTGAAAAATGTCGGAATGATCAAGACCGCTCCTATAAACTCTCTTATTGTTCTGCCCCTGGAAATCCGGGCAATAAAAAGCCCAACATATGGCGACCAGGAAATCCACCAGGCCCAATACAGGATTGTCCAGTTAAAAAACCATGGCTGAGTAGCCTCCTCATAAGCATGTGTATTGAAAGTAAGGGTAAAAAACTGGGTCAAATAATTTCCAATTCCCTCCGAAAAAGAGCCCAATAAAAAAACGGTTGGCCCCAGGATTAGTATAAAAATCATGAGCGTGACCGCTCCAACGATGTTAAGCTGGCTTAAGTACTTTACACCTTTATTTACGCCCGAGGTGGCCGAGATTACCGAAATAAGCATAATGACAAATACAATTCCCGCCTGATACCAAAAGCCTGTATCTTTCAAAAAACCAACTTCAACCAGTCCTGCATTAAGCTGAACCACCCCAAAGCCTAACGTGGTTGTAATACCGAAGAATGTGCTGCACAAAGCAAAGGTGTCAATGGCGTCACCTGCTGCACCGTTAATCTTGTTTTTTAGAATAGGATAAAAGCAGCTTCGAAGAGATAATGGCAATTTATAACGAAAGGTGAAGTAAGCCAAAGATAAGCCAACGATGCCATATACCGCCCAAGCATGAATTCCCCAGTGAAAGAAGGTATAAAGCTGGGCATTTTTTGAACGCTGAACCTGATCCAGACCCGAAAAAGCTTTTTCGGTATAATGCGACATCGGTTCGGCAACACCAAAATACATCAGCCCAATACCCATTCCAGCAGCAAACAACATCGATATCCATGAAAAAAAGGAATGTTCGGGCTTTTCATTATCATCTCCTAAGCGTTTTGCACCGTATTTACTGAAAGTGAGCACAAGAAGGAAGATGACAAATATGGTAACTGACCACACATAAACCCAATTCAGGTTAACAAAGATCCAGGTTTTGACGACATCAAGGATAGACGCAGTTTGCACAGGAAAAAAACTCGATACAAGTGTAATGGATATAATAAATGCCAGACTCGGCACTACGATACCAGGCTTGAATGTTGTTTCTCCGAAGATTTGTTTTAGAATGCTCATGGGCAGGAATTCAACACAAAACAAACCGGTCATATTTTTGTTTGTTTTTCCCACAGCCAATAAGTACAGAATGTTGAAAATGAGAAACTAAAATGACAACCCCGGTAGGGATCACGCCAATGGCGATCGTACTTGTTTTTGCCTGAGTTATTGTTCAAGGAAAAATAATAGATCATGCTCGGCCACCTGGCTGTTTAGCAGATCCATTAGAATAAGCGCTTCATCGTGAACATGGTCTGTCGCATATATCCTAAGAAGATACTCAGCTGTGAATAAAGCGTAAATATCCACTCAGGTAAATGTATGGTCTGGTAAAAACTTTCTCTGCCTGAGCCTACGCTTTCCAAAAATACGGAAAGAATGCTAAGCAGGATCAACACTAGTAAAAGAACATGAAAGGGTTTTGCATCCCTGGTATTTGAGCGGAATATAATGATGTATATTTTCTTTCTTAGGATGTCATTCGTTCTGATCATGTTCTATGAATCCTTTTCCCGACAAAATAGCATAATAACCTCTTAATTAAAACCCGTAGTTTTTAAAAATGTATATTTGGAATTTTGATGCATATGGAAAAAACAACTATTGAAAAGATCATGGCACCTGTGAGCCGCTTCATCCACCTGGAATATACCAGCGGAATAGTACTGTTGGTTAGCGTGGTGATTGCGATTTTATGGGCCAATTCACCCTTTCATGATTTTTATGAACACCTATGGCACATCAACTTCACGGTAGGATTTGACAAGTTTCTACTTAGTCATCCTTTGCATATCTGGATCAATGATGGATTAATGGCCATATTTTTCTTTGTGATCGGCCTGGAACTTAAACGGGAATTCATGGAAGGGGAACTCTCCTCCTTGCAAAAGGCCTCTCTCCCTATGACTGCAGCATTGGGGGGTATGTTGGTTCCCGCAGCAATTTATTTTTTCATTAATAAAGGCACTGAAGCTGCACATGGCTGGGGAATTCCGATGGCCACCGATATCGCCTTTGCGTTGGCCCTGCTTTCCATGGCGAGTAAAAGCATTCCGGTTTCTATTAAAGTCTTTTTATCCGCCCTGGCGGTTGCAGATGATCTGGGCGCAGTACTGGTGATTGCATTTTTCTACACTGACCAGATTAATCTTGTGCCGCTGGCTTTCGGTGGAGGGTTTTTGATATTATTGATGGTTGGAAACAAAATCGGTATAAGAAGCACCGTATTTTATCTTTTGCTGGGCATTTGTGTGTGGATTGGATTTTTACTCTCAGGTGTACATGCTACCATTGCGGGTGTATTGGTAGCCTTCACTATCCCTGCTGTTACCCGGATTGATGAGCAGATTTATTCCAGTAACTTAAGAAAATTATCTTATGATTTTGAGGCTGACATTCCTGAACGGGGAAGCTTGATCACACCCTTACAGAATAAAACCATCCAGAAAGTGAAGACATTAAGTATGGCAGCCGAAACACCATTGCAGACTATTGAACATGCCCTTCATCCATGGGTAGCATTTGGAATCATGCCACTGTTTGCACTGGCAAATGCCGGTATCGTCATCACCTCAGATTTTTTCAATTCCATCATGAACCCTGTATCGATGGGGGTTGCGTCAGGTCTCATTGTTGGAAAGTTTACCGGCATTTTGCTGTTTTGCTGGATCATGGTGAAGTTCCGCTTCTCCAGTCTACCTGAAGGGGCAAACTGGAAACATATTGCAGGTGTTGCTTTGCTCGCTGGGATCGGATTCACCATGTCGCTTTTCATCAGTGGTTTGGCCTTTAAAAACCCGGCATTCATTGATCAGGCCAAATACGGCATCCTGATTGCCTCTATTCTTGCTGGCATTCTGGGAACCATCGTCCTTAAACGCATTGGAACCAAAACATCAGCAAACGAAGAAGTTAATACATAAGAAAGAATATGGAGAAGAAAACAGATGATATTAAGGGCGCTTTAAGGGTGTTCATTGCAAAACGCTTCAACCTGCATATCGATAAGGCCAATGAAAGTGAGGTGGTGGATTCAATATCCAGAAACTCAATATTTGTAGGCGGCCCGCTCTGGACCCTTATTTTTGCCATCATCATCGCCTCTGTAGGACTAAATGTCAACTCCACCGCAGTGATCATCGGGGCCATGTTAATTTCCCCGCTCATGGGGCCGATTATGGGTATAGGCCTCGGCATTGGAACGAATGACTTTGATCTGGTCAAAAAAGGGGGAAGAAATCTATTGATCGCTACCTTTATCAGTATTGTTACCTCCACCATCTACTTTTACATCACCCCACTTCACGAAGCGCAGAGTGAACTTCTCGCCAGGACTACTCCATCTATCTGGGATGTATTTATTGCTTTTACCGGTGGGCTGGCGGGCATCATAGCCGCTACCAGAAAAGAAAAAAGCAACGTTATTCCCGGCGTAGCCATTGCTACAGCACTCATGCCACCACTTTGCACAGCAGGCTATGGCCTTGCAATGGGCAACTGGCCTTTTTTCTTTGGTGCTTTATACCTGTTTTTTATCAATAGCCTTTTCATTTGTATCTCTACCTACCTGATCGTAAGATTTTTGAAATTTGACAAAAAACATTTTGAAGACTCGGGTGTAGAAAAAAAAGTATCCAGGTATATCCTAATCAGCGTACTTGTTACCATCATTCCAAGCATATACCTGGCCTACGGCATTGTACAGAAAAGTATCTTCGAAAACAATGCGCAGACCTTTATCCGTGAGGAGTTCAACTTTGCAACTACCCAGGTCATTAACCGGAACCTTCGCTACGCTAAAGGAGATAAAGAGATCGACCTGCTGCTGATTGGATCGGAGCTGCCGCAAGCGACTTTAAATGGTTTAAAAAACAACTTAAAAAAATACAACCTGGAAGGTACCACTCTACGAATTAGGCAGGGACTGAATGCCAGGCAGGAAATTGATTTTTCTCAAATTAAAGCCAGTATCATGGAAGATGTGTTCAAAAAGGAAAATCAGTCCGCGACAGCGAAAAAGATCGATAAAATGTCGCAGCCTCTACCTAATATCAGCGCTGAGCTAGTTGCCCTTTTTCCTGAAATCAGAAGTTATTCCCTATCCCATGCCATAATTAACAGACTGGATACCCAGAAAAGAGATACACTGACCCTTTTCACCGCAGAGGTCTCCAAGAAGCCAAGTGCCGCTAATCAGACCAGGATTCGATCTTGGTTGAAAGGAAGATTGAAGGTAGATTCCTTAAGAGCAGTTTACAGTGAAGATTAAAGAAATCTTCATGATGAGCATTCCAGAATAACAGAACTTCTTAACCGCTGTACATCCTAAAGAGCTTTATGGTGTGAGTAGTTTGGTTAGTTTTTTACTGGAAAGCATATCAAAAGACAATGTTGTTGTTGGTAGCGATTTATGATTACACTGTTTTAAGCTAGGGACATTGTCAATCAGCTAGTCAAAATTAGCGCCACCTTATATGGGTCTTCAATCTTTAAAATGTATTTTATTTCTGACCGTCTGGCTAGAGTCCGCAATGCACACAGATTAGTTTGAGATGAAAATTCTTATTATTTAAAATGATAATCTTGATAAGAGTTTTAAGCTTTGTAGTAAGTTTGCAACTATAGATGGAAATTAAAAATTTTAGTAAATTCATTGGCGAAATGGTTTATCTTGAGCCCCATGAATTAGATCTGGTCATTTCTAAATGCAGACAGAAAGTTATTTCTAAAGGCAAGTTAGTTTTAAAAGCCGGACAGATCGCTAATCAATACTATTATATTGTTAAAGGAGGCTTAAGGTTTTACTATGAATACAATAACAGGGAAACTACTACCTGGGTATGCTTTCAAAATGAATTTTTTACCGAGATTTCCAGCCTCCATCCACAAAAGCCAAGCCGATTTAATATACAGGCCATTGAAGAAACAGAGCTAATTGTCCTTGATAAAAAGGATATGGATTTCCTGTATGCCTATATCCCTGGTTGGGAGGAGTTCGGCCGGAAAATCTGGGAAGCAACAGTTGCAAGAATGATAGATCAATTATTAAATTTCCAAACGCTATCTGCCGAAGAAAGATACCTTAGGTTTTTGTCAACTCCCGAAATGCTTCAAAAAATACCAATAAACCAGCTTTCTTCGATATTGGGAATCACCCCTAACGCCTTGAGCAGAATCAGGAATAAGATCAGGTAAGCGAATTTTTCTACCATCTGGTAGTTTTGGCGATACGATCTGGCGTTAACTTTGTTCAAACAAAACAAAGAATACAACATGAGCGATCACTTAAAAGACCAACAAAATTTATATTCAGACGGGGAACTTATTAAACAGTTTCCGGGTTTCGCCAACCACTATGTTAAGGTAAATGGAATTGACCTTCATTATGTGGAGGGTGGAACCGGAGATCCATTGATATGCTTACCCGGATGGCCTCAAACCTGGTATTCTTACCGTCAGGTGGCAATAGAATTATCAAAGAAACATCGCCTGATCATCGTAGACATCAGAGGTATGGGTACTTCAGAAAAACCCGGTTCAGGATTCGACAAAAAAAACATGGCCGAAGATATCCTGGAATTAATCAGAAAACTTGGTCTTGAAAAGGTTAATATCATCGGCCACGATATCGGTGGCATGGTGGCGATGAGTTTGGCATTTAATCATCCGCAGTACATAGAAAAACTAATCGTGGCTGATGGACTGCATCCAAGCCAGGGTATGTTGCAAATGCCTCTAATACCAGCCGCAGGTACTTTCGAAGATAAAATGGATACCAATATGCCTTATGCCTGGTGGATGGGATTCAACCAGGTTAAAGAACTTCCCGAAAAAATTCTTGAAGGCCGTTTTAGATATCTTATTGATTGGCTATTTAATTATGTTATGATCGATGCTACAAAGATGACCGGGCAGGAAAGAGCGATCTATGCCGAAGCTTATAACGATCAAGACAGTATAAGAGCATCAAACGCCTGGTATCAAAGCTTTGCTCAGGATATTGAGGATGCTAAAACATACCAGCCACTTTCAATGCCTGTACTTGGAATCGGCAGTAATGTAAGCTATGAGTACATGAAAATGGCTATGCCTTATCTTTGTCAGAACAGTTCCATGGTGAATCTCACAGAGAGCGGTCACTATATGTTCGAAGAATGCCCTGAACAAGTCGTTGATTCGATAAATACGTTTCTTAAAAATTAAAAGAAGAAAATCATGAAGAAAATAATTTTAGTAGCAGGCGCCAGTGGAAATCTGGGTTCGATGATCTCTCTGGCACTGGTGAAGCGTGGTGCGGTAGTAAAAGCATTGGTGCGGAACAACAGTGATGTGACCAAAACATCGATTTTAAAAGATGCCGGGATTGAAATTGTTCCTGTAAACTATGATGATATTGAAGAGTTGATAAAAGCATGCGATGGCGTTGACTGCGTGATCTCCGCATTGGCGGGACTAACCGAAGTAATTTTAGACACGCAAAAAAGGTTATTAGATGCAGCATTAAGTGTTGGAGTCAAACGATTTATACCATCAGATTTCTGTACGGATTATAACGCATTGATTCCGGGGGAAAATCGGAACTTCGATTTAAGAAGAGCATTCAAAGAATATATCGATAAAACAGAAATATCTACCACCTCTATTTTTAATGGCGCCTTTGCTGATATTCTTCTATATAACACACCCATACTAAATCTTAAAAATAAAACTATTGGGTATTGGGGAGATAAAGCAGATTGGAAACTAGACTTTACAACAGTAAAAAATACTGCGGCCTTTACCTCGGAAGTAGCCCTGCAGGAGCAAACCCCGCGTAATTTACACATTGCCAGTTTTCAAATCAGTCCAAAAATGTTATCTGAACACATGGAGTTGATTACCGGACAAACGTACACCGTTCACAAACTTGGTGAGATGGATCAATTTTCTGATTCAATCAAAATGCAACGGGCAAGCAATCCTTCTGGAGAGATCGAACTATATTCAAAGTGGCAGCAATCGCAATACCTTTATTCGATGTATTCCACTCAACATTCGGAAATAGATAACAATAGGTATGAAAATTTAGAGTGGACCTCTGCCTCAGAATTCCTGCAATCTTTCCTGAAATAATAATAAAACTAAGCGTACTTATCTTAAGACTATTGTCTTTGGATAAGTATGTTAGATTCGGCATTATAAATTGGTTTTCCAAAAGGTTTTTTGCGAAGTCGTAAAATGATGTATGTTATTGACCTGCATTATAAACAGGCCGACTGAAATGCTGTAAAAATTATCCTGGCCAATCTGAGGTATTAAAATATAAAAGACCATATCGTAACCACCAAACAGCGCCAGCCCGGAAGCGTTAATCAGGTGACCAGTTACGCCAATACAGATGGCTATTATACCTCAGGGTAGATTATGATATTAGTTATCCTTAATGTTCCGTCCGAAAGTTTACCATTGGCTACTCTGGTTCTGCTCAGGCCAATAAAAACATATCCCTTACTGATGAAAATAGAATCGAGTCGCTGAATCTATCCAGGCGCCAGGAACTTCAATTCAGGGTAGACATCGAGGATGTGGTGAACGATCAGCTTTTTTTCTAAAAAAATTAATTAAAATAAATTTCAGTTTTGTAGAGATCACATAAGTAAAAAGAAAAATTTGACAGTCGGTTTGGTTACAGAATATATAATATAGATTACTACATCTTGAACCAATCTTAAAAAACAAAACCCTCTGAATTTATCATTCAGAGGGTTTTAGATACAATCTGTACCTGTAATCGTCGGGATGGCAGGAGCCGAACCCTAACTTGTAAATATCTTGTTATCAATAATTTGTAACTTCAATCCAAACTGGGGTAACCTTTCAGTTCTCATCCTGTTTGTAGTACAAATATAGTGCAAATTATAATAGTTAAAAATAATTTTCTAAAGTTTCTCGAACTTAATCATTAAGGTATTAATAATGTTCTATTTACATTTGACAATTATTAACTTTTTCTTCTTAGTTGGCTCAAATTTAACATCAATGAGCCCCTTAGAATATTAATTTCTTGTGTTGAGAGCCCCGAACTTTTTAATGCATCCAAAAGCTCTTCTTGTCTTGGTTGACCAAAAGTGAGTCTATATAACGCCAATGATTCTTTTAATGAATTAAATTTGGATTGATCTTTACTTAACTCATGAATTGGAACGAAGCGTTCAATTTTTATATTAGCTCCGTTTAAATACCAGAATGGAATTAGGTCAGAATCTCCAGGTTTCTTAATATCATTGACTGCATTTTTAAAGATTTCACCCCATATATTATTCTTTTGATCGTTTAGGATAGAAAGCCTTGTCATTTCAGCTAAGTTTTTCCTTATAACAAAAGCCTTATATCTATTTATCCTACCCTCCCTTTGCTCTAAATCAACTGGATTGTGTGGTAAATTCCAATGAAATATTTTTCTGCAGTAATAATGAAAATCTAACCCCTCTTGTCCCACAGAAGTAGATGTTAACACAAAAGGGCGGAAAGGTGAATTGAATACTTCCCTAACATTAACCATTCTGTCACTACCACTTTCAGTAGAAATTTTTTGATCTCCATAACTAATTGCAAAATGACATCGCATCTCTTTTGACTCCCCAGTAAAAAAAGTATCCTTATCATCAACTTTAATGCTTGTACTTTTTATTTTGAGAACCATTGCTATGCCATCCGAAATTTCTTCTATGGTATTTTTACCTTCACATTCTTTAAGTAAATAGATATATTCATCCAATAGAGATTGAATATTGCCCGAAGCAGAATATTCAAGAATTTGTTTCCAGTAAAATTGATCGTCTACCGAAAGCCTGACTACAGCAATAGACTCAGGCTTATTAAATAAGCTTATAAATCCCTCTGCAATATTGTATGCCCCGTGACATAATGATGTCTTCAAGGAATCATCAAAAATTTTAGTCAGGGCCCTCAATGCTGTTGAAGCCGGGGAAGCCAGTGTTATATCGGCCAAAACATCATGGATATCCGTTGGAAACAAACCTAAATCATCAAGTGTTCCTTCTAAAGCTTTACAAATTGTATCATTCAAAGTTTGGTAATGCTTCAATTTGCCACCTGATTCTGTTTTAACAAGCAAAGCAACTAAAGTATCATTACTATTTAAATGGTCAAGTAATGCAGGTAAAAGCCAATACCACCTCACATCATGCTTAATATCTTTTGAAAATTTTTCTTCAATATTCAATTTTTCTAATTCATTACGAATCTTTTCCGCCGACTTTAGTTTCACATTTGAATATTCAACATCTTGATCATCAAATGGATTTAGTTCTAAAATCCATTTATTTAACGTCCAAGAAGGATAAGTTAAACAAACATTCGTCATGTGTAGTGTATCTTCTTTAGAAGGAAAAGTAATTAAGGGCCTTGGATGACGTTTGCCTTCCTTGGAAAAATAGGATCTTTTATTTTGCTCTTGATTTTTACTAAAATCTTCTTTCCCGATAGTTCGTCTCTCTGCCTCATATGAAATTAGCGATGAAATTGCTCTAGGAACCATAACCCAACCAGAAAAAACTAGAATTTTAGAAAAGTTAGTGCTGTTTTTAAATGATCCAAAAGGTTTATAATAAGACTTAGAAGGTGGCACCCACAATAAAAGATGTCCATTATCTTGAAAACATTCTTCAGCAAGCATTCTCAGCTTACCATTCGGATAAGTAGGATTATCGTGTGAAAAACCTACTGGTTTGTATTGCTTAATTTTATTAAAATCAATAAAGGATTCTTTATGCTTTTTAACGACATTTTTAAGGATGTTATTTTCTTTAAACTCCTGTAAAGATTCATGAAGTTTATATCCTCTTAAATAAGATAACGGATATGGAGTTGATTTGGAAAATTCAATTGTTGAACCGAACATCTTTGATTTTCTTAATGATAACTCTTTCAATGTTTCGGTTATTTGATCAACTGCAATAAAGTTATTTATATCATCTTTAATGACAGTCATTTTGTTTAACGTATTCATCGATACCATGTTATCATGTTCTAATGACACGCTCATTCTCTCATTGCGACTTATCAAATTTTTTAATCGCTTCTGCAAACTATTTTTAGTGGTGACTGCTGCATCAATATTTGCAATTGCTGTTTTTGGAAATCGAAGAAGTTCAAAAAAATCTTCCTGATCCCTTCTAATATCTTCCCATAATTTATTGCCATTTTTCCCGCCTAAATAAACAATAAGCTTCCTAAATTCATCAAAGTGTGCTTCTCCTTTCATTTCCTCAAGTTTAGTAGTGAAAGGCTTAAATGGAGTTGCGGACAATAGTAGAACTCTAGTATCGCTATCTCTTAGAACAGCCTTTGCAATTTCTGATGCTTCTGACTCATCATCTCCGTCTAATAAAGTTTTAAATCTTTGAAATTCATCTAAAATAAATAAATCAGCATCAAGAAAAGAAACGCAGACCTGGGTTAATTCATATCGAAGTGCTCGTACAATTTCATATGAAAATCTAAGGGAGTTATTATCATCTTTTTGATGTAGTTTATCGCAAAGTCTGCGAATTGCTTCCCACAAATTTAAATCTGAACTTGTATTTAAATAATTATAAGTTAATGGAAAACGATGGAATGAAAATTTAATATGTTCGAGATGAGACTTAAATTTTGCAGAAAGTCCCAATCTTAACTTAGGTTTATAAGTATCTAATAAGTAGTTCCAATTTGCCTCTGAGATCTGATTATTACCTTTAAATAATCGCCTTAACACAGATTCTCTATTCTTGAAGAAAGTAAAGTTAAAAAGCAGCTGAAATATGATTGCCCTTTCTTCTTTAACGCCTACACTATTTGTAATTTGAAACGATGTTGATGGAGTGAGCGTACTTAAGCTAAGGGGTTGACTGCTTGGTATGGGTTCGAAAGCTAAAAAAATTAATCTATTAACAGGATTTGCATTTTCTTTAAATGGATTAAGCTTTTTAATGTTTTGATGAGCGAGAACTTGATTTGAGCAAATGTAAATTACGTTATATGGTTTATTAGGAACATAATTTCTTTGCAGGGCTTTTAGCAAGACACCTTTCGCAATTATAGTTTTACCCAGACCCACCTCATCAGCAACAAGAATCTTTTTTCTGTCCTTTTCAAAAAATTGATTAATAACGTAATTGACAGTTGCTGCTTGAAAATCCTTCAACGTATTCTCAATCTCAATAACTTGCTGACTTATAGAATCAATCATTTGCAAATTCTTTAAAAACTTCCCAAATAGGCTTAAAATCCGCTAAAATCTCACTATTTAGCTTTTCCATCCTATTCATAATTTGATTAATTTCTTTTAACTTTCTAGGGCTTCTCGAAGCTGCTTTCATTAGATATTCATATATTGGAAAATCAAGTCCGTTCTTATTATTCAAATTCGAATTAACATTTCCATGAATGTCATTTTGATCAATATTTATTAGACCTTCAAATTCATCTGGACTTAAAAGAAATTGCAAGTATTGATAAAAAGAATGTTTACTATTTATCAATTGATTAAAAATGACATTATCCCTTTCATTGGGAAAGTTTTCAAAATAAACTTTAACAACCAGTTTATTTTCACATTTATCATCAACCAAAATTTCGACAATAACAAATTTTGATAATTGAGTTAATGCTATATTTTGAAATAAAACAGTATTTATCTCGGATAAGGTAAGTTCATATCCAGATTCAGTTCTATGTAAAAGTGAAATCTTTATCTTAAGTTTCGGATTGGACTGAATTTTAGAAAGGTCAACCACAATGCTTACATCAAAAGTTAGCTGATTTTCTCGTTCACTAACAACTCCTTTAAAATGTGCTTTGCTGATTTCATGATTGAGTTTCCGTAGTTCTTTTTCAAGATTTTCTTTTTCAATATCTAATTCTTGCATGACATACTTATAAGGGAAAAATACTTGACTTTCCTTATTTGTTAGTTGCTCTTTTATAAATTGGTAATCAACTTTTGAAGACTTGGAGCTATTCTTTATTAAAAACTCCACATTCCTATCAAGTGCTGGCTGCGAACAGTTAGCCGAACCAATAAACCAATCAGTTAACTTACCTCTTTTTCCAATAAAAATTTTTGCGTGTAAGTCTTGATAAAAACATAATTTGTCTTCAGAATCTATCTTAAATTCGCCATCTCTAATGTCCTTGTTGAAATAGTAAACTTCATCATTCTTTAATACATCTTCTTCTATTTTGTCTAGCTCATCTTTTCGAGAGAATAAAACAATCTTCTTGTTATTGGCTTTTAATAAGTTTATAGTCTTCGCATCTAAAAATGGAGAAATGATAAGTAACTCATCATAATGTGCTAAAGTTAATGGATTAGGATAATTAGCGGATTCATTGTTAAATCCAACAATAGGATATAAATCAGTAGACAGGAAGTTTACAGGCAATTCAAAATCAACTTTTGTTAACTCTCTAAGAAACTTAATATCCTTTTGTTTCCCAGCATAATCATGTAAATATGTTAAATAGGAGGCCAGTTTTTTACCATTTGTAGTTTCATTTTCTTGCGGTTTACCTTCTGTGAAATATGAAATATCCCAAGACCTATCAAATGTTAGGTTTCTGCTCAGTACAGCAAGTCTGTAAACAACGTTTTTCTTTTTTTCAAATCGGAGCACCCATATTTTGGGATGAAATGATGCCGCAAAATGTGGTGGTAAAACTTCTACAATACATTCTTCTACAAAAGCTAACAAACTACTATATGAATCTGGAGCATGAATCTTTCCTCGTTGACAAAATAATGTTACCTTTTCATTACTCATTCTTATTGCATCGAGAACATCATAACGATTTTGAGTAAAATTTCCCTCTAATGATTTCGCATAAAACATTGCAACAGGAATGGCCAAAAGCGCATAAAGATCTAGCGAATAGCTTGTACCAATTGCTTTGGTTAACTCATACCCTTCTGGTGGCGAGAGTAAATCGGAATATGTTAGTCTGTTTTTTTTAAAATCAAGCATTCTTTAAGCCATTTGTGATGTCTTCAACCAATCTTTTTGCTTGTACAAAACGATAGCTTAGTTCTTGTATTCCAATCCATCCAGAAAATTCTTCAGACTTAGAATTTAATTTTGATTTAGAACCTTTATTTGTTAATTCTTGATTGTATACTAGTTTATCTAATCCTTCCTCAGAAATAGACGTCTGCATTATTTCGTTATACCAATTATAAATAAATCTGCGTGTGCTTATTTTTGTTCTAGTTGCTATTTCATTAAATAAAAAATCAATATCAAATGTTGCTATCTTAGCTTTTCTAATCGACAATTCAGCCAACCATTCATCCCATATAGTTGTAAAATCAGTTTCGCCAGCTCGTTGGTGTAACATTATGTTATATCTAATATGAGCGCCATGAATAATAAAATCAAAAATCAAAGCTAAATTTAGAAATGACTTTGTTTTTAGTGGGAGTTCTTCCCTATTTAATAAAATTTCACCTAAATCTTTAAAACTTGTTGTAGCTATTGTTAAATCGGCTAATTCGTCGAATGAAAGAATATATTTCAATAAATTATCTATTTGTTTTTTCTCCCTCAAGTCAGTTTTAAGTTGGTCTTTTAAAAAGCTGGCTTCCTCTGTAGACAAATCCATAGTTAAATCATCCTGTTCAAGTAATGAAAATGAGGGTATTTTAAGGTTAAACAAATCATATTCAGAACTAGTATCTTTATCATCAGAATGATGTTCTCGATAAAGTGTTTTAGAAATTTCCGATAAATCATTTCTATTCAAATATTCAGCAAGAGAATAATTAGTTTCAATAATACCATGAGTTCTTAAACCATTCCAATATACTGAAGAGGCTTTTCTAGCTAATTCTCCATTATTTTTCGCCACATTTATCCCTATGACACCGTTATTTTCTTTATAGTTGTAATGCTTTGCTAAACTATGCATTACTTCATTCTCTTTGTCATTTAACCATTTAGCTAAAGTAGAAACTACTGAACCTTTTTGGTGCTCCCTAACGTATGCTAAAATAATATTAGATATTATTATAAAGTATTTTGGTCGTGTTTGAATTGTTGAAACTCCCGGAAATAAACAATCTGCAAGTGCATCTCTAATGACACCAATACCAAGTTCGTCAACCGTACCTGGTTCCCCCAGCATGTCTATCACTGAAAAAACTCTATCTCTATGTTCCTTTGAAAAATCAATCCAACCTAGTCCTGTAGCCATTATTAAAAATATATTATACGAAACAATTGCCCATATCTTGGATGTTTTTCTTAAAAAAATAAAGGCCCTTTGTTCGTAATAATTTCCAATCGGGATAACAAATTATTCAATTTATAAAATATTAAATTCGATATTTGACAAATTTCTTCACTTTTTAAAGGAAAACCAGATTTGTCTTTTACAAATCCTCTTCTTCAAAATTTAAACCCAGTTGTTTTGCAGATTCTTTTGCTGATTTGTATTGAGGTGCATTTTCATTGATAGGACTACCGAAATTGGATTTAACTTTAAATGACACTTCTATCTCAATTTTATTGCCCACGCTTGCAAACGGAGTTATAAAAGAAGTGAATAACTGTGTATAATGCTCTAATGGCACTTTCCCGGATATAGTTACTGAATTAAAAGCTTTACTTTTTTGAGCAATCTCTTCGCCATAACCATCAGATATAACAGAGGTAGGGTTCACAGTGGAAGAATAAGGTTTTGAAACATCTTCTGGCTGTACAATTGACTGAGGTGCGGGCTTTAAGCTTTTCTCTACTAACCAATAATTACTATCGCTTACATCAAAAAACGGAACCGTTTCACTCAGAAAATATCGATTAAAATTAGCAGGTTCTCCAGTTGCAATGCAAAACTCTCCATTTACACAATATCTTTGTAAACTGCTAGATACTGCATCTGCATTTGCTATCATTGGTTTATCATCAAATCTCAAAAAAGCCTCGTAAACGTCTTTTACCTTAACACAGTTCTCTAACGTTGGCAATAGATTATTGTTTTTTAATAAGTTTAATCCTACGCTAGAAAGTAGCCACTCTTCTTCTTTTAAAAGCTCGATTAAGTTAATATTTAACTGACTTTCAATATTTTCTTTAAATTGTTTTAATTGCAAAATTTGATAACCTTGCTTAACGGAATATTTTACAATTGAAGAATAGGAAACGACCAAAGATGATTCAGTATTTTTCCCAGCTTCATCTATTCTACGTTTTAAATCATCTTTTTGATCACGTTCTAAAGTAGAATTATAATCGATACCTATCTTTTGGCAAGATAGATAATCCCTAATATCTGACGTTAGCCTCCCAGAAGCGCTATCGGTGGCAACCAGAAATAAAATGGTATTGCGGTAGATACGTTCACTATTTCCTTTTTTTGTTGCAATTTTTTCGATGATTTTTTTACATGGGGTGTCCAAACTATCTGTATAACATTTGTACTTTGGATGAAGTACAATTAAAGTTGGTTTGGTTTGTTCTGGAACATCAATAGGACTATCAACTAGCGTATTAAAGAATTGAAATCTTGTTGATTTTTCTTTTATTCTTTTGATAATTTCCGCATCAATATCCTCTTGCTTAACATCTTGTTTAGCTTGATTAATTAACATGCTGATATTTGGCTTTACATGAAACCAATATCTTTTTCCAGATTGACCAGTTTGAGCAAAATATAGATAGTACGCATTGTTCTCTAAATCACTTAAAGCGCCATTGATGCTGTTATGATTAAATCCGTTTGGAGCTAGTAAATGAAGTTTCAACTCTGGCACAGAAAGACCTTTATTTGTGCCTTCGCTACCGAAAGAATTTAGTAAGATGACCGTGGCAATAGATTGTGTTAGATGGAAATTACCATATTCTGATTTATTTCCATCAATTTTAAATGCATTGGCGCTTGCGCCAGCTACGTCGGCAGATATTACGCTCTCGTATCCGTTACCGTACAGTTTTTTTAATTGACTTGTTACCGCATCTAAATTGGGCAAATAAACATCGCCAGACTGTATCAGAAATTTGGCGCCAGAAAGTGATTGCTTCCTTTTCCATAAGTCACTAACTATAGCAGCCAACAAGCGCAATACACCCCTGGTTCTTTGAAAATTGTTATGACTTGCCCATTTTATTTTAAACGAATCTATTAACTCTGGATGAAACGGGTAAGATTGGATAATTTTTTTCTTATAATCGCTTTTAACAGCATTATTCGGAAGCTCTGTCCAATATTGCTGGTACAAATTAATGTATTGTTGTGCTACATTTTCAATATAGGCACTGTCGCCAATATCTTCAAAAAGGCGTCTTCTTATCACTTCATAAATTTCATCCTCAGCTACCGGTTGGGTATCTGCCCCCACTCTGCTTACACGGCTTTGTAAACTGCTCAGTATAGAAGAAGCTTCTGGAGAGTTGGCAACTTCTTGTACGCTGGCTGGCAAAGTTATAATAGCTACACAATTGTTAGTTTCGGCAACAGCTTCTGTAAACTCTTGCATAAAACTGATGGTTTGATCTGCCAAGGTACTTTGTCCTACTTTTATTGCGGAAGCGCTTACACAGTAATCCGCTAATTCATCTATTAAAATTAGGGCTGGTTTACATAAATTAAGTACTTTCTTAAATATTCCCTTTGGCGCACTTAGCTTTTCATCATTTTCCTTAACAATATTATAGGCATCCACACCACCTATCTGGTAAGCTATCTCTCCCCAAATGGTTCTTATTGTAAAATCTCCAACATTACGCCCTTGAGCGGGATCGTTTGTGGTGTTTGTAAAAACGGCAATATTTGCTTTATCAAACTCTGGAACTCCTGTATAATCTAATAATTCTTTAGTAAAACTTGAATCAGCCGTCTTTTTGCCCAGGTTACATAAATGGTAAATAGAAATTAAAGTATGTGTTTTACCTCCGCCAAAACCAGTTTGTAAAGAAATTACCCTATTCTCAGCGTCCTCATTTCCGTTTAACCCTTTAATTACCGTTTTAGCTACAGATTTTAAGCCAGCCGTAAAATAAGTTTTTGAAAAGAAAGAGTTTGGATCTTTATATATCTCACGCCCATTGCCTAGAGCAACCTCAGCCAAATTAGCCGCAAAAACAGATTCATCTAAACGACCTTGCTTTATATCAAAGTGCGGTTGAGAAACTAGAAACCAAGGCTTTAATGTACTTTTATATTCTTCTTGCGTTGCTGTTACTTCGGTAATAACTTGGCTTACATCGGCATTTGTTGATTGTATTTTTTTAAGTTCTTCTTCAAGCTCGGGCATTTGAATTGCCTTTGCTATGGTTTTCATATGTATCCAAACCTTTGTCGCTTCATCTTCATCAACTGTATTAAAATGAGCTACATCATGGCGTAATTGGGCAATTTCGTTTAGCCAATTGGGTAGGTCTCCAAATTTTTTAGCAAAATCTCTTTTTAATAAATCTTTATTTTTGATGGCAAAAGATTTTAAATGATGATAGTCTATTAATGTTTCTGGTGTGGAACCATTTTTTAAACCAATATTCCATTTGTCTTTTTGGTCGTAAGATAAGCTCTCTACAAATTTAGCTGGCCAAAGCTCCCCTTCTTCCTCGATTAATAACGCGACTATGTAAGGACGAAATGTTTCAATAAAAAGGCCAAAGGCTTTAAATAGTTTATCTTGATTGTTAGCTGCCATAATCTTTAAAATTCTAATTGACCTTGTGAGGTAATTGCTTTATTAATGTCTTTACTTTCTCTAATTAAACTTTCCTTGTTTGTTAACAAACCCTTTGTCATTTTTTGATCTTCGCAATCTTTAGGCAAAAGTTCATCTAACGCTGTTAATACACGCCAAAAAGCTCCATCTGGCGAGCCTGCTTTTTCATTAATGTAACTTAGCAACGCAGTTCTGTTTGCTCCTTTATATAAAAACATGGCTTTATGTACCTGGTCAATTAAATGGCTATTGGCTCTTTCGCCTAATGTTTTTGTGAGGGCATTACGCTCTGTAAAATTGCCCAAAGCTTGTTTATTAAGGTTTTTAATAAGGATATGCTCTGTAAACAACTCGTTTACATTAATAGATAACCCGACCTTTACGAACTTTGCTGCGTCATCGAAATCACTTTCTATAAAGCCATTTAACTGTAACCAACCAATATAAAATTTAGTAAACTCATCGCCATCAAAACCTTTTAATAAAGCATTAAATGCGCTTTCGCGAGCCATTTCTAATAATTCTGCTACGGTAACTTCACTACCATCAGCTTTTTCAACCTTTTTATATTTACCAAATTCGCTTACTGCCTTACCAAAACAAGCCGTCAATAAATCCGCTCCTCGAAAGCCTAAACGATAAAGTTCGTCAACTTCAGAAGCGACTGTAACTTCGATAGCTTTTTTTACTTCTTTATAATCGCCATAACCTTCAGACTGAGTTGGAACACAAGAAACAGTTACGGAAGAAGAAAGAAAGGCTTTATCAGTTTTTGTTCCAGATGTTCTCTCAGTATCAATTGCCCATGAACCCATAATGTTCATTTTTGCACCCAAGATTGAGTTGCACAATGTTGTCCAAGCTTCAGTGCTTTGGTGAGCAAACATAATACTTACTATATCAGATGTTTGATGCTCAATGGCATCAAATATTTCAGTAAGTTTATTTTCGAAATGTAATTTTGCTTTTTCTTTCTCATTATCATGATGATGTTTTAAAGCAGTGCATTCTTCGGTTTTAGGAGTTTGAGGTGTAGTGAAATTCAAAGGATAGACATCATTAAGTGTTCTTTTAAACCATACATAGAAAAAATCAGATAAGTCGGCATATGCTATTGCATCATAATAAGGTGGATCAGTAACTACAGCGGTTATTTCTTTGAATTTGAATTGTTCTTTTTCACCACTTGAAGCATTTTGCAATATTGTGGAAAATGGCTGATGAGATTCACCTTCTATATACCTTTTAATCCAGTCAATTTGACTTAAAAGACCCCCACCAGAATTTGATAAGATATTAGATTCTGGATAGTCGAAAACCATTGGAATAGCTTGCCTACCAAATATATGTTCTAATGTTTCAGCGGTTGTATTCCATAAACCAAACATATTGCTACGTGGTGTAATTCTATTTATTAAAATTGCTAAATATGTTAATACTGCTTTTTGATAAGATGCATCGCTTATTATATTTTCATATTTAATTCCATTAAGTTTCTTTATTAGAGTATGAATTGCCAGTAACTGTCTATTTGAAAATAATTGACCCCATTTTGAGATACCCCAGCTAAATGTATCACCACCAGCGGAGTTTCTTTGCATGTCTTCGTTAGGTATATCAATATTTTCAGGTATATTTCTTAAAATTGATATTTCATCCCCGCGAGGAGTTCTATACTCTTTCCCTTTATTACTTTCATAAATTACAGCTACAATTTTTTGATTTAATTGCCCAGCAATCGACTGAGCTTTTATTGTATTAACATCCGTAATACTACCACAAATGGGACACTTCAAATTCCCTCTACTTACAAATCCTTCATCATTACATACGCCACTCGTAATTTGAAATTCAATTGACAACCCAGAAATAACAGGCTTTAAATAAATCTGTTTTCCTTTCTTATTAGCCAAATAAAATTGCCTCAATAAGGGAACCTCAGCCTTACAAGACGGGTTTGAACATGTGCCAGTTTTAGCCCAATAATATAAGACAGGTTTATTACCATCTTTATCTTTCGGATAAAAATGGCCAATTTCTATTTCTGTTGCTTTACAAATTTCATTTGCATAAAACTCCACATCAAAAGAAAGCCTATTAGCAATTTTTATTGCTACCACATTCCCATCTTCATAAATCCGATCCTCATTACCTATTTTATCGAACGCGTCTTTACCATAATTTGTTAAAAATTCATCCTTTGAGTAAATAATTGGTTTACCATATTTTTGAGGAAATTCTAAGCTTCCTTTTTGTATTATGTGTGCAACTGGATTTATATCATTTCCATAACTACGACAACCTAAACGAGATGCTTCCAAAGGAATAGCTCCACCGCCAGCAAAAGGATCAAATACTTTTGGCATTTTGTTTAAAAATGTGTCTATGGTATGATCTAAATTTTCCGTTAGCTCCACGCTTTCTTTGGTGTGTAGCTGTCTGTCTTTTAAACTATATAATTCATTCTCTGCTTTTTTAATGTTTTTATAATGCTTCTCAAAATCTTCAATTAATTCGGTTGCTGATAGTTCCGCACCACTGGCACTACTTACTGTAGTACCTGTTGCATTATGCGCTACCCAAATTAGTTTACGGGCTTTATTGATGATATTTTCATCATTTTTGCTATCCCATTTTATTAAGCTATAACTGTTAAGCATATTACCAGCTTGTGGCTTACTTGCTTTGCCTAAAAGATGTTGTTGCATTGGTTCGGTAAATTTACCGATAAACATTTGCAAGCGGTTGCGTAAACTATCCTCCATAGGATCGTAAACACTTGTCCATGGAATATCTGTATAGGGAGCGTATGGATCCCCAGGATTATTTGCTTCACCTAATAATATTTTAACCGCATCTTTAAATGCTTGTGGACAGTTCTCATCATTCGGGTCTGGCACTAAGCTGGCAAAAACTACTGCCCTACAAACTGGTAGCGGTCGGCGAGCCCACCATAAATGAAGTGTGGAAATATGACCGTGTCTAATAGATTTATCTCTTACACTTTCTGCCGATATTTCTTTTATCGGCATGGCAACTTCTATTAGTTTTTTAGGTTTAAGCATTTTTACTGAATAAGATTATTCCTTTATGAGGAATATTTAATTTTTTAATTTAATATTTGTGATCAAGAACAACACTAAGGATAGCATATTTAGACGGATGCTGCTCCCAACAGGTGTTTCCAATTTTAGATAATTTAATTGCATTTTTTTTCCCATTCTGCCATTGGTAAAAAATATTGTAAGCCTTTCGTTTTTAATTGAAAAGTTAAATTTTTTGCTGGGTTTTGAATTCGATGTAATTCGGGCATACTTTTACAATTAATTACAATATATAACCAAGCGGTATCGCCTAACTGAGCCAAACGGTTCATTTCGTTTTCACTCATCATAATACTACCATCATTACTGCTTCGCCCTTTTACCTCTATGTATCTTTTTAATTCTTCTGGGCTTATGCTTTTAACATCATAACCTTCGTTATTAGCGCTCACATCTTCAGGCAACCAACCTAAATTTCTTTCAAAATCCATCGCAATTTTCATAGCAATAACTTCCGCTTCGTCATCACGGCTCATGCCATAATGCCCTTTATATTCTACTTGGGTTAAAGGTACAACATAAGCGCAACCCAAAATTTCGGGAGCTTTTGGACTTAATTGCGACATTAAATCCAGGTTTTCTAATCTTGTTTTCTTCTTTAAGATTAATTCGTTAATTCTTTCCTGCTTTTTTAAAATTTTGTCTTGTAGTTTATTTTCACCCATTAAAACTTTACCCTGCCATTCTTGTATTTCTATTTGCAAATCCATTATTACTTGTGTGAAGGCAGAATCGAGGTATTTTTTGCGGTCTTCTGCGTCCTTTGCTACATGTTCTTTTGTGTCTTCAAACTGAGTTAAAGTGAGTTGTTCAAAGCTCCATTGTATAACTTGATCGCTGTTTACAGTTTCCGGCGGAGTAATTGGTTTTGTAAATTCGGTAGGCGTATGTAAATCAATAAACTTAGCTGGAGAGGTAATATGAAATTCGCCATTTTTATTTTGGGCGACTAACAACAATCGCTCGTCTGCAATACTATCCTCTTTTCTACTGGGTCTATTATCTGTAATTTGTGATTTCACAAAAAAAGCAAGGTAATCTTCTTTATCATCTGGGGAAATTAAAATAGTTCCTTTTAACATATCCTCGCGATAATTATCTCGAACCACTTTCACTAAGCTATCAAAAACTGGATTGCCGGGATTAATATAGTGTACCTTACCTAAATCTCCAATATTCTGATAATCTAAAAATATCTGCTTATCAAAGCAAAATTGAATTGACCTGATGGCGTCAAAAAAGATTTTGTAATCCTCTTTTAATACAGAAATAATGCTATCCGGCATTTTATCAATTTTAAAGATAGATTTCCTTAACTCTGTAAAAACACCACCCAGATAGTTGAATGCCTTTTCGAAAAACAAACGAATATAAATAGGTTGTAAACGCTTTTCGTCCGAGTTTTCTTTTAAAAGGCGAGCATCTTTATAATCAACAATACTATGCGCTAGCTTGTCTTTTTGGTCCTTTATTTTCTCTGTAAATTTTAATTTTAAGGCTTCATCGTCTTGAGCTAAAAAACGATCTAGGTCGGTTTCTCTACCGTTAAAAACTGAATTTATAATATCATCCAATCCCACACCTTCTAATACATCTTGAATCACATCATAAACTCGATCATCTCCAATCCCTTCTCTGATGATATCAAGTTTAGTAAGTAAGCGTTCTAGAACTTTACCTTCTTTTGTGTTACTAGCTACCATGTTAAACACCAAAACATCTTTCTTTTGGCCGTAGCGATGTATACGACCCATTCTTTGCTCTAACCTGTTGGGGTTCCAAGGAATATCCCAATTGATTAGCAAACGACAGAATTGTAAATTTATACCTTCGCCGGCTGCGTCAGTTGCAATTAAGATTTGAGTATCAGGTTTTGCGAAAGCCCACTGTGCTTCACGGCGTTCGTCTACCAACTTACCTCCGTGTATTGTTGCTACTTTGTAACCACCACTTTTAGTTAGGCGCTCTTCTAAATATAGTAGCGTATCTTTGTGCTCTGTAAATATTACTAATTTTTCTCCTTTATCTAAGACACCATTTGATTTTAAAAGGTCTTGTAGCTCTAGAAATTTTTTTTCTTCTTGCTGGCGATTGTACAAGGTTTGAGCCATCTCAAACAAACGCTTCACTTCATTGGCCTCCTGTTGAATTTCCGCTAAGCTTTTAGCTGTTGTAAACAACTTAAACTTTCTTGGATCTGACATGATGTTGTCTAAAGCATCTCTTTCATCATCCTCAAGTTCTTCATATTGCTCAATATTCCCAACATCTAAACCTTCCAACTTATGCCGTTGGTTCCATAAATTTGGATTTTTATTTACCTCATCAACAATACCCTGTAAAGCATTCCACCTTCTACCCAACGTATTTTTTATAGCAAAGATTGAACTTACCAATCTCCTTTGCATAACTGTGAGCGCTAATGATACATGTATGTTTCTTGTTTCACTAGCCTCTTCTTTTTTCTTGGTTAAGTATCTAGTTACTGCTTCATATAACTCTTTTTCTTCTGGTGTTAGCTTGTACGCTACTGTTTTTGTAAATCTTTCTTTAAAGAGTGGCAAACCTTGCCAGTCTTTCATGTCTTCTTTTAAACGACGGATAAAAAATTTATTAATGCCGTTGTGTTCTAGTTCTTTTATTCGTGTCGAAGCAATTTCATCTGTTGCAAATATGTCTTCGTCTAAAAGCTGTAATAATTTCTTAAAAGTATCTGTTCTGCCTCTATGTGGTGTTGCTGTTAGCAATAGCAAATGTTCGCATTGTTGCGAAAGAACTTGTGCAGCTTTATACCTTAACGAAAGGTACTGCTTAGCTCCATAATCATAAGCAGAAAGCTTATGACATTCATCAAATACAATTAAATCCCAATGAGAGTTACTTGCAACATTTAAAACGTCTTCTCTTGAGATAAAATCAATCGAAGTTACAATCCTTGGAGCTGTATGGAAAATATTAGGATCTGATGAAAACAAGCCTCGATTTACCAGAGTAAAAGGGATATTGAATTTGACACCCATTTCGTCCTCCTGCCATTGTTTGGTTAAACCTCCAGGTGTAATGATTAAAATTCGCTCCGCCAAACCTCGCATCATTAGCTCTTTAATAAGCAAACCCGCCATGATTGTTTTACCTGCTCCAGTGTCGTCTGCAAGTAAAAATCTTATTTTTGGCATTGGCAGTAAAAACTTATAAACTGCTTCTACCTGATGAGGAAGGGGGTCGACAATACTACAATTTACTGCAAACAAAGGATCAAACTGGTACGCGGAATTTATCCTCTCGGCTTCTGCAAATAATGCAAACTTGGTTGCGTCGCCTTTAAAATTAAAAACACCTTCTTGTGTTAAAACTTCTAATGAATCAAACTCAGCCTCAGATAACACTTTTGTACTTGCTCTATTTGTATTAACGCCAGTAAATTTTATAGAGAACATGGAACCCAACTTTTGAACTTGGTTAATTGTTACAGCTTCTGAAGGAATTAAGTTTTTAACGATTTGACCTGTTTCGACTGGCATGTTGATAAAATTGACGTTTTTAGAAAGTTGCTTCCAAAAGTAGAAAACTAACGATAATAAATGGGAAATAAATAATGAACTTTAAAACAAAATTTTAAATCTTTCGATAGAATCATGTTTTACTCGACATTAAAACGCTATTTTTTCTCGCTTTTTGAGAAAAGTTTCTTTAATTATCTGTCATGCCATGTTATGATAAAGATAAATAGGTGCAACAATTTAAATATCAACTCAATTATTATTTGTTTCATGGCATTATCAATAAATTTTATATATGCCAAGGTTTAAAAGTTATTATTGATGTAAAATATTATACATTTCCCCTAAATTCATAAATTTAAGATTTAACATACATTAAGTCTATTCCAAAAATATTATTACATATATTATTAAAGCCATTTAAGACATCATCTGTTGATAACTGACTAGAAAACATCTGTAGATTATATGGGACTGCCAACCAGTTTCCATTAATAATTCTGTCGTTATCCTGAGCCTTTAAATTACCATTTAAGATATTTATCATAGGGCAACCATTGTCATTTTTACTTAACACAAAAAACAGTCGTGTTATAGATGTGTCAACAGATGAGAACTCTTGTACATTTTCATGCATTATTTTCTTATTGACACTAGCGTCATAAAATCCAGTATCAGCTTGATGGACAATTTTAAAATTATATCTGTCATTTCCTATTTGTACCGCCCCTAAGTTAAATTCGTACAAGTACAAAGACAGCCACTCCCATGATACCCTATCGATATAAGCTCTATTTCCATGACGAGCAGTACTACTAAATTTAGACCAGCCACTATCAAATGTTACATTAAAACTATTAGCAGCGTACTTCACTATATCCAGTAATCTCTTTTGATATAAGGCTAATAGACGATAAGCGTTTCTAACATCTTTCAATGCGTTGTTTATTTCTGTAGAATTTAATTTATCCATAGTTGAGAAAAAATGTTAATAGATTGCTGCTGTATTTTAGGTGCTCTCACGAAACGTTCCAACCAAAGAGAAGTGGAGAAGCCAAATAGCTCAAAACACAGTACAATGTCTTTTAAAATTTTTGTAATTGCTATATTGTTATTGGTGTAATTAGGTGCCAATTCAAAATCGTGGATAATGTCTTGTATCGTGTTTAGTAGAGTTTTCCAACTACACATGTAGACATTATGGTTTCCACATCCCACAATTATTTTTTCTGTTGCTTGATTATATAACCCCCCTAACGCGATGAAAACTAACGACTTATTGTCGTCTTTAAAAACATTATTATAAGCTTGTATCTCTTTAACCCATTGCTTTTTGTCTTGTTGATTTACATCATGCCTTTTGGCTTCAATAATGATATCTTGTTTAGCAGTTCGGATAAATAAATCTGGTTGAACATGATTTTTATTAGTTGTATTTTCTGGACTCCAATTTGGCCAAAACTCAATCCGCTCAATTTGGTATAGCTCTAAGCCTAGACTTTTATCAAATAGTGCTTTGGTAAAGACATGATGTAATAACTCTTTTGGCAAATACATTAACCTTTCAAACACAGATGAGGTTAATGCATCTTCATTTGCTTTAAATATAGCCCGATTTACCTTATTGTGTTTTATTGCATAGATCATATATTTATTATTATTAATTGCCAGAGATATTATAATCTACAAGATAGATTTAACCATATTAAAATTATTATTCAACTTATTTTGAATAATATGATTTTTAATCTAGATTATTCAACTGCCTAAGTATTTAACTAAATAGCATTTTAATAATTACTATAATTAATAAATAATGGTTGTTATTAATTGGTAAATATACAACTCGTTTAGTTTTTTACTTACGGGAAACCGTAAAAAGCTAAATTTAAAATTAAAAAAGGGGTTTCCCCCTTAAATCATTCCTTCATCTGCAAAAGAGTAATAGCCGTCATTAGTGATGATAAGATGATCGTGTACATCTATATCTAAAAAGCTTCCAGCAGTTTTTAGTTTACGGGTTAAAGCAATATCTGCATTACTTGGTATTAAATTTCCTGAGGGATGGTTGTGACTTAGAATTATTCCGCTGGCACAGCTTTTCAATGCTGCGCTAAAAATCAACTTTGGATCAGCAAGTGTTCCAGACATTCCGCCTGTCGAAACTTCGTATATTCCTATCACCCTATTGGCTCTGTTTAATAAAATGATTTTAAATTGCTCTTGAAGTTCTATAATATTTAAATCCCAATTATTAATCAGTATGCTATATACTTCTTCGGATGTAGAAACTCTCGGTCTTTCTGATGCTTTAAATTTTGGTCTGTAACTCACTTGGATTTCTGACACTTGAAATAACGAAATCTGATTTTTTAGCTTTTCCATAATCTTTGATTTTTTAGTTAAAAATTAATTATGGTGCATTCAAAGCCTTTACTCCTCACAAAGAGCAAGGTGGAGATTTCGAAAATGTGGAGGGCTCCCTCTTTAGGGATACCCATTTTATAAATACAACCTTGGCAATAGCGAACTCGTGTGTGGCGTAATAGGCTAACTTCGTGGCAATAATTGATGCTTAATACCACACGTACTAAATTTCAAAAACATCTTCCATTCTAACTAGCCTCGCATTTTTTCGACTTATTAATCCTTTTGGCATATTAAAAAATGCGAGGCTCGCGGCGATTTTCAAAAAAAAAGGCTTTCGCCTTTTTTTTAATTTTTCATATATATACCGTTATTATTTTTTACAAAGCTTTGGCAAAGTTTAAATGCATTATGCGTTTTATTTAATCCAGTGCCAAATTGTATAGATTTCAATTTGCTTTCCTCATTCTTAAATTCTTTCACATTTTGATAATACCCTGTTATGGCATTATAGGCACCAAAAAGAGTTCCTTTTGTTGTTGCTGTTTGTTGTGTATGGCTGGCAAATGCGTACTCACATACATCTGAACAAACATTTTTAAAATAACTAGAATATTCATCTTCTCTACCATCCAATACATTTTGCAAAACTTCTTTAGATGGTGCCACTGCTTGCTGAATTAAATTCAAAACTTGTTTATCAGTAATTCTCACCTTTGCCCATTGGTTAAAGATTTGGCTCAATTCATCGGATAAACTATTTGAAATACCCATTACTTTGTGTGCCTGTTTCAATTTATCCTGTGCGCTTTGCGTATGTCTAATTTTAATACAATTTGCCATGTTCGATAAAGCAGCGTTTAAGGTATTGTTACAAACAATTCTAACGGGTGTAAATGCAGCGGTTATACTTCCCGTGCCATCATGCGAAGTGGTCAAAAACAAATATTTCTCAATTAGATCATCGTAACCCACACGAATATAATCGGGCAATTTTGCAGTTATAAAAATTCGCTCTCCTTTGCCTAAAGCCCCTGCAGTTTCATAAAGAATGCCATCTTTACCACCTACAATAGAATCGAAAAAAGAAAATGCATCTGTGTTTTGTACCACTTCATAATCAGGACCTAATTTATCGCCTAATATTTCCAGACTATCTGTTCGATAAGTAAAATATGATGATGATGAAATATCAATTTTCCCATCGGGGAAATGATGTTGATTTGGTAATTTTAAAACCTTATAATCTAATCCAGCAAATTTAATTGCTTCCGAGCTTGTGGGATAATCTGAAACAATCTGCCCTAAGTTATGCCAGGCTTTTTCTTTGGTCGAAAAAAAACTGTGCTTTCCTGTCTGTTGATTGAAATTAATATGATGTGCCATTGTGTTAAAATTTGTAAAGGGTTAAAAATTCGTTAAATTCTGTTTGAAATCTCTGCGGATCAATCTCCGCCATTTGTGCTGCGTAACCTTGCCAAAAAATTTGGTCTGTGAGTTCAATAAATACTTCAATCATTGTTATCTATTTTTTAGGGATAAAAAATTTGCCCCGAACTGATGCCGGGGCAAAAACATTAAGGGCGAGGAAATACAATGTTTGCTTCAATCTCACTCAGTTTTTCAAGACATGCTGTATGTATAAACTCTGCAACCAACTTAATTAAACCCGCCGTTTGGGTGACAAACTTTCTGCCCTTATCATCACTGATAATTAATTGGCAACCTTGAAAATGATTCGTTTCCAATTCGTCCCCCTCCTCTATCAAGGTAATTTCAAAATCTTCTAACTGATTTATTCTGCTTAATAGATTAATCCGTTGAATGCTCCTGCGGTGTAGATCATCTACCGCTTTTAAAGTAGCTTCAAGATTTAAAACGGGCTTAAAAAATTCTTTTGGTTTTTCTGTTTCGGTTACATTTTTAACCTCCGACTTTTCCTGCTGTTTTACTTCACTTTTAAAATTTTGAACATCATTTTTGCTTTTACCATTTACTGAAGGGATTACAATTGCTTCATCTCTTCTGTCTGTAGTGCTTTGCACGCTTCCGTTTGTTTTTTCTGCTACTTTCATTTTTTTAGTTTTAATTGTTTAAAAATCTGTTATACCAATTCGGCATAATGCCTCATTTGGCTTTTGATAGAGGCAGAAAAATTGTGCATGGGGCTAGTGAGGCAAGACTTTGTGGCAAAAAAATACTACCAGCAGCGTAGCAAGGTGTGGAGATTTATTTGTCCAAACCCGAAGGGTACGGCCTTGCCTGCTGAAGAGGTTTAAATTTGCCTCAGCAAAAGTCAAAATGAATTCTCCAGCAATGATGGTTTTCCATCATCATTGGCGAAAAATCAGCTATTAAATATTGTTTTAATTAACCTGTAGAAATGCAGCTTTTCTCAAAATCTTTAGGCTTCCCATAAAAAACTGCCTATTACAGCGTAGGCTGGAACGCAGCACCCGAAGGGCAAAAATTAATGGACGAAGGAGGGTTATTTTTGGTTTTGGATGGGAAGACGGCTGAATATCAAGTAGTTTTCTTTTGTCGATAATCCAATTTCATTATTAAAAGACCTGGTAGATAATTACCTTTTTGTTTTATTCGTTGTATAACAATGGACAGTTATAATTTTAGAATTGTAAATCTTCATGGCCTAAAAGGTCGTGGCTACATTTCGTTTTACATTGATGGAAAAAGAGTTAAAGAATATAATGGAAATAACCTTTTGCTTCCAATCCACCCCAACCGTGCTAAATCCGAAAAAGAAAAGAATAGACTATTCAAAAGACTTTTAACGGAATTAAAAAAAGCAATTAACGAAGAAAATTACCCTGTCATTTCATCAAATCCACTGCCAAGAAAATCAAAAGGTTTCGAAATAACAATAGATTTTCACCAAACTGAATATTTGCTGGAAAAATCGATTAATAGAAAGTTGCACTCGAATCTAAGTTTTTATTATAAAAAAAATCTCAAGGCGGTTCATTCTTATTTTATAAACTTTCTTACCAAAGAAGAATTGAAAGGTGATATCAGGAGTCTAAAGCAATCTAGAATACAGGAGTTTCTAGACAACTACTCATCGTCGGGAGCAAACTATATGAATAGACGTCGGGAACTAGGCGTTTTATTGTCAAGTATTCAAATGGACACCGGCGTACATCTAAACTTTATAAGGAACACTCATACTATCAAAAGAACGGCTAAACTTCATAAAATCTATGAGAAAGACCAAATGATCAGGATCTTCTCATTTCTAGAACAAAAGCACGCCAACCTACATCTTTGCTGTCTAATCTGTTATGGATGTTTTCTACGACCTCATCAAGAAATCAGAAATCTTAAAGTCGGTCATATCAAAAAGGATTGTAGTGAAATACATCTATCTGGCGAGGAAAACAAAAGTGGCAGAATTAGGATTGTATACATCCCTGAATTTGTAAAAAATTTCCTTTCCAAAAGAATAGAAGGCTTAGAGGAATGGCAAAACATATTTACTTTTTCAAAGACAGCATTTAATAGAAGCTACTTTCATACGCAATGGCAAAGATTAAAGCCAACAATGATAGCCGAAAACTTGTTACAACCTCTTCAAACTTTATACTCATTTAGACATTCTGCAGCAGTAAATGTTTACAGAAAAACGAAAGACTTAGACATTATCAAAAAACTAATGGGGCATTCTGACATGATTGTAACCCTAAAGTATCTTCGTAGCCTTGGCGAATATAATGATGAAGGTTTGAGAGAGCACATGCCGGACTTATAGTGAGTTTTTTATTCTATTAATTTTGAATGATTGGCTTTAAGTTTATTCCCAAAAGCACTTATCAACATCAAATCTTTATCTAATTACGTGTAAACAGGCAAAATATCAATTTACTAACTTTGTTAGTAAAAACTAAATTATTTAGTATTTTTACCAATCCAAAACTATGCTTATGATTAGAGAAGTTGATATACCACGCAACCAATATTTAGACACCTTAGAGTCTCCTGGCAAGGTTTCAGGATTTGTAAGCCCTGCCGAAGATTATGCACAGAAAAGATTACACATTGCGCAGCGTTTAGTTAAAGACCCTACTAATACATTTTATTTCGAGGCGGATGATGACCAGATGCGGTATTTCGGCATTATGAAAGGAAGTATTATCGTTGTAGACAAATCAATTCCTGTTAAAAGCGGAATGCTAATCGTATGTTGTGTGGATGATGAGTGGTTAACTAGAAAATTATGCACCAGAGGTAATAGCCAATTTTTATGCATCAATGATAACTTTGAAGCCTGTTTAAACATTACGGGAAAGCAAATTATGATTTTTGGTGCTGTAACTTGGACATGTTTACCACATACAAAATAAATGATGTTTGGGCTAGCTGATTGCAACAATTTCTATGCAAGCTGCGAACGCTTGTTTCAACCAAAATTTAATGGTAAGCCAGTTGTTGTGCTAAGCAATAACGATGGTTGCGTAATAGCCAGAAGTAATGAAGCTAAAGAGGTTGGTATTACTATGGGAGCTGTTTTCTATCAAATCAAAGATCTGTTGGAAGAATATAAGGTTGCAGTATTTTCTAGTCATTACACTTTGTATGGCGATATGAGCGCAAGGGTAATGACTAACCTAGCTCGATTTAGTCCTGAAGTGGAGGTTTATAGTATTGATGAGTGCTTTTTAGGATTGTTTGGATATGAAGATTTGGAAGACTATGGAAAACTGGTTCGAGAAACAGTGATCAGAAACACAGGAATACCAATAAGCTTAGGCATTGCTCCTACCAAAGTATTGGCCAAAGTGGCCAACAAGTGTGCTAAAAAGGCAAATGGTGTATTGGTTTTGGATACAGATGCAAAAATTAAATCAACATTAATGAATTATCCAGTTGAAGATTTATGGGGTATTGGAAGAAAATATGCCCACAAGTTGATTGCAATGGGGATTGAAACTGCTGAGCAACTTAGGAACTTACCAATTGATTGGGTACAAACCAACATGACTATTGTTGGCGTTAGAATGTGGAGAGAACTCTGGGGTGAAAGTTGTATTCCGCTAGAACTATCATTGGATAGAAAAAAAGCAATGTGTACAAGCAGGGCATTTGGAAAATTGACTGGTGAATATACTGAATTACAGGAGGCAACAACAAGCTACATATCTAGACTTGCGCTGAAATTGAGGAGGGAAAAATGCTGTGCCACCGCCATTACTGTTAAATTACAGACTAATAGATTTAACCCAAACCATAGGCAAGCATTTCCATCAATTACAATTGCCTTACCACATCCGGTAAATAATACGCACGATTTGGTCAAAACCGCACTCGAAGGTTTAAGAAAAATTTATATCCGCGGCTATCTTTTTCAAAAAGTTGAGGTAATGGCTATTGGTCTTATCCCTGAAACAGAAGTGCAGTTAAACATGTTTAGTCAGTATAATGGTGTGAAACATGATAAATTGAGCGAAATAATTGATAAATTGAACAGTCATTATGGTGCTGGAACGTTAAGGATAGCAACAGAAGGAGATAAACAGCATTGGACTTTGAGAAGAGAATTTCTTAGTCCTGAATACACCACCAATTGGAATGACATTATAAAAACCAAATAGCATGTGTGCAAGATATACTTTAACTGCCGAAGATAAAGAGATTTTAAAAGCCCATCCTTTAAAAGGTTTGAAAGGTTATCAACCTGATGCAAATATTGCCATAACAGATAAGGGTTTAATTATTACTTCCGATGAGCCTGATCGCATACAGCATATGCATTTTGGAATTGTGCCGCACTATGCAACAACAAACAAACTAAGTTTCGATACATGGAATATCCGCTCTGAGGAAGTTATGGATAAAAAAACGTACAAACCTTTAATGGTTCACCGTAAAACTTGTTTAATCATCAGCGATGGTTTTATAGAATGGAAAGAGGAAGCAGATGGAAAAGACCCTTATCATTTTACCTTGTTGGGTCGGAAAGAGAAAACCTTTTGCTTTGCTGGGCTATGGAGCCAATGGATAGATCCAGAGACCCAAGAACCTTACCGAACCTACGGAATAATGACCACCGTTTCCAACGAAACAGTCGGGAGAGTGCATACAAAAAAAAGAATGCCAGTTATTTTACCACGTAATAAAGAATTAAAATGGTTAGATAAAAATAAAAGCATTGAGGAATTATTAGCTATGTGTGCGCCCTACCCAGATTCTTTAATGGTAGCTACCAAACTGAAACGTGATATCAATGCTGTTTCTACCAAGAAAAAACCTAACAAAGGGATTGATTTATTGAAACCACTGAATACTGACGAGGAACCTAAGCAGGGGGATTTGTTTTAGCAGAATAGAAAGGTATAAATTATAGTATATTGAAACTAATCTAACAAGAACTATGTTTTTGGCGAGAGATTAAATATGTTCTGGGGTTTGCAAATATGCTAGCTTAAGCAATGTCGTCAACGTCCTATTTCCTTTGATTTTGGTCCAACGTTAATGTAAAATGAGAAGTCTTCATTCAAACTTTGCAAGTAATTTTTCACCTCATTATCAAGCTGTGAATGGGTTAAAACATCCTTGTCGGCAATAATTAGAGTATGTCTTTTTGAACGACTTGTCGCAACGTTAAAAAGTCTTTTTTCTAATGATCTGTGATAGCTTGAATTGGGAACAACGAAAATTGTTATATCTGTTGTCAAACCCTGCACCCTTGAAACTGTTTCAATAAGTAAATTTTTGTGATAACCGACAGTTTGGAGAATTGTTTTTTGCAAAGCTTTTGTTGTTTCAACAAAATAAGTTAATACTGAAATATGTAGTTTCTCGTCTGACCACAATAAGTGTTTAACAATGTCAGATGTGAGTTTCATAGCCTTTTGAGGCTTGAAGTCTCCAACTTTTAAGTCAGATTTAATAAGCGTTGGTCCACCTTTGGGATTGAAAAGTTTCCCACATTCAAAATTTAATTCAGTGTAAGTAAGTCTAATATCTTTTTTGGCTCTTGATTTTAAGCTGCCTTTATAAAAGTTACCTGTGTAATTTGCTGCTCTGTCTGTTAAACGGTGTGTTTCCGTCAATTGAAATACCGGCATAGAGGCATTGTCTGTGAGTGCTTTTAAGCCGTCAACTAATGCTCCATAATTCTTGCGATTCACTTTGTCATCGCTTAATGCCACAACTGCTGGTAGTTGTTTGGTGTCGCCAATCCATATATTTTTCTTACCTAAGAGTTTTGCTCCACCGAACATGCCTAGCAATGCCTGACTTGCTTCATCAACTATAACATAATCAAATGGTGGCTCATTAAATGTTTGTGATGCCTGTCCGCTTGTAATGTAAAATGTCGAAAGGATTAGATTACCGGGTTGTGGACTAACATCTTTAGTTTGCTGTAAGTATTTATGTGCCCTAGCTTCGTCAACTGATAACTTTGTCTTAAAAATTCTGCGTTCTTCAAGTAGTTCTTTCAATGCTGGCTTTTCTACTATTTCAATTAAAGCCCTGTTAGTTAGTGCTGTAATTAAAACGGTTTTCCCTTGTTGGCAAAGTTTCTCACAAATTTCCGCTATCAAATAAGTTTTACCTGTTCCTGGCGGACCTTGAATGATTAATGTGTCTTGTAGTGCTAACTGAGTTAATATAAAATCAGAAATAGTTTTTTTATTATCAAGCAGTGAAGGTATCCATTCAGAATTATGAAAATCTTGGTCAAGGATTCTGTTTACTGATTCATTGTTTTCATTCTGAACTATCTTTTGAAGGTTTGCGATGTATTCGAATGGCGGTTTATTTGGCCCTAAAAGAAGTATCATTCCCTCCGCATCTTGTATGTGGGTTGAAAACTCTATCTCTACACCTCTAAATCCTGCAATGCTAAAATCCTTTTCGTTTGATTGTGCTTGCCAAATACAAACAATTTCTGAATAATTGGTTTTGGCCTTAACGAGATCTCCATAAGTTCTATTCTCCCAATTTCTATAATCCCTTAATTCTTTTTGAACAGTAAAACAATAAAGGTATTCGCCCTGACGAGGAATGCCTCGTTTGTTTGAGAATTTCAATATCATTTCCCCATCTTGGAATTTCAAAAATTGAGCAACAAAAAGTTCTTCACGATCTTGCAAAAGAAATAGAGCAGAAGTGTCTAGCTTTTGTTTATAGGCATCTGTCTGTGCACGAAGTTCTTCTTCTAAAAATTGCCAATGTTCTTGTCTGCTGTGTATCATTTAGTGCATTATGTTTTTATCATCTGCAGATAGCTCACTTGAACTGGGGTTTCTTTCATTCAGACCAAATTCTTTGAAGAAATCTGCTGTGCTGATTGGTGCGTTGAATAAAAAATGTGTTTCTGGTAAATACTTTACCATTTGTGCAAACGCCTTTAGATTTGCTTTAACAGCGAATGCTTGGGTATTAAATCTCAAATGAAACTTGTCATTGTTTTGAATCAAGTCATCTAGAGTTACATTAAATATTCTCTGGCCGCTTAAAACAACAAAAAGCTGACTATCATCTTCGGAAAGTGCTAACCATTCAGAAGGGTTGAAATATATAGTTCCTCCATTAGCACTTTTTGTTACGATTTTTATAGAATTTCCATTTGGATTGATAACCCCATCAACAATAGTGTAACGAATTCTAACGTCAGAAGGAATCTTATAATTCTTTGACCTTAAAGTTGCAAAAATCTGTTGTTGTGCCTCTTCATTAATGGCAATCCGAGTCCTTTCATCAGTATTGTCTAGTAAATCTGAAATTGGAATATCTTCCTCATTATTGTCATACTCTCTTCGTTCCCTTGATTTTGCTACTTGGCTTCTTAATATCCGATTTTCTTCTTCCAGTTCTTTAACTCTGGCAAGTCCTTGATTGGTTAATGTTTTAATGCTATCGCTATCAATAACTCCTTCTTCTGCAGCCATTTGCAATACCAATAAAATTGATTTGGTTTCATTGCAGTAAAAAATGCTTTCATCTTCATCAAACCAATAATCGCCAGAACCTTTAATAGCAATTGTTGCATCATTATATTTGAACTCATAAGGCATTTGCCCTTTAAATAGAAGCACTTCAAATGAATCTTCATCATCACGCCATTTGTTGTAATTATCTTCATCCCATTCTTCGATTTCCTCACTAAGTTTGTTTTCATCAATTGACCAATAATCATCTTCATCCCAATCAAGTTTTGAAATGATAGAATTAAGTAAATCTACTTTTTCCGGCTGTTCAATACATTTATCTTCCCATATATCTGCATTACAAAGCCAGTCGAGTGTATTTTCTAATAGTTGATTGTTTACTGTTTCGCTTTTGCTGAGATCTTCTACAGTTAAAACTATTTCACCAAATAATGACTTCCGAAGTCTTATAATATCTGAATCTGATTGGTGAATGCCCAGCACATTTGTAAAGTTTAATTTATCATTAGTGTCTGCCCATTCAATTAGCCATTCAGGAGCCTGTTCTGATTCAAGTAGGTAGTTGGTTTCATCTGAAAGAATAGTTTCATTAGGAATAAAACCTAAAATCTTTTTTGTTTCGGTATCATCAAAAGTGCTCCAATCGGTGATTGCTTCAAAATCTCTTTTGCTGTCCTTTCCTCCTTTGTTGAATTCATAAAATAAGAAGTCAAATAATTCCTTACAATCATTTTCATCTAAATCTTCACTAATATATTTGCAAATAAAATTTCCATCTTCATTAAATGCGGGCTTAAATAAAAAAATGCAATCATCACTAACTTTGAAAATAGGATGTTCATCTTTTAATTTTAAGATTTTATTCAATCCGGCATATTTATCCCCAGTATAACCAAACACAAAGCTGTAGTCTTTAGTATACCACAAGTCATTTAATGGGAATACCTTTTCGGAAATTTTTATTTTAAAATCTTCAAAGCTGCTCCATCCATTATTTATTTCGTAGAGTAATGTGAAAGCAACCTGTTCAGCTGATTCAAGCGTATGGTCTTCGATAGACTCATTCAAATCAATTGCTATTTTTTCAACAAGGTCATCGTCTTCAATTTCAACACTGAAGAGTTTCTCTGTTTTTGATTTAGGAAGTTCAAGTTTTTTTAGTTTAGCTATTAATGAATCAAGAATCTCCGTCTTGGTAAAGTTGTCAGAACCGGGCAGTATTTCGGAAACCTTAAGTGTATATACTATATCGTTTAAATCAAATTGAATTTCATTATTAGATGTTATTTCGGATAGCTTGAATTCAATTTCATCATCTTTGATTAAGAATTTTCCTTTAATTTCTTCGAAATCGTCTTCATCAAAATGCTGAACTAAATTTGAGATAATCAAATATTCAAAACTGTCTTTAGTTATGTCATTTTCTAAATCGAGGCGAATCTCTTCAAGGCCTGAGATATATGACTTTATTACTTCTTTATGCTTTATTAGGGGTAGGAATTCTTCTGCTAATTCACTAATATTATCAACCTCCGAAATTATTTTTTCAAACAATTCTTGATTTCGTAAAACACCTTCTAAGGCCTTGTAATCTTCAACAGATTTTGGAAGTAAAACAAAAGATTTAGATAAATACTCCTCAATAAATTCTATCAAATTAGAGTCAGTTGCAAAATATTGTAGTTTGTTTCCGTCTGTTGAAATATTGATTTCATCTCCACTATTAGTAAATGTTGCCTTGGTAAAAATTTTTGTTTCTGTTTTTTGGCAATAGCGAAGCAATTCATACACTTCATTGTTTTCTATATCAACATCGTTTAGATGGTCTAGTAGTTTGTCATTATCGGTTTTAAATGGAGATTGCGAAAGAAACTTTAGCGTTTTGTTACTTGGCGTTTTATATTCAGTTACTTTTTGAATTGCCGAAGCTAAATTGGGATAATCATTAATTGACTGAAATGCATCATTAAAAAACACATCTTTGGTTTCGAAAAATGAATTATCAGAAAATATGTATCGCTGCTTTGTTAATGCTTTGCCTTTGTGTACGTCATCATCATAATATTTAATAACTGTAGAATATAAATTCCCTATTGTGGTTTCATCAAATTCATTTTTATCAATTATTTCATTCCATTTTGGAAAAATAATCAAGGGATAAACATCTACCTGCTGGACTAAGTAATCATACAATTCTTTGAAATATTCTCCCTTTGCTATTTGATACTTGCTAATCCAAGATTCAACTTTTATTTCGGTTGTAATTAATTCCCCAAGAGGCTTGATTTCGTTTTCGCTATTATTGAAAATCTCCCATTCCTTTAGAGCTTTAGTACCAACATTGTGCAATTCTTTAACAGAAAGGAAAATTTTCCTTTTTTCTGTTTTTTCTAAGTTATTAGTTTGTGTTGCTGGTTTAATAAAATCTTCAAACACAGATTTTTCACTAATGACTTTTAGGTAGCTTATTTTTTCAGACGCCCTCTTTCGTATATTCTCGAAATCTGTTAAGTTTAATTCAGTTGTTATTAAGGCAAGGTTATTTAGAATTTCTGATACGTCAAATATTTTATCAAACAGGGCAATAACTGCTTCAGAATCGGCAATTTCATTTATTGAATAAAAATTGCCATCAGAACATTTTAAAAATTGAATATCAAATAAATTATCTTCAGGAATATTGTTGTCAATTTCTTCTACGAATAACTGTAATTCGCTGTCGTCTGCTTTGCTTATCCAGTCATTCACATCGTCAACATTTGCATTCTCAATTAAGTCTGCTATGTCCCATTTTTCTAAATCTATTTTATCTGATTTACGAGATTCTTTTATTAGTTCCTTGTCATCATCGATATTCCAATAAAACCACTGTTTATCTATTCCAAAATCTATAGGATTTATGTTTAGTTCTGTTCCTTTTATTAAAACGTCAGTGTTGGAAAGAAAATCATCATTGAAACTTGGAACATTTTCTGTGAAGTATTCAATTAATGGGAGCAAGAATTCCTTTACTACAAGTTGGCTGTTTTGCCGCTGTGATATTTCAGAGAAAATTATTGCCTTAAAAATATCTCTTGCTTTTTCTTTGTTATTTATCTGATAATCTTCTTCTAATAACTCTTTTATCTTTACGGATAGATATTGAAAAGTATGAATGTTGGATTCCCCTTGGTCGTCCAATTTTGTTCTATCAGTTACTTTAGCAAATGAACTTGCGTGAATAAGAAATGATAGACCGTGGGATTCATTCCTCATTGGAAAAAATTGATAAATGTTCGGAGCACTTTTTAAAGTTTCAAATTCATCTGATTTATATCCAAACATTATTTCAATAGGGCATTCTGGGAATTCCGGGTCAATTGTTTTGAATGCCTCTTCGGACGGGAATATCGTTATGTCGATTCTTTCAATTGGTATTCTAGTAACTATTTCTTCTTGCAGTATTACGGTTTCAAGTGTCTTTAAAGTATTAAGTGAATAACCAATACCCGAGTTGATATTCTTAAGGGACTCCTCAAGTTTTTTATGCTTATTCTGTCCAAATTTCAAAAAGAATATGGAACCTCTGTCCAGGTTCAACTTTTCAATTCTTGTTTTATGCTTTGATAAAAAATCCTTAAGTGAATCTAATTCTTCATCACTGTATATTATCCTTTCATCATATGCAAGTCCTTTAACTGTTTCATTTGGCATTGTTGGAAAACAAGTCAATGAAATTTTAAAAAGCCACGGTGATTTGTTTCCAGTTAAATCAATATCGTGGGTAAATGATTCACTTGCATCAGAATTAACAAAATCATTGAACTGATTCTTGTTGAACCAACTGAAAATAACCGGACCGTCTAGATTATCTATTAACTCCTTAGCTCCATCGGATTTGCCAACTAACCTATGGACAAGTTTAAAACCAATTCCGTATCGCCCAATTTTATCGCAATTTTGTTTTTGACTCTTGTCTGCTTTTGTTCCTTGAAAAGAATTTAAAATCGCTTCCACATCTTTTACTGTAAAGGGAACTCCATTATTAAGCACCATAAAATAGTCTTCATCATAAATGACTGCACTATTGCTTGAATTACTATCAGCAGCATTCTGAAGAAATTCATAAATGGCTTGCTCGTCTTGGGCATTTTGAAGTTTTGGCGTGAGGTCGGCTTTTATATCGTGGACTGTCCCATTAACAATTCTGTAAAAGCCATTAACTCCATTGTGATTAGTTCCGATAAAATTTTCATCAAAACCGTTAAAGCCTTCCTTCTCTTTCCAATAAGTTCTAAACTTAGATATGTCTTTAATCTTCATCTTTCAACGCTGTAAATTTTTGTTATTAGAAAACTGGTCTATTTGTCAAACATGTCGGATATTAAATATCTTTGTATTATTCGATATCCATGCTCTTATTTAATCTGGGAACAGTGTAAGATAAAACACAACTAGCTCCATCAGAATGCTAAATAATAACCACCATTATGACTGTAAGAGAACATCCTAAAATAGGAAATTATTTGATTTAAAGGCAATCAAAATCTGTAATTAGAAGATCTTTGTTAGGAGAGTTAATCTATATATTTCAACTTAATGTCCAGAAATTTTCGTAAACGACAAAATTTGCCGTCAGCATCCGTTTTTCGCCTGGCTTAACCCTGGCCAAAACAGAAAAAGGTGAAACATTTTCAAAAGATGTTTCAAATTCAGCAACTGCACCTTTACCTTCCTCATTTTCAGTAATCTTGGTGATACCTATAACCACTTCTTCTGCAATTTTTACCCTTTGTATATTCGCCTTTTTGTCTTCTACAGTTTGAGGCAACAAATATCGTTCTGCTTTCTTAGTAAATTTTATTAATGGTTTACCAACATCTTTAGAAGATTGGCTTTTCTGAACAGTGATTAATCCAGCCTTCTCCAAACCTAAATCAAGCAATTTTTTGACTTCTTCGGGGTCTGCTGTGTAGATTTCATATTCCACAACTTTTGGATAACCTTTCTCCTCTTTTATCAACTTCAAAGCGGTATTTTCATCCAATTTTAAATCAGATTTACAAGAAATAAATATGACAGCGAAAATTAAAAAGTTTAAAATATTTCTCATAACATACAGTTTATAAACTATTTACACATTATACACTTTTATTAAACGCATCGATTTTAAAAGTATTTTTTATTCCAAAAAAAAGAGCCTTAAAAAAGGCTCTCTTATAATCTAAACACTCATTTTTCTTCTCTTTGATTGTTTCTGCTTGGGTTGATCTTCATCAACCGCAGCTTTTTGAGCTTGTTTTTTTGCAGGTTTGAGATTTTGAGAAACAGCATTGTTATTTTGGTCATTTACATTTTGGACAGTCTGTCTTTTAACCATGTGCATTTTTTGGTCGTACACATTTATATTTTTAAACTGCGGAACAGCTTCAATGTAATACTTAGTTTCAGTTCCACCTTTTTGCATAGTCACTTGCTGGGCGTTTCCTTTTTGCAATGAATTGAGCAATTGTGTTTTCTGTTCCGAGTCACTTAACTCTTTTATGGGATATTTAGACAAGGTTTTTTCTAAATCATAGCCATACTGCTCACTGAATTGTTTGAGCTTGAAATTACCCTTATCGTCTGAGTTATCGAAATCAATCTTTAACCATGCACTATATTTTTGTCCTTCTTTGTTCAATAAATCTTTATGCACAGATCTACCTTCTAAAAGATTAAAGGCTTCTTTTGCCGTAACTCCATTTCCTTTATTCACATAAAATGATTGAATTTTATCTAATTCCGGCTTTCCACTTTGCAAAGCAGCATCATAGCGATTAAAGAAATACATATCCGTACTATCAGATTTTTTAAAATGAAGTGTGTAATCCATCTTATTATTATAATGTGGGATTTCAATCTTAAGCTGAAACTCATTTTTTTGATCTTGGATATTTTTCTCCAAAGCACTATTAAGTTGTTCTCCAAATCCAAAATACTTTAAAATGGATTGTAAAAATTCTAAATTTTGTGTATTCATATGATTTTGATTAATTAATTGATAATAGCCAGATTTGAGAGCGTCTTCTAGATTATATTTTAGCATGGTATCAAAAGAAGAGGTATTATCGTGAGCAAACTGATCTGCATCAAATTCATTTCTAAAGCAAACTAAATCTGAAACAGCTTTAATTGTTAAACCTTCTTCAAAAACCACCCATTGTTTCCCATGCTCAATTTCCTGATTAAGAAAACTGAATATCTCTTTCGAATTTTGCATTAAAATATTCATGATCAATTATTTGATGGATTTAGCCTCTTCTATATCAGCCTGTTTAACCTTCAGGTATAAATGCCTTGCCCCGTTCTTTTCATAAACTTCTACAAAAAGTGCCTTGTCCCTAGCCAGCCCAAACTTTTTTAATCCAAAAACATATTGTCGAGAATGCTTTCCGAGTACAGTTTTAGAATCAAAACCATAAGTAATTATAGGCGAAATCTCTCGCTCTTGAGTTACAGTTCGCTTAGCAGTTTTAAGGTCACGAACATAGAAACGGATAAAATCTATATCGTAATTGATGTTTGAGCCATTTTTAATTTTTAGTCTGAAAAATAATTGATCATTTACAATGTTAATAGTCCCTAAATCTGCACTAATCCTTCTTTCCTTCGCCCCAGCTGTGTTTTTAAAATCCTTTCTATTCGCTATTCTCTCACTGATAGCGGTTAACGAATTATGATTAACTGACTTTGCCCGATTTTGCTGAACACGTTGCTTTACTTTATTTGCCTGACCAGCTCTACCATAAGAAAAGGCTATTGGTATATTATATTCCTCTCCATCAATTGTATTAATTTTTAGGCTGATGAACTGAAACTGCTTATCCGAAGCTTTCAGTAGCAACAAATTGCCATTTCGAGTTTGTAAATCAATATCGCTTTCGGAAATGGGAGTTGCAATTTCAGATGGAAATTGAATTGTGGTTATTTTATTTTGGCTAATGTAAACTGTGTCTTGTGCCAATGATATAAATGGCAACAGACAGATAGCTATAATGATTTTTAATTCTTTCATAATTTTGTTTTTAGTGGTTTCGTAAATTATTGTCTCTAAGCAATAGCTGATATCCAGATTTAACTTTTACTCTTACTTGTTTAACTTTTCGACCGAATAATCCCTTTGCGGCAGTTATACCTGCACCTGCAACTTGTGCGGAAACAGACGGGTCCATCGTCATGATTTGCAAACTTTGAATTGCATCATCCACCCCTTTTTTAGAAGCGTCACGAGTAATTGCCCCTGGAATGTATAATCCTTCCAAGCCATCTAAATCATAAGCTGAAAGTGAAACAGGTAGGATAGAATTTTTATACCTAAGCGTAGCAATGTTGATTTTTAATCGTTCCTCGTCGACAGTAGCGATGCCGTAAATAAATTCGTTTGTTGGTATCAGTACGCCATTTACGCTAATACTATCCAACAATCTCAATTTCACAACCGAACCTGAAACGATATCTTGATTTTGATGAACAGTTGCTTGTATTGCATTGCCTTTTTCATCATTGTAAGCTCGACTAGATGCCAGCTTAAATAAACTTTCATCATCTTTCCCATTAACCACTTGAACAATCATTGAATTATCCAATTCATTGCTTTGCTTATTGGTCATTTTTTCTCTGGCTCTTCCAGGATGCTGTATATCTAAGATTTTCTCTAAAACTGCATTCAATTTCGCCATTTCCATTTCGTCGCCATCACTATTATTTAGACTTTCCATCAGATTTTCAAGCCGATAAACATCCCCACTCATATTTTCGGAGGAATTAGTTCTCACGTAATTAGGAGAAGAACTACTACTAACCGAACTACCTTGTCTATTTATTTCAGCATTAATCTGTGATAATCTCTCATTAATTTTTTGCTCGTTTTGATCTGTCGGGTTATCGACATAGTTTGAAAAGGCCATAGGATTATATCCCTCGTCCATTATCGCAGTTCCCCCTTTGTGTTGTCTTGCAGATGCTTCGTAAACACTAAATTTATCCTGCTTTTCATTTACATCGAATTTCGCTGGTGGAAGTTCCAAATTGAAACCTTTTTTCTGGTCAGGCAGTTCAACAACTTGCGAGCCTTTACCCCCATCTAGTGCCCAGAATGCCATACTTACGAATGGTATAATTAACAGTGGCAAAACCATTAAAAACTTCCTTTTCCGCAGCGTTTGTGCTGATTTTTGATTTTTCATAATTGCTTTTTTAAAATAATTGTGACTTAATTGATTGAACTGATCAAGAGATACATACTAATTGTTGTAAAAAAGAGGCAAATCACCAATAGCAATAAGTGCTTTTGCTTCTTAGAAAAATGAGCGGTTTTCTTATTTAGATATTGAGCAACCTTGATTTGCGACTGTATTATTCGATTTGCTATTTTTTTAGCGATCATCGCTTGATGAAGCCCCTCTTCCGTTGGTTTTGAAAATTTCTTTTTGAATAGCATCATAAACTAGCGTTGAATGGTGGTATCCCTGTTATTTACTGTTTTCCAATTTTCGATCAGAAAACCATGTGGATTGTTATCAGACCTACTCACATTTCTAATGAAACCTTCAGTTATCAGATTTCTGGATTTGGTGGAGGTTGCTCTAATTAACTTTTGTGATGCGAAGCATTTAAAAAAATAAGGGTATTGATCAAGATCCAGCAGCACGCTATCAACATTAATTTCTTGACTGATATTTGCCGAAATCAGATTTGAATAATATCCATTCTCTCGAAGATTGTCGTATTGAGCCTTGGCTGATCCATCAGCTAAATAAAGTGCCTTACCAATGTTGGTTTGAATTACCTTTTCATCTGGATCGAGCGTAAAAAAATATTGGTGAAAAGTTTTAACGTGATCATTAGCCTCCACTCTAACATTATCTTTCCTGCCGGCCGAAAACGCCTCAAGCACCTTTCCATTTGCTAAAATATATACTCGATTTTCTGCATTCTGGACAGCTTGGAAACTTTTAACTAAAACAAAGCCTGAGATAGTAAGGCAAAAAATAATGATCACAATGCTAAATAATTTGACATGCTTGAATGCCGTATCGATATTTTTGAGTTGCTGAAACATAATGTTTAATTTTTTGGTGAATTACCAGATAACTTATCTTCTTGAAATTTTGAACTACTTGTCTTGCCATTATCAAAATAAGGTGAGGTTGCGCTTTGGGTTGCCATTCCTTGGATAGTTTGACTGCTTTGATTACCAAATGAATCTGCAACCATTCCTCCGGCAGCAGAACCTGTGGAAATTATTTTACTGCTAGAACTGGTGACAATTGAATTAACTTTTTGAAGAAGACCATTACCACCGCCTGCATGAACTATGTAATTGGCTACGCCAGGAACAGTGAAATAACCTACTATTCCGATGACCATAAATATGAGGTATGCTGTATCATTTGCACTAAAGAAGGTATCGCCTGCTGATTGGACTTGGGAGATATCTAGCTTTAGCATATTTTCTTGAACTTTGCCTAAAATAGAACCAAAAATATTGGCGACTGGAAGCCACAAAAAAACATTTACATACCTTGCTAGCCAAACCGTTAATGTGTGTTGAAATCCATCAAATACGGCAAAACCAAAGACCAATGGACCAAGAATTCCAAGAACGATTAAATAAAAAGTACGAATGGTGTTGATGCATAGTGAAGCTGCTTCATACAAGACTTGTAATACTTCACTCATCCATTGTTTAATTGAGTTACGGAAATTATAGGATTGCTTATCCATCCAAAACTTAATATCGTTTCCTAAACTTTCCACCATGCCTTCATCAGACCCTGCTTTGTCTGGATGGGTATATTTGTACCATTTTTCTCTATCACCACTCCCATTTTCGCCAACATAGATATTCCAAGATTTGGAATTTTTAACTGCTTCCTGTTTCTTTTTTAGTAGCACACTAATGGCTTTATTGGAATCTGTAACCATACCACCAGTAGCTTTAACTACAGGTTGCAAAACTCCATTCATTACTGCCAATACCGATGGAAAAAGCAGGATGGCCAAACCCAACGAAAAAGGACGAAGCAATGGGTAAAAATCTATTGGTTCTGCAGCTGCAATTTGCCGCCAAACCCTAGAGGCGATATACCACAATGCTGCAAATCCTGCAACTCCTCTTGCAACGCCAATTAGTTTACTGCACAGTGGAATCATGTCTTTATATACTTGATCTAAAACAGATTGCAATCCGTTTATATCTCCTGCAACACCTTGTGCAAATATTTTTTCAGGCAAAAGCATCCCAACAACCACCAAAATGATGGTTAGCATTTTAAAATTTTTCATAAGATCTGATTTAAGGATTTAGCTGGTTAATTCGGAGTGATGTTTCTACATCACTTTTTTCCTTGATTCTTTGGAGCACCAAAACATTTGTATTCCTGTTAAAATCCCTCAAAAAATCAAGTTTATCGGCTGTATCTGCGAAAATTCTATCAATTGCGTTAAGCCGTTCATCGTCGCTCATACTTAATTTTGATGAAGTAATCACTGTAGCTAATTCATCTAAATGCTGCAAGCTTCGCTCAATTAAGTTGGTGTAAACATTTCCGATGTAAATTAACTCGTTTGCATTTAAAGTGCCACTTTGCTTGAATTTGAGGAATGCTGTTTTATATTCCGAGACAATGTTTTTTTGATAATTGACTATGTCTGCAACACGCTTATACTTTTTAATTGCAGGACTAACAGACATCAACCCGTTGATAAATGCATCGTGGAGGTTGAAATTACCTTCTGAGATATCTTTAATCGTATTGTAACCTTTACTTACAATTTGATAACCCTTTTTCATATCTGTAAGGATATTTTTAAGCTGACTTAGCTTTTCATAGTTTAATACGAGCTGCTTAACTTCGGCTGATTGCGCCATGGAAAAATTGGCGATGTAGACTAACAATATTATGATCCATATCTTTTTCATGATTAATTAATTTTGATCTTAAATAGTTCTTGTAAAGATTGAGCGCTATTTAGTTCTTGTTGCTGTTGAAGCTTTAGTGTTTTTATATCATTAAGAAAAGATCTAGTGAAACGAAATTTATCTCCCATGCGACCATGGATAGCATCTACACGTTTCAACCTTTCATCGTCTTTCATTTCGACTTTACCGTTAGTGATTACCATCAGCAGTTCCTCTAAATCTAGATTGCATTCTTTTAAAACCTTTGTAGCAACCGAATTGAAGTAGCTTACATTGTCGCTGGTGAAAGCATTTGATGTTTTTATGGTTCTTAAATCAGTTTTAATTGCTGCTTGCCATTTTATGATCTCTCTGATATTTGGATTATTTGCAAGAGCGGGATTTACATTTGCCAAAGAATTGAAGAAATCCTCGTGTAAATTGAATTCGCCTTTAGAAAAACTCTTGATACCATTAATGCCTTTGCTGGCAATATCATAGCCTTTTTTCAAATATCCAGTATACAGTTTTAGTGCTGCCAATTGTTGAAGCAGATATTTTTCCTGTGTCTTTTTTTGGCGGAAAACTTCACTCCAAGTTTGGCTTTTAGCACTCATTGAAATAAAAACCAATGTTATAACAACAATCACTCTCATATCAATTCACTTGAATTCCGTACAACTTTTGGACATCTTGAATCTGTTTTGTACCTTTTGATCTTTGAATACTAATCAGCATATTTTGAGTGTTAAACTCTTTTAAGTCTGAATAATTGACTTCTATTCTTTCTGCTGCTTGGTTAATCAATTCGAGCCTTTTGGCATCAGTCATTTGGGTTTTAAATGAGTTAACAACGAGTAGAATTTGATCAAGATTTTTAACACTTTCATTTAAAATACCCGAGTAAACGCTCGAAATGTAAGCTAACTCTTGCGCTGTGAAATTTTTATCCTGTTGCGCTAAAGTCCACGCTTTTCTATACTGTTCTACTAAAAATACTTGCTTGGTAGTAATATCTTTAATTCTTTGGTAATAGGTTATGGCAGACTTTACTCTCCATAAATCAGTGTAATATTTACTATAAAGCTCCTTCTGTCTTTCTGTCCAATTTGAAATTTCAGTTAGTTTCAACTTTGAAAGTTGGTTTTCCATTACCTTTTGGGCGTTCTGAAGCCATATTGTTTCATTTTGCATTCGTTGAATTTTTAGGTCAACAGCTTTTACCACCTTTTTTACTCCAGCTTTAATAACTTCCAATATTGCCACTTGGGCATTTGCCTGACCGATTGGTAATGAAACCATCAGGACAATCATGCTCGCAGGCATGTAGATCATAAATTTTTTCATGTTATTTTAATTATGGTTAACATTTAGTTCGTTGCTCTTTGGCTAGTTTTGCTATTCCCTTCTGAATACTTCCATATTTTTTGGTGAATTCTTGCACTAAGATTTTTTCACTTTCCTCAGTAGTGTAGGTTAGGTATTCTTCTTGGCTCACCTCTGTCCGATAGACTTTGCTTATTTGTCCACCAAGACTTATAAAAACTTCCTTGTATTTTAATTTGGGATCATTGGCTTTGTTGACTGATAAAACCTGAACTTTCTCCTTATCTGTTAATCCCAATAAGTCTTGTATCAAATCGAATTTATTCTGGTATTTAGATTGATCTAAGAGAATTTTACAGTCAGAGTTATTGATGATGGTTTCTTTTACAATAGGAGAACTTATAATATCTTCTACTTCTTGCGTAACAATAACGGCTTCACCAAAAAATTTACGGACAGTTTTAAATAGATACTTGATATACTCTGCCATTCCTTCTTTTGCAATCGCCTTCCAAGCTTCTTCAATCAATATCATCTTCCTAACCCCTTTTAACTTTCTCATTTTGGTAATGAAAGTTTCCATTATAATCAGTGTTACTACAGGAAAAAGGATGGGATGATCTTTGATGTTATCTAATTCAAAAACAATAAACCTTTCCTTTAAAAGCTCTAAATTTTCTGTAGCATTTAGTAAATAGCCGAACTCGCCATCCTTATAAAAAGGCCTCAGCACATAAAGTAAATTGTCGAGATCAAAATGACGTTCTTTCACATTGTCAATTTTCAACTGAGCAGCAAATTCATTTTTGAGGTATTCATAAAAAGTATCGAAACAAGGAAACAAGTTTTTGCAGTTGGCAATTTTTTCATAATACCCCTGCAAAGCATTGGATAGGGCTACATATTCTGGACGTTCTAACACTTCATCTTCTTTTTTCCAGAGTGCGAGGATCAAACTTTTTAAACTTTCTTTTTTCTCCGTATCAAGGCTCGCCCCTTCGCTAATGTAAAATGGATTAAAACGTATTGGATTTGCTTCGTCATAGGTAAAGTAATATCCTCCTACTAAATCGCAAAGACCTTTGTAACTATGCCCTACGTCCACCAATAAAATATGTGTCCCTTGTTCATAGTAACTTCTCACCATGTGATTGGTGAAAAATGATTTACCAGAACCAGACGGGCCAATTATAAATTTGTTGCGATTGGTACAAACACCCTTCTTCATTGGTTCGTCAGAAATATCAACATGAATTGGTTTTCCTGTCAACCGATCACCTAAGCGTATTCCAATTGGGCTTAAAGATGTTCGGTAATTGGTTTCCAAATTGAGAAAACACGAGGCCTGCTCAGCAAATGTATTGAAGGTATCATTCATTGGAAAATCAGCTTCATTGCCCGGTAAACCTGCCCACCAAATTTGCGGAGCACCATCTGTCTCCTCTTTCGCAATCGCATCCATTTGTGCCATTGCAGATGAAACACTTGTTCTGATTTCTTTCTTTTCATCAGGATTATCAGTCCATGCTAACACATTAAAATGAGCTTTTACTGGCAAACGTTGCTGGCTTATTGCTTCATTTAAGAAATCTTGGGTAGCATCTCTGCCAATAGCATTTTCACGAGAATAAGCTGATAAGGATTGCAGCCTTAATCGTTTTGCCTCCAATTGTTTTAGGGTTTTTGCGGCATCATCAATAAAAATGTACTGATTATAAATGTGATTGCAATTGAGCAATTGTCCTAAGGGAGATGAAAAACCAACGCTGCATTTCGTTCTGTCCGTACTGTACTTGTCGTAATTAATTCTAGAACCACACAATGCAGGCAAATTTTCCGCATCAGCTAAACTGTACAACTGACAATAATTAGCACCTATCTTCATTTCATCTTTTAAATGAATATCCCTTAAGCTTGAGTTTTCTGCTTGATCTAAAAGAAAGCAGTATCGTTCAATCAAACCAATTGCATCATTTGTTCCCGCAAGATCATCAACGGTTAAACGTTTGATTTGTACAAATCCACTGTCAAATAAAATACGTTCAAATTGGTTTGCCTTATCTTGAAAATCATTTACAAAAGTCTCCTTAAGCATTTGGCTTGGCACAATTGATTTCCTAAACAAGCTTGAAAACCCTGAATTGGAATTTCTTTTTCCATCTGGCTTTTTTGATAAAAAGATATAGCATCTGTGTTGTAAGAATGGGCGTTCGTTAAAAAAATGCTCACTTGCTCCAGACAAAAAACTTTTATCCCCTCTTTCTGATTGAGCATTATTTAAGAAATCTGCTTTGTATGCGTCTTTGGTAAACCAATCTTGTTTGTGAAAAGCAGAATGCTTAGGCAAGACGCGAATTGCTTTTACCCAGGCTTGATGAAATGCTTCATATTCATTATTTGACAGTGAAAATATTTCCGGTAGAGTAACCTCGTATGCAATCGTTAAATCGCCAAACAAAGATAAAATTGAGTTATTTTCAACCTTATAGATTGGCAGTAGCTTTTCTATATTTATTGGTCTAGCCATTGCCACTCCTTTCTTTTAATTTTTGGCTATTTGGGTTTAATTGAAGAAATACTTTTCGAGACTGAATCTTGATAAAAGTTGGAATGTATTGCTTTGCAGCTTTTTTTAGTAATCCATATTCACCATACTTCCTGCTTAGTGCATAAACCTTTACAAACAAAGCAGTGCCGCAAATCACAATTATGCTAATGCAAATCATAAGATTAAGCCCAATTATATATAAGGAAGCAAACACAATGAGAAGTATCACTAAGCCTAAGGCTAGATAACCGATATATTGAGCTTTTAAACCTTTAAATTCTATAGGTTTATTGATCCCCTTGTTAATTTGATAAATGCTTGCCATAACCTATATCCCAAAAAATGACTGAAGAACTGTGGCAACAATGACCAAAAACACACAACTTCCGAACCATGCTGATGCCACTTTGCCTGTATCATGTTCTCCGTTGTTCCACTTTTGGTAAACCTTAATAGCACCGACAAGACCAGATATCGCTCCAATGGCATACATGAGATCTGTTCCAGTATCGAAATATCCCTTTACTTTATTGGTCGCTTCGTTGATACCTGCATTACCATCTTGGGCGGAGATTGATGATGAGATCATTAAAAGCATCACAACACCAACACAAACTTTTGCTTTTTTATAAGCACATAAAAATTTTGATTTAGCTTTCATATTCCGAGATTTAAAAGTTGTCGTCAATAAAAATATTCACATCATCTGCACCAAATCTCAATTCATCAGCACTTAAAGAACTTTCATTCGGGTTGACCTTAGCTTCCCCTATAATGTTCTTTTGGATTGATTGTGATCCAGCACAGGTTGTCTCCTTTTTTTTTGGATCAAAAAAAGAAACGATCTCAAACCTGTAGTAAATAAAAATGACGACGGAATAATATCCGATGACCAGAATGGCCAAGGCTGACAAGTATTGTAGCCACGAAATTGATGATAACATAAGCCTCTAATTACATCACAGCTTCATTGCTGTAACTAAGGCAAATTTGGGAGGTATTGGATATTGGATTTCACACCTTGGGGGTGAGGTGTGTGGTTTTAGAAGGATCTTATCCTGAAAATCGAATAAAAAAATGTTTATTTTAGATCTTTATGAATGCAGAACAAAGTAATTATAGATCTCACCTTGAGAAAGCCCCATTAATTTTAGAAGAATTCAATGATCAGATTCAAACTCTCATTATTAATTTAGCGATGAGCGGCGAATCCTCTCACCTTGATGACATGTTCACGGAAGGAGATGAATTGACATTTAAATATGATGATTTCAAAGACTCATCGGATGTGAATGTTAGAATACTATATGGAATCTTTAATCTAATACAAGATGAACGTGCAAAAATTATTAATATCAATTCTTTGAAAGTTGACTCTAACTCAAATGAGGATGACTTTCCATTTTAAAATTTTTAGGGATTATGAATAAACCTAAGCATAACAACGCAATTTAATGAAAATTAATGATCCAAATTTAAGAGGAAAGATTTTCCTTAAATACGAAGGCAACAATGTTCAATTGCTGCAAATAGGGATAAAGCGCTATATTACTAAGATTTTTGATGATAACATTAATGGTGTTAAAGATAATTTGTTATTTAATTTTAAATTACATAACAATATTGAAGTGGCTGTCTCATTAACTTCATTGAACCTATATGTCAATAATTGTGGTTGGATAATACATGAAGAAAGCATTTGTAATGTAACTGAAATTTTTGTCGATGATGAGCACATAATTATAAAAGGAGTCCTAAGTTATTCCAACTTCATAGACGAAAACAACAAATATATTGAACCTTATAATTTTGAATTTATTTTAAGGAATATTGAAACTATAATAAAAGAATTGGCATCAGAGAATGTATTCTTTACTGATTTCAGAGTAACTGGAAATTAATTCAAACTTAGTCTTTCCATTAAAACCCCAAAATAAGACCATTAAAATATTTCAACTTTCACTTGATTAATATAAATAATTTTTTTATACTTAAATAAAACACAAAAATAAAATATATTCTAAGTTATAAGTGAGCTTTTTTGTCTTCTATTACATAAATGCTAACTTGAAAGGGAAATGCAATATTTCTGCAACATCATCGACATCATTAAACTTGACCCAAAAACAAAATTATGGCAGCACATTACGTTATTATTAAAGGAAAGACCGGTAAACCAAGCCAATTTCGCTTAAAACAATGGGTAAGGGAAAATATTGCATTTGTACCGCAAGGAATTAACCCAGACATTCAGACTTCACATGTAGTTAGAGAACAGCTTATTAATAATGGCTGGCGAATGAAAATCACTAACAATGAAGTATTATTGATTAAACCCGACGAAAATGGCCACTTTAATTATATTGAAGAGCTTTTAACAGACATTGAAACTGAAGAAGAAACTGATACTATTGAAACGGAACAAGCAATTGAAATTACTTTTAGTCTTGAGAAAGATTTGCAAGCAGCGCTAAGACGTAATATCAATTCATTAGAACAAGGGTTGACTATAATAGATGGAGGTAAAGAAAGAAACACTTTGGCGGGACGAATTGACATTACCGCAAAAGACAATGACAACAACACGGTAATTATCGAATTAAAAGCTGTTGATGCCAAACCAGAAGTAATCGCTCAAGTATTAGCTTATATGGAAGCTGTCAGAGCAGAGGACAATACAGAAGTTAGAGGGATTATTATTGCAAGTGGTTTTAGTGACAGGGTTAAATTAGCAGCGAGACAAGTTACAAACTTAGAGCTTCTTATATATTCGTTTCAATTTAATTACAACCTAGTTGAATAATCAATTCGATATTCACAAATTATATAAACATTCCTTTTACACACTTCAGCCGCAATAAGGCTTTCCATAATGAAAGTTAAAGGCATCAATCTTTAATATCTCAATTTGAATTTAGTGCAGAAAGCTTCCTTTTTTTAGGTACTATATAAATAATCCTTCCAACATTCATAAATCATTACCATTGCCAGGGTATCAAGTTCACAATATCTCAAGAGTGCATCGTGATAAAATTTACGCTCTTGGTTAGACATTTCAGTAAACTGCATTTTCGCATAAGCCATCATAGCTGCTCCTCCATCGCTAAGTTCTTCTCCAGGTTCAATATTCAATTCATCTAAAATATCACTGTCTATTTCTGGGAAAATTGGTGGTAGCGTTTTATATGGACTAATCCATTTACCATTATCATTCTGCTTTAGCCATACGTGATTTTTGAGATTTAAACTTGGGTAAATTGATGTTCCATAAACTGGTTGACTATATTTTGTTTGAAGATAAGCTGATGACTCCACAGCAGCAGGTAAGACTTGTTTAATTGAGTTAGATCCCTTCATAGCCGGGTGATAAAACCCAGACAATACCAATTCATAGAGATCAATCATATCACGTTCACCGACCCATTCATTTTTCTTGTGTGTTATCGTCTGTATAAAACTACAAAGTTCTTCTCTGTCCGCTTCTTGACTTTCCATTAATTGCTGATAGATGCAGTTTAGAATAGTATTTTCATGGTTATGGTATCTAAAAACACTTCCACTATCATTATTTAATGCTTTCTTTAAGGCTCTAACAAAATTGAAATTAGGAAAAGCCCCAACTTCATCGTTTAGCCACTGTGTCTCATGAGCTACAGTACCGTCTTCTTTTACCGAATGGTGAGAAAATTGAAATGCAATTTGTTCATACGGCTTGATACCTTCATACATAGGGATAGCCAAAGCGGTAGTTTCAAAATCGATAAAATGAAGTGGATACACAAATGATTCAAATTTGTCCTTTAAAAAATCAATATCATACGATGCTGAATTATCAAATTCTTTGGCTTTTTGTACTTGTAGCGATCTACGCTCTAGTGAAGAGAAGCCTTGACAAACCTTCTCTACTTTTGGACTATAATCTGCTTCCATATAATCCTTCAGAAAATAATCTCTCCTATCTAACAATGGGGTAATAATATCCTTTGCACCAAGTCTTCCTCTCCAAAGCTCGAAAAGCAACGGCTGTTTAAGTTGCTCTTCTGTTAGACCTGTTTGTGTTTTCCAACATTCCTTAAAGCCAGACAGATTAGCATTCTCCGTATTATCAAACTGGCAACCCTTACAATGTTTACCAATTGCCTTACCCAGTTTTAAGTTTGAATTCAAACTTTCGGCTAATACAACACAAAAACTTTCAAATGTATAAACATCGTCCCGTATGAAAAATTCATTTTCTTTGATAATTTGTATTGCATCATTCACAGGCACTTTGACTAGTATCTGCTCACCTAAATCCTCTCTTTTCAGGTTGGCATCAACTATTACTTTTGTTCTGTTCTTTTCAATTCTCAATCTAAATTTTTGATTAAGCCCATTAACCGTAGCTGATTTACTTTTATCGGCCAACATTAAGTATGAGTTAATTGAAAATTCAGGAAAGGCTTTTTTTATTACCATTTCTTGAAAAGCGATGTCTGCTATATAAGGTTCCCAATTCGAACCAACTTTACCTTTATCTGAAATAATTTGATCTTTAGTAGGATTAAATGATTTGGCTTTTACTTCGACTAATTCAAGATTATTTCCTCTTTTAATCAAAATATCAACTCTGATAAAATAATGTTCAACTTGAATAGCAGCTTCAAATATTATACAATCTTCTTGCTGTAAAAGTTCATTAGTAAGGACTAAGGCCTCTTCATTTGATTTGTCTTCAATAAAAACTCCAGATGGATAATAAGCTCTTGCCAATGCACCAATTTGAAAGCCTCCTTTTGCTAATGCTTCAAGAAACAGATCATTTAAACTTTGGTTGGAATAGCTACTGCTATTGCTATGATAATATAGTTTTGTGGGGCAATCTAATCCTAAAATGAATTTAGACTTCGTTAGATACTTTTTTGATTTGGAAAAAGAGACTGCGTTATTTGAGAGCATAGAGTTAATAAAATTAGTATTTATTGATTTTAATATGGTAGATTAATTAGGCGCATTCAGGCTGGCAAGGTATTGTTGCCATTCCTCAATTAATTCTTCATAACTATCTTTTGTAGCATTATAATCAACATATTCTATCTCCACTTTATCTTTCAATTTCTGCTTTACAAATGTGTTTTTATTTGGGTTCAAGACATACTCATATCTACTATTCAAGTCAACTATCAAAACATTTGTTGGTCCTAACTTTGTATTGGTGTTAATTTTAATTGCTTTAATACGGCTTAAGTCAAGTGTCAATCCTTGAATGCTAATGATTTTGTGGTTTGGCGTCATATTATATTTTCTAAATATCCCTTAATATCGTAATTTGTAAATGGTTTGCCAAATTGATGATAAGCAAATTAACTAAACCTTATCCTCTTCAACTCTGGCTTATCCAATTCCAGCTTACTATCCATTTTTTTAGTTAGCGAGGCTTTCAACCGATCTAAAAAAACTGTCCTTTCCTTTTTTCTATTTGATATATCTGTAAATTTGTGGTAGTAGTATTTCAAATCTACTTGAAAAATGTTCTGGAAATAAAGAATTACACTTTTGATTTGAACATTACCATTATTGAAAGAACCACTTTCTACTAAAGCATATAATAGTTCAACTAAATCCGTTTGATTTCCAGTCCATAACACAGGAGAATCTGACTTAGCTGTGCAGTCTCCGTTTGCCTCTTTGCATTTTGTTAACAGATATTCCTGAAACTGTTCATTAGCGATGAGTTTAGAAACCTTGTAGTCATGGCTGGTGGAAAACATTTCACCACCTTGGAAATCATCTATTTCATTATAGATATCGAAGTTACCCCTTGTAAAATAAAAGTTGTCTAAATAGTTAGAATTTGCACGATAATACTGGTAGAAAACCTGATTTTTATCAAAGAAATGTTTAAGGTCTGACAATTGAGACGAAATATATGCTTTCAAAATCTCATCACTACCAGCAGGCTTTTTAATGTGAAAATTATAGATACTAATGTGGTAAATATACTTGCTATAAAATTGCGGCTTAATATATTTAAAGAATTCAATCTCAGCCTCTAAACTTTCAAAGAAATACCCGCTTAGATACTTCTTAAGTATAGCTAAAGCTTTTTTACAAAGACCAATAGCATCTTGTAATCGTTTCGCTTCATCAACTTGAGCCAATGATAATTTATAAAGTTCTGTTTCGAGCGCATGAGACAATCTATCGGTAAATGATTTCATAAATTTAACTTAAGTGAATTCTGCAACGCCTGTTCACTGGCCACCTTTATCACATTAGCAGAACGATAGTAAAAGTTTATCCATTGATTTAAAATTGGGACTACAAAAATCAATAAATTAGTCATACCATTCATACCTTTTAAGTAGTATTCAACTACTCCAAAAGGATTATTTTGCCTTTAAATAACGCAGGAACGATGATTTGATGAGTTAGGTTTCCAAAATATGAATAACTTCTACCCTATTTGATGCACCAGTTTTTTCGAAGATATTACGAAGGTGAGTTTTAACAGTAGATTCAGAAATAAAAAGTTTTTCTCCAATGAGTTGGTACTTATGACCTTGTTTTAGGAGTTTGACTATTTCAACTTCTCTGCTGGTTAAATTATACTTAAGTGCATTTTGATCTATTACATGAGATTTGTCATCGCTACTAGCCAATTCGGTTAGCTTTTGATATTCCAATCTTGCCCTAGTTATTGATTTTGAAATAAATATTAGGGTGATGATCAAAAAACCAACATTTGTAAAAATTACTTCGACCAATTGCCCTAGTTGGAAATAAGTAATCACAGATATCATCGCCCAAGGAATAATTGCTGCGTAAACAGCTATAACCTCAATTAATCTATTTTCTTCTTTGTACTCCCTATATTTATATCTAATTGCTCTTAATATTGCTACCAGAATCACCAAAGAATAAAAGAAAGGTACTATCATGCCATTCTGTATGGCGTAATCTAAATTTCTGTTGATGGAATAGACCACAACAAAAAATATAAGATAGGGCAAGATCAAGAAGAGTAATACACCATATAAAGCATGAAAACGAAGCTTATCTAATCCGAAACCCTTATAAAAATAAAATGGAAAATAGGATGCCATTAGAAATCCGCTACCATAAGCAATAGTATTTTGAGCAACTATTGATAGGTTAAATGATGGATCGGGAAACAATCCACCAACTATGTTATAAACAATTAGAAGAAATAGAAGAATGAGATAGTACAAGCGTTGCTTATCTTGTGGACGGGATAAATAATAGATGAACTGATAGAAAAACATCATAATTTCTAGCACAACGAAAATAAATGTTACTAAAAGCATTTCAGTTCCAAAAACCTGCATAACCTATATCATATTACGTTTAAGGAAATACAGTTTGTAGGTAAGCTCCAATTCGTTATAGATCTCGAATCCGAATTTTTGATACCATGGAAGGTTTTTAATAGTGGAAGTTTCTAAATATATGGGTCTTTTCAACTTGTTACTTTCACCGATGATTTCGTTCATTAATGATGAACCTTTTCCCAAACCTTGATATTTTGGATTAACCCCAATAAACCATAAGTAAGTCATCAACTCATCGGGTTGAAGTTCCTTAATTTTAGCTTCACGGCCCATTGCTTTTCCAATTCGAAAAATTCCGATGGATTTGATTAGCAATTTAATATCAAGCCAAATTGATTTTAGGGATGTTTTTTTTCTATCTGGATAGAGGATCAAAGCACAAGCAGTATTATCATCAGACAAAAGTAAATCGCCAAAAAGATAACACATCTCAAAAGAGTAATCCATTAAGGCGCTAATTCTAGCCAACCTTTTGCTATCCGGCTTTACTATATAGTTTACACTCTGATTGCTTTCAAAGGATTGAGTAAGTATACTTATGATCTGTTTTTTATCATCGTAATTTGCTTTTCGCATAATAGGCTCCCGTTGATGTAGAAAAAAATTTGCAAAAATCATACCATCGAATTCATGTATACGCCAATCACTACATTTGCAAATTGCCTATCGATGGTTAGAAGTTCATATTTTTCATCTTTTTTGAATTACCACCTACATTTTCGTTAATGGGCTTTTCATCATTTGGAGCGTTAAGTTCCGCAGCAATAAGTTCGTTGATGTCCTGTTTAATCTGATAATAATTCATCTGTACTATTTCCGAATCAATAGTTCTAATTTTTGGCATTGATTGGTATTGAAGTTCCTCCTTTTTTATGGCATCGTGGTCATTTATTATTTCATTGTGAAAAACCTTTAAATCAATTTTTGCAAGAGGATCATCAGCGACCATACCAACAAATTCGCCAGAAGACAAAGTAGATATTTTGGAGGCAGGAATGGCAAAATCTAACTGGGTTGATCTACTGATTGAAGTATCAGAACTGTTAGTGGAAATGCTTTGTTTTTGTTGTTGAATTTTGCCAAACCTTTCAGATAAATGTTTGGCAGTATCACCCGTTACTTGGCCAGCAATAATGTTCCCAACAATATTCAGAATAACTTCAGCTTGTTCTCTACCATAATCTTTCTTCAATTGACTATAATCTTGAACTGCTAAAGTTGTAGCAACTTTATTTGATCTTGCAGTTGCAATTAAGCTGTCTATATTGTTGAAGTAAATTGTTGGAAATTCATCAAATATCAAGCTGCACTTTTGTTTATCTTTTTGATTAACCAATTTAATCATCCTAGAAATATATAAGCTTAATACGGCACCATAAACTTGTTGTTTTTGAGGATTATTTCCAACACAAATAACTTTCGGTTCATCCGGATTGTTCAAATCAAGTGTAAAGTCATTACCCGACAAAACATAATACAACGATGGTGAAGATAGCCTAGCCATGCTAATTTTTGCACTGGCCACCTGCCCTTCCAATTGATCGTAAGCCTCATTTTTCCATGCCGAGATAAATGGATTAATCAACACCTCAATTTCTGGCTCTTGATTAAGAACAGCAAATAAATATTTATACTCAACCTGCATTAATTCTATAACATGTGGCAGAGTGCAATATACGCCATCCTTGTATTTTCTTAAATACCAAATAATTCCGGTCACAAAATTAATTGGTGACTCTACGAAAAAGTCACCTTGTTTTTTAATCCACTCCCGATTTAAACCCAACATAATTGTTCTTGCAGCTTCTGTTGCATCGGTAATGTCGGTCATGCTACTTGGATCGAGCGGATTACAACGATGTGATCGTGATAAATCCTCAAAGTTGATGACGTAAAATTTAGCTGAGTTTGTATTGGTCAAAAGCGTATTATAGGCAATGTTGGTCAAATCATCAAATTTAAAATCGTAAATAAACATGCTAAAACTTTTCTTAATATGCTGAGTGATGATATGTCTAATTGCAAAATAGGATTTACCAGAACCAGGAGTACCTAAAACCAACAAGCCCCTAAATGGATTAATGATATTAATCCAGCTTTTCTTAATTCTGCCTTTTAAAGAATATTGAGCCGGTAGGTTTATTGAAAACTCGTTTTCAAGCTTTCTCTCTTCTTGTGGAAACGTTTCATTCAGTTTATTAAAAATATCTCCTGTTAAGTTCAACTTCAAAAGCCTTGAAAGTCTTGTTCCGCTTGTTAAAATCAGAATGTAGCCTAAAGAACAAAATCCAATGTAGAATGCAGTTACAAGTTGGTAGCTTAACCCTAGTTTGAAGAATAAAACAGATCCAAAATACAATACAGCACCTAAAAATGCAATAATGACCAACGATTTTAAGTCTGTTTTTTCATCTTTTTTACCCTTACTACCAAGTAATGAAATCAGCAATAAAAGCAATGAACTCAATTTAGCACCAATCATACTTTTCAGGATGATAGTTTTTGAAATATTGACCAATATTCTATCAGTTACAGTTGATGAAAAACCTAAATCCTTAAAGAATATATAACAACTTAAATAAATGTGTATAATTAATATAGCAATGGATAGCAACCTGGTGAAATCCATTATTTTTCTCAATGCTTGTTCATTTTCTCCTGTTCCCATATCATTGTATTTTTAGATATTTTTCTTACGTTTTTTCTTTCTATTGTTCTGCTCCATACCTAACGGCAATGTACTTTCATCCTGTTGAGGATCCAAAATCTGATCTATTAAAGTTCTGCCAGATGAAATTTCTCTTTGATTAAAGGCTGTTGTATTATTGAATTGAGAGATTGGCCTCGGTGTTGCATGAGCTTTTTTATGGTCAGTATGTGATTTGATAAACCAATCGTTTAGCGCATTTGCACTATAAGGTTTACCCAATGCGCTACCGTTAAAAACAACTTTGGTAAGGTGATCCACAAACGTCACACCATATAGCCTACCCTGCTCATTGCTACGAAGGATCACATCAATGCCCTTTGAGTTCAAAGCTTGAATAAATCCAATACTGCTAGACCTTACTTTCATCACACTATCAACAGTTTGCTTCAATTGCGCTCTATGTTGCATTCTTTTTGTATAATTTAAATCGAATTTCACCTCTAGCTTTTTTAGGGTTGGAGAGCCATAAATACTACTCGCTTTAATGGGAACACCCACTTTTTCCCCTTCTTTGTCCAGCGCCCAATAAATCAAAGCGTTTTTAATAAACATTCGTGAATCCTTCGCCCCTCGATCTGCCATCACATTGTATTTATTTAATACTGCATTTAGTTCAGGCAAACTTGTGAATTTGTATTGTTCGACTACGGCCCTAACTACATTAGAAATTGCTCTCTTTGTATCCACTTTACCATAGTCCACTTTTGCCATGGAAATTGTATCAAGTTTTTTGTCTTCGGTTTTGACGGCTGGTACCAAGTCGAATTTAACCTCAACATTTTTCCTAGCCTCCTCTGATTTTGTTCTTCCCAAATTATGGAGGCTGATTCTTTCGCCAGACGCCATTATATTTGTGCTCACGATATGAACATGTGGATGACCTGCATCTTTATGTAAGTAAACTAAATACGGCTGATTGCGAAAGCCTATGCCTTCCATGTAGGTATCGGCGATTTCATTCAACTTTTCTTGATACAGTTTCTCGCCAATAGCAAAGTTTAAAGAGATGTGAACAGTATTCGTTTTCGTTCTTTCATTTCTAGAAGCTAGATCTTGAAGTCTTAGCAACTTATCATAGAAATTCATTTGGCGAATATCTTTATGAAATCCGCTTTGCCAAATTAATTCTGCCTTGCCATTCATTACTTTTTTTTCATTGTAATTGAGTGCACCAGTCAAGCTTTTTCCACTGATAATCTTTGCGACCATAACTCAGAATAACTGTTCAATCTATTTTTGATTTGTTCTATGGAAGGTTGCAACTCATCTCGCAAAACCGTTAACATTCCCTCCCATAAATGAGCATCCGGCATATCTCGCACACTGTTCAATTTTCTAACCGATTGATTAAAATTGTTGCCAATGCAATTCAGTTCTTTCCTTAAGAAAATAAGCTCTTCCAAGATTTCATCCATTGATTTATCCCTATGTAAAACAGTGATGGATTTCTCAAGCAAAACGTCTCTACTGTACTCACTCAATTTTCGGAGCATTGATTTTTTAAACCTGTTTTCAATTAACTCAAACTCCTTTGGCTTTAGGCGAATGATCAGTCTTCTAGTTCGATTTTCTTCAATCTTTGCCATCTTAAATATTCTTTAAAAATTCCGACTTTGGAGGATTTTTATTCTTTCCCAAACCGACTTTGGAGGTGTGGCAAGATCCGTTTGTCAGACAAACGTACATCTTGCTGATTGCTTCGAAGAGGCGGTCTAATTCCTAACTGCGATTAATAAATTCATTTTAAGGTTGTTTAAGCATCTTGCTTATTGGAAGTGATTTGCGTTAACGATTGAAGCGACATCCTTTTTGGTTCTTCACCAAAAAGATATAGCGGAAAGCGTGTTAAAACGCCCAAAGTATATCTTCAACAATTCAATTTTCAAGTTCCTAGAATAGCTTGATATTACTTGAACATCAATTTTTCTTTAGTCCTTAAATATGGTCGGTCTTTTTGTAATCGCCACATCCAATCTAAAGCTTTTGCTCGCCAATTTTTCACCACTATACCTCTCCTTCCTTTCCATTCCCTAGCACTATACTCCCTGAAAAAAGCTTCAGCATCTTTCAACTCAAATCCTTTTTGATCAAAGAAAATTGTGATTTGTAAGAGGGATGGAATAGTGTTCACAATCGCCATTTCCATTTTACGCAAACCTATCTGCCTTGTTAGATTTTTTGGCAGCCATCATGGACGTGATATCTTCATAATCATAATAGATAGCTCCACCAATTTTTGTGAATGGTAGAGCTCCGGTATCGCGGAGCGTTTGAAGAAATCCGTGAGATATATTTAAAAGAGATTTAACTTCACAAGACTTTAACCATTTCTTGCCTGGTTGCCCGCCACTCTCTTTTACAATCCGCTTAATTTCGGTAAGCATTTCTTCTTTGAAATTCTCTAAGTCGCCAATGGTTAGCAACTGGTCTTTTGTTGGAGTGTATAATTTTACTCCTCTAATTTGTTGGGAAATTGCAGTCATAATTATTAAATTTTAAACTACAAAGGAAGGTGCAAAGGAGTTTTCAAATTCACACCTTGGAGATGAGGTGTGTTATTTAAATGACGTCTCAAATCTCAAAGAAATACCTGTATTAGAACTAGAAACATACAAAAGAAAAAAGTCCACTTAATGATGCATAATTTAATATATTAGCGATACAAAACCAGCAAATCTATGCCTCCAATACAAGTACTTACGGCTGCGTTAGAGAATGTTTATGGCAGGTATAAAAAAGTTAGCAAACATATTTAAAGAAGGACAATGGGTTACGACAAAAATTTAAAGGCAGATAACGAGTTGTTTGAAAAAATTAGGTTCATATCTGTTGGAGAAGAAATCATTCTAAAACCAACTTTAATAGAGGTCTTCGACCAAGAGGCCGCAATGTATTTACTCAACTCAAAGACAGCAAAAGTTAAAAAATACCTTCCTTCTATACATGTTGAAACAATTGAAGAAGCCAAGAAAAAACTTTTAAGCTTTTCGGAAAAAATGCTGTTACGTGGTTCAATTTTATACGGAATTAGACAGCGAAAAATGCAGGCTCCGATGGGGTATATCCATATAAATACTCCTTTAATGTCCACTGGATTAAATTGCTGGACTGTGGATTTTTGGTTGGGAGAAAATGCGCAAGGTAATGGTTTAATGACAGCCTCGCTACATTACGTTCTCAAATACTTGCAAAATTACGACGTTTCTGAAGTTAAGGCATTAATTCATTCGGACAATACAAAATCAATAAATGTCATTGAAAGACTTGGTTTTGGGAAAATTCATCAGGAAGAGGGAGGCGAACGACGATTGCTTTACGGAATTAGTTTATAAATTCGTTGCCAACAAGGCATTGCCAAAACGTTAGCCCTTAAAAAACATAAATAATCACTCTTATCAAAAAAAACTAACATCACTAGTGTTTAACAAATTATCGCTCATCCTCTCGCTAATAGCAGTCGTTTTTGTGGTGATTTACCAAATACGATTAATCAAAAAAAGATATCAGAACTTGGCTTATTTAGCCAATTTAAAGCTGATTGCTGAATTTTTAGCACACATCCAATCTTTAAATGATTATGTGACTTGGGTACAACGCAACGAACTCAAATCACAATATGCAGCTGTAGGTAAATTCTTTGAAAGTAAAACTAAATACTACAAGCAAGAAACAAGGGTAAAAAGGTTTAATGAGATTTTCGAAGATTTCGATGACTACATTGCAAACTATAACCGTACTTATGTGCATTTGCAAAAAGAAAAACTAAAAGCGTATTTCGACGATATTGAAGGAAAGCAATTAGACGAACAACAACGCACTGCTGTAATCACAGACGAATATTCGAATTTAATTATTGCGGGAGCAGGATCGGGAAAAACGCTAACCATATTAGGTAAGGTTAAATATCTGGTTGAACAAAAAAACGTCAACCCTAATAACATCTTATTACTATCGTTCACCAAAAAAACAGTCGAAGAACTCAACGAAAGGTTGAAGAATATGGAACTTGGCATGGAAGCAACCACCTTCCATAAACTCGGTTATGATTTCATTAAGCAATATTATTCTAACGTTCCGGTGGTTACCAATGAAAACACCTTGAGTAGCCTAATTAAAACCTATTTGCAAACAGACATTTTAAATAATGAAGCTGCATTGCAAGCCTACATACAGTATGTTGCTTGTTATATGGCTATTCCAGAAGAAAATGACAATTACGAATCACTTGGCGAAAAAATTGATACCGAGAAAGGAACTGACTTTCAAACCTTAAAATCAAAATGCGAGCCTTTAAATAAAGTTGCTAAAGCATCGCATGACACGCTGCAAGGGGAAAGGGTAAAAAGCGTAGAAGAACTAATCATTGCTAATTTTTTATACCTGAATAGCGTAGCCTATGAATATGAAAAACCTTATCCTCACGGAGAGACGGTTTATCGTCCCGACTTTTTCTTGACGGACTTCAACATTTATTTGGAACATTTTGGAGTTGATGAGCATAATCAGAACACTTTGCTTACGCCACTTAATGCCCAAAAATATGTGGAGGAAATGCAATTGAAGAGGGAAACACACCAAACCTATAATACCAAACTTTTGGAAACCTATTCCTATTACAACAGAGACAATATTTTATTAGATAAATTGAGGGAACTTTTGGAAGCCGAACAAGTCATACTAAAGCCAAGAGATGCGAAAAACATTTACGATAAGGTGTCAGGCAATGATAAAAATTTCGGAAAAGAAATCAACAAGCTCATAGAAAGCTTTATTAATCTAAGCAAATCTAGACGATTGAACCATAATTCACTATTGAGTTTATTTTCTGACCAAACTAAAATCCAAAACGATTTTATGCTTGAACGACAGGGAATGTTTTTACAATTTGTACTTCCCATTATCGAAAAATATGATTATGAGCTAAAAGATAAAAATGAGCTTGATTTTAACGATATGATCAATAAAGCTACAGATGCCATAAAGCAGAATAGCCCAGGGTGCACTTACGAGTATATCATTGTTGATGAATATCAAGACATCTCATTTTCGAGGTTTAATTTAATTAAAGAAATTAGGGACTTATGTGGTGCAAAATTGGTTTGTGTGGGCGACGATTGGCAATCCATTTACCGTTTTGCGGGCAGTGATATTTCCTTGTTCAGTAATTTTGGCAAGTATGTAGGTAAATATGAACAGCTTTTGATTGAAAACACTTACAGAAATGCGCAGTCGCTTATTAACATAAGTTCAAAATATATTCAGAAGAACGACAAACAGATCTCCAAAAATCCAAAGTCTAAAAAAGAACCGTTAGTAGACCCTATTAAGTTTGTGTATTTTAAGCAGGATGAAGTTGAAGAAACCTTCATCAACGAAATACAAATCCTTATTAGTAAATACGGCCGCAAATCTATTTTAGTGTTAGGTAGGCATAGTTTCGATATTAACGATTTGATTAAACTAAGTCCAAGCAATAACATAAAATATATTGAACAAACCGATAAATTGGTAATAAAGGGCTTTGAAGATATTGATATTAAATTTTTAACAGTACATAAATCAAAAGGTACAGAAGCAGAGAATGTTATTGTCTTAAATCTTCGTAATCATTTACTGGGTTTCCCTAACAAAATGACGGACGACCCCATCTTGTCTCTATTGCTGAATGATGATGAAGAGTTTAGATTTGCTGAAGAGCGAAGATTATTTTATGTTGCTCTAACGAGGACCAAAAATGAAGTCACGTTGTTAATTCCTGAAGAAGCTTCTTTGTTTACAGAAGAACTAATAAGGGATAACAATTACTTACTTAGCACTACCGAGGGTAAAGTTAACACCACAAATTGTCCATACTGCAAAACAGGCAAGCTTGTTGTTAGACAAAATGCATCGCGATACAACAAGTTTTTGGGGTGTTCGCATTATCCAAGTTGTAATCAAACTTTTAATGATATTGAGATCTTAAGAGATAAATTCCTCTGCCCCGATTGTAAAAGTGGCTTTATGACAAAGCGAAAAGGGAATTATGGTAGTTTTTTAGGTTGTACTTGTTATCCTAAATGTAAAAACACGATCAAATTACATTGATATCCAAACTTTGGAGTGAACAGAATAATTTTTTGCCATGGTTATTTATTGAAACCTGGCCGCCACTCTCAACAATATCTGGATTATTACTCCAATTGTCTCTTCAAATCATCCTTACTCGGTAAATACAATTTATACTCCTTCGCAAAAATCTGAGTATTTCCTTCTGGAAGCGTAAATTCAACCACAGCTTTATTTTCTTCTTTACATAATATTATTCCAATCGTTGATTTTTCCTCTGGAAGCTTTAGCCTACGATCATAGTAGTTTACATACATCTGCATCTGACCAATGTCTTGATGTGTTAATTTCCCAATTTTCAGATCAATTAATACAAAACATTTAAGTAGTCTATTATAAAATGAAAGATCAACGTGATAATGTTCTCCATCAAGAGTAATTCGTTTTTGCCTCGCCTCAAAAAGAAATCCTTTTGCATATACCAATAAATTTGACCCCCTTTCGCCAATTTTAAATTGACCCCCAGAGTTGTTGCTTGAAAAAAGCAGAAGTTGTTGTGCAAAAAGGCATTTTAGAGTTGATCTTTTAAGTCCTGTT